>Ga0209062_1000278_pt1 | contig 187344 bp, 172 predicted proteins | sample Coa_R2_2_FD_187158 | JGI IMG/M metagenome (GOLD analysis project Ga0209062, IMG submission 187158) | Surface soil microbial communities from Centralia Pennsylvania, which are recovering from an underground coalmine fire - Coalmine... | ecosystem: Environmental > Terrestrial > Soil >...
AGTTCGCTCGTTCGGTCCTCCGCCACATCCGCGTAACCTCAAAACAAGAACTCAAGGAACGCATCATGGCTGGTATAAAGCTCGCCAACCGCCACCCCGTCATCCACACTTGGTCCTATAAGCTCGCGGATGTCGCCTGATATGATTCGAACTTCGGAAACGATGACCTAGGCCGTGCTGAGGACGGCTTGCTCATAACAGCCCGAGCCCATGCCGCCGTCGGCGAAAATGCCGTGACTGGCGATCCATTCGAAGGTCTCCTCAAAGACCTCCTTGGTGTAGGGCTCGAACACCAGGCGCTCGCCGGGTCCCCAGCGGCGCGTGTCCATCATGGGGTGGTAGCGCAGCGGGAATTCCTTCTTGTAATAATGCGTGTAGCGATCCGGGCGCAGATCGATGTCGCGCTGCGCCCGCCGCAGCGCACGGAAGAACTTGCGCAGATCCTCCGCCTCGGGGTGGCCGGTGATCATGGTCGCGATCATGAAGCTCGTGTCGATGACCTTCCGGAAGCCGAGTTGCTCTGCGAAATAGTACGGACCGCTGAACAGTGCCGAGGCCGGCGCCTTGTGCTCGAGCAGCAATTCCATGCGCTTGAACAGCATGCCGTCGGCAAACGAGAGATTGATCTCCTCCGCCGGCAAATAGGGCTCCAAGGCCTGGATGGTGGAATAGTGGCTCCCCGATTGATAGCCGACCGAGATCGGCACGCCGGCGAGCTGCTCAGGGCTGCGGATCTCGGAGTCGGCAGGCACGAAGACGCCGGCCGGAGCAACGGAATAAAGATCGGCATAGAGCCGGCCCTTGCCGGTGGACGCCGCGACCCCGACCGTCCAGTGGCAAGCGCAGCTCACATCCGCCTCACGGCCGCGCTCGAAGGACTGGTAGGCGCCGACCTTGTCGCCCTTGTAGTGGTGGGCACCGTCGGTCGATTGGATCAGCTCGCGGAAGACGTAGTCGAGCCCTTCCTCCTTGAAGTAGCCCTTCTCCTCGGCCACCCATTCCTGCAGCCGGAAATGCGGCTCGATGATGAACTTTTGCTTCGGCATCGGCGGTCCTCCACCGGTCTGGTTTGTGCAAACCTAACGCAATGCGGGCCGGATTTGTAGGCGCCCGAAGCGTTTCCGCGATGCAACGCAACCTGCGGCGCTAGGCAGTATCGACTGTTCCGCTCCGCGGACCAACGCCACCGCCCATGCGAGGAATCATAGCGCCAGTCCAAGCGCAAATGGATTAGCATCGGGGGCTATGTACAGCCAACGATGCATGTGACCGGAGCTGTGAACCAGACTTGAATTTGTCCTCCAGCTCGTATTGTGACGGTAATCAAATGATCCCGCGGCGGGATGCGACACAATGTTCGTGACGTTCTTTCAGGAACTGAAATCCATCGGGGTGCCGGTGACGCTGCGGGAATATCTCACCTTGATGGAGGTGATGGCGCAGGATTTGCCGGCGCGGCGGGCCGAGAGCTTCTATTATCTGGCGCGCGCCACGCTGGTGAAGGACGAGCGCAACCTCGACAAGTTCGATCGCGTCTTTGCCCATGTGTTCCGCGGCCTGGAGCGTCCGGCCGATGCGCTCAACCTCGAGATCCCGTCCGAGTGGCTGAAGGCCCTCGCGGAAAAATACCTGACTGAGGAGGAGAAGAAGCTCGTCGAAGCGATGGGCGGGCTCGACAGACTCCTCGAAACCTTGCGGCAGCGCCTGGCCGAGCAGAAAGGCTCTCACCAAGGCGGCAACAAATGGATCGGCACCGGCGGCACCTCGCCATATGGCGCCCATGGCTACAATCCAGAAGGCATCCGCATCGGGCAGGAACGCAATCGCAACTTCCGCGCCGTCAAGGTCTGGGACCGGCGCGAGTTCAGGGACCTCGACGGAGAGATCGAGCTCGGCACCCGCAGCATCAAGCTCGCGCTGCGGCGGCTGCGTAAATTTGCCCGCACCGGTGCTGCCGACGAGCTTGATCTCGACGGCACGATCAAAGGTACCGCGCGCAAGGGCTATCTTGATATTTCGTTGCGCCCGGAGCGGCACAACGCCGTCAAAGTGCTGTTGTTCTTCGACGTCGGCGGCTCGATGGATTGGCATGTGCAGGCGACCGAAGAGCTGTTCTCGGCGGCGCGTGCCGAGTTCAAGCACATGGAGCATTTCTATTTCCACAACTGCCCCTACGAGAAGGTGTGGAAAGAGAATCGCAGACGCTGGGACGAGACGCTGCCGACCATGGAGGTGCTGCGCACCTATCCGCGCGACTACAAGGTGATCTTCGTAGGCGATGCCGCCATGAGCCCTTATGAGATCAGCGCTCCCGGCGGTGCGGTCGAGAATTTCAACGAGGAATCAGGCGCCACATGGATCGAGCGGATCACCGCGACCTACAAGGCCGCAGTCTGGCTCAATCCGCTCCCCGAACGCGGTTGGGCGCACACCCCGTCGATCGGCATGATGCGTCAGCTGATGGGCGGACGGATGTATCCTTTGACGCTCGATGGTCTTGACCACGCTATGCGGGAGCTCGTGAGGTAAGCGCTCAGTCCGCCTTTAGCCCTGCGAACTTCACCACCTTGCCCCACTTCTCGGTCTCCGCCGCCATGAACGCACCGAGATCCTCCGGCGTGCCCGGCCGCAATGTGCCGCCGAGATCGGTGAGGCGAGCCTGCATGGCGGGGTCTGCGAGCGCAGCATTGATCCCGCGGTTGAGGGCGTCGACGATTTCCCTGGGCGTGTTGCGCGGCGCGCCGACCCCATACCAGGCACTTGCCGCATAGCCGGGCACGAAATCGCTCACGGACGGGATATCGGGCAGGAGGTCGGAGCGCATGGCCGTGGTGACCGCCAGCGCCCTGAGCTTGCCAGCGCGGATATAGCCGATCGAGCCCGGCATGTTGTCGAAGATGACCTGCACGCGCCCGGCGAACAGGTCGGCCATAGCGAGCGGGGAACCGCGGTACGGCACATGCAGCATGTCGATCCGGGCAAGCATCTTGAACAACTCCCCGGCGACATGCACGGCAGTTCCGGTACCGGCCGACGCCATGTTGATCTTGCCCGGATTGGCCTTGGCATAGGCGATGAACTCCGGAACCGTATGGGCCGGGACCGAAAGGTTGACGTCCATGACCAGCGGCACGCTCATGATCATCGCGATCGGCTCGATATCGCGGATGAAATCGAACTTGAGGTTGTCGTAAAGCGTCGCGTTGACGGCATTGTTGGGGCCGGTCATCAGCAATGTGTAGCCGTCCGCGGGCGCATTCACGACCGTCTCGACCGCGATGTTGCCGCCGGCGCCGGGCCGATTGTCGATCACGATCGGTTGGCCGAGACGCTCCGACAACGACTGGCCGATGATCCGCGCCACGATGTCTTGCGAGCTGCCCGCGGGGAATCCGACGAGAAGGCGCAGTGGGCGCGCCGGGTAGGATTGCGGCCAAGCGGTCCGTGACAGGGCGGGCACCGCGGCGGCTGCCATTGCCCGCACGAATCCTCGGCGCGTCGCGGTTGGCGGTGGCATCGATGCCTCTGCAGGAGTCGTGGCCGGGCCCGTCCTCGGCCATCCACATCTTTCTTCAGGGAGGCAATGAAGGCGAGAAGCCTTGCAACAAAGTGGCTCGATCCTACTCCCCTTTGATGCCGGCTGCCTTGATGATCGGCCACCATTTGTCGATTTCTGCGCGCTGCAGCTTGCCCAGGCCGCGCGGCGTCTGCTGATCGGGCGGTGGCACGTCCTGGCCGAGCTGGCCGAGGTGATCGCGCACCGCGGGATCGGCGAGCGCCTCTCGGGCCGCAGCCTCGAACCTCGCGATGACGGCCGGCGGCGTGCCCTTTGGCGCCCACAGGCCCGACCAGGTCGAGAGATAAAGGCCCGGCGCGCCGCCTTCATCCACGGTCGGAATTTCCGGAGCGGAGGCAAGTCGTGTCTTCGCCATGACCGCATAAGCACGGATGGTGCCGGCGCGCGCTTGCGGCAGCGCCAGCGTCGCCTGCGGCATCATCAGATCGAGCTGGCCGGCCAAGATATCCTGCATGGCCTGCGCCGCACCCCGATAGGGCACCAGCAGGACATGCGTGTCGGTGAGCTTTTGGAAGAATAATCCGGCGATATGGGTCGCGCTGCCGTTCCCGACGGTGCCAAGCGATGCTTCACCCGGATGTGCCTTGAGCCACGCGATCAATTCGGACAGGGTCTGCGCCGGCAGGCCCTTTCGCGAGACGATCACCTGCGGGGTTGTGGCGACCTCCGCGATGGGCTCGAGGTCAGAGAGCAGGTCGTAGGGCAGCGGATAAATCGCGCCGTTGACCACGTTGGTGCTCCAATTGCCGAAACCGATGGTGGTGCCGTCGGGCGTGGCGCGGGCGACGCGGCCGACGCCGAGAATGCCGTTACCACCGCTCGCCACGTTCTCGACCACGATGCTCTGTCCGAGCGCCACCTTCATCCGCTCGGCGAGGATACGCGCGACCGGATCGACGGCGCCGCCGGGCGGAAAGGGCACGATCATGGTTATCGGGCGCCCCGGAAATTCCTGCGCGCCCGCGCCCCCTATGCCGGCCAGGCTTGCGATTAAGGCGATTGTCCTCAGCAACGCTGTCATGCCGTCCTCCGTGACCGGGAGGATTATCGGCCGTCAACACTGAGGAGCCAACAGAGTCATTGGCGCAGGTTCCCGGAAGAAACGGTCGCGAAAAGCGGGGCATGCGCAATACGCGTTAGCAGCACATGCAATTGCGCGCCGGCATTTCTACCCGCGCGCAATCCTAACCCTGGAATGTCTTGCAGGCGCGCCCGCGAAGGATCAGTCGCGGCGCTCGGCTTGCCAGTGACCTGCACACTCGCCGCCGCTCCACTGGCCCGCGCCGACCTTGCCGGAGAGGCGTCCGGTGCCGGTCGCGCTCTGGTCGCCGGCGCTGACCAGCACTTTCACGGCGCCGTTGCCGCCAACGCGGCCGGAAACATTGATGAGGCTCGGGCCATCATTCTGCACTTGGCCGTTGGCGATGCGGACCGGATACCGATAGGCGCGATCGCACGTGCCCTTCTCGGTCATGATCACCACGCTCCAGAGGCCGTCATAATTCGGGGCCGCTACTGCCGGCCGCGTCGCGCCAAGCGCGGATGCAAACGAGATGGCGATCACCGCCAGAGCGGCGCGGTTGAAACTGCGGTTGCGCGACTTCGTCATGTGCCTCATCCTGTCTCTGCCGGCCTTCGCTGGCCAGGTTGCTCGGGTGGCTGACGGCGATTGAAAAGCTCGGTGAGCCCCCGTCCTGCCCCTTCGTCGCTTTATGGTCGAAATAGGTTCAAATACCGTTGATGGAGGTAGTGGGTCACCGCGCCAGCTGGCGGTCGCTCCTGATCTATCCGGCAGGACGGATGCCGCTTTTGCTAACAAATTATAAATAGGAGATTGCTGGGCTCGCCGCCGCTCTCGCCCGCAGGCGGGCGAGACCAAGCAGAGGGGGCGCAAGAGCGGAAACCGCGAAAAAATTATCCGCGCTAAGGCGGATCGTCCGCGAAATGGGGAGCTCGGCGAATGCCTGCGGAGCGTTTCGATTTCTTCAATGCCGAGGGGCTGCGCTTGTCGGGCCTCCTCGACAAGCCGGAGGGCGAGGCACGCGCCTACGCGCTCTTTGCCCATTGCTTCACCTGCGGCAAGGACGTGCACGCCGCCAGGCGAATCGCCGAGGGATTGACTGCGCTCGGGATTGCGGTCCTCCGCTTCGACTTCACCGGTCTCGGATCGAGCGAAGGGGAGTTCGCCAACACGACCTTCTCCTCCAATATTGCCGATCTGATCTCCGCGGCCGATGAGCTGCGCCGAGAACGGCGGGCACCCACGATCCTCATCGGCCACAGCCTGGGCGGCGCCGCCGTCCTGGCGGCCGCCGCCGCAATGCCGGAGACGCGTGCGGTGGTCACCATCGCGGCGCCTTCCGATCCCGCGCATGTCACCGGAGTCTTCAAGGACAAGATCGAAGAGATCGGCGCACGCGGCGAGGTGGAGGTTGCGCTCGCCGGCCGGCCGTTCCGCATCCGCCGCGAGTTCCTGGACGATGTTGCCGAGCAGGCGCTGAGCGGGCGCGTTGCGGTCTTGCGCAAGGCGCTGTTGATATTCCATTCGCCGACGGACGAGATCGTGGGCATCGACAACGCCAGCCGCATTTTCGCGGCCGCGCGGCACCCTAAGAGCTTCGTGTCGCTCGCCGATGCCGATCATCTCTTAAGCCGGCGGAGTGATGCTGCCTACGTGGCCAACGTGATTGCCGCTTGGGCCGAGCGTTATCTCGACACGGCGCCACCGCCCCTGGCAGCGGATCAACTCCCCGCCGGCGTGGTGATCGTGCGCGAGACCCGACAAGGGCATCTGCAGCAGGAGATCAGAACCGGGGCGCACCACCTCATCGCTGACGAGCCGGTCGATGTCGGCGGCGGCAACAGCGGGCCTAACCCTTACGATCTTTTGCTCGCTTCACTTGGCGCCTGCACCGCCATGACGCTGCGGCTTTACGCCGAGCGCAAGGGGCTGCCGCTCGATCGTGTGACTGTGAGGCTCACGCACGCCAAGATCCATGCGGCGGATTGTGCCCGTTGCGAGACACGTGAAGGAAAGATCGATCACATCGAGCGGGGCCTCGTGCTCGAGGGCACGCTTGATGATGAAATGCGGGCGCGTCTTCTCGAGATCGCCGAAAAGTGCCCGGTCCATCGCACGCTGACGTCGGAGATCGAGATCGCGACCCGCCTGTGCCGCCGATTTGAAGTGCCGAAAGCGCCCTAAGGGGCTTCAAATCGAATGCTTGCTAGTGCCCCTTTGCTTCCAATCTTCGTGCAGCGGGTGCGACGATGTCTCACGAACTTCGGAGAAGGGGCACTGGCTGATGCCGGCTGATCCGCACAGCGGGGACGACGATCAATGCTGTTCGGCCACGACGGTCTCGAACACGTTGCCCTTCTTGGCCTTCTCGAGCGCGAAGTCGAACAGGGCCTTCATGTAGTCGGGGTCGAAGGCTCCGCGTGAAGGGTGTTGGAACTCCGGATCGATCTGCGCGACTTTCAGGCCCCAGCCCTGCTTTTGCGCGGCCTCGAGCGTAAGCAGAAGCTCGATGCGCAAACCGGCTTGCAACGCCAATGAGATCGAGCGGCCCAGCACGACGGCGGTCTGCTGTGGCGTCGTCATCTCGAAATCTTGCGTTAGCTTGGCGTTGGCGATCACATAGAGCTGGTTGGTCGGCAGGTGCACGGTCCCGGTTCCCGACAGCACCGGCACCGGCGCGATGAAGAATGGCGCTGTGATTGTGCCGTCATTATACAGCTCCGTGATCTCCCGGCCTTGCGAATCGGCGGTGATCGTCACCGGTGGGAAGATGCCCGGGATGCTGGCGGAGGCGAGCAGGACGCGACGGAACAGATCCAGCGCCTTGTCGTCGCCACGCTCGGCGATTGCGCCCATGTTCCAAACCACGGGGCGGCCGGCGTCGAGATTTGTGGTCACCACCAAAAGTCGCCGTCCGCGGCGGTGCTCGGCCGCGATGTCGGCGAGGAGCTGCGGGGTGACGCGCTTTTCGATCGTGCGCTTGAGCGGCCAGGAATCCATCAAGCTATCGCCGGTCGCGCGGTCTTCGAAAATGTCGCCGGCCGTAACGGTCGTAAATTGATCCTGCAGATCGCCGTCGTAGCGCGACCCCAGGAATGCATAAGGCGCGATCAATGCGCCGATGCTGGCGCCGGTCACCACGGCGAATTCCGGGCGGGAGCCGGCTTGGCTCATGCCGACCAATAGCCCGGCCGCATAGGCGCCGTCGGAGCCGCCGCCCGACATCGCAAGCCAAGGGCCTTCCGCCTTCGGCAGCAGGCGCGCGAACTCGTCCTCGGAATCGGCCCAAGCCCGGACGTCGGCAATGCCGAGGACTGTGGCCTCCGCCTCATCCTCCGAGCTGAACGTGGGCCGTGTCGGCGGTGCGCTTGCGGCAGCAGCCGGCGGGCTCGGCCTAGGCAGTGCTTTGGCCGCGGGAGCCTTCTGTCTCGGCTTGCTTACAACTGGCTTCGTCGCAGCAGGCGCGGGCGTGGTCCCGGTTTGAGGGGCGGCCTCCACCGAACGAAGCCCCAGCGGCAGCTGTGCCAGCAGAAATGCACAGACCGTCAGGCCTGCCACCGCGATGCTGCGGGCGGAGTTAGAAGATGCGCGCATGGTTCGAGCAGCCTTTGTTCCGCACCAAAGCGGGAAGCATCCACGGGAGCGATGTCAACTGGAACCGGATGATACGCCGATACATCCCACGGGAGCGATCCGCAACAGCAGAAACACCCCCGCACCTCCGCTCGCGACAAATTGGCTGCTTATCGACGAATCAGGTCTAGTTCTGGTCCACGCGGCGTTCCGCGTACCAGGTGCCGGCGCAGGCGGTGGTCGCACCCTGGCCCTTCCAAACGCCTCCGCCCTGGTTGCGTGTAAGCTTGCCGGAGCCGTCCGCCCATTGACTGCCGGCCTGGACAATCACCCGGACCGCGCCCTTCGGAGTGACACGGCCCTGCATCGTGATCGGACCGCCTCCGTTGTAGATGACGTTCCCGTCCATAATCTGGACGCCGTACCGGTAACTGGCGTCGCAGGATCCTGTCTTGGTCATGATCAGCACGCTCCAGTCGCCATCATAGATGTTGTGGACGGGAGCGGTGTTCGCGGCCGAGGCGACGCCGGTCCAAGCTAGGATCGTGCCGACAATCGTGCCCAGAGCGGTAGCACGCAGAAAACGACGAGTCCGTTGATGGCGGGATTGGCTAGACATTAAAGTGCCTCGTGTTGCGCTTCGAATGCCATGCCCGAGCCGACATGTCCCGGCTGTCATCCCGCGATCCGATGTCCATCCTCTGGGCGATGCGACAAGGAACGGCGTCCGCTCGACTGGCCTGGAACAGATGGGCGATAGAATTGTCGACTTCAAGACGCTTTAAGCGCATCAATCGTGGGCGGGCCGGCGACCCGCCCTGTCGAATGGGGTGAGGCTTGTGGCCACAGGTTTTCGCCTCTTACGTGCCCGAAACAGGTGCGAGACTTGAGGAATCCGCCCCCGGTCGGGTGTCAAGCGGGACGCGACATGCACCAACGAGAGCCCATTTCCCCGATCTTGCGCCGGCTCCGGGCCGTGGCGTTGCTCGCCTTGGCGACCCTGGGGCTTTGCCTCTCGCCCTCGGGGGCGCAGGAATTTCCCACCCATGCGGTCCGCATAATCGTGCCGTTCCCGGCGGGTGGCACCGCCGATATTGTGCCGCGGGTGGTCGGTGACCTGCTTTCACGCAAATGGGGTCAGCCGGTCATCATCGAGAATCGCACCGGTGCGGGCGGCAATATCGGGGCCGAGGCTGCGTTCAAGGCCGAGCCCGACGGCTACACCCTGTTGGCTTCACCGCCCCCGCCGCTGGTCATCAATCAGAATCTCTACCCCAAGCTCAATTTCGATCCCACCCAGTTCGTGCCCATTGTGGTGATGGTGCGCGTGCCGAACGCGCTGGTGGTCAACGCGAAGTTTCCTCCCCACAACGTGCCGGAAGTGATCGCGCTGGCGCGCGCCCGTCCCGGTAAGGTGACGTCCGCCACCCAGGGCAACGGCACGACCTCGCACCTCACCTCGGAAATGTTCCAGATGATGGCGGGCGTGAAGCTGCAGCACGTTCCGTATCGGGGCTCGGCGCCGGCGTTGGCTGATCTGGTCGCCGGCAATGTCGACCTTATGTTCGACAATCTCGGCGTCTCGCTCGCATTGGTGAAAAGCGGGCAGCTGCGCCTGCTTGCGGTCGCCACGCCGACCCGCATGGCTTCGCTTCCCGACGTGCCCACCATCGCGGAGACGCTGCCCGGCTTCGAATCGGCCGCCTGGTACGCGGTCGTGGCGCCGCCGAAGACGCCGCGAGCGATCGTCGACAAGATCAATGCCGACATCAACGAAGCGCTGCATCAACCGGAAATGCTTCCCCATCTCGCCGATTGGTCGGGTGAGCTCATCGGCGGCACCGCGGAGGCGGCCGCCGCCTACATGCATGCGGACGTCGAGCGTTGGGACAAGGTGATCAAGGCCGCCGGTGTGAAGCTCGAATGAGAACCCCAGGCGCAAATGCAAATCATGAGGCGAGACCTAGGAAGGCTTTCCTTCGGGGAGCATGGGACCGGCTAGGGTAAGGCCACGATAGGCAAACTTTCCTGCCGCCGAAATTGACCTTCAGGCGCCCCCGGCGTTGAGATGGCGTGGTCAAGCTGCTTTGGCCCGCCGCGCGGCGCTTGCTACGACCCTCGCCTGCCCGATATCCGCCGCGCCCTGGCCATACGTTGGGCGTTCGAGCCGAATTAAGGCCGCCATCGCATCTCCGACGCCCGCCATTTCGAGATTGCCGGCGCCGCCGATGAAAGGAGAAGGAGAATCTCTCCATGCTGAAGAAGCTGGTGTTGGAAACGACCGCTCCGTTCCAAGGTCTGGCGGAGCTCGTCGCTTACGATGAGGGTCTGTTCGAGAAAGAAGGGCTCGCCATCGAGTGGGCGGACCGTGACAAGGATGTCGACAAGAGCCCGCAGCTCCACGTCACGAGTCACAAGGATGCACCGCGATTTGCGAGCCACGGCAAGCTGCTCGAGGAAGGCAAGGCCGATCTCTACAATGCCTGCGAATGGGGGAACTATTCGCGCGTCGAAGCCACCAAAGTGAAGAGCCGGCAGGTCGGCCGGCGTTCGATCGTGAGCTACGCGGCGCTGGTGGTGCGCGGCGATTCGCCGGTGCAGACGCCGCAACAGCTCGCCAATCGGCAGATCGGCGTGCCCTTCTTCTTCGGCACGCATTATCTGACCTTGCAGATGCTGGAAGGCTTCCTTCCCCGCGATCTGATCAAGCTCGGCCGCTTGCCCAACGGCTCCAAGTATCGGTTCGATTTGCTCATGAGCGGCGGGATCGAGGCAACGACATTGACCGAGCCCTACATTTCGCTGGCCGAGAAGAAGGGCTGCCGCATGGTCATCGCCGCTTTTCATCACGGCACCGAGGTTGCCTCCGAGCGCGTCGACGCGGAGACCTACAGCGCGTTCAATCGGGCAGTGCGTGAGGCGGTCAAGCGCATCAATGCCAACAAGCGCTCCTACATGCACTATTTCATAGACTACCACAAAGCCAAGGACCCGGAGATTGGCAAGCTCACCATCGATGACCTGCGCGAGAGCCGCATCCTGGTGGTTGATCCGGCCCCGATCCCGCATGAGGAGCTTTTGCGCACCTACGAATGGATGAAGAGCTGGGACTTCCTGGAGTCCGGCTGTGCGGCGGACGAGCTCGTCAACATGAACGTGCAGAAGCACGGCTACGAGAAGACCGCGCCCGAGCACGCGGCAACACACTGACGATTTGTCCGGCTTGAATGATCGCACCGGCGCCTCGCTTCCTTTCGGAGCAGGCGCCGGTCGCACGTTGGATGCAATATGGGTGGGGTGCGATTTGGGTGCTTGCCTGCCTTCTGCCGCGAGCGCTCGATACGCCCGCTACTGCGATAGGGTAGAGTCTCCGCCGGGGGCAGGCGCCTCCGGCACAGGCAATCCAAGGCGGTCGCAATGACAAGACGGTTCGAGCGAAGCCGCGTGGCGACGTGCAGCATCTTGATCGCCCTCGCCGCGTCGGCACTGGGCGATACGGTGCGTGCAGCCGATGCAGTCGCCGATTTCTACTCCGGCAAGACCGTCCAGCTCGTGATCGGCTATCCTCCGGGCGGCGGCTACGACCTCTATGCCCGCACGCTCGCCCGCTACATCGGCCGCCACATCCCGGGCAATCCGTCGATCGTGGTGCAGAACATGCCGGGCGCCGGCAGCATCAAGGCCGCCAACTATCTCTACAACATCGCCCCCAAGGACGGCTCCGTGTTCGGCGGATTTTCCCGCGGCGCCTTTCTCGATCCGCTGCTCGGCCGCACCGATGGTGTGCAATATGTGGCGGCGAAATACGGCTGGCTCGGCAGCATTTCGAACGAGGTCGGGGTCTGCGCGTTTCGCGCAGACAGCGGAGTTGCGACTTGGCGCGACATGCAGACCAAACCTTATGTGATCGGCTCGACCGGAGCGGGCGCCGACAGCGACGTGTTTCCAACCGTGCTGCGCAAGATGTTCCATCTACCCATGAAGGTCGTCACTGGTTATCACGCAGCCGCCGACGTGGTGTTGGCGATTACCCGCAAGGAGGTTGACGGGCGGTGCGGCTGGTCCTGGTCGAGCATGATGGCCTGGAACAAGGAGCTCTACCAATCCAAAGCCATAAGGGTGGCCCTGCAGCTCACGAGCCAGAAGCTGCCTGAGCTGGCCGAGGTCCCGTCGCTCCTCGATGTCGCGCCCGAGGGCGAGCAGCAGGCGGCGCTCAAGCTCATCGTGTCACGACAAACAATGGCGCGGCCTTACGTTGCGCCGCCCGGAATCCCAGCCGAACGGCTCAAGGCGCTCCGCGCCGCCTTCGACGCGACCGTGGCGGATCCCGAGTTCCTGGCCGATGCGCAGCGACAGGACCTGGAAGTCCGGCCCGTCTCCGGGGCCCAGGCCGAAGCGCTGATCAACGAGATCTATGCAAGCCCGCCATCGGTGGTGAAGCTCGCGGTCGAGGTGATGAAGGAGTGAGGAGCAGCAGCGCGGCCTGGCCCTTGGGACCTCCTTTTTCACTCCTCGGGTCGATGCCGCACCACCAGCACCGAGCATTTCGCGTAGCGCACCACGTGCCCGGCATTTGAACCGAGAAAATAGGTGCGCACCGCCGGCCGCTGCGGTCGATGCGAGGTCATCACGATGAGATCGGACTTCATCGTCTTGGCTTCCTCGAGAATCTCCTGATAAATGCCGCCCTGGCGCACCGTCATCGACACGCGGGAGGGCTCCATGCCGGTTTCCTTAGCGACGATGGTGAGAGCTTCCTCGGCCGACTTGCGCTGCTGCGCCTCGAAATCCGCCGGCACATATTCGGCAAGCATCACCGGGGTGAGTGGCAAAATGTTGATCAGGCGAATCGTGCCGCCAGACTGATTGGCCATCATCACCGCGGTCGCGAGTGCGGGCTTGGCCAGCTCCGGGTCGGCGAGGTCGACCGGAACCAGAATTTGCTTGTACATGGCGGCCGTCCCCTTCCAGCCGGAATCGGAACCACTGAACAATCATGACACGTTTGCGCGTGCGTGTCGCGATGCCGACCCAGCTAGTCGTTCTGGGCGGCAATGAGCCGCGGAGTGGCAAAATCGACGAGACGGCCGCTACGGGTGGCAAGCTTGCGCCAGTCATTCCCGGCAAAGTCGATCACGACGAGGCCGGCGGTCGGCAGCCCATCGGCAAGCTGGTGCTCGGCGTTTGGATGCATAAGCAGGGCGCGCGCCGTATCATAGATGCCCGGATTGTGGCCGATCAGCAGAAGGACTCGGGCCGAATGACCTTCCGCCTTGATCACCGCGGTGATGTCCTCGGGCCCAGCATCGTAGAGGCGCTCTTCGAAAGCTACCGGCGGTCTCTTGGAAAATGCCGGAAGCATGTGTTCCCAAGTTTCGCGCGTTCGTTGCGCCGCCGACACCAGGACCCGATCGGGCAACAGCTTGTGTCGCACGATGTAAGCTGCAATTTGCGCGGCATCCTTGCGCCCGCGACCGTTGAGGCAGCGGTCGCGGTCACGCGTTCCCCCCTTTTCGGCCTTCTCGGCCTTGGCGTGGCGCAGCAGCATCAAGCGCATGGGAGCAGCATCGATTTCTTCGCCGCGAGAGTCTAGCATGTCTCGGGGCGCGCGTCGTTGTGCCGATGGGCAGAAGGACCGGGGATTGGATCGAGCTGACCAGGCGACGAGCTGGTATGCGACGACGGCGGTGCCAGCGCCGCAGCGCGCGCCATTGGCTGCGGCTCTCGATGTCGATGTTTGCGTTATTGGCGCCGGCCTTGCCGGCCTGACCACGGCACGCGAGATCGCTCGTGCCGGCTGGTCGGTCGCGGTCGTGGAGGCGCGCGCGATTGCCTGGAACGCCTCGGGGCGCAATTGCGGATTCGTTCTGCCGGGCTTCGCGGCGCCGGCCCGAAGCATCGTCGAGCGCGTAGGGCTTGCTCGAGCAAAGGAGTTGTGGGCACTCGCGCAAGCCGGTCTGGAATATGTGCGCCGAACGATCGTCGACACCAGGATGAGGGGCGTGGAGCCGATCGACGGTTGGCTCAGCGTCTGCAAATTCGATGACGAGGACAGCTCCAACGCCACCCTGCAACTGCTCGGTCACGACCTCGGCACACAGGTCGAAGGCTGGTCGGCCGACCGGGTTCGCGACGTGCTCAAGAGCAATCGGTATTTCAACGCCATTCACTTTCCGCGCGCCTTCCACCTGCATCCGCTCAATTATGCGCTGGGCCTGGCGGCTGCGGCTGAGGCGGCCGGGGCGCATATCTTCGAGAGCACGCCGGCAATCGCGCTCGATCCGGCCGGCGTGCGCAAGCGTGTCGAAACGCCGAATGGGCGGTTGCGCGCGACCCATGTCGTGCTCGCCGGCAATGTCCATATCGGCGCGCTGATGCCGCGGATAGCCGCAACCTTGCTGCCGATATGGACTTATCTCGCGACCACTGCGCGGCTTGGTCCGCGCCTGCGCGAAACCATCAACTACTACGGCGCCATCAGCGACGGAGAAGGCGCCGACAATCACTACCGGATCGTCGACGGCGATCGGCTGTTGATCTCCGGTTGCCTCACCACCTGGGAGGCGGATCCTCGCCGCTTTGCTGGACGGCTAGCCGCCGACATCTCAAGGCTTTATCCGCAGCTCGGCGAGATACGCATCGAGCATCGATGGTCCGGCGTGCTCGGCCGCACCATTCACGGCATGCCGCAGATCGGTGAGCTGTCGCCCGGGATCTGGCTCGCCAGCGGCTTCGGCGGCCACGGCCTCAATACCACGGCGATGGCCGGCAACTTGATTGCCCGCGCGATCGTCGACAACGACGATTCTTGGCGGCTGTTCTTGCCTTTTGAATTGATCTGGAGCGGTGGGCTCGCGGGTCGTGTCGCCACGCAAATGGGCTACTGGTGGACGCGAGGCCGCGATGCGATGAGGGCGCGAGCGGCCCGCGCGGGCGCGCCGCGCGCCAAGCCCGGAAAGCCGCCGCATCAACGGCCCGCGGCGACGCGCCGACAAGCCCGGGCAGCATCGCGGCCACACCCGCCCACACCCGGGCAACCGGTCGAGCCGCAACTTGATCCCGCAGGTATTGATGACGGCGCCGGGGGCCTCAACCCGTGACGCGATCGAAGTGATCATCGCCGCTCGCGCTTGGCCAGGAAGGCGAGCCGCTCGAGCAGGTGCACATCCTGCTCGTTCTTGATCAGCGCTCCTGCGAGCGGCGGGATCAGCTTCGTGGGATCGCGCTCGCGCAGCATTTCCGGGCTGATCTCGTCGACCATGAGCAGCTTGAGCCAGTCGAGCAGCTCGGAAGTTGAGGGCCTTTTTCTCAAGCCCGAGACCTCGCGGATCTCGTAGAACAGCGTCAGCGCCTCATTCACCAGTCGCTGCTTGATGCCGGGGAAGTGCACCTCGACGATCGCTCGCATCGTGTCCGGATCCGGAAAGCGGATGTAATGAAAGAAGCACCGGCGCAGGAACGCGTCCGGCAGCTCCTTCTCGTTGTTGGACGTGATGATGACGATCGGGCGGCGGCGCGCCCTGATGGTCTCGGCTGTCTCGTAGACGAAGAACTCCATGCGGTCGAGCTCGAGCAGCAGGTCGTTCGGGAACTCGATATCGGCCTTATCGATCTCATCGATCAGCAGCACCGGACGCTCGTCGGACACGAAGGCATCCCAGAGTTTGCCGCGCTTTATGTAATTGCGGATGTCCGCGACGCGGGCATCGCCAAGCTGGCTGTCGCGCAGCCGCGCCACCGCATCGTATTCATAAAGGCCCTGCAGGGCCTTGGTGGTGGATTTGATATGCCACTCGATCAGCGGCGCGCCGAGGCTGCGGGCGATCTCGAGTGCGAGCACGGTCTTGCCGGTGCCGGGCTCGCCCTTGACCAGGAGCGGCCGCTCGAGCGCAATTGCAGCATTGACCGCGACCTTGAGGTCCTCGGTCGCCATATAGCTGCTGGTGCCCTCAAAACGCATGCTTTCCTCTTAGCGAAGCTTCGATCGTGCGTCTTCAGCTGATCTCCGCTCCCGGCAGAAATTGCCGGCGACGGTCAGTTTTGCCCGGGTCTTGCGGTCAGCCTTCTAAAGCAAGCATCTGATTTCCCGAATTAATTCCTTTGGCACGCGGATTGCGACGCATTCCGCGCCGGTGTCGGTGCATCGGCCCGGAGCCTTGGGCGTGCGACGCGCGCGCTCGCCGCCGCGGCCGGAACGCAAGTTGGAGACCTGCCATGGGCCTTTTTGATGCTCTCACGACCTCTGTTGGGGGCTTGCAGGCGCAATCCTTCGCGCTGCAGAACATTTCCGGCAACATCGCCAACTCGCAGACCACCGGATTCAAGGAAACGGACACGGCCTTTGATGCCTTGGTCTCGCAGGCCGCCGCCGGCCAGCAGACCTCCGGCAGCGTACTTGCCGAATCGGTCGCGACCAACAGCGTGCAGGGGTCGATCGAGTCGTCCAATATCAGCACCAACATGGCCATCAACGGCGACGGTTGGTTCGTGGTCGCGCAGCCGACCTCCTTCTCGGACAATCAGCCGGTCTTCAGCGGGGTGAACGATTACACGCGGCGCGGTGACTTTCAGGAAAACTCGGGTGGCTATCTGGTCAACGGCGCCGGCTACTATCTCATGGGGATCCCGGTCAGCCCCACCACCGGCAACCCACTCGGCAGCGTGCCGCAAGTGCTGCAATTCAGCACCAATTTCGTGCCGGCCCAGCCGACCACGCAGATCCAATACAAGGCCAACCTTTCCAGCGATCCGGCGACCGCCACCTCGAGCCCGAGCGTGCCGGGGTCCAACCTGCTGAACCCGGTCGGGTTTACGGCCAATCCGCTGATCGGCGCGCCGGCGGCCGCAAAGGTCACCGGCACCGGCGCGACCATTCTGCCGGACGCGGATGCTGTGGGTAAGGGAAGCGTGGTGCTTTCCAGCGGCGCAACCACCACGCTCGCATCACTCGGCTTGACGGCCGGCCAGACCATTTCGGTGTCCGACGGCACCAACACGGACACCTATACGGTGCCCAATTCGGGCAGCCCGACGATCCAGAATCTCATTGATGCGATCGGCACCGGTTCCGGCCACACCGGCGCGACCGCCATCACGGCGACCATCAACGGCAGCAATCAATTGGTCCTGACCGGCGCCAATCCGCAGATTCCGATCACCGTCACCGGCAACGGCGCCTCCGCGGTCGGGTTCGGCACCGGCAACACCAGCTTCCAGCCGACCAATCTGCTCACGCAGAACATCGTTGCGGCCGGTCAGACCATGACGGTTACGACCGATACGCCACCGGCTTCGCCGACGACCTCGACCATTACCTTCGGCCCCAGCAACGTTGCCACGCTCGCCCAACTGCAGACCGCGCTCGCCGGTTTGACCAATGTCACCGCATCGGTCGACCAGACGACCGGCAACATCACCATCACCGCCAACAACGCTACCGACCAGATCACAATTGGCGGCAGCGCCGACGCGTCGCGCTTCGGCATTCACAATCTGCTGGCTATCCCCGCCAATGGCACCGTGATCGCCGACGACGCACAGACCTTCACCAACGAATCGCTTTCCGGTGGCTCGGTGACCGCCTACGACTCGACCGGCAATCCGGTGAATATCCAGTTTCGCTGGGCCAAGACCGCGAGCGTCGCCACCGGGGGAACGGACACCTGGCAGCTCTTCTACCAATCGAACTCGAACGCGACCGGCACGCAATCGGCCTGGACGAACGTTGGCACGGTCTTCACGTTCAATTCCTCCGGCCAAATGAGCCCGCCGTTATCGAGTCTCACGCTCGCCAATCTCAAGGTCAACGGCGACTCGCTTGGGAACGTGCAGCTCGTGTTCGGCAGCAATGGACTGACGCAGTTCGCCGATTCCAGTGGCACCGTCCAGGTCAACGAGCTGCAGCAGGACGGCTTTGCGGCAGGAAAGCTGCAGTCGATCGCCGTCAACGGCCAGAATCGTATCGTCGGCACGTTCTCCAACGGGCAGAACATCCCGCTCGCGGAAATCACTCTCGCCAACTTCAACGGCGAGGACTCGTTGCAGGCTCTGAACGGCGGCGCCTACGCGGCGACGCAGGATTCGGGCCCGGCGTTGTTCTCGGCGACCGGCCAGATTGTCGGCAACTCGGTCGAGGCTTCCAACGTCGATATCGCGACCCAGTTCAGCCATTTGATCGTGGCGCAGCAAGCCTATTCGGCCAGCGCCAAGGTCATGACCACCGCCAACCAGATGATGCAGAGCCTGCTCACCGTCATCCAGTGACGGCGGCGGCGATCTCGGCCCGCGCATAAACCCGGCGCGGGCGCAGGGCAGCCAGCATGAGTCTCACGCAGTCGCTCGGCACGTCGCTCGCGGGCCTCAACGCGGCCCAGCAAGGGCTGTCGGTGGTCTCCGGGAACATCGCCAATGCCAACACGCCCGGATATGTGCGGCAGACCGCCGATCAGGTCGAGGTTGGATCCGGCGGCACATTCGGCGCGAGTGTCGACGTCACCGGCATCAATCGCAATCTCGACGCTCTGGTGCAGAGCCAGTTGTGGACCGAGACTTCCGGCGGCTCCTACGCGGACGCCAAAGCAAGCCTCTATCAACAGCTGCAGCAGGTCTACGGGACGCCGGGCACGCCCGGCGCATTTGACACCGCCTACAACAATTTCACGGCGGCTCTGCAAAATCTGTCGACCAGTCCTTCGTCCTATGCGGCCCAGACCGGGGTTCTGAGCGCGGCGCAACAGCTGACGCAGAATCTCAATTCCATGAGCGGCGGCATTCAACAGCTGCGCACGCAAGCCGAGCAGAACATTTCCGATGCCGTCACCCGGGCCAATCAGGCCATGCAGACGATCGCGCAGCTCAACCAACAGCTTTCGGCGGTGTCGCCGCAGGATTCCACCACCGCGACGCTCGAAGACCAGCGCGACCAGGCGATCACTCAGCTCACGCAGCTGATGAACGTTACGGTTGTCAAGAACAACAATGACCAGGTCTCGATCTTTACGAGCTCCGGCTTGCAATTGGTGGGTCTGCAGGCATCGCAGCTCAAGTTCGACGATCGCGGCTCGCTATCGGCGAGTGCGTTGTGGAGTGCGGACCCGTCCAAGGACGGAGTCGGGACCATTACGTTGCAAGCTCCCGACGGCACCAGCACCGATCTCCTCGCCAACAACGGTATCCAGTCCGGGCAGATCGCGGCTTACGTACAGGCGCGCGACCAGATACTTCCGCAGGCGCAAGGCCAGCTTGACGAGCTTGCGGCGCAGATGTCTGAAGCCCTGTCGAACCAGACCACCAACGGGACCGCGATAACCTCGGGAAGCCAGTCGGGGTTTTCCGCTGACATCAGCGGCATGCTTCCGGGCAATTCGCTGCAGGTGACTTATACGGACCCGTCCAACGTCCAGCACACCGTTACGATCGTTCGTGTCGATGATCCCGCGGCACTGCCGCTGCCGAACACGAGCTCTAATCCGAACAATCAAGTGATCGGCGTGAATTTCTCCAACGGCTACGGCTCGGTGGTGAACCAGCTCAATGCCGCGCTCGGATCGAATCTGCAGTTCTCGATTGTGGGTTCGGTCCTGTCGGTGCTCAACACGCCCGCGCTCACGTCGACCGTCAATGCCGTGTCGACGACCACGACTGCGAACGCGCTGGCCAACGGCAGCCCCCAGCTTCCCCTCTTCACCGACGGCAACACGCCGATCAGCGGCGCGATCACGGCGCTGGGCTCGCAGGACGTGGGGCTCGCCGGCCGAATCACCGTGAATAGTGCCGTTCTCGCCAATCCACAGTCGCTGGTCGTCTATCAGACTTCGCCGGCGACCCCGGTTGGCGATTCGACCCGCCCGAATTTTCTGCTCAATCAGCTGACCACTGCGAAGTTGACCTTCCCGGCGAGCACCGGGATCGGCAGCTCCACCGCGCCATTCAGTGGAACCCTGTCGGATTTCATGAGTCAGGTCATCAGCCAGCAAAGCCAGGCGGCGAGTGCTGCCAGCAGCCTGCAGCAGGGCCAGGACGTGGTCGTTAACGCCCTGCAGCAACGGTTTAACAACGATTCCGGGGTCAACGTCGACTCCGAGCTCTCCAATCTCATCTCCTTGCAGCAGACCTACGAAGCCAACGCGCGGGTAATGACGACGGTACAGGCTATGATGACAACCTTGATGCAGATCCTATAGGTGCGTGATGGCTCTCACCGGGATAGCAGCGAGCATCCAGTCCAGCGCCCTGGCGCAGCAGAATTTGCAGAATCAGCTCGACACGCTGAGCCGCCAGCTTGGAACCGGGCAGAAGGCTGCTGTCTATTCCGACCTCGCGCCGCAGGCCGGCCTTACCGTCGGTCTCGATGCCCAACTCTCGGCGCTTTCCGGATTCGACAACACCAATACGACTTTGACGACAACGCTCGGGATCGAGGAGGGAGCGCTGTCTCAGGTCGGAGATATTCAAAATTCGATGCAGAGCGCGGCCTCCCAGCCTGCGGCCTTCACGCTCGACGCCAGCGGGCAGACAGCGCTGCAGTCGAACGCCGCCAATCAGCTGGACGAGCTGCTCAGCGTGTTCAATACCCAGGTGGGGGACAACTACATCTTTTCGGGCAGTGCCCTCAATCAAGCCTCGGTCAATACAACAGCCCACATCCTCAACGGCAGCGGTGTGCAGGCCGGACTCACTCAGGTCATTTCCGAGCGCAACCAGGCGGATCTCGGTGCCAATGGCCTCGGCCGCTTGGTCATTCCGGCCGTCTCCGGCTCGACAGTTTCAATCAGCGAGGACGTCGCCGGCTCGCCGTTCGGCTTCAAGCTGGCGGGAATAAATTCCACCTTGACCGGCGCGACCGTCACGCAGCCCACCGGGTCGCCGAAGACCGAGACCGTAACGCTCGGGTCGAATCCGAACGACGGCGACCAGATTCAATTCAGCCTGACCCTGCCGGATGGGACCAGTCAAACCATCACTTTGCAAGCGAGCAGCTCGGCCACGCCCGGTGCCAACCAGTTTTCCATCGGGGCGAACGCCGCCGCCACCGCCGCGAATTTGCAAACCGCGTTGACGACGGCGGTTGGCAATCTCGCGCAAACACAACTGACCGCCGCCTCCGCGGTCGCCGCGGCCAACAATTTCTTCGGTTCGTATCCGCCGCAACGAGTGGCCGGCCCTCCGTTCAGCACCGCCACCGCGCTCCAGAACGGCACGACTGCGAACACTGTGTTCTGGTATACGGGCGAAGACGGCTCGACCCCCGCACGCCAGACTGCGGTGGCGCAAGTCGGACCTACGACCAGCGTCGCTTACGGTATGCGGGCCAATGAGCAGGCCTTCAGCACCGTCGTGGCTAATATTGCGGTTCTGGCAGCGACGACCTATTCGCCCTCCAGCACCAATGCGGCTGCGAGCTATTCGGCGCTCACCAATCGGGTGAGCACCAATTTGAGCCTGCAGCAAGGCGCGCAGAATATCAGCGACATCGATGCGGACATCGCCAACGCGCAAAGCGCGGTGAAGAACGCGCAATCAGTCAACGCACAGACCACGAATACCTTGACTGACATGCTGCAAAGCATCGAAGGCGTCAACACCGATCAGATCGGAACCGAAATCTTGACGATTCAAAACAGCCTCGCAGCGTCACTATCGACGACTGCGCGCCTGTCACAGTTGAGCCTGGTCAACTACCTGGGGCCCGCTTGATAGCGTCGGCGAAGGCACAGACCCCGTTGCCCGTACCAGAATGAGACAGTAAGCGCTGGCGCGCGGACGGCACTTCTGAAAGGGAGATTTAACCAGGGGCGCCTTAGCATCGCCAGGGAGGCGTGCGGAACGAGACCCTCGCAGGATCGAGAGCATGAGCATTTCGAGCGTTTCGTTTTGGCAGCAGGACCAGAACTGGCAGAACCAGCAGCAGGTTTGGGCCCAGCAGCTGTCGAACAACAACGCGTTTTTTTCGGTCATGCAGAGCGCCTTGACCGATCAAACGACCGGAATGGCAAGCATCGCGAACCAAGCGGCCATCAAACGGGTCAATTCCCAGATCGTGTCGCTGCTCACCGGGGGAACCTCTTCCAGCAGTTCCGCTGGTAGTGGGTCGAACAGCTCGGTCCCGGCCGCACGCCCGCAGCCGGACGTCGTCCCATTGCAAAGCAGCGCCGCGAATGTTCAGTCAGGCTCTACCGCTGCTTCGCTTCTGTCCGGCGAAATTCCGATCGGGAGCATCCTCAGCGTGTTGGCATGAGATTGCCGGCGCGCAGCTCGGCTTCGATCTTCGCCAGAACTCCTCCCCAATCTCCCGCCGACGATTGCCTGAAAAGGCGCATCGACGGATACCAGATGCTCATCGCTTCCCGACCGGACCAACGCCACTCGCGCGCGGTCGAGATCATCGCCCAGCAGGGCTTCCCCATGGCTCCGACCAGGTGCGGCACGGAGGTGTCGACCGTGATCACCAGATCGAGTGCCTCCACAGCCGCCGCCGTGTCGCCGAAATTGTGGATCTGCGGTGAGAGATCGTGGATGCAACTGCTGAAACCGTGTGCCGCAACGTCCCCGGCGGCGCTGCCGACCTGAAGAGCGAACCAATCGATGTCGGGAATATCCAACAACGGCTGCAATTGCTTCAGCGGCACGTCGCGCAGGACGCGGTTGGGATGGGCGGGATTGCTTGCCCATACCAAGCCGACGGCGAGGTGGCCCGGGCGTCGCGGCAACGCCATTTCCCGCTGCGGCGTCACGTAGGCGCCGGCCCACGACGCACCTGGATCGGAGAGCTGCAGCCGGTACGGCATGCTGAGCAGTGGTGCCTGCGCGTCGACCTGCGGAGTCGGATCGGACGGGCCGACCACTCCAGAAACACCGGGAACCGAGCGCAACAGTGTTCTCAACGCGTCCTGGGCGAACAACCAGACTTCGTGTCCGCACGCCGACACGAACCGAGCATAGCGAGCGAACTGCAATGCGTCGCCCATGCCCTGATCATTCCAAAGCAAGATGCGCCGCGCTTGTGTGTCGTCCGGCATCCAGTCCGGCGCTGAGGTGGGGGGCGGCGGACATTGCGGACGACGCAGCCGCCACTCGTATTCCGCCCACGCCTCGCTCCACCGCCAGGAGGCAAGCAGAAGATTGGCCAGGTTCCAGTGCGCGCCGACATTGGAAGGCTCGAGCTCGAGCGCACGGCGCAGGCAGGACTCGGCTTCCGGGAGGTCGCCGGACGCTGAGCGCGCCATAGCAAGATTGACCCAGCCGTTGGTGAAGCCGGGAGCCAGCGCCAGCAGTCTCCGGTAAAGAGGCTCGGCAGTCGCTACCTCGCCTTGCCGCATCTTCAGATTGGCGAAGTTGTAGAGCGCCTGGACGTGATCCGGGTGCTGGCTCAACAGCTCCAGATAGGAGCTTTCGGCTCCGGCTGCGTTTCCGGAAGCGCCGAGCGCGACTGCGAGGTTGTAGCGGGCATCGGCATGATGCGAATCGCGGGCCACGGCGCTCTTCCAGGCGCTGATCGCTTCTGCCAGCTGACCGCGTTGCTGCAGCGCGAGGCCCTGCGCATAGAGGTGCTGCGCAAGCGCAGGGTCCGCTTGGTTCATTGCGGCCGCGCGCGCGAAGGCCTTTTGCGGCGATGCTCGCCGCGCCGGCTAGAGCCCGACAGCCTTGAAGGCCTGGGTGATCGCGTTCTGGACGCTTGTCCCGACATTGTTCACAGCCTGCGTGACCGAATTGTTGGTGCCGCTGCTCAGAACCTGTGTGATCTGGTTGATCGGATAGCTCTGGCCTCCAACGGTGACGTTCGGCGGTGACTGGCTGATGTCGACGCCGGTCACCACCCCTTGCGTCCCGATGGTGACCGGAACGTTCTGGTTATTGGCGCTGACCGCACTGATTGAAATCGTGTAGGAGCCGCTTGGCTGGGAAATCCCCTGGCTGTTCAGGCCGTTCCAGCTGAAGGTCTGCGATCCCGCCTGCGCCGCCTGTGTCGTGGTATAGACGACCTGGCCGGACGAGTTCGTGACGTTGATTGTCGCGGTCGCGGGTTGATTGACCGAATAGCTCCAGCTCGCCTGGCCGTTCGTCAGCTGCGCGGTCTTACCTGAAAGCGCGACGGTCGCCCCGACGAATTGCAGGGCCGACGAGGCCTGCTGCATCTGCTGCAGCGAGATCAGCGTATTGAGCGACGTGTTGGTGTTGATCTGCTGCTCGACGGAGGCGAATTGCACCAGTTCCTGGGTGAACTGGTTGGGATCGAGCGGGGAGGTCGGATCCTGGTGCTCGAGCTGCGTCGTCAGCAATGTGAGGAACTCATTGAAATTGCTGGCCAGGTTGAGGCCGGCGCCCTGACCGGCGGTCGAGGAGGAGCTCGTATTGGGAGTGGTGCTCGTGCTTGAGGGAGCTGAAGAGAGCATGCGAGGCAAACCTTTTGTGCCGACGCGGAATTGGATCCGGCGATTCGGTCGAGCCCCGATCCGGCCAGCCGAAGTCTGCGGCTGAGTTGGTTAACAAACCGTAACTTCGGCGGCGGCAGGTCCTAAATGCTTGCTTCGGCAGTGCGAGCTCGTCCGCGCTGTCAGGCTTTGCCGCGCAAGCCTGCTGCAAGCTCGCGATTGATGTTTATCAACGGGAGCAGCTGCTCGGGTTTCGGATTCGTCATCAGGGAAAAGCTCTCGGTCATGACGAAGATCCCCAGATTGGCGATGTTCTGCCGGACCGGCGTCGGCAGCTGGCTGCCGGTATCGCAAACCGAGTCGAGGAAGACGGTCCAGAGCCGGCGATTGTACAGCACGGCGTCGCCGAGCCCGCGCCGCTCATCGTCCCAATTGTCGTATGCGGACTGCAACTTGTGCGCTGCCTTGAGCAGCAGCGTCGATTCCAATTCACGCGGACTTGCTGTTTCCTTCGCGACCGCTGCGTAGGCCTTGCTGGGCTGCATAGTTCAGAAGTTCCTGTTCGTAGGCGATGAGTTTCTTGACTTCGCGCAAAGCCTTATACAGCTCTCCTGTTAAGATTTGATTGTTGATACTTTCAATCAAAGGCCACATACTTGGCGCGGCCTGCGTGATCTCCCGCACCAGCTTGAAATAGAGCTCGTGATAGGCGGCTGCGTTCTTCGATGTGTACATCAATTGGACGGCGAGGTAGATGCGCTTGGCTGGCGTGTCGGCGCGGCTCTCGGACATAATGTCCTTCTCGCGCAGGATCGGGGCACTGCCCTCGATCAGGAGCCGTGTCCGCTGATCGTGATTGGTAATGACGCATTCGCCGAGCATCACGCGCTCGCCCGGCTTGAGCTCGATCTTGAGACCCATGTCTGTCTCCACCTCGGCGTAGCGCATGCTTCCGCTTCGTGGTTAACGACCCGTTAAAGAAGAACGGCGGGGCTCGCGCCCCGCCGCTTTTTGTCGAGCCCGAAATCCTTTGGGATTACGGGAAGAGCTTGAGCACCGCCTGCTGCGCCTGGTTCGAAATCGACAGGGCGGAGATCGACAGCTGTTGGCGGGTCTGCAGGGTGAGCAGGTTCGCGCTTTCCTGGTTCTGGTCGGCCAGCACGAGGTTGTCCGAGCCGGTCTGCAGCGTGTTGATCAGGTTCTTAGTGAAGTCCTGGCGAACCTGAATGGTCGACGCGTTGGTGCCGAACGTTTCGGTCTGCGCCTGCACGTTGTTCAACGCGGCGTTGATGGAGGTGATCGTCGCGTTGATGTTGGCGTTCGACTGGAAGCCCGTGCCGGTGATCGCGCTCAGGCCCAGACCAGCCGAGTTGTACGTCACGCCCTGGATCGTCAGCGAGCTGGTGTTGTTCTCGTTGAACACCACCTGCAGGTTGTCGCCCTTGAGCAGGTTGACGCCGTTGTAGGAAGCATCGCCCGCGAGCTGATCGATCTGCGTGAGCAAGGCGTTGAAGTTGCTCTGCAGGGTGGCGCGGGTCGAGCTGTTGCCGCTGGAGCTCGCAACGCCGCTGGTGGTGCCGGCGGTAAGGCCGAGCTCGTGCAGGATTTCGGTCGAGCCGGTCGAGCCGGACGAGCCGATGGTCAGGCTGTTGGCGGCTGTCGAGGCCGCAACCCCGAGGCTGATCGAGCTGCCGGTCGCTGACGAGTTGGAAAGACCGGACAGGCTCTGCAGCGCCGAGTTCAACTGGGCGAGGGTCTGGACCTGACCAGTGCCGGTGCCGAAGTTGATTGTCTGCGTTGCACCGCCGCTGACCGAGATCGTGAGTGCGTCGCCGGCCGTGAAGCCGCCTTGGCCGCTCAGGATGTTGAACAGATCGGTCGAGTGGCCGGTGGAGCTGCCAGCCGCGAAAGAGGCGGCGCCCAAGCCCGTTCCGCCGGTCGCATCAGTGACCACCACGTTGCTGCTGGTGACGTTGGAGGTCAGGGTCAGATGGCCACTGCTGTCGGTGCCGGCCGTGGCAACGCCGCCCGAAGCGCCTCCGGTCTGGGCGTTGATCTTGGTGATCACGGAGGCGAGCGAGTCGGTGTTGGCCAGGGTGACGCTGGCGGTAGTGCCGGCATCCACGATTGTGAGCGTGTCGGCGTTGCCGAGGCTGCCGCCGCTGACCAGAGAGGCCGCGCCGGAGTTTACGACACCGAAAGTCTCCGCGGCGTTGAGCGAGCCGTTGACCGTAATTGCACCGTAGCTCAGCGTGCTCGGGCCAGCGGACTGCAAGGCCTGTTGAGCGGTCGAGAGCGCCTGCTGGAGCAGGCTGGTGATGGAGGTCAGGCCCTGGTTCGCGGCCTGCAGGGTTTGCTGCGCCTGACCGACCTGGTCGAGGAGGGCGGACAGCGAGTTGGCGCGGTTGGTCAAGGATTGCGAGGTGAAGAACGAGCTCGGATTGTCGAACGCGCTGTTCACCTTCTTGCCGGTGGCAAGGCGGTTCTGCGTGGTGTTCAGCAGTTCTGCCGTCGACTGAAGGGACAGCAGGTTCTGCCGCACGCCGGCGGAGAGGGTAATTCCAGACATTTGGGCGCACCTTTCTGGTTGCGGGCTGTGTACGCTTGCACCTGCCGTACTGTCGTACCGGCGCGTTAGCGGTTCCGATCGTGCTGATCGGTGGCGGCACGATCGCACCTGCCCGTTTAAAATCGCGTAAATTCAGGGGTTAGTATTCGAGCGATCGGCGGTAATTGGGGTTTTTACTGGGTCCGAGAATTACGCCTTTGCACAGGTTGCGCTCATGCCATCCTTGTGGTCGGACCGCTTATTGTTAGCGTCCCTGCGCGCAATTAGCCGTTCGTTAATCCTTGCGCTTCATGGTCTCTTAACTATCGGAAGACGGCGGCTGAATCGCTTTCTGCCGGCGGCGAATGTCTGTTTCAAGTTGTAGTTGCGCCGCGCGCTGCCAACGAAGGATTTGCGATGTCGACCAGCGTCAACCTAGTCGTCGCCACGCCGTGCTTCGGCGGCCAAATCTCCGTCATCTATGCCGGCTCGATCTTCAGACTGCAGAAGAGCTTGCGAGCGATGAGCGGGGTCGATCTCAAGATCATGTTCAAGGACGGGGATGCGCTGATCACTCGCGCCCGCGCGAGCCTGGTTGCTCAGTTTCTCGACGATCCAACCGCTACGCATCTCCTATTTATCGACGCCGATATCGGCTTCGAGCCCGAGCAAGTCATTCGGCTGATAAATTGCGGCGCCGATGTCTGCGCCGCCGTCTACCCGATCAAGCGCATCGACTGGGACAGGGTGAGGGCGGTCTTGGCCGAGGGGCGACCCAATCCGGGCGCGGCGTCGCTGAAATACGTTTTCGAGGTTCCCGATCCGACTGCGGTCGCGGTGCATGCCGGTTTCGCCAAGGTGCGCTATGCCGGGACCGGCTTTCTCATGATTCGTCGCCATGTGCTCGAGCGCATGTGCGAACGCTACGCCCATCTCAAATACAAGCGCGACCATTCGGTCGAAGCCGCGAGCGCCAGCGAGCATCGCTTTGCGTTGTTCGATTGCCTGATCGATGAGGATGGCACTTATCTGAGCGAGGATTTCAGCTTCTGCAAACGCTGGACGGATCTTGGCGGAGAGATTTGGGCCGACCTCGACAGCAAGCTCAATCACGTGGGGCCGACGGTGTTTCGCGGCGATCTGTCTTCGCAATTCATGTCGGTGCCCGCCGAACCCGCGGTTGCCTGACATTCAGAAGAAAGCGCCCAACGATGCGCCTGGCGGATCGCTGCCGATCAAATGCACGAGCGATGCGCGCGCCATCCCTTTAGCACGTCCGTAAATACGCGATTGAACGCCAGGAGGCTCATGAGGCCCGCCAGCGTCCACGCCAGCGCCTGCGCGCCGGCGTGCGGCAATCCCATGGCGGCGATGCTCTCGGCCTCAGCGCGGCCGGCGATCAGGATAGCGGCGACAACAACCAGGCCGTAGGCGAGGCTCGCCGCCCCGAACACTACCAGGATCCTGCGGAGCTGCCGCTGCTCGCCCCGTGCGCTGCGGCCCCGCAGCGCGGCCGCCAAAGCGCCGAGCGCCCGCGATCGCAGATCGGGGAGATCGAGCAGATCCATCGCCACGTAATATCCGTCGAGCTCGAGCAGCGGGTTCATGTTCACGATCGCGAGCACATAGCCGATCGTACCGAAGCTCCACAGCGTATCGGCGAGTGGACCTGCCGGCTGCAGCAACGCTGCAAGCGTGGCGGCACCGCTCAGCACCACGTTGGAATAGGGACCGGCGACGCTCACCAGAATGCGCTCGTACCGGGGCGCTGCCCAACAGTCGCTGGTATCGACGAAGGCGACGGGCGCAAAAAAGTACCAACCAATCCCGAGGCGATGCACGGCGCGGCCGAAGTGTTTGGCTGTTGCCGCGTGTGCGGCTTCGTGGACCACGACATGCAACGTGAGGCTTGCGATCCATAGCGGCAGGGCGCTCGCTGAAGCACTCATGCCTGCGCCAGCCCGCGCCCAATGGTCAGCGAATACTATGAAGCCCGCGGCCGCGCACAGGAGCAGGATGAGCTGAGCCGTCGATGTGTAGAGCGGCCGCGTCCAGGCATGGAGCAGGGTCACCGTCCGATCCGTGTCGGATAGCCACCAATAGCAAGTGCACAGCCCGAGGATGCGACGCAGTGCTGTCGGCGGTTCGGTTTGGGGCATTTGGTCGAGCAGGCCTTCGATCTCGATAAATCCATTCTCCAGGAGGCGGGCGATTGCCTGCATGAGATCACTGAGCGGCAGCTGATAGGTTGCTGCGTAGACCTCGCAAAGGTCGCGGATGGTGCGCCTTCCGTCCATTAGCTGCCAGATGAACAGTCCCTCTTCGGAAAGGCGCATGTAGTGGCGAGCGTCTGCGTCCTTGATGACGTAGGCCGCATCTACGGCACTACCCTGTCGCTCAAGCGTGCAGGACGAAATTCGACACGGACGCGCTTCCAAAAGATTCGCCGCGGCACGGTCCATGGCGCGCCTCTTCAGAAGTGCTCGGCGCTGCTGCACCAGCGCCACCAAGGCGCCGGATCAGTGCCCATGGCGGCGTCGAGCAGGGCCTGGACCGAATTGCGCGCGTCAGCCGGCGCAAATGCCGGCAATTGCTCGATGCGACTGCTGTCGCCTTCGGGCCGCAGCAGGAGCGGGAACAGCGGGACGTCGGCAGTCCTGGCGAGCCATTCAGCACCACGTGGAAGGATGAAGGACCGGCATCCGAGCCGGCAGGTCAATGTCCTTTTGGCGTCCGCATGCGGCAGTTGGCCATCGGCGAAAATCAGCACGACTCCGCCGCGACGCAATATGTCGAGCGCGCAGCGCATGGCGCTGAGCTCGCCTAACTTTGCGAGGTCTATGTCCGTGAGAGGAAACCCGCAGCGCGCGAGCTCGGCATGGCGTTGCGCGGTCAACATGATGTTCGGATCGCGGCGCGAATTTTCGATGACGCCCACTTCCGGAAGGAGGCCATTCCGGCTCGCGGCGGCAAGCCACAAGGGAAGGATCCCTGTTGCGGGCCCATAGTGCAGGCTGACCACCAGTGTGCCGCGCCGACTCGCCTGCGCCAGCGGAGCATCCGCGGCGACACCGCCAACTGCGGCTCGGAGCACATCTATTTGCCCGGAAGCGAGCAGTTGATCATGGAAGGCCGCATCCGCGGTGTAGAAATACGAGCGGCGCGCATGATGGAGCGCCTGCTCGCCGTCGATCGAAAGATAGGCCTGCAACCGTGCTTGCGCCCGGTCGATCGCGGGAGCGACGGTTTCTGCGGTTGCGATGGCGCGAAGGGCCGACCGGCGTGCCGAAAGGTAGCAGTCCCAGGCGGCGTCGGTCGGCATGACGGTTCTCCGCAAGCTTGAGAGAAGTTGCCGCCTTCAGCCTTGGGAGCGAAAGCGGCTCGGATCGCAGGAGCTTTGAGATCACTGCTTGCCGTGAGTTGCATGGGAGATGCGCGCCTGCAGGGTCTGCGCGATCTCGTGCTCGGAGGAACTCGGCATTCCCAAAGCGGTCTTCAGCTGTTCGGCGGGCAGGGCGGCGGCGAGGAATTCGGGATCTTTTGCCGCACGATCAATAAGGTCGACGAGGCTCTTCATGGCAATTCTCCGTCCTGAGGTTGCGGGGGCAGGATCGCTGCACGTTCATTAGACGGAGGGCAGGCCGCGCTCGTTCAAGCCTCGTCGACATGTCGTTTGGATTTGTCAGAATCCGTGACCGCCGTCACAGCGCGCGGCGCGGCTCAGTCGGACCGGCAGCTTTGGCCAAAATACCCGCCTGATTTACGGCTCGTTAACCACGGGTGGGGGATGTTCCGTAGCGGTGGCCTGCGACCCGCTGCGGGCGGGCCGGCCGCCATTCTCTCGCCAGCGGATTGGCTTGATGGGGCGTTCGACAGCGCGGAAGAAAAAGCCGCCGGCGGGACGGCGGGAGGATGAGATCCTCGCCGAGGCGATTGCCCATGCGGTCAGCTGTCAGGGCCAGGGCAGGTTCAACCAAGCCGAGACGCTCTACGAGCGCATCCTTAAGGTGCGGCCGCGCCATTTCGACGCCTTGCACCTCTTGGGCGTGTTGCGCGAGCAGCAGGGCCGCAGCGCCGAGGCGCTGCGCTTACTCAACACCGCGTTGGAGGTGTCGCCCCAATCCGCCGATGTCTGGTCGAACCGCGGCGTAGCGCTCAAAACTCTCGATCGTTGCGAGGAAGCGCTGCAAAGCTATGAGCGGGCGCTGGCGCTCAACAGCACCCATGTCGATGCTCTGATCAACCGCGGCCACATGCTTCTCAAGCTGCGTCGTTACGAAGAGGCATTGGCGAGCTGCGATGCCGCACTCGCGGTCAGCCCCGATCATCCTACGGCGCTGAACAACCGCGGCAACGCGCTCATTGAGCTCAAGCGTCCGGCCGAAGCCTTGGCGGTGTTCGAACGGGCCCGGCGCCTCAATCCTGATGACAACAATATTCTGGCGAGCTCGGGACGCGCGCACGCAGAGCTTGGACAATTGGAGCAGGCGCTCGCAAGGTATGATGCGGTGCTCGCGCGCGAATCCACTCATGTGGAATGCCTGACCAACCGAGGTCATGCGCTGGCCGGCCTCGGCCGGTTTGAGGAGGCGCTGGCGAGCCTCGACCGCGCGTTGGCTCTACGTCCCGGTTTTCCCGAAGCCTTGAGCAATCGCGGCAATGTCCTGCGCGCGCTCAACCGATATGATGAGGCGATCGCCGACTATCGGCGTGCGCTCGCGATCCGGCCGGACAACGTCGTGGCGCTCAACAATCTCGGCGTGACCTTCAACGGGCTCAATCGTTGTGAGGAAGCGCTGGCTGAGTTCGATGCCGCGCTCCGGCTCGATCCCAATCATGCCGAGGTGCATTTCAATCGCAGTCTTCTGCTCATGACCACAGGCGCCTTGCGTGAAGGCTTCCAGGAATACGAATGGCGCTGGCGCCAGCAGAGCTGGGCCGAGCGGCGACGCAGTTTCCAACAACCGCTGTGGCTGGGGACCGAGCCGCTCGCCGGCAAGACCATCCTGCTGCACGCCGAGCAAGGATTGGGTGATACGCTGCAATTCGTCCGCTATGTTCCACTGGTGGCCGAACGCGGGGCGCGGGTCCTTCTCGAAGTGCAGCCGCCACTCAAGGCGTTGATGGGCGGTGTGACAGGTGTCACCACGGTGCTGGCCCAGGGCGAGCTCTTGCCAGACTTCGACCAGCATTGCCCCCTGATGAGCCTGCCGCTTGCCTTCGGCACCGATCTCGCCAGCATCCCATCCGCGGTCCCGTACCTCGATGTGCCGCCGGAACGGGTCGCCCGTTGGCGCAGCCGCTTGGGTGAGCGACGGCGCGCGCGGGTCGGCATCGCCTGGGAGGGAAGCGCTACTCACAAAAACAATCGCAACCGCTCGATCGCGCCTGTGCGTTTCGAGTCGCTGCTGTCTGTGCCGGACCTAGACTTCGTGAGCTTGCAGAAAGGTATGAGCGACGCCGATGCGGCGCTGCTGCGGCAGCACGCGAATGTGACTTTGGTCGGCCACGAGCTTGGCGATTTCGCCGATACGGCAGCAGTCATGAGTGAGCTCGACCTGATCCTCTCGGTCGATACCTCGGTGGCGCACTTGGCCGGCGCGCTCGGCCTGCCGGCTTGGCTGCTGTTGCCTTTCTCGCCCGACTTCCGCTGGCTGCTCGATCGGGCGGATTCGCCCTGGTACCCGTCAGTGCGCCTGTTCCGCCAACCGCACCCGGCCGATTGGGGTCCGGTTCTAGATCGCGTCGTTCAGGAGCTCAAGAGCAAGGTGAAGGACATGGCGCCCTCGAAGGTCCGCCCCCCGGTGCGGCAGCAAGCGCCGCAAGCCGCGCCATTGATCGCGCGGGCTCTGGCTTTGCACCAGCAAGGACAATTGGCTGAAGCCGAAAAGATCTACGAGGCGGTTCTGCAAGCGGACCCCCACCAATTTGACGCGTTGCATCTGCGCGGCGTGCTCAAGCACCAGCAAGGCCGATCGGCTGACGCCCTGCGGCTGGTGGCCGCCGCCCTCAAGACCGATCCCAAGTCGGTGCCCGCGCTGTCGAACTACGGCGTCATTCTCGCGGCGCTGAAGCGCCACGAGGAGGCGTTGGAGAGCTTCGAAAAGGCTCTCACGCTCAAAGCCGGCGACCTCAGCACACTCTACAACCTCGCCAACTCACTCAAGGCGCTCGGCCGCTTGGAGGAGGCGGTTGCGAGCTATGGTGAGGTGCTGTCGCGCAAACGCGACCATGTTGATGCCTTGTTCAATCGCAGCAACGCCATGGCCGAGCTCGGCCGCAGCGAAGCGGCGCTCGAAGGCTACGATCGGCTGCTGTCGCTATCGCCCGGTCACATCGAAGGATGCAACCGTCGCGGCATGCTGCTTGCGGCGCTCAAGCGCCACCAAGAGGCGCTCGATGCCTACAATGCGGCACTCAAGATCGCGACAGAGCATCCCGAGCTGCTCAACAACCGCGCCGTCACCCTGCTCGAGCTCAAGCGGCCCCAGGAGGCGCTGGCGAGCTGCAATATGGCGCTGGCTTTGCGCGCCGACTATGCCGATGCCCGATACAACCGCGGCAACGCGTTGATCGCTCTTGGGCGGCATCAGGAAGCGCTCGAGAGCTATGACGCGGCATTGGCACTCGAGGGCAACCGGCTCGACGCTCTCAACAACCGGGGCCTTGCTCTCGCCGCGCTCAAGCGCCGGGAGGAGGCGCAGGCGAGCTGGGACCGCGTGATCGCGATCGATCCCGGTCACATCGAAGCGCTGCACAATCGCGCGCGAAACTTTTTGGCGCTCGAGCGCTACGAGGAAGCCCTGCAGGCATTCGAGCACGTCATTGAGAAGGACCCCGGCAAGGTCGAGGCAATCAGCAATCGCGGCGTCACGCTTGCCAAGCTCAAGCGACATGAGGAGGCGCTCGCCGCGTACGATCAAGCGCTGGCGCTTCGGCCCGACTCAGCCGATATTTTGACAAATCGCGCCAACAGCCTGACGGGACTCAAGCAATTCGACGACGCGCTAATGGAATTTCACAAGGCATTGGCGCTCGAGCCGAACCACTACGTGGCGCATATCGGTCGCGGCGGCGCGTTGATGCAGGCCAAGCGCTATAGTGAAGCCCTCGACAGCTACGACAGGGCCGCGGCCATCGCTCCCGACGATGCGCAGAGCTACAACAATCGCGGGCTCGCTCTGGCAATGCTCGGCCGCCACGACGAAGCGATGGCGAGCTACGACAAAGCCCTGAAGATCGATCCGGAGTTCGTCGAGGCCTATGTCAACCGCGGCAATGCGTTCGGCTCGCTGGGTCAGGTTGAAGAGGGATTGGCCAATTATCTGAGGGCGCTCGAGCTGCGGCCCCAAGGCATTGAGGGGCGATGGAATGCAAGCTTGGCGCAGCTGACTCTGGGCAACTTCAAGGACGGTTGGAAGAATTACGAGATTCGCTGGGAGAAGGAGGAGACCTTACCCCATCGGCGCAAGTTCAAGGAGCCGCTGTGGCTGGGCCAGGAGGAGGTCTCGGGTAAGACCATCCTGCTGTACCCCGAGCAAGGGCTCGGCGACACGTTCCAGTTCGCCCGCTACGCCCCTCTGCTGGCGCGACGCGGTGCAAAGGTCATCCTGGAGGTGCAGGCCTCTCAGAAGACAGTGGTGGCCGGGGTCGAAGGCATCGCCGGCATCTATGCCATGGGGGAGAAGCTGCCCGCGTTCGATTTGCAGTGTCCGATGATGAGCTTGCCGCTCGCTTTCGGCACTGAGCTCGACACTATCCCGGCCGAGATCCCCTACATCCCGGTGCCGGAGGATCGTGTTCCCAAGTGGCGTCGACGCCTCGGGGAGAGCGGCATGCTCCGCGTCGGCGTGGCCTGGGCAGGTAGCGCTGCACACGTCAACAACCGCAATCGATCCATAGCCCTCAAGCGCTTCGCCGCGCTGTTTGCGACACCGAAAGTGGAATTCGTGACCCTGCAGAAGGAGCTTGGGCCGGGCGATGCGGCAATTTTGCAAAGCCACCCCAATGTGATCCCGCTTGGTGAGGAATTCTCCGACTTCGCAGATACGGCAGCGCTGATCTCGCTCCTCGATATCGTTGTTTCGGTGGACACCTCGGTGGTGCATCTCGCTGGAGCGATCGGCGCTCCGTTCTGGCTGCTGGTGCCCTTTGCACCGGACTTTCGCTGGCTGCTTGGGCGCGAGGATTCGCCCTGGTATCCGACCGCGCGCCTCTTTCGGCAGCCCGCCATCGACGATTGGGAAAGCGTGTTCGCTCGCGTGCGTGCAGAGCTCGAGGCATTGGCCGGGCAGCGGCGCGCATGAGCGAGGCGGCCGACCGCGTCGCGCGACCGGATGCCATTCCTGATATTGAGGAAGCTAAAGCGCTGCACCGGCAGGGCCGTTTGCACGAGGCTGCGAGCATTTATGCGGCCATCCTTGCGGTCGACCCGGCACGCGCGGACGCCTTGCATCTGCTCGGTCTGGCGAATTTTCAGCACGGACGCTTGCCGGAAGCGCTGCGACTGATCTCCGCGGCATTAAGAGCCGAGCCGCGATCGGCCGACATGCATGCGAACTACGGCCTGGTGCTCGATGGCTTGCGGCAACACGAAGACGCGCTCGCCAGCTTCGAGCGGGCGGTCACGCTCAGGCCGGACCATGTGCAAGCGCTCAGCAACCGCGCTGTCACCTTGTCGACGCTCGGGCGCATCGGCGAGGCATTGACGAGCTGGGATGCGGCGCTCGCCGTCGACCCCAGTCACGTGGAAGCGCTGCACGGACGAGGCAACGCTCTGTATCGCCTCAAGCGCCTCGATGCGGCCCTTGCCGACTACGATCGCTTGCTGACGCTGCGTCCCGACAATATCGATGTCCTCAACAACCGCGGCGGCGTGCTGGCGGAGCTCGGGCGTCTCGACGAAGCTTTCGCGAGCTACGCGAAAGCCTCGACTCTCGACCCGGGCATTCCGGAAATTCTGATCAATATGGGCCACATCTGCGCCGACCGGCACCAGTTCGAAGAGGCGCTGTCCTACTACGCGGCGGCCGCCGCGCTGCCGAAGCTGCGGCCGGAGGCCGAATGGTATGCGAGCCTCGTCCGTCTCCGCCTCGGCGAGCTCGCGCAAGGCTGGCGCGCTTACGAATGGCGTTGGCAGCAGGCGAGCTGGGCACCGCAGCGACGCAATTTCGCGGCGCCGCTCTGGCTTGGGCAGGAGCCGATCGCCGGCAAGACCATCCTGTTGCATGCCGAGCAGGGGTTCGGCGACACGCTTCAGTTCGTGCGTTATGCCAAGTCGGTGGCGGCAAAGGGCGCAACCGTGCTGCTCGAGGTGCATGCGCCACTCAAGTCGCTCCTGACCGGCATCGATGGCGCAGCGGAGATTTTTGCTCGCGGCGAGGCGCTGCCTGCTTTCGATTTGCATTGTCCGCTCATGAGCTTGCCGCTCGCTCTTGGCACCACGCTCGAGACCGTTCCGGCGGAAGTTCCTTATCTGCAGGCGCCAGTGGAACGCGTGGCTTATTGGCGCGCGCGGTTGGGCGAGCAGCGGTTGCCCCGGGTCGGCGTGGTTTGGGCCGGGAGCGCGACCCACAAGAACAATCATAACCGCTCGATCGCGCTGGCCCGCTTTGCCTCGCTCTTGAGCCTATCCGGAGTGGAGTTCGTCAGCCTGCAGAACGAAGTCGCCGCCGCGGAGCAACCGATCCTTGCGCATCATGCCGGCCTCATCGAGGTCGGCCGCGAGCTGCGAGACTTTGCTGACACTGCGGCCGTGATCTCACAGCTCGACCTCGTCGTCGCTGTCGACACCGCCGTGGTGCACCTCGCCGGCGCGCTCGGCAAGCCGGTCTGGGTGCTGCTGCCGTTCACCCCCGACTTTCGCTGGCTGCTCCAACGCGAGGACAGCCCCTGGTATCCGACGGCCCGACTGTTCCGCCAGTCGCGATTCGGCGAATGGGAAAGCGTGCTCGCGCGCGTGCGCAGTGAGCTTGGGCGGCTTCTGGCATCATCAGGCTGATCCGAGCGGTGTCGCGATACGTTAAGCGGACCTTAACCATACTGTCCCACTACTGGCATCCGTGAAAGGCCCAGTTCTGTCCGGCCGCGGCTTTCAAGACTTGGAATCACTTGAGACGCGTTCACGCGCCGCGGCAGGCCCGGGCCGCAGGCATCAGCAGATGCGTCCGGGTCGCACAAAGGGATGCGCCAGATGCCGAAAGAAGGTCCGTTCAATTCCTGTCTGATCTGCGCATCGACCAACCTGCGCGAGATCGCCGGCAACCGCAATTTCGGCATCAACATAATTCAATGCAACGCCTGCAACTTCGTGCAAAGTGAATATGTTTCCGACCGCGGGCTCGAGTCCTATTACAAGCACTTCTATCGCGGAAAGCTGGATGCGCAGGCGATGGTCGGCCAGCGCGAGAAGGGGCTGGCGCAGGCAAGGAGCCAGATCGCCTATCTGTTGGAGCAGCGGCCGGGCCTCAAGATCTCGGCCGCGCTGGACTATGGGACCGCGGAAGGCTCCCTTGGGCACGAGCTGGGCGCTATCGCCGACAAGGTTTGGGTCACCGAGATGGACCCGCAATTCGTTGCCTTGCTGAAGACTGACCCGCTGGTCACGCTCATCGAGCACAAGGAGCTCGAGTCAGGAAAGTTCGAAAGCTTCTTCGACCTGGTCTGCATCTCCCACGTGCTCGAGCACCTCACGGATCCATATCAGGCCATGGATCTGTTCACCTCCGTGCTCAAGCCCGGCGGCTTGCTCCTGGTCGATATTCCCAATGAGGTGCGCCTGCTTCAGCGCGGGTTCCAAGCCGCCGGCCACCTGATCTATTTCACCAAAGAATCATTTGGCCAGTTCGTCGGCGTGCACGGTTGCTTCGACCTGATCGAAATTCGAACCTGCAACCGAGAGGTCGACCTGTTCATTGAAAGCGGATTCACCGCGCCGGAGCGATATGACATCCCGCTCGCCCGGGATGGCACCGTGGTCCGCGCGTTGTTGCAGAATCGCGCTGCCGAGGCGCGGCGGAAGTTGCGTCGGCACACCTTCGATGAATCCGCCCTGCTCAATGAGTACAGCGCGCGGTTGCTGCACTACCACAAGCTTTTGGAAGCCATTCGCGGCCGGATGGCGCAGCTCGAGAAGGAGCTGCAAGTGCCATATCAAGCTCGTCGGCGGGCGGAGATCACCAAGGCGCTGTTCGAATCCCAGCATGGCAACGTCCTGAGCGGCCCATTTGCCGGCATGGCCATGCTGCCGGAGGCCTCCTGGGGCGACGGCGACCTCGCGCCCAAGCTGCTCGGCTGCTACGAGGCGGAATTGCACCCGGCGATCGCCAAGGCGATCGGTCGCGCTCCAAAAACCGTTATCAACGTTGGCTGCGCCGAGGGTTACTACGCCGTCGGCATGGCGCGTGCGCTGCCGCAGTCGCGCATATTCGCCTTCGACACCAGCGATCGCGCCCAGGCGATATGCTCCCGCGCTGCGGCGCTCAATCAGGTCGATGCACGCGCGAAGGTCGGAGGAACATGCACATTCGATACTCTGCGTAATGTCATTTCCAACGGCGATCGTAGCCTGCTGTTCGTGGACTGCGAGGGGGGCGAGCTGCAGCTGCTCGATCCCGCGGAGGTGCCCAGCATTGCGGCCTGCGATGTCATCGTGGAATGCCACGACTTCATCAACCCCTCGATCACGTCGACCTTGTACGAGCGCTTCGCCAAGAGCCACGACATCGAGGTCGTGTCGGAAGGGCCGCGCGATCCGAACCAATTCCCCACTTTGAAGCGTTGGGGGTCGTCCGACCGGTGGCTCGCCGTCAACGAGAACCGGCCGGTGACCATGAACTGGCTGGTGTGCTGGGCGCGTTGAATCGGGTGCGGGGAGGCCACAGATGGAGCTGCCATCGCTCGTCGATGTCTGCGCGGGGATAGTCGCCCTGCCGCGGGTCAACGTCGTTGACGTGGGCGCGAACCCGCTGGCCGATGTCAAGCCTCCCTATCAGACGCTCATCGACGAAGACATGGCGTCGGTGACAGGTTTTGAACCTGACCCGGAAGCGTTCGAGCGGCTGCTGGCAGAGAAAGGCCCTCGAGAGACGTACCTGCCATACGCGATCGGCGACGGCAGGCGGCATCAATTTCGCGTCTGCGCCATGTCGGGCATGAATTCGCTCCTGCCGCCTAACCTGGATCTCCTCGACCTCCTTCACCTGTTTGGACAATGGTCGGAGGTCAAAGAGCTGGTTGAAGTCGATACCAGGCGGCTCGACGATGTCGCCGAGGTCGAGGCGATGGACTATCTCAAGATCGATGTCCAAGGCGGCGAGCTATTGGTGTTCGAGAATGCAGCAGAAAAACTGAAGCGCTGCCTCGTCGTTCATACCGAGGTCATGTTCGTGCCGATGTACACGGGGCAACCCCTGTTCTCGGAGCAAGAGCTGGCCCTGCGCAAGCTCGGCTTCCTGCTTCACAGGTTCTTCGACTTGCATGGCCGGGCGCTGAAGCCTTTTGTGGTCAACGGCAATTTGCATAACCCGTTAAGTCAAGTGCTTTGGGCTGACATGATCTTCATCAAGGACATCACGCATCTCGAACGGCTCCAACCCGAGCAATTGTTGAAGCTCGCGGTGATCCTTCACTATGTCTACAAGTCAATCGACGTCGTCCACCTGGCGCTCCAAGCCTACGACCGCGTGACGGGCACCGATCTTGCCCCTCGATACCAGGCTTTGCTGATCCCGACCGCGCACGCGGCATGATCGGATTTGTCTTCTGCATGGCAGGTTGATTGCGTGATCCGCTCGGAGCCGTTCCTGAGCTTTGAGCGCGATTGAATTCCAGCGGCAGGGCCGAACGGACATAGCCGCAGGGACAACGGACGATTCGACCGCGGAGGAAGTGCGGCAGCGTGAGCGGCACCGCGCCGGCACCGTTACACCAGGGCGTCCGACATACGTGGTGCGGAAACGCCTGCTCGGCGCGCAGGCCATCGCGACGGATAACAAGATTCTCCACCGCAGGCAGCATGGTCGGGATGCTGTCCGCGAACATGCCCTTGACCAGCTCCAGGTTCCTCACGCCCGCGTCTGCTGTCCAATTCCACAAGCGCGCAAGTAGCCGTCGCGGAGGCTTCGGCCGTCGATCAGGTCAGGTGACATCGCGGCGATGCGGCCGCCGCGCCCGCGGATCTCTATATTCCATTCCACCCCGATTGCCCCCTTTGAGGTTCGATCACGCGGCTTTCTGCACCAAATCCTTGGCCGCCTTCAGCACGATCTCTTTCATTTGTCGCGCGGTGTCGGCCCAGGTCATGCGCTGCATCATGCGAGCGGCACGTGCCGCGCGCAGCCGGGCGGTCTCGCGGTCGGCGAAGATCTGCTCCAGGCGCTCGACCACTTCGTCGACCTGGCTTTCGCCCCAGCAGGCGACGTCGGCGACGCTGTTCCAGCGGTTGTCGACCGCCTTCTGCTCATCGAGCGGATAGCAATTGTCCTCCTTGATCAGGTCGAGATGGCCGGTATTGCGCGAAAGGATGACCGGAACTCCGCACGCCATGCACTCCATGGCGACCAGGTTGGTGCCACCCTCGGACCGGTTGGTGAAGACCGCCGCATCCATCTCGCGCAGCACCGTCGGCATGTCCACGTTCGGGATGTTGCCGAGATCGAGGATCTGCTGCGGCGCGACGTCGTTGGCGGCAGCCCAGGCAGTGGCGTCGAGCTTGCCCTCTTTGTCGAAGACGACCGGCGCGACCAATCCGGTTTGGTCGAGGCTGCGGGCAAGGTGTGGCCACGGGCTATGCCAGGCCGTGACCAGGGTTGCTTCCGGGTGGCGCTTGGCGAAAACCCGGAATGCCGCCATCACGATGTCCTGGCCTTTGCGCAACTCCGCCTTGCCGCCGGAGAAGATGAGAAAGCGGTCGCCCATCACCCCGAGCTTGGGCCCGGGATGGAAATGGGTCGGATCGATGCCCTGCAGGATCGTCTGCACATTGTCGAATCCATAGGCGCGCAGGACCTGCTCGTTCCAGGTCGAGCCGGTGATCATCAGCGGCAGCTGCTTGCCGCGCTTTACTGCTTCTTGGTCGAGAGCCTCTTCGAAGAAGATCACCCCGATGGTCGGACTACCCCCGAGCACCACGTTGTGAGCTGCCGGCGAACCCAGGAAGCCGTTGCCGAGCGCCAGCAGGAGCGGGGCGCTCGCCGTGGCCGAACCGCCTGCGTGCTGCGCGATCTGCTCCTGGAACTGGATGGAACGCAGGAGAAACGGCAGCAGCGCTCGCTGGCGCAGAGGATCGACGTTGATCTGTCCGGGCGTGAAGGGGGAAACGCAGACCGGCTCGATCTCGCCGTCGCCGGCCCAGTTCAAAGCGAGGTTGAGGCCGTAGACGCCCCAGCCGAAAAAGCTCGATATAGACCACTGTATCATCACCGGTTGCGTCATTGCTGTCTCCGCTTCGAAGCTCTTCCTTCAAGCCGTTTTCGGCAACGGCGCTGCAGATCGATCGTGCACACCGTCGGTCCCCGGCGTCGCCGCTTGCCGCTCTTTGTTCCTGGCGCGCGTTGGAGCCGACATACGCGGCACTATCCGCGCTGCCGGCGAAGAAATCGTTGACGCAGAGCGCTTCGTCCCCGCGCTCGAGCAGACGTAGGCAGAGATGCGAGCCCAAGGAGCCCGCGCCGCCGGCGACCCAGGACTAGCCCCATGGACAAGATTTCCTTTCCGGCGGCCGGCGCCGCGGCTTTCAAAGTGTTCGGCTCAACGCCAGCGGCGGCGCTCGCCTCGGGTCTGGCGCCACGGTCCGCCCTGAGGCGCCGTAGACGCCCGGGCAGGCTTTGCGGGCGAGGTCGCCGGAAAGCCGACGCATGATCCCTTCCGAGACTGCGTGCGCGGTCGCCAGCACCATCAGGTTGGTCTTGAGCGTGGCGTGCAGCTTTTCGTGCCGGCGCGCCAGCGCGCTCGCTTCCTGCGGCACCGCGCGGCTCATGAGCTTTTGCGCCCTGAGCTGCTCCACTGTCTTGAAATAAAGATTGGAGAGCTCCGTCTTCTTGGGCATGAGCAGGCTTGCACTCTTGAGCTTGCCGGCGCGCACCAGCGCGGTCTCCTCCACCACGATGGCTTCAAGTCCGTCCATGATCTCCGTGAGGCGAAGAAGCGCGTTCTGCGCGTCCGGAGGTGGGCCGATCGGTTGGGATGCGGCGCGTTCGGCGGGTGGCGTCTTTTGCATGTGCCTGGCGTCTGCTTGCTGTCTTGTAGAGGCGCGTTCGCAGTTGTTGGTTGACGATTGCTCCGGGCGTTCCTTCGAATTGTCGGACGCCGGGTTACGATCGGTTAGGATTTCGTGAATTGCGCCGGAGCTTAGGAGCAGATTATCTGGCTGCTAGTTAACAACCCGTTTCATCCACCTATTGCCGAGAGCTGCCGGCGTTCGCATTCGAGGCCACAGCAGCGGGCGCTTCCTGTTGCGCCAGCAGGGCGTGATAGACCTTATCGGCAATGCCGATGCCGCCGGCCTGCGCGAAGCTCCTGGCGTATTGGTCGGTCAAAAAGGAGCGCCATACGCCGACCGCCGGCCCGCCCCCGAATGGACCGTCCCCGTCGATGCCGGTCTCCATCTGGCTGAACATCGCGTTGAGGAACTGCGCCTCGAAATTCACCGCCGCCGTCCGTGCTTTGCTGTTGGGGGCGGAAGCCGCATGTGAGCTTCCGCCGGCCGCGCTATTGATCGAGGTGCCGCGGGCGAATGCAGCAGCGGCCGGGGCAGCCAGCGAGGGCAGGGCGAAGGTGGGCAGCGCGCTCATCACATCACCTCGATGTCGGCCTGGATGGCGCCGGCGGCCTTGATCGCCTGCAGGATAGCGATGAGATCGCGCGGGCCGATGCCGAGCGCGTTGAGGCCGTCGACCAATTGCTGCAGCGAGACGCCCTCGCGCACCAGGGCCAGCCCCTTGCCGTCCTCGGTGACGCCGACGCGAGAGCGCGGCGTAACCACGGTCTGGCCGCGTGCCAGAGGCTGCGGCTGGCTCACCTGCGGCGCCTCGGAGATGGTGACCGTGAGATTGCCCTGCGCCACCGCTACGGTCGACACGCGCACGTCGCGGCCGAGCACGATGATGCCGGAGCGCTCGTCGATGATCACCTTGGCGGCAAGATCCGGATCAACCTGCAGCTGCTCGATCTCGGTCAGCAGCGCGACCACGTTGCCGGTCGACTTCTGCGGCAGCGAAATCTGCACCGTCGAGGGATCGAGCGGCTCCGCGACCGGCCCCCCGATATAGTCATTGACCGCCGAGGCGATCCGCTTGGCGGTGGTGAAGTCGGCGTTGCGCAGCGCCAGGCGCACCGTGTTGAGCTTGTTCAGCGCGAACTCGATCTCCCGCTCGATGATGGCCCCGTTGGCGATCCGCCCCACGGTAGGCACCCCACGCACGATCTTGGCGGCATCGCCCTGCGCCTCAAATCCGCCGATCGCGAGCGAACCCTGGGCGACCGCATAGACGTTGCCGTCCGCGCCCATCAGCGGGGTGACCAGGAGCGTGCCGCCCTGCAGGCTCTTGGAATCGCCCAAAGCCGAGACCGTCACATCGATGCGCGTGCCCTGGGTGCCGAATGGCGGCAGGTTGGCGGTGACCATGACGGCGGCCACATTGCCGGTACGCATGGTTTGGCCCCGGACGTTGACACCGAGCCGCTCCAGCATCGCTTGCAGCGATTGCTTGGTGAACGGGATGTTGTTCAGCGTGTCGCCGGTGCCATTGAGACCGACGACCAGCCCGTAGCCGATCAACTGGTTCTGGCGCACGCCCTCGATATTGGCGAGGTCCTTGATGCGCGAGGTCGCCACGGCAGGTGCGGTGGCGTAAATCGACAGAAAGGCCGCGGCGAGTGCGCCGCGAAACGTCCTCGTCATATTGCTCCCCAATAATGAGTTCGGACCAGCCGCTGATGAGCGAATTGCGTGCCACTCGGGTGTGCGCCGATAACGTACTCAAATTGCAGGGATATCCGTCGCGATTTGGCGCCGTTCGAAGCCCGGCAGTGGGATTCCTTGCCGGGTGCGGCAGATTTTGCCGGGCTGTTTACGGCTCGTTAACCATGATGGGCCGAATGATGAGGGGCCGAGCCGGGGCGGCTCGGACTGAAGGCATCATCGATGCGCATTTCGGCACCGAGCTCGACCAATCTGGCTTCAACTTCACCTGTGGCGCGGCGCACGACGGGCTCGGGCTTTGCGGTCGAAGGCGACGCCGCCCCGCGCGCCTCGGCTCCGGCCGGAGGTCCCCGCATGGTCGGCGGGATCGACGCGCTGATCGCGCTGCAGGGGGTCGAGGACCCGCTGATGCGGCGCAAGCGTGCGGTGCAGCGGGGCCGGGTCGCGCTTGATGCTCTTGAGGAGCTCAAGATCGGGCTGTTGGGCGGCATCCTGCCGCCCGCAATCCTCGCCAAGCTCAGGTCGGCCGCCGCGCAACTCCAGCTGGATTCGGGTGAGGGCGAGCTCAACGCCGTGCTCGCTGAAATCGAGCTCAGGGTCGAGGTCGAGATCGCCAAGATGACCTCCCGATAATATCATTGTACCCGAAACCTCGCGCGAAACCTTAACCCGCGCACCCCCCCATACTGCACTGCGGTACAGCGGGCGCCCTGCACGAGCTCATTAAACGCGATTGTCGGTACGCAGGCGGGCCTATATAAGGGCGCCCGCGAGCAGGAGGGCTCGCTTATGGCACGGGGTTCTTATGCGTTCGGAGAAGAGCAAGAACAGTGCGGTGGCGCTGTTGGACAAAAATACCGTGGCGCTGCTGGACAAGAACAAGAACAAGAACAAGAACTATCGACCTTCCGACAAAGAGCCGTTCATGAATGAACGCCAGCGGGAGTATTTCCGTGACAAGCTGCTAGCTTGGAAGGAAGAGATCCTCAAGGAAGCCAAGGAGACGCTCCAGCATCTTCAGGACGAGAATCAAAATCATCCTGATCTGGCCGACCGCGCCTCCTCGGAGACGGACCGGGCAATCGAGTTGCGCGCCCGCGACCGACAGCGCAAGCTGATCGCCAAGATCGACGCCGCCCTGCAGCGGCTCGAGGACGGCACCTACGGCTATTGCGAGGAGACCGGCGAGCCGATCTCGTTGAGAAGGCTGGAGGCTCGCCCGATCGCCACACTCTCGATCGAGGCGCAGGAGAGGCACGAGCGGCGCGAACGGGTTTATCGCGACGATTGAGCGCGGCTGAGAGCGTCCGAAGAAATCGCGGCTGCGATTTCCCGCTCGTCGGCGCGGAAGCGGGAGCTAGTACTTTACTTTGCTGGAAACCCGCTTCCGCGGGGCGTGAGCGGAGGCGGGTGTTTCTTCACAAGCTCTGAGCTGAGTCGCGCCGCCCAAATCGAGGCGCGAACTCGCCTGCTCAGTGCGCCTGTCCGCTCGCCCGGCGCATCACCGCGTCGGCATTGCCGGAAGCAGCATCGCCGGCCCAGACGACGTACTGGTCGGGACGCACCAACACCAGCGGCGCCGCATAATCCTCGCGGCCGCCGGCCAGCGTATCGCGAATGATCTTGAGCGGGAGCCTGCGCGCCGCAGCCGATGCCGCGAACGCGGCGACGGCATCGTCCTCCGCTCCGAAAGCCAGCAAGGCAAAGCCGTCGCCCAGCTCCTCAAAGACATTGCGCCCAGAGCTCAGGCTGCGTGGCGCCAGATGATGGCCCGCGCGCGCCCGCACCATGTAGTCGCCGCGGGCCCGGCTGACGCCGCCTTTGGGACCGAAAACCACGCCTGAGCCTTCATAGTTCGGCTCATAATTGAGAATGATTGGGCCACTGCCGGTCTTGAGCTCTTCCCAGTCGCGGCGGAAGGCCTCGGGCTCGCGGTCGGGGTCATGACGATTGATGAGCTCGCCCTCCCAGCTCATGCGCGCCGCAATGAACTTATCGCCGATCTCGCGGAACACCGGGCGCCGCTCCGTATCGTAGGAATCAAGCAGGTCTTCGCCGCCCCAGCCGTTGAGCCGGGCAGCAAGCTTCCAGCCGAGATTGGCCACGTCCTCGAGGCCGTTATTCAACCCGAAGCCGCCGTAGGGTGGATGCGAGTGCGCTGCGTCGCCGGCAATGAAGGCGCGGCCGGCACGATAGCGTTCGGCCACGGCCACTCGCAGGTCCCAGAAGCCGACGTGATCAAACTCACACGCGAACTTGAAGCCGGCGACATTATGCAGCAGAGCCGCGAAATCGAAGTTGTCGCGTGCGGTATCGGCGGGCACTGGCGCGTGGAAGAACCAGCCTTCCTCCGGGTCGATGCGCCCGAAGAATTGCCAATAGCCGTTGAGCGCCGGATCCAAGACCCGGTAGGTCGATTGCAGCGGGAAGCGCTTGGCCAAGCCTTCAGTCAGCTCGCGCGAGCGAAACACCGCGAGCATCATCAGCTGATCGAAATCTTCGCCCTCGCGGCTGATACCGGCCTGCTCGCGCACGATGGAATGGCCGCCGTCGCAACCGACCACATATTCGGCTTCCAGAACCGTCTCAGGCCCGTCGCTGCCCTCGGGCGCGATGGCGACACGAACGCCGTCCCGCTCCACCGTGACCGATCGTGCAGTCCAGCCGAAATGCGCCTCGACCTGGGCCAAGCTCGCCATCTTGCGCCGCAGCACGTTCTCCAGGAGATACTGCGGCATGCGGTCGTTCTTTTGGAAATAGAATTCGTTGACGCTCTCCCGTCCCGCGAAGATGTGCCAATACTCGCTCATGAGGCTCTTATAGGCGGTGACGCCGGCTGCCGGCACCTCGGGCGGCAAGAGGCGCTGCGCACGCAATTCGTCGACGCAGCCCCAAAAGTAGAACCGCTCGAGTGTACGCTGGGCGAGGTTCTGTCCTTTCGGGATCTTGTGCATGCCGATGCGCCGCTCCACCAGCGTGCAGGACACGCCGCGCAGCCCGAGATCGACCGCAAGCCCGACGCCGACCGGACCGCCGCCGACGATGATGACCTGACTTTGCTTACGCAAGAAGCACCCCAAGATCGCGCGTTCACTTCCGCGCCTTCAATATCCGCCGCCATCAACGTCCGCTTGGTCGATGTCCCAAGGGGAGGCGGCGACGGTTAACCGTTCGTTTACCATGGCTGTTTACCGCTCGTTAGGAAACAAAGCCGGCCACGAATACAGCGGGCTTGTGCACGGGCCTGTGCATGCGACCTTCACAGCTCTCGCCGCGATTCCGTCGTGCTCGCCGCCTGCATGAAGCGGGCGAGCTCGACGCGGCGGAGCAGCTCTATGCCGAGATCCTGCGCCGCGACCCGCGGCATTTCGATGCGCTCCATCTCACCGCCATGCTCCACTATCAGCGCGGGAGGCTCGAGCGCGCCGAAAAGCTCCTGCGTGCTGCCTTGGCGCTCGACCCGTGCCGGGCAGATGCACAAGGTGATTTGGGTCTGGTGCTCCTGGCAGCGGGGCGAGCCCAAGACGCGGTTCCCTGCTATGAGGCCGCATGCCGGATCGCACCGGAGGATGCGGACACGCACAATGGCTTGGGCGTCGCCTGGCTGCGCATCGATCGCATCGCCGAAGCGCTTGCGAGCTTTGACCGTGCGCTGGCGCTTTGCCCCGACCATGTCGGTGCGTTCGGCAATCGGGGCAACGCCCTGCTCAAGCTCAATCGCGTGCATGAGGCGATTGCAAGCTTCGATGCCGGATTGAGGATCGCTCCCAAGCATGCGCGGCTCCTCACCAACCGGGCGATTGCGTTGCGGAGGATCGATTGCCCGCGCGAGGCGCTGATGGATGTGAGCCGCGCGCGGGCCTGCACGCCGGATTTTGCCGAAGCGCGCTTCGTGGAAAGCCTGATCCGCCTGACGTTGGGAGACTTTGCGGCCGGCTGGGAGGCCTATGAGCACCGCTGGGCGACGGCCGCCTTCGCGGCCCACCGCCGCAAGCTCGCGCGGCCTTTGTGGCTCGGGGATCGGCCGCTCGCCGGCAAGACCATCCTGCTCTATGCGGAGCAGGGCTATGGCGACACGATCCAGTTCGTCCGCTACGCTCCGCGTGTGGCGGCGCTCGGCGCGCGGGTTGTCCTCGAGGTTCAGGCGGTTTTGGCGCGTCTTCTGGCGGCATCGCTGCCAGTCGAGGTTGTCGCGCATGGCCGGCCACTGCCGGAATTCGATCTGCAGTGCCCGCTGATGAGCCTGCCACTCGCGTTGCGCACGACGCTTTCCACGATCCCGGCCGACATCCCTTATCTCGCGCCGCCGGCCGAGAAAGCGCAAGCCGCTCCGCCTGCCGATGATCGCGCGCCGGGCCGGCCACTGCGGATCGGTATCGCCTGGGCGGGCGATCCCTTGCACAAGAACGACCTCAATCGATCGCTGCAGCTCGCCAAGCTGCGGCCGCTGTTTGATTTGCCGCAGATTGAATTTACCGGTCTCCAGCAGGAGATCAGCGCCGGCGATGCCGAGCTCGCGCACGCCCTTCCGCAGCTTTCGCTCGCCGGGCCATTTGCTGATTTCGCCGCCACCGCCACCGCCATCGCGCCGCTCGATGCGGTGATTGCAGTCGACACCGCGGTTGCGCATCTTGCCGGCGCCATAGGCAAGCCGCTTTTCCTGCTGCTGCCCTATGGCGCGGATTTTCGCTGGCTGCGCGGGCGCTCCGACAGCCCCTGGTACCCGACCGCGCGCCTGTTCCGCCAGCACGCATTCGGCGACTGGGGGCGCGCGATCGAGGCGCTGTGCCATGAGCTGAGCGATTGGTCCGCGGCAGCCAACACGAAGCCGCGGATATTGCGCCGCGCCTGAAGGTGAAACGATCACGGCCCCCGGCGGGGAGCACCGGAGGCCGTGTCGGGTCGCCGTTTGCGCGCGCTGCAGACGGCGGGGAGCCGAAGAGCTTGCGAGGCTGGTCAGAAAGGCAACAGAACGTCCATCACCTGCTGGCCGTAGCGGGGCTGCTGCACGTCGGTGATCTGTCCGCGTCCCCCATAGGCAATGCGCGCTTCCGCGATCTTGGTTGAATCGATGGTGTTGTCGCTCTGGATGTCCTCCGGACGCACGATGCCGGCCACGATGAGCTCGCGGATCTCGAAGTTGACGCGCAGCTCCTGCTTGCCCTCGACCACCAGGTTGCCGTTGGGAAGAACCTGCGTCACCACTGCGGCCACGTTCGTTTGCACCGCCTCCTGGCGATTGATCGAGCCTTTGCCGTCGCTCGAGGCAGTCGAGTCTGTGGTCAGAAGCCGGCCGGGCAGGACCGAGGTTGCCTTGTTCGGGATGGTTTTGGAACCGATGAAGTCCGTGATGCCCGAATCCTCGGTGTTGGAACGGCTGCGCTGGGTCTCGTCCGAGGTCTTGGCGGTGTCTGTGATGTTGACGACCACCGTCAGGATGTCGCCGATCTGATGCGCGCGCTGATCCTTGAAGAATTCGCGCGAGCCCGACCGCCAGAGCGAGTTCTCGTTGTAGATGGCAGGCGTCGGCTCCGGCATCGGCATTTGCACCGGCTTGTAGCCCGGCTGGGTGGTCGGGTTGTCGATCGAGGCGAGCTGCGGCTGCTCGCCGATATTCCGCAAGCGCTCGAGCGAGGAGCAGCCGCCCATCAGCGAGGCGAGCACGGCGAGCGAGCTCGCGGCGAGCAGTCTGGAAATTCGGTCCGCCTTGGACATGTGGCTCACTTGCAATCGCTGCTTTCTGTTCGCGGACGTTCAGCGGGTGGCGTTCTCGGCGAGGCGGGAGGGCGCAGGGCTCACGCTGACACGGTCGGGGCCGACGACGGTCGCCTGGATCGTGTGCTTGGACTGCAAATTGACAACGTTGATGATATCGCCGAGCGCGCCGGCTTCATTCGCCTTGCCGATGACGGAGAGCGCGATGCCCGGCACCTCGAACACGATCGTGACATTGTCCCCGCGCCCGACCAGCTCGGGCTTTGCCACATCGGCCTGATGCAGGACCTGGCCGGCCACGAGGGAATGCTTGGCGGTGAGACCCTCCGCCTGCTCGATCGCCGTCAGGGTGGTGGCGCTTTGGCCGGCTTTCGGCCGGCGTTCCGCAGCGAGATCGGATGCCCTCAGCACCTGGCCCTGCGCAATCTCGTGGGTCGGCACGACCGCGGTGAAGGTCTCGGTTACGATGCCGGTGAAATGCAGCGGCAGGCGTCGCGCCACCACACTGCCGGGCAGGTCGAAGTCCACATCAAAGCGCCCCGTGCGCGGCTCGTAGCCGAGACGGGTCACCGCGAGCTCGTCGGTTGCCGTCGCCTCGACCTCGACGGTCCGCACTGGGTTGTCGAAAACGACTGCAAGATCGGCCGCGCTCGGGAGGCCGTATCTGCCGGCGAGGCTCGCGAGAACGCGTGCTTCAATGTCTTTTGCGGTGATGGCCCGCCCCGCATGCGTGACCGCGATCGCGGAGAGGCCGCGCGTGTCGAGGCCCACGAGATGCTGCCCGCGCACGGCCTCGAGCACGCTTGCCACCGTCACATTGCCGGTCTGCCCGAGATCGGGCGCGCGAAAGATCGGCACCTCGGCGACTGCGCCGGCGTTCTCGACGAGATCGCCGATGCGCACGATATCGCCGGTGACCGTGACGGCCGGCTTGAGCGCCGGCCCCCTGGATGGGGTGGCGCCATGGATCTGCGCGGCGGCCGGTGCAGTCGACGCCAACAAAGCTGCGAAGATAACGGCGAATGTCATGCGGCGAGTCATGGTGAATCTCATTGCAGGTTCGACGTGGTCTTGAGCATTTCGTCGGCCGCGGTGATGACCTTGGAATTCATCTCATAGGCCCGCTGCGCGGCGATCAGATTGGAGATTTCCAGCACCGGATCGACGTTCGCCTGCTCGAGGCTGCCCTGCTGGATCGAGCCGTAGCCGTCGAGGCTCGCCTGTCCATCCTGCGGGGCGCCGGAGGCGGGCGTTTCGGTGAACAGGTTGTCGCCGACGGGCTGCAGGCCGGCCTCGTTGAGAAAGCGCGTGAGTGTCAGCTGGCCGAGAATGGTCGGCGTGGTGCTGCCAGGCACCGTCACCGACACCTGTCCCTGTGAGTTGATGGTGATGGCGGTGGAGTTCTGCGGGATGGTGATCCCGGGCTGCACCACGTTACCTTCGGGCGTGACGATGCGGCCTTGCGCGTCCATCTGGAACGAGCCGTCGCGCGTGTAGGAGAAGCTGCCGTCGGGCATCAGTATCTTGAAGAAGCCGTCGCCGATGATCGCCGTATCGAGCGTGTTGCCGGTCTGCGACAGCGTGCCCTGCGTGATCAGCCGCGGCGTGCCGACGGTCTTGACGCCGCCGCCGATATCGATGCCGACCGGCAGGATGTTTCCCTGCGCCGAGGTCTGCGTGCCGACCCGGCTCACATGCTCGTACAGGAGATCCTGGAAATCGGCACGCTGGCGCTTGTAGCCGGTCGTGTTCATGTTGGCGATGTTGTTGGAGATGACCTGAACGTTGAGGTCCTGTGCCGCCATTCCGGAGGCCGCGATGTCGAGCGCGCGCATGTTTATGGTTCCTGATCTAGAGCACGATCCCGGATAAGGCCTGCCCAGGCGAAAGCGAGGGTGATTGCCGGTTTTCGGAAAGGATCATGCTCCACCATGAATCTTGAGCCGGATCGAGCAAGCCATCCCGCTCTAAGCGGGAACGGCCGCAAGCTTGTCCAGCGCAGTGCTGCGCTGGGTGTTTTCCTGCTGCAGGATGTTGGCCACGTCTTCATAAGCGCGGCTGACCTGGATCATCCGGGTCATCTCCATCACCGCGCTCACGTTCGACTGCTCGATGGCGCCCTGCACGACGCGCACGTTCTGCGGCGGGCCCGGCGGACCCGCGGCGGCGGGCGCGGAGAACAGGCTCGAGCCTTCCTTCTGCAGCGCTGCCGGGTCGGCGAATTGCGCGAGCTGCAGCTGCCCGCGCACCGCGTCGGAAGTCGAGCTGGCGCCTTCACGCACCGTGATCGTGCCGTCCTCGCCGATGGAAATATCGTGGTCGGTGGTCTGGAACTGGATCGGTCCGCTATTGCCCAGCACCGGATCGCCCGCAGAGGTGACCAGCGTCCCGTCGGCGGCGATCTGCAGCGCGCCGTTGCGCGTATAGCGTTGCCCGGCCGCGGTCTGCACCACCAGGAAGGCATTGCCGTCGATGGCGACGTCGAGCGGATTGCCGGTGCGGAGCAGGGGCCCGGCACTGAGATTGTGCCAAGTGGCGCGATCCTGCACGTAGGCAAGGTCACGGCTGCCGGCCGGGAATACGTCGGCGCTCGCCTCCGGCATCATGAACTGCTCGAACAGCGAGTTGTCGGCCTTGAAGCCGGTGGTGTTCATGTTGGCAAGGTTGTTGGCGACCACCTCGAGCTCGCGGCCGAGCACGAGTTGGCGCGACAACCCGATCAGCAAGGCATTATCCATCGGTTGCTTCTCCCCTTCGCCCGCGGAAGGCCGCTCCCCAGCAGCACCGTCTCTCGGGCGGTTGAGCTCGCGCTCTCCCAAGCGCTGACCCGCCGCAACATCTGCAGGCACCGTGCCAAGGGAGAAAAGTTTGTGAGGACAATAAGTTGACAAAAAACCGGCAGGGCCGCAGACCGGCAAATTCATTCCCTCGCTACCATCCACTAGGCAAAACTTTCCGAGCTGAGGCCGGCTGGCAACAATCCGTTAACCATTCGGAACCTAACGTCATACCGTCGGGTACGCGGGTGGGTCGGCGGACAAGCTTGGCCGCGGGTGGATCGGGCTGGGACGAAGAGACGAAGACGAGACGAGATCCATGGCATCGAAGCCCAAGAAGATGGAGAAGGCGGAGGTCGAGGAGGAAGATGTCGCCGCCGATGGCGGTGAAGTCGCCCAACCTAAGCGAAAGCTGCCCCTCAAGCTCATCATCATGGCGGCCGCGGGATTGCTCGTGGTCGGCGGCGGCGGTGCGGCCGCCTATCTGTTCCTGCTCTCCGGCGGGACTAAGAATGCGGCTGCGACCAGTGCGCCCACCAAGCCACCGGCCTACGTCGACGTGCCGGAGGTGCTGGTCAACCTTTCCAATGTCGGCTCCGATCGGACCCAATATCTCAAGGTCAAGATCGTGCTTGAAATTCCCGATGCGGCCCTGGCGCCGCAGATCGAGCAGACCATGCCGCGCGTGATGGACACCTTTCAGACCTATCTGCGTGAGCTGAGGCCCACCGATCTCGACGGCTCGGCGGGTCTCTATCGCCTGAAGGAGGAGCTCACGCGCCGCGTCAACACGGCAATCGCGCCGAGCCGCATCACCGCCGTCCTGTTCAAGGAGATCGTGGTCCAGTGAGCCCCCCCGACGGCCAGATCGATCAGGACGCGCTCGCCGCCGAATGGGGGCTCGCGCTTGAAGCCGATGCCGCCAAGGCCAAGGCGGAAGCCAGTCGCAATGCGGCTGATCCGCACGGGCTCGAGGAGGGCGCGCAGTTCATCCAGGCGGTCAGGGGCGGCGCCGAGCGCATTCTGAGCCAGGAAGAGATCGACGGGCTGCTCGGCTTCAGCCTCGCCGACATCTCGCTCAACGACAATTCCGGAATCCGGGCGATCATCGATTCGGCGATGGTCTCCTACGAGCGTCTGCCGATGCTCGAGATCGTCTTCGACCGGCTGGTCCGGCTGATGACGACGTCGCTGCGCAATTTCACCTCCGACAACGTCGAGGTCTCGCTCGATCGCATCACCTCCGTCCGGTTCGGCGACTACCTCAACTCCATTCCGCTGCCGGCGATCCTGGCGGTGTTCAAGGCCGAGGAGTGGGAGAATTACGGCCTGATCACCGTCAACTCGAACCTGATCTATTCGATCATCGACGTGCTTTTGGGCGGGCGCCGCGGCGGTCACGCGATCCGGGTCGAGGGGCGGCCCTACACCACCATCGAGACCAACCTGGTCAAGCGCATGATCGAGGTCGTGCTTGCCGATGCCGAGCTGGCCTTCAAGCCGCTGTCGCCGGTCAAGTTCAACATCGATCGGCTGGAGACCAATCCGCGCTTTGCGGCGATCTCGCGCCCCGCCAATGCCGCCATCCTGGTGCGGTTGCGCATCGACATGGAAGATCGCGGCGGTAATGTCGAGCTGCTGTTGCCCTACGCGACGATCGAGCCGATCCGCGAGGTGCTCCTCCAGATGTTCATGGGCGAGAAATTCGGCCGTGATCCGATCTGGGAAGGACACCTCGCGACCGAGATCGCGCAGGCAGAAATCTCCGTCAAGGCGGTGCTTTACGAAGCGAAATTGCCGTTGCGGCAATTGATGAGCTTGAAGCTCGGCGACACGCTCCCGCTCGGCATCAAGTCCGAGGCCAATATCAGCGTGCGATGCGGCGACGTCATAATGACCGAGGGCCGCATGGGACGGGTCGGCGACCGCATCGCGGTGCGTGTCGCCAAGCCTTTGCGCAAGCCAAAAATGACGATGGCGATGTTCGAGAAGGACGGATCGAGCAATACCCGGATGGAGGCTCAGTGACCAACGGCTTCGGATTCATCATCGAGAGCTTGGTTGCGATTTTGCTCCTGCTCACGATCGCTTATTGCGTCACCCTCAACAATCGGCTGAAGCGGCTCAAGGCCGATGAGCAATCGCTGAAGGCGACGATCGGGGAGTTGATCACCGCGACCGAGATCGCCGAGCGGGCGGTCGCCGGCCTCAAGACAACCGCGCACGATTGTGATGCCTCGCTCGGGGCGCGCTTGCGCAGCGCCGACCAATGCTGCGCCGAGCTCTCCCAGCAGATCAAGGCAGGCGACCTCTTGATCAAGCGCTTATCGCGCATCGTTGCGGCCGGGCGAAGCGAAGACGAAGGCGAGGGCATCGCCGCGGCCGACGCGCGCACCGTTGGCGCGCCTGATCCCAAAGCAGTCGCGGCCGCGGCGCAGGCTTTCGCCGAACGCGCGCGCACCCGATTGGGTGCGCTGGCCGCATGAGCGGCATCTTGGTCCGCCTGCTGCGCGACATTCGGCTCGTTCCGATCGTCCTCATTGCGACCGTTGCGCTGTTCGCGCTCAAGACGCTTTCCCTGGTGCTCGACGCGCCTTATTTGTTCCAGCATTCGACCGCCACCGAGGACGTCGACGCGCCGGAGATCACCGGCGCCAACGCGGTGACGCCACCATCCGCTCCCGCAACAGTGCCCGCGAGCCGGTTCGCCCTCGCGCCGCGGCACGCGGAGGATGCGATCGCGCCCGATCGCTCCGATCCGGACTTCACCGGCGCCGTCACGTCACCGGCGACCCCGCCATCGCCGGATGCCGCTCCTGCGACTGCGGCTCAGGCACCGCCCGCGGCGGCTCAGCGCCCACCCAAGAAAGGCGAGGAACCTGTGCCCCCGGCGGTCGTCGGCACGCAGGTGCCGCTCGATGAGCATCCGGTCTCACCGTCAGAGCGGGCAATCCTGGAAAGCTTGCAGAAACGCCGCGCCGAGCTCGATCAGCGCTCCCGTGAGCTCGACATGCGCGAAGACCTGCTCAAGGCCGCCGAGAAGCGGGTCGCCGGGCGGATCGACGAGCTCAAGGAGATCGAGGAGCGCGTCAACGCCGACCTGCAACAGAAGGACGATGCCGAGAAGGCGCGCTTCAAGAACGTCGTCACCATGTACGAGTCCATGAAGGCCAAGGACGCTGCCAAGATATTCGACGGGCTTGACATGCGCGTCCTGATCGAGGTCGCCAAGGCGATCAATCCGCGCACCATGTCGGAGATCATGGCGCAGATGCAGCCGGAAAACGCGCAGCGCCTCACCGTCGAGCTCGCCGCACGCCCGGCGCCGAAAGGCGCCGAGGCCCAGGCCGCCGACCTGCCCAAGATTCAGGGCACGCCCACCCCGAATTGAAATGGCCGCCAGTAATTTGATGGCGCCCGCGGCCGGCCGGCCCCGCCCCCGATCTTGTCGAGAAATGACAGCGAATGCGGTCTTTCCCAGCCGTGTTCTTAACGCGACTTTAAAGCCGCCGGTCTAGGCTTCGCGTAGGAGGTCAGTGCAGGCCTCGAGGCCGGCGAGGAACGGCGTATGCCCGGTCGTGTAGCGTTGGCAGAAGTGCGTTCGAGGCGGGCGATGGGCGATCTGGCGCACCGTCGCTTCCATTCCGGCATCCTGCTCTGGCTGCAAGCGCTTCTGCTCTTTGTTTCCGCCTCATCCGCGTTCGCCGCCGACGCCATCAAGGGTTCGGTCAGCGCTGCGGTCGACAACGGCTTCGCCCGTCTCATCTTCAATCTGGGAACCGACGTCGAGTCTCAGGCCCACCTCTCCAGCAACGTCATCATCGTCAGCTTCGATCGGCCCGTCGATCTCAGCGTCGACCGCCTGCACGAGGGTGCGCCCGACTACATCAGCGCCGCCCGGCGCGATCCCGATGGCAGGGCCGTCCGCATTGCGCTCGCCCGCAAGGTCACCATGAATTCCATGCTGGCGGGGGACCAGCTCTATGTCGATCTCCTGCCGGATACCTGGACCGGCCTGCCACCCGGATTGCCCCGCGAGGTCATCGAGACGCTCGCGCGAGAGGCCCGCGATGCCGAGAAGAAGCTCAAGGCGGAGCACCCGGTCGAGGAGCGCAAGGTCACGTTAATCCGGGTCCGAGTTGCCACCCAGCCGACCTTCACCCGCTACATCTTTCCGCTGCCGGAGGCGACCAGTGTCGCCGCCGACAACCGCAAGGACCGGCTGACGCTCACTTTCAACGGGATGCTGAACTTCGACTTGTCGGATGCCCAGGCGAACCTGCCGCACACGCTGCAGTCGCTCGCCAGCGAGCTCGACCAGGACACTGCGCTGGTGCGCTTCATCTACCAGGGCAGGGTCGACGTCCGCACGTTTCGCGAGGATAACAACTACGTGGTCGACATCGGCTCGGCCGAGCTTAAGCAGGGCGGGCTCCTCGAAGGCAAGCCGAGCGATGAGCTGGCGGCGCTTGCCCTCGACGCTACTGCCAAGAAGCCGCCGTCCGTCGGTGTGACCAAGCCGGTGACGGTGGCGGCACGGACCAATGGGAGCGGCGCGCAGTCGAAAGGCGAGCAGGGCGGCGATGCCAAGCCCCTGCCGGGTGCTCTCCGCGCGAATCCGCCTGCGGAACCGGCGACGCCGCGTGAAGCCGCTCGTCCGGCCCCACCTGCGCCGCCGCGCGAGATGGACGAGAGGCCGCCGGAAAGATCGTCGGAAAATCCGGCAATGACCGCCCATGAGGGCGCCGCTGCCGACGCGCCGGCCGCGCCATTACCAGCACGATCCACGACGTCGCCGGCGGTTCCGCCGCCCGCCGCCGTCGGTCAGGCGAGCGACGTGCCGGCGCCGGCTGTGCCCGAAGAGCCGAAAGCCAAAGTTGCAACCGCCGAGCAGACGGCGCCGACGCCGACAGCTCCCGCATCGACCGCGATCACAACGCCGACGAACCAAGCTGCTGCGCGCGCGACCATCCGGGCGCAGCTCAAGGTGATGGGCGACAATGTCACGCTTCGCTTCCCGTTCGCGGGTGCCACTCCGGCCGCGGTGTTCCGCCGGGCCGACACGCTCTGGATCGTCTTCGACACCGATGCGGATATCCAAGTCGACGAGCTTGTCCGCGATCCGAGCCACACGATCCTGGGCGCGACGGCCGCCCGGCGGCTCGATGCATCGATCGTTCGCTTGAAGCTCGACCGACCCAAGCTCACCAGCGTGACCATGGAAGGCTCGACCTGGGTGGTCACCCTCGGCGCGGAAATGACGTCGCAGACGCGCGCCCTCGCCATCGTCCGCAACGGTGCGACCTCCGCGCAGGCGACCGCCACCGTCACGATCATGGATACGCGCGCGGTGCACCGGCTGCAGGATCCCGAAGCCGGCGATATGTTGCTGGTGGTGACCGCGTTGCCGCCTGCACGCGGATTCATCAGCGGCCAGGAATTCGTCGAGTTCCGCGTGCTCCCTTCGGCCCAGGGCATCGTTGTGCAACCGCTGGCCGATGATCTCAGCGTCGAGCTTAGTCCCGATCGCGTCACCTTGAGCCGGCCAGGCGGCCTCACGCTCTCGAACCTCACGCTGCAATCCGATCAGGCGCCCGCCGAGGAGCGGCAGAGCGTGTTGAGCCCGGATTTATGGGATGCCGATCGCAAGGCAGACTTCGGCAAGCGCGAGTCGCAGCTGATGTTTGCCGCCGCAAAAGCCTCGCAGGCGCAGCGGCTCGCCGCCCGCGTCGACCTCGCCCGCTTCTACCTCGCTTGGGAAAGGTCGGCGGAGGCGAAAGGCGTGCTTGATGTGGCGCTCAAGGACAATCCGCCGACCGCCGCCGATCCGGTCGCCCTGGTGTTGCGCGCGGTCGCAAGCCTCATGCTGGAGCGACCGCAAGATGCGATCAAGGATCTCTCCAGTCCCGTGGTCGGCAACCAGTTCGATGCGCCGTTGTGGCGGGCCTGGGCCTATTCCCGCCTGATGCGTTGGGCCGATGCCAGCGACGGCTTTCGCGACCTCGACGCCCAAATCGCCCACCTGCCGATCGGGTTGCAGCAGCGTCTGCTGCGACAGGCCGTGCGGGTAGCGATCGCGGTCGGCGACGTTACCGGCGCCATCGCGGCGATGCATCAATTCGAGGTCGTGGGCGTGCCGCCCGAGCTGCAGCCGATCATGATGGTCTACAACGGCAAGCTCGCCGAGCGGCTGGGTCATTTGCAGGACGCGCTGCAGGACTATCAGCTCGCTGCCGATTCCTCCGACCGCCTGGCATCCGCGCAGGGCACGCTGCGCGAGATCGAGCTGCAGGACTCGCTTGGCCGGATCACGCGGCCGACGGCGATCGACGACCTCGAGACGCTGACGACGATCTGGCGCGGCGACGACATCGAGATCGCGGCGCTCAAATTGCTGGCGCATCTCTATACGCAGGAAGGACGCTACCGCGATTCGTTCCACGTGATGCGGACGGCGCTCACCGCACATCCGAACTCGGAGCTGACGCGCGGCATCCAGGACGAGGCGTCTGCGACCTTCGAGAACCTGTTTCTGTCCGGCAGCGGAGACGCGCTGCCGGCGATCGATGCGCTGGCGCTGTTCTACGATTTCCGCGATCTGACCCCGATCGGCCGGCGTGGCGACGAAATGATCCGGCGGCTCTCCGATCGGCTGGTCGCTGTCGATCTGCTCGATCAGGCGGCGGAGCTGTTGCAGTATCAGGTCGATCACCGGCTGCAGGGCGCCGCGCGGGCCCAGGTAGCGATGCGGCTCGCGGTGATCTATTTGATGAACCACAAGCCGGATGATGCCTTCGCCACGCTGCGGGCGACCCGCGTCGAGGACGTCAGCACGGAGATGCGGCAACAGCGGCTCTTGGTCGAATCCCGCGCCTTGTCCGACCTGGGGCGTGCCGATGTGGCGCTCGACGTCATTGCCAACGTGCCCGGCAAGGAGGCAGACCGGCTGCGGGCCGACATTCTTTGGGGCGCGCATCGCTGGCAACAAGCTGCCGAGCAGATGGAGCGCATGTACGGCGACCGCTGGAAGGAGTTCACCCCCCTCAATGACGCCGAGCGCACCGACATATTGCGCGCCGCTGCCGGCTATGCGTTGGCGGGCGATGCGCTCGGGCTTGCGCGGTTCCGCGAGCGCTATGTGGGCAAGATGGGAGATGGCCCCGACCGGCGGGCTTTCGATGTGATCACAGAGCCGGTCGACGCGAGCGGCGCGGATTTCCGCACCATCGCCCATTCGGTGGCCGCGGTCGACACGCTCGACGCCTTCCTGCGCGATCTGGAGGCGCGCTATCCGGCAACCGGTGCGCTGCCGCCCAATTCAGGTCCGTTACCGGCGGACAACACGCCGACCGGCAGCATTCCGCCAAGGGCGCCGAAGCCTGTCAGTCGCAACCGCCTCGCGCTGAAGCAAATCTAGCTGCCGTAGCTCTGGATAAGGCTGCCGGCCACCAGGCTCCAGCCATCGACCAGCACGAAGAAGATCAGCTTGAACGGCAGCGAGACCACGACCGGCGGCAACATCATCATGCCCATCGACATCAGCACGGAAGCAACCACGAGGTCGATGATCAGGAACGGGAGGAACAAGAGGAACCCGATCTCGAATGCGCGCTTGAGCTCGGAGATCATGAACGCCGGGACCAGGATGCGCAGCGATATGTCGGCCGGGGTCGCCGGGGGCGGCTCGGCGGCGAGGTCGGTGAACAGCTTCAGATCCTTCTCGCGTACATTCTTCTCCATGAATGCGCGCAGCGGCACACTCGCGCGATCGAATGCCTGCTCGACGCTGATCTCGTTGTTCGCAAGCGGCCGAATGCCGTCGTCGTAGGAGCGCTGCAGCGCCGGGCCCATAACGAACGCGGTAAGGAAGAGGGCGAGCGCGATGAGCACTGCGTTGGGCGGCGCCGTGGCAGTGCCGAGTGCGGTGCGCAGCAGCGACAGCACCACCACGATGCGTGTGAACGAGGTCATCATCACCAGGATCGAGGGGGCGAGTGAGAGCACGGTCAACAGCGCGACCAGCTGGATCACTCGCTGCGTTAGTCCGCCGCCCTGACCGAGGTTGATGTTGATGTCCTGCGCGGCGGCCGGAGACGCGGCCAGCGCCATGGTGATCAGCGCGACTACACCGGCGATCGTCGCGAGACGAACGCGGCCGGTGATCTGGGGTATTATCAAGATTTCCCGCTTGGACGGCCCAACAAACTCGCCATCTCCTTTTCCAGGCTGTCATAGAGTGATTTCGCCGGCTTCGCTTCGGTGGGCTGGGCCGGGCGTGGCGAATGCGCTTGTGCGGATGGCTCGGCGTCTGCGCTCACCGCCCGCGGCTCGGCCGCGCGGGTCTCGGCTCCCTTGCCGGGACGGCGCAGCGCCGCCTCCAGCCGCTGCGCCATGTCGGCGAGGTTCTGGTCGGCATCTGCATCGAAGTTTTCGGCGGGAGCGGGCGGCGCCTCGCGCATCCGTGCAGGCTCGCGCTGCGGGCGCTCGCGCGCGGGCTCCAACTGCTCGCGAACCGGCGGCTCTCGCGATGGCTGCTCGCGAGTTGATTGCTCGCGCTCGCGAAAGGGGGGTTCGCGCTGCGCCTGCTCCCGCAAGGCAGGCTCGCGTAGGGGCGCCTCGCGGATCGTCACCTCACGCAGACGGGCTGGCTCGCGTTCGCGCGTGGGTTCACGCTCCGCTTCGCGCTCGCGCGCCGCCTCGCCACGCTGGCGAACGCCCTCACGCATGGGAAACCCGTTGGCGGGACCGATGTCGGGCATCGCGCCGCGGGGCTCGGCAAAGCGTGCCGCCTCGGCCGCGATCCCGGCGAGGGGATCGACAGACCGCCCCGCGCGCCGGACTGGAACCGGCTGCGGTGGGTGCTCGGGTTCTGCCGGCCAGGCCTCGCTCTCTTCCGCTTGCGGTCCGCGTGGACTGCGCGGGGCCGCCTCCGGCTGCAGCGGCCACGCGGCGGCTTCGCCAAGTGCAGCCGCCCGCGGCAGCGTATCGGCGACGGGCGCCCGCTGTGGGACGACCGCGTCGCGTCCTGCTTGCACCGCGCGCACGATATTGGGCTCGATCACGATGTCGGTCGGGCCGCCGATCATCAACAGATGCTCGACATTGTCGCGCCGGATCAGGATGAGGCGGCGGCGCCCGTCGACCGCGGCGGCATCGATCACCGCAAGCCGCGGCTGGCGCCCCCGCGTCATAGCTTCGAGCCGTTGCCCGCCGAATCGGCGCAGCAGCCAGGCACCGACGCCGATCAGTGCCAGCACCAGCAGAAAGGCGATGAAGAAGCGCACCGGAAGCGGCATCTCCGCGCCGAAAAGGCTCTCCATCCTAAAGTCCTCCCTGCGCCCCCGGGGGCGGTTCCCTCCGGCGCCGGCCGAAAGGGCAGATCAAGAATTGTCCGAATGGTTAACGCCGACGGCAATATTTGCCGCGCTCAATCTTAACAAAGGATTAAGAGAATGCGCGCGTTGGACCACCCTATCCCCGAAACAAAAGGATTAGCGTGGTAAACGGCGGATTAAAGGCAGATCGCAAGAATTCGGCCCCTTAACGCGGCGTTAACCATACGCCCGGCAAAGTCTGCCGGGCTAGCGCATGTTCCGGAAGCCGCCCCGACCCTGATCGGGATGGACTGCGGTTCTCCGACAAGAACATGCGCAATGTGCAAAACGCGCGGGGGCAGGACCATGCCGATCTCCGATATCCCGATTTTTTCGATGCTGCGTACCAAGCTGCATTGGAACCAGGAGCGCCAGCGCCTGCTGGCTGAGAACGTTGCCAACGCCGACACGCCGGAGTTCAAGCCGAGCGATCTCGCCCCGCCCAATTTCGACCCCGCGACCGCCCCGGGTGTCGCGCCGGTTGCGCTCTGGCGCACCAGTGCCTTGCACCTGGGGAGCGGCGAGGAGGCGCCCACCTTCAAGCTGCAGGCGGGGCGTGATTTCGAGGTCGTGCCGACCGGCAATGCCGTCAATCTGGAAGACGAAATGTTGAAGGTCGCCGCCAACCAGATGGAGTTTCAGACCGCGACTGCGCTCTACACGCAGAGCCTCGGGCTCATCAAGACAGCCATCGGAAAGTGAAGCTGCTGTTTGAAGGGAAATCATCGTGGACCTGATGAAATCGATCGCCATCGCGGCGTCCGGCCTGCGCGCCCAGTCCGGGCGCATGCAGGTCATCTCCGAGAACATCGCCAATGCCGATTCGACGGCGGAGACGCCTGGCGGCAATCCGTATCGGCGGCAAGTCGCCACCTTCCAATCGGCGATGGATAACGCGCTCGGCGCGCGCGTGGTGAAGCTCGGCCCGGTCAGGACCGATCCTTCCGACTTCCAGGTCCAGAGCGAGCCCGGCAATCCGGCCGCCGATGCCAACGGCAATGTGCGCTATCCCAACGTCAATCCGCTGATCGAGATGACCGACATGCGCGACGCCGAGCGCTCCTATTCGGCCAATCTCAACGTGATCAACGCGACGCGCGCCATGATTCAGCGCACGCTCGATATTTTGAAGTCTTGAAACAGCCTAGGAGGCGCCCGTGCCCACCCCGTCCATCGCCGCCGGTGCCTACGCCAATGTCGCGCGCCTGACCGATCCCGCCGCCGGGGCCGCCAAGGCAGCGGGCGAGGGAGCGGGCGGCACGTCCTTCGGAGATATGCTCAAGGGCGTGCTCAACTCGGTTGCCGAATCGGGGCGCAAGACCGATGCGCAGACCCACGCGATGCTCGCCGGCAAGGCCGACATGATCGATGTGGTGACCGCGGTCTCGGAAACCGAGGTTGCGGTGCAGACCATGGTCGCGGTGCGCGACAAGGTCATCGAGGCTTACCAGAACATCATGTCGATGCCGATCTAGCGCGACGGCAATCAACGGTTTCCCGCCTGCGCGAAGCCTTGGAACGGCTTAGCCAGCTTGGTTGATGCTTCGGCGGGCGAAGGCAGGTCGGAAAAGGGATCATGCGCCAACGCAAAAAGCGCAAGCAAGATTGAGGGAAGCAAGATGACCGGACCCGAGGTTCTCGACGTCGCACGCGACACTTTATGGACGCTCGTACTGGTGGCGAGCCCGCTCATGCTGATCGGCCTCGTGGTCGGCGTTATCATCTCGCTGTTGCAGGCGCTGACGCAAATTCAGGAAATGACCTTGGTGTTCGTGCCGAAAATTCTCGCGATCTTCGCCGCTATGCTGATCGCCTTGCCGTTCATGGCCGACCTCCTGGAAAGCCACATGCTCAGGATCGCCGCCCGCATCGCGACGGCGCAATAGCCCGCGTGCGCGGGCCGAACCGATGCGCATCGACATTTCTTTCCTGCCGGCGCTGGCGGCCGCATTCATGCTGGTGTTCGCGCGCGTCGGCACCATGGTGATGCTGCTGCCGGGCCTCGGCGAGCTCAACATGCCGGTCCGGATTCGCCTGACGGTGGCGCTCGTGCTCGCGGCCGTCCTCTTGCCGCTGCATCAGAACGCCTATCGGCTCGATCTCAACTCCTTCGCTCCGATGATCGGCATGCTGGGGACCGAGCTGTTCATCGGCGCGGTGCTCGGCTTGTCGGTACGGCTCATCATGTCCTCCCTGCAGGTCGCCGGCGCCGTCATCGCCCAGCAGATGGGGCTCGGCTTCGTCACCGCGGTCGACCCTACCCAGGGTCAGCAGAACGTGATCGTAGGCAATTTCCTCGCCATGCTGGGCGTGACGCTGATCTTCGCAACCGATCTGCATCATCTCGTCATCGCCGCACTCAACGACAGCTACACGCTGTTCGCGCCCGGCGACGTTCCGCTCTTGGGTGACGTCGCGGCGCTCACCACCCGCAGCGCGGCGACAGCGTTTCGCATCGGCATCCAGCTGTCGGCGCCGTTCCTGGTGTTTGGGTTGTTGTTCAACCTCGGCCTCGGCGTGTTATCGCGACTGATGCCGCAGATGCAGGTGTTCTTCGTTGGCCTGCCGTTGTCGATCATGCTCGGTTTCTTGATCTTCCTGGTGGTCCTGGGGGCGATGATGACCTTCTTCCTGGCCGAGGTTGAAAACGTGCTGACGCGGCTCGCGCCCATTTAGTGCGGCTGCGTCATAGATTCGTAGGTGTGCAAAATCGCGGTGCGAGGTCTGGCAGCGTGCGCAACCGCGCGAGGCGATTTTGCGCACGCGTAAGGCGGAGGAGCGCGCGGTTGCACACCCTACACCGCTCGCGCCCGTTCAGTAGAGCCACAAAAGCCAATGGCGCAAGAAGACGATACCGAAAAGACATTAGACCCAAGCCAAAAGCGGCTGCAGGAGGCGATCGAGCGTGGCGATGTGGTCAAGAGCCAGGAGGTCTCGACCTGGTTCCTGATGGCCGGCGCAACCCTCATCGTCATGGCGTTCTCGGGCACGATGAGCAGTGGGGTGCTCACGACGCTGCGCGGGCTGATCGCGCATTCATATGACATACGCGTGGAGGGGCCGGGCTTCATCGGCGTTCTCGCGCGGCTCGGCCGCGAGTTGATCCTGGCGATCGGCCTGCCGCTTTCGCTGTTGGTGCTGGCCGCACTCGCCGGCACCCTGATCCAGCATCCGCTGGTCTGGTCGACGGAAGCACTGCAGCCCAAATTATCGAAGTTGTCCCCCGCGGCCGGCCTCGAGCGCCTGTTCTCCACACAGACGCTGGCCCATTTCGGCAAGGGGCTCGCCAAGCTCGGCCTGCTCGGAGTGATCATCGGCGCGCTGTTGTGGCCGGAGCGCTTCCGGCTCGAGGGGCTCGTCAGCCTCGATCCGGCCGCCATGCTGCCGTTTACGCATGCGCTTGCCGTCAAGGTGCTCGGGACCGTGGTTGCTGTCCTCGCCGTCATTGCGGCGCTCGACTATTTCTTCCAGTACCGGCAGTGGTACGAGCGGCAGAAGATGTCGGTCGCCGAGCTCAAGGAGGAGTTCAAGCAGACGGACGGCGATCCGGCCGTCAAAGGCAAGATCAAGCAAATCCGCCAGAGCCGGGCGCGCAAGCGCATGATGGCGGCGGTGAAAACCGCTTCGGTGGTGATCACCAACCCGACCCATTATGCGGTGGCGTTGCGCTATGAGCGCGGCATGAACGCGCCGGTCTGCGTCGCCAAGGGCGTCGACCTGATCGCCCGCCGGATCCGAGAGGTGGCAAACGAGAATGGCATCCCGATCGTGGAAAATCCGCCGCTCGCCCGTGCCGTCTACGGCACGGTGGAGATCGATCAGGAGATCAAGCCCGAGCACTACAAGGCGGTCGCCGAGGTCATCGGCTATGTCATGCGGCTCAACCGCAGCTTCGCCGGCAGGAGGTAGGCTTCGGGAAGTCCTTGCGCCGAATCTGCCGCTGGTGTTCTTGTCAATCTGTTCGATTCTGTTTGTTGCGTGCCGCATATCAAAGTAGCAACGCGAGCTATGCTTGCGACATATTGATTCGATTGGGGTTTCTGCTCGACGGAAGACCCGGGGCCAAAGCCCATCGGCAATCTCGAAAGGCGCGGATCCACCATGGTGCAGATGGAACGCACCGCCGATCTGAGCCGTATGGCGGTCGACCGCACCCGCAGCGGCCGCCACGGCGGCAGCGTCGGCTTGGTCCTCTTGGTGGCGCTTATCCTCGCGGCCGCCGGGGCGGGGTTCGTTCTGGTCGGGCGCGCCAATGTGGCGCCCTATCTGCTGACGCTGTTGGCGCTGCTCGCAATGGCGGGCGTGTTCCTCTTATTGGCGCTCGCCGCCGGCATCTTGCGGCTGAGCGGGAGCGAAGCCGGAAATCCCATCATAAAAGGTGTGATCGACAGTGCCCATGACGGCCTGTTGGTAACCGATGCGGGCGGGCGCGTGGTCTATGCCAATGCCGCCTATCTCGAGCTTACCGGGGCCGCCGGTTCCGATGATACCCGTCCGATCGAGCGTGTGTTCGTGGGTGATCCGGGGGTCTCCGAGGCGGTCTATCGGCTGCTGCGGGCCGCTCGCGAGGGACGGCGACAACAGGAGGAAGTGCGCGTTTCGGGCCGCAAGGGCGAAGCGGGGCGCTGGCTGCGTTTGCGCGTGCGCCCGCTCGCCCAAGGACGCAATTCAGAGCGCACCTCCGGCCTCACGATCTGGTCGGTTGCCGACGTAACGCGCGAGCTCGAGCGCCAGGAGAACGCATTTCAAGTGCTGCAAAACGCCATCGACTATCTCGACCACGCGCCAGCCGGCTTCTTCTCCGTCGATGCCAACGGCGAGATTGGCTATCTCAATGCCACACTTGCCGAGTGGCTCGACTACGACTTGGCGCAGTTTGGTGCCGGCGGGCTCAAGCTCGATCATCTGGTGGCCGGGCAGGGCGCGGCCCTGCTTACCACGCTCTCCGCAGCGCCCGGCGAGGTGAAGACCGAGATTTTCGATATCGACCTCAAGACGCGCGGCGGCCGCACGTTGCCGGTGCAACTGTTCCACAAGGTTGCCTTCGGGGTGGACGGGACGCCGGGCTCCTCGCGCACACTGGTGCTCAACCGGGCGCGCGACCAGGGCTCCGATCCGCAGCGGCTCGCCGAAGTTCGCTTCATGCGCTTTTTCCACAACGCCCCGATGGCGATCGCGACCGTCGACAAGCCGGGCCGGATCATTCGCTCGAATGCGCTGTTTGCGAGAGTATTTCGCCCGGTGCTCAGGAGCGATGGTCCCGACGGCAGCACCATTCTCGCCGTCGTCGCCGAGCGCGACCGGGGAGCGCTGGAGGCGGCGATCCGCCGCGCTGCGGACCGGCAGGGCGAGATCGCCCCGGTCGATGCTGCACTCAATGGTCCGGGAGAGCGCTTTGCCCGCTTCTATGTCAGTGCAGTAGAGGACGCGGCCGGCGACCACGAGGCGGCAATCGTCTACGGCATCGAGACCACCGAGCAGCGGACGCTGGAGAGCCAGTTCACGCAATCCCAGAAGATGGAGCTGGTGGGCAAGCTCGCCGGCGGCATCGCCCACGACTTCAACAATGTGCTCGGCGCCATCATGATGGCGACCGATTTCCTGGTGAATGCCCACAAGCCGACCGATCCCTCATTCCAGGACATCATGCAGATCCGGCAGAACGCCAATCGGGCGGCCGGCTTGGTGCGCCATCTGCTCGCTTTCTCGCGCAAGCAGACCTTGCGGCCGCAGGTGCTGGGCCTGGGCGAGGCACTGTCCGACCTCACTATGCTGCTGCGCCGCCTGATCGGCGAGAATGTCTCGCTCAGCGTCGTGCATGGGCGGGATCTGTGGCCCGTCAAGGTCGATGTCGCCCAGTTCGAGCAGGTCATCGTCAATCTCGCGGTCAATGCCCGCGATGCCATGCCGGACGGCGGCAAGCTCACGCTGCGCACCGCGAATGTGGGAGCCGAGGAGGTTGCCCGCTTCAGCTACAAAGGCATGCCGCTCGGCGAATATGTGATGATCGAGGTCGAGGACACCGGCACCGGCATCGCGCCGGAGATACGCGACAAGATCTTCGATCCGTTCTTCACCACCAAGGAGGTCAACAAGGGGACCGGGCTCGGGCTGTCGACCGTCTTCGGCATCATCAAGCAGACCGGCGGTTTCATCTATCTCGATACCGAGGTCGGCCGGGGCGCGACCTTCCGCATCTTCCTGCCGCGCTACGTCCCGGGCGTCGACGACCTGCAGGCCCCGCAATTGCCGGAGACGGCGGTGCAGGCGGCCGCCGGCACCATCACGGCCGCCGATCAGATGCGGCGCACAGCCGCTTCCGATCTCACCGGGCAGGGGACGATCCTCCTGGTCGAGGACGAGGAGGGCTTGCGCGCGCTCAACGCCCGCGGGCTCAAATCGCGCGGCTATAACGTGATCGAGGCCGGCAACGGCATCGAGGCGATCGAGGCGCTGGCGCGCGAGGGCGGCAAGGTCGATCTCGTGGTGTCGGACGTGGTGATGCCGGAAATGGACGGGCCGACATTGCTCAAGGAATTGCGCAAGAAGAACCCCGACCTGAAGATCATTTTCGTGTCAGGCTATGCGGAAGACGCCTTCGAGAAGAGCCTCCCCGATTCGAGCGCCTACAATTTCCTCGCCAAGCCTTTCACGCTCAAGCAGCTCGTCAGCGCCGTGAAGGACGCGATGGGGAAATAGACGGCCCAGTTTCGGTCGTCGCTGCCGAGCGGAGCGAGAGCCGGGACCCAGACTCCGCAGCAGATGTGAGAGAGCGACGCGGTATGGGTTCCTGCTTGCGCAGGAACGACTCAGAGAGCGCGACTAGCGCGCAGCGGTGCCGCGCGTGAGTTGATCCCAGGTCGCCAGCGCCACGTCGACGATGGCGGGGACGTCATCGCGCAGCACGTAGCGATCATCGGCGAGTTTCGTGGCCGCGGAGGTCACGAGCTCTCGATAGGCGGCGCGATCCTTATAGCGTTCCTCGATCGAGCGTCGCGGGTCGTGTGCTTGGTCGCGCGCGGCCTTAGTCACCGCGAATGGAATGAACGATCCGGTCAGCGGAAGAAGCTCGTCGGGTTGACCAATGCTCGGGCTGCGGAAGTTCCAACCCGTATAGGTCGCGAGCGGCACCGCGATATTGGGCAATCTAATCCCGGCAAGCTCGTTGCCGTCGGGATCCACCGCGGGGACGAGGAGCGGCAGCGGGTGAGAGGACGGAGGCCCTCCGAGGTCGGCCCGATAGCCGGCCGGGATGGTCAGCGGCGAATGCACGCCGGGAATTTCCGGAAACTTGAGCTCATCGCGCGGCACCAGCGTCTTGAGTGAAAGCCGCGGATAGGCACTCGGCGGCGGCTCGCTGCCGTCGCGCACCCAGTGGTCCATGTCGACCAGCAGGGCGCGCAGCGCCCAGGAATATTCATTCGGGTTGGGCTTCTGCTGGCCTTCTCCCTGAGAAGCCAGATAGCCGCCGGGAACGTGCTGCGTGCCTGCAATCAGATAGATTCGCACATTGTCGGGCACCTCCGCATCATCGCGGCCGTCCAAAGTCATGTGAATGAGCGCAGCCGCGCGTCCCGCGCCCCAGTATTCGCCGGGCGTGTTGGTGTAGAGAATCTTGGGACGTTGGCTCGGCTCGAGGTGCGCCTGCAAGCCGTCCGTTTTGCCGGTTATCGGGTCTTTCTGGTCGAGATCGAGAAACGGAAACAGCGAGGCCACGAAAAAAGCGGCGCCGTTTGGACGGGCAAAGCGCGAATTGAAGTCGCTGCCGCGCGCGGAACCGGCGATTTGCGACATCACACCGTCGAAAGCACGCTCGCCTTGCTCGTCAGCATTGAATCCCTCGTAGATGAACTCGCGCAAGAGCCGCCCATCCTGCGAGGGACCGAAGGCGTAAGCGTAGCGCGCCGCAATCGGGTCGGCGCGGCCGTGCTTCACCGCCGAGGCCATGTCGCGCAGGGCCGCGAAGCCGACGCCGGCAACGACCGCGCCCTTCGCCTCATAGCTCAACTCGTAGACGTGCCCAGGCTGGAAGCCGTCCTTGAGATAAATGGCCGAGATGTCCGGCACCACCTGGCCGTTCTTCAGGCGGGCGAATTGCCAGCGGTCGCGCGGCACGATCTGCGGCGCGCCGGTGAGGCCATCGCGCACAGTCAGCTGGTTCGCCGTGCTCGTTGCGTCAACCGGCGGATAAGCGGTTGTGTCGGCATAGCGTCCGAGATCGTCGAGCGGGTAGGTCGGGTCGGCGGTGTTCGGCGTGAACGTGGTGGAGACCCGACCGGTGGGTGACTTCCCGTTCTCGCTCACCGGAGGCGCGTCGAGGCCCATCAGTCCGCCGCGATGCGGGATGTCGAATTGCCAACCGAGCCACACCAGCGTGTAGCCTTGCTGCATGAGGAATCCGTCACCGAGCTCGGCTTCGGTAGTCGGGTCGTTGGAGCCCTGCTTTGCACGATTGAAGTCGCGAAAGATGTTCTTTCGACCCCGATTGAGAATGTCGAAAAGGGCCGCGCCATTGCCGCGGGTGGCGTCCTTCGGGGCCAGTACGTAGAGGTCTGCCGAAAAAGTCACCCGCCCGGCGCTGTCGCGCGGGGCCTTGTCGAGATCGACGATCGCCTTGTTGCGCGGATGCGAGGGATCGATCGCGAAGAAGACCTTGCCGGTGATCTTTTCGTAAGCGCCGGCACTGCCAAATGCCTTGCCGTCCAGAACGGCAGTGCGTGAGGTAATTTCGATGCGGCTGACCTCGGCGCGCGCGCCGTGAACCACGCATGCTGCAAGGGCGATAAGAGCCGCCAGCGCTCCTCTGCGGAACATGTTTTTCAAGGTGCTCTCCCGGAGTTTCCGATTGCGGGCTTTCTGTGGGCCCGCTTGCATGTGTGGGGACAAGCTATCTTAAGTCTTCACGCCGACGGAAGGGCCGACGCATGCTCTAGTCCTGCGGCGTGAATCCGGACGCCTGCACGATTGCGCCCCACCGCTCGAAATCGGATTTGACCAGCTTGGCGAAATCGGCGCGCGAGACCGCGCTGACCTCGATCGACAATCGCGCGAGACCGGCTTTCATCTCATCGGACTGAAGCGCCTTCTGGATCGAGGCATTGAGCTTGCCGACGCGGTCTTCGGGAGTATTCGCCGGAAGGAAGACGGTCCACATGTCGATCAGTTGAATCCCCGGATAGCCGGATTCGATGAAAGTCGGCACGTCGGGAAGGAACGTGCTCCGCTGCGGTCCGGTCGTTGCCAGCGCGCGCAGCTTTCCGGCCAGCACATAAGGGAGCGTGCTGTCGATCGTGAGCACGCTCGAGGCGATCTGGCCACCGAGGACATCTTGCGCGGCCGGCGCGTTGCCCTGATAGGGGACGTGGATGTATTCGAAGCCGGCGGCCCGGCCGAACTGCACGCCGATGAAATGCGGCGATGTGCCTGCGCCGGGCGAGCCGTAATTGGCCTGGGTCGGATTGGCGCGGCACCAGGCGACAAAATCAGCGAGCGTCTTCACGCTCGCGGGCACCTTGGGGCCGATGGTCAAAAGCGAGGGCGCCGCAGCGACGCTCGTCACCGGAGTGAAATCTTTGAGCGAATCGTAGCTCAGCGCCTTGTAGACATGCGGGTACAGCGTGATGGTCGCGAGCGGCGTGATGAGGAAGATCGAGCCATCGCGCGCCGCGCTCTTCAGGCTCTCGATGGCGACGCGACCGCCGGCGCCGGGCCGATTCTCGACCACGATCGCCGAAGCATAGCCGCTCATCGTGCCGGCGAGCAGCCTGGCGATGATGTCCGAGGTTCCGCCAGGCGGGAATCCGACCAGTATGCGGGCGATACCGCTTCCCGCCTGTGCGCGGGAGCGCGTGACGGGGCCACCCGCATTCATCAGAGCAGCCGCAGCGAATGCGGTCAACAACTCGCGGCGCGTCGTCATGCGCTTCCCCCTTTCATGGCGATCTCATGCGCGGCTTAGAAGTCCGTTTGCGTTGCGCTCGGGATCGGCTCCACGTCCTGCTTGAACGGATTGTACATTTCTCCCTCGGCGCAGCTCGATTCGGTGAGCGTTCCCTGCATGCGGCGCCAGCGATGCGTCAACTGCAGCGGCTTGATAAATACGGCCGGATCCTCCAGCGTCACGTCGGCTTGAAGCATCTTCCCGCCGTCGATCAGGCGGTAGCGTTCGACCACGTGCAGCTTCTCGCTGTGCGGGGTGCGGTAGTTGTCGACGAACGTCTTGGTGTTCTGCCCGATGGTGTCGACCACCAGCGTGTCGGCCTCGTAGTGGCCGACGGATTCGCCATACCATGATGGTTTCGGGGCAGGGGAGTGCGGCACGTTCAAATAGACATGGCGCACCTGATGGTCGAGCTGCCAGATCATGGCGATCTTGTCCGGTGTCTGCAGCCAATAGGTGGGCCCGCCGGGATTGAGCAGAAACGCCGGCACTCCGGTCGCCCAGCAGCGCGATTCGCGCGCATACATCGCCTTGCCGCGCAGCACCTCGTCGTTTGATTTCTTGAGCTCATCCTTGGCGAATTGGGTCAGGTTGGGATTGGCGACGTCTGCCACCCGGAAGGTCGGCTGCTCGCGCACATTGTTGGGCACGTAGGGGTGGGCGGGATCGCTGGTCACCGGCGGCGGGCTGCCAGGCACAGCCGTCCATTCAGTCCCGACCGTGACCCAGCCGGCATTCCCGGAAGAGAAATCGGGCGGAGCCGCATAGTTAGTCGCGGTCTGCACCCGTTCCTGCGCACACGCAGCCCCACAGGCGAGCAAGCCGGCGAGCCCCGCGGCCAGCGATCGGAGTGGTGAGATGCCGGCGAATGCGAACATGTCCTTCCTCCCTGTCGTGCTTTTGCCTGGTTGCGGTCATTGCATGATTGTGATTGTCCTCATGGGCAGCAGACGCGCCCGATGCTATCACGGGCGGTGCGTATGCGCAGCGGTACGTCAAGAACACATGCGAGGAGTCGTTCCTGCGAAAGCAGGAACCCATACCGCGACGTGCTCTTTGCCGCGGAGTCTGGGTCCCGGCTGTCCGCTTCGCTCCGGCCGGGACGACAGCCTGAGAGTCATTCCTGCGAAAGCCGGAACCCATGCCGCGACGTGCTCCGACATCTGCCGCGGAGTCTGGGTCCCGGCTCTCCGCTTCGCTTCGGCCGGGACGACAGCCTCAGAGTCGTTCCTGCGAAAGCCGGAACCCACGGCGCTGCGCCCTCTCATGTTTGCCGAGGGTCCCGGCGCTTCGGTCGCGACCACCGCTACTTCGCGAAGGTGAAGACGTCGTGGTAGTTCGCGCTTACTTCGAGCCCGCTGCCCGCCGACTGCACGTCGCCCGAGACCAGATGCAGCTGATCGCCGGTTACGCCGCCCGCCATGCCATGGCGTGAGACCGGCATTCCGGGAAGCACGCTCCAGCTGTTGCTCGCCGGATCATAGGCCTCGAACGCGCGGAAGGTCGCGCTCTTCTGTGTGTCCTGCATCTCGCCGCCGGCCACGTAGATGCGTCCGCCATGGACGCCGCCCGCGATGGCGCTGCGCGCCGTCGGCATGCGCGCGCGGATCTGCCAGAGATCGCTGGCGGGATCATATTCCTCGACCACATCGGTGTCGCTGGCGAGCCCGATGAAGGCCGCTCCCAGCCGGCCCCCGATGGCGTAGAGCTTTCCGTTCACGGCGCCCACAAGAAGGTGGTTGCGCGCGGTCGGCATCGGCCTCCGCTCGCGCCAGGTGTTGCTGGCGACGTCGTATTCCTCCAGCGTCCCGACCGCGAGATGCGGGCGCGTCGGCAGCACGGCCGGTTCGTCGGTTCCGGAGGGCGTGGTGGCGCCGCCCACGACATAAATCTTGCCGTTGATCACCGCAGCGGCGGCCGCTCCGCGTTTCGTCGGCATCGGGGCGAGCGCCTTCCAGGTGTCGGTCGCCGGATCATATTCCCAGGAATTGTCGATCGGCACCCAAGCGGGCGGTCCCGACTGCGGCGGCACGAAGCCGCCGAATGCGTAGATCTTGCCTTGGTATTCGGCGAAGGCGAGATGATGCGAGGGCAGTGCCATCCGCTTCTTCTCGCTCCATTTGTCGGTTGCGGGATCGTATTCGTAAGCAAGACCTTTGGGCTTCCACACCGGCGCCAGGCCCGCAAACACATACATCTTGCCGCCGGCCGCGATACCGAGCACCTCCTCGGAAGGATCCGGAAACGGCGCCTTGCGCTCCCACTTGCCTTGTGCGAACGCAGAAGTTGCGAGCAAGCCGAGCGCGCCGACGAGCATCAGCTCGATGAACGCAACGCGAAAGAGCCGCGCGGGCAAGATCATTTGCTTCCTCCCTCAGGCGATGGTCGGAGTATTGTAACATATCCGCAATCTCTGCAGCGGAGGAGATGATGAAGCTCTACGACTGCGCGACTGCACCGAGCCCGCGGCGGGTGCGCATCTTCCTCGCCGAGAAGAACATCGCGATCGAGACCATCCAGGTCGATCTGCGCAACGGCGAGCAATTCACGCCGGCGTTCCGTGCCGTCAATCCCGATTGCACTGTGCCGGTGCTCGAGCTCGATGACGGCACCCGCATCACCGACGCGATCGGCATCTGCATTTATTTCGAGGCGATGCAGCCGGACCCGCCGCTGATGGGGGGCGACGCGAAATCGAAAGCCCTGATCGCGGCGGCGCAACGGCGTGCCGAGCGCGACGGATTCTATGCAGTAATGGAAGCGCTGCGGAATTTCACCCCGGGGCTCAAGGGGCACGCCGTTCCAGGCCCGGACGCATACGAGCAGATCCCGGAATTGGCGGCGCGCGGCCGCGCCCGCGTCCAACGTTTTTTCGAACGAATGGATGCCGAGCTCGCCGATCGCGCCTTCGTGTGCGGCGAGCGCTTCAGCATCGCCGACATCACCACGCTCGTGAGCATAGACTTTGCTAAATGGATCAAGCTCCCGATGCCGGAGAGCTGTATGCATTTGCGGCGCTGGCATGAGCTGGTCTCGAGCCGTCCCGGCGCTAAGGCGTGAGGCGACCAAGCAAATAAATCAGGCGACAGGACTGCCCTCAAGCTGGCATCAATTGCGACATGGTTATGGACATCTCCACCGGTAAGGTCTTGCGGCTCAATCACGTCGATAATCCGACGACGACGCCAGAGCAGGTCGCCGGCTACGCGAAAACCTGCATGACACATGGTCCGACCATCGAATATAACGCCGCGGCGCGCAGCGACTCGGTCGAGAAAGTGCATGAGTCCTTGAAGAAGAGCTTCATGCTCTAAGCTTTCGCCGAGCAATGCGCCTGATTGAAGCGCGATCAGGCGCCGTCGCGACACCGGTTGCACCTCAATCCCGAATGGCTCGTCCGCTCAGTTTGCGGTCCCGTGTTTTCATGACTTGCTGCTTGCGCTAGGCTTAGGAAAAGGCGCGAGACAGGGAATGGAATACCGGGAGCGCATGACCGCGGCGCACAGCGAAGTTGATGGTGAAGATGTCGGTGCGCCGTCGTCGGCTTGTGCATGCGCCTGCCATCTGACGCGGCGCGATGCACTCGCGTTTTCCCTCCTCGGATTGGTGGTTTCCGGAAATACCGCCGCCGTTGCCGAACCCGCCGATGAGCGGCCGCAGGTGGGAGACTGGCTCGTTGCCATCGATGCAGCCGAGCCCAAGGCGCTCGCGCCGGAAGACGTGCCGCCTTCACCCATGTTGGCATGGCCGATGGACCCCGCCGGCAATCTTGTCCGGAGCGGCTCGCGTCTCAACAAGATCGTGCTGGTAAGGCTCGAGCCCGCAAGTCTCGCAGCGGTGACGGCTGGCCGTGCTGCCGACGGCGTCGTCGCCTATTCGGCGATCTGTCCGCATGCCGGATGCGAGGTCAACGCCTGGGTTGCCGAGCGACACATATTCGAATGCCCCTGTCACAATTCGCGCTACGATCCGAGCAATGCGGCGGCGATCGTCGATGGTCCGACAACACGGCCGCTCGCCGCGCTGCCCCTCAAGACCGTGGACGGCAAGCTTGCGGTCGCCGGACCCTTCGCCGGCCGCCTCGGCATCGCGCCGACCTGACGGCTGCGCGCGACCGGATTGAAGAATTGCGAAGCGCACAACGAATTTGCGGCTTCGCCTGCAGGAGGGAGAGAGCATGTTCAAGATGCCGGGGTTGGCACAGCGCGTGCGCGTGAGCGCACTGATTGCTGCGGGACTTCTCGCCGGATCCACGCACGCCTTCGCGCAAGAGGTCATCTCGCCCCCACCGGCAGCGGCACCCGCTGTACCGGAGGCGCTTGCGAACTACACATCGGTGACCCCGGAACGGCTGCGCCAGCCCGAGGATGGGAATTGGTTGTTGTTCCGTCGCACCTATGACGGATGGGGCTATAGCCCGCTTGCCGAGATCACGCCGGCGAATGTCGGCCGCCTCGCGCTCGTCTGGAGCGTCGCCACCGGCCAGGTCGAAGGCCACCAGGCCCCGCCCATCGTCAACAACGGCGTGATGTTTGTGGCAACGCCCGGCAATCAACTCATCGCGCTCGAGGCGAAAAGCGGCAAGCTGCTGTGGCGCTACAAGCGGCCGCTGCCCGAAGACCTGCTGACCTTGCATCCGACCAACCGCGGCGTCGGCTTGTTCGGCGACAAGGTTTTCTTCGCCTCTGCCGATTGCATCCTGGTGGCGCTCGATGCTCGCACCGGCAAGGAAGTGTGGACCGCCAAGGTCGCCGACTACAGCAAAGGCTATTACATGTCGCTGATGCCGCTCGTCGCCGACGGCAAGGTCATGCTCGGCACCTCGGGCGGCGAGCTCGGGGTGCGCGGCTTTGTTGCCGCTTACGATGCGGAGACCGGCAAGGAAATCTGGCGCACCTACACGATACCGGAGCCGGGCCAGCCGGGCAGCGAAACCTGGCCCAAGGGCGATGAATGGAAGACCGGCGGCGGCTCCATCTGGATCCCCGGCACCTATGACGCGGACACCAACATCGCCTACTGGGGCACCGGCAATGGCGGTCCATGGATGGGCGATCAGCGTCCGGGCGACAATCTCTATACGTCCTCGGTGCTGGCGCTCGATGTCGGCACCGGCGCAATCAAGGGCCACTTCCAATACCACCAGAATGATTCCTGGGATTGGGACGAGGTGTCGCCGCCGCTGCTCGTCGACTTTTCACATGACGGACGGATGATCAAAGGTCTCGTCGACGTGGCGCGCGACGGCTACCTGTGGCAGTTGGAGCGTGGTGCAGGCGGAATCGGCTTCGTGGCGGCGCAGCCGTTCGTGCATCACAATGTGTTCAAGGGCGTCGAGCCGGGAAGCGGGCGTCCCATCGTCGATCCCGCGCACAAGCCGAGGACCGGAGCGACCGTGAGCTTCTGTCCGAGCGCGTGGGGCGGCAAGGATTGGCCGCCGGTTGCCTTCAGCCCAAGAACGCGTCTCCTCTACATCCCGGCCAACGACAACCTGTGCACCGAGCTCACCACCGAGGTTCCCAAATACACGCCGGGCGAACGCTTCACAGGCACGACCAAGAACGTGCTGCAGATGATTGCCGGTGCCGATCATGTGGGCGAGCTGCAGGCCTGGGACCTCGACACCGGCAAGCGCGCCTGGGTCACCAAGCTGCCCTCGCAGAACTGGGGGCCGGTGCTGGCGACTGCCGGCGATGTCTTGTTCTCCGGCGGGACCAACGATCGCCTGTTCCGCGCCTTCGACGCCAAGAGCGGCGAGATTCTCTGGCAATACCCGACCCTGTCGGGCATCAATGGCGTACCGGTGTCGTTTGCGGTCGACGGCAAGCAGTACATCGCGGTGCAGTCCGGCTGGGGCGTCGACGCAGCCCGCATGCAGCGCGGCCTCAATCTGCTGTTTCCCGGGCAATACCCGGAAGTCCCGCAGGGCGGCGCAATCTACGTGTTTGCGGTGAAGTAAGAGGCTTATTTCATCCGGTCTTTCATCGGTCATCCAGCCAACTCGGGTCGCTCCTGCCCAAGCAGGAGCCCGTACCGCGACGCTCCCTCACATCCGCCAAGGACTCTGGGGCCGGGACGACGGATCTCGGAGATGCTCGCGCTAATTCATAATTGTTCGCAAGAAGCTTTCATCCACCTTCCAGAATGCTAGAAGCGGGCAGCCAACCCACAGACCCGGCAGTCAAAAGGCCAGCCCCATGAACGCGCCCGCCTCGATCATTCCGCCCTATAAGCACACCCCGCTGTTTCCGCTCGGCAAGGACACCGCGCCCTACCGCAAGCTCGGCAGCGAGGGAGTGCGGGCCGAGAAGATCATGGGACGGGAGGCGATCGTGGTCGAGCGCGAGGCGCTGCGCGCGCTCGGCGAGGCTGCGTTCATCGACATCAATCATCTGTTGCGGCCCGGTCATCTGGCGCAGCTCAAGTCGATCCTTTCCGACCCGGAGGCGAGTGCAAACGACAAGTTCGTCGCCTATGACTTCTTGAAGAACGCCAACATCGCGGCCGGCGGCGTGCTGCCCATGTGCCAGGACACCGGCACGGTCATCATAATGGGCAAGAAGGGAAGGCTCGTCTTCACCGAGGGCGATGATGAAGCAGCCCTCGCCGAAGGCGCGCGGGACGCCTATCTCAAGCGCAATTTGCGCTATTCGCAGCTCGCGCCGATCTCGATGTTCGAGGAGAGGAACACCCGCTCCAACATGCCGGCGCAGGTGGAGATCTACGCCGAGGGCCATGGCGATGAAGCGGCCTACAAATTCCTGTTCATCGCCAAGGGCGGCGGCTCCGCCAACAAGTCGTTCCTGTTCCAGGCAACGCCCTCGATCCTGACCCACGACCGCATGCTTGCTTTCCTGAAAGAGAAGATCCTCACGCTCGGCACCGCCGCCTGTCCGCCTTATCACCTGGCGATCGTCATCGGCGGCACCTCGGCCGAGCTCACCATGAAAACCGTGAAGCTCGCCTCCTGCCGCTATCTCGACACCCTGCCGACCTCGGGGTCCGAGGATGGCCACGCCTTCCGCGATCTCGCCATGGAGGCGGAGGTGCACAAGCTCACCCAGTCGCTCGGCGTCGGCGCGCAGTTTGGCGGGAAATATTTTTGCCACGACGTGCGGGTGATCCGCCTGCCGCGGCATGGCGCTTCGCTCCCGATCGGGCTCGGCGTCTCCTGCTCGGCCGATCGCCAGGCGCTCGGCAAGATCACCCGCGATGGCATCTATCTGGAGGAGCTCGAGCATAATCCGGCGAAATATCTGCCCGAGATCGACGCGAGGGCGCTGGGCGGCGATGTGGTCGAGATCGATCTGACGCGGCCGATGCGCGACATTCTCGCTCAGCTCACGCGGCATCCGATCAAGACGCGCCTCTCGCTCACTGGCCCGATGGTGGTGGCGCGTGATCTCGCCCATGCCAAGCTGCGCGCGCGGCTGGAAAGCGGGCAGGGTCTGCCCGACTATTTCAAGAACCATCCGGTCTACTACGCGGGTCCGGCCAAGACTCCGGAGGGGTATGCGTCGGGCGCGTTCGGGCCGACTACCGCGGGGCGCATGGATTCATTCATCGATCAGTTCCAGGCCGCCGGCGGCTCGCTCGTCTCGCTGGCCAAAGGCAACCGCTCCGCTGCCGTGCGCGAGGCCTGCAAGAAATACGGCGGTTTCTATCTCGCCTCGATCGGCGGCGCCGCCGCCAATCTGGCCGAGCACTGCATCAAGAAGGTCGAGGTGCTGGAATATCCGGAGCTCGGCATGGAGGCGATCTGGCGGATCGAGGTCGACAGCTTCCCGGCCTTCACGGTCATCGACGACAAGGGGAACGACTTCTTCAAGGAGCTGAACCTGGGATAAGGTGTCTAGGTATTAAAATACCGCCAATTTGGCCGTTCGAACTCGATTTTCCTCAATAGAATCAATGGGCAGAATCAATTGGTGGCCACAGGGCGCCGATTGAGCGAAGGAAGTCCAAACGGAGCCGAGAGCATGAGCAGTCAAGCTGCAGGAGCCGCAGAGCTGGCGCGCGGGGCAGAACACCAGGATGCGACGCGTCCCAAAGGCCCGCTGGTGTGGCGCGACATGGACCAGCAGGAGCTCGATGCGGCTTACAATCAAAGCAAATACGCCCCGAACCAGGCACAGGTGCAGGAGCGTAGGGCTGTCAACAGCGCCCGCGCACGCGAACGCCTCGGTGCTCCGCTGCGATTCGCCTATGGGGCGAGCGCAATCGAGGGGCTCGACGTCTACCGCACCAACAAGGCCAAGGCGCCGATCAATGTGTTCATCCACGGCGGCGCCTGGCGCAACGGCCGCGCGGCTGACTTCGCCTATTTGGCCGAGATCTTCGTGCATGCTGGCGCGCACAGCGTCATTCTCGATTTCACCAATATTGATGCCGCCGGCGGCAACCTGATGGTCATGGCCGAGCAGGTGCACAGCGCCGTTGCCTGGGTCTACAAGAACGCCGGCACCTTCGGGGGCGATGCGAACCGGCTCTATGTCAGCGGCCATTCTTCCGGCGGCCATCTCGCCGGCACGGTGGTGACCGCCGACTGGCGCAAGTTCGGCCTGCCCGCCGACGTGGTGAAGGGCGGTCTCTTGTGCTCCGGCATGTACGACTTGAAGCCGGTGCGGCTCTCAGCGCGCTCCAACTATGTCAAGTTCACCGACGAGATCGAGCAGGAGCTCTCCGCGCTGCGTCATCTGGATCGGCTCGCCTGTCCGGTCATCGTCGGCTACGGGACCTGCGAGACACCCGAGTTTCAGCGACAGGCGCGCGACTTCGCGGCTGCTCTCAAATCAGCCGGAAAGCCGCACCAGCTTCTGGTCGGCGAGGCTTACAATCATTTTGAAATGTTGGAAACGCTCGCCAATCCTTACGGCCTGCTCGGTCATGCCGTGCTCGCGCAGATGCGCCTCTCCGCAGCCTGAGCGCTTCTTGAGCACATGGCCGTGAACCATCTGCTCCTCGCCGAGCGCACAGCCTCAGGCGTGCTTGCGAGATAGGCAAGAGCCCGGCCGGACAGCCACTGGCGGCCGGGACTCCTGCACAGCAATCGGCCCCGACGCTCTATGAGCCGATGGCGGTCTAACGTAACGGGCGCCGCCTTTCGGCAATTTCAAGCGCGGCTCAAGAAGAATCCAAACAGGTGTTAACTGCAAAGCTTCGTTAAGGCGATGCAATACGCCGTGACGGTTGAGCTTCACGCGGATGCGCGCCGCCCTGGGCACGGGATGACCCGCAATTCTCGTGTCTTGCATCGCCATGCGTGGCTGCACCGGCATTGGCGGGGGGATGCGCATGCTCTCCTTGATCACGGCGTCGAGCCTGGAAAGATCGTCGTTCAGTGCTGCAACATTCGGCGGTCGCCGGAAACCGTCGTGCCTGCTGCCGCCGAGCCGCTCACCTGAACCGGGCCTGGCAATATCTTTCCACGGGCGGCATCTTGCGAGAGCAAAGCCGGCTCAATCTGCGCAAGCTCTTGCGATTTCGCGACCGCCCCGGTTCTATCGGCGCGGCGGCGATGCGCTGGAGCGCGTGCGGCCGCGTGCAACATGGTGGTTGGGTGGCACTCAGTCGATGCAGATCATTCGCGGACGCAAAGCCTTGGTGACCGGTGCGGCGTCCGGCATCGGTCGCGCAATGGCACTCGCCTTGGCGCGCGAGGGCGCCGACCTCTTTCTCGTCGATCGAGATGAGGCGAGGCTGCACGCTACGGCGCGCGAAGCGCAGAAGTTGAGCGTGCGGGTGCTGACCCGGGTCTGCGATCTCACGCGGCCCGCCGAGGTGAGCGCCTGCGTCAATGCTATTCTGAGCGCTTGGGGCACCCTCAACATCCTGATCAACAATGCGGGCATCGCCTATTACGGACCCACCCACGACATGACCGCGCCGCAATGGGATGGGATCATCGCGGTCAATCTGCTCGCGCCCATTCAATTCGTGCGTGAGCTGCTGCCGACGCTGCGCACCGAGGACGAAGCTCATATCCTGAACGTGTGCAGTGTCTTCGGGTTGGTGCCGCTGCGCAAAGGCGCGGCCTATCAGACGAGCAAGTTCGGCCTGGTCGGGTTGAGTGCAGCGTTGCGCGCCGAATACGGCCGCGAAATCGGGGTAACGGCGCTTTGCCCCGGCTTCGTCGACACGCCGCTTCTCGAGACGTTCGCGAGCGGCGGCTCCCAGAAGCGGCATCGCATACCGGGCTGGCTGCGCGCCAGCCCCGAGCATGTGGCTACGGTCGCGATCGAGGCGATCCGCCGCAACCGGGGCGTGGTCGTGATCACGCCTGCGGCGCGGCTCTTGTGGTTCGCAACCCGCTTCTCCCCCCGTCTGGTCGATTGGATCACGCGGCAGGGCTGGCGTCGTCGCCGACGGTGAAGCCGAACTTTCCCTCGCGGGCGAGCCGGCGAGGTTTAGGGTGGGAGGCTTCGCGTTGTCGCCATAAACGCGATGTTGTAGCAGTCCGCGCCGAGGCGGGACGGATTTGGGTGAGCGGGCAGTGATCAGGCGAAGGCATGTCTTCTATGTGGAGGGCTACGATCCGCAGGGCGCGGAGGGCTACTACGACCTGTTTCAGCGCGCGTGGAAGCGCACCCGCAAGACCTGGGCCTTCGACGGCCAGCTCGGCGCGCTCACGCTCGATTCCGATGTGGTCGCGCACTGGGACATCACGACCACAGGACCGAATTGGCGGACGGCGACCCGCTACGAGTTTCTGCGGCTCGAGGGCATCATTGGCCGCAACATGGCCGAGCCGATGCGGCGGCAGCTGCCACGGGCTCTCGCCTGGGCGGCCGGCGATGTCGCCAACGGCACGATGTTGAAGATTTTTCGTGCCGCCTGGCGGTTCGAGCTGCATCTGCTCTACTTTCAACTGCTGCTGCTCTCGTGGCTTGGCTTGGCGCTTGCCGGCGGCGCGCTCACGAGTCTTGCCGCCGCGAAGCTCGCGGGCGTGCCGCAGCTTGCCGCGATCGCCATCGGGATCGCTGGCGCGCCTGTCGTGTTCTCGCTGCTGCGGCCGCTCGCTGATCGGCTGCAAATCGTTCAGATCAATAATTGCTGGCCGTACCTTCGCGCCTTCGCGCGTGGCGAAGACTCGGCGTTCGATGCCCCGATCGAGGAATATGCAGCGCGGATCGTCGCCGCGGCCCGCGCCGCTGACAGCGATGAGATTGTCGTCGTCGGGCACAGCGCGGCCGGGGTTACCGCCTCTGCGGTCATGGCGCGCGCTCTCGATCTCGATCCCGCGCTCGGACAGCATGGGCCTTCCGTGGTGCTGTTGACCTTGGGTTCGGTGATGCCGGCCGCCGCGCTGCATCCGTCGGCGCGGCGCATGCGCGAGGTGGTGCGCCGCCTTGTGGTCGAGCCTTCTATTGCCTGGATCGATTGCGTGTCGCGCAAGGACGTCATGAATTTCTGGGACTACGATCTGGTCGCGGGCTTGAATATCGAGCGCAGCCGGAACAGTCGCAATCCGCTGACCTGGAAGGTCTCGTTCAAAGATGCGGTCTCACCCGAATATTATCGCCGCCTGCGGCGGAGCTTCTTCCGCCTGCACTACCAGTTCATCATGAGCGGCGACCGGCGATCGGCTTATGATTATGTGATGCTGATAGCGGGGCCGGCCGCAGTGGTCGACTGGGCGCAAGCCGCACACGCGATTGCCGGCGCATTTGCAGATGATGCCACGTTCACGCCGGCAGGGCGCGGTGAAGGCAGCGCAGGCACGAGCACGGATGCCGCAACCCGCGCACGGACCGACGCCTGATGAATGCAGTGGAGCATTGTTTGTTGCGCGGCCTTGGCGTGTCCGGGCCGGACGCGCCGGCGCTGTTGAGCGCAGGTGAATCCTTGAGCTATGGCGCGCTTACCGCGCGGGTCGCCCGCTTCGCGGCGGCGCTGCGTGCGGAAGGCCTCGAGCCTCGCGATCGCGTCGCCATGCAGATGCGCGACACGCCGGATCTCATTGCGTTGCATCTTGCCGTCATGGCGGCCGGCGGGGTTGCGGCGCCGGTGTCGAGCCGCGCCGCAGGCGAGGAGCTGCGGCAGATTTTGGCGACGATCGCACCACGCCTGATGGTCGTGGATCGGGAATTTGCCGAGCGCGCCCCCTCCGGCCTCAAAGCCGCAGCGCCAGGCGCGCGGCTGCTATTCAGCGATCGCGAGCTCGAGGCCTGGAAGTTCCGCCCGGAGGCCGGCATTGAGCCGTTTCCCCGCGCGGACGGCGATCCGGCCCTTTGGCTCATGACCTCCGGCACCACCGGCCAGCCGCGTGCGGTGGAGCACCCGCACGCGAGCGTCCGCGTCTGCTCGCAATATTTCGAGGAGGTGCTGGCGGCAGGACCCTCGGACCGCCTGTTTGGAACCTCGCGTTTTCATTTCGCCTATGCGCTTGCAAGCCTGCTCGCTGCGTTGCGGCTTGGCGCGGCTGCGGTGTTGCTCGAGCACTGGGCGACGGCCGACAGCGTTGCCGCGACCGTTGCGCGCTTCCAGCCAACCATCGTGCTCGCTGTTCCGGCTCTCTACCACAAGCTCATCGATGCGGGGCTTGCCTCGCAGCCGGCCTTCCGCGCCGTGCATCATTACGTATCCGCGGGAGAGCGGCTGCCGCCGCAGCTATGGGCTGCGTGGGAGGCGGCAAGCGGCCATCCGATCCTTGATGGGCTGGGCTGTTCCGAGGTGATCTACATCGTGATCGCCAATACGCCGCATGCGCGCCGTCCAGGCTCTTCCGGGCGCCCATTGCGCGACGTCGAAGCGCGGCTCATCGCCCCCGATGGCAGTCTGATCACGCAGGCCGGCGTGCCCGGTGCGCTGGAAATTCGCGTCGCCTCGGTGTGCTCAGGCTACCGATCATCCGCCGCCCGGCCGGGTGACCCGCCGGAGCGGCCCGACGATCGGTTCAAGGCCGGCGGCTGGCTCGCGACCGGCGACGAATACATGCGGGATGCGGATGGCTTTTACCACCACCGCGGGCGCACCGGCGACATGCTGCGTGTTTCCAGCATGTGGGTCTCGCCGGCGGAGATCGAGGATGCGCTTGCGGGCGTTCCCTCGATTGCTCAAAGCGCCGCCGTGCTGGGTGAAAACGCCATCGGGCTGCAAGAGATCGTGCTGTTCGTGGTGCCTGTGGGAGAGGATGGGGAAGCCGCGCTCAGCGATGCACGCGAGCACCTCAAGCGGGTGCTGCCCGATCACAAGCGCCCACGGCAGTTCCGCCTCATTGCCGAGCTGCCGCGAACCGCGACCGGCAAGGTCCAGCGCCACAAGCTTCGCGCTGCCCTGGCGGATGGATGAAAGCCAACGCGCTCCGCCCTCCGCGTGCTCGCACTGAAATCTTCCCGGGACCGTTCCGGTCACAATTTCTATTGGTCGCCGGAACGGTGCCGGGCCCGGAGCCCGGGGGAATGAGCGATTTTGGCGCCAAGGGGCGGTAGCGGGGTGGATTTGAGTGCCGTTTGGGGGCTAACCAGTTCGGCCCAACTTCGACCAAGTCGGCATTGCGGTGGCCGTCCGGACCGGGCAGAATGCCGCAGGGAGCGACATTGCATCGGCGGAGCGGCCCTCGAAAGGCGCAAATCGAACGGTCGTCAGCTAAGGCAGACGTGACCCAGCCAATGAAACCCCTGTCGTGAATGAAGCCTGCCCTGAACAGCCGGTCATGACCACTCAAGCGTGACCAAGCGAGTTACGCGATCATCATCGCGGTCAGCACTAAGCGAGTAGAAACAGCCTCAAATGGGAAGAGACCACAGGAGTCATGAGATGAAGACCAGGAATCGATTGTGCTTGAGCGTGGCGGCCATTGCCGTCGCGGCGTTTCTGAATGCCCCGTACGCGCAGCTCCACGCCCAACAGGCCGATCCGGCCATCCATGTGGGCGCCAACGATCTCGGCGGCGTGGTCACCGGGCCGAACGGGCCGGAAGCCGGCGTCTGGGTGATCGCGGAGACAACCGATCTCGGCACCAAGATGTCCAAGATGGTGGTCACCGACGACCAGGGCCGCTACGTGCTGCCCGATCTCCCGAAGGCGAACTACAGCGTGTGGGTCCGCGGCTACGGGCTGGTCGATTCGGCGAAGGTGCAGACCGCGCCCGGCAAGATGCTCAATTTGACCGCCGTGAAGGCGCCGAATGACGCGGCTGCGGCTCAGTATTATCCGGCGATCTACTGGTATTCGATGATCAAGATCCCGGATAAGAGCCAGTTCCCCGGCACCGGGCCAAGCGGCAACGGCATCAACCCGGCCATGAAGGACCAGGGCGAGTTTCTCGACATGGTCCGCACTGACGGCTGCGTTACCTGCCATCAGCTCGGCAATAAGGCTACCCGCGAGATCGAGAAGGAGCTCGGCACGTTCTCGAGCGGTTATGAGGCGTGGACGCGCCGCGTCCAGTCCGGCCAAGCCGCCACCAACATGATCAACAATCTCGATCGCATGGGTACCACCGCGGCCCTGAAGATGTTCGGCGATTGGACCGACCGGATCGCCGCCGGCGAATTGCCGGCGCAGAAGCCGCAGCGTCCGCAAGGCAAAGAGCGCAACGTGGTCGTCACCGTGTGGGATTGGGCGAGCCCCTCGGCCTACCTGCACGACTCGATCTCGACCGACCGGCGCAACCCGACCCTCAACGCCAACGGGCCGCTGTTCGGCTCGACCGAGAACTCGACCGACAACCTGCCCGAGTTCAACCCGGCGCAGAACACCGTCACCCAGGTCAAGATCCCGGTGCGCGATCCCAAGACGCCGAGCACCAAGGACGATCCGATGCTCGCGCCCTCGCCCTATAACGGGCCGAACGGCCTCTGGGACAGCCAGGCGGTCGTGCACAACCCGATGTACGACGAGCAGGGCAATGTGTGGTTCACGGCGCGCATCCGTCCCAACAACAATCCGGACTTCTGCAAGAAGGGCTCGGATCTGGAGTCGGCGAAGGAGTTCCCGCTCAACACGTCGGGCCGGCAGCTCGCCATGCTCGATCGCAAGACCGGCAAGTTCACGCTGATCAACACTTGCTTCCCGACCCACCATCTTGAGTTCGGCTACGACAAGAACGACACGTTGTGGACCAGCGCGGGCGGCCCGCAGGCCAATGTGGTGGGCTGGCTCAACACCAAGATGTTCCGCGAGACCGGCGACGAGCAGAAGTCGCAAGGTTGGACGGCGCTGATCGTCGACACCAATGGCAAGGGCAGGCGCGAGGGTCCGTACACCGAGCCGAACCAGCCGGTCGATCCGACCAAGCAGCATCGCATCAACGCCGCGTTCTATGGCGTCTCGCCGAGCCCGGCCGACAATTCGGTGTGGGGCTCTTCGCTCGGCTATCCGGGCTCGATGATCCGCCTCGATCCGGGTGACAATCCGCCCGCGACCGCGCTCGCGGAAATCTACAACGTCCCGGCGCCCGGCTATTCGCCGCGGGTCATGAACATCGACACCCAGGGCGTGGTGTGGACCTCGCTCGCCTCGGGCCATCTCGCGAGCTTCGACCGCCGCAAGTGCAAGGTGCTGAACGGCCCGACCGCGACGGGAAATCAGTGCCCCGAGGGCTGGACGCTCTACCCGTATCCGGGCCCGAACTTCTCCAACGTGACCGATCCGGGCAGCGCCGAAGCGAGCTACGGCACCTGGGTCGATCAGCATGACACGCTCGGTCTCGGCAAGGACGTGCCGATCTCCACCGGCAACGAGAACGAGAGCATCATGGCGCTGGTCGACGGCAAGTTCATCAATATGCGCGTGCCGTATCCGATGGGCTTCTATGCCAAGGGCATGGACGGCCGCATCGACGATCCGAACGGCGGCTGGAAGGGACGGGGCATTTGGACCACGACCGGCAACCGCACGCCGTTCCATCTGGAAGGCGGCAAGGGCAACCTGCCCAAGGTCGTGCATTTCCAGATGCGTCCGGATCCGCTGGCGGACTGATCGCCCGCACCCCAACCCTCCTCGGAACGTAGGGAGGGAAGGGACCGTTCCTCGAGAATTCGAAGCCGCCCGGCTGCTTAAAGCCGGGCGGCTTTTCATTGTGATGCTGGCTTCAACCGGCGGCGCAACGACGACTTAAGAGCTTGTTTACCATCGCGTGGGCAGTATCCGCCTTAACGAATTGGAAAGCCTGACCTGGCGGAGAACCATATGCAGTGGCTCCGGGAGCACATGCGAAATCACCTGAACGAGGCTTCGACTGCGCCCGACGACAAGGTCTTGAGCTTCCGCGGTTCACCGGCCCTGGCCCCGGCGCCGCGGCATCAAGGTGCCGACGCGGTCGACCTCGTCTACCAGGCTGCCGACGTCGTGCGCGGCGTGCAGGATCGTGCCGCCCAAATCGAGGCGCGGGCCGAGGATCTGGTCAAGCGGGCAATCGAGAAGCTGCAGATCGCCGAGGACCGCATTCGCGCGCTCGAGCTCGAGCAGCGACATGCGCAAGGCGAACTCGCAGAGGCCACCGCTCGCGCCGAGGCAGCCGAGAAGGCGGTGGCACGGGCGCAATCACGGATCGCGGCGCTCGAGGCGCAGCTTGCCGCCGCGGTCGAGCGGGCGCGCTCCGCCGAGACGCGGGCCGCCGAGACGGAAAAATCGCTCAAGCGGATCGAGCACGCGATCCGGACGCAAATTCTGGATGCCGGGCGTGTTCCGGCGCGCAAACCGACTGCGGCCTGAGCGCCCCGATCCATCCTTGACAATTCGCACCCGCTCGGGTCATTGGTGAAATTGAAACTGGTGATTTGCACCCGGCGCCCATCCTGCGCCGGGTTTTTTGATTCCTGCTGCCGATTCGTTCGTGTCTCGCCACAGAAAATGCAACAGAGAGCGTGTGAAGAAATCGCGGCCGCGATTTCCCGCTCGTCCCCGCGGAAGCGCGAACCCAGTGCTTTGCCGCAAGAGCTGGACCCCCGCGCGGGGGTGAGCGGAGGCGGGGTGTCTTTTCACAAGCTCTGAGGTGCAATCGAACCTGCGGCGCCTCTATTCTGCGCAGGCCGCATAATTCTGCCAGGCGGCATCGGCCGCGCATCCTGCACCACGCCGCCTATTGTTTTGATTGCAAACAAAGATGGGCGGTGCTGCTGCCGAGCCATGCATTTTTGCCTGCTTGGCTGGCGCCGTGGACGAGTTCGCCGAGTTTCCGGATCCACGTTAAGAAGTTCGTATTTTCCGCTCATTACAACCGCAGCTCTCATTCGCGCGGCCCCAAGAGGTCGAAGGAGGACCCAAGGAGGACGAATGACGGCGCGTCTCATCCGTTTCTGGCAGGCGAGCTCGGCCGCCACCTCGATCGAATACGCCCTGATTGCGGCGGGTGTGGCGGTCGCCATCGTGGCGGTGGTGAATGGAGTGGGCAGCTCGGTGAGCGGACTGTTCAACGGCGTTCTGGCCGCCCTGAAATAGGGGCTTGGCAGGTCTGAAACGACTCAAGCCGCCTCGATTTTTGCTGCCTTGCGGAAGGTGGTGCGGATCACTTGGGTTTCGCAGCGCTCGCAGGCATAGACCGAATCTTCGAGGTCCGATGGCGGCTTGGTCGGCATAATGGTGCGGAAGACAAGCCGTCCGGTGCACACCGGGCAAGGCATGATCAAGGACGGCAACTGCGAAGATGCAACCTTCTGTTGGCGCATCCAAGCTCCCCTAAAGCCACGCGCAACCCGCCAACATTTGGACGCATTTGACCGGGAGTCAAGAATTTTTTGTGCGCCGCACACATTGCGCTGCGAGACAGCCGGGGAGGGGCTGGGAAATCGGTCAATGGGCCGAGGTATGGCCTGCGGTTCGATGCCGACGCGCGGCGCTGGCGGACTGTGCGGCGGAGTCGGCGCGCTCATAGAGGCGCGCGCATCGCACCCAGCGCTCCGCCATCCTGTTCCACACGGTCTTGTTCTCGGGGCTGCGGGTAAACTTGGCCATGACCTCGCACTCTGCCGCAAACCGCAGAAACCTCTCTGAGGGATCCAGGAATTTCGAGTCCATGGGCGCATCTCCCGGCGGGTTTTTGCTTTTGGAGCACAGAACCCGGAGCCCGAAAGAAAGGTTCCCCGCATCGGAAAGTATTCCGATGCGGGGTCCCGCCCGTCCCCCGCAAAGCTAAAGAGTGCTCGCTTGAGGCATCTTTTGCCGGCAAGCCCATGTGACGGAAGAACCCGCGCGCCAGTGCCGCGGCGGCGCACACGCTCCTCCACTTGCACAAATCAAAAACCGAGATCGCATTCCAATTCCCCCCGGATGGAATGCGATCCAAATGACGGGAGTAAGGCGCTTCTTACAATTGGCCGTAGCGCCTCAATACCTCCCGGCAACTGTTGCTGACCCGAAAGCTGTGCGCGGCAAGCGTCGCGCCGCAACGGAGCAGGTTGCTCCAGGTCATGCCGCCGGAGCGGTCGCAGTACCTTTCGGCAGCCGGGCGGCAGGGCTCGAGATCCTGCATGCTCATCGCGCCCGCGATAGTCGTCGATAACCCAAGAAAAAGAACGATGGCAGTGAAGCTCTTCACGCGCTCTCCCCCTTTTTGTGTGGAACTAAATACCCTCCTTACAGATATGTGACAGCCATGGCCACCCCTTTGGCGGGCAATCAAAAGCCAAATTTTCCCAGTGGTTTACGAGGCAGATCGAGGTGCCGGTGAGCCGCCGAGCTGGCCGGCGGAGCCTCGTTCTTGCTTGGTGCGCGCGCAGCGGTGCGCGCTTGATGCTCAGATGTGGATCAGTTGTAGAGGCGGCAGTTCGGAATGACGTGCCAGCTGCCGTCGCGAGCCTGAACGAAGCCATAGACATCGCGAGCCAATATCGGATTGCCGAAAATCTCCGGATGGTAGACCGGATTGACGCCATCCAGGCTGCACGGTTTCACGAAGCCGCCCCGGTAATAGCGAGGGTCGGTATAAGCTGAGGCAGGTGAGGTCGCGCCGAGGATGCCCACGGCCATGGCGAGAGCAAGTGCAAGCAAAATCTTGAGTCTCTTCATAGTGCCTCCTTGATCGATGTGCGTGCGCGCCGACGTAGAGATAAGAGGAGGAAGCCTGCATGACCACAGCAATTTGCGAGTGTGATCAGTCAGCGCGTTGCTGCCGATCCGCATCTGCCACTCTCTCGTGCAAAGCAGCGCGTGATGACGCCACCAACCGGGGCGGCCTACTTCGTGCGCTCGGCAAGAAGCTGCTGTTCGTGCTCTTCCAGGATGCGCAAGGTGCTTTCGAACAATTGCAGGGTCTGCTCGTGATCCAGCGTTGGGTGGCCGCCCAACTTGAGCCTGGCAATCCGAGCCTTCTGGCGCTCCACTATGCGGCGCCCTTCGGCAACATGCCGCGCCGCCATCTCTAACTCGGTTTCGGGTTGATCGTCTCCCATGGCTGGCAGGATAGCACATCCCCCCCCCGCGGGAGGCTAGGGGCCAGCACCTTCCCAGGGTGCGGGCCTCGGCCGGCACCTCCAAGATGCTGGCGAAGACTACGGAAGCCGAGCTTGCTGAGGCCGTGGTAGCCTCACCGCATCCTCCGGATGCGCCGTTTCTGACGCGCGGATAAGCAGGTTTACCGGACACGGGAGCAAGCGAAGTGGGGCGCTGCGCTCGGCACAGAGCGAAGCAAGCTTTACCGGCACTGATGTTGGCATTGCTGGGAAGAGGCCCAATGCAGGGGACTGCGCAAACGGTGGTTGTCAGTTCCAGCCGAGATCGGTGCGCGCGGGGTTCATCTATGGATGCGTTGCTGGAGACGGCGCAGTGATCATCAAATACATTCGTCGATGAAGATGCGATCGAGAATCGATGCCCATCAACTGAGGCGGTTGATATGGGAGCAGCCTCAAGATGAGTTATAGGGATGGGGCCGCCAACTGATGCGGCCAAGCGTGCGCGAAGGAACGGGTCGCTCGCCACCATCGCCTCTATTCGCGCCAGCACTTCGCGCGACTCCGCGATGACATCGTATGTTTTGCATACTGTGTCACACATCTTATCGCAGGCGGGGGGCGATCCGCCTGGTGGTGTTCGAGTCGAGTTGAAACGGACGATGCATAGCCGCACTCCCTGTTGCCTTACAGGCGGGAGCGCAACTGGTCTCTCAGCCACCGACGCCTGGAAAGCCGTAGTCGGTGATGGGACGGATATAGGCGTGGATCGCAAAATCCGGCCACCGTGGTTCTCAAAACCAGCCAATGGCCTCGGAAGCCGGCCATCACCCACTTAAAAAAAGAACATATTGCGAACTGAGAACAAATAGTGTACGTTGCTTCCTTAGAGCCAAACGGACACCCAACGTTGTGGGTCCGCCGAATCGTGGTCATAAGGAGGGGCAGCAGCAATGACCCAGTCTGCGCTACGTGTCGTTGAAGGTTCATCGGACAAGTCGAACATGGACAAGTCGAAAGCTCTTGATGCGGCGCTTTCCCAGATCGAGCGCAATTTCGGCAAAGGCTCGATCATGCGGCTGGGCAAGGGCGAGAAAAATCTCGATGTCGGCACCGTGTCGACCGGCTCGCTCGGCCTCGATATCGCGCTTGGCATCGGTGGGTTGCCGCGCGGGCGGATTGTGGAGATCTACGGCCCGGAATCATCGGGGAAAACGACGCTGGCGTTGCATTGCGTCGCCGAGGCGCAGAAGAAGGGCGGCACCTGCGCCTTCATCGATGCCGAGCACGCGCTCGATGCGGTCTATGCCCGCAAGCTTGGCATCAATGTGGACGATCTTCTGATCTCCCAACCCGATACCGGCGAGCAGGCGCTGGAAATCTGCGACACGCTGGTGCGCTCGGGCGCCGTCGATGTGCTGGTGGTCGATTCAGTTGCGGCGCTGGTGCCGCGCGCTGAGCTCGAAGGCGAGATGGGCGACAACCAGCCGGGCCTGCAGGCGCGGCTGATGAGCCAGGCGCTGCGCAAGCTCACCGCCTCGATCAACCGCTCCAACACGATGGTGATCTTCATCAACCAGATCCGCATGAAGATCGGCGTGATGTACGGGAGCCCCGAGACCACGACCGGCGGTCATGCGCTCAAGTTCTACGCCTCGGTTCGCCTCGACATCCGCCGCATCGGCGCCATCAAGGAGCGCGACGAGGTGGTCGGCAACCAGACCCGCGTCAAGGTGGTCAAGAACAAGCTCGCGCCGCCGTTCAAGCAGGTCGAGTTCGACATCATGTACGGCGCAGGCGTGTCCAAGACCGGTGAGCTCATTGATCTCGGGGTCAAGGCTGGCGTCGTGGAGAAGTCGGGCGCCTGGTTCTCCTATGACAGCCAGCGCATCGGGCAGGGCCGCGAGAACGCCAAGGCATTCCTGAAAGCCAATCCCGATATCGCCAGCCGGATCGAGACCGAGGTCAGGCAGAATGCCGGTCTGATCGCCGAGAAGATTTTAGCCGGCGAAGAAGAGGCCGACGACGAGGACGAGGCAGAGGCCTAGAGCCCGCCGCACAGCTTTGCGTGGGCGACGGCGTGATAATCCCGTGATCTTTAGGCGATGAGCCTCCGAGGTCGCGTCGCCCCGTGCGCGAACCCTCCTAGCCAATCCGTAAAGGCGGTGCCGGCGCGTAAGTGCCGGCGCTTTTGCACATTGCGGTCGCCCTTCCCATATCACGCCTGTCGGCTGCGGTTCCTGGACAGCGACCGGCGGCACCGCTAAAAGCACTGACACGAAGAAAGCGTAGGTCGGCCGGGTGGTTAGGGCCGGGGGCTGAACCACAAACTGCCAAGCGCTAAGATGCAGGCTTTATCCCGCGGCTGCCGATCACAGGTGACCGCGGGAGAGGGCCCATGTGGCATGTGGACATGCGGCGTGCGCCTCGTTCGGCGCACGGGATGAACAACCGGTTTGTCGGGATTGAGCCAAGGTACAATGAGCGGCGTCAACGAGATCCGAGCAAGCTTCCTCGATTATTTTGCACGCAACGGCCACACCGTCGTGCCGTCCTCGCCGCTCGTGCCGCGCAACGATCCGACCCTGATGTTCACCAATGCCGGGATGGTGCAGTTCAAGAACGTGTTCACCGGGCTCGAGCGGCGCCCCTATGTGCGCGCGGTCACGGCGCAGAAATGCGTGCGCGCCGGCGGCAAGCACAACGATCTCGACAATGTCGGCTACACGGCGCGCCACCACACCTTCTTCGAGATGCTCGGCAACTTCTCCTTCGGCGATTATTTCAAGGATCATGCGATCGAGCTTGCGTGGAACTTGATCACCAAGGAATTCGAGCTGCCGAAGGATCGCCTCATCATCACGGTTTTTGCTGAGGATGATCAGGCCTTCGATCTGTGGAAGAAGATCGCGGGCTTGCCCTCGGACCGGATCATCCGCATCGCCACCTCCGACAACTTCTGGCAGATGGGCGACACGGGTCCCTGCGGCCCGTGCTCGGAAATCTTCTACGACCATGGTCCGCATATTCCGGGCGGACCGCCCGGCTCGGCGGATGCCGACGGCGACCGCTTCATCGAGATATGGAATCTCGTGTTCATGCAGTTCGAGCAGTTTGCCGGCGGCAAGCGCGAGAACCTGCCCAAGCCTTCGATCGATACCGGGATGGGGCTCGAGCGCATTGCCGCTGTGCTGCAGGGCACGCATGACAATTACGCCATCGATCTTTTCTCTGCGCTCATCTCCACGATCGCCGACCTGACCGCCGTTGATCCCGACCTTGAGCGCCGCGCCTCGCACCGGGTCATCGCCGATCACCTGCGCGCCTCCGCCTTCCTCATCGCCGACGGGGTGCTGCCGTCAAACGAAGGCCGCGGCTATGTGCTTCGTCGCATCATGCGGCGCGCCATGCGCCACGCCGAGCTGCTCGGTGCCAAAGAACCGTTGATGTGGAAGCTGGTTCCGGTTCTGGTGCGCGAGATGGGCCAGGCCTATCCGGAGCTGCATCGCGCCGATGCGCTGATCACCGAGACCCTCAAGCTCGAGGAGACGCGCTTCCGCCGCACCCTGGAGCGCGGCCTCTCCATCCTCGATGAGGAGAGCAAGTCGCTCAAGAAGGGCGACATGTTTGATGGCGTGACCGCCTTCACGCTCTATGACACCTACGGCTTTCCGCTCGATTTGACCCAGGATGCGCTCAAGCCGCGCGGCATAGGGGTCGATGTGGCGGCCTTCAGCGATGCGATGGAGCGCCAGCGTGAGAAGGCGCGCGCCTCCTGGGCCGGCTCCGGCGAGGCGGCCGATGCGAAAGTCTGGTTCACCATACGGGAGAAGGCCGGCGCCACCGAGTTCCTGGGCTATGACACCGAGCGCGCCGAAGGCGTGGTGGCGGCACTGGTGCGCGACGGCAAGGAAGTCACATCGCTGAATGCAGGCGAGACCGGCAGCATCGTCCTCAATCAAACGCCCTTCTATGGCGAATCGGGCGGCCAGGTCGGCGACACGGGTGTCATGACCGCCGATGGTGTTCGCTTTCGTGTGACCGATACCCAGAAAAACGCCGGCGATGTCTTCGTGCACACCGGTGTGCTGGAGGAGGGCGCGCTGCGGATAGGTGCTGCGCTCTCGCTGGAGGTCGATCACGCGCGCCGCGCCGCTATCCGCCGGAATCACTCCGCGACCCATCTCCTGCACGAGGCGCTGCGCCAGGTGCTCGGCGATCACGTCGCCCAGAAGGGCTCGCTGGTCGCGCCAGATCGCCTGCGTTTCGATTTTTCGCACCCAAAGCCGATGAGCGCCGAAGAGATCGAGCGGGTGGCCGATCTGGCCAACGACTACGTCCTGCAGAATTCGCCGGTCACTACGCGGCTGATGGCGCTCGACGATGCCCGCGCCTCGGGAGCGCGCGCCTTGTTCGGCGAGAAGTATGGCGACGAGGTCCGCGTGGTCGCGATGGGTGAGGGGGGCGGCAACACGCTCGGGTGGTCGGTCGAGCTGTGCGGCGGCACCCACGTCAAGCGGACGGGCGATATCGGTCTGATCGGCGGGCTCACCGACAGTGGCGTCGCGGCCGGCGTGCGCCGCATCGAGGCGCTGACCGGCACGGCTGCGCGCAAGGCCGCCGAGCATCTGGGGGAGCTCGCCAAGACGGCCGCAGCCGAGCTTAAAGTTCCGCTCGAGGAGATGCCGGCGCGCCTCGCACAGGTGTTGGAGGAACGCCGGAAGGTTGAGCGCGAGCTTTCAGACGCCAAGAAGAAGCTCGCGATGGGCGGCGGAGCCAGGGGCGACGGTGCTGACGGCGTCCGCATGGTCGGCGACATCAAGCTCTTGGCACGCGCCGTTTCCGGCATCGAGATCAAGGATCTCAAAAGTCTCGCCGATGAGGGCAAGAGGCAGCTCGGCTCGGGCGTCGTGGCGCTGATCGCGACCAGCGAGGACGGCAAGGCGAGCATCGTGGTCGGCGTGACCCCCGACCTCACATCACGGTTCTCGGCGGTCGACCTGGTGCGCAAGGCATCCGCCGTGCTCGGCGGCAAGGGCGGCGGCGGCAAGCCCGATATGGCGCAGGCCGGCGGCCCCGATGGCGCCAAGGCCGACGCGGCGCTGGCCGCGATCGCGGGCGCGCTCGGCGGATGAGATAGCGGGTAGCCCGCATGGAGCGCAGCGAAATGCGGGGCTCCCGGCCGGGTGGGCTAGACCCGGATTGCGCTGCGCTCCATCCGGGCTACGAAGGTGGCCGTTTTCGCTGGATCACCCCTTCGCGCTAGCGGGACATAGCCAGCACCCGCGTCTCGCACCAGGGAGAGATGCATGCCACCTGACTTGCGCTACTTCAATCAACCCGCGAAGTGAGTAGGGCGTGGTTCGTCTCCCCGCTTCGCTGCGGCCGGGAAGACGCCGAGTGGTCTTCGCCACCCGGGATCAACCCTGTGCCATCGCGGCCTTGAGGTTCTCGTCGATCTTGTCCAAAAAGCCGGTGGTGGAGAGCCACTTCTGGTCGGGACCGATGAGGAGCGCGAGGTCCTTGGTCATGAAGCCCGACTCGACCGTGTCGACCACCACCTTTTCCAGCGTGCTGGCGAATCTGGCGAGGTCGGCATTGCCATCGAGCTTGGCCCTATGGCTGAGCCCACGCGTCCAGGCGAAGATCGAGGCGATCGAGTTGGTCGACGTCGCGCGGCCCTTCTGGTGCTCGCGGTAGTGACGTGTCACGGTGCCGTGCGCGGCCTCGGCCTCGACCACCTTGCCGTCGGGCGTGGTCAGCACCGAGGTCATCAGGCCAAGCGAGCCATAACCCTGCGCAACCGTGTCCGACTGCACGTCGCCGTCGTAGTTCTTGCACGCCCAGACATAGCCGCCGGACCACTTCAGGGCTGATGCCACCATGTCGTCGATCAGCCGGTGCTCGTAGAAGATCTTATTCTTCTCGAACTCGGCCTTGAAGTCTTTCTCGTAGACCTCGTCGAAAACCTCCTTGAAGCGGCCATCATAGGCCTTGATGATCGTGTTCTTGGTCGAGAGGTAGAGCGGGTAGCCGCGATTGAGCGCGAAATTCATCGAGGCGCGGGCGAAATCGCGAATGGAGTCGTCGAGATTGTACATCGACATGGCGACGCCGGAGCCCGGGAAGTTGAACACCTCCCGCTCGATCTTGGTGCCGTCCTCGCCCACGAAGCTCAGCGTCAGCTTGCCCTTGCCCGGCACCTTGAAATCGGTCGCCCGATATTGATCGCCATAGGCGTGGCGGCCGATGATGATGGGCTTGGTCCAGCCCGGCACCAGGCGCGGCACGTTCTTGCAGATGATCGGCTCGCGGAAGATCGTGCCGCCGAGGATGTTGCGGATCGTGCCGTTGGGCGAGCGCCACATCTCCTTGAGGTTGAATTCCTTCACGCGGCCTTCATCCGGCGTGATGGTCGCGCATTTCACGGCGACGCCGACCTCACGGGTCTTGTTGGCCGCCTCGATGGTGATCTGGTCGCTCGTCTCGTCGCGCTTCTGAACGCTGAGATCATAGTAGAGAAGATCGATGTCGAGATACGGATGAATCAACTTGTCCTTGATGAACTTCCAGATGATGCGGGTCATCTCGTCGCCGTCCATCTCGACGACGGGATTCTTGACCTTGATCTTCGTCATTTTAACCGGTCACCTTTGGTGGGCCATGACCTGAAATCGGTATCCGCTTTTCGGGATCATGCTCTTTTTTGCGGGCGGGCATCGGCAATGATCGTCGGATTGACCGAAATTCGACGCGCGCTCATTGAAGGCGCAGCCCCGGCAGCCGCGGCAGGCTCTATAGCATCGACCTTCTTGCCTTGAAAGCCGCGTTAGCGCGGTCCACCCTCTGCTGGAAAAAAACGCCGGAGTCATGCCCGCGCCTGTCGCGGGCATCCACGCCTTGATTGCTTCAGCTCAAAACAGCAGGACCTGGGTGGCCGGGGCATCAAGGCGTTTACGCGCGTCTTCGATGGGCGATGCCCGGCCACCAGTCCTTATCATCGGACTCCTGGCTCAGAGCGCAGCGACCGCGGCGTTGAGCGTGGCGCTCGGCCGCATCACCGCCGACGCCTTGGCATCATCGGGCAGGTAGTAGCCGCCGATGTCGACCGGCTTGCCTTGCGCGGCGATCAGCTCGCCATTGATCTTGGCCTCGTTCTTGGTGAGCGTCTCGGCCAGCGGCTTGAAGCGGGCTTGCAGCTCGGCGTCCTTGGCCTGCGCGGCCAGCGCCTGGGCCCAATACAGGGCGAGGTAGAAATGGCTGCCGCGATTGTCGAGCTCGCCGACCTTGCGCGCTGGAGAGCGGTTGAACTCGAGGATCTTGCCGATGGCCGTGTCGAGCGTCTCGGCGAGAACCTGCGCCTTGGCGTTCTTGTAGGTCTGCGCCAGATGCTCGAGCGATGCACCGAGCGCGAGAAACTCGCCGAGCGAATCCCAGCGCAGATAGTCCTCTTGTTGGAGCTGCTCCACGTGCTTGGGCGCCGTCCCGCCGGCGCCGGTCTCGAACATGCCACCGCCCGCCAGGAGCGGAACGATCGACAGCATCTTGGCCGAGGTGCCGAGCTCCATGATCGGAAACAAGTCGGTCAGATAATCGCGCAGCACGTTCCCGGTGACTGAGATCGTGTCCTGCCCCTTGCGGATGCGCTCGAGCGAAAACTTGATTGCTTCGACCGGCGGCAGGATGCGGATGTCGAGCCCCGACGTGTCCTGATCTTTCAGGTACTTCTCGACTTTAGCGATGACTTGCGCGTCATGTGCGCGCTCGCGGTCGAGCCAGAACACCGCCGGGGTGTTGGTCAGGCGCGCGCGCCGCACCCCGAGCTTGACCCAGTCCCGGACTGCAGCGTCCCTGAGCTCGCACATGCGGAAGATGTCGCCGGTCTCGACCGGACGCTCCAGCAGCACCTTGCCGTCATCGGCGACGACGCGAACCGTACCGTTCGCCGGAACTTCGAAGGTCTTGTCGTGCGAGCCGTATTCCTCGGCTTTCTGCGCCATCAATCCCACGTTGGAAACGGACCCCATGGTCTTTGGATCGAACGCGCCGTGCGCCTTACAGTCGTCGATGACTGCCTGATACATCCTGGCATAGCTGCGGTCCGGGATCGCGGCGATGACATCGTGCAGCTTGCCGTCGGGGCCCCACATGCGGCCGGATTCGCGGATCATCGCCGGCACCGAAGCATCGATGATGACGTCGCTCGGCACGTGCAGGCCCGTGATCCCCTTGTCGGAGTTGACCATGGCGAGGCCCGGTCGTTTCGCGTACTCGGCCTTGATGTCGGCCTTGATCGCTTCTTTTTCAGCTGCCGGCAGCGTCTCGATCTTGGTCAGCATGTCGCCGATGCCATTGTTGAGATTGACGCCGAGGCGTTTGAGCGTCGCCGCGTGCTTCTCGACCACATCGGCGAAATAGATGGAAACCGCATGACCGAATATGATCGGATCGGCGATCTTCATCATGGTCGCCTTCACCTGCAGGGAGAACAGCACGCCTTCCTTCTTGGCTTCGTCGATCTGCTCGGCAAAGAAGGCGCGCAGCGCCTTGCGGCTCATCACCGCCGCATCGATGATTTCGCCGGCATCGATCGCCGTCTTCGCCTTCAGCACGGTGACGGTGCCGTCGGCGCCGGCGAGCTCTATGCGGACATTGGTCGCCGCCGCGACAGTGGTCGAGATTTCCGAGCCGAAGTAATCGCCGCTCGACATATAGGCCACATGCGTTTTGGAGGCGGGGCTCCAGGCGCCCATCTTGTGCGGATTGTTGCGGGCGTATTGCTTGACGGCGGCGGCGGCGCGGCGGTCGGAATTGCCCTCGCGCAGGATCGGGTTGACCACGCTGCCGAACACCTTGGCGTAGCGGGACTTGATCTCCTTCTCGGCGTCTGTCGTCGGGTTGTCGGGATAATCCGGAACGTTGTAGCCCTTGCCTTGCAGCTCCTTGATCGCAGCCTTGAGCTGCGGGATCGAGGCAGAGATGTTTGGCAGCTTGATGATGTTGGCTTCGGGCCGCAGCGTAAGCTCACCCAATTCGGTGAGCTCGTCGTTGATCCGTTGCGCCGGGGTGAGCTTCTCGGGGAAATTGGCGAGGATGCGGCCCGCGAGCGAGATATCCTTCAGCGTCACGGACACGCCCGCCGCGCCCACGAAGGCTTTGACGATCGGCAGCAGGGAATAGGTCGCGAGCGCGGGGGCTTCATCGACCTTTGTCCACATGATCTCGAGATTTGGCATCTTAGCACCTCTGGTCGCCGTGCTTGTTTGGCCGACCGGAAACTGACCATCGATGGGTGCGGGGAGGTTCTCCCCCAGGGCCCTCAAATGAATTGTTCTCGGCGCGGAGACCGCCAACCGGAATCGACTGACGGGAGTTCGGCGCGCGCCCTATAGCATCCGCGCTCCCCTGGCAAAAGCCTTCTGAGCCGGCGCGAGAGCCGCCGACGGCCCGGGAGGTGTGGGTGCCGCCGCAGCTTGACGCGAGCGGACGGTTTGGGCAGGGGCTGCCCCTCAAGGGCACCGCCGAGGAGCACCGAATGCCCGGGTCCGGGACCGACAAGACCAAACGCTGGATCGAGCAGCCGGGACCGGTGGTGGTCCTGGTGGAGTCGCAGCTCGGCGATAATATCGGCGCCGCCGCGCGCGCCATGGCGAATTTCGGGCTCTCGCACTTGCGCCTGGTCAAGCCCCGCGACGGCTGGCCCAACCCGCGTGCCTGGGTGGCGGCTTCGGGGGCCGACCGCATCCTCGACCGGGCGATGCTCTTCGACACGCTCGAGGCCGCGCTCGCCGATTGCACCGTCGTGCTTGCCACCACGGCGCGCGCCCACGACCAAGCCAAGCCCGTGATTTCGCCGGAGGCTGCGGCGCGCGTACTGGCGCCCCGTGTGGCCGGCGGCGAGACGGTCGCCATCGTGTTCGGGCGCGAACGCTACGGGTTGGAAAACCAGGAGGTCGCGCTCGCTGACCAGATCGTGACCTTGCCGGTCAATCCGGCCTTCGCCTCGCTCAACCTCGCCCAGGCGGTGGTTATCTGCGCCTATGAATGGTTCAAGCACACGAGCGGCAACGCGCTGCCGTTCGCGATGCCGCAGAAGTCGGAGCCGGCGAACCGCGAGCAGCTGTTCGCCTTCTTCGAGAACGTCGAGCGCGAGCTCGACAAGGTGGAGTTCTTCCGCCCGCCCGAGAAACACGAAACGATGGCCATCAACCTACGCAACATTTTCCACCGCATGCAGCCGACGCGGCAGGATATCCAGACGCTCAACGGCGTGATCATGGCGATCGCGCAGGGACGCAAGGGCCCGGCGCGGGGCGGAGTGCTCGACGGCGAGGAGGCCGAATTGCTGCGCACGCTTCTGGCCGAGCACGGCGAGGGCCGTATCCCCGGCGAGCGCGGACCGGTGCGGGGTCTCGCGCGGCTCCTCCGTCGCAATCCGACCGAGGCGGAGCGCGCCTTCTGGAGCGCGCTCACCAACGACCGCCGCTTTGCCGGTTTGGGCTTCAAGCGCCAGGTGCCGATCGGCGCGCACATCAATGATCTGGTCTCGTTCCCGCTGCGGGTGGTGATCGACATCGAGCCTGCGGGAGAAAGCGAAGAGGCCGCCAAGGCCCGCGCCGAGCGGATCGCGTGGCTCAGGCAACGCGACTATCGGGTGATCGCCATTGCCCAGCGCGCGATCGAACAGGATCTGCCGGGCGTGCTTGATCGCCTCGCGGCAGAGATCCTTTCGTAGGCGCGGCGGCCCTTGTGGCCGCCCGGGCACCCACAAGGGGCGCCCTTACGAAGATTTGAAACCGGTCAGCCCTGGAGAGTTTTCAGCGCCCCGGCGGCGCCGGCGCGCAGGAAGGCTAGATCGCTGCCCACCGCGAGAAAGCGCACGCCGCGTTTGGCGAGCGTCACCGCGCGTTCGGCGCTGTGGCAGTAGGCGCCCATGATCTTGCCGGCCTTGCGTGCCGCCTCGGCGATCCGATCGAGCTCGCGATCGACCTCCGGCAGGAACGGATCTATGTTTGCGCCTTGCGTCAGCGCAATCGAAAGATCGGAGGGGCCGAGGAACAAGCCGTCGATGCCGGGCGTTCCGGCAATCGCATCCATATTGTCGAGCGCGGTGCGCGTCTCGATCATGGCGAGCGTGAAGGTGCGCTCGTTGCCTTGCTTCAAGTAGACTTTCTGGTCGGCCATGCCGCCCAGCATTGTGGCCCGATGCGGTCCCCAGCTGCGCTCGCCGAGCGGCGGATATTTGGTTGCCGCCACGAAGGCGCGCGCATCGGCGGCGGTGTTGATCATCGGCGAGATGATGCCCTCGGCGCCGAAATCGAGCGCCCGGCTTGCAGTCGCGAAATCCCCGAGCGGAACCCGCACCACCGGAGCGCCGCCGCCCTGCACGATTGCGGCGATCGCGTGCACGACCTGCGAAATGTCCCACAGCCCATGCTGCATATCGATGGTGACGGCGGAAAAGCCCTCGCGCGCAATCACCTCGGTCAGGAGCGGAACGCTGAGCCCGCACCAGCCGGAATACACGACCTCGCCGGCCCGCAACCGACGGCTGAGCGAAAAGGGTTCTGCTGCACCCATGGTTATTCATTGCCCCCCAAAATTCACCGCCCTGAATTCCAGCTGCCCTGAGTTCCCGCTGCCCTGAATTCTCACGGCCGCGATGTTTTATGCGCCCAAGTCGTGCCAGCAATCTTCCGTCCGATTCAGCCCTTTATCTTGACCTCATTCACCGCCTTCGCCATCAGCTCTTCCATAGTGCGGCGAATCTGGTGATCCGATATTTTCACCCCCTTGGCGTCGAAATCCTTGCGGATCCTGCCGAACATATCGTGGCTGGCGGTCGCTTCGACATCGGCCACGACGATTTCCTGGGCGTAGCTCTCCGCGGCGGCTCCGCTGAGCCCGAGCTTCTCGGCAGCCCACAGGCCGAGAAGCCTGTCGCGGCGGACAGTGGCCTTGAACTTGAGCTCTTCGTCGTGAACAAACTGCTGCTCGAAAGCTTCCTCACGCTTGTCGAATGTGGTCATGCGCGTCCTCGTGATTATTGGCCGGCAGCCTCCGGCGCGCCGCTCGGGCCTACATGCTCTCGCGATTCCGATCGTTGATTCTCAGGATCCCCGGCGCCCATTTCCACGCCCAGGGTTTCGACCATACTAATAGCGCCGATCGCGGCCGCCGCCGTATTTTTACGCAATCACTTTCTCGTTGCGCCTTGCATAACGGCCTCGCGTGGTCAAGGCAACATCGCTACATGGTGATTCGTGCATCACGCAGCATCCGTGCAATCCCAAGCCTTGCGATTGTGCTCGCCAGCGTGATCGGCTAGTTTGCGACCGTGGGCGCGTCACCAAGATTGCCGAGCTTGGAACGCGCTCCCGCCGCGGACAATCGAACCCATATAAACTTGCGTGGAGCCACGGCACCCAGATGGACTTTCACAAACCACGGTATACCCCGATGAGCCGCCGTCGCCGCATCTATGAAGGCAAGGCCAAGGTCCTCTACGAAGGGCCAGAGCCGGGAACACTGATCCAGCACTTCAAGGACGATGCGACTGCCTTCAACTCGAAAAAGCACGAAGTCATCGAAGGCAAAGGCGTCCTGAACAATCGCATCTCCGAATACGTGTTTCAGCATCTCAACGACATCGGTGTTCCGACGCATTTTCTTCGCCGGCTGAACATGCGCGAGCAGTTGATTCGCGAAGTGGAGATCATTCCGCTCGAGGTGGTCGTACGCAATGTGGCGGCAGGCTCGCTATCGCAGCGGCTCGGCATCGAGGAGGGCACGCAGCTGCCGCGCTCGATCATCGAATTCTACTACAAGAATGACGCGCTCAACGATCCGATGGTGTCGGAGGAGCACATCACCGCCTTCGGGTGGGCGACCCCTCAGGAGATCGACGACATCATGGCGCTCGCCATCCGTGTCAACGATTTCCTCTCCGGCCTGTTTCTCGGCGTCGGCATCCGCCTGGTCGACTTCAAGATGGAGACCGGCCGGCTGTGGGAGAACGAGATGATGCGGATCGTGGTGGCGGACGAGATCTCCCCGGATTCGTGCCGGCTGTGGGACATCAAGTCGAACGAGAAGCTCGATAAGGATCGCTTCCGCCGCGACCTCGGCGGGCTCTTGGAGGCGTATACTGAAGTCGCCAAGCGGCTCGGCATCATGAGCGAGAACGAGCGTCCGCAGGGCTCGGGGCCGGTCCTGGTCAAGGGCTGATGCCGCGCCGGCAGGTTTTGTAGCCCGGATGGAGCGAAGCGAAATCCGGGACGGCCGTCCCCGCATTGCGCTTCGGTCCATGCGGGCTACTGAGAGGGCTTCGCAATTTAGCTCTGATAGACGAGATCCCATGAAGGCCCGAGTCACAGTCACGCTCAAATCCGGCATCCTCGATCCGCAAGGCAAGGCGATCGAGGGGGCGCTCAGGTCGCTCGGGGTGGCCGGTGTCGCGAGTGTTCGCCAGGGCAAGGTGTTCGACATCGAGCTCGAGGGCGGCGACCGCAGCCAAGCGGAAAAGCTTTTGAAGGAAGCCGCCGACAAGCTTCTCGCCAACACGGTGATCGAGAACTATCGCGTCGAGGTGACCGGATGAGGCTCGCCTCCGGCATCCTGCTCGGAGTCTTGGGTGCGAGTCTAGGCGCGCTCTGGGCAAATGAAAAGACTGTCGGGATTGCCTCCATGCCAGGCGCGGGCGTGCCCATGCATGCTGCATGGCACGAGGTCAAATGGCCGTTTCCGCTCGATGAATGGGGAACAGGCCACGCCTTCCGCTGCGAGGCGTCCGATTGCGGCGGCGGCATCGATCTCTATCTGCGCGCCAAGGTCGGCTTCTGCAATTGCACCACGGGAGTGTCCGACAACGCCGACCTCGACCGCGTGAGCGACATCGAGCTCTACAGCGAAACCTTCCGGGGGCTGACGGATGGCCATGCCGTCGACGTCGGGCGTCTGAAAGGCCGCAGCCGCCTTTATCACGTCACTATTCCGTACGCGGCGCCGCGCGATATTCTTGCCATTGCCTTCAATGATCAATGCGATGTTGCCGTCGCAACGGTAGCTGCCGATGGCGAGCGGCTCGCGAATACGGAGGCGCTGGCGCTCGACTTTCTCAAATCCGATCCGGTGCAGCGCTGGGCTCGAGCCGAGCTCGGACAAAGTGGGCTTTGATCTGATGCGATCCGCGGTCCTGGTCTTTCCCGGCATCAATCGTGAGCGCGATATGGCGCGCACGCTGCGGCTCATTTCCGGCCAGGAGAGCGCGATGGTGTGGCACGCGGAGCCGGAATTGCCTGCCGGCACCGATCTGGTCGTGCTGCCGGGCGGCTTCAGCTATGGCGACTATCTGCGCTGCGGGGCGATCGCCGCGCGCGCGCCGATCATGGACGCTGTGCGCCGCCACGTGAAGCGCGGCGGCCTCGTGCTCGGCGTGTGCAACGGCTTCCAGATCTTGTGCGAGGCTGGGCTTCTGCCGGGCGTGCTCATGCGCAACAACCGCCTCAAGTTCATCTGTCGCGACGTCTATCTCAAGGTCGAGCGCTCCAACAGTCCGTTCACCCGCGGCTATAATGCGGGGCAGGTGATCCGCGTGCCGGTCGCCCACGGCGAGGGCAATTATGTGGCGGATGCCGAGACCGTCGCCCGGCTCGAGGGCGAGGGTAGGGTGCTGCTGCGCTACGTATCGCCCACCGGTGCGCTCGATCCGAACTGGAACGTCAATGGCGCCACCAACGCGATTGCCGGCATTCTCAACGAGCACGGGAACGTGCTCGGCATGATGCCGCACCCGGAAAATCACGTCGAACCAGAGCTTGGCGCCACCGACGGTCGTGGGCTCTTCGCCGGACTTGTGGATCACTTCAAGCAGGCGGCTTAGATCACCATATTGATTGCTGAATTTGGTTGGATCCTAGGCTAAGACTTTCGCTGGTGAGAAACGAACCGAAAATCACGCCGGAGCTTGTGGCCGAGCACGGGCTGAAAGCGAATGAATATCAGCGACTCCTCGCCTTGATCGGCCGAGAGCCGACCTTCACCGAGCTCGGCATCTTCTCGGCAATGTGGAACGAGCACTGCTCGTACAAATCCTCGAAAATCCATCTCAAGACACTGCCCACCACGGCGCCCTGGGTGATCCAGGGGCCGGGCGAGAATGCCGGCGTCATCGACATCGGCGACGGGCTGGCGGTCGTGTTCAAGATGGAGAGCCACAACCATCCGAGCTACATCGAGCCCTATCAGGGCGCCACGACCGGCGTCGGCGGCATCTTGCGCGATGTCTTCACCATGGGGGCGCGGCCGATCGCCTGCCTCGATTTCCTGCGCTTCGGCGACCCGGCGCATCCGCGCACGCGCGCGCTCGTGGCTGGCGTCGTTGCCGGGATCGGCGGCTACGGCAATTCCTTCGGGGTGCCCACGGTCGGTGGCTCGGTCGGCTTTCACCGCCGCTATGACGGCAATTGCCTGGTCAACGCAATGGCGGTCGGCATCGCGCCGGCGGACAAGATTTTTTACGCCAAGGCCACGGGGGTCGGGAAACCGATCGTTTACCTTGGCTCCAAGACCGGACGCGACGGCATCCACGGCGCCACCATGGCGTCGGCCGAGTTCGGTGACGACGCGGAGGAGAAGCGCCCGACCGTCCAGGTGGGCGATCCGTTCTCGGAGAAGCTCCTGCTCGAGGCCTGCCTCGAGATCATGGCCAAGGACTGCGTCATCGCGATCCAGGACATGGGCGCGGCCGGCCTCACCTGCTCGGCGGTGGAAATGGGGGCCAAGGGTGACCTCGGCGTCACGCTCGATCTCGATCGCGTGCCCTGCCGCGAAGAGGGCATGAGCGCGTACGAGATGATGCTCTCGGAAAGCCAGGAGCGCATGCTCATGGTGCTCCGCCCGGAAAAGGAAGCCGAGGCCGAGGCGATCTTTCGCAAATGGGGGCTTGATTTTGCGGTGGTCGGCGAGACCACACCGAGCAGGCGTTTCATCGTGCGCCATGGCGGGGCCGTCATGGCCGACCTACCGATCAAGGAGCTCGGCGACGAGGCGCCGGTCTACGATCGGCCGCATGTCGCGACCGCAAAGCAGAAGATCATCAAAGCCGAGGAGGTTGCGCCGCCCATATCCACCGCGGCGGCGATCCTGCAGCTCATCGGCTCGCCGGACCTGTGCAGCAAGCGTTGGGTCTGGGAGCAATATGACCATGTCATCCTCGGCAACACGGTACAGCGGCCGGGCGGCGATGCCGCGGTCGTGCGGATCGAGGACGGGCCGAAGGCGCTCGCGCTGACGACTGACGTGACGCCTCGCTATTGCGAGGCCGATCCCGTCGAGGGCGGCAAGCAGGCGGTGGCGGAATCCTGGCGCAATCTCACTGCTGTCGGCGCCCGGCCCCTGGCACTGACCGACAATCTCAACTTCGGCAACCCGGAACGGCCCGAGACCATGGGCCAGCTGGTAGGCTGCATCCGCGGCATCGGGGAAGCCTGCAGGGCGCTCGATTTCCCGGTCGTGTCCGGCAATGTCTCGCTCTACAACGAGACCAATGGGCGGGCGATCCTACCGACGCCTTCGATCGGCGGGGTCGGCCTCATCGATGATTTCACCAAGTCGGGCACGCTCACATTCAAGGCGCCCGGTGAAGCAGTCCTGCTCATCGGCGAGGCGGTGGGATGGCTCGGGCAGTCGCTCTATCTGCGCGAGATCTGCGGCCGGGAGGAGGGGGCGCCACCGCCGGTCGACCTGGCAGCGGAGCGGCGCAACGGAGATTTCGTGCGCGCCCTGATCCGGGAAGGGCTTGCCAGCGCCGTACATGACGTCTCGGACGGCGGTCTTTTGGTGGCGCTCGCGGAGATGGCGATGGCTTCCGGCATTGGAGCCGCACTCGCCGGCGCCCCGTTTGCGGCCCATGCTTTCTGGTTCGGCGAGGAGCAGGGCCGCTATGTGATGACGCTCCCGCAAGCCGAGGCGGAAGCCGTCGTCGCCCGCGCCGACGCCGTGGGCGTGCCGGTCAAGCGGCTTGGCGTGACAGGAGGCGACGCATTGACGCTCGGGGACGAGCGCCCCATTTTGGTGGCAAAGCTCTGCGAAGCCTTCGAATCGTGGTTTCCCGCCTATATGGGGGCGCCGCCCGCGGCGAGCCCTGAGGCGGGTCGAACAGAATCTTGAGGCGAAGCGAATACGAGGAGAGCGCCGCTATGGCGATGGATGCGCACGAGATCGAACGCTTGATCAAGGCGCGCATCCCGGACGCTCAAGTGACGATCCGTGATCTCGCCGGTGACGGCGACCACTACGCGGCGACCGTGGTGGCCGAGTCGTTCCGCGGCAAGTCGCGGGTGCAGCAGCATCAAATCGTTTACGAGGCGCTCAAGGCTGAGATGGGCGGCAAGCTCCACGCGCTGGCATTGCAGACCGGCATCCCTGGGGGCTAAACTTCAGCAAATTCCGTGCTATCTGCCGGAACAGGATGGATACACAAGATCAGACACCAGGATCAAATCACATGAGCATCGAGAAATTCATCGATAACGAGGTCAAGGGCAACGACGTGGTGCTGTTCATGAAGGGCACGCCGCAGATGCCGATGTGCGGATTTTCCGGCCAAGTCGTTCAGATTCTCGATCACCTGGGTGTCAGCTACAAGGGCCTAAACGTGCTAGAGTCCGACGAGTTGCGGAACGGCATCAAGGCCTATTCCAACTGGCCGACCATTCCGCAGCTCTACGTGAAGGGCGAGTTCGTCGGCGGCTGCGACATCGTGCGCGAAATGTTCCAGGGCGGCGAGTTGCAGAGCCTCTTGAAGGACAAGGGCCTGCCGGTGAAGGAACGCGCCTCGGCGTAAGTCATTCGTAGGGGCGGCCCTTGTTTGGAGGCCGCCCGCTGGCTCCGCCGCTTTCGATCGGGCGCCCACAAAGCAAAGAGCGTCCCCGCCCGTCCTCGACGGGCTATGGGGCGCCCCTACGAGTTAGGGAGCTGCTACCGCGAATAGAATTCGACCACCAGGTGCGGTTCCATCTGCACCGGGTAGGGCACCTCTCCGAGGTGCGGAATGCGCACGAGCTTCGCCGTCATCTTGGTGTGGTCGACCTCGATGTAGTCGGGCACGTCGCGCTCGGCGAGCGCGGTTGCCTCCAGCACCAGCGCGAGCTGCTTGGATTTGTCCTTGACCTCGACCGTATCGTTGACGTCGAGCCGATAGCTCGGAATGGTGACCCGGCGACCGTTCACCTTGACGTGGCCGTGGCTCACGAACTGGCGCGCGGCGAACACGGTCGGCACGAGCTTTGCCCGGTAGACGATGGCGTCGAGCCGCCGCTCCAGCAGCCCGATCAGATGCGCGCCCGAATCGCCGCGCATGCGGATCGCTTCCTCGTATATGCCGCGGAACTGCCGCTCGGTGATGTTGCCGTAGTAGCCGCGCAGCTTCTGCTTGGCCCGCAGCTGCACGCCATAATCGGAGAGCTTGCCCTTGCGGCGCTGACCGTGCTGGCCTGGCCCATATTCGCGGCGGTTGACGGGGCTCTTCGGGCGGCCCCAGACATTCTGGCCCATGCGGCGATCGATCTTATGCTTCGCCTCGTGGCGCTTGCTCATCGCGTCCTCTCGTTGATGAAGATTTCGAGGATCGCGCCCTCCTCTGTCCCGGCTTGTTCCCAGAACTTTCCCAAGAACTGGCCGGAACCGACAGGCTCAAAGCCGAAGCGAACGGCCGGGAACCACGGGTCGCGAAAACGCAAGGTTTGAGCCCAAGCTCAGACCTTGCGCGCGCGGTTTCTAGGCGGAAAGTCCGAAAGTGTCAAACCGGACGCGGATGGGAAGAGCTCCGCGGCTCGCACCAGCTCCCGGGTAATAAATATAATAAAATCAATATCCTCCGTCGGATTCGGTGAGCTGCGCGTGAGCCCGCCCGATCTGCTGCGACTCTATCTCAGCGTCGCCATCGAAGCGCTTGGCGCTGCTCCGCGCAACCCGAAGTCCGCGAGCGCGGCGGCAAGGGCAGGTGAGGGCGGGCGACCGCTCGTGAATATGATCCGCCCCGGCCTTCCCATTTGCGGGCTGCTCGGCGCGCCACTGAGCTCGAGCGCACGCCGCGCGATCGCCGGCGCCGGATCAATGAACTCGACCGGCCAGGGCGCAAGCGCAACCAGCTCCTTGGTGAGCAGCGGATAGTGCGTGCAGGCGAGTACGACCGTGTCGGTCCTGCGGCTGGCGGTCGCGACGAAGCAAGGAGCGATCTCGGCGGCGATCGCAGCGTCCTCGATGCGCTCGCCGCGGAGCTTGGCCTCGGCAAGCGCGGCAAGCTGCGCCGAGCCGACAAGCGTGATCTCGACGCCGTTGGCGAAATCGCGGATCAGCGCCCTGGTATATTCGCGCGCAACGGTTGCCTCTGTGCCCAACACTGATACGAGCTTGCTTCTCGTGGCCGCGCAGGCGGGCTTGATCGCCGGCACCGTGCCGACGAACGGGACCGCAAAGCGCGCGCGCAGGTGCGGCAACACCAGAGTGGAAGCCGTGTTGCAGGCGATGACCACAAGATCGGGGTCATGCCCGGCGATGAGGTCCCCCATCAACCCGACCACGCGCTCGATCAGCGCTGCTTCCTTGCGTCCCCCGTATGGAAAGAAGGCATCGTCGGCGACGTAGAGCAGGTCCGCCTGCGGCAGGAGGCGGGCGACCTCGCGATAAACCGTGAGCCCGCCGAGGCCGGAATCGAACACCAGGATGTTGGGTGGGCGCTGCACGGAAGGGCTAAGCCGCCTTGCCGAACACGCGCGCGAAAATCGTGTCGACGTGCTTGAAATGATAAGTGAGGTCGAAGTTGGCCGTAAGCTCTGCCTCGTCGAGATGCTTGCGCAAGTCGGGATCAGCCTTGAGCAGCGACAGGAAATCGCCGTTCTCGCTCCAGACCTTCATGGCATTGCGCTGGACCAGGCGGTAGGCCTCTTCGCGTGCGACGCCCTTCTGGGTCAGCGCCAATAGCACGCGCTGGGAATGCACCAGGCCACCGAGGCGGTCGAGATTCTTCTGCATGTTGTCCGGATAGACGACAAGCTTGTCGATGATGCCGGTCAGCCGAGACAGCAAGAAATCGAGCGTGACCGTCGCATCCGGTCCGATCATCCGCTCGACCGAGGAGTGGGAAATGTCGCGCTCGTGCCATAACACGACATCCTCGAGCGCCGGTGTCACATAGGCGCGCACCATGCGGGCAAGCCCGGTGACGTTCTCCGACAGCACCGGATTGCGCTTGTGCGGCATGGCGGAAGAGCCCTTCTGGCCTGCAGAGAAGAACTCCTCGGCTTCGAGCACCTCAGTGCGTTGCAGGTGGCGGATCTCGGTCGCGAGCCGCTCGGCCGAGGAGGCGATGACGCCGAGCACCGCAAAATACATGGCATGGCGGTCGCGCGGGATGATCTGGGTCGACACCGGCTCGATCTTGAGCCCCATCGCCTTGGCGACATGCTCTTCAACGCGCGGATCGACCTGCGCAAACGTGCCGACCGCGCCGGAGATCGCGCAAGTCGAGATATCGGCCTGCGCAGCGAGAAGCCGCTCGCGGGCGCGGGCGAATTCCGCATAGGCAAAAGCAAGCTTGAGGCCGAACGTGGTTGGCTCGGCATGGATGCCGTGCGAGCGACCGATGGTCGGCGTGTATTTGTGCTCCAGGGCCCGGCGCTTGAGCGCGGCAAGCAGCGTCTCGAGATCGGCGATGAGGATGTCGGCCGCCCGCTTGAGTTGCACATTGAGGCAGGTATCGAGCACGTCGGAGGAGGTCATACCTTGGTGCACGAAGCGCGCCTCGGGGCCGACGATCTCGGAAAGATGCGTGAGAAAGGCGATCACGTCGTGCTTGACCTCACGCTCGATCGCATCGATGCGTTCGACATCAAATTTGGCGTCGCGCCCGCGCTCGGCGATGGCGGCGGCCGCCTCTTTCGGGATCATGCCGAGCGCGGCCATCGCGTCGGCGGCGTGCGCCTCGATCTCGAACCAGATGCGAAAGCGCGTCTGCGGATCCCAGATCGCTGCCATCTGCGGCCGGGTATAGCGTGGGATCATGCCGCTTCTCCGCGCGCGAGTGCCGCCGCGTGGCGGATCGCTGCGATATTGGTCCGGTAGGCATCAGGGTTGCCGCCCTTGAACACGGCAGAGCCCGCCACCAGCACGTTGGCGCCGGCACGCGCAACCAGCGGCGCAGTCTCCGGCGTGATGCCGCCGTCGACCTCGATGTCGATGGCGCGCCCGCTGGCGAGCGCCCTGAGCCGCGCGATCTTCTCAACCATGCCGTTGATGAAGGCCTGCCCGCCGAAGCCGGGATTGACCGACATCACCAGGATCAAGTCGACGAGATCAATCACATGCTCGACGCTGCTCTCTGCTGTCCCCGGATTGAGTGTGACGCCCGCCTTCTTGCCGAGCGCGCGCACCGCCTGCAACGAGCGATGCACATGGGGACCGGCTTCCACATGCACAATGATGTGGTCGGCCCCGGCCGCCGCGAAGGCTTCGAGATAGGGATCGCAGGGGGCGATCATGAGGTGCACGTCGAGCGGCTTCTTGGTATGCGCGCGCAGCGCCTTCACCACATCCGGTCCGATGCTGATGTTGGGCACGAAATGCCCGTCCATGACGTCGACGTGGATCCAGTCGGCACCCGCCCCATCGATTGCCCGCACCTCTTCGCCGAGCTTGGCGAAATCCGCCGCTAGGATCGAGGGCGCGACAAGGAGCGGCTGGCGCATCGATTCCCCCTCGCTTCGGGATCGGGACACTGGTGCTCGCCTAACACGACCCCCGCGATGGAGCAAATTGGCGGGAAGCTCCGGACTCCCCATATGAACGCCCGGGAAAGAAGGACATCATGGCACGTACGGACGCGATTGTGCTCGGTGCCGGCATCGTCGGCACCGCGACCGCGCTGCAACTCGCCCGGCGCGGCCTGAGCGTGGCGCTCATCGACCGGGCCGCGCCCGGCGCCGAGACCTCCTACGGCAATGCCGGGATCATTGAGGGCAACACGATCTTCCCGCCGGCATTTCCGGCGCGCCTTTCGACGCTTCTGCGCATCGCGCTCAAACGCGCGCCGGAAGCGAACTACCATTTGACGCATTTGCCGCAGGCCGCTCCCTGGCTCCTCGCGTTCGCCGCTGCCTCGCGCCCGCAGCGCCTCATTGAGACGGCGCGGGTGATGCGGCCCTTGTTTGCGCGTGCGCTTGCCGAGCACGAGGAGCTGATGGCCGACGCCGGCGCCAGCTCCTACCTGCGGCGCGAGGGTTGGCTCAAGCTCTACCGCACGGACGCTGCCTTCGCCTCGGCGCGCCGCGAGCTCGAGCTCGCGGACGAATTTGGAATAACGGCTCGCCCGCTCGATGTTGAAGGCGCACGCGCACTGGAGCCGCATCTCTCCCCGGTGTTCCGGCATGCGGTGCATTGGCCCGGCGCGGCAAGCGTCAGCAACCCGCTCGCGGTCACCGAGGCCTATGCGACACGCCTGGGCAAGCTCGGCGGGGTGGTGCTCACCGGCGACGCGCGGTCGCTGCACCGCGTGGATGGGCGTTGGCGCATTGATGCCGTCGACGGCCCGGTTGATGCGGCGGCAGTGGTGCTGGCGCTCGGCCCTTTCGCGCCGGATATCCTCAAGCCGCTGGGCATCGCCCTGCCGCTCGGCATCAAGCGCGGCTACCATCTACATTTTTCCGCTCAGGGGAACGCCGGTCTGGCGCGCCCGGTCGTTGATCTCGAGAATGGGTATTGCCTGGCCCCGATGCAGCAGGGAATGAGGCTCACGACCGGTGCCGAGTTCGCTGCCCGGACCGCGCCGCCGACGCCCGTGCAGCTCGATCGCTTATTGCCTGGTGCGCGGGCGCTATTTCCGCTCGGTGCGCCGGTCGAGGCTGTGCCGTGGATGGGATGCCGGCCGTGCTTTGCCGACTCAAGGCCTGTGATCGGGCGGGCGCCACGGCATGCGGGCCTCTGGCTCGCCTACGGGCACGGGCACTGGGGTCTGACGCTCAGCGCAGCGACCGGCCGCCTCTTGGCCGAGATGATAACCGAAGCAACGCCGTTCTGTGATCCGACGCCGTACGGAGCCGACCGCTTCAAGTGCTGAATTTCCAGGCCTGCTGATGTGAGCAGCGTCGGCTGCGGTTACTGGATTGTGTGCACCACGTCGGACGTAGGTCTGCTGGTGAGGGTCGGGACCTTGACCTCTTTCTGCACCATCTCGTCGTAGGACGCGAGGGTCTGCAGCGGCAGCTTCGCTCTCACCCAGACCACCTTGTAGCCGTTCAGCTTCAGCTGCTTGAGCAGCTCGGGCGCAGCATCGGCCGTGGCGCGCTGGAAATCGTGCATCAATATGATGCCCTTGCCGTTCTTCTTCAGCTTGGTCAGCACCGAGGTTATGACCTGGTCGGGCTTGCGGATCTTGAAATCAAACGAGTCCATGTCGGTGGAGAAGATACCGATGTTGCGCTCGCCCAAATAAGTGACGATCTCCGGCGGATGGCGCAGCGCCGGGAAACGGAAGAACGGCTGCGCCGGATGGCCGAGAGCCAGGGCCACCGCGCTGATGCCTTTTTCGACCTCGTCCTTGGCGTCCTGGACGGACAGCTTCGTGAGGTCCTTATGCGACCAGGTATGGCTGCCGATCGTATGACCAGCGGCTTCGACCTGCCTGAGAATTTCCGGTGACCACATCGTGTGCTCGCCGATGGGGAAGAACAGCGCCCTGGTGCAATTGGCGGCGAGCGCCGCGAGGACCTCCGGAGTGTTGTGCGGCCAAGGTCCGTCGTCGAAAGTCAGGACCACCTCGCCGGGCTGCAGGAAGTCGTACTGCTTGAAATGCTCGAAGCCGAAACCCGGTCCGCCGGTGGTATCGATCTCAACCACGCGAGAGACGCCGAGCGCGTCCGGATGCCCCGGACAACTTGTCGGCACCGGCTGCGGTGCTGGCGTAGGTGCACTGGGCGCAAAATCAAAAGCTGGGGCGTCGGCTTGCGGCGGGGCGGCGGCTTGCGGCGCCGCTGCGGCTTGCGTCTGCGGCATTGAGGCTTGCATCTGCTGGACCCCGCCTGCGGGCTGTGGGGCGGGAACGGTCGGCGCGGCCGCGGCGGGTGCCGGGGGCGCACCTGCCGGCACTGCCGCAACGACGGTCGGTGCGGAAATGGGCTTTGCGGCCGGAGCTGTCGCTGCCGGAGCAGGTTTGGCGACCGGTGCGGCAGCAACGGCGGTCGCCGTGGGCGCGGATCTAGAGGCAGATGCGGATGGTGCTGGAGCGGTCGCCCTCTGAGCCAGAACCGCGCCAAACACGGCAATGCAGACCACAATGGCAAGTGCGACGGCTACGGCTGCATAACGCATCTCGCCTACCCCTCGCTGCGGTGAATTACGCAAATATGCACCACTTGTGGATCAATTCCGGTGCAAGTCAAGAAGCGCCGCGCAAAGTGATGGAACAACTGATGGAATTAGTGTCCGATCCGCTTCGCAAAGCGATCTTGCCAGGTCGGCAGGGAGCCGAACGGGAGCGCGGTGGCGGTGAACACGGCGCGCGCCACTGCCCTGGCCACCGCGTTGGCGGCGTGGGTGCCGAGTTCGGCAAGGCTGAGCAGTGGATCGGGCAGGGGCCTGTGCCCGGTTGCGGCCGCAAATACCACGTCGCCGTCGAGCGGCGTGTGCACCGGATAGATCGAGCGGGTAACGCCGACCTGCGCCATCACGGCAAGCCGTTTTGCTTGAGCTTTGCTCAGGGCAGCATCGGTTGCCACCACGACCAGCGTCGTGCTTTCGCCGGGGCTGCCCTTGGTGCGATGACGCAACGCATCCGCCGGCATGCTGGCGGGCCAGCCGAGCCCCCCGAATTCGGTCTGCTGCTCGAACGGTGCGGCCCAGAAGCACGGTCCGCCCCTGATCACGGTGGACCCGGCCGCATTGACGGCAGCCAGTGCACCAACGTTGAGCCCCAGCGGGGTCTTCGCCGCCGCCGACCCGATCCCGCCTTTTAAATCGAGGGTGGTCGCCCCGAGGCCCGCCCCGACGCTGCCCAGGGCAAATTCCTTGGCCGCCGCAGCTGCCGCCGCATAGCCGAGCTCCCGGTAAGGTGCGAAGCGGCCCCAATTCTTGTTCCCGCCGGCGAGCAGATCGAAAAGGATCGCACCCGGGACAATGGGCACCCGGGCGCTTCGCACCGCATAGCCGCGGCCTTGCTCGCGCAGCCACGCTTGCATGCCGCCGCCGGCTTCGAGCCCGAAGGCCGAGCCCCCCGACAGCGCGATGCCATCAATACGATCGATGGTCGCCGATGGCTCGAGCACGTCCGCTTCACGCGTCCCGGGACCGCCCCCGCGGACGTCAATCGCGGCGACCGCCGGCTCCTCGAACACGATCGCAGTGACGCCAGAGCCGAGGCGGGCATCCTCGGCATGACCAACCAGGACGCCCGCGATATCAGTGATGAGGTTAAGTGCCGTCATCCGGGTCTTCGGCGTCCAATCACATCGATGCGATGGCGAATTGACCTGCTTGCATTGTGGGCACGCTCCATCGCATGTAGCCCGCATGGCTACGAATACCACGATTTTCGCCGCGCTGTTGGCTGGGCTGGTCAGCTTTCTGTCGCCTTGCGTCTTGCCGCTGGTGCCGCCCTATCTCGTCTATCTTGCCGGCGCGTCGCTCGAGCGATTCGCCGACGCCGAGTCCGCCGCGCGGGTGAGGCGCGAAACGATTCTCGCTGCAATCCTGTTCGTGGCCGGGTTCTCTACCGTGTTTGTCGCTCTTGGCGCCGGCGCCAGCGCCATCGGCGCGCTGATGCGATTTTATTCGAACGAGCTCGCGATCCTGGCCGGGATCGTGATCATCGTCATGGGACTGCACTTCCTCGGGCTCACCCCGATTGGCCTGCTGCATCGCCAGAGTCGCATGGAAATACAAAAGCCTGTCGGGCTGTGGGGCGCCTATGTGATGGGCCTCGCATTCGCGGCCGGATGGACGCCCTGCATCGGCCCTATCCTGGCGACGATACTGGCGATCGCTGCGTCCGAGGCGACGGTGGCGAAGGGCGCCGGCCTGCTCGCGGTCTATTCGCTCGGGCTCGGCGTGCCGTTTGTGGTTGCTGCCTTCGCGGTCGAACCGTTCGCGGCCTTTCTCACGCGCTTTCGCAAGCACCTCGGCCATATGGAGCGGGTGATGGGTGGGCTTCTCGTGCTCACCGGCATCGCTTTTCTGGCCGGCTTCTTCACGCAGCTCAACAACTGGATATTGGAAGCTTTCCCCGGTCTCAGCCAGATCGGGTGAGATTCTGGCTCCGCAAAAGAGGCCCGCCCCGGTGGGCCAGGGCGGGCCTGCGCAAGGGATCGCAAACGATCTCTTACTTCATCTCGACATAGGTGATCTTGGCGGAGGCGGGGTCCTTTTTCCAGACATACATCACATAGTCGAGCCGGGTGATGTCGCCTTTCTTGTCATAGGAGATGTCGCCGATCACGGTCTTATACTTCTGGCCGGAATGCATCTGTGCCGCGACCTTCATCGGGTCGAGCGACTTGGCGGCTTCCGCCGCCTCCTTCATGATTTGCACGGCCGCGTAGCTGTAGAGCGTGTAGGCCTCCGGCTCGTAATGGTTGGCACGGAACTTCTCCACTATCCCCTTGGCCTCGGGGCGGTTACGCGGGTCGGGCGGGAACGTCATCAACGTGCCCTCGGCGCCGGGCCCGGCGACCTGGGCGAATTGGTCGTCGGTGATGCCGTCGCCGCCCATCAGCGGAGCCTTGACGCCCTGATCACGCATCTGCCGAACGATCAGCCCGCCTTCCGTAAATAGTCCACCCCAATAGACCAGATCGGCGCCCGAGGCCTTGATCTTGGAGACGAGCGCCGAGAAATCCTTGTCGCCAACATTGATGCCCTCGTAGAGCACCTCTTTCATGCCTTTGCCGTTGATGAATTTCTTGGTTTCATCGGCGAGGCCTTGTCCGTAGGTGGTCTTGTCATGGACGATCGCGACCTTCTTGCCCTTGAAGTGCGCCACGATATAGGCGCCTGCGACCGCACCTTGCTGATCGTCGCGCCCACAGGTGCGGAAAATGTTCCACATCCCGCGCTCGGTGATCTTTGGATTGGTAGCGGATGGCGTAATCTCCAGAATGCCGTTTTCCTGATAAACTTCCGAGGCTGGCATGGTGACGCCGGAATTAAAGTGCCCGACCACGAATTTCACGCCATCACCCACGAACTTGTTGGCTACCGAGACGCCCTGCTTGGGATCAGAAGCGTCGTCGCCGTATTCGAGCGCAATCTTCTGGCCTAGAATGCCGCCGGCGGCATTGATGTCGGCGACCGCCTGATCGGCTCCATTCTTGAGCTGCGCTCCAAATGCGGCATTGGCCCCGGTGATCGGGCCGGCAACGCCCATCTTTATCTGCGCCGCGGCCGAGCCCGCAAACGCAGCAGCAAAACCCAGCGCGAGGCCGAGTGTGATGTGTCTCATGGCTTCTAACTCCCCTCAAAAACAATCGGCGCGGTCCTACAGGAAGGCCCGGGCCATCCTGAACCAATTCAATCCGCCTTCGCGGCAAAAGTCACTCACAATCCGCGCTTCTACACCGCCTCAGGCGGCTTGCGGCGGGCCCAGGTGAAAGTGCCGGTGCGGGCATTGATCCACCCGTATTGAGTGGCCATCTGGGCGGCCCGCGCGGCACGGAAACCCAACAATCCGAGTCCCACGCAGACCGTGGCATCAACCAAATAATAGTGCAGGGACAACAAGGTAGCATCAAACAGCGCGAAATGGATGAAGCGAACCGCAAGCCCGAGAACCAGCATATAGAAAATCACGTGCCACCACGGCCGCCATGTCGCCGCGATGGCGCGACCCGCGAGCCAAGCCGCGCCGCCGCCGAGTAGGATCGAGACCAACAGGAAGACTCCGAACGAGTCCTCCTCGAAAAACAGCTCAGCGACGGAAAAGTAGCTCATGCATCGACCATCCAATCAACAGGATGCCCCGGGTGCTGCCTCGGTCTTTTGCCTTCCGCCTTCCAGATAGGCAGACTTGATCTCGTCGCGCTCCAACAGCTCAGCTCCGCTGCCCGACAGCGTGATACGGCCGTTGACCATGACATAACCGCGATTGGCGAGCCGCAGCGCGTGAAAGGCGTTCTGCTCGACCAAAAAGACAGTGAGCCTCTCCTCGGCATTGAGGCGGCGGATGGCATCGAAGATCTGCCGCACGATCAGCGGAGCAAGCCCGAGCGAGGGCTCATCCAGGAGGAGCAGGCGCGGCCGACTCATCAGCGCGCGCGCGATGGCGAGCATTTGCTGCTCGCCGCCGGAAAGCGTGCCGCCGCGTTGGTCCATCCGCTCGCGCAGGCGTGGAAACAAGGTCAACACGCGCTCCAGGTCGTCCGGGAAATGCCTGGGATCGCACAGGCAGGCGCCCATCTGCAGGTTTTCCAATACCGTCATGCGCACGAAAATACGGCGTCCCTCCGGCGCCTGCGCGATCTTCTGCCGTGCGATTTCGTGGGTCGGCAGTCGGGCGATGTCGCGGCCGGCAAAGCGAATAGAGCCTTCGCGCGCCTGCGGGTTGCCACAGATGGTCATCATCAGCGTCGACTTGCCGGCTCCGTTGGCGCCAATCAGCGTGACGATCTCTCCTTCGTGCACGTCGAGATCCACGCCCTTGAGCGCCATGACGCGTCCATAAAAGGCCGTGACGCCGCGCACTGCGAGCAGCGGCTCGCTCATAGACCGACCTCCGCCTCGACACGCGCCACTTCCGCGCCCTCGACGCCCAGATAGGCGGCGATCACCTTCGGATCGTCACGGACCTGCTGCGGCGTGCCGTCGGCGATCTTGACGCCGTAGTCGAGCACGACGATGTGATCGGAAATCTTCATGACCACCGACATGTCGTGCTCGATCAACAGGATTGAAGTGCCGAAGTCTGCCCGGACACTGAGCAGGAGATCGTTGAGCTCGGCGCTTTCGCGTGGATTGAGGCCGGCGGCCGGTTCGTCGAGGCAGAGCAGGATCGGATCGGTGCACATTGCGCGCGCCACCTCGAGTCGCCGCTGCGCCCCATAGGGCAGGTCGCCGGCGAGGCCGTCAGCGCGTTCCGTCAACCCGATACGATCGAGCCAATGCTTGGCCTTCTCGATTGCGGCGTGCTCGGCGGTCCGGTAGGACGGCAGACCGAGCACGCCGAACAGCGTGAAGCCGGAGGCGAGCATCAGCGAGTTGTGCTGCGCGACCAACAAATTCTCCAGCACCGTCATGCCGGCGAACAAGCGAATGTTCTGGAACGTGCGCGCCACGCGGGCCCGCTGCGTGACCAGATAATCCGGCATGCGCTCGAGCAGAAAGAGAGCGTCACCCCCGCGCTCGAGATAGCGCGTGCCGCTTTCGGTCAACGCGTCGAGCTCGCTCCACATGGCGCCGTCGCCATGCAACAGCGCGATCCGCCCTTCGCTCGCGTTGTAGAAGCTGGTGATGCAATTGAAGACTGTGGTCTTGCCGGCGCCATTGGGGCCGATCAACGCGGTGATCTCGCCCCGGGCGGCGGTGAAAGACAGATCCTCCACCGCAGTCAGGCCGCCGAAGCGCATGGTCAGATGCTCGACGCGCAGCACGACGTCGCGCGCGCTCATCCGTGCCCCTCCTTGACCAGGTCGGCACCGATTGCCTTGCGCTCCTTCAAGAACACCGAAGGTGTGCGTGTGACGATCAGGCCACGTGGCCGCCAGACCATGATCAGCACCATGAAGAAGCCGAAGATCAGCATGCGGTACTGGGTGGGATCGAAGGTTTCGCCGAATATGCGCTTGAGGAAATCGAGCTCTCGCATGATCTCGGTGCCGCCAATTATCACGGTGGCGGCGATGGCGACGCCGAGCATGCTGCCCATTCCGCCGAGCACAACGATGGCGACGATGGTTGCCGATTCGAGAAAGGTGAAGGATTCCGGTGATATGAATCCTTGGCGAGCGGCGAAAAACGATCCGGCGAAGCCGGCGAACATCGCGCCCATCGCGAAGGCGGTGAGCTTGGTATTGGTGGTATTGATGCCGAGCGAGCGGCAGGCGATCTCATCCTCGCGCAGCGCCTCCCAGGCGCGGCCAACCGGCAGGCGGCGCAGCCGCAAAGTGACGAAGGCGGTCAAGAACGCAAGCGCGAGGATGACGTAATAGAGGAACAGCGTGCGATAGACCGGGCTGAACTCGAGGCCGAAGACCGCGGCGAAACCCTGCTCGCTGGCATTAAACGGAATCCCGAACAGGGTCGGACGCGGGATCCCGCCGATCCCCGCATAGCCGTTGGTGAGCGCCACCCAGTTGATCAGCACCAAGCGGATGATCTCGCCGAATGCAAGCGTCACGATGGCCAAATAGTCACCGCGCAAGCGCAGGACCGGAAATCCCAGCAGTATACCCCAGAATGCGGCCAAGATGCCGGAAAGCGGCAGCAGCATCCAGAAGGTGAATCCGAAGTTCTTGGCAAGGAGCGCATAGGAATAGGCGCCGACCGCGTAGAAGGCCGCATAGCCGAGGTCGAGCAGGCCGGCGAGTCCGACCACGATGTTAAGACCCCAAGCGAGCATCACATAGATCAGAATCTGGATGCCGAAATTGTCCACCCACTTGACCGCGCCGCCAGCCCCGGTGATGGCGAGCACGATGGCCGGATAGACGATCAGGAATCCGATGCCGAACGGGCCGAGCCACCTCGCGACGGCGGTACGCAGCACGGATGGCGCGGTAGACGCCGGGCGCAGAGCCGCGCGTGCTATCAGCGGCGCGATCGCCAGCGCGTAGGCGAGGCGACCGCCGGCCAGGATCGCCACAAAAGCCGCAAACAGGCCGAAGCGGGTCTGCAGCACCAGTTCACCGCCGATGTTGACATCGGTCACGAATCCGATGAGCGGCAGGAACAGACCGCAGGCAAGCAGGGCGGTCCATCCGGCGTCGCGCAACGCTCGCACGATGTCGATGCGCGCAGTCTGCGTTGGCGCGCTCATCTCACACTTTCTCGACGTCCGGCCGCCCGAACAAGCCCTGCGGCAGGAAGATGAGGGTGATAGCGAGAATGCAGAACGCCGCCACGTCCTTGTAGTCGATGGAGAAGTAGGCCGACCACATGGTTTCGATCAGGCCGATCAACAATCCCCCGACCACTGCGCCGGGCAGCGAGCCGATGCCGCCCAGGACTGCCGCGGTGAACGCCTTTATGCCTGGCACGAAGCCGTCGGAGAAGCTGACCACACCGTAATACATGAGGTACATGGTCCCGGCGACCGCAGCCAGAACCGCCGCGATCACGAAGGTGAGAGAAATGGTCTGGTTGACATCGATTCCGAGCAGTGCCGCCATCTTCTGATCCTGCTCGCAGGCGCGCTGGGCGCGCCCAAGCGCCGTCCTGGTCACCAGGAACCAGAACCCTGCGAGCAGCACCATGGTCACGAGCCAAATGACGATCTGCCGGTAGGAGAGCGTCACGTCATAACCCTCGCCCGTCATCAGCACGATGACCTGGGTGAGCATGGGCGGTATCGATTTGTTGGTCGGGCCTTGGGCGACCTGCACGAAATTGGAGAGGAAGATCGACATGCCGATTGCCGAAATCAACGGTGCCAGGCGAAAGGAGCCGCGCAAGGGCCGATAGGCGATGCGCTCGATCGCCCAGTTCACGATCGAGGTGAACACCATGGCGACGATCAAGACGATGAGAAGTGCAAGCACGATCGAGGAGATACCGAGCCAGGCGGTGAAGAAGAGGAATGCAACGAGCGAGATGAACACTGAGACCATGAACACATCGCCATGGGCAAAGTTCACCATGCCGATAATGCCGTAAACCATCGTGTAGCCGATGGCGATGAGGCCGTAGATCGAGCCGAGCGTGAGCCCGTTGATGAGCTGCTGGACGAAGACTTCCATCGAATCCCCGCGCCCCCCGGTGCGGCGTCCCTCAATTTCCGACCATCATCGAAGCCCTAAAGCATTTTCAAGACAAGGGGAATTCGGCCGCAGGAAGCAAAAAACGGCTTGGGCGTGCGAGCAAGGTCCCGCCCAGGCCGGTCGCGGGCCCACCCGCTGGTCTCGTCAATCGATCCGCCGCAGCAGATTTTCGTGCATCTTTCGCAGGCTGCGCTTGAGCGTTGCGATGTCCCGCTGGGAGAGATTCCGCGTTGCACTGTCCTCCAGGTCGGTGGCTATGGGAACGAGCCGCGCCATCAGGACCCTGGCCCTGCGGGTGACGCCGACGCTGACCTCGCGGTTGTCGGCTTGCGAACGGCTGCGCCGGACCAGGCCGTCGCGCGCCAGCCGCGTAATGAGGCGCGACAGCGTCGACACCTCGATCGAGGTCATCTCGGCAAGATCCGTCTGCCGCAGCGCCCCGTTGCTCGAAAGCACCGCCAGCACCCGCCAGGAAGCGATGCTCAAGCCCGCCTTGGCTAGCGCATCGGCGGAAAAGCGCGCGACCAGCGCCAAGCCGACGCGATTGACCAGATAGGGCAGGTGCTCCGACAGGTCGAGCGGGATGCGGCGGGACAAGAAGTGAGCTCTCCGTTTGGTTGCGCTTGTAGGGGCGGTTGTGTCGACTGTCAAAGCGGGGCGGGCCAAACCGGCCGCGGGCGGTGGATGCAGCTGGATAATTGCGTTTACAATAATTGCAGTTGCAACTAGCGTAGCTCCTGCGGTCGACCGCGTTGGAGATGCCGCTAACCTGTCGAACTATTCCGTGGGCACACGGGCAAAACGGGAGCCGGACATGAGCCACATGAAGTCGGAAGATGCGATCGGCGGCGCTGCACGGCCGTTCACCGGCGCGGAGTACCTGGAAAGCCTCAAGGACGGACGCGAGGTCTATATTTACGGCGAGCGCGTTGCCGACGTGACCGTGCATCCGGCCTTTCGCAACGCCGCTCGCTCGATTGCCCGCCTCTACGATGCGCTGCATGACGCCAAGACGGCGGACGTGCTCACGGCACCCACCGATACGGGTTCGGGCGGCCGCACGCACAAGTATTTTCGCGTCGCCCGCTCGCGCGAGGACGTGATCGCCCAGCGCGATGCGATCGCGGCCTGGGCGCGCATGAGCTATGGCTGGATGGGCCGCTCTCCGGACTACAAGGCTTCGTTGATGAACACGCTCGGGGCAAATCACGAATTCTACGGAAAGTTCGCCGGCAATGCGCGGGCTTGGTACCGGCGCGCCCAGGAACACGTGCTGTTCATGAATCACGCGATCGTCAATCCGCCCGTCGACCGGGCGCGCGCGGCCGACCAGGTGAAGGACGTCTTCATCACCATCCAGAAGGAAACCGATGCCGGCATCTATGTGTCCGGCGCCAAGGTTGTGGCCACTTCGTCGGCGCTCACTCACTATAATTTTCTCGGACAGAACGCGGCCATGCCGATCAACGATTCCGATCTCGCGGTGATGTTCATCGCGCCGATGAACGCGCCCGGGGTCAAGCTGTTCTGCCGCACCTCCTACGAAATGACCGCGAGCGTGATGGGCACCCCGTTCGATTATCCACTGTCCTCGCGTTTCGACGAGAACGACGCCATCTTCGTATTCGACAACGTGCTCATTCCATGGGAGGACGTGCTGCTGCACCGGGATCTCGATAAGCTGAAGGTGTTCTTTCCGCAGTCGGGATTCCTGCAGGGCTATCAGTTCCAGGGCTGCACGCGGCTCGCGGTTAAGCTCGATTTCATGGTTGGGGTCATCGCCAAGGCCTTGCGGGTCGCGGGCTCGGACGATTTTCGCGGGAACCAGGCACTGCTCGGAGAGGTCATCGCGTGGCGCAATCTGTTCTGGGCGCTCAGCGATGCCATGGCGCACAACCCGACGCCGTGGGTCGGCGACGCAGTGCTGCCCAATGCCCAATCCGGATCGAGCTATCGCGTCTTCGCCGGCGACGCTTACAGCCGTATGAAGGAGATCGTGGAGAAGATCGTCGCTTCTTCTCTCATCTATCTCCCGTCGTCGACGCGCGATTTCCGCAATCCGGCGATCGACCCCTATCTCGCCCGCTATGTGCGCGGCTCGCATGGGATCACCTATAAGGAGCGCATCAAGGTGATGAAGCTTCTATGGGACGCGATCGGCACCGAGTTCGGTGGACGCCACGAACTCTACGAGAGAAACTATGCGGGCAACCACGAGGATATCCGCATCCAGGCGCTCTGGAACGCGCGCGCTTCCGGGACCTTGGACAGCATGATCGCCCTGGCCGATCAATGCCTGTCCGAATACGACGAGAACGGTTGGCGCGACGAAACCTGGATCAGCCCAAGCGACGTTGCCTACCGGGGATGAGGCGCTGCAGGGTTCTCACTGCAGGTGGTGTATGAGCGTGGCGAGCCCTTGCTCGAGAATGCGGGTGTAGAGGCCATCGAACACCAAGTGGTCGATGGCTGCGAGAACTGCCAGCGTCATCGCAGTCGTGCGGAACATCATTGCACCGCCTTTCGGCGCATGTTCCCGGAAAGCCTGCCCTTGCGAAAGCGACGGTGGGAGCACCGGTTTCCGGTGAGAGCGTGCGCCAGCGCTCTGAATTCTGCCTATTTCAACCCTGTTTGCACCGTGGTGAATGTGCCCTGCACGGTCGTCCCGATGCCGCTCACCACGGCGACGATCACGAGAGCGACGCCGGCCGCGATGATTGAATATTCGATCGCGGTGGCGGCTGATCGCTCGCGCAGGAAGGCGGTCAGCAGCACGCTAGGCCTTGCCCACAAGTCGAGGCCATGCCGCGAACGATGCTTGACGTGACCACGCATGGCCGGCTCCCTCGCGCACCTCCTGCCGCCCCGTCAGCAATTGTGCGGATTCCGCCTTTGCAAAACGTGAAAGGCTTGACGCGATTTTCGCTTAAATTGACGATAATGCGACAGAACCCGGGCGGCTTGCGCGGTTCATCTCGATGCGGGAATCGGTTGTCCGCTTGAACCCCGGATGAATTTGAGCGTCACAGGCCGTTCAGGGTTTCTCTGGCAGAGTTCCCGCAAAGGTCGCATCGAGCTCGGGTCGGGTCGTTCGCCCAACTGCGGTCCCGATTGTGGGCACAAATGCGACGTCTTTTGCTTGCGCCGGTGGCTTCCGACAGGCCCTCGCGGCTGAGGCGCTGCCGCGTTCTGACGGCTCCACCACGGGCACGGAGATGTCCTGGAGAACCCCAATGCGCCTGCGGCTCGGATTTCCGGTCATCGCCGCGGCGATCACAATGTCGGTGCTGGGTCTCCGTCTGGCGGAGCTGGATACCAGCGGTCGCTTCTCTCTCCTTTTCCTTTCGCCCGTTTTCCTTTCACCCGCAGAGGCCGCGTCCGCACCGGCTGCCAGCTCAGCCGATACGCGTCCTCCGGAGGTGGTCGCGCTCAGTGCACGCGATCTCGAATGGCTCAACCGCATAACCTGGGGGATCAACCCGTCGAGCGCGAAGGAATTCGCCGCACTCGGCCCCGACAAGTACCTGGAGCGGCAGCTGCACCCGCCGAACGACGTGCCACTGCCGCGCGAAGCACAGGCGCAAATCGACGCCCTCGCCATCTCGCATACGCCGATGCAAACCTTCGTGGCTGACATGGACCAGGAGTCGAGGACCGCGAACGCGATCACCGACCCGGATCAGCGGCAGGCGGCGCAGAAGGCCTATCAGGACAGCCTCGCCCGCTTTGGGAGAGAGCCGGCGATCCGTTCCGTCCTGCGCGATCTCTATTCACCCTATCAGCTACGCGAACAGCTGACGTGGTTCTGGCTCAACCACTTCAACGTGCATCTTTACAAGTCGAACATTCGCCTCCTCATCGGGGACTATGAGGACAGAGCCATCCGCCCGCACGCGCTCGGCCGCTTTCGCGATCTTCTGGCCGCGACGCTGCGCCATCCGGCCATGCTCCGCTACCTCGACAACGACCAGAATGCGGTCGGACACATCAACGAAAATTATGCGCGCGAGATCATGGAGCTGCACACGATGGCTGTGGGCTCCGGCTATACCCAGAACGACGTGCAGGAGCTGGCCCGGATATTGACTGGCGCGGGGGTCAATCAATCGCTACCGCAGTCTGCGACAGTGCCGAAGCTCCCGCCGGAGCGGCAAGGCCAATACGTGCGCGACGGCTTGTTCGAGTTCAATCCCAATCGGCATGATTATGGCGACAAGATCTTTCTCGGGCACACCATCAAGGGCCGCGGTCTCGCCGAGATCGACGAGGCGCTCGATCTGCTCGCTCGCGCGCCGGCGACCGCCCGTTTCATCAGCCACAAGCTCGCGGTCTATTTCGTCTCCGACAACCCTTCACCCCAACTCGTCGACAAGATGGCGGCGACCTTCCGGCAGACCGACGGCGATATCGCCGCGGTGTTGAAGGCCATGTTCACCGCGCCCGAGTTCAAGGCCTCGCTCGGGATGCAGTTCAAGGATCCGATGCACTACATCATCTCCGCGGTGCGACTTGCTTATGACGACAAGGTGATCCTCAACACCGGACCGATTCAAGGTTGGCTCGGTCGCATGGCGGAGCCGCTCTATGGGCACGAGACGCCCGACGGCTACCCGCTCACAGAGGCAGCGTGGAACGGTCCGGGACAAATGGCGACCCGCTTCGAGATCGCGCGCGCGATCGGCTCCGGCTCGGCAGGCCTGTTCAAGGGGGATTCGCCGCAGGCGGTCGACCAGCCAGCATTTCCGCAGCCCGCCAATGCACTCTACTTCAACAGCCTGCGGCAGACGCTCGGCGCCTCGACCCTGCAGGCGCTCGATAAGGCGATCTCGCCACAGGATTGGAACACCCTGTTCCTCGCTTCACCCGAATTCATGCGCCGATAGGTTCGTGGGGCAACACTGCGCAAACCTGGAGAAAGTGCGATGCAACGCCGCGAATTTCTTCGAATGGTCAGCCTGACAGCACCATTGATGATTGCCGGCCGGCTCTACGCGGCCCCGCAGACCAGGACGCGCTTTCTGGTCGTGTTCCTGCGCGGCGCCTATGACGCCGCCAACACGATTGTCCCGGTTGCCAGCGACTTCTATTACAAATCGCGCCCGACGCTTGCGATCGCGCGGCCTAATCCGGGCGATCCCAATGCGGCGCTACCGCTCGACCGCGATTGGGGCTTGCATCCGGCGCTTAAAGACACGCTTTATCCGCTCTACAAGAAGGGCCAGCTCGCTTTCATTCCGTTCGCCGGCACTGACGATTTGAGCCGCAGCCACTTCGAAACCCAGGATACCATTGAGCTCGGCCAATCGCTCGACGCATCGCGCGACTATCGTTCCGGATTTATGAGCCGCCTGGTCGCCCAGCTCACCGATCTCGAGCCGATATCGTTCACGGATCAGCTGCCGCTCACCTTTCGTGGCGGCACGTCGTCGATTCCCAACATCTCGATCGGCTTTGTGGGCAAGCCCGGCGTAGATGACCGCCAGGCCAAGTTGATAGAAAGCATGTATCAAGGCACCGAGCTTGCCCCGCAGGTGGCGGAAGGCTTCAGCGTGCGCGACGAGGTCTACAAGGAAGTCACTGCGGAAATGCAGGAAGCCAATCGCAATGCGGTGAGCCCAAAGGGTTTCGAGCTGGCAGCGCGGCGCATCGGCGGATTGATGAAGAGCCGCTTCAATCTCGGCTTCGTCGACGTCGGCGGCTGGGACACCCATGTCAACGAGGGCGGCGCGACCGGCTATCTGGCGGGCCGGCTCGGCGAGCTCGGACGCGGGCTTGCCGGCTTTGCCGAGGCCATCGGTCCGGCTTGGAACGACAGCGTTGTCGTTGTGATCAGTGAGTTCGGGCGGACGTTCCGCGAGAATGGCGACCGCGGCACCGATCACGGGCACGGCAGCGTCTATTGGGTGATGGGCGGGGCCGTCAAAGGCGGCCGCATGGTCGGCGAGCAGGTGAAGGTCGAGCAGGCGAGCCTTTTCCAGAACCGCGACTATCCCGTCCTCAACGAATACCGCGCCATGCTCGGCGGCATCTTCCACCGCATCTATGGCTTGGCGCCGGACCGGTTGCAGAAAATATTCCCCGCGGTGCAGCCGAAGGATTTGGCGCTGGTATGACACCCTCAACAAGAGCGCGCCGGGCGGCCTCGAGGGGAAATGAGAGGCCGCCCGGCGACAGGCACGGCGTCGGGGGACGCCGCCCGATTCTTCAGTCCGCCTGTCGGCACGCCAAGCCGCGCAGCTCGGCTTCGAGCGCTGCCGGATCCACGTGGTCGGCCTGCATCACGGCGATGACGATCGCGTCGGATAGCATTTCCCTGATGCTGGGCTCGCCGCCACGCGTGCGGATGGGAATGCGGACGCGCTGGCCAATGACGGGTGTGATCATCTCGCGCACCTCCTCTGGTTCATCCTGCTATTCGGCTGCGATTCGGTAGGGAGCCGGCACCCAGCCGGCCTCATCCGGCAGCTCACCGCCGACGGCATGCGCCGTCTCGTCGCTGCGCACCCGGAACCACAGGGCGTACAGCGCCGGTACGACCAAAAGTGTCAGCAGCGTCGCCACGAACAGGCCGCCCATGATGGTGATCGCCATCGGGCCCCAGAACAGGCTGCCGGCAAGCGGGATCATGCCGAGAATCGCCGCCAAGGCGGTCAGCGCCACGGGGCGCGCGCGGCGCACCGTGGCATTGACAATGGCTTGGTAGCGACCATGGCCGGCGGCGATATCGCGATCGATCTGATCGACCAAGATCACCGTGTTGCGCATGATCATCCCGGCGAGCGCGATGAGGCCGAGCAGCGCGACAAAGCCGAACGGGCGATTTGACATGAGCAGCGCGCCGGTCGCGCCGATGAGGCCGAGCGGGCCGGTCACGAACACCAGCGCAAGCCGAGAGAAGCTCTGCAGCTGGATCATCAAAAGGCTGAGCATGGCGATGCCCATCACCGGGAACACCGCGGCGAGCGCGCCGTTGGCCTTGGCGCTCTCCTCGATCGATCCGCCGGTCTCGATGCGGTAGCCGTAAGGAAGGGAGGCCTTGATCTGCTCGAGCTTCGGCAGGATCTCGTTGGTGACGTCGGGCGCCTGCACGTTATCGACAATGTCGGCGCGCGCGGTCAGCACGATATCGCGATTGCGCCGCCACAGGATCGGCTCCTCGTATTCATAGTTGAGGTGGGCGATCTGCGACAGCGGCACCGCAATGCCGTTGGTCGAGGTGATGGTGAGCTCGGGCAGGTGATCGAGCTCCAAGCGCTCAGTTGGCACCGCACGCGCGACCACGTCGATCGTTTCAATTCCTTCTCGATACTGAGTGACCGTGTAGCCGGAGAGCAGCGTCTGCAGCGTCTGCGAGACGTCCTGCGGGGTAAGGCCGAGAGCGCGCGCGCGATCCTGATCGACCACGAGGCGGATCGATTTCACCTCTTCGCCCCAATTGAGATGGGGGTCGACGATCTTGGGGTTCTGCGCCATCACGGCGCGCACCTTCTCGGCAATGCCGCGCACTTTCATGGGATCGGGGCCGATGATGCGGAACTGCACCGGGAAACCGACCGGCGGACCGAAGTTGAAGCGGTCGATGCGCGCACGCGCCTCCGGGACCGCGCCCTGTGCGAGCGCTTGCTCGAGCCGCGACTTGACCCGCTCGCGGGCGGCGAGATCGCGCGTCACGATCACGATCTGGGCGAAGTTTGCGTTGGGCAGCACCGGGTTAAGGCCGAGCCAGAAGCGCGGAGAGCCCTGGCCCACATAGGTCGTGTAGGTCGTGATGTCGGGGTCGCCGGCGAGCAGCGCCTCGGCTTTGCGGGCGGCCGCATCGGTCACCCCGATGGCGGTCCCCTCGGGCAAGCGCAGCTCGAAAAACAACTCGGTGCGGGTCGAGGTGGGGAAGAACTGCTGCTGCACCAGACCAAAGCCGGCGACTGCGACCGCGAACATCGCAACCGTCGCCGTGACGACCGTGATGCGCCAGCGCAACGCGACTTCGATCACGCGGCGCAGCGCGCGATAGATTCGTGTGTCGTAGATGGCGTCCGGATTGTCGTGCGCCTGCGGCTTGGCCAGATTGGGCAGCAGCTTGAGGCCCAGATAAGGCGTGAACAGCACCGCCACGATCCAGGAGGCGATGAGCCCAAGGCCGACGATCCAGAAAATGCCGCCCGCATATTCGCCCGCACTCGACTTGGCAAAGCCGACGGGTAGGAAGCCCGCAGCTGTCACCAAGGTTCCGGTCAGCATCGGGAACGCGGTGGATGTCCAGGCGAAGGTCGCGGCGCGGGCGCGGTCCCAGCCTTGCTCCATCTTCACCACGATCATCTCGATCGTGATGATGGCATCGTCGACCAGAAGCCCGAGCGCGATGATGAGCGCCCCGAGCGTTATGCGGTGGAGATCAATGCCGGCCGCATACATGATGCTCAGCACGATCGCGAGCACCAGCGGGACCGACAGCGCCACCACGATACCGGCCCGCCAGCCGAGCGAGAGGAAGCTGACCAGGAGCACGATGCCGAGCGCCTCGACAAAGGTTTCCACAAACTCGGAGACCGACTGCTCGACGATCGTGGGCTGGTCGGCGATTTGGGTCACTTCGATGCCGACCGGGAGCTCGGCGGTCACGGCCGCCATGGCGGCTTTCAGGTTCTCGCCCAGCTTGATGAGGTTGGCGCCGTCCTGCATGGAGACCCCGAGCCCAAGCGCCGGCTTGCCGCCTTCGCGGACAATGAAGCTCGGCGGGTCCTCATAGCCGCGCTTGACGGTGGCGATGTCGCCGAGGCGGAAGATGCGGCCGTCGACCTGCACCGGCACTGCCGCGATCGCAGCGGTGCCGGTGAAAGCGCCGGTCACGCGCAGGTTGATCCGGTCGGCTGCAGTGTCCACCGAGCCGCCCGAGGTAACGGAATTCTGCTTGGCGACGCTGTCGAATATCTGCTGCGGCGTGATGCCGAGCATCGCCAGCTTCTCATGGCTGAACTCGATGAAAATCTTCTGTGGCTGCTCGCCGATGATGTCGACTTTGTTGACGTCGGGAACGCGCAGGAGCCGCTGACGGATGTCTTCAGCGCGTGCCTTGAGATCGGCTAGGTCAAGGCCGTCGGCGCTGAGCATGTAAATGGTCGAATAGACGTCGCCATACTCGTCGTTGAAATAGGGGCCGTTCACATCGGAGGGCAGATCGCCTTTGATATCACCGACCTTCTTGCGCACCTGATACCAGAGATCCTTCACCTTGGCGGGAGGCGTCCGGTCGATCAGGTACACCTGGATGAAGGAGACGCCAGGCTGCGAATAGCTTTCGACACGGTCGAGATAGGGCAGCTCCTGCAGCTTCTTCTCGATCTTGTCGGCGACCTGCGTCTGCATCTCGGTCGCAGTCGCACCCGGCCAGGCGACGTTGACCACCATGGTCTTGATGGTGAAGGAGGGGTCTTCGGCGCGACCGAGATTGAAGTAGGAATAAGCGCCCGCTGCCGCCAGCACCATGATCATGAACAGCACCAACGGCCGATGCGTGATCGCCCATTCGGACAGATTGAATCGCTTCATGACGAGCCTCCCGATGTTGGCCGATCAGGGCGCGGCGTCGATGGCGCGGACTTGCTCACCGGCGACGAGCTTCTGCACGCCCAAGGTGACGATGCGATCGCCGTCCGCGAGGCCGGAGGTCACCAGCGCCGAGTTTTCGGTAAAGGAAGAAACCGACACGGGCTTGAGCTCGAGCGCACCCGAAGCGTCGACCAGATAGACAGCGGGACCGGTGCCGCGGTTGAGAATGGCGGAGAGCGGCAGCGCCGCGACCCGCTCCGCCGATGGGCGCGAGAGTTTCACGGTCGCCGTCATGCCGAGCGCGACCGTCTCGTCCGGATGCTCGATAGTGAAGCGGGCCGCGTAGGTGCGGGTTGCGGCGTCGGCCTGCGGGGAGAGCTCGCGCAGATGCGCGGCGAAGCTCTTGCCCGGGTCGGACCAGAGGGAAACGGAAGCCTTGGACTGTTTTGCCTCGCCGAGCCAGGTCTCCGGCAACGCCACCAGCGCTTCCATCTCGCCGTGGTGAGCGAGCCGCGCGACCGGTTGGCCGAGCGCGACGACCTGCCCGGGCTCGGCAAGCGTCGCGGTGATCACGCCGTCGACATCGGTCTTGAGCTCCGCATAGGCGAGCTGGTTGGCAGCGAGGTCCAGCGCCCGCCGCGCTCGCTCCAGACGACCGATCGCCTCGTCCTTGGCGGCCTTCTTGTGATCGTAGTCGGCGATCGCGACCGCGCCACGAATTTTGAGATTGGCGTAGCGCGCCTCCTCAGCCGAGGCATCGGCGAGGTTGGACGTGGCGGCGGCGAGCTCCGCCCGTGCGCTTTCGAGCTGCAGCTCGAGGTCCTTGGGATCCAGCCGCGCCACCACATCGCCCGCATGCACCGCGTCCCCGACATTGACGCTTCGCTCGATAATCTTGCCGGCTACGCGGAAGCCGAGATCGGTCTCATGGCGCGCGCGAACCACGCCGACGAATTCGCGTGTTGCTGTTTCGGACTGGAAAGCGACGCGCTCGGTCTGTACCGGGCGCTCGACCTTCGGGGCTGAGGTGGCGTCGTCGCCGCAGGCAGAGAGCAGCGGGAGCAGGGCGAGGGTCGCGAACGGCAGCAGCTTCGGCATGGGCGAGGGCATGACGGCGCTCCTTCACTTATTTGTGACAAGTGATGAAAGTCGTAGATCATCACAATTCAGGCACACTTCGCGGCGGGAGGGACTGCACATGGGGCTACCGGCGGGGGGTTATGGCGCGCAGCAGGAAGCGGACCGAGGCGCGGGCTTCCGCCTCGACGTCCTGGCCCTCCTCGAGGCATTGGCCAAGGAGGAGCGGGTGGGTGAAGACGAGAACAGATCGCAGAATAAGCTCTGCGGTCTCTCGGGGCTCGACCGGCTCAAACTCCCCAGACGCAATGCCGTCGCGCAGGATCAGCTCGGCGACGTTCTGCATGACCTGCTTGTGCGCGTGGATTGCATCCCAGCTCGACTCGATTGCCGCGACTACCATCTCATTGACGCGCTGCTCGGTGGCAAAATTCTCCTTATGATAAGCCAGGATTCCGAGCACCAAGCGTTCCATCCTCTCGGCCGCCGGCGCCTTGGAGCGTGCGGTCATCCAGGCCTTTTCTTCGACCTCGGACAGACACCGCTTGCAGATCGCTTCAACGATCGCGTTCTTGGAGCTGAAGAAGCGGTAGACGTTCGCCGGCGACATGCCGAGCTCGGCTGCGATATCGGCGACCGCGGTCTTGGCAAAGCCCAATCGCCGAAACAGCCCTTCGGCGGCCTGCATAATCCGCGCGCGGGTATCGTCGGGCTTGGTTTTGACCTGCGGATTCATGGTATCGGCTTCCGGCCGCTTGCTGGAACTAAATACTGACGAATTTAATAATTCGTCAGTATGCCGTTGTCAAGCCGGAGCGATCGCCTTAGCCGGTGGTCATCCGGGCCAGGATGCCATCCCGGCGGATGAAATGGTGGTGCAATGCGGCCGCGATATGGGCGGCGGCAAGGACCGCGATAGCAAGGCCGATCAGGCTGTGAACGAACAGCACTTGATTCGAGAAGGCCCGATCCTCGTGCCAAAGGGACGGCAGGTCGAACAGGCCGAAGACCGTGATCGTGGCCGGATAGGCGGAGACGCCGATCCACCCGACAAACGGCTGCACGATCAAGAGGGCATAGAGCGCCCAGTGCGTGGTGCTGGCGGCGAGCTGCTGCAACGGCGGGATGTCATCGGGAAGCCGGGGAGGGGCGTGTCCTAGACGGTAGATCACCCGAATCCATACGATCGGGATCAACAGCGCGCCGATCGAGCGATGCAGGTTGTAAAGCCAATCCTGCAGCGGGCCGCCCCAATTGTTGGCGATGACAAGGCCGAGCGGCAGCATGAAAAGCACGAGCGACGCGGTGATCCAATGCAGGGTGCGCGCCGTCACTGTGTAACATTGAGCGGGTGCGGTCTCGACCATTGTGTCACCTATGGCTGGGGACCCGACGCATCGAACCGGGCAGACAAGCGCTACGTCAAGCCCTCGAAGATCGTGCCGCGCGCCAAACCCATGCGCGCTAGGCGAAAGCTGATGCTGGTCCGCAGCACGCCCAGTCCATACACGACGCTGCGGCGAAAATTGATGGAGGAGGCCTCGGGGAAATATCTCGTGGGGCAGGAAATCTCGCCGATCCGGCAGCACTTGAAAATCGCTTGCGCCAGCATCTGATTGTCGAAGACGAAATCGTCGGAATTGCGTGCGAGCGGCAGCGACTCGATGACGGCCCGCGTGAACCCCCGGTAGCCGGTGTGATATTCTGACAGCTTGTGCGCCAACAGCAGATTCTGTCCCAGGGTGAGCGCGCGGTTGGCGACGTACTTGTAAAGCGGCATGCCGCCGCTCAGCGCACCGATACCAAGGATGCGCGAACCGAGCACAACGTCGAAGAAGCCCGAGGACAGCATTGCGGCCATCGGTAGCACCAGTTTTGGACTGTACTGGTAGTCCGGGTGCAGCATGATGACGATATCGGCCCCGCGTTCTAGCGCCAGTCGATAACAGGTCTTCTGGTTGGCGCCGTAACCCTTGTTCTGCGCGTGTGCGACGGAAAAAATGCCGAGCCGCTTCGCTGCCTCGATGGTGTCGTCGGTGCTGGCGTCGTCCACCAGGATGACGTCGTCGACCACCTCGAGCGGAATCTCCTTGAAGGTTGCTTCCAGCGTGCGGCCGGCATTGTAGGCCGGCAGCACGACGCAGATTTTCCGACCAGCAATCATGCAGGGTCCTTCACGGCGATGCGACGCATTTGACCTCGGGGCAAGGCCTTGCTTGAACGGTGGGAAAGAGGCTTCATGATCGACCAACCGGCCGTGACCGTTACCCGTTCCAAGCCACGCTTCGCCTTGGCGCCGCTTTCCGCCGCCTGGCGCTTTCGTCTTTTGCTAGGCCTCGTTTGCATTGGCGCCGGCATCCTGTCGATCATGCTGGGGCCCGACAATTATTGGGACCTGCGCTACTACCATCTCTACAATCCCTGGGCCTATCTGCACCACCGCTACCTTTACGACGTCGGCCCGGCCCAGGAGCAAGGCTTCCTCAATCCGACTCCCGACTTCCTGCTCTACGGCTTGATCTCTTCTCCGCTCAACGACTTCCCGCGTGTCGTCGCTTTCATCATGGGGGCCGTGCATGGGATCAATGCGGCGCTGTTGCTTTCGATCGTCTGCCAGGTCCTGCGCCCGCCACAGACGGTCGATCGTTTCGCGTTGCGGGCAATGGCCTGGTTGTTCGGGGTCTCCGGTTCTGGTTTCGTGTCGCTGTTGGGCACCTCGACCAACGATCTCACGAGCGCGCTGTTCGTGCTGGGCTCGCTGCTTGGCCTGCTGAAGGTCGCCGATCGACCGGCTGGACGGTCCAGCTGGAAGGGCTTTGCGGCGGCCGGATTGTGGGCCGGCCTCGGTCTCGGGCTCAAATATACGGTCGCTTTCGTGGTCCCGGGGCTCGGGGTCGTGGCGCTCCTGGTCGCGGTCCGCAAACGAACTCTGATCGGCCTCGTCGTATTTGGTCTTGCGGCTGCGCTCGGTGTCCTGATTTTCGCCGGGCACCATATGCTCGCTCTTTGGGAAGACTTCGGCAATCCGCTCTTTCCCTATATGAACCAGATCTTTCGCTCGCCCTATTTCGAGCCGACGGAAATCTGGGATCCGCGGTTTATCCCCGACAGCTTCTTCAAGCTCATGACCTTCCCGTTTTATTGGACCAGGCTCAACGACTACGTGGTCTCGGAGCCGCGGTTCCGCGATTGGCGCGCCGCCATCGCCTATGTGGCGATCGTGATCGGCGCGCTGTGGTTGATCGCGACCTGGTTGCGCTCGCACCACCTGCCCAAGGGGCTCGCGCAGACGCCCGGGCTTGGCCTGGTGCTCGCATTTCTCATCGTCTCTTATTTCAGCTGGGCGCTCGAGTTCGGCTACTACCGCTACGCCATCCCGCTCGAAATGCTCACCGGCGTCGTGACGGTGGGCGTGCTGATCTGGCTGTTTGAAAACCGCAGTCTGCGCCTTTCTGCTGCTGCGGTGGTGCTGATGTTAGCGGCGGCGACCACCGTCTACCTCAACTGGGGCCGTCGCCCCTATACGGACAAGTACGTCGAGGTCAAGGTTCCGCCGCTGCCGCCGAACAGCATCGTGCTGATCGCGACCTGGGATCCGGCTGCCTATTTCATCCCGTTCGCGGAGCCGTCGGCGAGATATCTTGGGATCGAAAACAACTATCTGCAGATCGGTCAAAACAACAAGCTTGCCACCGAGGTGAAGCGGCTTATGCGGACGCCGGGCCCGCCGAAATACGTCCTCAGTGTCGGAAGCTTCGACGCAGACAAGCTCAACGCGCTGCTTGCCAACTTCGGTCTGCGGCTTTCCCCGGCACCATGCGCGCCGATTCACTCCAATCTGGAGGATCAGGCCTTGAGCCTGTGTCGTGCAGAGTGATCCCTCTACGCGGGTCGCTAAGGCACGGACGGCGAGGCAGGTCGCGGCAAGCGAACAGCTATCGCGGGGGCGAAGGCCGGAAGACCATTCCCTTACGCGCGCGCTTTACTCGGTGGCATCAAGCGCCGCCAGCTCGTCCTTCGCCGCGGGTCCTTCGACGAATTCGCGCGGGCAAGAATTTGCAGCGATGTGGAACAGGCGCGTGGCTTCCTTTATGTCGCCCTCCTGCATAGCCCGTTCGCCGCTGTAGAAATTGGCTTCGCAAACTTGGCCCAGCTTGGTCTTCGGATCGGGATCATTGGCGGCGGCCAGAACTTCGGCCGGGGTGCTCTCGCCCAGAAACATGCGGATCACGGGGGCCGGCCACTTTTGCATGTCGACTTGGGTGATCATCTGCGCCAACGCGCTCGGTGCGCTCGCGCGCCTGTCGATGATATCGATCCACAAAGCATAATAAGGATATGTCGGATCGAGCCTGCTTGCCTGACTGATGTCCGCTCGCGCCGGGATGACCGTGCCGGCAAAGAACTCGGCGATGCCGCGATGGAAGTAGGCATCGTCGTCCTTCGGGTCCTTCTTGATCGCGGCGTTGTAGTAAGCGATGAGCTGGTAGAGCTCGCTCTTCACTGGGTCCTTCGCGTCGCGCCTGTGACGCGGGTCGGGTTCCTTGAGGTCCAACCGCGCCATCTTGGTGTAGACCGGAACGCCGCTTATAACTTTGGCCATAGCGGCATCATCATCCGGCCCGCGCGAATCGACCGCGAGCGCCGGGCTTGCGGCCAACAGGGCCGCTGCAACGAATGTCGATGAAGCGCGCATTATCGAAAAGCGCATTGTTACCGTCCTTCCCGAATGCCGGCACCCTGCGCTCGTTTACCGAGCGTCACACCGAACAGCAGCCGGTCACGTCGAGCATGTAGGGAGTGAGGCCCGGGTTGAAAGCCGCGGTTACGCGTTTGCTTCTACAAATGGTTACGATTCGCCCGGCAATTCACCCTAACGTGATTAAGCAAACGGTTCTCCGCGTCAAGCCACGGCGATGAAGTTTTCGCTTCGAGCAAACAAATTTGCTCACCCTTTTCGCGTCGAGGGTCTAAATTTATTCGGAGTTTATGTCGCACGCCGGGCTCACCCGAGTTAGCTGGCGTCGAAGCGCATAGCAGCCCTTCCCGCCGGTCATGATCTATTCGTTCTTGCAGCGGGGTCGCGGTGAGGATAGCGGAACCCCGGTACGGCATCCGGCTCCTCACGGCGAACGAGCTGCGATGACATGACCTGCAGATGGCGCTCCGGTCGCGGAAAGCATTGAGCCAGATGGGTAGCGATTTTTCAGGAGCGGGCCCACAGGAAATCTCCGGAGGCGACCTCGCGCTTATGAGGTGCAAAAGCCGATCGTCGAGCCGCTGCTACGCATGTTTCGTCTGACCAATACTTCGCTTGATTTCTTTTCTATGATGTCGGCGCGTTTGCGATTGCCATGTTCGTCCGCGGCGCGCCCCAATTCATCCATTTCCTTGAGTCTGCCCGCTGTGTCGCTGGTCAAAGATTCGATCGCACTCTGTGCCGAGCATGTGTGAGGAAGCGCTATGGGGGGAACTCTGAAGGCCGCGGTTTTGGCCGGCGGTCTGGTCGCGATGCTGATCGGCCTGGTTTGGATCGGGCAGGGGACGGGCTATTTTCCATATCCCTCGCAGAGCTTCATGATCAACGAAATACCCTGGGCCTACGGCGGCGTCGTGCTGGCACTGGTGGGGTTCGTAGCTGTTGCAATCTCGCGCCGGATGTGAGGGCGCGCGCTGGCGTGCGCCGCTGCCAGACTTTCCATCAGGTCATCCCACGTCGCTGCCCGTGAGAATCGCCTGCATCGTGCTGTCGGGCCCGATCTCACGAATATCCTCGATCGCCAGAAGCTCGGCGAGCCGTGCCCGCGCGCGATTGACCCGGCTCTTGATCGTGCCGACCGCGCTGCCGCAAATCTGTGCGGCTTCTTCGTAGGAGAAGCCTGAGGCCGCCACCAGGATCAGCGCCTCGCGCTGGTCGGGCGGCAGCTTGGCCAAGGCGGCGCGCATTTCCTGGAATTCCATATGGCCGGGTTGGTGCGGTTGCGATTTGAGGCTCGCCGAAAAGCGCCCGTCGCTGTCCTCGACCTCGCGGCGACGCTTGCGATATTCGGAGCGGAACAAATTGCGCAGGATGGTGAACAACCAAGCCGACATGTTTGTGCCGGGCGCGAACGAATCAATGTGAGTGAGCGCGCGCAAGAGTGTTTCCTGCACCAGATCGTCAGCATGATCCATCTTGCCGCACAAAGCTATGGCAAACGCCCGCAGTCCAGGGACCGCCGCCAACATGGCCTCGCGGACGTTCGGATCAGCTTTCATTTGGATGATTCCCCGCCGGCCGGCTTGTCCAATTGGCGCAAGAGCTCAACGAAACGTTCAGGCGTCGGCTCGATCAATCCGGCATAATAGGCGCGCAGCTGCTGCCCGATCTTGGCTTGGATTTCAGAATTGAGGCTCGCCGAGGGCTTTCCCCGTTTGGCAGCGGTCGAGCTTGCAGGCGACTCGTATGCAACTATTTTGCGGTCCCTCATCTTTATTCCCTCTGCCGCTTCAGCCGGGCGACGCCGAAGCGATCATCGCGCAGGCAAGGCGAATTGCACACGTGCCTAGCCTGCGCATTTTGCCCCACGCCTGCCCCATCCGCAAATACCGCCGCGCCTAAACGCTCGACAGGTCAAATAGTTCCACAGGAAATGAAACTTTTCCCGGGGATGCGCGTTTGGTTCCGGTCGACCACATATCGGTTACACTGCCTTGGTTAAGACAGAACGCCCAAGCAACGGGAGGGGTCTAATGCCCAATTCGGATGCAATTGCACAACACCTTCCGTTCATGCGTCGTTATGCGCGCGCATTGACCGGCCGACAGAGCTCCGGTGATGCCTACGTGGCGGCGGCTCTCGAGGCCATTCTGGCCGATCGCGAAGTCATCGGCGAGGAATCGAACCTGCGCCTTGGGCTCTATAAGGTCCTCACGCGGATTTGGAACTCGGTAGATTTGAACGAGGTCAGCGATCCGGCCGACACGCAGCTCCCGGTCGAGAGGCGGCTTGCCCATATCGCGCGGCTGCCGCGGCAGGCGTTCCTGTTGGTGTCGCTCGAGGGGTTCTCAGAAGAGGAAGCAGCCGAAATTCTCGATACGAACGTGTCCAACCTGCGCGATCTGGTGAGGGAGGCCGGGCGTGAGCTTGCTGCCGAGATTGCAACCGACGTGCTGATTATCGAGGACGAAGCGCTGATCGCCATGGACCTCGAGCATTTGGTCGAGGAGTTGGGGCACCGAGTTATCGGCGTTGCCCGCACCCACAGCAAAGCCGTCGCTATCGCCAAGGCCCAAGTGCCCGGCCTCATCCTCGCCGACATCCATCTCGCCGACAACAGTTCCGGTCTGGACGCGGTCAACGAGCTTTTGCGGAGCTTTGAGGTCCCGGTGATCTTCATCACCGCCTATCCGGAGCGGTTCCTCACCGGGGAGCGTCCTGAGCCCGCTTTCTTGATCGCCAAGCCGTTCCAACCGTCAGCCGTCTCCGCCGTCATCAGTCAGGCGCTATTCTTCGAGCGCAAGGCCCGCCGCAGCGAACGTCGCGCGACAGCCTAGCACCGCTTTGCTTCCGAAGCCCGTGCCAAAGAAACCCGTGCCAAAGAATGTCGCGGCGTATTACCGAATTTCGGCATCGGGGCACGAGGCTCTCACGCAGTTCGGTTGAGAACGGCTGAAACCAACGGAGCGTCGGCGCGTTGTTAGGCGCGCGGGCGCCCGCGACATCACTTAAGCAGCGTCAGTCAGCTTACGCGTAGGTGTAAAGCTCTCGCGTATGCGGTCTCTTGCGTACGCGCGCTCCGGCGTGGCGGCTTTCCCGTCTTCCGGCAAGAATGCGCTCATTACCCGAATGGAGCTCAGCATGGCCAACATCTACAAGTTCGGGATCGAGGAAGAGTTCTTTCTGGTCGACGCGGAGACGAAGTCGGCCGCTCGTGCCATGCCGGCGGCGTTCCTCGCCGACGCCCGCAAAGCCACCGGAGGGCAGGTGACCGGCGAATTACTGCAGTCGCAGGTCGAGATCGCAACCTTGCCGCACATCAACATAGCGACAGCGCACGAGGAACTGCGCTTCCTGCGGCAGACCGTGGCTGCGATCGCCGCCGAGCATGGCTTGGCAATTCTTGCGGCCGGCACGCATCCGACTGCAGCTTGGCGCGACATGCAGCAGACTGAGTCCGAGCGCTACGACGTGGTCATGCACGACCTGCAAATGATCGGCCAGCGCAACATGTTGTGCGGAATGCACGTGCATGTCGAGCTGCCGGATCCGGACGACCGCGTCGACATGATGGCGCGGATGCTGCCGTATCTCCCATTATTCGTGGCGCTGGCCACCTCCTCGCCGTTCTGGCACTCGCGGCCGACCGGGCTCAAAGGCTACCGGCTTGCCGCTTACGATGAGTTGCCGCGCACCGGCGTGCCGGAGCTGTTCCGCACCAAGGAGGACTATGAGGCCTACGTGGCCGCGTTGGTGCGGGCCGGCGTGATGGAGGATGCGAGCTTTGTCTGGTGGGCTATCCGTCCCTCGCTTCGGCATCCGACGCTCGAATTGCGCGCTCCCGACTGCTGCACCCTGGTGGAGGACGCGATTGCCATAGCGGCGCTTTACCGCGTGCTCGCCCGCTATCTCACGCGCAATCCGCTGCTCAATCACGATGTCGATGCGGTTGCGCGGGCGATTGCGGTCGAGAACAAATGGCGGGCGCAGCGCTACGGCGTCCGCGGCACCTTTGTCGGTGAGGGCGGGGCCGTCAGCGTCGGCGAGATGCTCGACCAGCTGATCGAGGATGTGGCGGCCGATGCGTGGGCGCTCGGTTGTGTTGAGGAATTGCGGCGCTGCCGCGCCATCGTCGAGGCCGGGACTTCGGCTGACACTCAGCTCGCGGTCTTCGAAGCACACGATGGCGGCGATATACGTCCGACACGTGCACTACGCGCGGTGACGGACTGGATCGCTGCCGCAACCCTGCGCTGACCGCTATCCGTTCGTTCCGGTTAACGTTCATCGGTTTGCGTGGGACTGTTTGTTTTGCGCTATAGTAGCGCATGACCTGGAACGACCAACGTCCCGACGACGCGATGGACGGCGCGTTCACCGCGGTAGGCCCCGAAAGCGTGCCCACCGTCGACCCCATGGCCTTTCGCGAGGCCATGAGCCGGCTTGGCGCCGCCGTCCACGTGATCACCACAGCCGGAGCTGCCGGCAAGACCGGCACCACCGCTACGGCAGTCTGCTCGGTCAGCGACGCGCCCCCGACGCTTCTGGTGTGCCTCAACCGGCGCAGCCATTCCAGCCCAGCCGTGGCGCATAATCGTGTGTTCTGCGTCAACACCCTGGGTCGCGAGGGCGCTGCGATTGCCGATCTGTTTGCCGGCCGCACCGGAGTGCAGGGCGCTGACCGTTTCGCGGGGGGCGACTGGACGGTGTTGACGACTGGCAGCCCGGTCCTGACCGCTGCCGCGGTCGCATTCGACTGCCGGTTGATCGAGGTGCGCTCGGTCGGCACCCACAATGTCTTCTTCGGCGCCGTGGAAACAGTACGGCTCGGACCCGGTGGCCCGGTGCTCGTGTATCACGAGCGCGCATATAAGCACGTGTAGCGAAGGCATATGCAGCGCCGACGAGGCGCACACGTCAGGGAGGGGCAGGTCGGTTTCACATGCCTCCGCCTTGCACGGCGCATTCGTGCGATAAGGTTAACAAAGCGTTTCGATTGAGCTCCCCGCGGCGAGCGCGCTAGCTCCTCGCCCGAGCCCGGATGTCCCTCATCGCTGTGGCTCGGTCGGGAGGCTTTGATGCGACCTCATCCCCGGCTGGGGCTCGTCAACTTCGCGTTGGTATCGGCTTATTTCGTGCCGGTGTGGGGACACGAGGCCCTGCGGGTGCTGACATCGCCCTTTGGGGGATTCGAGGATCGCACGCATGCGGTGGTCGCGATCTATATCCGTAATCTTTTCGATTTTGGGCTTGTGGGTCTCATTCGCACTTCGCAAATGCTTGCGGTCCTGAAAATGATGGTCGCCGCCGCCTTCATCGCCTATCTGATCGAATTCGCCCGCGCACTTGCGACCCGACAGGACCCCAGCCGCGAAACGGTGGATATCGTGCTCACGCTCGCACTCGCCACTGTCCTGATTTGGGTCCCTCCAACCCTGGCATCGGGGGATGCAGGTCTCATCCGCCTCTTGGCGACCCAGTTCCTGCTTCTCGTCGGGGCTGCGATCATCATCGTCATCGAGCGGCAAGCCGCGACGCGGCCGCGAGCCACCGAAGTTACGGCCGCTGCCTCCCCTCCAGAAAGGTCGCAAAGTGGAGCCGCACCGGCCTATCCGTAGCCGCCCTCGGCTCTCAGGGCGACCTGATGTTGCTTGAGCGACCATTTAAGCTGCATATGTGACCTTCCCGAACGCCAGCGCCGCGTCGCCTGGACGCTGCGGCAAGCGCGCCACCACCGCCTCGATCAGATCACCAAGCCGGTCGGCGCGCATCAGTTGCGGGTCGAAGCGCTCGCTTTCGCAGTGATGCCGGAAAACATCGCAATTGTCTTTCCCGCGGGGCACGCCGGCCATCCACCAAGCGGCAAAACGGCGCGCCGGAACGGGCTGCATTTTGATCAACCTGACATCGGTATGGCGCCGGTCGCGCAGAATCCGCTCAAACGTCGCCGACACCGCCATCTCGGGACCCTCGAGCTCCTGCGCGAACCACTTGTCGTCATGGATGAGCGCGCCGGTAATGTCGTCGCGGCGATTATTGGCGACGGCTTGCTCAAGCATGCCGCACAGGTGCTCCTCGACCGATCCTCCCAACCGGTCGAGGCGATTGCGGCTGTAGTAAGTCAGGCGAAAAATGGTCATGACGGGCCCCTCTTAATTGTCCCGTGGGCAGGCCGTTCGATAGACCCCCGCGTGCTAACGCTTGCTGAATCGATGCCGGACTCTTTTGGGGTATTTTTCGAACTGAGCTGACGCGAGGCCTCAAATGAGTCCTGTAGGAGCCGCTGCAGGGATTTGGGCGGCCGTGGCCAGCGCGCGCAAATGTCAGGTGGGGCACCGAAGGAAATCAAGCACCAGCCGCGCATAGGCCTCTGGTTGCTCCACATTGGTGAAGTGCCCGCTGTCGAATATTTCCAAGCCAGCGTCGCGGATGCGGCTGTGAATGAGCTTCGCGGCTGCAACCGGGGTCGCCTGATCGTAGCGGCCGGCAATGACAAGGGTAGGGGCGTGGATGTGTGGGAGGATATCGCGATGATCCATGTCGCGGATGGCTTCGCAGCAGCCGATGTAGCCCTCGATCTGCGTGGCGGAAAGCATCGACCTGAACGGCGTCACAGCGGCTGCTCCGGCGCCGGTCAGGAATCGCGGACTGAACCAAAGACGTAAGATCCAATCGGCGAGAAGGGAGAGATCGCCGACCGAGCGGACAGCCGCGATCCGCCGGTCCCAGACCGGTTTGTCGGGATAAAAGCAGCAGGTGTTCGACAGAATGAGCCGGTCGAGGCGCGCGGCCGCGTGGGCGGCGAGCCACATGCCTTCCATGCCCCCCATCGAGAGGCCGCACCAGTGAAACCTGCCGAGACCGAGGGCGTCTGCGATCGCAAGCGCATCGCGGGCGAGCTGCTCCATCGTGTAAGGGCCATGCGGCACCCCCGACTTTCCATGCCCGCGGCGATCATAGCGAACGACTCGAAAGCTCTGCGCGAACAACGCCGCCTGGGCGTCCCACATGTGCAGGTCGGTGCCGAGTGAATTCGACAAGACGAGAACGGGCGCCTGAGGAGGACCTTCGAACTCGACCCACAAAGGGCAGCCATCGGCGGCCGCGATCATCGGCATCAGGGTTTCCCCGATCCGCCGACGAGGATTCTCAAGGACGCTTGGTCGGCGCGGCCCTGAGCGGGCCGACCAGCCGGTCGATAAAGGTCTGCGCTGCGCCCTGGTGCGACATCGGCTCGAACAGGCGGCTGAGCACCGGCGCCGAGAGATGCGCCGTGACGCGTTCGTCCTCGCTCAGCACGGTTTGCAGGCCACGCCTGTCGCGCACTGACTTCTCGCTTGCCTCCGCGACCAGGCGCAGCGCCTCCTCATGGCTGACCTTGCCGCTGAGCGCCAGGCTGATCGCCTCCGCCATGATGAATCCCTGCGTCATCTCGACATTTGTGCGCATGCGATCGGGATCGACATCGATGCCTTGCGCCAGATCGGCGACCCCGAGGCTGCCGGCAGAAGTGGCCAGGGCGAGGTTCGGGAATGTCGCCCACTCAGCCTGCGCGCTACCGAGACCGCTTTCATGTTCTTGGCCGGCGGCTCCCAGGATGATCGCGGCCAGCTGCGGCGCGATCTTGGCTGCGGTTATTGCCAGTGCGGCGGCGTTTGCCGGGCGCAGCCTCGACCCGGCCGCGTTGTCGAGCGTCGACGAAGCGAAGGCTTCGGCGACCTCGTTCTGCATGAGCAAAGCGAGATCGCGGGCGATCTTGCCGCAGGTGCCGGCGAGGATTGCGAAGGCTGATGCGACTTCCACCAGACGGTCGCGATGGCTGTGCCAAGGTGCTTCCGGAGCCGGCAGATCCAGGAGTGCCGTCATCCGATCGGTCACGTTGAGCCCGTGCTCGCCCAAGACCGCCAGCGTGCCCATCGTGCCGCCGAGCTGCAGTACCAGTGCATCCTTGCGCAGGCGCTTGAGGCGCTCGCGCGAGCGTCCGAGAGCGGCCGCATAACCGGCGACCTTGAGCCCGAAAGGCACCGGCATGACGTGCCGCAGGCCGGCGCGGGCGACCGAAGGCGTGCGGCGCTGCCGCCCCGCCAGTGTCACGAAAGCCTCAATGGCCCGGTTTATATCCGCAGTCAGCGCGTCGATGCCGGCGCGCAGCTCGAGCACAAGGGCGGTATCCATTACGTCCTGGCCACTCGCACCCCAATGGACACAGCCGGCCGCGGCCTTGTCGCTCTTGGCTACCTCGGCGGTGAGCGCATCGACAACCGCGTCGCTCAAGCTGCCGGCTGCCGCTGCCGCTTCGCCGAGCGCCGCCAAGTTGTAGCGCTCGGCCCGGCAGGCAGCGGCGATCGGCTCGACCACGGAGGCCGGGACGACGCCTACGGCTGCTTCCGCGCGCGTCAGGGCAGCCTCGAAATCCAGCATGCGCTGCAGCCTTGCACGATCGTCCACGATCGCGCGCATGGCGGGGCTCGCAACGAGGGCCGGGAGCAGCGAGAAGACAAGCTGATTGGTCATGAACGAGCCGTGCCACCCTCAATACATGTTCCGGAAAAATGGATATCCGATTTCGGTCGAAATACGCTCTAGCGGCCTTGGCGTTCGGCGCCAACCCCCCTTGGACTGCAGATCTGCACCGCTTTGGGCGTCGCGAAAATCGCTTTCCTGGCGAGCCGCCAAGGCCTTATACCAAGCAATCAAAGCGAGGAGAGAAGCCGATGGCAATGACCATGACGGGCGAGGTCCAATTGCCCGCCAGTCGCGAGGCCGTGTGGGCCAAGCTCAATGATCCGGAGGTGCTCAAGGTTTGCATCCCCGGTTGCGAGCAGCTCGACAAGACCTCCGATACCGAGTTCCAGGCGATCGCCACTATCAAAGTCGGGCCCGTCAAGGCGCGCTGGAAGGGCAAGGTGCGGCTTTCCGACCTCGACCCGCCGAGCAGCTATCGCATCTCCGGTGAAGGCGAGGGAGGTGTTGCCGGCTTTGCCAAGGGGGGCGCCAAAGTGTCGCTGGCCGACAAGGATGGCGGCACGCTGTTGAGCTATGACGTCGAGGCGCAGATCGGCGGTAAGCTGGCGCAACTCGGCCAGCGCTTGATCAGCGGCGCCGCGAAGAAGACTGCCGACGATTTCTTCCAGAAATTCGCCACTGCCGTGGCGCCGGCGCCTTGACCTGGCGTTGCGGAGCTTCGATAGCTCTCTTGTTTGAAAGCCGGCCGCGGGGCAAAATCGCGCCATGCTGCCCTATTTGCGCGGCGCCGGTCATTGATCTTCAAGGAGGATTCTCATGGTAGCCGTCGCGATGACGGTGAACGGCAAGCCCGTCACCGGCGACATTGATCCGCGCACCCTGCTGGTGCAGTTTCTTCGAGAGGAGCTGCGTCTCACCGGTACGCATGTGGGCTGCGACACCTCGCAATGCGGCGCTTGTGTCGTTCATGTGAACGGCAAGGCAGTCAAATCCTGCACAATCTTCTCTTGGCAGGTCGACGGTGCCGACGTCACCACCATCGAGGGATTGGCATCGCCGAGCGGGCCGCTGCATCCGATGCAGGAGGCCTTCCGCGAGCATCACGGCCTCCAATGCGGCTATTGCACCCCCGGCATGATCATGACCGCCGTCGATATGGTGAACCGCAAGGGGCACGAGCTCGACGAGCAGACCATCCGGCACGAGCTCGAAGGCAATCTGTGCCGTTGCACCGGCTACCACAATATCGTCAAAGCAATCGCCGCCGGCGCGCGAGCCATGGGGCAGGGGGCGGGCGCCGGGCAGCACGCCGCGGAATAGCCACTGCCGCTGCCTGCTTAAGTGAACGCCAAGGGAGAACCGCCGAGGAGACCGCCATGAGCGCGACCGGGATCGGCGCGTCGGTGCGCCGTCAGGAGGACCAGCGTTTCATTACCGGCAAGGGGCGCTACACCGCCGATATTGAACGGCCTAAGCAGGCCTTCGCCTGCTTTGTGCGCTCACCACATGCCCATGCCAGGATCAAGGGGATCGACACCAGGGCCGCGGCCGCCCTGCCGGGTGTGCTGGCAGTGTTGACCGGCGCCGAGCTCGCTGCCGACAAGATCGGCAATTTGGTCTGCGGCTGGATGATCCACTCCAAGGACGGCAGTCCGATGAAAATGGCGCCGCATCCGGCGCTTGCGCGTGACAAAGCTTGCCATGTCGGGGATCCGGTCGCCGTCGTGGTGGCTGAAACTTTGGCGCAGGCGAAGGATGCTGCCGAGAAGGTCCGGTGCGACTTCAAGGTCCTGGCCGCTGTCGTCGATCCGGCGCGGGCGCAAGCCAAGGAGGCGCCGCAGATTCACGATGTGGCGCCGAGCAACACCATCTATCGGTGGCAGTTGGGCGACGCCAAGGCGGTTGATGCCGCGTTCAAGTCGGCCACGCACGTCACCAGGCTCGACATCATCAACAATCGTCTGGTGCCGAATGCGATCGAGCCGCGCGCGGCGATCGGCGAATACGATTCGGGAACCGACAGTTTCACATTATGGAATACAAGCCAGAATCCGCATGTGGCGCGCCTCGTCATTTCTGCTTTTGTCGGCCTTGCGCCCGAGAACAAGCTGCGCGTGATCGCGCCCGATGTCGGAGGCGGCTTCGGCTCCAAGATCTTCATCTATCCGGAAGAGGTGGTGACGCTGTGGGCATCCAAACGCGTCGGCCGGCCGGTCAAGTGGGTCGCCGATCGCAGCGAAGCCTTCCTGTGCGACGCCCACGGCCGTGATCACGTCACCGTGGCGGAGATGGCGTTCGGCGACGGCGGCAAGATCCTGGCGCTGCGGGCGCGGACCATCGCCAATCTCGGCGCTTATATGTCGACGTTCTCATCATCAGTGCCGACCTACCTGTACGCGACACTGCTGTCCGGCCAATATGAGATTCCCGCGATCTACTGCGAGGTCGATGCCGTCTACACCAATACGCTGCCGGTTGACGCCTATCGCGGCGCCGGCCGGCCGGAGGCGGCATTCGTGGTGGAGCGTCTGGTCGAAGTCGGCGCCCGCGAGCTCGGGATGGATCCGGCCGAGCTGCGGGGCCGGAATTTCATCAAGAGCTTTCCTCACCAGACGCCGGTGATCATGAATTACGACGCCGGCGACTATTTGGCCGTGCTCGACAAGGCGCTGCAGGTCGCCGATGCCAAAGGCTTCGAGGCCCGCAAGCGCCAGTCGGCTGAGCGCGGCAAGTTGCGGGGTCTTGGATTTTCGACCTATATCGAAGCGTGCGGTCTCGCGCCGAGCCAAGCCGTAGGCTCGCTCGGCTGCGGGGTGGGACTGTGGGAATCCGCCGAGGTGCGGGTCAACCCGACCGGCTCGGTCGAAGTCTTGACCGGCTGTCATGCGCATGGCCAGGGTCACGAGACCACTTTCGCGCAGGTGGTGGCTGATCGGCTGGGCATCCCGATCGACAAGGTGAGCGTGGTCCACGGGGATACCGAGAAGGTGCAGTTCGGCATGGGCACCTACGGTTCCCGTTCCGGCGCCGTCGGCATTTCTGCGCTGGTCAAGGCTTTGGACAAGGTTGAAAGCAAAGCCAAGAAGGTCGCAGCGCAGATGCTGGAGGCGGCCGAAGCCGATATTCAGCTCAAGGACGGCAAGTTCACGATCGCCGGTACCGACAAATCGTTGGACTGGGGTGAAGTGACGCTGAATGCCTATGTGGCGCACAAGTTTTCCGGCCAAGAGCTCGAGCCGGGCTTGAAAGAGGGCGCCTTCTACGACCCGGTGAATTTCACCTTTCCGGCCGGCTGCCATATCTGCGAGGTCGAGGTCGATCCGCAGACCGGGGAGAGCGAGGTCGTCGCCTGGACTGCGGTCGATGATTTCGGGACGGTCATCAATCCCATGATCGTCGAAGGCCAGGTCCATGGCGGCATTGCGCAGGGCATCGGCCAAGCATTGTTCGAACACGCGGTTTATGACCGGGAAGGCCAGCTCGTCACCGGCTCGATGATGGATTACTGCCTGCCGCGCGCCGACAATCTGCCGAGCTTCAAGGTGGCGATGACCGTGACGCCGAGCCCTTCCAACCCGTTGGGCATCAAGGGCTGCGGGGAAGCCGGCGCAATCGCGGCGCCGGCCGCAGTGATCAATGCATTGACCGATGCGATCGGCACCGAGGCGTTGACGATGCCGGCAACGCCGCAATCGGTGTGGGCCGCGCTGCAGACGGTGAGCCCAAGTGTAGCTGCATGAAGTAACCGCTGGCTTTCGAAAGCGGCGGCGCCCGAGCTTGAGACGAAGGATTTGGAGGACCAGGATGTACGCCTTTACTTTTCATCGGCCGACGACCGTTCGGCAGGCTGCGAGCCTGCTGGCCAAGCACGAGGAAGCCAAGCTCCTCGCCGGCGGTCACACTTTGATTCCCACCATGAAATTGCGGCTGGCTGGCCCGCCGCAGATCGTCGACATGTCCAGGATCGAGGGACTGAGCGGCATAGAGGTCAAGGGACGCTCCATCACCATCGGGGCGATGACCCCGCATGCCGAGGTGGCGAGCTCGCCGCAGGTGCAAGAGGCGATCCCGGCGCTAGCCGTCCTGGCTGGCGGGATCGGCGATCCGGCGGTACGTCACCGCGGCACGATCGGGGGCTCGATCGCCAACAATGATCCGAACGCCGACTATCCCGCCGGCTGTCTCGGTCTCGGCGCCACCATCGTGACCAACAAGCGGCGCATCAAGGCGGACGATTTCTTCAAGGGGCTGTTCGAGACCGCGCTCGAGAGCGACGAGATCATCACCAAGGTGATGTTCCCGGTGCCGCAAAAGGCGGGCTATGTGAAATTTCCCAATCCGGCCTCGCGTTTCGCCCTCGTGGGCGTATTCGTGTCCAAGCGCAGCTCCGAGATTCGTGTGGCTGTGACCGGGGCAGGTGCCAGCGGAGTTTTTCGGGTGCCGTCCTTTGAGGAGGCCTTGAAGAAGCGCTTCGGGCCGAAATCGCTCGATGGGCTTTCGATTCCCCCCGATGGCATGAGCAGCGATATCCACGGCAGTGCCGAATATCGGGCGCATCTCGTCGGCGTGCTTGCCCGCCGCGCAGTCGCAGCAGCGGTCGCCGGTTGAGCTGTTGCCCACCAGGACGGCGGCGCCCTTTGGACTGCTCATGAACAAAACGACCAGCAAATCGCCGCCGGCTTCGATTGACGCGACCCTCGAGCTCCTCGCAGCGGCCGACTATGTCGCCGACCGCCCGCTCGCAACGGTCCTGTTCCTCGCGCTGAGGATGGGCCGGCCGTTATTTCTCGAAGGAGAGGCCGGCGTAGGCAAGACGGAGATCGCCAAGGTCCTTTCGGCAACGCTCAGCCGACGGCTCATCCGCTTGCAATGCTATGAGGGCCTCGACGTCGCCGCCGCCGTCTATGAATGGAACTATGCGGCGCAGATGATTGCCATTCGGGTTGCCGAAGCGCAAGGCGAGCACGACCGCGAGCGGCTGGAGCATGATGTCTTCTCAGAGCGCTTCCTCATCAAACGGCCCCTGCTGCAGGCGCTCGAACCCGATCCAGCCGGTGCGCCGGTGCTGCTCATTGATGAGCTCGACCGCGCCGATGAGGCGTTTGAAGCCTTCCTGCTCGAGGTGCTGGCGGACTTCCAGGTGACGATACCGGAGCTCGGTAGCGTCAAGGCGCCGCATCCGCCGATCGTGGTCATCACCTCGAATCGCACGCGTGAGATTCACGATGCGATCAAGCGGCGCTGCCTCTACCACTGGGTCGGCTATCCCAATGCCGAGCGCGAATTGAGGATCGTTCGCGCCAAGGTGCCGGGCATCGGCGCGGCGCTGTCGGAGCAGGTCGTGGGTTTCGTGCAGGCGCTGCGCAAGCAGGACTTGTTCAAAGCGCCTGGAGTTGCCGAGACGCTGGATTGGGCGGCGGCGCTCTCCGAGCTCGACATGGTCGCGCTCGATCCTTCGACGACGACCGATACACTGGGCGTCTTGCTCAAGTACCAGGACGACATCGCGCGCATCGAAGGCACCAAGGTTCGTGAGCTTATCGAGGAGCTGCGCGCTTCACTGCGGGCGGCGGAATGATCATGCCGCAGGCGGACGGGCGGCTCGCGGAAAACATCCTTTACTTCGCCCGCGTGCTGCGAGCGGCCGGCATTCCGATCGGTCCCGGCGCGGTCCTTGATGCGCTTGCGGCCCTCAAGGTCGCGGCGATCGGTACACGCGCGGATTTTTATTGGACCCTGCATGCGATGTTCGTGAAGCGGCACGAACATTCCCTGTTGTTCGACCAGGCATTTCATCTCTTCTTTCAGCGGCGCGGATTGCTCGATCGCCTGTTGGCCTCGCTCCTGCCGCAGGCGCCGCCGACTGCGGCTGCGCCGCCCAAGCCGGGCGCCCAGCGCGTCGAGGAGGCCCTGCTCTCAAGCCTGCGCGAATTCGAGCAAGAAATGCGCGAGGTCGATGCTCGCCTTACGGTCTCAGATCGAGAGGTGCTGCAGAAAAAGGATTTCGCGCAAATGTCGGCCGCCGAGATCGCCGCCGCCAAGGCCGCGATAGCCCGCTTCTCGCTGTCCCTCGACGAGGTGACGACGCGGCGGCTTAAGGCCGATCGCCATGGCCGCTTCGTCGACTTGCGCCGCACCCTGCGGGCCAGCCTCAAAGCCGGCGGCGCGGTGATAGATCTCAAATATCTCGGCCTGCGTCGCCAGCCGCCGCCGGTCGTGGCACTGATGGACATCTCGGGCTCCATGAGCCAGTACACTCGGCTGTTCCTGCATTTCCTCCATGCCGTCACGGATGCGCGCAAGCGCGTGGCGACCTTCCTGTTCGGCACCCGCCTCACCAACGTGACCCGCGCGCTCAAGGCCAAGGATCCCGACGAGGCGCTCGCCGCCTGCGCAGCCAGCGTCGCTGATTGGTCCGGTGGCACCCGCATTGCGAGCTCGCTTCACGCCTTCAACAAGCTGTGGGCGCGTCGTGTGCTGGCGCAAGGGGCCATCGTGCTGCTGATCACCGACGGGCTCGAGCGCGATGGCGACGATCGCCTGGCCTTCGAGATCGACCGTCTGCACCGCTCCTGCCGCAGGCTCATCTGGCTCAATCCGCTGCTGCGATTCGCGGGTTTCGAGGCCAAGGCCAGAGGCATTCGCGCCATGCTGCCCCATGTCGACGAATTGCGGCCAATACACAACCTTGATTCCATGGCCGAGTTGGTGCGTGCCCTGTCGGGAGCCGGTCTCGGCGCCCGCGCCTGGCTGGAAAAGGTGGCCTAAAGCAGTTGCCATGCAGGATGCCTATATGAGGGAGGCTTGTATGAACCAGACATCAGGGAGACTCCCATGAGCATGCTGGCACGGGACGAGGACATCCTCCGGGCGGCGGAGGATTGGCGAAAGGCGGGACGCGGCGTCGCGCTCGCGACCGTGGTTGAGACCTGGGGCTCGGCACCGCGGCCGGTCGGCTCGAACCTGGTGATCGACCAGGAGGGCAACTTCTTGGGCTCGGTCTCCGGCGGCTGTGTCGAAGGAGCAGTGGTGGCGGAAGCGCTCGATGTGATCGAGACCGGTGCGCCCAAGACGCTCGAATTCGGCGTTGCCGACGAGGCCGCCTGGAAGGTCGGGCTCTCCTGCGGCGGCACGATCCGGGTCTTTCTCGAAAAGGTGGATTAACCAATGCGCTTTCGCGCGAGGCGGACATGAAGCTCGCGATCCTGGCAGCACTCAACAGCGAGCGTACGGCGCGCCGCGCCGCGATCGTGGTCACCGACCCCGCCTCGGGTGCACAGCGGCTGGTCAAGGCTGCCGATATTGCCGCCGACCCGCTCAAGGAATTCCTGGAGAAACAGCTGCGCATGGGCAAGAGCGGCATGGCGGAGACCCCGGAGGGCCGCGTGTTCTTGACCGTCCATGTGCCGCCGGCGCGATTGGTCATCACCGGCGCGGTGCACATCAGCCAGGCGCTTGCGCCGATGGCGAAGCTGGTCGGTTACGACGTCACCATCGTCGATCCGCGTACCGCGTTCGCAAGCGTCGAGCGCTTTCCCGACGTCAAAGTGATCGCCGAGTGGCCGGATGTCGCCCTGCCGCCGCTCGGCATCGATCATTACACCGCGTTTGTCGCGCTCACCCACGATCCCAAGATCGACGACCCCGCGCTCACGCACGCTTTGACACGCGATTGCTTCTACATCGGGGCGCTGGGCTCCAAGAAGACTCATGCGCGGCGGATCGAGCGCCTGAAGGCGCAGGGGATCGCTGAGGCCGACCTTGCCCGCATCCACGCACCGATAGGTCTTGCCATCGGCGCGGTCTCGCCGGCCGAGATCGCGATTTCCATCATCGGTCAGATCACGGCGCGGCTGCGGCTGCCGGCGGGGCTGGCGCCATGAAATTTGGCCCGGTGCCGGTCGCCGAAGCCGAAGGGGGGATTGCGGTCCATTCGATCCGCAAGGGATCGACTGTGCTCAAGAAGGGCACCGTTATCGGCAAGGCCGAAGTTGCGGCGCTACGCGCCGCCGAGGTTGCTGAAATCGTTGTCGCGCGGCTCGAACCTGACGATGTGCCCGAGGATGTGGCCGCCGCCGAGATTGCGGCTGCGGTGGCGGGTGAAGGCACTCGCATCGATCGCGCCTTCACAGGCCGTGCCAATCTGTTCGCCGATCGTGCTGGAGTGCTGGTTGTCGACAAGGAGGCGATCGATCGCCTCAACCTGGTCGAGGAGGCGATCACCTTCGCGACGCTTGCCGCCTATAAGCCGGTCGTGGCCGGTGAGATGATCGCGACCGTCAAGATCATTCCCTTTGCGGTGCCGCGACCGGTGCGTGATGCCGCGCTGGCGGTCGCGCGTACGGCCGCGCCGTTGATCACCGTTGCCCCCTACCGCATCCGCAAGGTCGGGGTGGTTTCGACCCTGCTTCCTGGGCTCGCCGGCAAGGTGGTGGAAAAGACACTGAAAGTCACGGAGGAGCGTTTGGCGCCTGCGGGTGCCACGATCATCGCCGAGCGCAGGGTGCTGCATGAGCAGGCGGCACTCGCCCGGGCGATCGACGAGGTCCTCAAGCAAGGCGTAGAGCTCGTCATCGTGTTCGGGGCCTCCGCCATTGCCGACCGGCGCGATGTCATTCCGGCGGCGGTGGAGGCTATCGGCGGACGCATCGAGCATTTCGGCATGCCGGTCGATCCCGGCAATCTGCTCTTGGTCGGCACTGCCGGCGGACGCGCCGTGCTCGGTGCGCCCGGCTGCGCCCGCTCGCCTAAAGAGAACGGTTTCGACTGGGTTCTCATGCGCTTGTTGGCCGGCCTCGAGGTGCCGCGCGAAGCCATTAGCGGCATGGGGGTGGGCGGACTCCTGATGGAGATCGTCACCCGGCCGCAGCCGCGCGAAGAGCCTATTGCTGCTGAAGCAAAATCGATCGCCGCGGTGGTGCTGGCGGCGGGCCGTTCGACCCGTATGGGCGGCGCCAACAAGCTCATTGAGAAGATCGGCGGAAAGCCGTTGGTGCGAATTGTCGCTGAGCAGGCGTTGGCGTCGCGCGCCCGGCCGGTCATCGTGGTGACCGGTCACCAGCGCGACGCGGTTGAAGCGACGCTGGTCGGCCTGCCGGTCCAGTTCACCCACAATCCGGATTTCGCACAGGGGCTCGGCACATCCGTGCGCGCCGGCATTGCCGCAGTGCCGCCGGCCGCGGATGGAGCGGTGATCTGCCTCGGCGACATGCCGCAAGTCGATGCAGCGCTGATCGATCGCCTGATTGCAGCTTTCGCGCCCGATCGAGGGGCGCTGGCAGTGGTACCCACCATCGAGGGCAGGCGTGGCAATCCAGTATTGTGGTCGCGCCGCTTCTTCCCGGAATTGATGGCGATCGAAGGGGATGTGGGTGCGCGCAACCTCATCGGCCGCTACGGAGAAGCGGTGATCGAAGTTCCGGTCGCCGACAAGGGAGCGCTCACCGATATCGACACCCAAGAAGCGCTTGCCGGCGTGAGAGCTGAGCTCGAGCACGGCAAAGTTTCACGCGAGAGGGCGTAAAGCTGAAGCCCGCAGCCTTTGCTGTTCTATTTCTTCTGCGCGCTGCCAGGGAATAGTCGCAACCTGTTTATCATCACCGGTCACGCGACCAGCGGGCGACGCCTTCGCAACTGTGCCGCGCCGCACTCGGCTGTTTGAATCGCGTTCACCAAGTCGCAACGCTTGGCTACTAGGCTTTCTGCTGTTCCTTTCAGGGGAGGGGGTGATGACCGGCACCTTGCGGGTCCTATCGCGTATTTTGCTTGCGACGACGCTATTGCTTGCCCTTTGCGTGCCGGTGGAGCTTGCGGGCGCGGACACTGCACACGCGGCCGGTGCGCTCGCAGTCGGGAATTGCGGGGCCTATGGCGTAGCGTATGACTTCACCGAGGTCGAACAGGCGAGCGCTGCCGCGCTTCACCAATGTGCCGGCGATTGCAAAGTGGCGGCCTCCATGCGTGGCAACTGTGCGGCGCTGTCCATCGATATGCGCAATGCGTGCGGCGCCTTCGGATACGCGGCGGCACCGCAGCTCGGCGAAGCGGAGAACGCGGCGCTCCGCTACTGTTATCGCAACGGCGGCAAGGACTGCATCATCCGTGCCTTTGTTTGCGACGCCAAGGGCTGAACGCGGGCGGGCAGTCTATCTGAGCGTGACATCCAAACCTGTCCACAGCACCACTATAAATTGATTCTTTGTTCCGCTAGGCTCGCATGGCGCGAGTTGGCGGGGCGTGAATGACGGACGCGGCAATCCCGGGCGGACGGCTCGGTTCGGCATGGCAATGGCCGGTCCGGCCCTTCAGCGCATTGGCCGGACGCTTGGCCGCTGAAGGCGAGCGACGGTTCCTGTGGTTGCCCGTATATTTCGGCGCCGGGATCGCAGTCTACTTCGCGCTCACGTTCGAGCCGCCGCTCTGGTGGGGTGCCGCGGCAGCCGGAGCCAGTACACTCTTAGCATTGGGGCTGCGCCGGCATGGGGCCTTGTGCGAGACCATGCTTGCGCTGGCGGCATTTGCCGCCGGCTTCGGCCTGATGCGAGAGACCGCCTCGGAGCGCCAGGCCCCGATGCTGCAGCGGCAGCTTGGGCCGATACCGGTGACCGGGCGGATCGTCGACATCGATCAGGTGGAGAAGGGCTGGCGCATCATCATCGCGACCGACCCTTTGCCGGGCCTTGATGCAGCCGAGCAGCCGCAGCGCCTACGCGTGCACATTCCGCGGGCGAGCGATGAGCTCAACCCTGGTGATCGCGTGGGCCTGAAAGCGATGCTCTATCCTGTGCCGGCGCAGGTTTTGCCGGGTGGGCGGGATTTCCAGCGCGAGCTCTTTTTCGCCCGCATCGGCGGCGTCGGCTACAGCTTCGGGGCCGCGCACAAGCTCGCGCCTGACGCGGTTTCGATCGCAGCCGCGGACAGCTGGCGCGAGAGGCTCAGGCGCCTGCGCACCGAGATGTCACGACGGATCGTCGAAGCGCTGCCGGGGCCCGCCGGAGGTGTGGCCTCGGCGTTGATCACCGGCAAGCGCGGCACTATCCCGGAGGACGTCAAGCAGGATTTCCGCGACTCCGGGCTTTCGCATTTGTTGTCGATCGCCGGGCTGCATCTCGGCCTCGTTGGCGCATTCGTCTTCTTCGTCGTACGCGGTGCGCTGGCCCTCGTTCCGGCGATCGCGCTTCGACTGCCGATCAAGAAAATCGCTGCCGGCGCAGCCCTCATTGTGCTTGCCTGCTACCTGTTGATCTCCGGCGCCGCGATCCCGACCGAGCGCGCCTTCGTGATGAACGGCCTTGCTTTCGCGGCGATCATCATCGATCGGCTGCGGATATCGATGCGGGTCTGCGCGCTCGCAGCAGTGGTGGTGTTGGTCACCGATCCGTCGAGCCTCGTCGGCGTCAGCTTCCAGATGTCGTTCGGCGCCGTCGTTGCACTGATCGCGGTCTACGAGACTTACGGCAAACGCCTCGGCTCATTGTTGCACGGCCGCTCGGTCGTAAGCCATGTCGTGGGCTACTGCGCCGGCATCTGCATCATGACGATCATCGCCACCCTCGGCACCGCGCCCTTCTCGATTTACCACTTTCATCGCCTCGCCCTCTATTCTCCGCTCGCCAATGTGATCGCCGTGCCTTTGAGCGCGCTGTGGACGTTGCCCTGCGGCGTCATCGCCTGCCTGTTGATGCCGTTCGGGCTCGAGCGGCTGGCGCTCACGCCGATGGGGTGGGGGATCGACGCCACGATCTGGATTGCGCACCAGGTCTCCGCCTTGCCGGGCGATGTATGGACCACACCCAGGTTGCCGACCGCGGGCTTGATCGCGATTGTGCTCGGAGGGCTTTGGCTGTGCCTTTGGCGCGGCACTTGGCGGCGCTGGGGCCTTGCGGCGATCATCGCCGGGCTGGCCAGCATGACGCTGACCCGCCTGCCCGACGTCGTGATCGCCGATGGTGGGCGCTTCCTCGCCGTTCGCGCCGCCGACGCGCACTATTTCGTCGCCGCCGACAAGAACGAGAAGATCGTGCGCTCGCTGTTTGCAGAGGAGACGAGCGAAGCTCTTGATCCCTGGCCACGCGGCGCGAGCCGCGGCGGAGAGCTTGATTGCACGACCGGACAGTGCCGCTATCGCCGCGCGGGCAAGCAAATCGCCATTGTCACCGCTGCCAACGGGGTGCCGGCCAATTGCGATGGGCTCGATGCGATCGTCGCCCAGGTCCCTGCCGGCTTCCGCTGCCGTGCCATCATCCCGGTCGTGGACCGTATCGACGTGTTCCGGCGTGGCGCAGTCGCGCTATGGCTCCAACAAGACGGCATCCTCATTGAAAGCGCGAACGAGAGCCGCGGGGCCCGCCCGTGGGTGCCGCATCCGCGCGCCAAGTCCTCGCCGCCCGGCACTCCGTCGCGCTAGCGCATGTTCCGATCGAAAAGACTCCAGTCGTCGCCTGCGGGCATAGCCCGTCGAAGACGGGCGTAAACGCCCTTATGACCCGCGGGTCCATCTTTTTCGCAAGAAGATGGATTGCCGGGTCAAGCCCCGGCAATGACGCTGAAGTGGATCAATTCGACCGGGAACCGATGTTAGCGCAACGAAGGCGCGGGGGCGGCTTGTGCTCTTTGCCGCTTTGCTGTAAAAACCGACTGACTGGTCAGTCATTATTTTCGTTGCTGCGAAATGGCCGAGGCTGCACCCCGCCGCAAGCGTCAGGCGAAACCGGGGCGTCGTTCCGCAAGGCCGCCGCGCGCGGGCCGGCAGGCCGAGCGTCGCCGCGTCATTCTGGCTGCGGCGCTGGGCGAATTCTCCGCGCGCGGCTTTGCGGCCGCTCGCCTGGACGACATCGCCGAGGCCGCCGGCATCGCCAAAGGCACGATCTATCTCTACTTCCGCGACAAAGAGGCGCTTTTCCAGGACCTGATCCGTTCGGAGATGAGCCCGGTAGCGGATGCACTCGAAGCGGCGCTTGCGATCGATCTCCCATTGCGTGCGGTGGCGGAGCATGCGGTCGAGCTGTTTGTCCGCGAGGTCTACGGCACCTCCCGGCGCGACATCATCCGTCTCATCCTCACCGAGGGGCCACGCTTCCCGAAGCTTGCCGATTTCTACTATCGCGAGGTGCTTTCGCGCATTGTCACCGCCGTCCGCAGGCTGCTCGAGCGTGCCCGCGCGCGCGGCGAGTTGCACAGCGATACCCTGATCCACTTCCCGCAGTTGCTGGGCGCGCCCGGTATCGTCGCCATCTTATGGAGCGGACTATTTGAACGGCAGGCGCCGCTCGATGTGCGGAGCCTGATGCGTGCTCATCTCGACATTCTGTTGGGCGAAGGGAAGACCAGATGAGCTGCGGGCGTACCGTAATTGGGCTCGTGCTGGCGCTCCTCGCCACCGGGTGCGCGGGCGGGGACAAATCGAGCTTTCAGGGTTGGATCGAGGCCGATCTCATTTTCGTCAGCCCGGACGAGAGCGGCCGGGTCGAGACGCTGGCCGTGAACGAGGGCGACCAAGTCGGAATCGGTGCACCGCTCTTCAGCGTCGATGCCGACCTGCAGAAGGCGGATTTGCAAATGCAGGAAGCCGCGCTCACCAATGCCCAGCAGGCTTTCGATCGGGCGCGCGATCTGCTCAAGACTCAGGCCGGCACGCAGAAAAACTTCGAGGACGCCGATGCCGCTTTGAGAACCGCGCAGGCCAGGGTCAACTCCTCGAAGACCCGGCTCGAGCGTCGCAAGGTCGCAAGCCCGGTTACCGGGAGCGTCGAGCAAATCTATTTCCGCGTTGGCGAGATGGTAGCGGCCGGCAAGCCGGTCGTGGCGCTCTTGCCTCCGGGCAATCTGAAGGTGCGGTTCTTCGTCAATGAGGCTGTGCTGCCGGCGATCAAGCTCGGCGACACAGTGAAGGTCGAGTGCGACGGCTGCGCCGCGGACCTGAACGCGACCGTCAGCTTCATCTCGCGCAGCTCTGAGTTCACCCCGCCGGTCATCTACTCGACGGAAGAGCGTGACAAGCTCGTCTTCTTGATCGAGGCGCGCCCGGAGCGGCCGGATCGACTGCGCGTCGGCCAACCGGTGAGCGTCACGCTTGCCTCCGCGCCGGCCCCCGCCAAGGCGACGCAATGACGGCCGTGCCGGACATCGCCATCGAGGTCGAGGGACTGACCAAATCGTTCGATGGCCGCGTGGTTGTGCGCGACCTGACGCTCAAGGTCAGGCGCGGAAGCATCTACGGTTTCCTCGGTCCCAATGGCTCCGGCAAGACCACCACCATCCGCATGCTGTGCGGCCTGCTCACGCCCGACCAAGGACGCGGCACGTGCCTCGGCCTCGACATCCGCACGCAATCTGCAGAGATCAAGCAGCGCGTCGGCTATATGACGCAGCGCTTCAGTCTCTATCAAGACCTTTCAGTGCGCGAGAATCTGGAGTTTGTCGCGCGACTCTACGGACTTTCGGACCCGGTCGCTGCAGCGCGGGCGATGATCGAGCGGATCGGCCTTGCGGGGCGCGACCGGCAACTGGCGAGCGAGCTGTCAGGTGGATGGAAGCAGCGCCTTGCGCTCGGCGCCTGCACGCTGCCGAACCCACAGCTCTTGCTGCTCGATGAGCCCACCGCCGGGGTCGACCCGAAAGCGCGGCGCGAGTTCTGGAGCGAAATTCACGCGCTCGCCGGCGAAGGGCTGACCGTTCTGGTCTCCACCCATTACATGGACGAGGCCGAGCGCTGTCATGAGATCGCCTACATCGCCTACGGCAATCTGTTGGTGCACGGCACGGTCGACGAGGTGATCGCCAGATCACACCTTACCACCTACGCGGTCAGCACCGCCGATGGCGCCGGCTTGGCAAGGCTGGCCGAGGAGCTCCAGGCTCGCCCGGGCATCGACATGGTGGCACCGTTCGGCACGAGCCTGCACGTCTCCGGGCGCGACCCGGCAGCCCTGGAGGCCGCGATTGCGCCCGATCGCAACCGCGCCGGCCTGGACTGGACGCTCTCGCGGCCAACGCTCGAGGACGTCTTCATCGATCTGATGACGAAATCGCAGGACAATTTCCAATGATGGAGATGTCGTTCCCATGACCCAGGTCCTGGCGGGGCCATCTCGGATGCACGAGGCCGGTGCTGCGCGCGGCGGCTTCTGGATGCGCACCGCCGCGATGCTGATCAAGGAATTCATTCAGTTGCGGCGCGATCGCGTCTCCTTCGCCATGATCATCATGATTCCTCTCGTGCAGCTCATGCTGTTCGGCTACGCCATCAACACCAATCCGCGCCACCTGCCGACCGCCGTTCTGCTTCAGGAGGAGAGCGACATCGGCCGTTCGATCCTGAAGGCTCTGGAGAACACCGATTATTTCACCGTTACCAGGCAGGTGAGCAACGAAGCGGAGTTCGATCGGCTGCTTGCCTCCGGCAAGGTCCTGTTCGCAATCGAGATCCCGGCGAATTTCGAGCGTGATGTGCGGCGCGGCGATCGCCCGGCGCTTTTGGTTGCCGCGGACGCAACCGATCCAGTGGCGGCGGGCTCGGCCATCGCAGCGCTCGGTCAGCTCGTCACCAGCGCCCTGCAGCACGACCGCTATATTCCGGATTCGGAGCCGGCGCCTTTCGAGATGCGGACGCATAACCGATTCAATCCGGCGGGCACGACAGCACTCAACATCGTCCCGGGGCTCGTCGGCACCATCCTCACCATGACCATGCTGATCTTCACCGCATTGTCGGTGACCCGCGAGATAGAGCGTGGCACCATGGAGAGCCTGCTCGCCATGCCGATCACCCCGATCGAGATCATGCTCGGCAAGATCATTCCCTACATCATGGTCGGGTTCATTCAGGCGGCTCTCATCATTGGCATCGGCGTCGGTCTGTTCGGGGTCCCGGTGCTCGGCAGCATTTCACTACTCGCGGCGCTCAGCATCCTGTTCATAACGGCCAACCTGGCGATCGGCTATACGTTTTCCACGCTTGCCCAGAACCAGCTTCAGGCCATGCAGATGTCGATGATGTTCTTTCTGCCGAACATCCTCCTGTCGGGGTTCATGTTCCCATTTGCCGGCATGCCGCGCTGGGCACAATGGATCGGTGAGGCGCTGCCGCTCACGCACTATCTGCGCATTGTACGTGCGATCTTGCTCAAGGGCTCGAATCTCGCTGATCTCGGCTTCGACACCGTCGCGCTCGCGGGCCTGATGTTGATAGCCATGACGGTCGCAGTGACACGCTTTCGACGGACGCTGGACTAAATCGCTGCCCAGCTTCCGAACTTCGTGATACATCGCGGCGCATGAATGATCCCGTTCTTGTTGAGGTGGTGCGCGGCGACATGGTGGAGAGCCGCCACGGCGGCGCCTTTGCGGTCGTCGATGCGGCCGGGCGGGTGGTGCTGTCGCAAGGCGATATTGCGCGACCGGTTTATGCGCGCTCCGCCATCAAACCCTTGCAGGCGCTGCCGTTGATCGAGAGCGGGGCCGCTGACCATTTTGGCCTGGGAGTACGTGAGATTGCACTGGCCTGCGCGTCGCACAATGGCGCGCCCACTGTGGTTGCCGCAGTCGAAGCCTGGCTCAAGCGGATCGGCCTTAGTGCCGACGATCTCGAATGCGGGGCGCACGTCCCGAGCGATGCCGAGGCCGCGCACGCCCTCATCCGCGCCGGCCGCGCGCCCTCGGCCTTGCACAACAACTGCTCGGGCAAGCATGCGGGATTTCTGGCGACCGCGCGCCATCTCGGCGAGCCGACCCGCGACTATATTGCGCCCACGCATCCGGTGCAGCGGCGCGTCGAGGCGGTGCTGTCGGCGATGACCGGCCTTGATCTCGAACGCGCGCCGCATGGCGTGGACGGCTGCGGCATTCCGGTGATCGGCATTCCGCTTGCCGCGATGGCACGTGCCATGGCCCGCATGGGCGATCCGGCCGGGCTTCCTACCGCGCGCGCCGCCGCCGCAAGGCGCATCCTCGATGCCATGGCGGCCGAATCTGCGTTCGTGGCCGGTGCCAGCAACTTCTCCCGCGAGATCATGCGGATTGCGGCCGCAACCGTGCGGCTCAAGACCGGCGCCGAGGGGATGATGTGCGCCAGCCTGCCGCGCCACGGCCTCGGGATCGCGCTCAAGATCAGCGATGGCGCGAGTCGCGCCGCGGAAGTCGCCATGGGGGCCATCCTCATTCGGCTTGGCAGGCTCGACCAGGCCGAAGCAGCTGCGCTTGAAGCTGTGCTGCGGCCGCCGGTCCGCAACGTTGCCGAGCGCGTGGTAGGACATGTGCGCCCGGCCGCCGCGGTGTTCCGGTGACACTCGTCGTCCAGGGCTTGTCGACCAGCTCCATCTCTTGGCAAAAATCGGTCCATGGAGGTTCGAGCGGCTACGGCACGCGACGATGATGCGATCTGGCGGATCATCGGCCCGACGATCCGGGCCGGCGAAACCTATGCGTTGCCGCGCGACATAAGCCGTGCGGATGCGCTTGCGTATTGGAAGTCCCCCGGCCACGAGGTCTTCGTCGCCGAGGAGAACGGCACGGTACTGGGTACCTACTATCTGCGCGCCAATCAGCGCGGCGGCGGCGCCCATGTGGCCAATTGCGGCTACATGACCGCGGCTGAGGCGAGCGGGCGAGGGGTGGCGCGCGCGATGTGCGCGCATTCGCTTGCGCGCGCCAAGGTGCGGGGCTTTCGCGCCATGCAGTTCAACTTCGTGGTCGGCAGCAACACGCGCGCGATCGCGCTGTGGCAGAGCTTCGGCTTTGCGATCGTCGGGCGCCTGCCGGAAGCGTTCGCGCATCCGCGGCTCGGGGACATCGAGGCCGTGGTGATGTACCGCAAGCTCTAGTCATTCAACCCAGCGCCGGATCATCAAAGGCGCGTCACTGAACCTTCACGGGAATCATGCATTGTAAGGGGAAGCGATGGGGCACCCTCATCGCTTGACGGCCACGATCGTGAGCGGGCGACGCCGGATGTACGCGCGCCTTCTCATTCGTGGTCGTTGCTGTTTCTGGATGCGGCGGCGAACGCCACGCCGATTTCGGTCGTAAGCAACAGGCGAAAAGCAAAAGGCCCGGGACCATCCCGGGCCTTTCGCATCTATGTTCCGCGCGGACTTAGAAGTCCATCCCGCCGCCCGGGGGCATCGGGGGAACCGGCGCCTGCTTCTTCGGCAGCTCGGCCACCATCGCCTCAGTCGTGATCAGGAGGCCGGCAACGGAGGCCGCGTCCTGCAGCGCGGTACGCACGACCTTGGTCGGATCGATGATGCCCTTGGACACCATGTTGACGTACTCGCCCGACTGCGCGTCGAAGCCGAAGTTGTACTGATCCTTCTCGAGGATCTTGCCCACCACCACCGAGCCGTCCTCGCCGGCATTGATGGCGATTTGGCGGGCCGGATAGGAGATCGCCTTACGGACAATCTCGACACCGTGCTTCTGGTCTTCGTTCTGGGTGCGGACGCGCTTGAGCGCCTCGACCGAGCGCAAGAGCGCGACGCCGCCGCCCGGCAGGATGCCTTCCTCGACCGCGGCGCGGGTCGCATGCATCGCATCGTCGACGCGATCCTTGCGCTCCTTCACCTCGACCTCGGTCGCGCCGCCGACGCGGATCACTGCGACGCCGCCGGCCAGCTTGGCCAGCCGCTCCTGCAGCTTCTCGCGATCGTAATCGGATGTCGTCTCCTCGATTTGCGCCTTGATCTGGGCAATGCGGGCTTCAATATCGGCCTTCTTGCCGGCGCCGTTGACGATGGTCGAGTTCTCCTTCTCGATCATCACCTTCTTGGCGCGCCCGAGCATGTTAAGCGTGACGTTCTCGAGCTTGATGCCGAGATCCTCGCTGATCGCCTGCCCGCCGGTGAGGATCGCGATATCCTGCAGCATGGCCTTGCGGCGATCACCGAAGCCGGGCGCCTTGACGGCCGCGACCTTGAGGCCGCCGCGCAGCTTGTTCACCACCAGGGTTGCCAGCGCCTCGCCTTCGACTTCCTCGGCGATGATCACCAGCGGCTTGGAGGTCTGCACCACCGACTCCAGAAGCGGCAAGAGCTCCTGCAGGCCGGAGAGCTTCTTCTCGTAGATCAGGATGTAGGGGTCGTCCATCTCGACCCGCATCTTCTCCGCGTTGGTGACGAAGTACGGAGAGATATAGCCGCGGTCGAACTGCATGCCTTCGACCACCTCGAGCTCGGTCTCGAGCGACTTCGCCTCTTCGACCGTGATCACGCCCTCGTTGCCTACTTTCTTCATGGCCTCGGCGAGGAAGCGGCCGATCTCGGCGTCACCGTTCGCCGAGATGGTGCCGACCTGCGCGATCTCGTCGTTCGAGGTGACCTTCTTGGAGTTCTTCTTGAGGTCCTCGACGATCGAATCGACCGCAAGGTCGATGCCGCGCTTGAGGTCCATCGGATTCATGCCGGCGGCGACCGCCTTGGCGCCCTCCTTGACGATCGAGGCGGCGAGCACGGTCGCCGTCGTGGTGCCGTCACCAGCGATATCGGAGGTCTTCGAGGCCACCTCGCGCACCATCTGCGCGCCCATGTTCTCGAACTTGTCCTCGAGCTCGATCTCCTTGGCGACCGTCACGCCGTCCTTGGTGATGCGCGGGGCGCCGAAGGACTTGTCGAGCACGACATTGCGGCCTTTGGGGCCGAGCGTCACGCGAACCGCATTCGAGAGAATTTCGACACCACGCAGCATGCGGTCGCGGGCGTCGACCGAGAATTTTACCTCTTTAGCAGCCATAGTCTTCTACTCCGTTTTGATCCTTGCCCCGCAAACGAACGCAAACCCGCATCCAGTGGGAGCAACGGATCGCCTGTTGATGGGCCGTTGATTGATTGGATCGTCGAATGCTCAACAAGGCGATCAGGCAGCCTTCTTCTTGGCGCCGGCGCCCTCGAGCACTCCCATGATGTCGCTTTCCTTCATGATCAGGTACTCGACCCCGTCGATCTTGACCTCGGTGCCGGACCACTTGCCGAACAGCACGCGATCGCCCGCCTGCACGTCGATGGGGATCAGCTTGCCGCTCTCATCGCGGCCGCCGGGGCCGACCGAGACAACCTCGCCCTGCGACGGCTTTTCCTTGGCAGTATCCGGAATGATGATGCCGCCGGCGGTGCGTTCCTCGGCATCGATGCGCTTGACGACGACGCGATCGTGAAGCGGACGAAATTTCATGACCTTCTCCTCAGGGCTTGCTGAATTGCATGGTGACTTTTGGAATGGAGCGGCCCGGCGGTTGCCCACCGCCGAACCGCTTGGCCCCGCAGATAGGGCGCACTTTTGGACTCGCAAGAGGCTCCGGCAGAATTTTTAGCACTCGATTTCATGGAGTGCTAGCAAATCATTCAAGCTACTGTTTTTATTGATGAAATATGATTAATGCGGCGTCCTGGGTGCGACCCGGGACATCTGTCAGCAGTCCTGACAGATCGCTGCTAGCCCATTGATATTGCACAATTAATTCACCTTTTGGGCTTGCAATGGGAACTCGGTTCCAGCGACACTCATTGTCGCTTGGAAGGAGCGACGCTATGATCTCAGAAGACCTCAAGAAACAGCTGTCCGGCTACGGGTTGACGACCGCCCACATCCTCTACCGGATGCCTGACCATCCCTCGTTTCTGCAAACCTATGTGTGGCAGGACTATGATATCTGCCCGAAGTTCCCGCTGCTCAACAAGTTTCTCGCCTTTTGGCTGGAGACGCTCGAGGGCCCCCTGCATTCGGTGACTGTCGCCCATGCCCGACTGATCAAGCCGGCCGAGGTCCGTGCGCTCAACGGCGAGTTCTGCTTGCACTAGTGCGGCGGTTTTGACGTTCCTATCACCATTGCGACAAGTCCTTTCATAGGAGCGCTGGTTCCGACGTGCGTAAACATGAGCGCGGCAAAGCGACACGAACGTCGGAACCGGGACAGTAGCGCCGCGGGTCGCCGCGATCCGCGCGCTCACTTCTGCGTCTTCTTGAAGTAGCGAAGGTCGGGCGGCGGCTGGTCTTTCTTGGCTGGCATCAGCAGGCCATCGGCGCTGAGCATGTAGTCTTCCTTGCCGATGGAGACGTGGTTGTTGTCCTCGCAGTATTCCTCGGTCCAGTTGGGCAGCTTCTCGGCGCTGCGGCGGTAGTTCTTCATCACCGTCCAGGGACGCGTCAGGGCATGGTCGTACACGGTGACCTCGTCGTGGGCGACGTTGGGGTCGTTCTCGTCAATAAAGATGCGCTCCTTCACCACCGTCTTGTTGTCGTGATGCAGCGGAAGACCGCTGGCATCGAATGCCCGCGGACCGCGGAAGCCGCGCGTCTCGACCTCGAGCACATCGTAGCGGCCGGCGCCGGCGCTATCGATCCAACGGCCGATGGAGTATCCGAGCAGCGTCGGCTCAAGCTCTTTCGGCCAGTCGCGCCCGTCTGTGAAGATACGTCGATCGTCCTGGATGTGGTCGATCAGAATATAGGTGGTCGTCGGATTGACGATGAACTCCATCTCGCCATAACCGTTGGTGACGCGCGGCATGCCGGGCGAGATGCATTTGTAGGTCGGGGTCGTGCCCTGGCCGCCATTGGCCTGGTCGATGAGATTGGCCTCGAACAGTGCCTGATATTCAGCCGTCAGCGGTGCCTGTTGGCCGCGACCGGCGGGCTTGCTGATGTCGTAGCGGCCGGGTCCCCCGATCGAACGCCACTGGCCCTTGAAGTCGGGATATTGCGCATCATCCCAGGCCCGGCTCGGCGATGTGGTGATGCAAATCGCGCAGCCAAGCACAATGTAGCCAACCCACTTTCGCTTCAGCATGGCGGCCTCCCCATGAGCGAAATCGCGAGTGGGGCAATGCTAACGGATCGGCACCGCCTTCGGAAGGGAGACAACTCAGCTTGGCGGATCTAGTTCAGCGTCCCGACCGCTGCGCCGATGAGGCAGGTCGAAAGCGTGCCGGAAACGATCGCCTTCAGCCCAAGCGAGATCACATCCTCGCGCCGTTCCGGTGCCATTGTGCCGAGGCCCGCGATCATGATCCCCAAGCTGCCGAAATTGGCGAATCCGCACATCGCATAGAGCATGATCAGTCGCGAGCGGGGCTCCAGCGCATCCGCGGGCAGCTTGGAAAGCTCCACATAGGCCACGAGCTCGTTGAGGATGGTCTTGATCCCCATGAGCGAGCCGGCCGTCATCGCCTCCTTCCAGGGTATGCCCATGAGCCAGCAGACAGGCGCCATCAGGTAGCCTAAGGCCCGCTGCAGCGAGATCGGCGCGCCGGCCACATCCGGCAACAGGCCGAGCGCCGCGTTGACGAGATGCACCAGCGCCACCAGGACGATCAGCATCACGCAGATATTGAGCAGGAGCTCAAGGCCCGCCGCGGCGCCGCGCACGATCGCGTCCATGGTGCTCGAGGCCGGGCTGCCGATCTTGGGAAGCAGGGCGCCGGTGCGCTGGCCGCTCGCGTCCGGGACCATGATCAGGCTGATGAGGATCGCGGCCGGCGCATCCAGCACCGAGGCCACGACCAGATGTGCGGGCGCATCCGGGATGACCGGAGCGAGCAGGGTGGCATAGATCACCAGCACGGTTCCGGCGATGCAGGCCATGCCGGCGGTCATCACGGTGAACAGCTCGGAGCGGCTTAGGTTGATGAGATAGGGGCGGATGAACAGCGGCGCCTCGATCATTCCGAGGAAGATATTGGCTCCGGCAGACAGTCCGACCGCGCCGCCGACCCCAAGCGTGCGCTCGAGCAGCCAGGACAGCGCCCGCACGAACGGCGGCAGAATGCGCCAGTGAAACAGGAGCGAGGTCAGCACGCTCATCACCAGCACCACCGGCAGCGCCTGGAACGCGAGACTGAATTCGGCACCCGGGACCTTCACTTCGAACGGCAGCGTTCCGCCGCCCACATAGCCAAAAACGAAGGCGGTGCCGGCTTTGGTCGCGTCCGCGATGGCATTGACCACGCCATTGATGGCGAAGAACACCTTCGTGACCCCGGGGACTCTCAAGAACAGGGCTGCGGTCGCGAAGGTGAAGGCCAAGCCGATCGCCGCCCGCCGCAAGGAGACCGCCCGCCGATCCTCGCTGATGATCCAGGCGATGACGAGCAAGGCCACCATGCCGAATGCCGACTGCAGTTGTTGCATTCGAATCCCCTGGGCATCGGTCGAATCCTCCGGCATCATAATGTCGAAGTGAGGGGTCCCGCCATGCCGCGCATTCGTTTCGAGCTCGGTACGCTCGTGCTCGATGCCGAGCTGTTGGATACGCCGACCGCACGCCTGATCACGGCCGCGCTGCCGATCAGCTCGTCCGCGCTCACTTGGGGCGAGGAGGTCTATTTCGACGTGGGCGTCTCGGCAGCGCGCGAAGCCGATGCGCGGGCAATCGTTACGCCGGGCGAAATCGCCTATTGGCCCGATGGACGGTGTATTGCCATCGGCTTCGGCCGCACACCGATCAGCGAGGCCGGTGAGACGCGGCTCGCCAGTCCTTGCAACATTTTCGCCCGCGCTCTGTCCGATGTGCGGGCGCTCGCCAAGGTGAAGGCCGGCACCCGCATCAAGGTGACGCTGGTCTAACGGTGATCGCAAAACTTGTCCCGGCTTTAAGCCGAGACCGTTCCAAACTCAGGCCCCTGCCTGGAACGGTCCCGGGCCAAGCCCGGGACAAGCGATCTATGCCCTCACCCCCGCCCGACGAACGGCATCAGGTTGGCCATCACGGTCATGAACAGCACATTGCTGTCGAGCGGCAAGCTCGCCATATAGGCGACCGCCCGGCCGACATCGTCAACGTTCATGCGCGCCTCAGGACGGCGGCTGCCGTCGGGCTGCAACACGCCGGCCACCATGCGCTCGGTGAGCGGCGTCTCGGCATTGCCGATATCGATCTGGCCGCAAGTGATGTCATAGCCGCGGCAGTCGAGCGCAGTCTGCTTGGTGAGCCCGGTGACGCCATGCTTGGTCGTCGTATAGGCGACCGCTTGCGGCCGCGGCGTGTGCGCCGAGATCGAGCCGTTATTGATGATGCGGCCGCCACGCGGTGTTTGCGCTTTCATGATGCGGATCGCTTCCTGCGTGCACAGGAACATGCCCGTGAGATTAGTGTCGACGACTCGCCTCCAGGTCTCGAGCGGCAGCTCTTCGAGCGGCATGGCGGGCGCCCCGATCCCGGCATTGTTGAACAGCACGTCGAGGCGTCCGAAGGTTTCCTTGGTCCTGGCAAACAGCGCTTTGACCGAAGCAGCATCGCTCACGTCGGTCGGCACCGACAGGCTCTGCGCTCCTGTGGCGTGGCCAAGCGCGGCCGTCTCCGCGAGCTTGTCCTCCCGGCGGCCGGCGAGCACCAGCGCATATCCTTCCCGCATCAGCGCCAGCGCGACCGCCCTACCTATGCCGGTCCCGGCTCCGGTGACGATGGCGATCTTGTTCGGCGTGGTCATGCAGTTGGCCCCCGGCGACTGACTGGCGCATGCCCGGAACAAGGGACACGCACCAAAGGGAAAAGCAAGGCACCTTGGCAGAGCGGCGGCCAGATGCGGTATGCAACTTTAAGTCGTGCGTCGGCGGTATGGCGTCAGCTGCTCCCTGTTAGAACAGGCCGAAAGCAGGAAATCGTGCTCGGGGCGGGGTGAAGTGCACCCTGTGGTGAGACACGAAACGAGGAACTTGGCTGCGATTGGAAATCAAAGGCCCGGCGCGGGAGTGTCCGGCCGGGCGCAAATCATCAGTTTCAATTTCGTCAATGCATCGAGCGCGCGGGATAAGTCAAGCCCATCAACCAGCCATGGCGAGGTCGGTCGTGGCATCGCTGATGATGAACGAACTCGGCACCGACAGGCGCAGGTCGATGTCGGCGGCGCTGCCGGGGCGGCCGAAGCGGTACCCCTGCATCATGTGCACCCCTGCGGCGCGCAGGAACAGCTGCTGCTCGGCGGTCTCGACGCCTTCCGCGGTCACCTTCATGCCGAGACCGCGGCCGAGGCTGACCACCGCGTGCACGATCGCGGCCGCATCGGCCGCGCGCTCGATCGAGTGCACGAAGCTGCGGTCGATCTTGAGCTTGTCGAACGGGAAGCGGCGCAAGTAGAGCAGGCTCGAATAGCCGGTGCCGAAATCATCGAGCGCCAGCCGCACCCCGAGCGCCTTGAGGCGGAACATGGCGAGCTCGGCGGTGTCGACGTTGCCGAGCAGCGTGCTCTCGGTAACTTCGAGCTCGAGCCTCGTCGCATCAAAATCGGTCTCGTGCAGGATGCGTTCGACCACATCAACGAAGTCGGAGCGGCGGAACTGCAGCGGCGAGACGTTCACCGAAATGGTGATGTCGGGCCAAGCCTTGGCATCGAGGCAGGCTTGGCGCAGCATCCATTCTCCGAGCGCGATGATGAGGCCGGAGTGCTCGGCGATGGGAATGAACTCGGACGGCGGGATTTCGCCGCGCTCGGGATGGGTCCAGCGGCAGAGCGCTTCCACGCCGACGACCGTGTCGCCGCTGTTGTTGACGATCGGCTGGTAGGCGACGCGTAGCTCGCCCCTTTCTATCGTGGCGCGCAGCTCGTTCTCCACCAGCTTGCGCTTGAGGATATTGTCGTCCATCGCGGTGTCGTAGACGCAGGTGCGGTTGCGGCCCTCGTTCTTCGCCCGGTAGAGCGCCATGTCGGCATGACGCATGACGTCCGCCACCGCGCCGACGTGCTGGCTGATCACCGCGACCCCGATGCTGGCGCCGATGACGATCGTCTGGTCTGCGATCAGGTAAGGGGTGCAGAGCGAGGCGATGATCCGCGCCCCGATCTCCTCCAGGGCCGCCTGGTCGTGTGCGGCCGTGGTTATGATGGCAAACTCGTCGCCGCCCAGTCGCGCCACCAAATCGTCGCCGCGCAGCGTCTGCGTGAGCCGCAGCGTGACGTTGCGGATCAGCTCGTCGCCGATCGGGTGGCCGAGCGTATCGTTGACGTCCTTGAAGTGATCAAGATCGATATAGAACACGGCGGCCGGCGGAGCGCCGGCTCTCACGCTCTCGATCATCGCCTCGAGCCGCTCGCTGAAGAATACGCGATTGGGCAGGCCACAGAGCGGATCGTGCAGTGCGAGGTGGCGCAATCTGGTCTCGCCGGCCGCGATCGTGGCCGCGGTTTTGCGCATGTGGCGCAACACCATGCCGGCGAGCAGCACAAAGCCGCCGAGCGCGATGCCGATGAAGGGGGCGACGCTGTTGAGGATTTCCGCGCCGGGACGCTTCGGTTTCCAGGCAAAGCGGGCAAGCGCGCCGCCATGCTTGTCCAACAAATCGAACACATGGTCGCCCGGGTCTGCGCGGCGATCGGCGATATTGTGCAGGTTGGCGAGCTGCAGCCGCGAGGCGATTTCCGCGAGCGTCTCGTCATCGATGATCTTCACACTGAGGATGATGGGCGCCTTCGCGTCCATCTCGGCCGCCGTCTCGCTCTCGTTGCTCACTGCGACGGCGGCCACGATCGCCGGGCGACCGAGAAACGACTGCAGCCGCGCGGCCCGATGATTGCCGAGGCCGTTCGCCTCTATGGCGATGCCGTCGCCGGGGTCGGCGCCGCCGCGCATGATGTCGATGACCGGCTGCAGCTCCGAGTGGACCGAGTTGAACCAGTTCGGGTCGACGCTGCGGCGGCCGAGCGAAGCATAGAGCAGATGGTCTGACGGATCAGTGACGAAGACGAAATCATGATCGAAGAACGATTGCAGGCGAAGCCCGACCGAGATCTGCACCCAGTCGCGGTCGAAGTCGACGCGGATGCGTCGGTACGCCGCCTCCGAGGTCGCCACGGCGGAGACATCGCGCAGCACGCGCTCGGCCTGCGCGGTCAAGGCGCGGGTGAACAGCTGCCGCTCGTTTTCCAGCGCGACGCCATCCGCGCGCTGAGCCGAGGTCAGCGCCGCCACCACGACGCAAACGATCGCGACCGCAACGATCGCGCCGATTGGAACCACGATGCTTGGGCGCATCTGGCTCCAACCGAAATGTTTGCGGGTGCTGCCGATATTGGACCGATCTCCGGCCAAGTGTCCCACCGTCCGGTGTTTTTTCTGGGCGTGAGGCTAGGAGACAATGATTTCATTTGGCTTTCGGAGCGCCCGAAGACACGGTTTGCAGCGCGCCGCAGCGCGCTTTCTCGCCATGCCGTTAATATTTGGTAACCCCCGAGGAAGAATCATGGCGCCAAGTGCAGCGGTGGTCGTCCCGGCCGAGCCATAGCGCGTCGAAGACGCGCGTAACGCGCTGGTGGCGAGAGCCGGGATCCATAGACCTCGGCAGATGTTATAGGTCTTCGCGGTATAGGTTCCTGCTTTCGCAGGAGCGACGCTCAGCGAGGCCGCCGATCAGCGATTGTTTTTGTATGGCGGCCGCGGAATCCCGGCATGCGCCGCGCGCAGCGCGGCCGACCAGCGTTCGCGCAGATCGTGAAAATAGGGCTCGCCCGGCTCGATCCGATAGTTGAGCTCGGCTTCGATCATATCGCGCCGGGCCACCAATATGTCGAGCGGAAGGCCGACGCTGAGGTTAGAGCGCATGGTAGAATCGACCGAAACCAGGCCGATCTTCAGCGCATCATAAAGATCGGAATCGAAGGTGATGGCGCGGTCGAGCACCGGCTTTCCGTATTTGTGCTCGCCGATCTGCAAGTAGGGCGTGTCCTGCGTGCATTCAATGAAGTTGCCGGCGGAGTAGAGCATGAACAATCGCGGGCGCTCGTTCTTGATCTGGCCGCCCAAGAGGAACGAGACATCGAACTTTACGTCCGCGGCTTCGAGCGTCTTGCCCTCCTCGTTGAACAGATCGCGGATGGCGCGGCCGACCCGCTGCGCCGCCTGGAACATGGTGGGCGCGTTCATCAAGGTCTCGACTTCGCCCGTATAGGGGTTTTCGAACCCTTCGCGCAGGATACTCACGACCGATTGGCTGATCGACAGGTTGCCGGCAGTGGCAATGGCCAGGATGCGGTCGCCGGGCTTTTCAAAGATGTGCAGCTTGCGAAAGGTGGAGATGTTGTCGACGCCGGCATTGGTGCGCGTGTCGGCGAACATCACAAGCCCGTCGCGCACGAGAATTCCGCAGCAATAGGTCATCGCAAAGCTTCAGTTTCGACACCCGAGGGCGACGTTTATAGCGAGCGGGCCGGGGAGGGGGCAATGGCGAGTAACCTTTACACTGGTCGTCCCTGCGAAAGCCAGGGACCCAGACTGCTGTGCCCTCTCGGCAGCGCGGAGCTGTATGGGTCCCGGGCCTCGCTCGGCTCGCCCGGGACGACTCGGAGTGTCTCACTAGCTCTGTGTCTGCCGCGATGCCTGGTCGATGTGGATGTCGACCGTCAGGGTCTCGGCCCCGCCGCCATAGCGCATGCCGCGCACCGGAGCGGCACCTAGATGATCGAGGCCAACGGCGACGCGCGCGTGGGCGTCGGTCGCGCAAATGCCATTGGCGGGATCGAAGGCGACCCAGCCGAGATCCCCCACGAAGGCCTCCGCCCAGGCGTGGCCGGCGTCCCGTTTGTTTGTAGGGTCGCCGCAGAAATAGCCGGCGACAAAGCGGGCCGGGATGCCGAGGCTGCGTGCGGCGGTGATAAACACGTGGGCGAAGTCCGGAGCGATGCCATGCTTGAGGGCGAAGGCCTCGGCGGCGGGAGTGCCTTCATAGGGCCGGTGGTCGTCCCAAACCATCGCCTTGTGCACGCCCTCGAGAAGACCGTGCAGCACGACCAGGGTCTCGCCGCCGTGTGCTCCCTGCGCGGACACCGCGAACGCCGCGATGGCATCATCGCAGGCGGTCAGGGTCGTCTCGCGCAGGAACAGGCTCGGGGGAAATCGCTCCGCAGTGTCCCGCATCACTCCGTTGACGTCGCGCGTCTCGATCTCGCCCTCGACCAAAAGGGAAAGCGCACTCAGGGGTCCATCAGCCGCGAATGAATGGGTAATGTTGCCGAAGGCGTCCTCGTGCTGGTCGAGCCGGCAGTCGGCGGAAGCCTCGATCCGCCAGTCGGCGACATATTGGCCGTCATGATTGCGCGGCGTGAGGCGCAGCATCTGGATCACCCGGGCGGCGGGCGGCGTGTAGTTGTAGGTTGTCTTGTGCGAGATCGAAAGTCGCATGGCTGGCATTCAATTGTGACGCGGTGTGGGCCCTATTCTCACCGAAAACGCGCTCCACCGCGAGAGACATTCGATCGGGTTGGATCACTACCCAGAGTCACGCCCGCGCTTGTCGCGGGCATCCACCTCTTTCTTGTTGGACGGTTCAGCAAGAGGGCATGGATGGCCGTGGACATCAGGGCATTTACGCCCCGCTTCGACGGGCTATGCCCGGCCATGACTACTGAAGCGTTGGTCGATCTGCTGCGAATTCACCTCACATCAAATATTGCTCGGTGATCGCTTTGCCGAGCTCGTTGTTGTCGCGAATGAAGCCGTCGATGAATTCGTGCAAGCCCTCCTTGAAGATCTCCTCCATCCGACTGTTCTCGATGCGCGCCCGGATCGAGCGGGCCTTGCGCTGCGCGTTGCCCTGGCGCCCATAGGCGCGGGCGATATAGTCGAGGTTCTGCACCAGCGCGCTGTAGCAGCTCGCCAGCGACCGCGGCATCTCGTCCTTGAGGATGAGCAGATCGGCGATCAGCCACGGCTTCACGCTCTCGCGGTAGACCCAGTGATAGGCGGTGAGCGCGGAGACCGAGCGCAGGATCGCAGCCCATTGGAAATAATCCAGCGGTCCGCCGACGCGCTCGTTGGCCGGCAACAGCAAATGATATTTGACGTCGAGGATGCGGGCGGTGTTGTCGGCGCGCTCGATATAGACGCCGAGGCGTGAGAACCAGTAGGCGTCGTTGCGCAGCATGGTGCGGTAGGCCGAGCCGTCGAAGCGAAGCGAGTTCTCCTGCACCCAGCGCAGGAAGCGCATGAACTCCTCGCGCGAGGTCCCACCGTTGCCGAAGCGCTTGAGCTCGAGCCAGGTGCCGTTGATCGCATCCCACATCTCGACTGTGAGCGCGGTGCGTACCGCGCGCGCATTGGTGCGCGCCATCTCGAAGCAGCTGCGGATCGAGGAGGGATTGGCCGGCGAGAAGCACAGAAAATCGATGACCGTTTCTTCGTTGGCCTCCGGATAATTGTTGGCGAACGCGGCGGCGCAGCCGGCTGTTTCGATCGCCGATTCCCATTCATTGGTCGAGCCCACATAGGCGAGCGGGAGGGTGGTGACGCGCTGGGTCACCTCCAGGATGCGGGCGAGGCATTCGGCGCGCTCGACGTAACGGGCAAGCCAAAACAGATTATCGGCGGTGCGCGAGAGCATCTTTTCTAAGAATCCAGAACCCAGGTATCCTTGGTGCCGCCGCCCTGGCTCGAATTGACCACGAGCGAGCCTTTCGTCAGCGCGACGCGCGTGAGCCCGCCCGGAACGATGCGGATGCGGTCGCGGCCGGTGAGCACGAAGGGGCGGAGATCGACGTGGCGCGGGGCGACGCCTTCCTCGACGCAGGTCGGGCAGGTGGAGAGCGCAAGCGTAGGCTGGGCGATGAAGTTCCGCGGGCTCGATTTGAGCTTGGCGCGGAAAGCCGCGATCGTCGCCTGGTCCGATTTCGGCCCGATCAGCATGCCGTAGCCGCCCGAGCCATGCACTTCCTTGACCACCAGCTCGTCGAGATGGTCGAGCACATAGGCGAGGTGGTCTGCCTCGCGGCAGCGCCAGGTCGGCACGTTCTTGAGAATTGGCTCCTCATCCAAATAGAACTTCACGATCTTGGGCATATAGCTGTAGACCGCCTTGTCGTCGGCGATGCCGGTACCGACCGCATTGGCGAGCGTGACATTGCCGGCGTGGTAGGCCGACATCAGTCCGGGTACGCCCAGGGCTGAATCGGGGCGGAAGGCGAGCGGATCGAGAAAGTCGTCGTCGATGCGCCGGTAGATCACGTCGACGCGCTTGGGGCCTTGGGTGGTGCGCATGAACACGAGCTCGTCCTTTACGAACAGGTCGCGTCCCTCGACCAGCTCAACGCCGAGCTTGTCGGCCAGGAAGGAATGCTCGTAATAGGCAGAGTTGTAGACGCCGGGCGTGAGCAGCACGACTGTCGGATCGGTATTGGTGACGGTCGGGGCGACCGACTTCAGCGTGGCGAGCAGTTCGTCCGGATAGTTCTCGACCGGCGCCACCCGATGGCGGGCGAACAGCTCCGGGAACAGGCGCAGCATGATCTCGCGGTTCTCCAGCATGTAGGAGACGCCGGAGGGCGTGCGCGCGTTGTCTTCCAGCACATAGAAGGTTTCGGCGTCGACCCGGATGATGTCGATACCGCCGATATGGACGTAGATGTCGTGCGGCACCTTTTGTCCGTTCATCTCGGGGCGGAAGACCGGGTTCTGGAACACCAGATCGTCGGGCAGGACACCGGCCTTGAGGATGTCGCGCCGCCCGTACACGTCCTTGATGTAAAGGTTGAGCGCCTTGATGCGCTGCTCGAGGCCCGCACGCAAAATTTTCCATTCGGCTGCGGAAAGTATCCGCGGCAGGACGTCGAAGGGGATCAGGCGCTCCTGGGCATCGGCATCGCCATAGACCGAGAAGGTGATCCCGATCCGGCGGAACAGGAGCTCGGCCTCGCGCCGGCGATAGTCGAGCACCTCGGAGGGAATCTCGGCAAGCCAGCGCGACAGCTCGCCATAGGGCAGGCGGGCCGTCCCATCCACCCCCGTCATCTCGTCGAAGGCGACCGCCATGGAAGTCGGCTTGGAAATCGGCTTTGAAGTCGCCTTGGGCGTCACTATGGGAGTTGTTTCCGGCATCCCCACGACGGTTGCCTCCCCACCCGATCCCCCAGAACGCAAGACCGCGCGTTCAAAAGCTTAGCTGCAAACTCCGCGCCAATCCATGGACCGTCGCAGCATCGTTCTGGCCCTCGCTCCTTCGCTCGGCCCGGCCGACATCCCTTGGCGTCGTTCCTGCGCAAGCAGGAACCCATACGGCGAAGGTCAACTAACATCTGCCGAGCGCTAGAGGTCCCTGCTTGCGCAGGGGACGATGTCCAGCTGAATGGAGAGCGCCAGCCCGCTGCCTAGGATTTGGGCACCGGCTTGTTCAATGCGCGGGCGCGCCCGCTGGCTCACGGCATCGGGACTTCCTGCACCTTCTTCGGCACGTGATAGCCCTTCTGCACGGCGGGCCGCGCTGCGATAGCGCGGTACCAGCGCAGCACGTTGGGGTACTGCTTGAGATCGACCGTCTGCCATTCGAAACGCGAGACCCATGGCCAGATGGCGATATCGGCGACCGAATAGGTATCGGCGACGAATTCGTGCTCGGCCAGGCGCCGGTCCAGGACCCCGTATAGGCGGTGGGCTTCCTTGAGGTAGCGGTCCTCCGCATAGGGGGCCTTGCCGGGATTATATTTCACGAAATGATGCACCTGCCCGAACATCGGCCCCGGCCCGCCCATCTGCCACATCAGCCACTCGATCACCCGGTAGCGAGGCTCAAGCTCCTTCGGCAGGAGCCTTCCGGCCTTCTCGGCCAGATAGAGCAGGATCGCGCCCGACTCCATCAGGTGGAAGCCGCTGTCGCGATCGACGATCGCCGGAATGCGGTTATTGGGGCTGATGGCAAGGAACTCCGGCTTGAACTGCTCGTCCTTGCCGATATCCACCGGGTGGACGGTGTAGGGAAGTCCGAGCTCCTCGAGCGCGATGGAGATCTTGCGCCCATTGGGCGTCGTCCAGGTATAGAGATCGATCACGGTGATGCTTTCCTTGTGACTCTTCCTTGTGACTTTTCTTTGGGCTGAACATCCAGACTGGCTTGAAGCGCCAAGGCGCAGAGTGGCAATTTAATTGGCCCGTGCCCTGTTCCGACAGGCCGCGAGCCGTGCCTTAGATTACACTCGGAGGAGCCATGGGGTTTCGAACGGCGCTCTCGCTTTCCATTGCGCTGATCGCCGTGGCGGCGAGCTCAGCGGAAGCCGATGACGTGTTGAAGCTCGCGGTTGGGGCGCCCAACAATTGGGATAGCAGCGTCCCCGATGTGGGCCAGAGGGCGGGCATTTTCAAGAAGCATGGCATCACGCTTGAAATCCTATATACGAACGGCGGGGGCGAGACCATGCAGGCGGTTGTTGCCGGCAGCGCCGACATCGGCATCGCGGCTGGCACCGCCGGTGTGTTGGGTGCCTTCGCCAAAGGAGCACCGATCCGCACTCTGCTGGCCGGAACCACGGGTACCCGCGACCTCTATTGGTATGTTCCCGCCGCGTCGCCGATTAGAAGTTTTAGCGAGCTCAATGGAAAGACGGTCTCCTATTCCACCAACGGAGCCTCGACCCACACGACGCTCCTGGCGCTGATGAAGCACTTCAACGTGACAGCCAAGCCCGTCGCCACCGGAGCTGCGGCCATCACGCTGACGCAAGCCATGTCCGGTCAAGTGGATGTGGGCTGGGCTTCGCCCCCCTTTGGCCTGCAACAGCTGGAGGAGGGAAGTATCCGACTGATCGCCCACGGCAGCGATGCGCCGGCGACGCGCGCGCAGACTGTTCGGGTTCACATTGTGAACGCCAATGCGCTTGCCACACGCGCAGCTGTCATGAAACGTTTCGCGGATGCCTACCGCGAATCCTACAACTGGCTCTACGCCGATCCGGCCGGCGCCCAAACCTACGCCGATTACGCGCATATTCCAGTGCGGCTGGCGGAACGCATACGTGATGAGTTCATGCCGAAGGAAGCGATGAATCCCGACCGCGTGTCGGGGATCGACGCGGTCAGCAAGGACGCCATCGATTTCAAATTCTTGCAAGCGCCGCTTTCGGCATCGCAACTGGCCGAGCTGATCCGTATACCGGCCCCATGAGGAGCCGTAAGCTCATCCATACCGTTGTGCGAAACCATAACCCCTGTCATGACCCTGAAAGCGGTGACCCAATCGCTTGGTTAAAAATCCCCTGTGGCCTTTCCAGTGACTTTTCCTTGTGACAATGCTTTGCGCCGAGCTTCCCGACTGGCTTGAAGCGTCAAGCCGCAGAGTGGCAGTTTAGCGGCTGAGCGTCTTGAGATAGGAATCATAATGCAATCCGCCGGCTCCGAATCGTCATCGCAGGTCACCGCCGCCGTCCTGGTGATCGGTGATGAAATCCTGTCCGGACGCACCAAGGACAAGAACAGCGGCTATATCGCCGAATACCTGACGGCGATCGGCATTGACCTGAAGGAGGTGCGGGTCGTCGGCGACGAGGAGGCCGAGATCGTTGCTGCCGTCAACGCGCTGCGCGCGCGCTACACATATGTGTTCACCACCGGCGGGATCGGGCCGACCCACGACGACATCACCGCCGATTCGGTCGCCAAGGCATTCGGCGTACCGATCGACCACGATCCGCGTGCGGTGAAAATCCTGACCGAGCGCCTCGCTCAGACCGGCGGCGAGATGAACGAGGCGCGCATGCGCATGACGCGCATCCCGCACGGGGCCGAGCTCGTCTATAACAAGATTTCCGCCGCACCCGGATTCTGGCTCGGGAATGTGATCGTGCTCGCCGGTGTCCCGAGCATCATGCAGGCGATGCTCGATGGGGTTGCGCCCAAGCTCAGAACCGGCGTGCGCATGCTGTCCGAGACGGTACGCGCCAATGCGCGCGAAGGCGACATCGGCACCGCATTGGGCGAGATCGCCAAGGCCCATCCGGAAGTGGCGATCGGCAGCTATCCGTTCTTTGATGAGGGGCGCGGCCCAAACACCAACGTGGTGCTGCGCTCGCGTGATCCGCAGCGGCTCGCGGCCGCCAAAGCCGCTGTCGAAACGATGCTGACGCAGATCCGGGCCGCCCTGTGAGCTTGGGGAGGTGCTGCATACCTTCCGGAAGGGGAGATCGGGTGGGCTCGTGAGCAATAGTGGCCGATCAAATCCGGATGCGATCGCTCCGGGTCATTGAGGGTGGCGATGGAGCCCGCAAAGGCACAACCGCAAAAGCCGTTTCCGGTATCGTGGGATCAATTTCACCGCGATGCGCGCGCGCTCGCCTGGCGGCTCGCCGAAGCCGGCCCCTTCGAGGCGCTCGTTTGCATCACTCGAGGCGGGCTGGTGCCGGCGGCGATCGTCGCGCGCGAGCTTGGCATCCGGGTGATCGAGACGGTCTGCATCGCGAGTTACAATCATGCGACGCAAGGGCCGCTCAAGGTGCTGAAAACGGTCGCACCTCACCTCACCGCCTTGGGTGGCCCTGGCGGGAAGGGCGTGCTCGTGGTCGACGATCTGGTCGATACGGGAGCGACGGCCAAGATGGTGCGCGGGATCCTGCCCAATGCGCATTTCGCCGCCGTCTATGCCAAGCCCATGGGACGCCCGCAGGTCGACACTTTCGTGACCGAGGTGTCGCAGGACACCTGGATCTATTTTCCCTGGGATACCGGGCTTGCGTTCCAGCCGCCGATCCGCGAAGGCGGGTTGTGAACTTAATCTTCTCCTTCTCGCCGTTTTACGGGGAGAGGGTCGGGGTGAGGGGCCCCTTCCACTCGCTTTGAAGTCAACTTGGAGCAGTGCCGATGCCGGACCAGGATGATCTGTTCGGAGATGATCCGATGGAGGATGCGGCGCTCGAGGCCTACGAACGCGACCGCGATGGCCTGCAAGACCAAATCACCGAGTACCTCGAAGACTTCGAAGTCAATCCCGGCGTTGCCGTGATCATGCTGCTCGAGATCATGATCAGTCTGCGCCTCGAAGCTTATGGATTCGGCGTCGAGAACCCCTCCGTCGCCGGCCTTAAGCTCGACCTCGACCGGTTGGGACACGAGGTCGCCGAGGCGCTGCGGGAAACGAAGAAGAAGGCTGAGTTGCTCCTCGAGGAAATCAAGCAAGCGCGCGCCGATGCCGAGGCGGAGGAGGAAGCCGAGGAGCGCGAGGGGAGCGAGGATGAGGATGAAGAAGACGAGCAGGCCGAGGACGAGGATGAGGATGGGGGTGAGGGAAGCGAGAAAAGTCCCGGGTGAGCATGGGGGACGCCGCCAAGGCAGTGGGCCGGGGCGGAAGCGGCATGAGAAGCGAAAGAATTATCTCGTTGAAATTGAAGCTTTTTCCTTGGCCGGGAAGGCCGCATCGTTATAGTCCTCTCCCGCATGCGGGCGTGGCGGAACAGGTAGACGCAAGGGACTTAAAATCCCTCGGCGCGAAAGCGCTGTGCCGGTTCGAGTCCGGCCGCCCGCACCAATCCAATCAATATGTTACGTGATGCGATTGCCGTTGAGGCAAAGCTTCTAGTACCGGAATAGTACCGAAAAAACCGCCCCCGATGAGAGGGCGGAATTTGCCGAACGCTCTTAGGGGAGCGGCCGGTAGAAATTGAGCAAGCGGACAGTGAGCATTCACGGTCTCCCACGAGCGTATGGCGCGGGCCAGGATAGCTCGTGAAGGGTCTGGCAGTAGCGGGAGCAAAAACGTACGTGCTCCCACCAGTAGCCGCGCCAGAGGTTCCTGAAGCGGACGCTTAATCCGAGACGGGAACCACAAACGCAACAGGTCATCATTTTAGCCCCCCTCTTGCGGTCTGAAGAAGCAAGTCTCCTGTCCAGTAACGAAGTAGATGAACAGGGTCGCTTGACCGTTGGGTGCGTGTTCGTCGCCATGTACGATGTCAGGCGGCACACGCCTCCAAGCACCATCCTTCAGGTAGTACCACTCGTCGCCGTAGTCGGTCTTGTTGACGCGAAACTGCGTCTTCACGACCTCGGAGCCGAGGCAGCAGGAATTCCAACCGACGTTGAGACGCTTCTGTGTCTCGGGTGTCAGTGTTTGCTCGTCGTACCATGAACCTGCGAAGGCAGACGTGGAGAGCAAGAGGAAGAGAGCGAGTGAGCGCATGTAGACCTCCTTTCAAATTGCCTACCACCCATCATACCATCGCTTACCCCGCCTCACGTTCGACACACCTTTGACAATTGCTGCCGCTGCTATACCTACAAATATTCCCAGCAACACTTTCCCGTATGCTTCCTTGCCTGATTGGCCGTCGTAAACGCCATAGGCTACTCCTCCGACGAGGATGAGAAGGACGAGTACGATTGCTTCAAGGTTCTTGGTCATGTGTCACCTCCTTCGGAGAGTATACAGGTGCGAACCGAAAGGGATTGGGCGGGGTCGCTGTAGCTTGTAATTCCTCTGTTGGTATCGCGAAGTCTGGTGGAAAGGTAACCCATGCCCATTCGTTGCAATCGACCGTCGCTGTTTTGCCAATCGAATGTAAGTCACCGTATTTTACGCATACCAACTCACTCACGGTAAGCGGCGTCCTATTCGTTAAGGCAACAAAGAGCTGATAGAAAAAACACCCCATAAGACCGACAAAGATTATTACAACGATTATTCCTATGATGTCTTGAAATTTCACACCTTCATTCGTTAGCTTGTAATTCCGAATCTCGCAATTTCCGACCGCACTCGTGACATTCCCACTGGCCCGCACAAATACAGGGTTTGGTTTGATGTGCCCGCTCTGTTGCTTCGTCACATATTGTAATCCGCTCCTCTTGCGTCATATCTTCATTCGTTAGCTTTTAATTCTGCTTCTGCCGCTCGTCTGATCGCTCGAAGGACAATGTCAATGCCCTCTTGGCGGCCCTCCAGCCAAAGCTCGTTGCCTCTAACGATTTCAACAAGGTGTTTAGCTGCATTATCTTTCGCGGCCGCCTCATACGCGGCTTCGAGAGCGGAGGAGAGAAACCCTTTTAGCATCAGCATTACTTTCTGTGAGAGATTGTACTTCGCAAAGAACTCTTCGCACTCCTGTATCTTCTTCTCCTGAATTTCTTTGAGGCTCATATTGCGAAGACTTGCTCACTTGGTAATTCGAGATCAAAGCGTCTACACCGCTCGGCCGCCGCAGCGATCGGGCTAAGCACCAGACCTCCGGGCTTGAGCCTGTGAAATGCGAAGCCGTGTTCGTCCCTACTTTTTTCGCTCGTCTCAATGAGATCCACCCCATGTAATGCTCTGTGCGCCGTGTTCATCTCGCTCATGCGGGCATTGCATTCGCTCAAGAACATCACGCGCTTCATGTACCGGCCCGAAAGCCCATCGCCAGTCGGATGACGGCGGATGTATTCTTCCGGTATGTCGTGGTCGCCTCTTTGAACAGATTGCAGAACAGCGAGGATGCGTTGAGGTTGCGTAAGGTCTTTCATGAGCACGTGCTGTGATCGATAAGCTGGAAGCAAGGCGCTGATTGAAGGGGAAACATCATCCCCGCCAATGCCCACAAGACGAGGCCTAAGAAGACACCGCAGGCGACGACAGCGACGCCGTAGATGAAGTTTGTCATGATTGTTTTTGTTGAGGTCTGATTTCTTTCCAGAAGATCGCGCTCCACGGGAACCCGCGCCGCTCGGCGTCATCGCAATGGCTGATTAGGGCATAGAGATCCTTGGTCGGAATATCCGTGAGCAAGTACCCGAGCCGGCCGTACGTCATCGGCGGCAGCTTCTTGCGGGCTCGGGGCGGGTTGAGATGCGAGAGGATGATGTCGTAGATTTCTCCTCTTTCCGTTGATCTGCGAGCCTTTGTCGGCTTCTGCCGATTGCCGAAGAGCGTCTTGAGCGATTGCATATCATTTTGTGCGCCGGTACTCGTCATCGAGCAAGGGGCCGAATTTCTTTAGAAGCTGTGTTTGTTGCACGCCTAGATCATACACGCCTTCGAGCTTTTGCCAGTAGACGTATTCATCAGATGCCTTGGCATGCGCCTCCGCTGCTGCGGCTGTCATCCCATCATTGAGGCACTTGACCCGCTTTAGCCGGTATTGCTGCTCCGCTTCTACCTTTGCCGATAGCAAGTAAGCGAGGCCGCTGATGATTGTCTCGGCACTCAAGAAGATTTCATTGAGCTGGCCGGTCTCGGTGAAATGCTTTGCCTTTGCCACTTCACCTAAAACGATCTTTGCAGTCTCGCTTACTTGCCCCTGGTCCATAGACTAAAACGGGATGTCGTCGGGGTTCGGGCCGTCATCGACTGGTTGCTCTGACACGGGTTGGCCTGTGCGGACGACTTCAATGTAGCCCTCGCTATTCTCTCGAACCTCGAAGCCTTCCGGTATGAGATAGAGAGCAGTGACACGCTTTCCTGCTACCACGACCTTTTCGGTGTGAACGGTGAGCACTTTGCCTATCCAGTCCTTGCTCTCCTCTCCGAAAGCATCAATGAGGCCATAGATCGTGGCGCGATTGAGATTGACGTTCAACGCTTCCTCTTTACCCTCGAAGCGAACCTTTGCAACGTCTTGGAATTTCGGAGCACCGTTCTTGTCTTTGAACTGACTTTCCGTGTGCGTCGTCTCGCTCATTATCTTGGCCTTCGTGCCGCTTGTAATGTCGGTGCTCTTCGCCCATGCACCGCCGATTGATTTCGTGTACTTCATAGAGTTATTGTCGTTTCTTTGATCGTTTAATCTCCTGAATAATTGTCTGCTGGTTCTCGTTCATCGCTGCGTACTCTTCGGAGTGCATCGACCCGTCACCCCAAAGATACCTGTCAAGAACGCGGTTCCAGTCTTTCGGAGCGAGGCCGGAGCCGACTTGATAGAGCTTCTTCAAGGCTCGATACTCGTTCAATGCTTCTTCCGACGAGGTGACTTCAGTTTCAATCTCGATGAAAGCGTATTGCTCTGTTGGAATGCGAATGACTGCTTTCATATTATTGGTCGTACATTTCTTCTAATTCTCGGCGGTGCCATTCACCACACTCACAGTTGCATCCCTCTCGTCGGCAGTTGCTTGTGCAGATGTGGTCACAGGGTTCCGGGGCTTTGGGTTCTCCTTTCTCCTTTCGCTTAATGTCTGCGTCTGCTGATTTGGACATACTAGAAGGGCATTTGGCCTGACTTAGTACCGAACATCTGACCGTTATATTCGGGTGCGCCGATAATTCCTCCTGATGCAATTTCGATCCATTCGTCCTCTGAACGGCTCTTTACAGGAAGAACGCGAGCTTTTATGCGGCCGCTCTTGAAGTCAAAGCCGTCGTCATGTTGGATGTTGTCGGGATCGACACTTGGGATAGGGTAGCTCATGGTTGTTTTAGTGAACTCTTAAGTTGAGGTGGCGGCAACTCGGCCCCGAATGCTTTCAATGATTTGCCGCGAGTAGAGGGTTCCGTTACGTGCCGTCTGATTTCCCCGTTCTCCTCTTCGACCGCGACCATTTTGCCGTCCATGCGGAAGACGAGGAGCAGCTCTAGGGTTGCGGTTAGCCGTGGGATGTGCGGCGCGGTTTTTAATTGGGCTTCTGGCATAGGCTATTTGGTGAAATCTGCTCCCGTCTTCCCATTCCAGCGGATAGTCTTGATCGCTTTGCAGAAAGCAGGAAAGTTCTGTAGCGACCATCCAAGATAGAGTGTAGCGCCGGTGAGATCTGCGCCGGTGAGGTTTGCGTCGGTGAGGTTTGCGCCGGTGAGGTTTGCGCGGGTGAGGTTTGCGCGGGTG
>Ga0209062_1000279_pt1 | contig 187094 bp, 147 predicted proteins | sample Coa_R2_2_FD_187158 | JGI IMG/M metagenome (GOLD analysis project Ga0209062, IMG submission 187158) | Surface soil microbial communities from Centralia Pennsylvania, which are recovering from an underground coalmine fire - Coalmine... | ecosystem: Environmental > Terrestrial > Soil >...
AACTGGTCTATCTCACCATTCCCGGTGCGATGGTGCCGGAGGCTGCCGCCGAGGCGGAGACGCACGGGTCGGTGGCGCGCCTGCCCAGCACAGCGCCGGTGCAGATCGGCCAGACGCTGCGGCTCGCCGTAGACACCGACCGGCTGCATATCTTCGACCCGGCCACCACCAACCGCTTCATTTGAGGCATACATGAGGAGCGGCCACGAGTGGATATCTATCTCACGCGCCGGGATTTTCTCAAACGATCAACTGTAGTTGCGGGAGGAATGATGTTGGGAACTGCTGCCATTGGCTGCGCGCAGGCGACTCACCCTGCACCGTCGCCTACGACCGCCGCGCCGGTGCGGTTCCCATCGGGCTTTCTCTGGGGCGTCGCCACCTCGGCGTATCAGATCGAGGGCGCGGTACATGAAGATGGGCGTGGTCCTTCGATTTGGGATACCTTCAGTCACACGCCCGGTAAGATACGCGACGGCTCGACCGGCGATATCGCTGACGACCATTATCACCGCTATGCCGCTGATCTCGATCTGATGCAGTCGCTTGGCGTCCAATCCTATCGCTTTTCGGTTGCCTGGCCGCGTATCCTGCCGGAGGGCACAGGGGCCGCCAATCAGAAGGGACTGGACTTCTATCGCCGGTTGGTGGATGGGCTGCACGCGCGCAACATTCAGCCGATGGCGACGCTCTTCCACTGGGATTTGCCGCAGGCGTTGCAAGATCAGGGTGGCTGGGAGAACCGTGAGGTTGCCCAACGCTTCGCTGATTATGCCGATATTGTCTTTCAGGCGCTCGGCAATGGGGTCTCCTCCTGGCTCACCATCAACGAGCCGAAGACCATCGTGCAGGTCGGCTATATCTATGGCGCGCATGCCCCTGGCATCAGCGATCCCGCCCGCGCCTATGTTGCGCTGCATCACCTGCTGCTGGGGCATGGGCTGGCTGTGCAGGCGTTCCATGCGCGATTCAGCGGCAACGACAGCCAGCGTATCGGCATCCCGCTCAACCTCTCGCCGGTCTATCCGGCGGACCAGAGCGACGGCGCAAAGCAGGCGGCGACGCTGCAAGATGGCATCGAGAATCGGCTGTATCTCGACTCTATCCTGCGCGGCAGCTATCCCACAGATGTCATCGAGTCGTTGGGGGGCGTCTGGCCTTCATCATCGGTCATCCAGTCCGGCGACCTGCGCATCATCAACACGCCTATCGAGCAGTTGGGCGTCAATTACTATAATCCCATTGTGGTGGCAGCCGGACCGCAGACAGTGAGCGGCGTCTATCCAACGTCGGTGGCAACCTGGGAATCCATCTATCCGGCGGGCCTCTACGATCTGCTCACCCGCCTGAAGCACGACTATGGCGACCTGCCGCTCTATATCACTGAGAACGGCGCACCGTATCAGGATACGCTGAGCGCCAATGGCACGGTGGACGACCCGCAGCGCCACCAATATATCCACGATCATCTGCTAGCGGCCAATCGCGCGGTGCAGGCGGGAGTGAACCTGCGTGGCTATCATGTCTGGTCGCTGCTCGATAACTTCGAGTGGGCGGAGGGCTATACGCAACGCTGGGGCATCGTCTACATTGATTACGACACCCTGCGCCGCTATCCCAAGCAAACCGCGCTCTGGTATCGTGAGGTCATCCGCAACAACGGCTTCTGAGAGTGCTGGAATATTTTGATAGGCAATGGCCCAGGCAGATTCCGGGGAAAGGATACCTGCCTGGGCCGTTCCATCATCAACGTTGCGCGTTCGGCTGCTTCATATACCACTCACGGTATTCGGAGCAGCGCCCCTCTTCATCGAAGGTGAGCAGAAAGATATTGTCGAACTCGGCACGCAGCGTCTTGCCGTCTGCCTCGTAATAGCGACTCTTGCCGTTGGCGACGGCGCGCTGCCCCTCGATCAACACCGGCTCATAGTGGCTGTCATAGGTACCGGGGGCGTCACGCTCGTTGAGCCAGGCCTCCACGACGGCATCGCGTCCGCGCGCGGGTTCGCTATAGGGATCGAAAAAATACACCACATCCGCGCTAAAGAGATCGGCAATGGCGGCAGGGTCATATGTTTCCCACGCCCGGCTGTAGCCGTCCAGCCACGCGGCGACAGATTCCTGGCTTATCATTGAGATGCCTTCTTTTCCTCATCGCTGGAATCAAAGCCCCCACCCCCAGCCCCTCCGCTTCGCTCATCGCCTCCTCCGCACTGCTAGGCAGTGCTTCCATGCTTCGCATGGCGGAGGCTCATCCCCGTGCGCGGGAGAGGGGAGTGCAGAGAGAGACCTCACCCCCGACCTCTCTCCCGCGAGGAGAAGGGAGTGCGGGCGCTGGTGGGCGATGGGGCGCAGGGGTAAGTGACCGAGCGCCTGCTCCTAGCCTGCGGAGGCAGGCTTTGCGGCCAACGGCCATCCAGCCGCGAATGTATTCGCCGGTCGCTTGCCCGCCGGCTTTTCAAAGCAGCGATGTTTACAGCCGCAATGCTCTGTGTTAGGCCGTAACGCCAGCGGCGGCGGAGGCAGTGGTTGCTCCGACGGCGTGGCGCAGCGCATCTACTTTGTCGGTGCGCTCCCACGGCGCATCAATGTCGGTGCGCCCGAAGTGGCCGAAGGCAGCGGTCGGCTGATAGATCGGGCGGCGCAGATCGAGCGTCTGAATGATGCCAGCCGGGCGCAGATCGAAGTGTTCTTGAATCAGGCGAATCAACTCCTCATCGGAGACCTTGCCCGTGCCGAACGTCTCAACGAAGATCGAGAGCGGACGCGCCACGCCGATTGCATAGGCAATCTGCACCTCGAAGCGGTCCGCCAGCCCCGCCGCAACAATATTCTTCGCCACATAGCGCGCCGCATATGCCGCCGAGCGGTCCACCTTTGTCGGGTCTTTGCCGGAGAACGCGCCGCCGCCGTGGCGTGCCATGCCGCCATAGGTGTCTACGATGATCTTGCGCCCCGTCAGGCCAGCGTCGCCCATTGGACCGCCTACCACGAAGCGCCCGGTCGGGTTGACGAAATATTTGGTGTTGGCGTCCAGCATCTCAGCAGGCAGCACCGGCTTGATGATCTGCTCCAACACATCGGCGCGAATTTGCTCCTGTGAGACCGTATCGGCGTGCTGTGTCGAGATGACCACCGTATCCACGCGCACCGGCTTGCCATGCTCGTACTGTATCGTCACCTGGCTCTTGCCGTCCGGGCGCAGATAGGCCATCGGGCCGTCGTTCTCCCACGCGGCGCGGCGCACCGTCGAGAGCTGGCGGGTCAGCTTGTGCGCCATGCTGATCGTCGCTGGCATCAGTTCCGGCGTTTCATTGCAGGCGAAACCGATCATCATGCCCTGGTCGCCTGCGCCGATGGCGTCCAGTTCGGTATCGGAGAGTGTGCCGGCGGCCATGCGCTCGCGGTATTCCACCGACGCGCTGACGCCGCGATCAATGTCCGGGCTTTGCTTGCCAATCGAGGTCACGACGCCACAGGTGCGATAGTCGAAGCCATAGCGCGCGTCAATATAGCCCACCTGTTTGATGGTATTGCGGACGATTTCTGGAATATCGGCCCAGGCCGTCGTGGTGATTTCACCGGCGACGAGAATCAGGCCGGTAGTGGTGGCTGCCTCGCAGGCCACGCGCGAAAGCGGGTCGTCGCGCAGCAGCGCATCGAGTACGCCGTCGCTAATCTGGTCGCAGAGTTTATCGGGGTGGCCCTCGGTTACGCTCTCGCTGGTAAAGAATGATTTGGGATCTGTCATGAAACTGTTGGACATCTCACCATTCCTCTCTTGTTGAACTAACTACTCACAGTACAAATAAGTCCCCCACCCCCGGCCCCTCCCCCGTGCGCGGGAGAGGGGAGCATGCGCAAGCTATACGTCAACCTGCTGGCGCGTTGCTCACCCAGTGGCCCCTCTCCTCGCGGGAGAGGGGGTTGGGGGTGAGGTCTCTCTACTAGGTGCCGGATTCCCAGGCGGAGAGATACTGCACCTGCTCCGGTGTCAGCGTATCAATCTCAATCCCCATCGCGTGCAGCTTCAGCCGGGCGATTTCGTGGTCAATATCCTGCGGGATGGTATAGACCTTCGGCTCCAGGCTCGCGGCATTCTTGAGCATATACTCTGCGCCGAGCGCCTGATTGGCGAAACTCATATCCATCACGCTTGCCGGGTGGCCCTCCGCTGCCGAGAGATTCACCAGACGCCCATCGGCCAGCAGGTAGATCTTGCGGCCATCGGCGTAGGTGTATTCCTCGATGAAGTCGCGCACCTCACGATGCCCGCCGGTCGCCAGCCGTTCTAACGCCGGGATGTTGATCTCGTCGTTGAAGTGGCCGGAGTTGCAGATGATTGCGCCGTTCTTCATGCGCTCCAGATGCGGCCCGTCAATCACGTTCAGGTCGCCCGTCACGGAGACGAAGACATCGCCAAGCGGCGCGGCTTCGAGCATCGGCATCACGCGGAAGCCATCCATCACCGCCTCAATGGCGCGCACTGGATTGACCTCGGTGACGATGACGTTCGCACCCATGCCGCGCGCCCGCGCTGCTACGCCTCTGCCGCACCAGCCATAGCCCAGCACTACAAAGTTGCGGCCCGCCAGCAGCAGATTGGTGGTGCGGATGATGGCATCCACCGTACTCTGGCCAGTGCCGTAGCGATTATCGAAGAGATGCTTGGTGTCGGAATCGTTGACCGCCAGCACCGGGAAGCGCAGCACCTTGTTGGCCTCCATGCTGCGCAGGCGAATGACGCCGGTGGTCGTCTCTTCCAGCCCCGCGATGACGTTGGGAATCAGGTCGGCGCGCTCTTTGTGCAGCAGCGAGACCAGATCACAGCCGTCGTCCATTGTCATCTGTGGCGCGTGTTCCAGCGCCGAACGCAGATGACGATAATACGTCTCCTCGTCCTCGTCTTTGATGGCGTAGACCGGGATGCCCTCATTCACCAGCAACGAGGCTGCCACATCGTCCTGCGTGGAGAGCGGATTGCTGGCGCAGAGCACCAGATCAGCGCCGCCCGCCTTCAGTGTGATGGCGAGGTTGGCGGTCTCGGTGGTGACATGCAGACAGGCGGACATGCGCACGCCTTTGAGCGGCTGCTCGCGGGCGAAGCGCTCGCGGATCAGCGTCAGCACCGGCATATCTTTGGCGGCCCACTCGATGCGGCCCTTGCCACGCGCGGCGAGCGAAATGTCTTTGACATCGCCGCCGATGCCTGTGGTTGAACTCACGTTATGTACTCCTTCCCCAACCTGGGGAAAGAACGGCAATGAGCCGGAATGATGCAATGGCTCGATTGCCCGAAAAACGGTTGTCAGTCGGAAGCGGGTCAGCCGCCGCCGGTAGACGGCTCCCGCAGACGCACACCAGGCGTCCCCCAACGCCACAGGATCATGCCGGGTGTTCCGCGATGCGCTCCTCCGGGCGCGAACAAAGCGAAGGTCACGGCGCCGGTGGCGGCGCGGTCTCTCTGAGATATCTATTGACTCCGGGACCGCGACGATACTCCGGCCAGGTCTATTGCAGCCGGCGCTACGAGAACGCCAGCGACAATGGATAGCAAACGTTAATAGACGCCCTCGAAGTGCGTGAAATTGACGAACTCACGATAGCGCGCAGAGATTTCTTCCGGCGTCAGGCGGCGCACCCGCTCGACACTGAACGCCTCGCAGGTATAGGAACCGATGATATTGCCATGAATCAGCGCGCGCCGGTAGTCGTTGGCGGTCAGCGCGCCGCTCGTCGCCAGCCGGTTCGCCAGATAGCCCAGGAAACCGCCTGCAAACGCATCGCCGGCGCCGGTGGGATCGCATACATCTTCCAGCGGATAAGCTGGCGCGGCGAAGAACGAGCCATCCGCGCTAAAGAGCAACGCGCCATACGATCCCTGTTTGACGATCAACATCTGCGGCCCCAGCGCCAAAATCTTGCGGGCGGCGGTGCGCAGGCCGGGAACGCCGGTGAACTGGCGCACCTCTTCTTCAGCCATCAGTACGATATCTACGCCACGAATGACCTGTTCCAGATCGTCGCGCGCCGTCTCAATCCAGAGGTTCATCGTGTCCAGCGCATGCAACTGCGTGCGACCCTCCTGCCGAGCGGCCTGGCGCAGCACGTCGAGTTGCAGCGATGGCAGGATATTGGCGAGAAAGATAATCTCAGCCTGGCGATATTCTTCCGGAAGGACGGGGTGAAAATCGGCGAAAACGCCCAGTTCAGTGAAGAGCGTCTCGCGGGTGTTCATATCAAGCTGATAGCGCCCGCCCCAGCGAAACGTCTGGCCGATGGCGATTTGTAGGCCGCGCAAATCCACGTTGCGCTCATGGAAGTAGCTGGCGAAGTGATCGGGGAAATCGTTGCCGATGATGGCCACCAGATTCACCCGGTCATAGAGCGAGGCGGCCAGCGTAAAATGCGACGCCGCGCCGCCCAACACATCATTCGCCGCGCCAAAAGGCGTCTCTATCGTATCCAACGCCACCGAACCAACGACTGTAATCGCCACTGCATCTCCTCACAAAACTCGGCACTGCACGTACCGGACATATTTTCTCATGCTAAGCTAGCTCTTATACCTATGGAATGCTCGCTAAAGCACGCACATGAGCAATCTCATTCGGGCGAATCGGACGCACCTGTTCAGCATTCAGGGTCACAACGGTGACCGTATCACCACTCAGGGTCATGAATTCGACAGTATAGCCTTTACCACCGTCATGCACCATAACGACCGTACCGATATCTCCTGCTGCTAGCTCATGCTTGGGCATATCGGCCAGCAAGACGACACTTGCAAGCTCTTCAATCATGCGCTGGCCCTCTATGCTCCGTTAGAGAATAGAGCCAGAATACCGGCTCTAAGTTTCACGTAAATGGCTGGCTGACGCGGCAATAAATTGCCGGCGCACGAACCAGCAGGCTGAAGCCAAAGGCAACCTGCTCCGGCTTCAGCCGTTTCGTCGCGTACTCCGGCTGTTTACAGCCGAGAGTAGACATCTCATTGAAACAGCGCCCGCAGGCCAGCGTCGTATGGTGGGCGCACGATACCTGCGTCGGTGACGATGGCGGCGACATAGCGCGCTGGCGTCACATCGAAGGCGGGATTCGCCACACGCACGCCCTCCGGCGCAATGGACACGCCACGCACATGCGTCACCTCAGCGGCGGCGCGTTCCTCGATGGGAATGGCGTCGCCATCGGGCAGCGCCAGATCAATCGTCGAGCGCGGCGCAACGACATAGAGTGGAATCTGGTGTTCGCGCGCCAGCACCGCCAGCCCATACGTGCCAATCTTGTTGGCGACATCACCGTTGGCGGCGATGCGGTCCGCACCGACGAAGATTGCCCGGATGTTGCCGCGTCGCATGAAGTGCGCAGCCATGTTATCGGCAATCAACGTCAGCGGGATGCCTGCGCGCTGAAGCTCCCAGGCGGTCAGCCGCGCGCCTTGAAGCACCGGACGTGTCTCGTCTACGAAGACCTCGATATGTTTGCCAGCCTGGTGCGCGACGAAAATCGGCGCCAGCGCGCTGCCCATGCCAGCCGTCGCCAGCGCCCCCGCATTGCAATGCGTCAGCAGCGTATCACCATCGGCAATCAACGCAGCGCCATGCTCGCCCATCGCACGGCAGGCGGCGATATCTTCGGCGCAGACCAGATGCGCCTCTTCCAGCAGCCGCACCGGCAGGTCAGCCACGGCATTGCCCGCCGCCAGATGGCGCTCCGCCACATTCAGCAGCCGGTCGAGCGCCCAGGCGAGATTCACCGCCGTCGGGCGTGTCGCGCGCAGCCGCGCCGCAATGGTGTTCAGCCGCGCCAGCGCCACATCTGGGTCAATGACCTCATTCTCCGGTAACGCCTCACGCGCGCCCAGCGCCAGCCCATAAGCCGCCGCAACGCCGATGGCCGGTGCGCCACGCACCTGTAGCGAGCGAATCGCCTCCGCCACCTGCTCGGCAGTGGTCAGCGCCAGCACCTCGCAGCGCGCAGGCAAGAGCGTCTGATCAATCATGCGCAGCAGATGTGCCGTTTGGTCCCACCAGAGCGTATGGGGCAGTCCATCCCCCGTGAACGGCGATACATCCGCGTTCACCAGCGCATCGGCTGGATGATTGACTGAATCGGCTGTTTCCGACAGTGATGTCACAATTATCCTCACCCCTGGCCCCTCTCCTTGCGAAGAGAGGGGTGGATGATGTTCTGCTGCTCCCCTCTTCCCATAGGGAGAGGGGTTGGGGTGAAGATGGCATGAAAAAAGCCTCCCTCCGGCGAGAGAAGCTACATCAGGTGTCATTGGCTGGCAAGAGCGCACACCGTTGTGAACTCATCTCTCAGAGCGCCGTACTGTTCGTGTACGCTGCGGCGTTCTGCCGGAGTTGGCACCGCACAGATTGTTTTTCTATCCGCCGGTTGCCGGGCTTCTTTGGGCCGTCCCCTCCACCCGTCTCGATGAGCGCAGACCGCGAGAACGCGACTGCACAGGAAGTATACCTCACTACCTGAACTTTTTCCAGTGCAGTGGCCCATTGGCAAAGAGTGAGCTGTTACGCTCAGGCTTCGTGGCCGAGAATGGCTTCATTGCGGCGCAGGAGCAGCGCCACCAGCACCAGAAAGACCATCGCCACGCCCAGCAAGGTGAGCCGGTTGGTCTGCCAGTAGGCGGCATCGGGAGCAAAAATCGTCAGGAAGAGATAGAGCTTTTGGGTGATCGCATGCTGAAGCATCCAGGGACGGAGGAAGAGTTCACCAATCCAGAGCAATCCCAAAATGGTGTTGCTGGCAATCCAGTTTCCCAGCAGTAGCGAGAGTAGCGCGCCGGTGGCGATGAACCAGAGCAGCGGCGCGCTGAAGATGAGCAGGTTACGCGGCGCGTCTTGTGGCACAATCCAATAGCCAGCCCTGGCGATAGCGATGCACGCGCCCAGGCTGGCGAGGAACGCCCAGCAGGTGAAGAGCGCCAGCCGTTGTCCCATCGTCGCCCGATAGGAGGTAACGAGGGTGAAGTGCAACTCTTTGGCGGGGTTGGTGGCGATGAGATATGCGGCGACAAGCCCCGCCACCAGCGGCAGACCAGCTTCCAGCAGGAAGAGCAGCCCGATGGCCATATCATGATGCCCAACTGCCGATGACGCGCCCTGGCGGCCCGACTCGAAGGATGCAAGCGCGGCAACGCCAACGAAGAGCGCGATCACCAGCAGCGGCGCAGCAAAGATGCCCACTCCCAGGATGCGCATCTCATAGCGTACACGCGCCACGAGTGTTCCTGCCTTCATGCTTTTTGTCTCTATTCTCTCTGCTTCAACGATAGCTAATGGAATGTTTTATCTCCGCCGGGCACGCCAGGTCTCCAATCCCCAGGCAGCCAGCAGCGCAATGGCGCCAGCAGCCAGCAACGCGACGATATTTGCCACGCCGCCCCAAATTGAGGTCTGCGGATAATACGTGAGGTCTGTCGTGCGGAACGGCGTAAAGTGGAAGATGCCGGTCATTATCAGCCGTCCAGAGGGTGAGAGGACCGTTCCATCGAGTGTGGGAATCGGTCCTTTGGGATCAAGGCTATCCCAGAGGTAGTAGCCGATGAAGAGGAACATATAGAGCGGCGGCCAGATAAACGTAGTGCAGGCAATGCTGAACGCGCCAACAAACAGCACCGCCGGAATTGCAACCGCCGCGAGCGCGACCATCGCCAGCGGGAAAATGCTGAAATCGTGCCAGTTCAGCGCGAGTAGCGTGACCCCAATGAGATAGATCAGGATCATCGGAATAAACGTTGCCAGCACGCTACCAATGTACTTGCCGAAGAGCCGCGTGAGCATCGTCGCCGGTGTCGTGCCCAGTATCTCATCCATCCTGGTTGTATAGTCGCGGCGCGAGCGCCCAGCCAGAAGAAGTCCAGCACCGAGCCAGAAGAAGCCAGCCGCGCCGGCAGCCTCGATCACGACGATATTGCCTCGTGTGACGAGCATATTCGCGTCATGAGTGAAAGTATGCGGGTCGGTGAACTGGATGAGGGAGAGCGCGCCAAGCAACACCGAGACAACCCAGAGCGAGATACGGCGAATCTGCATGAAGAACTCATAGCGAATGACGCCACCCAGGGCGACCGATTGTTTCATGCGCGAACCTTTCCCGTGTTGGTTATCAGAGATATCTGCGCTCAGAAGATGGACGGACGCCGCAAGCGAAGTGGTGGCGTCAATGGGTAGCTCCGACGAGGCGTTGGAGGCTCCGGCGCGGAGCCGTTCCTGGCGCGAGGAGAGAAATACAGCGGCAAACAGTCCTAACACGGCAAGTATCAGGAGCAGCGCCGTATTCCATCCACTGACGAGCAGGCCGGGTTCCCAGTGGATGCCGTTTCCGGCACGCACACTATTCGCCAGCCAGAAGAGTGAGATAGCGCCCACTGAAATCGTTGGCCCGAACACCAGCGAGAGGCAGAGGCTCAGCGCCGAAAGCAGCGCCATCGGCCCAAGCCAGAGCGAGGCTAGCGTCCAGAAGCTTGCGCCCTGCCAGAGCATCAGCGCCAGCGTCGCCAGCAAAGCCAACCCAGCATTAAAACTGAAGAGCAGCGCGAAGCGACTGAGCAAGACGGCTCGTGCCGTGGTTGGCGTTGCCCGGCCAAGCTCTAAACCTGGATCGTTCTCCGGTCCGTAGAGGAAGGACACGCCGGTGCTGGAAATCAGTGGCAGCGCAAAAACCAACAAATCACTGGCGCTGGCGCTCTGGCCAGTCGCCCGCGACAACAACGCCGAACAGAGTGCGGCAAGCGCAATCGCCACTGCCGAGGCCACCCACATCGCCGGGCGCAGCAGCCGCGTCTGTCCCCAGAGGACGAGCCAGAACCAGCGGAGCCGGTGCAAGGCTGGTGATGCGCCATGCGCGTTCTGCGTTTGCGCGGGAGATACCGCGATATCTGGGACAGGAGTGAGCCGCGCGCTCAGCAGTTCCCAGGAGGCGTGTAGCGGTGGAGCTGGCTCAATCGCTTGGCCTGCCTCCGACACGCCAGCACCGAACGTTTGCCATGTCGCCAGTTCGCGTGTACAGGCGTCGCATGAATGAAGATGCTGTTCGACTGCGGCGCGTTCGGTATCTGGGAGCGTGCCAGCGGCGTACCAGGGGAGCCATTCACGGTATTGTGCGCACTCATCACTGCGTATCATTGGACTTCTTCCTCTACCACACCTTCTCTTGCGTTGAGTTGCTGTAGACACGCCGATAAGGCTTTGCGTGCATAGCTGATCCGGCTCTTCACCGTCCCCTCCGGAACCCCAAGAATGAGCGCGATTTCAGCGGACCCGAATCCCTGATAAAAGGCAAGATCAAGCACCTCACGATGTCTGGGAGAAAGGTGATCGAGCGCCTGTTGTAGCATGAGGCGATCCAGTACCGCTTCTTCGTGCGAGTCGTAGGTAACTACTGGCTCCGCTGGCTCATCGCCATCGTCCGCTGTCTGGAATGGTTGCCCCAGGGGATGCCGCCTGCGCGTGCGCCGCGCATTTGCCGCCAGATTATGTGCAATGCGAAAGAGCCAGGTGCCGACCTGCGCCTCGCCCCGGTATGTGTCCGCCGAACGCCAGACAGCCAGGAAGACATCCTGCGTCACCTCTTCCGTCCAGCCAGCGTCACCAGCGAGTTGGTGATAGAGATAGCTCCAGAGACGCTGGCGGTAGAGGGCATACAGGCATTTCATGGCGTGCTGGTCGCCGGTGGCAATCTGTGCCAACAGTGCGCGTTCATCAGGCGGCATGGCAACTCGTCTGCATATGGTCCAGTCTTTCCCCATCACGCTTCTATAGTGTTTGGACACCGCGCATCAGGGGATAGTTCAATTGGCTCAACACGGCTCAACACATCTACTCGCATCCTTGAGCAGATACGCTGGTTGCGATCATTCCATTACTCAACATATTCATACGTGAGGATTGCGACTCAGAACTGCGGTACTTTTGCCATAGAAAAATGCCTCCCTCTCGCTAAGAGGGAGGCTGTTTCATTGACTGTGGGTGTTCAGTCGCTACTGTTAGCTGGCGGTCGCGGCGCTCTTCTGCGCGGCGTAGAGGTCGCGTAGCTCGCGTTTGCTGAACTTGCCGACGCTGGTTTTGGGCACTGCCTCAATGAACAGCACCTCATCCGGCAGCCACCACTTCGCCACCTGCGGGCGCAGATAGTCGAGAATCTCGTCGGGTGTAATCTGCCCCTCGAACTCCGGCTTGGCGACGACATAGGCGACCGGGCGCTCCTGCATGACGGGATGTGGCACGCCGATGACGGCAGCTTCCAGCACCTTCGGATACGCCATAATCATATTTTCCAGTTCGACGGAAGAAATCCATTCGCCACCGGACTTCACCAGGTCTTTGGTGCGGTCCACGATCTGAAGATAGCCGTCGGCGTCTATCGTCGCCACGTCGCCGGTGCGCAGCCAGCCATCCATGAACTTCTCGTTGTTGGCCTCGTCGTGATAATAGGCGCGGGCAATCCAGGGACCGCGCACCTGAATCTCACCGACGCTCTTGCCATCCCAGGGCACTTCCTGCCCCGTCGCAATATCTACCACGCGGCAATCCACCAGCGGCGTGACACGGCCCTGCTTATTGCGGATGGCGAACTGCTCGCTCTCCGAGAGCGTGAGGTGATGGCTGCTCAGCCGCGCCACCGAGGCCAGCGGCGAGGTTTCCGTCATGCCCCAGGCGTGCAGCATCGGCAGGCCGAAGCGGTCCATCGTCTTCATCAGCGCAGGCGGAATGGCTGAGCCGCCGCACGGCACTATGCGCACCGAGGAGAGGTCCGGCTGCGCTGTCTCTGGCTCCAGCGAAAGCCGTTCCAGGTGGCTCGCCAGGCCGATCCAGATGCTCGGCACGCCGGCCAGCAGCGTTACGCGCTCCTGCTCGATCATCTCCACCAGTGGCGCCGCGCCGAGGAAACGTCCCGGCAGCACATGCTTCGCGCCGACGAGTGTGGCAGCGTAGGGCGTGCCCCAGGCGTTCGCGTGGAACATCGGCACCACTGGCAGCACGACATCGCTCTCGGTGATGCCCAGCGAATCCGCGAGACACGCGCCCATCGTATGCAGGAAGGTGGAACGGTGGCTGTAGACGACGCCTTTGGGGTTGCCCGTCGTGCCGGAGGTGTAGCACATTGCAGCGGCATCGTTCTCATCCAGCTCCGGCCAGTCGTAGTGCGGCGACGAGTACGAGAGCAGCGTCTCATAATCCAGCGTTGGCGAGAGGCGCGTCACCTCGGTGGGCGTGCCCATGATGACGAAGTTCTTGACGGTGGGGATATGCCCGAACGCCTTCTCCAGCACCGGCACCAGATCGGCGTCTACGAAGATGATCTGGTCCTCCGCGTCGTTGATGATGTACTCCAACTGCTCGGTGAAGAGGCGCACATTGAGCGTGTGCAGCACGGCGCCCATGCAGGGGACCGCGAAGTACAGTTCGAGGTGACGGTAGGTATTCCAGCCGAACGTGCCGACCCGTTGCCCCGGCTGGATGCCCAGCCCTGTGAGCGCGCTGGCCAATCGCTGCACGCGCTCCCCAAAGTCGGCATAGGTGTAGCGGCGCATGCCAGTTTCGGTACGCGAGACAATTTCTTTGTGGGGGAAGAATCGCGTCGCCCGGTTGAAGATATGCTGGACAGTCAGCGGATAGTCCATCATCAGACCTTGCACTGGGTACCACCCTTCTGCGGAAAACGCTCCGCCACTCAACGCCACATTGCACTGAATCGCTCTGAATCACGCCACATTGCACTGTGATGCCCGCATTGTACGCTGATGGCACTGCTATTTGCCATAAGGCGTAGAATGAGCGATGAAGGGCAAAGTGGCGCTGAGTACAACGGACGACCATCCCAGGCCGTAGATACCATTAAAGGTGGCTGAGATAACGATTCCGCAGTCGCCGGAGAGAAAGAACAGCACAATGGACAAAGCGCACGATGTCATCTCGCAACGCGCCTGGACCGATGACGAGCTACGCGCGTCGGGGTTCGCTTATTATGAGCGCAAGAAACAGGTGGTGATGGCGCGTCCTGTGACTGCTGAGGAGTCGCCCTTGACGCTTGATCTGGGCAGCGAAATCGTTGTCGTTGACACGGACTATATGCTCTGCTATGCCCCTGGCGATGAGGTGAAGTCCAGCCCGGAGGAATATGGGCCGTGGGGCGTGCGCAAAGACATCTTCAATGAGACATATCGCCAGTGGGATGAACCGGACTGGCAGCCGACACCTGCCGAGCAGGACTTGCTGCATCATGGCTGCCAGCCTTACTATAAGGCTGCTGGCGCGTGGGCGAAACAGCTCGATACGGAAACGTATGTGCTGAGCATCGAAAGTAGCCAGCCGAACGTCGTCGCGCCAGGATACTGGCTGGCGATTGGCGCGCAGGGTGATCCCTGGCCCATAGACGACGAAGGTTTCAGGTTTCGCTATATCATCCCCACCGAGGACGACTGAAGGGCTGAACAGGCTGGCAGCCAGTTCACCGCGCACTTCACAACCATGCTATTCATCTGCGCCCAGTCGCTCGCTAACGAAGGCGACGACGTTGTTCACCGTATCGAAGTTCTCTGGCACGAGATCAGCCTCGGAGACCTGGACGCCATACGTCTCCTCGACGAACATCACCAGTTCGAGAATGCCAGTTTCGTCCACGATGCCACGCTCGAAAAGCGATTCGCCGTCATTGAGGATATCGCCCTCGCTGTAGAGGAAGTTCGTGCGAATGAAATCGCACACCTGGTCATGGATGAGCTGGATATCCACGGTTTCGATCTGGTTACTCATGGCGGTTTGCTCCCCAGAGACGTGTTGGTCGCTTAGCTACACGAAACGCTACAGGGCTATCAAGAGAAGTTCATCGCTTGCGCTTTGCATCGTACCCCCAAACCAGACGAACCGAAAGCCCCTCATCCTCAAATAGCCAATGTTAGCCACTTCAATTTGGATTCTCAAATATATCACGAGAGAACGCCTTTGCCGCTAATTGCGCGGCCAGCCAGGCGTTGACATCCGCCAGCATCGCTGAACTGAGGCGGTGGCCAGCGTCATATTCGCGGTAGGTCAGCGCCACACGCTGTTCTTCGAGCCTCGCCCGCGCGGCATGCGCGTTCGTGACGGGCAGCGTCGTATCGTCGCGTCCGTGCGCCAGCAGCACCGGCAAGCCCGCCGTCTCCTCCGGCGCAGCCAGCCAGGGCGTTATCTCCGCCGGGATGCGCCCCGCCAGCGCCACCACCCCGGCCAGCAAACGCGGCGTAGTCAGCGCCAGTGTCAGCGCGAGGATCGCTCCCTGGCTGAAGCCCAGCAGATAGACACGCCCAGCGTCTGCCTGGTATGCCTCGATAGCTTCGGCAATGAATGCGCGCATACGCTCCACGCTGGAGGCAAGCTGATCGGCTGCGATGCGATTGCCCGCCGGAGTGCGCTGGAAGGTGAACCAGGCGCAGCGCTCTGACCCGAGTTCTAGCGGTCCGCGCGGGCAGACGATCTGAAAACGCGGCTCGAGGCGCGGCGCAAAGCGGAAAAGCGTCGTCTCGTTGCCCTCATAGCCATGCAGCAACACCAGCAACGGTGGACGCGGTGGACGTGGCGCATTTGTTGCAGGTGTCGTTTCACCCGTATCATCCACAACTTCCACAAGCGGCGCGCGGGCCAGATGTGGAAGTATCAACTGCGGCGGAGACGACATGCAAAAACCCCTCTGTTCCAACCTGATTGCTGTCTCTGCCGTAATTGTAGCGCAAAACATTGATGACCTCAGACAGCCGATACCAGCGTGTAAGAGTGATAATACAGCAGTGATAAGCAGTTCGCTCAGTGAGCATGGGGAGAAGTAAGCGATATGCGACGCTCCGGTGATACGGATGTGGTGGAAAATGAAGGACGTGAAGGAAGCAGTGGAAACGCCGGTGCCGCTGAGCGTCCGCTGGCGCAGGTGGAGCATCTGACGCGCATCATCGAAACCCGCGCGCAAAAGACCGTCATCCTCGATGATGTGACGTTCAGTGTTCCGGCGCATAGTCTCTTCGCCATCAATGGACCCTCCGGCAGCGGCAAATCCACCATCTTGAATATGCTCACCGGGCTGGATCGCCCAACCAGCGGACGGGTGCTCTTCGCTGGCGAGGAACTGCGCGCAAGAAGCGAAAATGCGCTGGCGCAGGCAGGGCTGGATCCGTCTGTTTCGACGGCAGCGCAGCAGATTTCGCGCAACCAGAACCAGTTTCAAATATTGTATATATTGCTCTACGCGGTTGCGGCGATTGTGGCGCTGGTGGGAATCCTGGGGCTATTCAACACGCTCACTACCTCAGTGTTGGAGCGGCGACGCGAGATTGGCATTCTGCGTTCGATGGGCGCGACCGGCGCGCGAGTGGCAGGCGTCTTCTGGACGGAAGGTATGGCGCTGGCGGCGCTCTCCTGGGGAGTTGCGGTGCTACTGGGGATTCCGGCGGCCTATGGCTTCGTGACGCTCATCAGCAATGTCTTGTTGCCCATCCCGTTCGCCTTCAATCCGCTGGCGCTGCTGGTGATGCTGGTCTTCACCCTGGGAATCGCCACGCTCGCCAGCCTGATACCAGTGCTGAGCGCCGCGCGAGTGCGTATCGCCGTTACGTTGCGCTACGAGTAAGTGCAAGTAAGTGTGAATGAGTACGAGTGAACATGCTATCGTTTTTGGGGGAATCCGGTGCGCGTTTATCTCATCCGTCATGCCGAGTGCGAAGACAATCTAATCGAGGCGGACCCGACACGGCGCATGACCAGGGCGGAGTTCAACAAGTTTGTCCTCAGTTCCCCGGATTCACCGCTCACCTATGCAGGCATCGAGCAGGCGCAACGGCTGGTGCAGCACTTCACCACGCGGCCCATCTCCCGGCTTTATAGCAGTCCTCTGCCGCGTGCGCTGGCCACTGCAGCGGCGCTGGCAGAGGCGTACCATCTCGTGCCGCAGGTCATCGCGGACCTGCGCGAACTGCTGCCGCCGCCCTTCAATGAACATGGCGCGTCATTTACCGCCTCCGTGCGCTGGCTTTTTCTGCAGGGCTACCTGCGCATGGTGTTCTCCTCGGATTCGGAAGATCGTCTGAGTATCGCCCGCCATCGCGCGCGTGCCGTCTGGGAGCAGATGACGCGAGAGCCAGCAGAGGCTATCGCCGCCGTCTCGCATGGCTGGTTCATCATGCTCCTGCTCACCATCCTCAGCGGCGACCCCTCCTGGCAGGTCGTCAAGCGTGACCTCAACAATGCTGGTGTGTCGCTGGTCGTCAGTCGCTAGTGAGAGATGTAAAAGCACTCCCCAATGCAGCGTCATCCATTTTGATTAGATGAGTTACTGCTTGACAGGCCGCGACTGGTTGCGATAGCCTGGGGTGCGGACGAGATGATGCGCGATGGCGAGCGGGATGGCAAGAGGGATGGCGAGCGATGATTAGCCGGTATTTCATGCGGCGCGGGCTTGGCGCGGGGAAGGCGTTTCGCAACCGGGGAAATGAAGTTTCGCGCATGGAGGGATTCAGCGACACGGTTTTTGGCCTGGCGGTAACGCTCCTTATCATACAGCAAGGGCAGCAGAACTATTTCGCTGATCTGGTAAATGCCATCAAGGCACTGCCAGCCTTCTTTGTCTGCTTTGTCAGCCTGACCTCTCTCTGGTACTCGCATTATCGTTTCTGCCGCCGCTACGGGTTGGAAGACCACTGGACGATCTCGCTGAACCTGCTACTGCTCTTCGTTGTCCTCTTCTATGTCTATCCGCTCAAATATCTCTTCACGCTGGCGATGGACCAGGGCGCGCTACCTGCCAACTCGATTCAAAAGGGCCAGTTACCGATGCTTTTTGCGATCTATGGCATCGGGTTCGCCGCCGTATTTACCATCCTCACCATCTTCTATGCGCACGCCTATCGTATGCGCAAGGCGCTGGATTTGAATGAATTGGAAACCTACGATACGGTGACGACGTTACTGGGCAATGTCGTGCTGGTGCTGACAGGACTGATCTCTATTTTCATCGCGCTGGTCCTCAAGCAGCCGACGCTTTCCGGTCTCTGGTATCTTTCCATCCTCATCACGCGCACCGCTCTCGGCATAATTCGCGGGCGCGGACGGCAGGAACTGGCGGCGCGGCTGGAACACGCGGCAGGTGTGGAAAAGAGCCACAATCCACACGAGGCGCAGAGCGCCCGGACACAGGCGTGAACCGTCACGCCTGTGTCCGATGATACTGATGGGTCTGCGCCAACGGCAGGGTAAAGAAGAACGTCGCGCCTTCTCCTGGCGTGCTTTCTACTCCCACCCTGCCATTATGCAGCTCAATGATGACCTTGCTGATGTAGAGGCCAAGCCCCAGCCCTACCCCAATGTTGTTCTGCTGTGGCAAAACGGGTCCCCGGTGATACCGCAGCCAGACGCGCTCCTGCTCTTCCGGCAGCAATCCCGGACCCTGATCGCGCACGGAGACCCGCACCTGCTCATCTACCACATCTACTGAGACCTCGACAGGAGGCGTGTCGCCAGAATACTTGAGCGCATTGACCACATAATTGACGACGACCTGCTGAATCCGGTCGGCATCTGCCATAACAATCGGCGCTTTGCCGGTGTCAGGCAGGGTGAGCGTAATCGTCCGGTTGGGCCAGCAGAGGCGTTGATCCTCAATAGCCGCCTGGACGATAGTGGTCAAAGAGCAGAGCGCCGGATGAATCTCCGGTTTTTTGCCCGCGTGAATGCGTGCGCTATCGAGGAGGTCATCCACCATGCGGGTAAGCCTGGTGGTTTGCTGTTCCACTCGCGTGATACTCTGGCTCACGTCAGCAATGACCGCCTCCAGTTCGGCATAGGCGCGGCGACGGCGTGTACCACGCTTATTGATGGCCGATTTGATCAATTGCACCCTGGCGCGAATGGTCGTGAGCGGATTCTTGAATTCATGGCCCGTCACATCGAGCCACTGCTCCATCCGTTCGCTGGCAGAGCGCAGAGCGAGAATATTGCCGTGCGCCTCCTGCCATTCGCTGAGCAGTTGCTCGCGCTCGACCACGACACTGGCAAGCTTCGCCACAGCGCCCGCCAGTTCCAACTCCTGGGTGCTATAGCGATGTTCCACGTTGCCATAGTCAACGGAGACCACACCGATGAGGCGTGTTCCCCGGCGCATCGGTGCAACGAGCGTCTGATGGAGGCCAAAGTTAGGCGCTTCTGGTCTCGCGTTGGCGGCGAGGTCATACACAATCGTCTCGCCAGCCGCCAGCCACGTGATGAGGTCCTGCGGCATATAGTCATGCAGGCTCAACGGCGCAACTGCCGCCTGCCATTGCTGTTCATGCTCGATGGTGGTTGCGCCAACTAGCGCGACCGGCTGGATTTTGAGGGTTTCCGGCTCAAGAAGCGAAATGCCAAGCCGCACGCAGCCCAACACGCTACGCGCGAGTTCGCCCAGCCGCCGCATGGTCTGATTGGCGTCTGCCATCACCGAAGCTGCCGTCCCAGCGCTTTCAGCGGTGGTGTTGCGGTCGCTGGTGGGCGCCAACACGAGCGTTTCAGCCATTGCCAGCAAGGCATTGAAGGCGCTCCGCGTGCGACGTTCGAGCATGCGTCGTTCGGTGATGTCGCGCGCGACCATCACGGCGCCTGTGATATGGCCGGATGCGTCATACATCGGCGCGCCGCTCACACTGAGCAAGAGATTGCGACCATCCGGCGCGCGCACCAGAACGTCTATCGCTTGTGCGCCGGTAAACGTTTCGCCGCGTAGCGCACGCTGATGGGGTCGGTCATTGGGGGCAAAGGGTCGCCCCTGTTCGTCGCAGGGCACGTATGCCATTTGCTCTGCGCCGGGGAAGAGTTCCAGGTCCATCTGTGGCCCAGGCGGTGTCATGTTCCGAGCCGCAGCGTTCCATTGCACCAGCTCACCATCCGGGCCGAAGATATAGACGCCATCGGTTATCGTCTCTATGCTGGTCGCAAACATATTCGTCTGCTCGGTTGCCCGCGCCTGCGCAGCCATCCGCTGGCTTTCAATCTCGATGATGCGCGCTTCGACGAGCGACGCCGCAACTTTGATGGCAAACGCCGATAGGTAGCTCTGATATGACTCGCTATATGCTTCGTTCCAGGTCTGCGAGCTATCCACGCCCGCCACCAGCACGCCGCTGACGCGCCCTTTCTCTTTCGCGCTCAACGGCAAGACGAGCGCAGGCGCCGGTGATTGTCCGAGGGGGAAAGTGATCTCCACCTGCTGGGCAGAGGTGAAGGATGGTGAGGATAGTGTTGCCAGCGCCTCTACATCGGCAACTGATGTCTTCTCGCTGTATTTTGCGGTGTGCCGGATGGCAGAGATGAGGCGGTCTTGCGCCGAAGTCATCAGGTCAAGCGTAGCCGAGTTATCACCGGCAAGCGGAATGATCGCCGGGAGCCGGTCCATATGCAGATACTCCGCCAGATAGAGCTGATCGGCATGTGCGTCACGTAGATAGATGGCGGCGAAGGGGACATTAGCCGCCTCGTCCGCCAGCGCGTCGCGCACTTTACGACAGATTGCGCCAGCGTCGGTATACCTGGCCAGCGTATTTGCCAGCGCGCGCAGCACCCGCGACCGGCGCTCCGCAATGATAAGCGTCGTAGTCTCGGCAATAGTAACCAGCACCCCTCCGGCACTGCCATCTGCAAGAAGAACAGGACTGAGGTAGAGGGTAAAGAAGCGCTCTTGCGGACCGGTTGGCCCTTGCAACACGAGCCGGATATTCTCGCGATGGGTGGAGCGGCCCGTCTGGCGTACATGTTCGCAGAGCGGCCCCACCGTATCCCAGATTTCCGGCCAACATTCACGACAGGGCTGGCCCAACGACTGCGGGTGCTTTGTGCCAAGAATAGCGCAGCAAGCATCATTGTACAGTTGTAGGAAATCATCACCCCAAAGGACGGCCATTGGATAGTCTGAAGCCAGACAGAGATTGAGAACAGTCCAGAGCGACGCTGGCCAGTGCGCCATCGGACCAACCGGCGTTTTCGACCAATCGAATGCGCGTATTAACGCGCTCATCCCACCTCCGTCTACGAGTACAGGCATCTGTGCCGCCGCGCTTCCTCTTCTGCGACTGCGCATATTCGCCACCATGATAACCCCTCCCACCTGCTGACTACACTTGCTTCCACTTCTCCCTTTCGCCAAGTGTGCGGTGCGCCATCAATCTTCCTTTTTGCTGCTCGTTGTCTCTGTTTATCTCGTATCACCCATCGTGTATCGCGTAGCGACGTATCTCTGTCTGTCACATGAGCAAGCGCAGGCGCAGACGCACGCTGCAACGCGCACGAGCCAGCCTTGTTGCGATCCTGCACAGAACATCCAGCATTGAGTGAATACGGGGTGACAGAGACAAAAGAGCCTTCGCTCTTTTTTGGGAATGGTTGGAGCGCATCGAGCGCATAGTACTTTCAGCAAGAAGCGCGCCGATTTTTGTGGCCGATACACTGGCCGGTAGAAAAACCAGGTCGGCAAAAGTTCGTAAAGGTCAGTAAGCGATGGCGACCTGCTGCCCGGTGTGCGCCGCCGCCAGAATGGCCTCCGCGATGACATTCGCACGATAGCCATCCTCAAAGTCTGCGCCGTCTGGCGCCACGGAGCCGCCGCTGGTGATGGCTGTGAAGAAGTGGTGCAGTTCATGCACGAACGTGTGTTCCCAGCCGATGATGTGCCCATGTGGCCACCAGACATTGTAAAACGGATGCGTAGATTCGGTCACGAGGACCTGACGGAATCCCTGCGCATCCTGGGTGGTCTCTTCCTCCGGCAGATAGACCTCCAACTCATCGAGGCGTTCGAGGTTGAAGGCGATGGACCCCTTTTCACCGTTGATCTCGATCACCTGGTGATTCTTGCGTCCGCGCGCATAGCGGGTGGCCTCCAGTGTGCCGAGCGCGCCGTTCTCGAAGGAGAGCAGCGCGGCGAAGGCGTCGTCCACATCCACCGGCCCCGTGCCGCCGTCGCCGGTGGGCCGTTCGGTGACGAAGGTGCGGGTCATGGCGCTGACGTTGGTTGGCTCGCCAACGAGGAACCGCGCCAGGTCAATGATGTGCGTCCCCAGATCACCAAGCGCGCCCGTTCCCGCATCGTCCGCGTGTAGCCGCCAGGAGAGCGGCGCCTGTGGATTGGCCAGCCCTTCATGCAAATACTGCGCGCGAAAGTGATAGATGCGTCCGAGCCGTCCGGCGCGAATGATATCGCGCGCCAGCCGCAACGCTGGCACGAAGCGGTAATTGAAGGCGCACATATGAACCACGCCTGCCTGTTTTGCCGCTTCCCACATCGCCTTCGCTTCGGCGGCGTCCTTCCCTAAAGGCTTCTCGCAGATCACGTGCTTGCCGGCCCGCGCCGCCGCAATGGTTGGTTCGGCGTGCAGATAGTTGGGCGCGCTGTTGTCGAAGACCTGCACCTCCGGATCGCTGACGAGTTCGTGCCAGTCCGTCAGCGCCTTCTGGTAGCCATAGCGGCGCGCGGCAGCCTCCACCTGTTCGCGGTTGCGCCCGGCGATGGCGACCAGCCGCGCGTGCGCCGGAGGAGGCATGTAGATGTAGTCCATCGTTTTGTAGGCGTTGGTGTGCGCCTTGCCCATGAACGCATAGCCCAGCATGCCAACGCCAAGCGTTGGTACGTCGCTGTTGCTTTCATCTGTTGCCATCGTTATACTCCTCTCACACGCCGTTGCTTTGCGCCTGACTATCTTTCGCTATGATCGCTATGATCGCTCTGTTCGCTATGCTATCGTATTTTTGCGAACGACGGAGATAATATGCGTGCCACCATCGAGCGCGCCCGCCTCGCGGCACAGGTCCACCTCCCAGCGCAAGAAAGCTTCCCAGAGCGCAGGGTCCGCTGCCGCCCCTGCCAGCACCTCATCTTCACGCATCGAGAGATAATTGGAGGCGGAAACGGCGACAATTTCACATGGATGGCGCTGGAGCAATGCCTGAAGCTGCGACCAGCGATACATGCGGCAGTAGTGCCCGTTGGGCGAGGCGAGATCATTGTCCAGATCGCTGGTGGCGATCACGCGGTCGGCGGTTTCGGGACTCTGCCTGGCAATATCGAAGACGGCTTCGAGGAACAGTTGCGTGGAGCCAGCCAGCGACATCACGCCGAGCAGGACATAACCGCCGGGCTTCGTCACCCGCAGCATCTCTGCGAGCGCCTCGTCTGCGCGGTCGAAGACATAGCTCAGCGGCCCACCATAGCAAACCACCGCATCAAAACGCGCATCTGCGTACTGCGATAGATTGACGATATCCAGCACATCACGGGCGACGACACAGCTTTCACAACCGGCCTCGGCCATCTTCTGGCGATGCAGTTCAAGCTGCACCGGCGAGATATCGCCAACCGCCACTCGCGCGCCGATCTGCGCCAGTTCCAGTGTGAAGCGCCCCGGACCCGCGCCGGCCTCCAACACCTCATCGCCAGCCTTGACGAACTGGTGCAGGTAGTAATTATGCAGATGAAAGTTGACACGGCTGCGCGGATTCCCTGCCAGCCGTCCCCATTCGCGCTCGCCGTAGCTGTCGTAGAAACGGCTGATGTGCGCGGCATCATAACGTTCCGTCATTATTCGCTTCCTCCTTTGTGGTGGCGCTGGTGAAGGGATTGGGCGAGCGCCACATGCGCGCGATAATGAACACTGGAAAGAACAGCCAGGGCAGATTCGCCAGCAAGACGACTGGAAAATTGGGTGAGGCGTAGGGTCCGGCGTATTCCTCGCCCAGAATAATAATGACATTGGTGAGCAACACGCTGGCATAGATGACGCTCGGCAGGCGAATCCACTCTTTGCCTTTGATGTAGGCATAGATGGCAACCAGATAGAACGGCCCGAAGAGCAAATTATCAATCCAGATGGTCATTTTCCACCAGACGGGCCGCGCAATCAGATCATGGTCAAAGGTGCGCCCCCACCAGTGAATCAGGTCAATTGCTGGCTTCGGCGGCCAGAGCGGATACGTGAAGTGTGCCGGATTGGCGATCACCAGTTGTTCCAGGTCCACGATATAGGTGATGAAAAGGATATTGACGAGGAAAAAGGCCACAATCGCAATGTCGGCAGGCCGCCGGGAAAACGGAATGACACGCCTGCTCATGATTGCGCCTCCAGATATCTCGCTACCGCTATTTATGACAGCAATCGCTGCTCACATGATAGCCGAATGTTCTCCGCAGGCGCAATCACAAGCTCTTGCACGCCGTTGTGCTGAGTAGTCATGTGTGATTAAATGAAGGTGATGAATATGCGATGAAGACTTTATGAAAGTGCGAGGGATATCGGTTATGGACGAGCGTGCATTGTTGCTGCTGGGTATCCTCAAAGTGCAGAGCCAGCATGGCTATCAGATCAATGAATTCATCGAACGCACGCTGGGCCAGGTGACGGATATGAAGAAGCCCACTGCCTACGCCATTCTGGACCGGCTGAGCCAGGCGGGCTATATCGTCGTGCATACCGAGCAGGAGGGCAACCGTCCGCCGCGCAAGGTCTACGCCATCACCGGGGCGGGCGAGCGGCTGTTCTTCGATCTGCTGCGGGCGTATCTGGCGCAGCCGGATCAGCCGTCTTCCGCTGGTGGCATTGCGCTGATGTTTCTGGATGACCTCTCGGCGGATGAGCGCGTGGCGCTGGTGCGCGAGCGGATAGAGAAGCTGGAAGAGCAGATTGCCAGATATGAGCGCGCGCCCAAGCATGAGCATAGCCTGGGCGTGGATGTCGCCGTTGAGCGGCAACTGCATATGCTGCGCGCCGAACGCGATTGGCTCGTCTCGGCGCTGCTGCCGCGCCTGGAACGGGGCGCAATGGAAGCGACAGGTGAAGTGGCGAGCGCGGCAACGCAACGCTAAGTGCTGGCGTTATCCAGCGGCGGCGTAGCGCTGCACGAATGCGAGCAATTGCTGCAAAACCATCGTAGCATTGTCGCCATCGAACAGGGCGATGCCATGATCGCTGCCAGGATAGATGTGTAGCTCTTTCGGCTGGTTGGCGGCATTGTACATGCCCTGGATATCTGAAGCATACTCGTCGCCCTCGCTATCTGCCAGGAACTTGGGCGCGGTGATGGCGCGCATTACGGCATCGGTCACATCCAGTCCCGGCCAGACGCTTGGTGAAGAGAGTATTGCCACCGCTGCCACAGGCACTACGGCGGCGGCATTCGCCGTAATTGTTCCCCCAATGCTCGCCCCGATTAGCACAATGTGGCGCGCCCCTTGCTGCTGCTTTGCAAAAGCAATCGCCGCCTTCAGGTCGGTGGGTCCGGCGGAGATGTTGCGTTGCCCCTGCGATTCGCGTGTGCCGCGATAATCGTAGACGAGCGCGCCATAGCCACGAGCGGCAAACTGACGGGCGATGGGCAGCCAGTCTGAGGCGTAGCTATCGGTCTGGTTGGAGAAGATGACAACGGTTTGCCCGCTCCCCAAAAACTCACCGGCCAGTTGGATATGGTCTGCTGTGGAAAATGTCACCGCGCGCATCGGCACCGGTGGCAGGGTCGCTGTCGGCGCGGGCAGTGTCGCCGTGGGTGTTGCAGGTGAACCCACCGTCGAGGCGCTGGCGCAGGCGGTTGCGCCACCCAGTATGAGCAGCGCGGCGGCCATGAATGCGAGCGCGCGAACCAATCGCATGTATTCCCCCTATAGGCGTGAATAGTTTGCATCTGGCAGCAGCTATGCCAATACTGATATAGCTTATGCTCGTGAGACGGCTGTTCGGGGATGCGTTTTACAGGCTGGGGAATCACTACATGAGAATGCGCAATAGAGACTGGCTAGTTCAACACGAACCCTCCTTCGTTGTGTGGCGAAGGCAGGTTCGTGAACGTGGGATACAGTCAGTGCGGCTAGCCCAACTAGCTCAGCGCACAGGACCAGAGCGTGTATTGCCCTTCAGTCGTGGCAATCAGCGCGTGGATGGCGGCTGGCGAACCATTGCGGGCTGGCGTGAGCCACGCATCTGCGAATCCGTAGCCTGCGCCGGTAGACTGCAAAATATCCGCGCTTTGTGGCACGGCCAGCGCCCCTGAGAGTTGTGTCCAGCCGCTATCTCCCGGCTTCCAGGCATAGAATGCGACATTGCCGCCGTGGGAGCCGTTCGCCGCTGCGCTGCCGAGCCGCGTATCGAAGTCCAGAACCAGTGAGCCATCGCCCAGCGTGCCAATGGCTTCCAGCGCCGCGCGTTGGCCGGATGGAATATTCGCCGTTGGCGCGGCCTGCCAGGTCTTGCCGTTATCCACGCTGGCATAGACGTTATCCGGCGCGATGCCCGTTGTCGGCGCATTAGCGGGCGGAGTGCCCGTCAGAAAGTGCGCCTCAGATGCGCCGTAGTAGACAACGGTTTTGCCGCCGATGGTGGCTGCGCCCAACAGATAGGTCATCCCATACTGAGCGGGCGACTCTGGGAACTCGCCGAGGTCCGTCCAGTGCGCGCCGCCATCATCGCTGCGCCAGAACTCGCGGTTGATGCCGCCAACTGAGGAGATTGGCCGCGTGGTGGCGAAGAGCGTCGAGCCATCAGGCGTTGCGGCATATTCCATCACCCTCAGGTTTTGCACCGCCAGCGGTGCATCCGCCGCGCTCCAATGAATGCCATCGCTGCTGCTCACCAGCCGGAAACCCTGGGACTCTGCGCCGTTGATATCAGGCGCGAGTGCGGTATAGAGACGGTTGCCCTGGGCGACGAACGGCGGGATGAGACCATAGCCGCCGGTGAAGTAGAAGCTGCCGAGCGCACCCTGTATTGGCGTCTGCGGCGTGGCCCAGGTGGCGCCGCCATCGGTGCTGACATACTGGAACGTGCATGTGTAACCGCCGGAGAGAACCGCCGTTTCTGCCATCAGATTGCTATTCCTCCCGGAAACGTCGCCCAGCGGTCCCGCTGGCGGGCAATTGGGATTGGATGGGTTAGACCATATCGTCGCAAAGACCATCTGCGCATCCAACGGGCTAACCTGAAGAGTGAGGCTGGCCTGTGGATCGTTGACGATCTTCTGGCTGGGCACCGTGTACGTCTTCCAGGCCTTGCCGCCGTCATCCGAGCGTTGGAACGCCAGGCCGCTGGTAAGCACCCGATAGATGACGCTGGGGTCGCCCGGCGCAACGGTGATTGCATCTTTCGTGCTGAGCGTGTACTGCTTGACCCACTTGCCAGGCTGCGTGTTGTGTATCGCAGGATTGTTAGGATTACGTTGTGTGCCATGCCCCTGGCCAGCGAAGCTGTGCATCACCAGCGCGAAGACGGCGATCAATGCAATGACCGCTGCCACGGCAACGCTCGCGCGCCAGCGGCTCGCTGCTCTGGCTGGCTGACTTGGCCGGCTGGGCAGATCTGCGCGCACGGGCGCGGTTGACCGCTCCTGTTTCGTTCGCATCTTGGTTCCTCTATGGTTGAGATGAACGAGCGTACTGTTCGCCTGGTTCGCCTCTAGCTCATCTGATTCGTCTATCAGGTATAGCAACTCTATCTGGTCGAGTTCATGCTCCTGGTTGGGTGCGTTGGATTCGGGGAAATCGAACACTGCCGCCCGCTGACGGATATCGTCGAGCGACAGGAAAGGGGTTGCGCTTTCTGCGCCGCTGTTGGGGATGCCATAGTGCCGGCGCACTGCATCTTCGATCACCTGCGCTGAAGCCGCCTCCGCCTGCGCGCGACAGGTGGCGCAACTGCGCAGATGCTCGCATAGCGCCTGCTGTTCGGCGAAAGAAAACGTGCCCGCGCGTAGCCCCGGCAGCGCCGTGATATACCGGGTGCAGGGCGGCTTCTGTGCGTCTGGAAAAGTGGTCATCGGCTTGAAGTCTCCTGCGTTTGTGGGTTACGCGCCAGATAGTCCGCGCGCAGCCATTGCTTGGCGCGGGCCAATCGTTTCTTCGCCGCTTCGTGCGAGATGCCGGTGATTTCGGCAATCTCCGCCGTAGTGAAGCCATGCACGATGCTGAGCAGCAGCAACGCGACGCTTTCCGGTGGCAGCGCCGCGAAGGTGGCGCGCAGTACCTCTGCTTCCAGCACCGTATCCTCGAAGGGGAGCGTCAGCAATGGCGTCTCGCCCGCGTGCTCCGTCGTTGCTTCCAGCGACTCCCAGCGGATCAGCCGGCGACGACGCAGCGCCGACACCGCGCGCCAGTAGGCTGCATTGAAGAGCCAGCGCCGGATGGCCTCTTCGTCACCCTGCCCATCGAACGGGGCAGCGGCTCGCTGCACTGCGCGCCAGGCATCAACAAAGACATCCTGCACGAGATCACGCGCTTGCTCATTGTCGCTGATGAACCCACGCACGAAGCCGTAGAGTGGCCACTGGAAGCGGTTGAGCAGGTTGGCAAACGTTCCAGGCGTCAGCAGTTTTGGCGCGGAGGTGTCGTTCATGTCTGCCTTTCGGCTCCCCTTTCATCCAATGTCCCAATGGCCACTTCACCACGATCAACGAGTAACAATCAGCGCGCTGCGCCCTGCGATTTTCCCCTTCGCCAGAGTATCCGCACGAACGCTGCATTTGGGGACAGGAATATAGATGAAAAATGGAGGACACAGAAGAAAGATAGAAAAATAGAAAGATATATGCTACGTCATGAATGGTACACTGGTAGTGTCGCGTGCGGCGCTTTGAGAACTTTTGTGGACATTGATGAAGAGAGCGGCAAACCAATGAGTGGGCGTATCAACATCGTGCAGGGTGACATTACAAAACTGGCGGTGGACGCCATTGTCAACGCCGCCAATTCCTCGCTCCTGGGCGGCGGCGGCGTAGATGGCGCTATTCACCGCGCCGCCGGGCCACAACTCGTGGAGGAGTGCCGCACACTCGGCGGCTGCCCCACCGGCGAGGCGCGCATCACCCGTGGCTACCGGCTGCCCGCGCAGTATGTCATCCATACGGTCGGCCCGGTGTGGGACGGCGGCGCATATGGTGAGGCGAACCTATTAGCGAACTGCTATCGCAACAGCCTGGCGCTGGCCGTCGAGCGAGGCATCCAGACGATTGCGTTTCCGGCGATCAGCACCGGCATCTTTGGCTATCCCATTGCGGACGCCACTCGCATCGCTATCCGCGAGACGCTGCACTTCCTGGCGAACCACGAGACGCCGGCGCAGGTCACATTCGTCTGTTTCGGCGACGAGGTCTATCATGCCTATCAGCGCCTATTGGCTGAGGCAGAGCGTGAAACTGGAGAGAAAGACGAGTCAATGTGATGGCTGAAGCGATGCAATATAGTGCCTATAGTGCATCGGCGCTCTGGCGCAACCTGCTGGTTCCTGGTATGGACTATTGCGCGCTCTGGCACGACAACCATACATGGCAATTGGAAGGCGAAGTTGTACAACTCTTTGCGGGGCAGCCAGGGCAGGCAAGCTATCAAGTGCAGTGCGATGATCGCTGGCACACCCGTGCCGTCTCAATCGAACTGGACATCAGTGGCGTCCGCCGCTCTCTCTATCTCACCGTTGCCGAAGGTCGCTGGTATGCTGGATCGGAAGAGTTGACCGCCCTGCGCGGTTGCGTGGATGTTGATTTGGGTTTGACGCCCGCTACCAATACGTTGCCCATCCGCCGCATCGCACCGGCAGTTGGCGACCACTGCGACGTAGTAGCCGCCTGGGTGTCCTTTCCAGCGTTGCAAATTGAGCCGCTTGTTCAGCGGTATACGCACCTGGAAGCCATACGCTATCGTTACGAAACATTTGACACCAGTGATATGCGCGGCGCGCCAGCCTTTTCCGCCGAACTAACCGTAGACCACGACGGTCTCGTCGTGGAGTATGCTGGCTGGTGGGAGCGCGTAATCGCATGAGCGGGCAATGAGTACGAGCTACACTGGCGGCTAGATACAGGGCAACCCTGCGTGAATGTGAACGTATCTGGACATATGGACATATGTGTGAGTTCTATTCGAGAGAAGGGGCGAACAGCAATGGAAGACTGGAAACTGGATCGCATTGGCTCGGCGGAGCGTGGCGAGAATCCGATGGTGATGGCGCATATGCGGAGTGGCTTCGCCGTGATCGGCGATACGCAGTTCTTGCCCGGCTATTGTGTGCTGCTGGCCTCGCCTAAAGTGGAGTCGCTCAATGACCTTACCCCGGAGCAGCGCGCGCAGTTCCTGGAGGATATGACGATACTCGGCGATGCCGTGGCCGAAGCCTGCCAGCCGGTAGAGCGCATGAACTACGCCATCATCGGCAATAATCATCGCTATCTACTGGCGCATATCTTCCCCCGCTATGCCGGTGAATACGCGGAATATTTCAGTCAATCGCCTTTCAATTATCCACGCGAAAAATGGTACGCGCCGCAGTATCACTATAGCGACGAGCAGCACGGTGAGCTGCGGGCGCGCATCACCGAGGCGCTGCAACGTCGTATGGGATAGTCCTTATCTCGTTTATCTCGTTCCAGTTCGTCTTCGTCACTCTATCTTGCGCAACAACGCGCGGGCTGGCGCGCCGTCGCTGCCGATGATTTTGAGTGGCAGGCAGAGCAACTCATAGGTTCCCGCCTGCACCTGTGTAAGGTTCAATCCTTCGATAATCCAGATGCCCGCGCCCAGCAGCGCGTGATGCGTCTCAGCGCCATCTTTGAAGTAGCCACCGACCGAAAGATAATCTATCCCGACCGTCTGGATGCCGACCTCTGCCAAATAGTGCGCGGCCTCGTGTGAGATATAGACGAAATCCTTCACGAACTCGTCGGTCTCCCAGCAGCGCGGCGAGTTGCGTGTCTTCAAGAGGATGCGTTCGCCGCGCTGAATGTTATAGGGTTTGAGTTCATCGGGCTTCACCGATTCAGGATCGTGGATTTCCAGGACACGCGCTGGCCCCATCGTCGCAGTGAGCGGCAGCGTCTCGATGCCGTTGCCGCCCGGTATGAAGTGCGCGGGCGCATCCATATGCGTGCCGTTATGCACGCTCGTGGTGATGGCGGATACGTTGGCCGCGTCGCCGCGATCAATCGCCAGCGTATGCGTGCGCTCGAACGCCTGGTTATCCGGCCAGTGCGCCATACCATTGTGCAGCGGCGCCGACACATCCAGCCAGCCGCCGGTGATATCTGTCTCGTTCGCTTTCGTCGTTTCGTTCGCCATTAGTGTTTCTCCTCGTTAACCGCTCGTTGATTCCGCGCTACATTTACATATGAGAAGAAGCTTGGCGTTTTTGATTGAGAACAGAAGCGACTTTCTTCTCAAAAGCCTCTCTGACAGCATCTATTTTCCATCGCACTCGTTCGCGTTTCTTGGCAAGAATCTGCTGAAGTTCTGTTTCTACTGCCTTCACAACGTCATCAGGGCTACCCTGTGCATGTAAGATGAGGTCATTCATAGTTGCTGGCGCATGTTCACGGCTGGTCGTACTATTGCAGAAAGAGCAGGCTGTAACAGTGTTAGCTGCTTCGATCCGTTTCGCAAGCTCCCTTACCTGCAACTGAGGCAAGTCGGGAAATCGCTGAGCAACAACCTCTTGGATTTCTTTCAAATAACCACCCTGTGACTCACCGATGATATGCTCCCAGGTGAACTGTCGCCAGAGATCAAAGTCTACAGTCGAACCAGCATTGCAGCCGCAAAGTTGGCATATCCCAGCGCTACGCTCGTGGACCTGTTGAGCATAACCAAAAAGCGATGAACAATTGTGTGCATTGTAGGGCTTATCCATAGTTATTCCTCTCAGTCTAAGAAAGTGGTATAGCCTTTCAGCACTGCAAATGCCAAAGGCCATTGCAACCGCACTATAGACTAAAGTATCACAAGCTATACCCCTATGAATTTGCCTGACACCCCTATTCCAGATATTCCATCTGCTCCAACTCCTTGCCTTTGGTCTCGCGGATGAAGCGCAGGACGAAGAGGAACGAGAGAATCGCTGAGGCGGTGTAGAGGCCGTAGGCGAGACCCAGGCTGGCCGATTGCAGCGGCGGGAAGGTGGTCGAGACGATGAAGTTGGCGATCCATTGCGCCGCCGCCGCCACCGAGAGCGCAATCGCGCGAATGCGGTTGGGAAACATCTCGCCGAGCAGCACCCAGACCACCGGCCCCCAGGAGAAGCCGAAGAACACCACAAAGAGGTTCGCCGCCACCAGCGCAATCGGCCCAGTCGCGCCGTTGAGGATGGGCTGGCCGGCGCTGTTGAGCGGCGCCGTGCCAAAGATCAGCGCCAGCGTGCCCAGCGTCACCGTCATGCCCGCCGAACCGACCAGGAGCAGCGGTCTCCGCCCCACATGGTCTATCAGCGAGATGGCGATAAAGGTCGTCAGGATGTTGATGACGCTGGTGATAACGGTGATGGCCAGCGAACTACTCTCCGAGAAGCCGACGGCATGCCACAGTACGCTCGAATAATAGAAGATGACGTTGATGCCTACAAACTGCTGGAATACCGAGAGGATGATGCCAGTCCAGACAATCGGCAGGAGACCAAAACGCCCGCCGACCAGATCACCGAGCCTGGAGCGCCGTTCGGTGGCGAGTGTCTTCTGAATCTCCGCCACTTTGCCTGGCGCTTCTTCACCGATGATCGTCTGCAATATGCCTTCCGCCTCATCGTTCCGGCCCCGGGCGACGAGGTAGCGCGGCGATTCAGGGATGAGCAGGGCGAGCAAGCCATAGGCCGCAGCGGGAATCATCTCCGCCCAGAACATCCAGCGCCAGGCGGGCGCATTCAGCGCAAAGATGTCATCAGGCGAGCCAGCGATGGTGGCGATGGCATAGTCGCTGAGCAGGGCGATGAAGATGCCGGTGACGATGGCAAGTTGTTGCAGTGACCCCAGCCGCCCGCGCATGCTGGCCGGCGCAACCTCAGCGATGTAGGCCGGTGAGACGACGCTGGCGACGCCGACCGCGACGCCGCCGATGAAGCGCCAGATGCTGAAATCCCAGATGGCGTTCGCTATGCCGGTACCAAAGGCGCTGACGAAGAAGATCACGGCGGCGCCGATCATCATGCGCACGCGCCCAAAGCGGTCCGCCAGCGAGCCAGCGAACCACGCGCCCACTGCGGAGCCGATCAGCGCGGCGGAGACGGAGAGGCCCAGCACAAACGGTCCGGCGCTGAAGGCGCGTTGCACCGAGGCCACCGCGCCGTTGATGACGGCAGTGTCGAAGCCGAAGAGAAAGCCGCCGAGCGCAGCGACCACTGCAATCAGGGTGACACGCGAGGTCTGTTGTTGCCGTTGGTGCCGTGGCACCGTTCTCAGTTCGCTCATCTGTCTCCTCCACATCGAGGGTTGCGCGTCCTGCCCCTGCGCTGGAGCCGCCGATCTGGATAACGCCCGGATTTCGCCAAGCTTGACTAGCCACGTCCCGCGCTAGTGTTGATGCTGTTGTTGGGTCGGCAGAACGTCAATGAAGATTTTGATGGCATCCGCGTTTTCGTTGAGATTGCGCACCATATCTGCGTAGTTTTCCAGCCCGCGCACCGGCGTCGTCAGCAACTTTGCCAGCCAGCCGGGATACGTTGCCTCGGCGGCCAGCAGGTCGTTGACGCCGCTGACGAAATCGGCGTGCGAGGCGTTGACGGTGCCAAACATCACCTTGTTGCCCAGCACGAACCCCTGGTTGATGCGATCTGCTGGAATCTGGGCAGTCGTCTCGCCACCAGTGACGCTTTCCAGCACCAGCACGCCATTGGCGGCCAGCGCATCAGCCGCCGCCTCGAAGATCAGTGGACTATGGCCGCTCGCCTCGATGATGAGGTCGAACTCGCCGTACTGCGCAGCGACCTGAGCGAGCGTCTGCGTCTTTGAGCTGATATACCGGCCACCAATCTCCTCGATGAGATCAGCCTTGAGATTGGGCGGCTTCTTGCGCGAATAACAGACCACTTCCATCCCGCGCAACCGTAGCGCCAGCGCCGCCAGCAGGCCGATTGGCCCGGCCCCCAGCACGGCGGCGCGTTGTGGTTCCCAAACTTTGAGCCGCCGCTGTATCTCGAACGTCTGGTTGATGCCTTTTTCAGAGACGGAGAGCGGTTCCAGCAGCACGCCCACCTCACGCAGCGAGTCTGGCAGCGGCACGAGATAGGCAGCATCTTCGACGTAATATTCCGCCAGATAGCCGTGGCGCAGGTTGATGCCGCGCTCATAGTAGGTGTTGTCGGTTGTCATGTCCTGAAGGCCGATCTGGTCGTAGACGCTGTTACCGGGGCGTCGCACCGTCGCCACCACATAGGTGCCGGGGGCCAGAGTCGCGGGCACATTTGGCCCTACCTCGACGACTCGGCCCAGGTTCTCGTGTCCAATGATGAGGTAGCGTGACCCCTCCGGCGCCTGTCCGTATTTCGCCTCGTTGATTTCTTTATCGGTGCCGCAGGCGCCCACACGCACCACCTGCACCAGCACTCCACGCCCGCCGGGAATATCGCTGACCTTTGGCTTAGGCACATCTTCGAGGTGCAGCGAATCAGGTGTGCCGGGATAGACGGCGATGGCTTTCATATGGCGCTCTCCTCCAATTCCTTCGGTGCTGCGGCGCTCAGACGCATCTGTAGACCAAACTCGCGCCTATTCCTGTGGTTTCGGCAAGAAGTACACCACCAGTCTCCACTCCCGCAGCGCACTAGACCGGCATCCATCGCATCGTGCATAATGCCAGGGTGACGAGCGCAGAAGAGGGCAACGATGGCAAAGCGGCAATTCAGCGCATAGATGACTGCGATGACTGATGAGGGGCGCGATGAGTGATGATGAGGTACTGCGGCAGATGGCGAACGCGAGCAGCGACGACCCAAACGCTTTGCGCGGGCGGCGCGTGCTGGTGATGGGGCTTGGCTTGCTGGGCGGTGGAGTCGCGGCGGCGCGCTACGCCGTGGAGCAGGGCGCGGCTGAAGTGGTGGCGACCGATCTGCGCGCTGAAGATATACTTGCTCCGAGCATCCAGAAATTAGCTGGGTTGCCGGTTCGCTACGTGCTGGGCCGGCACGAGACCAGCGATTTCGAGCGCGCCGATGTTGTTGTGCGCAATCCCGGTGTGCGGCGCGATTCACCCTATCTGGCGGCGGCCAGCGCGGCGGGGGCACGGATCGAGATGGAAATTGCCTGGTTCTTCCGCGCCTGCCGTGGCAAAATTGCTGGCGTCACGGGGACGCGCGGCAAAAGCACCACGACGATGCTGCTGCACACCATTCTCACGGAGGCGGGGATGGAGCCGTTGCTGGGCGGCAATCTCGGCGGCATCGAGACGCTGTCATTGCTGCCGCAGATCACGCCGGAACGCTGGGTGGTGCTGGAACTGGGCAACTGGATGCTGGAAGGCTTGCATCCAATCCGTCGCAGCCCACAGCTTGCCATCTTCACCAATCTGCTGCCCGATCACCTCAACGCCTACGACTCGATGGAGGAATATGGCGAGGCGAAGTCGAGCATTTTCCGTTATCAGGGAGCGGGCGACATTGCCATCTTCAATGCGGAAAACTCGTATACTCGCGCCTACGCGGAGCAGGCGCCTGCTGAGCATGTCTGGCTCTACACGCCGGAGTTCAGCGTTGCCTCACCACGCGGCGCACCGCATGACGAACGGCTCTTCCTCTACCGCGATGACATTCAGTTGCGCGGCGAACACAACTTGGGCAATGTGCAGGCGGCGACGCTGGCTGCCGAACTGCTCGGCATCACTCCAGAGACGATTCACCGCGCGGTGGCTGGGTTTCATGGCGTGCCACACCGGCTGGAAACGGTGCGCGAACTGGATCGCGTGCTGTATGTGAACGACAGCGCCAGCACCGCGCCCGTCGCCGGCGTTGCGGCGCTACGTAGCTTCAGTGAACCCATCGTGCTGATCGCTGGCGGCAACAGCAAGAACCTCGATATGCGTGAATACGCCGAGGCGATTGCGGCGCGGGTCAAGCGTGTGGTGCTGCTGGCGGGCAACGCTTCAGATGAGTTCGCGGCGGCCATCCGTGCGGCAGCGCAGCAACAGGGGCGACCAGACCCGGTGATTGGCCCGCTGGATGATCTGGCGCGCGCAGTGGATGAGGCGCGTGCGGCGGCGACTGCTGGCGATGTGGTGCTGCTCTCACCAGGATTCACCAGCTTTGGTATGTTCCTGAACGAGTTCGACCGGGGCAACCGCTTCCGCGAGCTGGTGCTGGCGCTGTAATCAGTGGGTAAGCTGACGCACTCCCTCTCTACACTCCCCTCTCCCGCGCACGGGGGAGGGGCTGGGGGTGGGGGCTTTTACTCGGTGAGCAGGCGCACCAGCGGCGCCAGCGCCTTGCCCAATTTCTGATGCTCACTCGCCTCCCAATGGACGCCATCTACTTCGCTCGATGTGACGCACTGCGCCGTGTCGAAGAACTCACACTGATACTCGCCGGCAATGCGCTGGTAGTATTCGGCCAACCGGCGCGACTTCTCCAAGCCGCCCGCGAACGACTCCGCCCATTCATCGGGAATCGTGGCAATGGGTGGCGGCGCGAGCAGCAGGATATCGGGCGCGGTGCCGTTGGGTCCGGCGGTACTCCGCTGGATCATCTCCACCAGCACGCCGAGACCCAGCGAAATCTCCAGCGGCGAGACGTTATAGCGCGCCTGGATATCGTTGGTGCCAAGCATCAGGATCACCAGGTCCACCGGGCTGTTGGATTGCAAGCAGGGCATCAGATAGTCTTTGCCGCACTTGTAGGGTTCGAGCGGGTCCTGAAAGACAGTGGTGCGCCCCGGCAGTCCCTCCTCGATCACAGCGTAGCTGTGGCCCAACGCCACACGCAGGACGCCCGGCCAGCGTTCGTTATAGTCATAGCGCAGACCGTTCGCTGGATTGAATCCCCAGGTATTCGAGTCGCCATAGCACAATATCGTCTTCAACACATGCTCTCTCTCTATCTCACTGGCTCATGTTCAGTCTAGAGCCGGCTATAAAGACTCAGCCCCCAATCGCTTGAAATGGCCCAGAGTACAAGATGAGCAGGACAGGAGGCCGCCAGGAGCGGCCCTCATCATTGATCCAAAGGGGGCGGTCCTATTGCTCCAAGCGTACAAATAGCGGCAGCTTCCCCGCAGCATTTCCGTTCAGCTTGACCTCGATGATGTAAATGCCCTCGTCATTGAACACAGGCGTGAGGTGCTCGTCAACGGTGGCAGCACCCAATTGGCTGCTGCTTAGTTTCTTGAATGGTCGCAACTCCATGGACTTTGGTGGCGTAGAAAGCACAGGACCAGTCAATGCTGAGATATCCTGTAGGGCATCTGTACGACTGACCTCTCTAATCTCCACCTGCGTAGATACCATGCCATATCCGCATATGATCATTCGCACTATAAACGGTACTGGGGCCGGAAAGCGGCCAACCGCTACCGTATTGCCAAGCGACTCGAACGACCTGAGAGAAGCGGGGAGGCGGAGTGCATCCCAAAAGGGTTCCTCCTGGCATAAATCAGCAATGCGATAGACATCAGCACCTGTTACTTCTCTAGAAGTGGTGTATGAGCGAATCGGACTATCGCTGGTAGTTTCCCCTAATTGCGCTTTCCCTTGACTCGCACTGTGAAAGGGCGTCCTTCTCTCAGCCTGAAATTGCCTACCCCGCTCAGAATCAGCTAAACCTTGTATCTTGTGTTTTCCGATAATCATGAGCGACTGAATCCAAGGCTGACCAGGCGATGTCATAGCTCGAACCTTCCGTTGTTAATATGTTCGTAGCTACAGTGCATAGCCAGAAACACTACCGGAGAGATCTATGGTGCCGCCATTTGGATAATCCGCAATAACAGCACTCGTCATTTCGTATACCGCTGCGTCTCCATCGTTCCAGCATCCCGTTTCATCACCAAGGTACGACAACCACTGGTTCGAGTCAAGGTTAAAACCATCAATGTAAGCCCCGCCATAATAGAGACCTCCGACCAATATCATTTGGGCGTTAGGAGTTGGCTGTGCTGACGCCGCGCCGTAGGCGCATGTGAAGTGGTCATTATAATAGAGAAACGTGAGGGATATAGTCAACGTCATCAGGTCACTTCCCTGATGACCATGAAGCGTAATATCCGGTAAATTGCCCGATACCTTCCCATGACCCACATATAAGGTGTTGGAAACCACTCTTGTTGTCACACCAGACAGACCAAGCAGTTGTTGTAGGTCATAGAGCTGTTCAGTGCCATGTGACGTGCGTATCACCTTTATGGGACTCGGTCCTGCACCTGCAGCTTGGGCGGGCGCCGTTCCAGCGAACTGAAGAACTACCATCAATAGAAGAACAAAAACGGGAGCCAAACGTGAAACCTTACGAGAAGCCACTAGCATGTCGTTTCCTCCTGATGAGATAGGAAAAATCCAATCTCCGCCCTAATAGATCCTGCATTCAAACAAACGGGAGATCCTGCATTCAAACAAACGGGAGATCCTGCATTCAATACGCACTACACAACAATTATCCGACGAACCGAGTTTAGCAGAGATCGCTTCATTTGTCAACAGCTCTTGCATGGAGTGTGTTAGGAACTCTACTTTGAATCGGCTGAAATGGCGTAGAATCAACAATGAAAAGAGCTGGAGATTGCCAGAAACGGCACGTCTCGCCGCAATCGAGAACGAGCGCAACAATGAAGCACCAATTTCCCCGCATGTGTCAGCACGTTACACTGGCATCATTCCTGCCGTTTCTTCACGTACTACTACTGGCCACACGGTGACGCAACCGGATAACGAGAGGAATCGCACCATGTCTCAACACGATCCAAACCAGTCAACCCAGTCAAACCAGTCAAACCAGCCCAATCAACCACAGCCGGACGAGGAGCCTACAGATCAACAACGGTATGGCCAGAGCGATGAGTTTGCGCAGCAGGGAACGCTCGCGGAGGGCTACGACCAAAGCGAGCAGATGGGTGAAAGCGAATGGTCAGCAGAGCGGTATGCAAATCAAGCTGGCAAGGTTGATCGCGCCACCCTGGATGAAGGGGAGGCGCAAAGCGGCCAACAGGCCAGCGATATTGACCGTATGGTTGGTGGCATGATTGGTGAAGATGAAGATGAGGCCACCAAAGACCAAAGGTGACATGAACCCGCGCTCCCGTTTGGAAATGACATACTATTGCTATTGGCTGAGAGGCCAATGAGAGCAAACATGAGAGGGAGCGAACGAATGACCGACGAAGAGATTCTTCAGCAGATCAACAAAGAGACCAATGAAGAGCATGAATTGCTGCATGCCGCCGAGCATGGCGGCATTGACGAGTCGCAGCACGCCAGGCTCGCAGAACTCAAAGTGAACCTGGACCAACTCTGGGATTTGCTGCGCCAGCGCCGCGCCCTGCGCCATGCGGGGCTGAATCCCAATGAGGCAAAGGAACGCCCCGCCTCGACGGTCGAACACTATAAACAATAGCCGCGCTAGCTTGTCAATGAATTTCCGCGACGGGATGCAACAGCACCAGCGGAATCTCACGGCTCACGCCCGCCTGGTAGCGATGGAATTGCGGACCTTCGGTTTCCAGCCGCTGCCAGAGGCGTGCTCGCACTTCTGGTGAGGCTGTCGTGGCAGTGGCGTGCAGGCGACGCTGTTTCACTTGAATCTCCACCCGTGGATTGGCGATGAGATTGAGATACCAGGCGGGTGGATACTCTTTACCATAGTTTGAGCCTACCACAAAGAAATCGTCACCATCCTTGAAATAGGTGATCGGGATAGTGTGAGCTATTCCTGATTTGCGCCCGGTCGTCGTCAGCAGCAAGATACGCGCCGGCCCAAGCCAGTGACCAATGAAACCGCCGGTCAAGCGGTAGAGGCGAATATGCAGGCCGAGCAGCCAGCGCACTCTGGCAGAGACATGCCTGGATTGCCGGGAAGATGGAGTGTGTTGGGAGGATGCGGAGGATGGTGTATAGGTCATCTCGTTAGAGCCAGCCTTTCTGCTCGGCGCGCACGGCGGCTTCGACGCGCGTGCTGGCGTTCACTTTCTGCATGGCAGTCGAGAGATAGTTGCGCACCGTGCCCTCGGTGAGCGCCAGCGCAGAGGCAATCTCCAGGTTGTTTGCGCCCTGCTGCACCAGTCGCAGCACCGCCTGCTCGCGCTCGGTGAGGGGATTGTCACCCTCGCTGAGCGCCGCCGCCGCCAGCAGCGGGTCCACCACGCGCTCGCCCGCCATCGCTCGCCGGATCGCCATCGCCAGTTGCGCAGCGGGCGCGTCCTTGACGAGAAACCCCACCACGCCATGCTCCATCGCCCGGCGTAGATATCCTGGGCGGCCAAACGTCGTCAGAATCAGCACTTTGCAGGTTGGCAGATGCGTATGTAGCTCCGCCGCCGCCTCGATGCCCGTCGCGCCTGGCATTTCGATGTCGAGCAGCGCCACATCCGGCCTGGCTTCCAGCGCCGCCGCCAGCACCTCATCACCGCGCCCGACCTCAGCGACAATCGTGATATCCTGCTCGCGGTTGAGCAGGGCCACCAGCGCCCCACGCACCATGCCCTGATCTTCCGCCAACAACACGCGAATCATGAGATTGCTCCTGTCGCTTCCTCCGGATGCCGTTCCACCGTCCGCTTATCGCTCTTTGCCTGTGTTGGTTGCACTGGCAACGTCACCGCCAAGCGAAATCCGCGTCCGTCAAGCGATACAGCTTCGTATTGGCCGTCCAGCACCGCCACACGCTCACCGATGCCGCGCAACCCATTGCCGCCGCTACCATTCTGGCCCGGCGCGCCACGTCCATCATCTGTGATGGTCATGCGCACGCTGCCATCCTGGCGCGTGAGCGAGACAATACAATGCTTTGCGCGGCTATGGCGAATAACGTTGGTGACACCTTCACGCACCACCCAGGTCAGCAACGCCTCACTGGCAGGTGATAGCGTGCCTGCCTCGTCCTGCACGATACACTGGATGCCAGCGGCGGCCAGCAGTTCATGCGCGCGCTGGAGTTCGTTCGCCAGCGTTGATTGCCGGTAGCCGGCCACCGCCTCGCGTACCTCCTGCAAGGCGGTGCGCGCCGCCGCTTCCACCTCGCGCACCTCGCGCTGCGCCTGCTCCGGGTCTTCGGGAATGAGTTGACCGGCCAGTTCGCTTTTCAGGGTGATGAGCGAGAGGGTATGTCCCAGCAGATCGTGCAAATCGCGTGCGAAGCGCAGCCGCTCCTCAGAGACGGCGAGCCGCGCAATTTCGCGCCGCGCCAGCCGCAACTCGCGATTGGTGCGCATCGCCCAGCTAAAATAAGAAACTGCTACTCCAACCACTAGAACGAGAAAAAGCATCTCAGCTATCGTTCCTGGCGGAACAGTAGATATTCCGCCAACGATCACCACCAGCAGCATCAGGCCGCCAATGACGAACGCAGTCTGGCGCGCGGTCAGCCGCCCGGCGACGCTGGCGCTGGTAAAGATGTAGCCTCCCAATCCCCATGCGCCCTGCACAAAGGGCAGAATCGTACTCAATAGCGCCAGCAACGCCGCGGGTATCCACCAGCGCGGCTCATTGGGAGCGTCCAGCGGCATACGGGTCAGGCGATAGGCTTCGTGCCAGGTGGCCCAGAGATAGGTAGCAACGAACAGCGCCAGGCCGCAGATGGAGGCAACGCGCTGAAAGGAGGGCGGCATCTGCACGATGGCAATCACCGGCTGGATGAGAAACGGCAGCCACATGAGCCAGATGACCCATAACAGATAAGGCGAGATGCTATCGCTAGTATTGGGTGGCTCATCATGAGTCACAGAGATATCTGGCCGCATGGGAACGCTCGCTTTGCTGGATGACATGACCTCAATGATGCTTTATATACCATCTTAAGCCCCCACCCCCAGCTCCTCCGCTTCGCTCATCGCCTCCTCCGCACTGCCTAGCAGTGCTTCCATGCTTCGCATGGCGGAGGCTCATCCCCGTGCGCGGGAGAGGGGTGCCAGAGAATCCTCACCCCTGGCCCCTCTCCTTGCGAGGAGAGGGGAGCGCAGATCGCCGCTGACTCCCCTTTATTTATTCACGCCGGTGACGTAATAGCCGATGGCGTAGGCGATGACGGCCCAGAGAAAGCCAATGGCCATCAGCAACGAGCTGAAATCATGCCCATAGTTCATGAAGCTGGCGCCGTTGAAACCCGCCGCCATGATGCCGAACAGTCCGAATGCTCCGGCGATGATCCAGGCGCGGCGGCGCGCAGCGATGGCAAGTCCCAGGATCACCAGCGCATCCAGGAACAAGAGCAGGCCAATGATAGCATGGAATTTGAGCGCTGCCGCGCCGTTTGCGAGCGCCCAGGCCACACCCTGCGCCACGCCGGAGAAATATTCCGGCGCATTGGCCCCAGGATGCGCGTCGGGGATCTGCACGAAGAAGTTGACCAGCATGCCAACCAGGAACTGCGTCGCCAGCAGAATGAGGATGAGCAAAGCCAACGGACGCAGCCAGCGCGACTCCGCGCGCCTGGGCGTTGGGCGAGAAATGGTATCCTGCATCGAGTGATCTGCTCCAATCTACCTGTCTACATCTACAGCGGTGGTGCGCCTGCCATCGAGCGCCAGGCGCACCGTTTATCAGATGCTCTATCGTGAAGATGATTACCGCACTTTTGCCGCCCGCCGGACGAAGAGCGCGGCCAAGACCAGGAAGGCCACCGCCCAGATGACGAGGACAATCGGGCTGGCGAGTTCGGGCGCCTGCCCGTTGGCGATGCGCCAGCCGAGGTCTGCGGCGTGATAGGTTGGTAGTGTCTTGGCTATCGAGAGCATCGTGCTGGGTAGGATCGCCGGTGGCACCCAGAGGCCGCCCGCCGCCGTCAGCACCATATAGAGGCCATAGGTCACGCCAAAAGCGGTCGTTTCGTTGGTGACATAGCCCAGTGCGATGCCGAAGATCGCGAAGGGCCAGACGCCGACCCACATAGACAGGATGATGGCGACCCATTCACCAAACGAGAGTGAAACCCCGTGTACGATGACGCCGGTAGCGTAGACCAGCAGCATCGCTGGCAATGCGAAGAGAATCGCCACCAGCGCGCGCCCGATCAGCACCTTCCAGGGAGAGATTGGCAGCAGTTGCAGGTTGCGCACCCAGCCGTTGCTGCGCTCGTTGGCGATGCGCGGCCCCGTCGCCACCAGGCAGGCCCAGATGCCGCCATAGACCGCCATCGCAATCATAATCTCCACATTGCCGGAGAGCGTGCCGGGCGCGTGGGGACTCGACCCGAACAGCCCCGAAAAGAGCAGGTAGAAGCCAATCGGCACGACGATGCCCAGGAAGAGATAGAGCGGATCGCGCAGCGTCCGCCGCAGTTCCGCGCCGGCATAGCCCTTGAAATCGTTCATTGCGCCACTCGCTTTCCGTCCATGTAGCTCATTCATCGCCTGTGCCGTTTGTGCCGTCTGTGTCGCTGTTATCGTGGTCATTTGGCTGCCTCTTTCTCTCTGTGAACGAGATTGATGAAGGTTTCTTCCAGGTCGTTGCTCTTGACTTCCAGGGCGCGCCAGGGAATGTTGCTGCTGACCAGCGCGCGCACCGTCGCATCGGCATCGCGCGTGTGGAGGATCACGCGCTCACCCTGCATGTCGCGCTGGAAGACGCCCGGTAGTTGTTCCAGCCAGCGCGCTGCGGCGGCGTTGTCTACGCTGCCGGCGTCGAGCCGGGTAAAGGCGACCCGTGGCTCGCCGTAGCGTTGCTGAATCTCCTGCACGGTGCCATCTTCGAGGATGCGCCCGGATGCGATGATGACCAGACGTGAAGCAAAGGTTTCCGCTTCTTCGAGATAGTGCGTGGCGAAGAGAATGGTGTGGCCCTGCTCGGCGTAGGCGTGCATGCTCGCCCAGAACTCGCGGCGCGCCTCCACGTCCATCGCGGCGGTCGGCTCATCCAGCACCAGCAATTCCGGCTCGCCGGCAATTGCCATCGCGAAGCGCACGCGCTGCGTCTGCCCGCCAGAGAGGCGGTCTACGCGGCGGTTCTCCAGCCCGCGCAGCCCGGCCAGTTCCAGCAGTTGCTCTTTGGGCAGCGGCGCCGGATGCAGTCCGCGCACGAAGTCGAGGAATTCGCCGACATGCACGCCGGGCATCAGCTTGCCCTCTTGCAGCATCGCGCCCATGCGGCTATGGCGAATCGCCTCGGCGGGGGAGCCGCCGAAGACTTCAATCGTGCCAGCCGTCGGCTCGATCAGTCCCAGCAACATGCCAATCGTGGTGGATTTCCCGGCACCGTTCGGGCCGAGCAGCGCAATCGTCTCGCCACGATGGATATCTAGATCAATGCCCTTCACCGCCTGGACGGTGCCATACGTTTTGACGAGTCCGCGCAGGCGCACGATAGGTTCAGCAGGTTCAGCGTTCTCGCGCTGGTGGTTCATGATCGTCTCCGTTGTCTTTGTTATCTTCGCTGTCTTCGCTGTGGGAGGAAGCATCACTGCCGTCATCGAATCAACTCCTCTCAATACCCTTGATGACATATGGCTCGTATATGTGTGTGGATGATCGCCGTCATCACCGGCGACACTTCAAGTCTACGGTGAGGCTCGTGATTCGCGTAGTGTCGTATCTCATCACTTTCAGATGACAACTATCATATCCGCCCGTCTGGTTAGGTGGATGGATCTCATCAGAGAGAGGTCACAGTGATACCAGCTCAGCAGATGCGGTTGGTATCACTGTTGCTAGTGTTTTCGGAGTGAGCTATCCAGTGGCGGCGCAGGGTCGCTCGCGTGGCCGTACTGATAGTAAGATGAACCTGTGAGCTACCTATTGAGGCAGCGACCGGATAAAGTGAGGTGGCAAAAATGACGTCTGAACCATCCGAACAGCAGAATCAAACCGGCGATTTCCTTGAGCAACGTTGCGCCGACTGTGGAGCGGTCATCAGCGCGGCAGAGGTGTCCGGCGCGCGCTGCGTCCGCTGCGGCGAACCTTTCTGCCGGGATTGCGCGCGCGCGCAGATCGAGCGCGAAGAGCCGATGGTCTGCGTCGCCTGCTGGGAAAGCGAACACCTCGCCAGCGCAGAATAAGCGCATCTCCGCTAGAATATTATTTCCAGTGTAGCGCCTGCTATACTGCCAGCGAAGCGTGCATCATTGCACGAGACGGCGATTGATCGTATTCGTTGCTATTCCACCTGATTCCTGTTATAATAGCCACAAAGCGTGGACTGCTGGCTGGTAGTAGCCTGCGGATAAAAAAGGCGAAAGGGCGGGTGGATTCGATGGCAACCTCACGCAAAACCGGAGGGCGGCAAAACGCTCAGACACAAAGCGCCCAAGCAGATCAGGCAGATCAGGCAGACCAAGAGGCCCAGGCAAACCAGGCAAACACGGAAGCGCCCGCGCCGGTGAAGAAGCGCCGTGGACCTGAAGCGGGAACCGAAAAGGCGAAACGTGGTGGCCAGAGTGTCAAAGAACGGTATGGCTCGGAGTTCTACTCGCAGATTGGCACCAAAGGCGGGCGCACGGTCAAAGAGCAGTATGGCTCAGAGTTTTATATGACCATCGGCGCGAAGGGCGGCAAAACGACCCGCGACACGATGGGCAAGGACTTCTATGCGCGCATCGGTCGCCTGGGCGGGCAGCGCGGCAAAGGGCACCCCAAGCTCCAGGCGCGCGATAGAGAAATGTTCGGCAAAAAATAGTCTCTAACCGGCGCTTGATATTTCTCCCCACCTCCTGTACAATGCTGCTCGATTGGGCAGCATTGTGTCGTCTGCAAAGCCAACGATTTATACGTATAGCCGGCCAGCGGCAGCAGAGGAAACGCTAGGGGAGGAGCATCATGGCGGGGAAACTGGAAGGCGTTCAGCTCGGCAATTGCCGCCTGCTCAAGCGCATCGGCAGCGGTGGCATGGGTGAGGTCTATCTTGCCGAGCAGATGCCGCTCGAACGGCAGGTTGCCGTCAAAGTGTTGCGTGGGACGGGCGGCGTCTTTGCCGCCGAACCAGACGCGGAGGCGTTGGAACTCTTCACCCGCGAGGCACGCGCCGTCGCCGCGCTCGACCATCCCTATATCCTGCCGCTCTATGACTTTGGCGAGCAGGATGGCATTGCGTTCCTCATCATGCCCTATATGCCGGAGGGGTCACTGGCGGACTTGATTGCGCCAGGGGCAAGCCAGCGATTGCGGCTGCCGCTGCCGCCTGCGCTCGTCTGTGAATTGCTGCGCCAGGTCTCCAGCGCGCTTCAGTTTGCCCACGAACACGGTGTCATTCATCGCGATGTAAAACCCGGCAATCTGCTCGTCCGGCAATTTCCTAGAGATGATGCGCTGGACACGCTGACCACCGATCCAACCCAGGCGCAGGTCGTGCTGGCGGATTTCGGCATTGCGCGCTTCCTCGATGATCCCACAGGAACGACCAGTGGCACCGGCACGCCGCAATATAGCGCGCCGGAACAACTTATCGGCCATCCGGTTCCTGCCTCCGACCAGTATGCGCTGGCCTGCCTTGCCTATCTCTTGCTCACCGGCTCACATGCCTTCACCGGCAGCATCGCTGAGCTTCACCACCAGCATCTTGCCATCGCGCCTATCCTGCCAACGAGCGTCAACGCGGCGCTGCCATCTGCGGTGGATGCTGTGCTGGCGCGGGCGCTGGCGAAAGAGCCAGGGCAACGCTACGAGAACGTGGTAGATTTTGCGCAGGCGCTCCAACAGGCCGTGCAGCTAGGGCATGTCACTCCGCGCCTGTCAGCGCCACTACGAACGCCCGCCCAGGCGGCCAGCGTCTCGCCGGAGAGCGAAACCGAGCCACAAACGCCGGAGTCTGCTGCGCTGGCCGGATATGGGGGCGCAATGCAGGTGACACCTGGCGATATCGCATCGCCAGCCGGTTCACGCAAACCGGCGCCGCCACCCGCTCTCTTGCCAGGGCAGCACAACGCCACACCGCCAGCGCCAGCCATGACGCCCGCAAGGGACCGGTCAGGCGCAGAGGATGGAAAACCAGCGCCATTGCCGGTTGCTGGGTCTGAAACACCGGCGATACTGGCAAAACCGGAAACACCGGAGATACCGGAGACCTCTACATCATCCACGTTACCTGAAAAGAGCGATCTTCGAGCGACACCACTGCCCTGGCCCGCGACGACACGCCAGATTGGACAGGTCCGGCGTCTGCTCCTGCTGGGGCTGGCGGCAGCCGTTGTTCTCGCCGCGCTCCTCGGCGTGCTGGCGACTTTGCCCGCGCTCAAAGGCAGTCCGTTGGGCCAGATCACACATGTCATCAATAACATTGGCGGGACGAACGCCACCCCCAGTGGCACATCGTCGAGTACGACGACTTCGCAGTCCGGCAGCAAGACGCCAGGGACCAACAGCACGACATCGGGCAATCAACCAGGAACGACGCCAGGAACCACGGGCGGCGGACCCGGCGCAACCGCCACGGCAGGCGCAACCGCCAGCCCGACGGCGACCCGCGTGCCACCAACGGCAACGCCGGTGCCGACGGTGCCGCCGTTGGTCGGTTTCACCAGTCCGCACGGCCATTATGCGACGCGCTACCCTTCCACCTATGGGGTGAATAGCTCGTATTTCGGCGCGTTCGAGGAGTACGACGACTATTACTACGGCCCAAATTATGCGTTTTTTGAGGCCAATCTCGAAAAGGGCATCTTTTCGCTGGATTCGGATAGCCAGCTCGTCAGCGCGCAAGATGTGGACTCGTTTGTCACCGGCTCTCCGGCCCTGACGTTCATCTCATCCGGCCAGCAGATGATTGGCGGCGTCTCCTGCGCCCGCGCCGACTACACCTATAACGACGCAGGCACAAGGCATCTGGTGGCCTTTGGCTGCCATGCCAACGGGCGCGTCTATGACATGCAATTTTCCGCCGCTGTGGGCGATTATCCCACGCAATCACTGGTGGCGCTCGCGCCCATCCTGGCGAACTGGCAATGGCTTACCTGATTGCTTGCCCGCCTGATTGCCCATCCACCTGTGCAATTCTACGCAATTGGGATGAGCTATTTTCTCTTGCCAGAGAATCAGGTATAATGGCGCCGGGAGCAGCGTAACTCTGGAAACGAACCATAGAGAGAGGCAGAGGAGTTATTTTCATGTCCTACGATCCGTACCCGCAACAGAACCAGCAGTACCCACAATCCTATCCGCCACCGCCCAGCCAGCCGTATCCGCCGTCCTATCCGGCGGCGCAGCCCCAACCGTACTACAATCCGCAGATGGCGCCGATGCCCGTCTCGACCAGCGGCTGGGCCATCGCCAGCCTCATCTGCTCACTTGTTGGCGTCAGCCTGCTCGGCGTCATTTTCGGGCATGTCGCGCTCAACGAGATTAAGAAGTCTAATGGCCGGGTTGGTGGTCATGGTCTGGCGTTGGCTGGCACGATTATTGGCTATATTGGCCTGGCGCTCGGCATTATCATCGGCTGCGTGTATGTGTTTGCCATTGCCGCCGCCGTCAATGCTGGCAACAATCCCAGCGGCCTCCTGGGCGTGTTATTTTAGCAGTTGAGAGATCAGTTTGTTGAGAGAAAAGCCGGTGGTGAACCCACCGGCTTTTGTAATGAACATTGCCATACCAGGTTATGTTTATTGCGCGTTCAGCAGGTCGCGCGCCAGCACCGCGCCGTCCGGCGACCCCCAGCCAGTGCTGTAATCCCAGCCGGGCGTGGCGTCGTAATAGAGGTTGCCGCCGATGGTGACATCATGGAACGGCAGCGGCGCAGTGACGCCCGCGCCAGCGCCGCTGCCCAGCCGGTAGAGCGCCGGATCAAGGAAGCCTAGCGGATGTTTGCCGTGCTGCTGCGCTGACTGATTGATGAGCAGCACGAGCGCCGCCCAGAGAGGCGTCGCCGCGCTGGTGCCGCCGACGACCTGCCAGCACTGCTGGCGGCAGCCGCTATCGGCGTAATAAACCGCGTAGCCGGTCAACGGATCGGCGTCGGCGGAGACATCCGGCACCTGCCGCATGCCATCTGATGCCGTATTCTGCACACCGGGTCCGCTCTGCCAGGAGGGAAGCTGATAGATGGTGCTGAGGCCGCCGCCGCCACCCGCCTGCTCCAATGGACCCTCCCAGCCCGCCTCGTAGTTATAGGTGCCGTCTGTATGCAGGAAGAGCGCCGTGCCGCCGACGCTGGTGACATATGGGCTGGCGGCCACTGCGCCAACGGAAAGCTGGCTATCCTGGCAGTCATACGCGCCGGAGTCGCCGCTCGCCACCAGCACCGACATCCCCTCCGCGCCAGCCCGCCGGAAACTATTATCCAGCGAGGTCAGGAACGAGTTGGCAATCGAGGGGTCAAGCTGCGCCTCGCAGGTGCCCAGGCTGATGCTCAACACCTGCGCGCGGTCGTCTGAGACGATCTGGCTCACCATCTGCGCGACGCTGAGCAAATCTTTTGGACTCTCATAAACGAGGATGTTGGCCTGCGGCGCAATCGCCTGCGCCACCTCGATATCCAGTTCCGGCTCCGGGCTGACACTATTTGCGCCGTCGCCAACCTGCACCACCTGCGGCGCTGGCGCATTGATGCTGTACTGCTGGTCATACGCCTGAATATCGGCCTGATTGAACATGTCAATCTCCGCCAGCGCAATCGTCTGGTTCGCGCCGCTGAGTCCTGCCTGATGCAGCGGCCCCAGGTCGTAAGCGCGTTCGATGTCAGACGGCCCCAGCCCGTTAACGCCGGAGACCGAGGAGTGGTGCGGAGCCAGCAGAGCGCCGGTATGCAGCACGTTGCGCCCATCCAGCCCTAGCACGCCAACTACTGCGCCGGCAAACGCGGCTGGTATACGCGGCGCGGCATCTGGCGCGATATACACGCGCCCGTCGCTGGCACGATAGCGATTGAGCCGCACGCTGAAGAATGTCTCTGCCTGCCCGACCGTGACACGCAGACTTGCCAGCAGGCCATCTGCACTGTAGGATGGCGCGGGCCAACCGGCGGCCTGGAGCACGCCAGCGATGCGCGCTTTATCCTGGGCGGATGCGCCGAAGCGGCTGGCAATCTCTGCTGGTGTGAGATACTGGCGATAGGACGGCGAGTGTGGGTCGCTCACCGCCGCCAACACCTGTTGTAGCTCGGCTGGCGACTGGCCGCGCAACACCAGCGAAAGCGCCAGCGTCGTTCCGGGCGCAGCCTTCCCCAGCAAGATCGGCTGCGCGCCATGAGATGGGTGCTTGTCATTGGCTGCGCCGGACCGCGAGCCAGCGCCAGTCTGCGAGCCTACACCAGCGCACCCCGCCAACAGCAGCGCCAACACCATGATGCCCGTTACGAGCATGGCAGATGGCCGGCGGGAAGGCCAGCGAATGAATTCGCGCCTGGATGGCATGCCGCCGCAAAGTCCGCCTGCGCGGACTAAGAACAGGCGAACTCCCCTCTCCTTGTGGGAGAGGGGCCGGGGGTGAGGTCCTCTGGCTCCCCTCTCCCGCGCACGGGGGAGGGGCCGGGGGTGGGGGCTAAACATTATTTCCCAATTCGGCATAGAATATTTATCCACCCTCCCCACTAGAGCCACTGCACGCTATTGACGATATGGTCGTATTCTTCGTCCGGCACAATGCTGGTATCCGGGCTATTGGGGTCCAGCGGGCTGATGGCAACGAAGGTGATGCCCGTCGAACCGCGCACGCTCGCCATGAACTGAATGTAGACCGGCACGTCTGGCGCGTTCGCCTGCAAACTCTGCGCCTGATACGACTCGCCCGCGCCGTCCACATAGCCGATCTCCGCGCCGCGAATCGGCCCGTTATCCTGGATGCCCTCATACTGATTGGGGTCCAGCGTCTGCTGCGCCACCTGCGCCAGCAAATCGGCGCTGGTCGTGCCCGCCGCCACATCCATGCTATTGACAATGATCGTGATATTGCCAAAGCGCGTCCCCGCCGCCAGCGTCACGCCGTCGCTGTTCTTCTGCTGCACTGACCAGGGGTCGAAGTAGAGGAGGCTGAAGCGCGAAGTTCGCACGGTATGCGCGGCTCCGGCGGCGCGGGCGGGCGGCGGGCAGTTGCCGTGGCAGGGCGTCGGCGTTGCCGCAGGCACCGGCAGCGCGCCAGCAGCATCACACGCCCCCAGGCAGAGCGCCACGAAGAGCGCCGCCAGCAGCACCCGCCACAGCTTCATCTCTCTTATGCTCCGCTGATGAATTGTACTATTCATGGGTCGTCTCCTGCGCTGGCTGCGCGGGCAGGGGACGCCGCATGCGCCGTGAGATGGAGAGCAGCGCCAGCCCACAGTTTGGGCAGAAAGGCAAATCGCTGACTTCATGGTGGCATTGCGGGCAGATGAGCGTCTGGCCGTGGCCGAGCGGGCGCGCCTTCTCGATCAGCCCGATATGCAGCACGCGGCGCAGCAACAGCATCAACACCAGCAGCGTCAGCGCGTACCAGATGATCTGCATCACCAGACCGGGGAGCAGCGAGCTGAGCAGCGGCGGCGCAATCTGGCCGAGCGCGCCGAGCAGCAGCACCACCGGCCACGACGCCAGCGCACCCAAGCGCCGCGTCGCTGGCTGTGGGTCGCGCCGCAGCCAGAGCGCCGCGCAGATCAAACCGGTGGTTGCCGCATCCAGTAATGGCGTCAGCAGCGCAATGCGCACCGTCGGCAGCGCCCAGGTGGAGATGGGGCCAGTCCGCTGAAACGGGCCGATAATCAGCAGCCAGGCGTAGGCTATGCTCTGCGTCGCGGCGAAGCCCAGCCCCGATGCGGCGCCAAAGGCCAGCCCATCCAGCACTTCATCGAAACGCGGACGGGTGAGATAGAGGATCAATGGCCCGACGAGCATCAACACCTGCGCCAGCAGCGGCAGCGCCACGCTGGTGAGCAACAGATAGGTGGGATTCAGCCCCGCGCCCGGATGATACTGGCTGAGCAGGAAGCGGTAGAGCGCAACGCTCATGCCGCCGCCCAGCAAAGCGCCCAGCAGGAATGTCGCGCCGAGGATGCGCAGCGGCTCGTTGCCATAGATCTGCGCATCGAAGAAGTAGAAGAGATAGAGGACGGGCATTAGCAGCGCCGCCAGCAGAATCGCCAGCGGCACGAAACGTCCCGCGCTGATGAGCAGCACCGCCAGCGCCAGTATGAACAGAAGCCAGCGCATCTGATGCGTGCGCTGGCGGCTGAGATGCGGGAAGAAGGTCGAGACGATGCTGGGATGATAGAGATGCTCGAAGGGATTGGCGGCGAAGAAGTGCGGGCGCTTCTCCGCGCGCCGGGCGGAATTTGCCGTATTCGCTGTGTGCCGCACCTGATGCGCGCCGCAATAGGCGCAATAATCCCCCGCCGGCCCCTCGCGCCCGCAACTCTGGCAACGCATAGACTCTTCCCATTCCATACCAGTGATCTACTCTACACAGCAAGCATCAGTATTGTTGCCAGCATAGCAGACTTGTCAATCAGCACATATAGCGAGAACCATGCGTTACATTTTATCCAAACCCTCACCATAGCCGACAATGACCGGCAATTCGGCTGGCATAAAGTCAGGCTGAAGGAAATACGCCGTCAGTCGCATATGTCCTTCGAGCAAGACCAGTGCGGAATGTTCATCTGCGCCAATGAGAATGAGTTCAGGGAATGATGCGCCCGCGCGCAAGGCGTCCGCCATAGACCAGAAACCGCCATTATCCACCCCAAAGACGTTTATTCCTTGTCTGATACGCGCAGCGGCATCAACTGCCAGCCGGGAGCCGCCGGATAGCTCGGTCCAATAGTCATATTCTATATAGCGCACCTGGGCCAGGTCCGCCGGAGCGGCAAGCGCGCGATACCAGCGGATATCTTCAGGGAAGCCTGCGAAAACATCGGCATTACGGCGATAGCCGCGATGCTCGCCAAGCACGCGGCGGCGATAGGCGTTCTCCTCGGCATTGGTGATGTCTGGGTGGTCAATGATATAGCTGTCCTGCCCATCGCGCGCAAGAATCGCCAGAATCGCAGAGCTAAAGCGAGTGGAAGCAATCTCTGTTTTCAGAAAGATGGCCACCATCTCATCTTCGCTAATAGTCGCTATATGTCGCATAGATCAGTTACTTTGTCTGACTCAACACGCGCGCCAGCACATCGGGCCGGTCCGACATCAGGCCATCCACGCCCCAATCCAGCAGCAGGCGCATCGTCGCCTCGTCATCTATCGTCCAGACGTGCAGGTCGAGGCCGAAGTGGTGCGCCGCGTTGATCGTGCGTGGCGAGGTGATGCGGATGCCCTTCCAGATATCTGGCACCTGGAGCGCATCATAGGCCGGGCGTAGCATGGTGGTGGTATGGAAGAGGCAGGCCAGCACGAAATTACGGATCTCTGGCGCGCTGGCCGAGGTGGCAACGCGCCCCTCGGTGAGCCGGCGAAAGCGCAAAATGCCCGCATGCACGTCGCCGCTCGCCACCAGCACGCGATCTTCCGCCGCATATTCCTGGATCAGTCGCCAGAGTTTCTCCTCGCGTTCGGCGGTCGTCTCTTTCAGGTCAATATTGATGCGCGTTTGGGGAAACTGCTCGAAGACGGCACGCAGCGTGGGAACGGCACAACCCTGCCCGCGAAAGGGATACGTTTGCCCGCCGTCCGTCGTGAAGTGATAGCCAGCATCAAGGCGGCGTAGCTCATCGAGGGTGAAGCTGCCAACCGGGCCAGCGCCGTTGGTTGTGCGGTCCACGGTAGCATCGTGGATGACGACGATTTCACCTTCGCGTGTCGTCTGGATGTCCAGTTCCAGGGCGTCCGCGCCAAAGCTGAGGCCGTAGGTGAAGGCTTCGATGGTGTTTTCCGGTCGTAGCGCCGCGCCACCACGATGCGCGAAAAACAGCGGTCTGTTGTGCGTCAGATACGCGCGTCGCTCGCGCTGCTCCCGCTCCCGTTTGCCGGTTCGATTCGCCACCATCCGCCATTCCCCTTTATTGTCCTATCAACGTCGAGTTGTTCCCATTGCCGATGAACGATAACCGAAAACATGCGCCTTTCGCAAGAGCAATGCAGCGCAGCGAGCAGCACAGCGACATGTAACGCACGCTGTAACGACCCTCATATGCCATCGCTGGGTCAAGAGTCCCTTTCGCTTGCCCGACCTGCATACCGTTCTGTATACTGCACTGCAAACACAACAGGTAGTACAACGCAGTACATGCACAGTGTCGCGCAAGATCAAGAAACCCAAGAAAGCAGCGGCGCGACAACGAGGGACCCGCGAACAAAAGGAGCGCCGGAGACGATGCAGCAACCAGCACCAGCACAGCCCCCGGCGCTTGCTCCAGGAACGTTGCTTTCAGATCGCTATTTCATCCAGGGGTACATCGGCGGCGGCGGCTTCGGCCATATCTATAAGGCCCACGACAAGGTGCTGGGCCATCGGCGCGCCATCAAAGAGGCTTTCTACCGTGACCCCAACACGCAGCGCCAGTTTCACCTGGAAGCCGAGTTCCTCATCAACGCGCGTCATCCCAATCTGGTGCAGGGCTATGCGCTCTTTGAGCAGGCTGGGCGCTTCTATCTGGTGATGGATTATGTGGACGGCTACACGCTCGAAGACATCACCATCCAGCAGATACGCCGCACCGGTCATCCCCTGCCGGAGACGCAAATCCTCGACTGGATCATCCCTATCTGCGACGCTGTGCAGGCGCTGCACCAGCAGCCAACGCCGATCATCCACCGTGACATCAAGCCTGCCAACATCAAGCTGAACCGCAAGGGCGTGCCGGTGCTGATTGATCTCGGCCTGGCGAAGCTCTACTATCGCGGTTCGCAGACCATCGGCGCGGCGCTGGCCTTCACCCCTGGCTATGCCCCGCCGGAGCAGTATCAGGCCTCCGGCGCAACCGACCAGCGCACCGATGTCTATGGTATGGGCGCGACGCTCTATTATCTGCTCACAGGCTATCAGCCGACCGAAGCGCCAGCGCGCCTCAGTTCGACAACGCTGCCCACGCCGCGCAAGCTGAATCCCGCCCTCAGCCAGGCGACTGAGACAGCGATTCTGCGGGCGATGTCGCTGGACCCTCTGGCGCGCCAGCAAACGATGAGCGCGCTGATGGCGGAGCTACAGGCGGCGCGTTCGATGCTCGTCACCGGCAAAATGCCCGCCACTGTCGCTGATGAGGAGCGGCGCATTCCCTGCACCCGCTGCGGCACCGCAAACGTGCCCGCAGCGCGTTTCTGCATGCGCTGCGGCAACCCGATCACCACAGCGCAACCAGCGACCAGCGGCGTTGCCGTCGCCCAGGGGTTACAACTCGTGGCAAACAGCGCTGAATCCGTCGTGTCGCCAGCGCCCGTCGCTACGGCTGGCGGTGTGGTAGGCGACGAAACGCTGCTCGATGACCGGCATCGCACGCAGGCGCAGAATCCCCAGCCGTCTCAGCACAATCTGCCGCCTCAACCTTCTCAATCGCCTCAGCAGATGCAGTCATTGCCGCCCGCCGCGTCTGCTATCCCTGCCGTACCAGTGGTTGCGCCGCTGCCGCCGGTCGCCTCGCCGCCGCCCAATCATGCGCTCGATCAGGCGCGTGCCCGTATCCTGCGCTCGCCCTATGCCACTTTTCCTGCCTCTATCTCGCGGCAATTGCTCCGGCGGCAACCAACAGATGAACAGGAAGTCTGGGAAGTGCTGGCGGCGATTCTGGGCGGGGTGGCTTTCGCATTGAGCCTGCTGGCGGTCATTTCCGGCTGGCTACTCATCTTCTCGCTGCCAGCAATTGGATTGTCTGGCTGGAGTTGCTGGAGCTGGCTGAGCAAGCCGGACAAGACGCCGGAAGAGTTTAAGTGGCTGGCCGCCGGAACACTCGCGCTCAGCGTTCTCTGGATGTTCGCCTATTTCGTGTTCTTCCATCTACTCACGCATCATTGATGGCCCCCACCCCCAGCCCCTCCCCCGTCTACGGGAGAGGGGAGACCGGAGCTGCCGGCCCCGAACCCGCGCAGGCGGGTTTCGCGGCTGAAAGCCATCCAGGTGCGGTTTCAACCGCCCGCTCTCTTCGACGCGGTTTCAACCGACGGCTTGCTATTCCAGAGTGGCTGGCAGACCGAATGCCGCAAAGAGTCGCGGGCCAATCGGGCGAACAAAGTTGGTCATAGCAGTGATTGTCTCGCCCTGAAGCGCGAGTACCTGGATGGCACGCGCATGCCATGCGGAGTCTTCTGGACTGCGGCTGTACAGGGCAAAGGCAGGTTGCCCATTCGCAGCCGTGGGCACGAGGCGAGAAGCGCCGCGAGTGGCGAGAGGACGCGGACCACTCTTTGATTCATGGCCATCCAGTCCCCAGGCCCAGCGGTAGAAAGCCCGAATCGCGGCGTGTCCACGATACCAATGCGGCCAGGGCGGCATGCTCAAGGTTGCGTCTTCGCGGAGGAGCGCAACAAAGGCGTCGAGATCAGCGCCTTCCCATGCCTGAACATAGCGGTCGAGCAATGTGCGCTGCTGCTCGTCCGGCACGGGCAGAGTCGTAGGTACACCAGAAGGAAACTGCTTGCCGAGCGTCGTGCGGGCACGTTGGAGTGCGCTGTTGGCGGATGCAACAGAGGTATCAAGTAGCACTGCCGTCTCGTTGGCAGACCAGCCAAGCACATCACGCAGCAGCAGCACAGCGCGCTGGCGCGGCGGAAGATGCTGAATCGCTGCGACGAAGGCAAGCTGTACCGACTCATGCAACTCATAGCGCGCGTCCGGGCCGGGCGCATCGTCAGGGACGCCTTCGAGCGCCACGTCTGGATAGGGTTCGAGCCAGGGAATCTCCGTGGGTGGCGCACCCTCCGGCGTTTGGCTGGCGTCGAACGGCGCCCCCTGCATCTCCGGCAGCATCCGGCGAAGGTTCGCGCGTTTGGCGAGCGCATTGAGGCAGGCATTGGTGGCGATACGATAGAGCCAGCTACGGAAGGAGGAGCGTCCCTCAAAGCGATCAAGCCCGCGCCAGGCGCGCAGCAGCGTCTCCTGGGCGATATCTTCAGCATCCTGGAGCGATCCAAGCATGCGATAGCAGTGTAGTTGTATTTCGCGCTGATACGGTCCTGCAAGCTGCTGAAACGCTTCGCTGTCACTTCCTTTAGCTCTTTTAGCTGCGCCCAGAAATGTCTGCCAGTGTGCCGCGCTGACGGTCGAATCGTTCACTAATACCATCCCCCTCACACATCAGGATATGCGAGACGCTCTAGCGCAAGATTATGGCGCATCGTAGTCTCGCATGTCCATATAGACATATGCTCGGACACATGCTTGCTAACACATCATCATGCTAGCTACTTCTGGCTCATCTCGCAAGCTCCCCGCTAGCTCCTGCCTGCGCCAACTGCCTGTGGGACTTGCTCAGGCTGCACAGGCTGCACAGACACTACTGCGGTCACTGCTGACCTCGCAGCCGTCGCGCGCCTGCCTGGCAGCAACAGACCGGCGGCGGCCCCGATGATGGCGAGGAGAGCGGCAGCGACCATCGCCACAGCAAAGCCATTGCTGAATGCCTGGGGAGAATGAAAGCTGCCTGTTCCCGCAAACACCGCCGAGAGAATCGCCACACCAAACGCTGCGCCAAGCTGGCGCGCCATGTTGTAGGTGCCGGATGCCTTGCCAATCTCATCTCTGGCAACGGCATTGACCACCACATTCTGCGCGGCGGGCATGACGGCGGAGCCAAAGCCCGCAATCAGCAGTGGCAGAATGAGCGCGCCATAGACAAGGTCTGGCCTGGCAATCAACGCAATCCAGACAACTGCGATGGCTTGCAGCAGCATGGCGCCAACCATGATCGTGCGTTCGCCAAGCCGATTAATGAGCAGCCCAGAAACCGGCGCCATGAGAGCAAGCATCACCGTCCAGGGGAGCAGCCGCAAGCCAGTGCCGAGTGGGCCATTGCCCTGCGCGGTCTGGAGAAATTGTGTCAGAAAGAACGTTGTGCCATAGAGCGAGGCAAAGAAAGCAAACCCTGCTGCGTTGCCCGCCGCAAAGGCGCGCGAACGGAAGAGCCGCATCGGCACCATCGGCACGCGGGTGCGTAGCTCCCAAAAGACGAAGGCTACCGCCAGCACTGCGCCCGCCACCAGCGTCGCCACTACTTCAACGCTGCCCCAGCCGGCGCTATTGCCGCGCACCAGCCCCCAGACGATGCCCAGGACTGCGCCCGTCACGAGCAAGAGGCCACCGACATCGAGCCTCGTGCGCGCCCCAAAGTTCTCCTCCATGCGCGTGAGAACCAGCGGAATGAGCACCAACCCAATAGGGACGTTGAGCCAGAAAATCCACTGCCAGGCGATGCCCTGCGTGATGGCGCCACCGATGACTGGACCGGCGAGGACGGCCAGCCCTGCCGTTCCGCTGAATGCGCCAAGCGCCTTGCTACGCTGTTCCGGCGAGAACGCCGCGCTGAGCAGCGTCAACGCCAGCGGCAATACCAGCGCCGACCCGCAGCCCTGGATGGTCCGTGCAACAATGAGCCAGCCGATATTTGGTGCGAGTGCACAGGCCGCCGATGCCGCTGTGAACAGTCCCAGACCGATGACGAACATACGCCTGCGCCCGAAGCGATCACCAAGCGCCGTCCCCACCATCAACAACACGGCGAAGCTCAGCGTGTAAGCGTTCACCGTCCATTCCAATTCTTCAATAGTGGCACCCAGGTGCAGACGGATCGTACTCAACGCCGTCGCCACCACTAAAGCGTCGAGCGCCACCATTAACGACCCCACCGAAGCCAGGATAAGCGTCCACCGCTGTTTTGCTGTCATAGTGCTTTTGCCTTCTTTTGGCATCCTGATATCCGCGATATCCCGATGCTCTTTGTTCTCTATCTCGCCCGAAAGCGCGCCATATCTGAGCAGATCACCTTGATGTGGCGCGCCGAGCGCCTATATTGATGCGTCCATAGGTAATGACCATGAGCGGAGGCGAAACTAATCGGTCCACCGGCACAAGAGGAATAATTTGGCGGGAGAACGATGTGATGAGCGGCAAAAGTGATAAGAGGAGGATGAACTGTCATCTTTTCGGGAGGAATGCAGTCCATTTATGCGCTACACGCGTCTAGCAAACCCACGGTGCGAATAGGCGGGAAAGCAGGGTGGTTGCGTGCCAGAGGATCAAGTCGAAGGCGCGTCTGGAGCGCCATAGGAGCAACCGAAGGCGGCGAACGCTTCAGACGAGTTCCTCAAAGTTCTTCAGCCAGCGCGACGATGATGCCAGCCGGGCCGCGCATGTAGCAGAGTCTGTATATGTTCTCGTACTGGACCACCTCGCCGATGAGTTCGGCGCCGTTGGCGCGCAGGCGAGCGATAGTGTCGTCAATGTTCTCGACGGCAAACATAACGCTTCGGAGGCCCAGCGTATTCGGCGGTGCGATAGCCGGTTCGACCTCGACGAGTTGTGGATGGCGAAACTTCGTCAGCTCAAGCCGCCCATGCCCATCTGGGGTCTGCATCATAACGATGTCAACCTGGACATTTTCGATTGCGTTGATGCGATCCACCCACGGACCTTCGACCTGCGCTTCCCCTTCGACTGTCATGCCAAGCGTGGTGAAAAAAGCGATAGCGGCTGCAAGGTCGTCAACGACGACGCTGATGTGGTCCAACCTCTTGAGTGTCATGTCCCTGGTTCCAATCTCTTGATCGTCATGTCTCCAGTATAGCATCGGTCGTCGTCATGGCACCTCCTCCATGACACCTATTCTGCCTTCTTAGCCGCTGACGCGACGGTTCTTATTGGGCGTGCTAAAAGCGAGCCTATGCGCTGGCCTGTTGCTCTGTGGTAGGATGGAATATCAATCAGCACTCATGAAAGGATGCCGCTCTATGCCCATCAATACCACCCGTATCCTGACGCCCCTCTTCGAGGAGTTGCGCGGCGAGCGCGTGCTGGTGCGCCCCTATCGTGAAGATGACGCCGCCGCGTTATATGAAGCCGTCGCCGAGTCGCGCGAACATATTCGTCCCTGGTTGCCTTTTGCAGACGAACATCAGACCGTGGAGGAGAGCCTGGCGGTCATTCGTCACTTCATCTCCAACTGGCTGGTGCGCGAGGAAATGACGGTGGCGCTCTTCGATGCGCAGACCGGCCAGTACGCCGGCGGGAGCGGGCTGCATCCGCGTAACTGGGAGATCGGCTTCTTCGAGATTGGCTACTGGGTGCGCAAATCCGCCGAGGGCAAAGGCTACATCAGCGAGGCAGTCAAACTGCTCACCGATTACGCCTTTGCCTCGCTCCAGGCGAACCGTGTGATGATTCGCTGCGACGCGCGCAACAACCGCAGCGCCGCCGTGCCGCGCCGTCTGGGCTTCGTGGAAGAGGCGCTGCTGCGTAACGATAGCATCGCCACCGACGGCACGATTCGCAGCACACTCGTCTTTTCTCTCACGCCAGACGATCCTCGCTGGCCGTGATAGCCACCAGAGACCTCATCCCATCGGAGAGGGGTCGCTGGGCAAAGGGGTTCGATGATAGCACACCATTCTTCGCGCGCGGCTATTTGCTGTATGGCAACACCGACCAGCATGCCCCACAGTCCTCTCTCCTATTGTGGGATGGCTATCTGGTTGCCGAAATGCCAACCCGCGTGCCGCCACGGTCCCCTCTCCCCGTGGGAGAGGGGTGGCCGCAGGCCGGGGTGAGGTCTACTCGTAGCGTAGTACCTCCAGCGGGCGCACGCGCGTTGCGCCCCAGGCGACAAGCGCCGCCACCAGCATACAGGCGAGAACCATCGCCGTCACCACCAACAGGACGATGATGGCGGGCGTGCCAAAATTGAAACCGAAGAGAAAGTTGCCGAAAAGCGGCACTATCGCCGCCACCAGCAGCATGCCCAGCAGCCCACCGATAAAGCCAATGACGCCGTTCTCCATCAGTACCTCACCCAGCACGCTGCGGCTGGTATGGCCCACCGCCTTCAAGATGCCCAGCTCGCGCCGCCGTTCCAGCATCGCCAGCGCCACTGCGTTCGCAATGATGATGAGCGCCGCCAGCAGCGCCAGCGAGGCCAGCGTTATCATCAGCGTCGTCAGATTGCCAATGATACTGTTGACCTGCGCCAGTATGTCGCCCAGGCTGTAGGTCTGGATTGTCGGCACGGCGTCTTGAATCTTCGCCAGCGTCACATCAGCAGTCTTCGGGTCAAGATAAAAATTGTAGACATAGGTAGGCTGGCCGCCGCTGATGTGTGTCACCACACTGTTATCCGCCAGCACTCTGCCAAACACCAGCCTGGCGCTATAAAAGCCGACGACGGTGAGTGTAGATTGCTGGTCGCTCGCTGATCTTCCAGCCTGGCCGCCAAGCGTGAATGTATCGCCCAGTTTCAGGTTCACTGGCGCCTGCGACGCCTGCACCGGCAACAGCACATTTCCAGTTCCCGCATCGCTGGCAGTGAGCATGCGTCCGACATGACTGTCATGTTTGCCCTGCACCAGTGTCACCAGCGTGCTGTCGGGTTTCTGCCCCTGCGCCAGATCAAATCCCTGGGTGGTGACAAAAGGCGCGATCACATCATCGGCGGTAAATTGCCCCCCGGCGGTGGCTGATTGAATGAATGTTGCGATTGGTTGCCCGTTGATAGTTGTGGGCACTGAGTCGGCAAGAGTCGTCACCGATTTATGCGTGACGCCAGAAATCTGAGCCAACTGCTGGTCTACTGCGGCTCTATCAGGGCCGCTCGCCAGGATGGCAGCGTCTATGTCCGTACTGTTGGCCAGAAAGTTGGTGACGCCACTCTGGATATCCTGCCCCAGCACCAGCACCAACCCAATTGCGAAAACGCCGATATACAGCGCCAGCAGCGTCGTCACTGTGCGCGCCTTCTGCCGTCCGACGTTGCGCAACGCGAGTTTGACATTCGCTTTCCACGTGCGCGGCAACAGCACGACGACGATGCCCAGCGCCGAGACGATCAGCAACAGGATACCGATACCAGGGTTGATGATCGTCAGCCAGACGCTCACTGCCAGCGCCCCCGCCACGAGCAGTAGATACCACCAGTGAAGGCGTTCTGGTACTGGCAACTTGCTGACGAGCCAGGTGATGAAAGTGAAGAAGATGGCCAGCAGCGCCAAGAACACGGCAGTGCCGCCAACTGCTGCAATCGCCAGCACGACGTTTTGCAGCACGCTCAACGCCAGGCCAAAGAAGAGCAGCAACAGCACGATCATCAGCAGCACTGTGAAGAGCCTGCTCCTGACGCCGCGCCCCTCTGGCAGTTCGCGCAGCACCGCCTGCGGACGCACCTGGCTCGCCTGGATAATCGGCACCAGACCAAAGATCAACGAGGTGAGCAGACCAACGACCACACCGGCGCCAACCGTCTGCGCATCAATGATCGTCGGCAGCGTAATGCCAAAGGTAGCTTGCATCAGCCCTTTCACCACGAAGCTGATGCCAACCCCCGCTGCCGCGCCGAGCAGACCGCCGAGCAGACCAACCAGCCCTGTCTCCAGGCCGAAGAGCGCATAGAGGTCGCGCTGGCGATAACCGTTGGTTTTGAGCATGGCAATCTCGATGCGCCGACGACGCAGCATCACCTGTATGGTATTCATGATGCCTACGCCACCAATCAAGAGCGCCAGCAGGCCGATGATTTGCAGGAAATAGCGAATCTGGTCTACCTGCTGCTGATTGCTCGCCAAAAGCTGCTGGGTCGTCTGCGTGCTGACCAGCGGAAATTGCTGCTGGATGCGCTGCGCGACGTTCGCCGCATTGGCATCGCTATGCCCCGGAACATCCACGTAGACGGTTGTATAGCCTGCCGGCTGGCCCGTGGCACTCGGCAGCGCCGCATACGTGTCATAGTCAATCAGCAGAAACGACCCCTGAAAGTAGCCGTTGCTCTCGACAATGCCGCCAATTGTGGCATTGAACGAACGGCCATCCTGCACGGAGACGCGAATGGTATCACCCACCGATAGATTGAAAATCTGCGCTGCATCCGTGGTAATGACGACTGTATCGCCGTGCAGCAACGAGCGCAGGCTCGCGTTGGCCGGCTGTGTGAAGGTCGGCGCGTCTACGAGTGGGAAACTTGCTGGATGGACGGCAGCGATATTGATTCGTTGCGTGGCGGTTCCGCCATGCACCCGCGCCTGTGCCCGATCTACGAAGATCGCGGTATAGGCGGTGATCGTGCCCTGCGCCTTCAATTGATCGAAGTATCCCAGATCGCTTGCCATTAGCGGCGTTTCGCCGCTAATGATCTGAATATCGCCACCGTTGATGTCGCGCACGTTGCCCAGCAATCCCTGGGTGATGGAATTGCCGACGAGTTGCAATGCGACAATCGCCATCACGCCGACGGCGATACAAAAGATTGCCAGCAGGGTGCGCTGGCCGCCACGCGCCAGCGAGCGCGTCGCATAGCGCCAATATAAACCGAGTTTCATAGGTTCGGCTCCTGTTCTTGCTTCTATCGTCTCTATCGTCTTTGCAGAAAAGTGCCAGGCTTGGGCGTAAACCGCTCCCTGGCAATCCCAAAAGCGAATTGCCGGATATGCTATCTGATGTGGTTGTGTAAAGTGGCGACAGGGCCGCTACTGCTTACTCGCCGTTGGCCACCAGGCCGTCCACGATGCGAATCGAGCGGTCGGCGGAGGAGGCGACGTTGGGGTCATGGGTGGCGATCACAAACGTCGTGCCGGTCGCCTGCCGCAGATCGCGGATCATCTGCAACACATTGTCGCCGTTCTTCTTGTCCAGATTGCCGGTCGGCTCATCCATGATGACGATGGCTGGGTTGGTGGCTAAGGCCCGCGCCACCGCCACCCGCTGCTGCTCCCCACCGCTCATCTGATTGGGTTTGTTGCCCAGCCGGTGGCCTAACCCCACCAGGGTGAGTAACTCTTTGGCGCGGTCACTGGGTTTCCCAGGATGCTTGCCGACATAGAGCGGCACCTCAACGTTCTCCTGGGCAGTCAGCGTGGGGATGAGGTTGAAGGCTTGGAAGACCATGCCGATCTTCTGATTGCGCACCGCCGCCAGTTTGCCCTCGCTCATGCGGGTGATGTCCACCCCATCCACGAAGACTTGACCGCTGGTGGGATTATCCAATCCAGCGATGATGCCGAGCAGGGTAGATTTGCCAGACCCCGACGGACCGACGATGGCGACGAATGCGCCATGCTCGATGCGCAGGCTGATGCCTTTGAGGATGTCAATGCGCTCGCGGCCCAGCGGCAGCGATTTGCGGATGTCTATCGCCTCGAGCGCGGCTTGGGCGCCTGTGGCTATGGAACGAGCGGACCGGAGTTGCTCCGGGTTAGTGGTGTTTGCCATAGTGAAATTTGCCTTTCTGTTGGCGATGACTGGATCATCGCTCGCTAGGTTTTGACGCGAAAGATCTCCGCGACAGGTCTTCGGGTCAATGGAAGAGCTGCGTGTTGGGCGCGAAAGGTGCAGGAAATCTCTGGCCAGCGTGAATGACGCCGCTGGCATGTTCAAATCAGTCCAAGTGGTAAGGGGGCAGTTGGAAACAGTTGCCCTATCGGATGCTTACCGCACTAAAAGAGAGAGGAGAATCATCAATAGGCGCGCCTCCTGAAGAGCACAAGGGCGACGATGACAGGAATGGCAGCGACAATCACTGAGACGAGCAGCGATTGCCAGGGAAAACTGTTGCCAGCGAAGGCATCGAGATTGGACCAATAGGTTCCCAGGCTCAACGCCACGACACTGTTGTGCGTGATGGTGCTCCACCCGAAATCCTGCGCCAGATTATAGAGATATGTTGGCAAATCGCTCATCAGGAAAACACTCACAAGAGCAACGATCATCGCGAGCAATGTTCCTCGTATTACCACGGAACAGACCAACGCCACCCCCAGGACGAAGAGTGTTTCGAGCCAGAACAAGATGATCGAAATCACCACACCGCCCGGATGCTGTGGATGGCCATAGGCAGCGGGAACCACCAGCGCGGCGAGGCCGATCAACACGACGAGGCCGAGTAGCAATGCTGCGCAGACCGCATACTTCGTGAGCAGCAGCCGGTCACGACTGACCGGACGGCTGAGCAGAAAGAACATCGAGCCTCTGCTGGTTTCGCTGGCAATCAATCCCGCGCCCAGCGCTGCCGCCAATACCAGCAGCATGAACGCAAAGCCAGTGTTGAGCGTGAAGCTGAAGATCCAGACGGCGCTATCATAAGCCGAAACGGGCTGGCTCGCCACAGCGGAAAGATTGTGCAGGCGATGCGCTACATAGGTAGCATCTATATCGGCAGGGCTGGTGAAAACGAGATTCAGGGCGATGAACAGCGGAATCAGCAGGCCAGGGAGAACTTTCCACTTTGCCTCTCGCAGTTCTTTAGCGATCATGGCCGGCCCTCCATCAGGTACGCTAACGCAATGTGTTCCAGGTTCAAATTGACAACTTCTACATCGCGTAGCGCATACGGGCGCTCCTGCACGCTGGTGGCCAGCGCATCCGCATCACCGCGCACCCGCAGGCGCACGCTACGTCCCTCCTGCTCTACATTCACCACGCCGGGCAAGGCGCGCAGGGCATCGAGTTCACTCTCCGGCGGTAGCTCAGCGTAAGTGACGCGCACCAGCTTGTGCGTCTGCTTGAGCGTATCGAGTTCGCCGCTCAATACCAGCCTGCCGCTGCGCAGAATACCCACCCAATCGGCCACAGCCTCGACATCCGCCAGGATATGCGACGAGAAGAAGATCGTCTTTCCTTCGCTGGCAATATCGCCAACCAGTGTGCTGAGGAAGGTATGGCGCGCGATGGGATCGAGTCCAGCGGTCGGCTCGTCCAGCAGCAGCAAATCAGGATCGTTGCCCAGCGCCAGGCAGAGCGCCAGTTGCATCCGCATCCCTTTGGAGAGCTTGCCGATTTTGGCATTGCCTGGCAGGTCGAAGAGGCGCAGATAGCGGTCTACGATATCCTGATGCCATTGGCGGCTGGTATCGCGGCAGAAGGCGCAGATTTGCGGAATGGTGAGATAGGTATAGAGGCTATTCTCTTCGCTGACATAGCCCACCCGCGCGCAAACTTCCAGCCGCTGGCGTACCACGTCATAGCCAAGCACGCGGACGCTGCCGCCGTTGGGTGGCCGGAATCCCAGCAATGTCTTGATGATCGTCGTCTTGCCTGCGCCGTTGGCGCCGAGCAGACCGTAGACAGAGCCGCGCGGCACAACGAGCGTCAGCCCTTCGATGGCCCGCCGTTTCCCATAGGAGACAACGAGGTTGTTGATCTCAATCGCCGGGGACGAGGATCGTGACAGCGGCGGGTACTGTGCGGGCGTCAATTCGTCATGTTGTGGATGAAGTGCCGTCACGTTCAGCCGCTCCTCTTCCATCAATGCAGTCACTTGCGCCATATGTACCACCTCCTACGCTGGCAAGAGGCTATCGAGCAGGTGTGGCGGTCACATCCCAGTGCTGGGCAGCGCTTCACCTGCGACGCATCTGTTACCCTTCGTCGTGTTCGTTGTGATAGAACCGCTCCACTTCGGCGGCGAAGCGGGCGCGCAGATCATCTTCGCTGATGTTCATGTGGGAGGCGTCTCGCACGACGCCGCGCAGGCGCTCGAAGAGGGCGCTTTGCTGCTGCGCGTGCAATGTGCCGTTGAGATTGGCGGTGACGGTCGTCCCCACCCCTGGCCGGCTTTCGATGAGTCCGAGATTCTCAAGCTCGCTATAGGCTTTGACAATGGTATTGGGCGCGATGGTCAGTTCACCCGCAAGCTGGCGCACCGTTGGGAGGTGATCGCCGGGCCGCAGGATGCCAACTTCGAGGGCGTGCCTGATCTGCTCGACGAGTTGTACATAGATCGGCACCCCGCTACGCGGGTTGACATCGAGCCAGTTCGGCATGCCTCACACTCCCCTGTATCATTGTCGCATAATTATGATACATTGACACACAACATTTGTCAAGAGGAACAGTGCGCTCCATGAAAAAGTCTTTACCTTAGTGGCGCAGCCCCAGCACAGCGAGGACCAGCTCAACGGCGATCAGTACAATCACCAGCAATTCCAGCAGTGTCGCCCAGGCTTCCTGCGCCTCATCATGCAACAGCGATGCCGTCTCACGCAGCACCGTCAGCGTCTCGTTGATGCTGCGGCGCCAGACCTCCACCCGCAGGATGGTGAGCGCCGCCGAATAGACGCGATTCCAATAGACATCTTCGGTCACTTTGAGCGCATTTTCCACCCGCGCACTGGTATCGGTAATTTCGGCGATCAGGCTGTAGATTTCATGCTGGAAGCTATTGGAGGCGCGCAGGCGTCCCCAGGCGGGGCGGCGGCGCTGCGCGATGCGGGGAACCAGCCGGGCGAGGTCTTGCTCCGCCTCGGCATCGTAGGAGCGGAAGGCCAGCAGTTGCGCATTGGCAAACTCCAACAAGAGCGCCGCGTCGTCGCGCGCTGCGGCGTCTGGCTCGATGACGATGGCGGCGCTCCAGGTCAGCAGCGTGAGATCATCCTCATAGTAGCTGAAGGTCGTCGCCAGCGCCCGCGCGGCTGAGCTGAGCGTGCGCCGTTCGCCCAGTGCTGCCTGCAAGAGCGCCGGATGCTGAGCTAATTGCGAGGCCGCCGGTCCATCATCCATCCGTTCCACCAACAAGATGGCATAGTCTTCCGTGCGAATGATCGCGTTGGGCCGTTCGATGGCCGGTTCCAGCATCGTATGCAGCGTATCGAGGTGGTGGTTGAAGGTATCCATCACTGGCGCGGGATAGTTCTGGACGCAGGCCATTAGTTCGGTGATACTTTCCCAGGTCTCCGGTTCGTGTAGGGGAATAATCATGCGGAAAGCGAGGATGCCAAGATCGTAGATACGCGCGTGGAGGTAGGCGCGCACCTCGCGTTCGCCAATTGGCAGCGTATAGTCGCCCATGCTGATTTCCAGCGGAAGCTGCGGGATATCTATGCTGCTGCCGCCCCGGCTGGCCACCGGACGCACACGGGCGCTGGGCGTCGCCAGCGTCGCGCGGGCGCGTTCCAAATCAATGCTATAGCTGATATCATAGAGTTGATAGAGGTGAAGCGCCGCCCGCTGCACCTGCGGCGCGGTGGTTGCTGTTGCCACGATACTCTATCTCCCCTCTATCACAAGAAATGAGGCGGCCTTGCCCTGTGATCTTCCTCTTCGATATCTGCTCTATCAGCTCGCTCAATGTGCCGGTCTCATGGTGTTTGCTGCCCGGTGAGTGTGGCGGGCTGTGCCGGTTCAAGGTCGCTGCTACAGGGATTCTTCTGCGGTTGAGCGGCATCAGGCGAAAACCCTTTCTGCACAGAGGATTGTTCATCATTCCCGGCGATTCACCTACGAACCAGTATAGATGGCTCGTCAAGCGGCGGATGTGCCTGGATGCGCTCGCGGCTGAATATGTATGCGTTCAGGGCACTGTTGCCTGGCTCCTATGCAGGTGGAACGCCAATGGAGCGGGCGAAGGTGATAGCGGTCGCCAATGGTGTTGCCTGCTTTGGCGCATTGAACCGCGTGGTCTATAGTGCGTAGTATATGCTGATAGATGCAGGTGGAGGATCCGCCTTGCTGTGCAATCGCCTGGAGGTAGCCGTTTTGCTCGTTTCCCTACGTCCACAAGAATCCGTCGCCGTCGCTGAAGATGGCCGCTCTCTGCTTTCCCGCCGCCAACTGCTGGGACTCAGCGTACTCTGGTTCGCACTCAACTTTCAGTTTGCCTCGCTACTGCCGATTGTCATTCCCGCGCAGATTTTGCTGCTGGTAACACCTGGCGCGGCGGGCAGCGCGCAACAGGCGCTGGTGCTGGGTGGGCTGGCGGCGCTGGGCGCGGTCACAGCGGTGGTGCTGCAACCGCTGGTCGGCGCGCTCTCCGACCGCACAAAGAGCCGGCTAGGACGGCGACGCCCCTACATCCTGGGTGGTGGCCTGTTGATGCTGGTGGGACTGACGTTACTCGCAGCCAGCCATGTCATTGCGCTCTACGTCGTCGGGCTGTTCCTGGTGGTGGTGGCGAATACGGTCAGCGGCACCGCCGGGCAGGGCCTTGTGCCCGATTGCGTTCCGGCGCGGCAACGTGGCACGGCCTCCGGCTATATGGGGCTGATGACCATTCTCGGCACGGTAGGCAGCCTGGCGGTGGCGTCAGTGCTGCTCAGCCAGAACAGCATCGGGCATGGCATGGCAGCAGGCACGTTCGATGGCGCGGCGCTCTTCTATACGTTGGCGGCGGCGGTGCTGATCGTGAGCATCGGCATTACGATTGTCGGCGTGCGCGAAGCGCCACACCTGCATTTCCCGCATCTCCATCACCATGCTTCCGGCGTGGAGGCTGGCACGACGGAGAACGCGGCATCGGGTACGCATCGCGCGCCGAAGTTGCCACTACGCCAGCGGTTCGTGCAGATGTGGATTGCGCCGTGGCGTCATGCCAACTTCACCTGGGTCTTCCTCACGCGCGGCTTCGTGATGCTGGGGCTGGCGCTTTTCATGACGTATATCGAATATTATTTTGCGCGGGTGCAGCATCTGACGAACTTCGTGCAGGCAACAGCCTTCAACGCCATTCTCGCACTGCTGGGCGCGGTATGCAGCACGCTGGTGCTGGGCATCCTCTCGGACCGCCTGCGCCGCCGCGTGCCCATCGTCTTCATCTCCACGGCCTGCATGGCGCTGGCGGCGCTCACTTTCGTCGTGGCGCCGGGGCGACTACCACTCTGGCCGCTGGGCATCCTCTTCGGCCTGGGCTACGGCGCATATATGAGCGTTGACGTGGCGCTCGCCATTGATGCCCTGCCCTCCCAGCACGACGCTGGCAAAGACCTCGGCCTCTGGAACATCGCCTCTACGCTCCAGAGTGTGATTGCACCGCTACTCGGTAGCATCGTCATCTTCATCGCCGGACACTTTGGCGCGCTGGCGCTTGGCTACCGCACGATCTTCGGTCTGGCGGCGCTCTTCCTGGTCTTTGGCGCTGTCTTCATCCTCAAAGTGCGTGAGGCACACCACCACAAGCCAAAACCTGCGCAGGATGCTGCGGCGGCATAGTTGCCGTAGTGGCTGGGGCATGAAAATTGCCGTCACCTGCACAGGAATGCGGAAGCGCCACCGCTCCCGCAGAGAAGTGGTGGTGACGATGACAGCGGAACACTCAGGCGAGGCAGCGCGCAAAAGCCAGCCCGTCATCAGCAGGCGCATACGGCAGGCCGATAGCTACGGGATTGTGTTGGGTCTCATCGTCCTGGACTACATCACTGTCTCGGCGCTGGCGGGCAGGGCGTGGGGCCGGGTGATAATCATCTTTTTGCTGGGCGCTACCTTCCTGTTCGCGCTGCGTACCTCACATGCGCGTGGCCTCTTACAATTGCTGGCCGCCGCCTACCTGCTGATAAGTACGCTGGTGGCGCTGGTGAGCGTCGTAGCGCCGGGCGCGCCAGACATTAGCCAGCAAGTCTCCATTGCCGGCGGACTCTTGCTGATTATCACGCCGGTTGCCATTGTGCGCCGTGTCAGCGCGCATCAGGTGGTAACGACGGAATCGGTGCTGGGCGCGGTCTGCGTGTATCTGCTCATTGGATTCTCGTTCGCCTTCATCTATCTCGCCATCAATTTTTTCAGTCCTGCCTCGTTCCCGTTCTTTGCTGGTCAGCCGCATGCGACGGCCAACGACTACCTCTTTTTCAGCTACACAACGCTCACCACCGTCGGCTATGGCAACCTCGTGCCGGCAGGCAACATCGGGCAGACGTTCGCCATGCTGGAGGCGCTCTTCGGCCAGATTTACCTCGTCATCATCGTGGCGCGGCTGGTGGCGTTGTGGGGGCAGGCGCGAACACGCCCGGAACTTCGCCCACCGGAAGATATGCGAGAAGATACGAAGGCTGACACTGCACAGCAACGTGGTGATGCGCCTGCTGCTACGCCAGCGCCGGATGTTGTCTCTCATAATGAGAAACCGTAGATTGCAGGGTAGCCTTCGGACTCGCCGGCCCACAATTCGCCGCTGTCAAGCATTGTGATGGAGTGGTTGCTCGCTAGGAGGCTTGATGGTCGAAGTAGAAGCCTGCCTCCAGATCGGCGATCAGTCCAGGGTGAACGGGCTGCCACCCCAGCCGCTCCCGCGTTTCGGCGCTCGACCAGGTGATGTCGAGTGACGCTATGGAGCCGAGAAAGCCGAAGTGAGCAACTGCCTCTTCCTGGGAAATGCTGACAGCAGGCACATTCAGATGGCGCCCGATAACTTCAGCGATCTGCCGGAAAGGCACACCTTCGTCGCCGGCTCCGCGCCACAGCGACCCTGCCGGAGCAGCTTCCAATACCAGCCGGAACAGGTGCGCCGCATCGCGCTCGTGTACGGCTGGCCAGCGATTGGAGCCATCGCCGACATAGGCGGAGACACCCTTCTCACGCGCGATGCTAATCAGGCGCGGGACGAAGCCGTGCAGATCTGCCGGCCCGTGGACGGACGGAGCCAGCCACACGACCGATGTACGCACGCCGCGCTCAGCCAGGGCAAACACCACATTCTCCGATGCCTCACCGTTACGGTGGCCAGTAATGACGAGTGGCTTGCCGGAGCCTTCGAGTGCCGCGCCCATCGTCTCGACGGCATGCAGATCGGTGGCGAGCGCGTTGTCGAAGTTCGTGAAATCGTGTACGAAGGCCAGGTGAATGACTCCATCTGCCGCTGAAGCACCGAGGCGCAGGCTCTCCAGTTCGTCGAGGGCGCCACGCTGCACTTCCGCGCCAGCCGCCGAGAGCGCGGCGGCGGCCTTATCTGAGCGGGCAAGACCAATAACTTCATGCCCAGTATTCAGTAGTTCAGCGACGACAAGTGAACCGATATGTCCACTCGCGCCAGTAACGAAGACCCGCATGTGCAAAACCTCCTGGAACCGTGTTGAGAACACACTATCCTCGGCCCAAGCCCTATGCCCATGTCAGGACAGGTGATGTCAGTTCCTGTTATCACTATAGTCCTTGATGTCAACCCCTGACATCACATACAATAGAGGCATGAGTAGATGGGAACCAAACGCGCGTGGTCGGCTTGAGCAGGCGGCGCTCGACCTCTACCGCGAGCGCGGCTTCGACCAGACCACGGTGACGGAGATCGCTGAGCGGGCTGGACTCACAGAGCGCACGTTCTTCCGGTACTTTACCGATAAGCGCGAGGTGCTGTTCTGGGGGCAGGAGCGTTTGCGCGAACTCTACGTGCGCACCATCGAAACCGCGCCGGAGTCCACTGCGCCAATTGACACAGTAGTGTTGGCTCTAGAGGCTGCGGTCCCAGTGTTCCACGAGCGCCGCGAACTGGCCCGGCAGCGCCAGGCGGTGATAGATGCCAACCCAGGACTCCAAGAACGCGAGCTGCTGAAGCGCGCAGCACTTGCGGCTGCCGTGACTGAAGCGTTGCGCAAGCGTGGTGTGGCCGACCCTGTGGCAAGCCTCGCCGCAGACGTTGGCGTCATCGCCTTCAAGACAGCGTTCGCCCGCTGGGTCAACTCACCGGATGAGCCAGACCTGTCGCAGCTCATCCGCGAGGCGCTTGACCAGCTCAAGGCCATCACGAGAGATGATAGATGATACGCCAATCACTCTGCGTCCACATGTGGGAGATGGGCGGCTTATAAGTGGGCATGGAGCCACTGCTTCGATGCAGTGGAAAGCCCCAAAACAAACCCAAAGACGACCAGCAGGGTAGTCAGCAGGAAAAAGACAAACTCCTCTACTGGAAGTTGTCCGCCAATGAGCATGCCTACAGTCAGGTGACGATTGAGCCTCCAGATGCCTTCGTGAATGGCAAGCGCGTCAACGAGAGAGAGGTAGAGCAGCAAAGGGAAAATGGTCGCGCAGAGCAAACGACGTTGACGCCAGAGGATATCAGCGCCTACCGCCAGTTGCAGGATGATCGGCGGCAACGCCCAGACGAGTTCCCACCCCAGATACGTGTCTGCACGCCAGCCGGAGAGCAGCAGGACTAACGCCAGCAGCCAGAGACATCCCCCCACGCTCGCGGAGAGTAGCCGCAGTGGATATCTGCTCGTATTGGCCCTGTGGAGCGCGCGGCGTGGCAGATGGCGCGCAAGCCAGAGCAGCCATAAACCAGCGAGGAGCGTTTGCAGCACAAAAAACGCCACTTCCTCGAATGGCACCCCGCCAATGGCAAGGCCATTGATGCGCGCGGGATCATACCACCAGACGCGCAGCGCGATCAGATGGCTATCCCACGGCAATGTGTAGAGGACCGCCACTATTATGAGAACTGGCAGGACAGTGAAGGGCGACCAGCCATGCAGGTCAACCGGCAGCCCATCCTTCCGCCGCCGGTCTCGCCAGGTCAGCAGCGCCAGCATCAGAATGGGCACGCCGAGAAACAGCGCCAGGAGATTACCATAGGTCAGTGTCATAGGGCAACCCGGATTTCTCGCGCCATCTCCGTCTCTGTCTCCGTCGCGCTGGCGCGAGGCACGCGTCGCCTCGTCTGCGCATCGCCGATGAGGTTTTCGACGATGATGGCAGACGAGAGGACGCCCGGCAACCCTGCGCCGGGATGCGTCCCCGCTCCTACGAAATAGAGATTATCAAACTCCTCGGAGCGATTATGTGGTCTGAACCAGGCTGATTGCGTCAGTGTCGGCTGGAACGAGAACGCTGCCCCCAGGTAGCTGTTGAGTTCATCCTGAAAGTGCAGCGGGTCAATAGAATGCTCGGCAATGATATGGCGCGAGAGATCAGGGAGATACTGTTCTTCGAGAAAGCGCACCAGCCGGTCACGGTAGGGTTTCGCGGCCTGCCGCCAATCAATGCCAGCGCCCAGGTGTGGCACCGGCGCCAGCACATAGAAGGCTTCGCATCCTTCCGGTGCCACCGATGGATCGGTCAGGCTGGGCATGTGCAGGTAGAGGGAGAAATCGTCGGCTAGCACCTGCTTCTCGAAGATGTCGGTGAGCAATCCCTCGTACCGCTCGCCCAGCAAAATGTTGTGGTGCGCCAGCCCGGTATCGGTATAGCGCCGGTCGGTGCCGAAATACAGCACAAAGAGCGACATGCCATATTTCATGCGTTCGAGCTTGCGATTGGTATAGATGTGCCGGTATGCCGCTGGGATGAGGGTGCGATAGGTATAGGTGACATCGGCGTTCGATACTACCGCATCGGCCATCTGGGCTGTTCCATTGGCGAGCCGCACGCCCGTCACCCGGCGCTGGTCTACCAGGATCTCCGCCACCGGAGCGTTCAGGTGGATGGTGCCGCCTAGCGACTCAAAGAGCCTGCCCATTGCCGCCACCAGCGCGCCGGTGCCTCCCAGCGCGTAATGCACACCCCATTGGCGTTCCAGATAATGAATCATCGCGTAGATGGAGGGCGCATCGAACGGATTGCCGCCGATCAAGAGCGGATGAAACGAGAAGCAGCGCCGCAAGAAGTCGTTCTGAATATACTGCGAGACATAGCGATACACGCTTTTGTAGGATTGCATCCTGATGAGATCAGGCGCGACTTTGAGCATATCCGTCACATGCAAAAATGGCTTATCGGCCAGTTCCACAAATCCCTTCTGGAAGATCGGTTTGGTTGTGGCGATAAATTGCTGGTAGCCAGCCTTATCCTGGGGATTCCAGCGTTCAATCTGGTTGAGAATAAATGCCTCGTCACCGTTGTAATCAAAGCTACGTCCGTGGTGATCGAAGATGCGGTAAAAGGGGTCGCAAGGGACGAATTGCACATCATCTTCGCGTCGCCTGCCCGCCAGAGTCCAGAGGTCATCAAAGAGAAACGACGCGGTGATGACGGTAGGGCCGCCGTCGAAGATAAAGCCGTTGACCTCATACACATAGGCGCGTCCGCCCAGTTTGTCGCGCTTCTCAAACAGGTCTACGCGATGGCCAGCGGCGGCGAGGCGGATGGCGGCGCTCAGCCCACCAAAGCCGCCACCAATCACGATAATCTTTGCCATCTGGTGCTACTCCTGATTTTCCTGGGAAAAGCCACACGCTGGCGCATTAGGAGGCGTGGGCAGGTATCTCATCAGGAGGCGCAAGCCTTGAAGTGCGCCACCAGATGCCGGGCAGGCGGCTAATTTTGCCCCAGAGGCCGATATGCGCGCGCCGGTGAAAGACATCATAGTCGTGAGCCTCAATATCCTCTAAAATGCCGCGATACAGCCCAGCGGCGGCGGCGATGGCAAAGCGCCCTTCGGGATGGAGCAGCGCAATGCCTGGCACGGCTTCTTGAAAGAGACGGCGCGCACGATTGATCTGAAAGCGCATAAATGCGCGCCAGCGATCATCTATCTGGCCTATGGCAATGTCATCTTCGCAGAGACCAAACTGCGCCAGTTCATCAAGCGGCAGGTAGAGCCTGCCGGTCTGCCAGTCTTCACCGACATCGCGGAGGATATTGGTCAATTGCAAGGCAATGCCCAGCTTGACGGCATAGGGCAGTGCCGCAGCTCCTTGAAAGTTGATGATGTGCATGACCATCAAGCCAACGGTCGAGGCCACGCCATAGCAATATCCGGTAAGGTCGCTAAAGGTTGCATATCGCTGCTGGCGCAGATCACGGGCAATGCCTTCTATCAGTTGCGTCACGTAACCATGTGGAATGTGATAGCGCGCCTGCGTATCCGTCCAGGCGAGCAGCACAGGATCATAGGCGTTGGGGTGGCTGCGCAGGCGTAGCCGCCAGTTTTCGAGCAGTTGCGGCACCTCGCTCAACGCTGGCGCTTTGTCCATGAGGTCGTCAGTGGCGCGGCAAAATGCATACAGCGCATGCACCGCGCGGCGTTTCTCGTAGGGTAAGAGGCGGGCGGCCAGATGAAAGGTTCGGCTGTTGGTTTTGACAATACGCGCGCAGTAGTCATAGGCATCCTGGCACGCAGCTTCTTCAGTGGCCACCTGGGAGTGAGACGTTGGTGTATTGAGCGCCTCATATGCCTGCGCCAGCAACGGGTATTCCCAGGATTTGGTTGACAGTTCCATTCCACTATCTCCAACTGCACCGCTCAAACCACACCACTTACGACCACCTCATGTGTGCGCCAGTTTACGGATATGTCTGAGAATATAGGAGTAAATCTTAACATTTGTCAATATTGCGTCCAAATTATTTTTGGAATATATAGACAATGCGGTGCTATGATGATACACTTTGGAGGAAAAGAACGTTGAAATGTTGAGATATTGAAACGTCTGGTGAGATTTCTTGAGGTCTCTATTATGAGCAGGCCGGACTCGGAGGCAACTCCACCGCTACAGGAGATGGACCCGTTATTTTCTATCGGCTCCGTCGCGCGTATAACAGAGCTTTCTGAAGCAACGCTTCGTGTGTGGGAGCGCCGTTATGGGTTTCCCCGGCCCGCTCGCAGCGCCGGTAGACACCGCCTCTACTCCCAGCAGGCGGTGATCCAGTTGCAATGGGTAAAGCTTCGTATAGATGAGGGAATGCAGGCCCATCGGGCGATAGATGCGCTCCAGCAGACGCCACGGGCAACAGCGGTTGCTACCACGCTCCAGATGGCACTGCCTCCACCCACTAAAGCGCAAGATGTGGGCCTGGCGGCGTTGCAGCAGCAACTCTACGCTACGCTATTGGCGTATGACGGCGCTGGCGCTGCCAGGTTGATCGAGGAGGCCGCAAGTCGCTATCCAATGGCAACGGTAATTCTGGAGATGATTCGCCCCACGCTCTCCTCGATTGGTGATGCCTGGCATGCCGGCCAAACTGACGTGACGACCGAACATTTCGCAACAAATTTTCTGCGCCATGCTCTGGTGGACATCATGCGCACCAGCCCATCCGCCTATCAGGTCAGCCCGGTGGTGTTGGCCTGTGCCCCAGGCGAATTGCACGAGGGAAGCCTGCTGATTTTGGGTGCGTTGCTACGGCAATCGCGCTGGCCAGTGGTGTATCTGGGGCAGACACTCCCGTTATCTGACGTGCCAATGCTCGTGCAAATGGTTGAACCAGCATTGATCGTGTTTGTGGCGATGTCTGATGAGACGGCGCTGGCGCTGGCCGATTGGCCCCATTGGCTTCCGCACCAGGCGGCGAATAGAAGTGTACACTTGCCGCTCATTGGTTATGGCGGGCGTGCATTCACGGAGACGCCGTCGCTCGTTGGTCGCACGCCTGGCACTCTCTTGGGGTGGACGCTGGACGAAGGATTTGCGCGAATCCACCGGCTGCTGCTCAGCCTCAATGCTATAGGGGAGTGACATCCGATGTTCGCTTTTTGGCTGCTGCTCGCCTATATCTCCGGAGCGTTGCCCTGGTCTGTGTGGCTGGGCGAACTCTTTTTTCGGACGGATCCGCGTGCGCAGGCCGACGGCAACCCTGGCGCGGCCAATGCCTTCCGCGCGGCGGGCTGGCGGTTAGGAACAAGCGTCCTGGTCCTAGATTTCTTCAAAGCCTGCCTTCCCGTCGCCATTGCCTTTTGGAAGATTGGCTTTCCTTCCGGCCAACTGTTCTGGATTGCGCTCATGCCAACTATTGGACATGCTTTTTCCGTCTTTCTGCGCTTCCGGGGTGGCCGTGGCATCGTCGTGATGTTCGGCGTCTGGACCGCGTTGACGCTGTACCAGGCTCCCCTGGTGATGGGCGCGACGGCGCTGTTGGCGCTCTTGCTCTTCAAGAAGGATGACTACCGCACCCTGGCGATCCCTGTGGTCTTGATGGTCTTTCTGCTCCTTACCGGAGCCGCTGGCTGGATGATCTGGTTGGTGGTCGCGCAGTTGCTCGTGCTGCTGCTTAAAATTGGAGCGTTTTATCTGCGTCCGCCGAACCCGAAAAGATCAGTGGAGGCAGTGTAAGTGCACAGGCTGCGAATGCTCAGCACTCCTATGGAATTGCTCGCGCACCTCACCAGCCTGGCGCTGCTGGCGTGGCTCACCAGGAAGCTGTTTGCGAATCTGCGTTTTCTGCGCCAAGCTCACTGCCGTGCGATGGGACAGCCCCAGCAAGCACAAAAGGCTATGCCAGTTCCACGGGTCAGTATATTGGTGCCCGTGCGCAATGAGGCAGCGACAATTACTTCCTGCCTTACCTCGCTGCTGCAACAAACCTATCCAGAGAGTGAGGTGATAGCTCTGGACGACGGGTCTACCGACGGCACCGGCGCGCAACTCGATGTGCTGGCCGCGCACTATCCTCAGCTTCGGGTCATTCATGCGATTGATGATGTGCCCCCAGGTTGGAACGGCAAAAGCTATGCCTGCCAGCGCCTCGCAGAACACGCAACAGGTGATTGGCTGCTCTTCACCGATGCCGACACCCTCCACACGCCGCAGAGCGTGGCGCGTGGTCTGGTGCAGGCGCAGGCGCTTGATGTTGCGCTGTTGAGCGCATTCCCTGCTCAACAGACGGAAACCTGGAGCGAGCGGCTGATGGTGTCGTTTGTACTGGATTTCCTGCCACTCATCGGACTGGATTTCTGCGCCATCTGGCGTGGCACAAGCAAACGCAGCGCCGCGAACGGCCAGTATCTGCTGGCTCGGGCCGCAGCGTATCGGGCCATTGGCGGACATGCGAGCGTGCGGAGCGCGCTGGTAGATGATTTTGCGCTGGCGGAACGATTTCGGTCGCAGGGCTACCCAATCGCATTGGTGGACGGCAGAGAACTGCTCAGTTGCCGTATGTATGCCTCGTCTCAGGAGGTCTGGGATGGCTTTTCCAAGAATGTGCTGGCGGCGCTCTCAATGTCTGCGTGGCAGCAAGCGTCACGCCAGCGCCCGCCGTGGCGCATGTTCTGGCAGGGACCGCTCTTTGCGTGGGGATATGCCTGCCTGTTCATCATCCCGTTTTGGCGGGTAGTCTTTGGGCGGCGTAGGTGGCTGGCGGGCATCGAAATTGGTTGGCTCGGCCTGCTGCGCTGGATTGCCACCCGCCACCTGAAACGACCTATTGATGAAGTGGTGACGACGCCACTGGCAGCCTGGGGGGTGATGGCGATTGGGCTAAACGCGCTCCTCCGGCGCTTGCGCGGAGGCGAGATTCGCTGGAAGGGGCGGCTCTATCGCAACTGAGGGGATAATCGTGCTGTGGTTGCTATGATACCCTCTACAGCATCTATGAGCGACGCCGCACTTTTACGAGCACGCCTGGGGATGGCTCAAGCGTGGCGCGCATACGCGGTCGCACAGTTCTGCCGGCAAAGTGGAGGTCGAACTGCTGAAGGATGCGCGCCAGCACCACCTTTGCCTCCACTTGCGCGAAGGCTGCGCCGATGCAGTTGCGTGGCCCGCCGCCGAACGGCACATAGGCATAGGCCGGACGCCGGTTCGCCGGTTCGCCGTTGAATCGCTCAGGGTCGAAACGTTCAGGCTGGGACCAATACTGTTTCTGGCGATGGGTTAGGTAGATGGAATACAGCACACGCGTTCCTGCCGGAATGCGGTAGCCCCGGAATGAGAGGTCGCTGGCGGCGATGCGCGAACCCAGGTGAATCGGCGGGTACAGCCGGGCAGTTTCTTTCAATACGCAATCCAGATACTCCATCTGCTTGATCTGCGCACTCGTGAGCGGGCCATCATCCTCTATGCCAGCGAGTTCAGCTCGCACGCCCGCCAGAATATCCTTATGAGTCAGCAGCAGATAGAGGCTCCAGGCGAGTTGGGCTGTGCTGGTATCATGCCCTGCAATCAAAAGTGTCAATAACTGGTCACGTATGAGGTCATCGCTCATGCCGCTGGCAATCAACTGGCTCAGCAGGTCGTCAGCCATATTCGTGTTCTCGGTTGCGAGTGATCCGCGCCGGTGGGAAATCAATCGGTAGAGATACTCGTCCATCTGCCGCAGCGCGCGCCGATAGCCAGGGCGCGGGATACCCGGCCATACCAACCACGGACCCGGGGAAATATAGCGAATGGTCCGCAAGATAGCGTGCCAGAGCGCGGCGAGCTGCTGGCTGAAATCTTCCGCGAAGAGTGTATCCATGAGGATGAGCAGCGCAATGCGGCGCATCTCTACCAACAGATCAATGTGGTCGCCATCATGCCAGCCGTCCGTCACCTGATCGGTGCGCCGCTGCATGATTTCTATGTAACCTGCGAGCCTATTTTTGTGAAACGCAGGCGTCATCATCCCGCGCAGCGCATGGTGTGTCTCGCCATCTTCAACCAGCAGCCCATGCTTGAGCAGGCGGGTGACGGGGTCGTCTTCCGCCCGCCAGCGGAAGTGGTCGCGCGCTTCGGTCAAGAGAAACTTGTTAGCTTCCGGCCCAACGAGAAAGATGCCATCAAACCCTGGCAGTGGCAGGCGAAAGACATCGCCCAGCTCCTCATGCACTGCCTCCAGCGCCCCCAGAATATGCCCCCCTCGCTGCCATGCGTTGAGCGCATGCCAGGCCGTAGAGAGCGTGGCGGAAGGGATTGCTGGCATGACGATTTGCTCTGCCCTTCTCTATCCCACGTCCACACGCGGGCGATATTGCAGCGCCTCCGCCAGATGCGGCGCGGCGATGGTTTCGGCGCCCGCGAGATCGGCTATCGTGCGCGCCAGCTTGAGGACGCGATGGAAGGCGCGCGCCGAGAGTTGCAGGCGCTGGGTGGCGGCTTTCAGCAGCGGCTCCGCTGAGGGTTCCAGCACGCAGAACGCCCGCACCTCCGCTGGCCCCATGTCGGCGTTGCAGGTGAGGCGTGGCAACGCGGCGAACCGCTGTGCCTGCCGTTCGCGTGCCGCCCGCACCCGCGCCCGCACAGCCTCCGAACGTTCGCCGTCGCGCCGGTCTGTTAACTTTTCATATTCCACGCGCGGCACCTCGACATGAATGTCAATACGGTCCATCAGCGGGCCACTGATACGCTTCTGATAGCGGGCGATGGCGCTGGGCGAGCAGGTACATTCGCGTGTTGGGTCGCCCGCAAACCCACATGGGCAGGGATTCATGGCACCGATCAGCATGAAATTTGCCGGAAACGTCACGGTGCCCTGCGCGCGGCTGATCGTCACCACGTGATCTTCGAGCGGCTGGCGCAGCACCTCTAATACATTCTGGCCGAACTCTGGCAACTCATCCAGGAATAACACGCCGCGATGCGCCAGGCTAATCTCCCCCGGACGCGGCCAGCGTCCACCACCGACGAGACCGGCGTGGCTGGTGGTATGGTGCGGCGCACGGAACGGACGGCGGCGCACCAGCGGTTCGCCCGCCGCCAGCATGCCCGCGACGCTATAGAGCTTTGTCGTCTCCAACGCCTCGGCCAGCGTCAGCGCCGGTAAAATCGAAGGCACTGTACGCGCTAGCAGTGTCTTGCCCGACCCAGGAGGGCCAGCCATCAGCAAGTTATGTCCTCCGCTGGCCGCCACTTCCAGCGCGCGTTTGACATGTTCCTGCCCGCGCACATCCGCCAGATCATAGGGGTAGTCGCTCTCAGCTTCAACGCTAAGCAGCGCGGGGTCGGGCACGTAGGGCTGAATGAGCTGGTCGCCGCGCAGGTGGGCGCTGAGCTGCGCTAGATGTTCGACGGGATAAACGGCGACATCCTCCACCAGCGCCGCCTCCGGCGCATCCACCGCTGGCACGAAGACGGCGTGCAGCCCCAGGTCGCGCGCCAGCGTCACCATCGGCAGGATGCCATGCGTATGGCGCAAGCCGCCATCCAGGCTGAGTTCACCCAGGAAGAGGCATCCCTCGGCGGCGCCCACGGCGCCAGTCGCGCTGATCGGCGCGATCTGCTCGGAGGCCATCAGGATGCCGATGGCGATGGGCAGGTCATAGGCGGGTCCGGCTTTGCGCAGGTCGGCAGGCGCGAGATTGACGGTGATGCGGCGCAGAGGGAAGATGCCGCCGCTGTTCTTGATGGCGGCGCGCACCCGTTCTTTCGCCTCGTTGACGGCGGCGTCCGGCAGTCCGACGATGGCGAAGGCAGGCAGGCCATGCCCGATATCCACCTCGACCTCTACCAGCGCACCCTCCAGCCCAATCACTGCGCACGTTTGTATCTTCGCCAGCATATCCGCCGCCTCTCTCGCCAATCAGTTGCTTTATATCAATAGATGTCGTGTAGACATGTTCTCATTCAGTCCATCCGACAGTACCGGATGACGGTGCGCTTGTCAATAGCAGCCGGGGAAATCTTGGGAGAACCTCTTTGCCAGAGGAGTTATGCCTCGTTATCGGCTGCCTCTTGTATAGTTTGGCACGCAATATGTAGCGTACAGTATCATATGGAATCACAGAGCATCGCAGCCACAGACGGCAGCGGCGACGCGCTGACGCTGTGTTTGCGCAGCGGGTTGGGCAGGCGTGTAGCGCCTCATGGCTCTCAAGCGTCGTAGATAGGGAGATGGTGTGATCGGCTGACGCAGGGGATTCTCTTTGCCTGCCAGCTCCGGTTGCTATGCGTGTGCCGCCGCCCCGCAAAGGGGCTGCCATATGCCTATTTGATAGATACCCGGCGCGATGTCTTTGTGGGAACCGCTGGTACTGCTGGTATCGTTGGTGCGATAGAGTTTATAGATTCTATCGGTTCGAGTGGTTCGAGAGCGGTTCTTTCTCTTTTGCTTTTCTGATTCAGGAAGGGGTGGCGTTTATGGCCTGGCAGGATATGTTTACAGGCACCGCAACCCACATAGACGCCGAACACGAACAAGAATTGCGGCTGGCGGCGCAGGCGCGCCTGGGAGCGGATTGGGCGCTCGGCGCGCTCATCGCCCGCTATCAGCCAACCGTGACACGCTACATTACCCGCCTGACGGGCAATCCGGTGCGCGCACGCTTGCTCAGCGAACAGATTTTCCTGCGCATGGAGCGCCGCCTGCACGGACCGCATGGCGGGCAGCATCTACGGCTCTGGCTGTTACGCGCCAGCACCGAAGCCGGACTCGACGAATTGCGTAAGCCCCATCCGTCGGCGCCGCCGGTGCGGTTGGATGCGCCCCATCCGTCAACCTTGTTGCCGGAGCATACGGTCTCTAGCTCTAGTGCTGCCGATCCTTCTATCACAAGTAATGGGCAGAGCAATGGGCATAAGAAACAGAATGGGCACGCCGCGCATGGCTCTCATCCTACTCATGCTTCTCATCCTTCTCATGAGCCTGCAAACGCGAATAGTCCAGCGGACCGGCTGCGCGCCGGGCTGAACGCGCTGGCTGATATGACTGGTTCGACGCGCCGCCAATTACGTCACCTGATCTGGTCCACTCGCGCTGGCGAAACCCGTGCCAGCGGAACAATACATCACGCCACCGATGAGCGCGCATACGACACCGCGCCGCCACAATGGGATGATGACGAGGACACGCCTGGCGTCAGCGAAGAGGAATTGCTGACCCCACGCGAAGTGTTGCGCTATCGCATGATCCGCGCGGTGCTGGCTGAGCTTCCCTACGGCGACGCGCAATGCCTGGCTCTCCACCTTGTTGCTGGGCTGAACCAGGCGGAGGTTGCCCGTGCGCTCGGCATCACTGCCAGCGCCACGCGCCGCCGCATTGTGCAGGGCTTGCAACTCTTCGCCCAGCGGTACGAGGCGGCCACCGCCAGCCTGGGCCTCTCGCTCGATACACTGGATCAGCCGCCGGACGAGGCGACCGAGACCCTGGAAGCGCCCGCCGGTGCGCCGGGCGAAGCGGCCATTCCATCGCAACGCGGGCCTATCGTCGTCTCCGCGCGGATCACTGCGCCGCTCGATGCGAGTGCGCTCAGCGAAGAGCCAACCGTCGTCTGGGACCTACCTCCCTTCGCTGGCATGATGCCCACTGCGCAGTCTGCCACCGTCTCACCCGCAGACGCGGCGCATGCCGAGGCCGATGAAGCGGCGGTGGCGCTGGAAGATGCGCTCACGCGGCGGGTGGTATGGTCACGGCCACCAACGCCGCACGTTCCTAACGCCGCAACTGCCTCAGACGCTTCTGCGGATGCGCCACTGCCCGCGCCTGGCTATTCCGGCGATGATGTAACGGTTCGCGTGCCCAGGCCGTATCTGGCTTCTGAGGATTCATCCGCCGGACAGATGGATGAGGCATCTGGGGCGAACGGCGGAAATGACGCACCGGCGCTCGTTGAGGCGGAAACGCTGCATGTGCCGCCGCCTGCTGCGATGGTGGTGGAGGCGGAGCCAGCCGGCCCACGCACTGCACGGACCGTGCCGGTGCTGACGACCGCCGAGACCGGCCATACAGCCGGGCCAGCCAATGCTCTCCCGGATGGCGCGCGCATCATCTCTGTGTTGACGGCTCCGCCGTCCACGCAAGCGGATGAGGGTGAATTTTCGGTGGATTGAGCGCAGGGATTCGGGGATTCACAGATTTCATCTCAGGAAACTCGTTGGACATGTTGGATACGTTGGATATGTTGGACATACGGTGCGGTGGGGCTGATCTTCACCGTATCGCTATGAGGTATGGGAATGTCAGAATCGTTTCAACCATCCGCGCGGTTTCATCGCGTCACCACCAGGAGACGCCATCTCCGCGCGTTACAATGCCCATTGGAACCAGAATTACTGGTTGCGGAGTTTGCCGGCGAATTGCCGCCGGAGGTTGCCGTTGCGGTGCGCGAGCATATCGCCGTCTGCGAGACCTGCGGTGCGCGCTCAAAAGCCTTACGCACTCCCTATCAGGTGCTTGCCTCGCTTGGCAATGAGCCGGTGAGTCATGTGCCGGATCTGCGGGATAGCGTGCGGGCGCGCCTGGGGCGTGGACGCGCGCTGCGCCGGGTGCGGCGTATCGCCAGCACGATGGGGCGCGGCGGCGTGCTGAGCGCGCTTAGCGTGATCGCCGCAGTGGTGCTGGTCGGCTTTCTCATCTTTGGCATCTTTTCGGCCAGCGCCCAGAATCTCGCGCCTTCCAGCAATCAATTCAACGGCGTCCCAGCCGCCGCTGCGCATGGTCTGCTGCTGGCGGAGACCGATAAATTGGCGACGGTGACGGCGAGCGATGGCAGCCAGTGGCAGGTGGCCGAGGTGATCGCCGTCAACGAGCAGAACGGTTCGGTCGTCCACTCGCTGCCTTCCAGTCATGGGCTGCTGCATCCTTCGCATCCAGACCAGCTTCCATTGGCGATTGGCGTCGCGCCGGATGGCCACACCATCTATGAGGTGACGGCGCCGAACGCCCAGCATCAGCAGGCGTTGATCGCGTTCGACGCGAGCAGCGGCAATATCCGTTTCGTTTCGCGGCTGGCGCTGCCAGGGAAATCTGCCCTGCCGGAAGGCGAGTATGGCGACGCGCTGGCGATTGCACCCGGTAGTTCGCTGATCTACGTCGGCCTGTATCTGCCGCAGCCAGCCGCCGGCAATGCGCGCGTGCTGGTCTTCAACGCGGGCGACGGGTCGCTTGCCAGCACACTCGCGCCCGGCTTCCAAACGACCAATATTCCCGAACCGCCGCCACCGGGGAGCCTGCCGGTCTCGGTTTTCCCCAAGAGCATCCCACACCTCAACGCCGCCGGCATGGATGTGACATTGGGGGCGAACGGCAATCTGATGATTTCGCCGGATGGGCAGTGGCTCTTCGATGAAGAACTGCTCTCACAGAACGGCACATTCCAGTATGGCGTGGTGCGGCGTTTCAGCACGCAGACCGGCGGCACGGCGCAAGAACTGGCGATCAGCGGTGACTTCCATATCTCGCAACTGGCGATCACCAGCGCCCAGGCCAAACAGCCGCAACTTTATCTCTTCAAGAGCAGCCCGGATGCCATCGTCTATGTCCTCGACCCCAGCGAGAAGGGACCCACACAGACGGGTATCATCGCGCTGGGCGGACCGGCGGCCCCACCGGATATCGTCTTCAGCGGCAGCGTGACGCTCGCTCCGGCGGATGGCACATATCTCTTCGCCACGCAGGCGGTATCCGCAGAGAACGGGGCCATCGGCGGGCATGATCTCTGGCTGCTGGATACCCAGGGAATGACCATCGAGGCGCATCTGCTGGATAACGACGCAGCAGATGGCGCGCTGGCGAACCCCGAAAAGAACTACACGGCGGCGCCGTTCCTCCTGCGCGATGGCGAGGTGCTGCTGGCGCCCGATTCGTTGGATGGCACGATTGTGCCCTGGCTCAGCCTGAGCGACGGCCACCCCATCATTGCACTGCTTGGCGTCGTGCAGGGATAGCCCCACCCCCTCCCCCGTGCGCGGGAGAGAGGAGCCAGAGAGACCTCACCCCCAGCCCCTCTCCATAGGAGAGGGGGGCGCGGAGCGATGGGCAAACGGTTGTGGCGGGGGGAGACATTCATCCTCTGGCCCACCCGCATGCACGGACACGTTGCCTGATGTTAACCCGCGCAGGCGGGTTTCGCGGTGGCACGCCATCCAGGCGCGGTTTTAACCGCCCGCCCCTCTATTCCCATCCTGGTCGCACCTGGATGCGGCGTGGCTTGCGGCGATAGCCCGTCAGATCGTGCAGATCGTAGAGCGCCTGGACAATGGCTTCTTCGTTCCAGCGATAGTTCAGCGGCGGCGGCAGGCCCAGGTTATCCACCACTTTGTCGCTGCCGGTCAGCGCGAAGAGAACGGTTGAAGCGCATTGCGCCACAGCATCCAGGTTATAGCCGCCCTCCTGCACGGCGACCAGCCGGCCATCACAGTAACGGTCGGCGATTTCCTGTACCTCCAGCGTCAGGTCCGAAAAGTCGGCGGTGCAGAGCATCAGCCCGCCGAGTGGGTCGCACCAGTGAGCATCGAAGCCAGCGGAGAGCAGTACCACATCCGGCTTGAGCCGGTCCGCCACCGGCCAGAGAACCTGCCGGAAGATCGGGTCGAAGACGCTCCAGCCGGAGCCTGCGGGCAGCGGCACATTGATGGTTGCGCCCAGCCCTTCGCCCGCGCCGGTCTCGGTGGAGGCGCCGGTGCCAGGATAGAGTGGCGATTGATGCGTAGAGAAATAGACGACCTCGCCATCCTCATAGAAAATGTCTTGCGTGCCGTTGCCATGATGCACGTCGTAATCCACGATCAGCACTTTGCGCCAGCCCCAGCGTTGCTGCGCATAGCGCGCCGCCACCGCGACATTGTTGAAGAGGCAGAAGCCCATCGCCGTATCGCTGGTGGCGTGGTGCCCCGGTGGGCGCACCAGCGCATAGGCATTGCGCGCGCGTCCCTCGCCAATGGCGTCCAGCGCCGTCAGCGCCGCGCCAGCCGCCCGTGTCGCGGCGGTATAACTGCCGGTGGAGATATAAACCTCAGAGGCAAACTTGCGCGGTGTTTCGGGCGTTGCGCCCTGCTGCATCAGCGACTCCACCGCCATGCGCAGCCGCTCCACATGTGCGCGTTCGTGGACGGTGGACAGTTCCTCAATGGTGGCAGCGCGCGGAGCCAGCCGCAACACCTGGTCCTGCGGCAGCGAGCCATCGGCCAGCAGCGCCTCGATCATGCCAATCGCCATGCGCAGGCGGTCCGGCGTCTCCGGGAAATCCTCTGGCACATGATGGTCGAGGAATGCCTCATCATAGACCAGCGCCGTCGGCAGGCGCTGCGGCTCGCCCTCGCCTGCTGCGTCTGCGGCGCTCGCGATGGTCGCCGCCTCAGGCGTTTCAGTGGAGGGCGCCTCGGCCCTGGCTGTTGCCCTGGCGTTCGTCGTCCTGGCCTCACCAGTTTTCTTTGGTCTCTTCGTTGTTGTCGTTGTTGTCGTTGCTGGCGATTTGGATGGTGACTTTGATGGTGATTTCGATGTTGGCAAGCTGGTGGCTCCTTATATCGCGCACGCGGCGGTGCTGAATCGTGTATGCGCTATCGGTGAAACATAGTACCACGTGGCAGCGTGGCGCAAGGTCTTAGAATATTGGGAGCAAAATGTGTGCGTATATCATTACCACCTTGCAATGAGCACCCTAAACAGTCAATAATGGAGGACATCGTGATATTTGGGATCGTCTATCAGAGAATTCTTACTTAAATTGGCGCTTCTATAATCATCATGAGGGGAGCATTTCTGGTGTATTGGCGGGACACACTGGCCTCTCTCGATGTCCTGGATCATCTTCACTATGCGCAGGGCATCCTCACGCGCTATCCGCTGCCCGGCGACCTGCGCTCCTCGCTGGAGGAACGCATCAGGCTGCTACAGCAACGCTATGTTGATCCAAATCTCTATCTCGCCGTGGTGGGTGAGTTCAATAGCGGCAAGAGTACGCTAATTGACGCACTGCTGGGCGATGCGCTGCTGGAAAGCGGCAGCGTCCCCACCACCGCCGCCGCCACCTATCTGCATGCTGGCCCCGCGTTAGACGCCACCGTCACATTGCGTGGCGGGCCGCCGCTCACATTCAGCCGGGATCGCGCGGCGCTCGATCAGGCGCTCGCTCTGCTGGACCCGGCGCTCCCCGCGCCGCCCACAACGGTACGCGAACTCATCGCGCTTGCCACCACGCGGCCCGCCATCGCCGCCAATGTCATCCGCTGCGACATCACGCATCCCGCGCCGTTTCTTGCCAGCCAGACCGTCATCATTGACACGCCGGGCGTCAGCAGCACCGACAGCCAGCACGGCGCCGTGACGCAAGAAGTGGTGGCGCATCAGGCGGACCTGGTGATGGTAACGATTCCCGTCTTCTGGCAAATTTCGCTGAGTTTTGAGGCGTTTCTGCGCGAGACACTGCGCCCGTTTCTGCCGCGCGCCATCTTCATCATCACCAAAGGAGATGAGATCGAGGAGGCGGAAGAACTGCGCCGCGCGCTGGCGCATATCCAGAAGCAGATCGAAACGCGGCTGGAAGTTGCCAACCCGCAGCTATTCGTCGTGGCGGCCCGCGCGGCCTTGCGCCAGTCCACCGGCGACGGCAGCCAGACGCAGGCTGCCGAAGGGCAGAAGTGGGGTATCGCCTTCGAGAACGTCAAGCAGATGCTCGCACAACGCCTGATACGCGAGCGCACGGCGGCGACGGTTGAGCAGATCGTGCGCCTGCTCGACGACCTGATGACTGACCTCGCGGCGAGCTTGGAACGCCAGTCGCAGTTTTACGCCGAACGCGAGCAGACCATAGCGCGCGAAGCCCTGCCCGACTATGCCGCGTTCTTTGAGCGCGAGCGACGCGAGGGGCAGCAGAAGATCAGCGCGCAACTGACAGAGGCGCAACGCGCGCTGGAGCAGGAGATCACTCGGAGCCGGCAGCAGATTCTCGACAGCGCCAAACACAAAATCTTTAGTTCCAGCAGCCGCGATATCCTCGAAGCTGTGGTCAAGACGCAGATAGATCAGGCGCGTAACGCCGAATTGACGCTGCTCGGCGCGCGGGTCAACAGCGTCATCCAGACAGTGAGCGAGACCGGAGCACAGGCGGAGAAGACATTCCGCCAGCGGTTCGATGCCACGTTTGCGGCGCTTCAGCGTGTGGCCGGCGCGTACAGTTCGCCCAGCCGCTCGCTCGCCGTCCCCGGCGTCGCCACCTCCATCGCCTCGCCGCTTCAGGCCGCCAACGCGCTGATCCAGAAATCGAAGGATACTGAGGCGCAGGTGACGTATGGCGCGGCCACGGCGGGCGCAGTCATTGGCACCTTCATCGCTCCCGGCATCGGCACGGTGATCGGTGGGGTGGTGGGCGCGCTCTTCGGGCGGCTCTTCAGACCCTCGCTCGATGACCAGAAGAGTAAGGTCTGGCAGACGGTCGAGCCGCTGCTGGCGCAGCAGATGGACGCCGTGAAGACCAGTTGCCGCGCGGCGCTCGACGCAGGTTACAGGCAGGTCTGGCACCAGTTCGATGCCAGCGTTGCGGCCTGTGCAGCGCAATATCGCGCCGTCTACGAAGCAGTACGCCGCCAGCAAGACGAGACGCAACGCGAGTTGACGGCGGCGCGCGCCATGCTTCAGCGGGACCGCGACATTCTGGCAGCGCGCCGTGCCGCTCTGCAACAACGCGGGCAGGCGTTGCTGGCGTCGCTTACTACGCCCGCGCAGGCGCCGCTCGCAACCACCCAGCGCATGACCTGACCGATGACGGACGGCCCTCGCAACCACACATTCTCTCGGTACGTAAGCTTTGTACTCGTTGATTGTCAGTTCGGTTTCGTTTAATGAGGAGCGCGCGGCCATGTTCGACGATATTTTCAGCCATCTTGGTCACCACGACCCTGAGACCCAGGCAACCGACTATTTTGCCGCCGATCATCTGCATCAGTATCAGAGCGCATACGGCGTGGAAGGGCATCCGGCGTTTGCACCCGTCTCTGCCGGTAGCGGCGCAGAGGCGCATGGACATTTCGACTTTGATCCGCTACACTGGCCCGGCCCCGCCAGCCATTCCCCGCAGCATACGGCGCACCCGGAACACCCGGCGGCTGATGCCTATTCGCCTGCCTACGCGCCCGCGCACCACGAGGCAACGCCATATTGGAGTGATGGCCAGCCGGTGCCGCATTACAACGAATGGAGTCCCGCTGCCGGGAACTATCATGGCGTCGGCAATCCCTTCGGTGACGCTCAGTACTGGCAGCAGCAGCATGCGAACGATTGCGCGGTGATGGCGCAGACCGATGTATATAACGCCCTCACCGGCCACCATCTGACCGAGCAGCAAGCCCTCAATATCGTGACGCAACATGGCTGGTATCACGACGGCACCACGCTGCAAGATTCCAATAAACTGCTCAATTATTTCCACATCCCGACGCAAGAATATGCGAACGCCAGTATTCAGGACTTATACAAAGCGTTGCAGCATGGCGATCAGGTCATCGTCGGACTCAACGCCAACGATATCTGGTTTCCCCACCGCGATCCAGTCACCGGCGCGCCTGTTGAGCAGGCGGTGGCCGGGCATGCCGTCTGGGTGACGGGCATCGAGCAGGCGCCCAATGGCTCGATCAAAGTCATCCTCAATGATACGGGCACGCCGAACGGGCGTATGGAGACGGTGGATGCCGCCGACTTCATGAACGCCTGGCACGATTTCAGTGATTTTATGATCGTCGCGCATGCGCCCGGCCACAGCGCATGAAGCATGGCAGAAGGCATGGTAGGAGGCGTGGTTTGCGCTTGCAATAACCCGCGACATCCAAACCAATTTTTTATACTGACTACAGAATCTTTTCGAGCCGTAAGGAGCCGTTATCATGCCAGTTGATCCCGAACGCCTGGCGCAGCTAGATGCGCAGCAACGTCCGCAGCCTGTGGGGAGCGCCGCCACAGTGCGTGGTCTCCACCGGACGCCGGAGTTTCGGAGCCATATCCCCATCGAAGCGGTTGCGCTGGCGCCGGTTCCCTACGTGCGCGATGGCGGCTGGCGGCTCATCGGCCTGCTGGTCCTGCCGGACCGCTCATCGGCGGAGCCATCATATACCGCACCGAGGATGGCGGTGGAGTGGTCCTGGCCGGAGGTGCGCATCACCAACCTGCTGGACCTTACAACACAGCAGGGGACGCTGGATCTGGCGCAGCGCATGCCATCGTTCAGCGCCCGCCCGGTTGCAGGGGCGCGTCCGCTTACCTCCATCGAGCAGACGCAGCGCGAAAACACGCTGTTTCACGCGCTCGACGCCGTGCTTGCCTTGCCGCCCACTGCCGCGCGCTCACATTTGAGCAGCCTCGCACCATTCTACGCGGCGCTGCTGCCTGAAGCGGTCTATCCCTATTATTGGCTGCTGGCGCCGGAGAGCCAGCACTGGCTGCGCCCGGAGACGATTTCGCCAGACGCCACCACCGTCGCAGGCGTCTCGCCGGACGAACTGCCGACCGCGCAGTGGCCGGCGGGCGCGCAGGACTGGACACAACCTGCCCTCATGACGCCAGCGACGCCAGCAACACCGGCGCAGCCAACGTACCCGACGTTCCCAACCGTTCCAACGCTGCCTGCCTCACCTGTCACGCCGATGTTACCGACCACACCAACCATGCCGGATACGCCGGACGCCTGGGAGAATATCAGGCCGGCGCGTGACCTGCGGGCGGCGCTCTCTGGCTGGATCCAGCAGGCAGGGATGCTGGCACAACAGGCGCAGGCGCAGGATATCGCCGGGGAACTTCAGGCGCTCGACGCGCGCCGCCAGTTGCCGGGATTCCGGCTGGCCTTCGTTGGTGAGTTCAGTAGAGGGAAAAGCACGCTCATCAACCGCCTGCTTGGACGCAATGCGCTGCCCATCGGTGTCACTCCGACCACCGCAACGATCACCTCGCTGGTCGCAGGGACCGATGAGCATATGGATATCACCTTCCCCGGCGGCAGACGCGAGCGCCGCGCGCTCGGCCCAGATGTCTGGAAGGGTCTGATTGCCGAACTGGCAAGCGATGGGTCCAGCAACGACCAGACCTTCCCGCTGGTGCGTGTGACGCTGAACGATCCCTGGCTGCGCTCGCTCGATGCTGAGTTGATAGACACACCAGGAGCGGGCGACCTCAACGAACGCCGCGCCGCGCTCGTCTTTGACGCGCTCAACCAGTGCGACGCGGCGATCTTTCTTGTCAGCGCGCTGGTGCCGTTCAGCCTGACGGAGCGCACCTTTCTCGAACGCGAGGTGATCGGACGGCGCATTGCCCGCGTCGCCGTCATCGTCTCGCATCTCGATGTCGTGCCGCCGGAGGAGCGCGCGCAGGTGATCGAGACAACGCGCGCCCGCATCGCCAAACTTGCGCCCGCCGCCGCGCACATCCCCGTTATCCCATCGCATGCGCTCGCTGCCGGTGGCGATGGGCAGGCGGAACTCAACCAGGTACGTTCGCTGGTGGAATCGCTGGCGGCGGGCGCGGATCGCCAGGTCTGGCGCAGCCAGCAGATTGCCGGGCGCATCGCCGATTATCTGGGCGAACTGGAAACGGTCTGTGAGACTGGCGCTGCCGCTGCGCGTATGAACGAGCAGCAGCGCGACGAGGCAGCACGCCGGGCGCGCGCCGCTGAGCGCGATGTGGCGCTACGTTGGGAGAGCCTTCGGCTGGACTTCGATCAGCGACGCCTCGCGTTGGAGACCGATCTGCGTAAGCGCATCGAAGCGGCTCACGACGATATGGTGCGCAGCCTGGAGCATGACCTCAAACATGCGCCCAACCCGAAAACCTGGTGGGAAGAAGACCTGCCGTACTATCTTTATCGCGAACTCGGCGGCATCGGGCGCGGCTGCGAATCGCTGCTGCTGAATGCGCTCGCCCGCGATACAGATTGGCTCCAGGCCAACCTCGCCACGCTTCCCGGCGCACAGCGGCGCGAAATCAAAGCGCCGGAGGGTGAGCTACCCGCCGCGCAGCTAGAGAAGCAACGCGCGCTCAATCTTCAGGATATGCAGCGCATCCGTCTCTTCTCGCGCATCGGCAGCGGCGCGGCGACCGTGGCGACCTACTTCTTGCTGGGTCCGCTGGGCATCGCCGTCAGCATTGGCTCCGGCCTGGTCAGCGAGCAGGTTATCAATAGTCGCGTCGAGGCCCAGCGCCAGGTCGTGCAGCGCCAGCTCGGTAACACCGTCAGCCGTGTTCTCGATGCCTATGCGCAGGAAATCTTCCAGCGGCTACGCGCCTTCTACGGGCAACTGGCGACGGAACTGCGTGATGAGCAGGCGGCAGCTTTGCGGGCGGTCAGCGCGGCGTTGCTGTCGCAGGCCAACGGCAACGCGCCCACACGCAGCACCACCGATTGGGATGGTCTGCTGGCGGAGGCGACGCGGCTGCGCAGCGAAATTATCAGCGCACTTAGCTGATCGCCAGCGTTCGGTATGAAAGGAGTAGACCTCACCCCCTGCCCCCTCTCCCGCGAGGAGAGAGGGAACACGGCGACTCGCCACATGGGATGGTTTTCGCCTCCTGGTGGTGAATGGCTTGTTCATCTCTTATCTGGAGCAATTATTGATGAATTCGACGACAACCTGGTCACAAACGCCATCGCAGGAACAATCATTTGAGGAGTTTCGCCAGCGACGCGAGGCGCTGCTTGGCATCATCGAACGCATCACCCAGGTCTACACGGCGCTGGACCTGAAGACCGCCGAGGGCAACCTCGTGCAGTTGCGCCGTCGCGTCGCGGCGGACACCTTCAAGGTGATGATTGCCGGTGAGTTCAACCGTGGCAAGAGTACGACGATCAACGCCATGCTCGGCCAGAAGGTGCTGCCCGCCTACGCCATTCCCACGACGGCGATCATCAACGAGGTGAAATGGGGCGACACCCCTGGCGCGCGGCTCTACGAGCTACCGGCGGCAGATGGTTCGCAGCAGGTGCGGGATATTCCAGTAGACCAGATTGAGGAGTATGTTGTCGCCCGCGACGAGGGCAATCCCTATGAAAAGGTGGAAATCTTCTGGCCGCTCGATCTCTGCCGCGATGGCGTCGAATTAATTGATTCCCCAGGCCTGAACGCCGACGAGACGCACCAGCGCATTACGCTCGATTATCTCTCGCGCGCCGACGGCATCGTCTATGTCATCGCCGCCGATTTCCCCGTCTCTTCCGAAGAGAAGCGGCTGATAACCGTCATCCGCGACATGCGACACGAGGACATTTTCTTCGTCGTCAATCGCATCAATATGATTGACGATGATGAAGTGGAGCGGGTCAAGACGCGCTGCCTGAGCCTGCTCGCGCCGTTGACGGCACGTGGCGCGAAGGGTGTTTATTTCATTGACGCGAAGGGTGCGCTTCAGGCGCGCATGGCGCATGATGAGGCGCGGGCCGAGGCCACCGGCGAACCACGCATGGAGCGCGACCTCAAAGAATTCCTGGCGCTGGAACGCGGGCGTGTCAAGCTGGTGCGTCCGGCGCGCGAGGCAAAGACGCGCATTGGCGAGGCGCGCGAAGAACTGGTGCAGCGCGAAAAGTTGCTGCGCATGCGAGTGGATGACCTGAAGGCGCGCTATGACCGGGCGCAGGGACCGCTACATCAGTTGGAGTTGGAGCGCGAGCAGATCATCCGCATGGTGGCCAATTTCCGGCGCGACCTCAGCAGCCTGGTAATGGCCAACGCCAGCCTCTTCTATCGCGAAGAGGCCGAGAAGGTTCCCTCCTGGACGGAAGCCTATCAGCCGACTGCCGACATGAACGTGATTACGATGTTCTCGCGCGAGAAGAAAGAAGAGTTCGTCAACGAGATTGTCGCGCATCTGACGGAGCGGCTCGCCAGCGAGACAAAGCAATGGCAGGAGCAGACGCTCATTCCGTTGGTGCAGGCGCGCGTGCAGGAGGGTCTGCTGGATCGCCTGAAGGAGCGGGTAGATGCTTTCGCCGCCGGGTTGAGCGATCTCAAAGCGGATTTGACCGCAGGCTCGGACCTGACGGCGGGCGGCGGCGCGCTGGAAATGGGCAAAGTGCCGCTCTGGGAGCGTGTACTGGCCGCCGCTGGTGGGTTGCTCGTTGGTGATCTCGTCAGCGCGGGGATGGGCGCTTACGGCGGCTTCAAGACGATGCTGACCAACCTGGGCGTTCAGCTTGGCATTGTGCTGGCCTCGATTCTCTTTACCGGCGGCATCAGCCTCGTCTTTATCGTACCTGCCGTGCTGGCGACCGCTGCCTTCCAGCTCTGGTTCCGCAGCAACCAGATGAGCGGCAACATGAAGCGCAAGGTCGGTGAGGAGTTTGCCACGCGCCTGAACGACCTGCGCGACGAATTGACCCGCAAAGCCGCCGAAGCGGTGGATACGCAGATCGCCATCGTGCAGGAGGCGATGGATCAGACGTTGATGACAGAGATTCAGACGCTGCGTGAGCAGGTGGAGGCAGTGCTGCAAGAGAAAGAGCGCGGCCAGCAAGAGGTGGATGCGAAACTGCGCCAACTGGACCCGCTGCGCTCACAACTCAACACCTGCGATCAGGGGCTGGATCAGCTCATCAGCGCCTACGCCTTGCAGGGTGCGCGTATCGTGCCGTAAGGTGGCTGGCGGTTGAAACCGCGCCTGGATGGCGTGCCGCCGCAAAGTCCGCCTGCGCGGACTCGGATCAGGCAGGATGGGCGCATGCTATACTGTCTCACACTGACCATTAGAGAGAGCTATTGCAGTGTAGATAGGGATAGTTCATGGCGGAGAGAACATATACGCATACGCTGATTATCCAGGCGCCGCCGGAGCGCATTCTGGCGGCGCTGGCGCGCTATGAGGTGTTCATCGAACACCAGTTGCATCGCAACCTCGTTGGCGTGCGCTTCCTGGGCGAGCGTACTGGTGATGACGGCATCGTGCGGCGCTGGTATCGCAACACCGAGCATGTGCGCTTCGGCCCCTTCGCCTTCAATGTCTCCAATACCGCAACCAGCTATTTCGATGCTCAGGGCGCGCTGATCGGTGAGGCATTCCAGTCGCCCGGCGTTCATGTGAAAGCCATCACCACCTGCGCGCCGCAACCCGATGGGCCGGACGGCGCAACGTTGGTTGAGGAGACCATCCAGTTGACCGCGCCGCGCCTGCTGATGCGCACGGTCTATACGCAGGCGAAGAAGGCGCACGACGAAAAGCTGCTGCGGCTCAAGGCGTGGCTGGAAGCTGAGCAACCGGCGCAGTCTGCACAGCAAGAGCAGCAGGCGGGATGACGCATCCTCATCCCGGCCAGCCGGCCAGCCGGCCACTCCTCTCCCCGCAGGGAGAGGGGACGGGGGTGAGGACCCCATTGTTCACTTTTGGAGGCACGGCAATGTCTGAGTCTGATCGCTCCGTAGAATCCACACTATCCAACACGTCGCCAACTGTTACCGAAGGCTATGCGCCGTTTCGCGGCTATCGCACCTGGTACCGGCTCATCGGCGAGCCAGCATGGGACGCCGAACGCGCGCCCATCATGATCTTGCACGGCGGACCCGGCGCCACGCACGACTATCTGGAAAATCTGGCGGCGCTGGCAGCGCAGAAGCGGCGCGTGCTGCTCTACGATCAACTTGGCAACGGCAACTCTGACCACCCCTCCAATCCCGCGCTCTGGACGGTTGAGCTATTCGTTGCTGAACTGGCGAATCTGCGCCAGACGTTAGGGCTGGAGCGCGTGCATATCCTGGGGCAATCCTGGGGTGGCATGCTGGCAATGGAATACGCGCTGACACAGCCTGCGGGTTTGCTGAGCCTGGTGATCGCTGATTCGCCCGCGAGTATTCCACAATGGGTGGCGGAGGCCAACCGGCTGCGTGAGGAGTTGCCGCCGGAGGTGCAGGCGACGCTGCTCAAACACGAGGCGGACGGCACCACCAGCGACCCGGCCTATCAGGAAGCGATGATGGTCTTTTATCAGCGCCATGTCTGCCGGCTCGACCCCATGCCGGCGCATGTGCAGCGCACCTTCGAGCATCTCGCCAACACGCCGGAGGTCTACATGACGATGAACGGGCCGAGCGAGTTCCATGTTATCGGCACGCTCAAAACCTGGAACATCGTGGACCGCCTGCCGGAGATCACCGTGCCAACGCTGCTGCTCTCCGGGCGCTACGATGAGGCGACACCCGCTATCGTCGAGACTATTCACCAGCGCATCCCCGGCGCGGAATGGGTCATCTTCGAGCAGAGTTCGCACCTGCCGCATGTCGAGGAAGAGCAGCGTTTCCTCGCCACGGTCAACGCCTTCCTGGATCGCGTGGAAGGCAGAGTCGAACAGCAGTGATTGGCAGTAATAGTCTATGGGGCCGATAATCTATAACGACTATCGCCAACAGCCTATTTCTTCGGATCAGGCTTGCGGTCAGTATCGTCACTACCTTGCGCAGCTTGAGACAATGATTGCTGACCAGGAAGATATCATTATCCGGGCGCGCGCTGAAGAAGACTATAACGAGCTGGCACGTGCGCGCACCTCTCTCTGGCGCTTGCTTACGAAGCGTCAGGGGGTAATTGACGCGATATCGGCGTATGAACAGCAACAGGCCAACGGTTGAGTGTGGACCCCAAAGGCGCAACGTGATGAGCGCATCGCTGCCAATGAAGCTGTACGATTGGCCTACTGACTAGCGGCTACCCCTCTCCCCGCAGGGAGAGGGGCCAGGGGTGAGGATCACTGTCCCGGCGTCGCGGTTGGCGTGGCGGGCGGCGTCGGTGTGGGTATGCCGCCTGGGTTACCGGGCGCAGCGGTCGGAATCGCTGTCGGCGTTGGGGGTGGCGTTGGCGTTGCGCAACCATCGCCACCAACCGGCGTCGGTGTTGGGATACCAGTGTTGACAATATCATTCGTCGGTACTGGCGTTGGCGTAGCTCCTGGCGTCGCCGTGGCGCTGGAGGTCTGCCCAGGCGTGGCTGTTGGCGTGATCGGTGGCATCGGCGTCGCGGTCGGTGTGGCGCAGGCGGGAACGGGCGCTGGCGTGCCTGGCTTGACCGTGGTGATATGGATCACGGTCAGCGGAACGGGCAGCGCGCCATATTTCAGCAGCGTCGCCAGGTCACGCGCATCTTGCTGAGACGGAATGCCAGTGATCTGCGCCGCGCCGTCAATCTCGCTCTGAATCGTTGCCGACTCGATGACCCGGTTGTCGCGCGTGATAGTAAGGAAGTTACCGACGTTGTTCTTGGTGTAGCTGGCGAATGCGGCCCGCGCCGCGCCGGCAAAGGCAAAAGAGACTGCTGGCTGGTTCGTCTGTGGGTCAAGCGCCACCGCAATCGAATGTGGGTCGAGTTGCGCGCCGGTGAAGACGATTTTATACTGGCCGGCGGCGCAGGTGGTTTGGCAGGTCTGCCCGCTCACATCAGTGCCCACGGCAAGCTGCGTGCTGCCGGTGTCGAGAATGTCGAGTTGGCCAGTGGTCCTGATGAGCGCCAGCGTCTGCGGCATATTGGGCTGGCCGATGATCTCGACGACCAGGTTATCCATGCCGTTGACAAAAATGTTCAGGTCAGTCGCCTTGATCTGGCTGGCGAGGCGCTGCTCGATGATAGGGATATCCGCCGCGATGGATGGGCAGGCAGTCGTCTTCGAGGGACAGCCCCCTTCGAGGACGATCTGTACACCGCCGAGCCGCTGGAAGCGCGTCTGAAAGTCTCCACCGGAGCCGGGGTTGTTGCCACCAGCGCCGCGCATACTATAGAGCAAGCCGCCAATCAGCGCGACGACGATGAGCGCGGCGGCGCAGGCGGCGAGAGTCGAAAGGCGTTTCCGGGTTGTGGTCTGCGTAGGTGTCATAGACATAGATATCGGTTCCTGTCTGGAACGACGCAGCGCAGGTATCTGGCTTGTCGTGTTCATGCCGCGCCGGGTGGAGCGTGAAGGAGCGGTCGGTGGCTGTTCGCTAGTAGCTGATGACATGTGCGATGACTGTGGCTGGCGCGCAAGCTGGTCGGCGCGCGCCTGAATGGCCGAGGCGATGCGCTCAGTGAGCAATGGCGGCGCGTTGTTGCTATAGACGGCTTCCAGGTCGCTGATGAGCCGGTTCAGGCGTGGGTCGGCATCGGTAGCGCCGCCGGATGGCACCAGATCGGGATACCGCCGGGCGAGCGGATCATCGTGCATCATGGTACTGCTCCTTGAGCGCCTGTATGAGACGGGTAAGCTGCTTCTTGACGGCGGCGGGACTCTTGCCCACCACCGTGGCGATTTCACTGGAACTGAGTTGCCCGGCGAAGCGCAAAGCCAATAATTCGCGTTTCTCGCCGTCCAGCGCCGCCAGCAATTCGTGTAGCCGCCCCAGCGATTCCCGGCGCAGCAACAGCGTTTCTGGATCGTTGTCGCTGCTGCTGGTATGCAACGCTTCGGGCAGCGTTTCCCAGGCGAGCGCGCTATGTCGCCGCCTGCGGTGCGCGTCTATTACGGCGTTGCGCGCGATGCGAAAGAGCCACGCGGCGAAGGGCAGCCCGCGTGCGCGATAGGCGGGCAGCGCGTCGAGCGCCTGAAGAAAGATCTGCTGCGTCAGGTCGGCGGCGTCCTCAGCGTTCGCCGTCTGCGCGCAGGTGTAGCGATAGATGCGCGGCAGATAGCGGCGATAGAGGGTATCGAAGGCGTGCGGGTCTGCCTGCGCGGCGGCGATCAACGCCGTTTCGTCAGGTGCATCGTCCGCCACATCGCACTCGCCGCTCATCCGGCGCTCAACCGGCCACACCAACGCCTACCCTCCCGCTCATGTCCACCCCTTGTGCTAGACCTCATCCCCATTCGCGCGTGTCATTATAGAGAAACGTGAAGATCGCCAAACGGGGACATGCTATGTTTCGCCATACGTTTGATATGTCCATCTGATACGTTATTCATTCCGTTGCATTGTCCACTTGCGCGGCGCTCGTGCGATAGCCACTTTAGACGCCTATAGACGCCCATACAGCGGCAAAAGAGATGATAAGAAAGGCCGGACGTGCCCGAATCACCATCTGCGACCACCCTCGCTGCGGCGGCATTCGCGCATCTGCTGGCGAACACGCAGCGGCCTCTTTATGCCTTTGTACGAAGTCTGGTGAGGGAAGAGGAGCAGGCGCAAGACATTCTGCAAGATGTCTATTGCGATGCGTGGCGCATGGCGCGGTCAGGTGCGCCGCCCTTCGGCTCAATAGAGGACGAAGAGGGCATCCGGCGCTGGCTCTTTCATGCGGCGTACTGCGATGCCGTCTCTGTGCTGCGGCGGCGCAAGCTGATCCGCTGGAAATCGCTGGACACGCCGCATCTAGTGGAGCGCGACGAGCCGCAGACATCTGAAGCGTTTGAGGAGCGCGTGGCGGAGAGCCAGGTAATGCGGGCGGCGCTGGCGAGCCTGACGCCGGAAGAAGCCGCAACGCTGCTGCTCAACGCCATCCAGGGCTACACCGCCGCAGAGATTGCCCAGATACTTGGCATCTCCGTGGAGGCTGGCAAGAAGCGTCTCTCGCGCGCCAAGCAACACCTGCGCGCCGCCTATTGCGCCGAACAGCGCGAGACCAATCAGGAGCAGTGACCGCTATGCCTCAATCTCTATCAGACCAACCGGCGCCCGGACCGGACTGCGCTCGCTATGCCTCGCTGCTGCCGCTGCTGGACGCCGATGAATTATCTACCAACGAAGCCGCTGCCGTGCGCAGCCATACCGATAGCTGTCCCTGGTGCCAGCAGCAACGCGCCGCCTACGCCACCGTGGATGCGGCGCTGCACCGGCATCTGGACGCGCTGATGGCGGCGGCTCCCATACAGACAGAGGAAGCCATTATGCAGATCCCTGAACAAGATAGACAATCCAACAAAAGCGAGCCTGTTGCGACATCGCCACTATCTGCCAGCCGTCCGCCGCAGCGATCACGACGCGGCATCTTCTCCGGCGTGGCCGCGCTGGCCGCCGTGCTGCTGCTTGCGCTGCTGGCGGGCTTGCTCTTCGCGTCGCATGGCAGTCTGCAACCGGGGAAAGGAAATTACGGGCCGATCAACAATGGCGGACAGGGAAATCAAGGGACGGCGCAAGGCACCTGTAACCCCAATAGGATTCCACCGGGTGTGCCGGGCAACCATATCACCATCAACAGCATCTCGATGGTCTCGGCAACGGATGGCTGGGCCGTCGGCACAATCACCAGTTATCAAGTCTCCAATATGGGGCAGGGCCAGGCTGCCGTCATCATGCGGCTGAGCAATGGAAAATGGACGCAGTTCGGCCCGACCTATCCGGTAAGCGAACTCAAAAGTATCTCGATGGATTCGCCCGGCGATGGCTGGGCGCTTGGCCTCTGGCATTGGGAAAACGGCGTTCCCAGCGAACTGCTGTTGCACTATACCGGCGGGCGCTGGGTGCAGGTTCCAGCGCTCAGCAATGAGCAGCCCAATTTCGCCAGCCCGATGAAAGTGGTGATGGTGTCGCCCACTGAGGGCTGGATGCTGATTCAGGATGATGATGTCGCGCGGAACCCACATGACCCCGCCAGCCGGGGAACGATCATCATTCGCCATTACCTGAACGGAACCTGGACGCCGGTGCCAATTCCCTCGCTGCCGGATACCGTCGAGTTCCATGATATGTCGGCGACGGCAAATGGTGGCGTGTGGTTCGTCGGGCCAGATTATGGCAACGGTCCCAATATCATCGCGCACTATTCTCAGGGGCATTGGAGCATCACACGCGAGCAGCCGGACACGCCCGACCTGATGCTGGAATCAATCAGCATGGCCTCGGCGACCGATGGCTGGGCACTGGAAACGCAGGGGCCGCCGACCCCGGCCCTCCTGCTGCACTATAACGGAACGAGCTGGGCGCACCTCAATCTGCCCGGCAGTCTCGCAGGCGATTATTGGGACCAGCTCTATGCGTTCGCAGATGGCGACGTCTGGCTGACCGGCTATCAGCAAGACGCGCGCTATCATCGGACTGCGGTGATGGCGCGCTATGTGAATGGAAACTGGCAAGAGATTCCCTACCCGTTCTCAATACCATCCACCGCCAACGTGTTCGTAGGCGGGCTTGCACAGGCTGCTCCTGGTGAGTTCTGGGCGGCTGGTACCAGGGAATATCTGCGTGGATGCGCGCCGGCACTGGTCACTGATGTTTCGTTCGGCTCATTCCTGCATTATGCCAACGGTTCCTGGAGCAAGCAGGATTTGCCGTGAGGTCTTCCAACAACCGGCGAGGGCGTGCTACAATAGGCATGCAGTGTCGCATGCCCTGTTGCTTGCCGCGCGTTGAGGGAGCGCATCACCGGTTTTGCGTTTCGGCTGATCGGTCGGCGGCGCTGTGGATGTAAGGACCACTCTATGCCAACCACCACTGACCAGGAGAGCCAATCCGAACCGCTACCTTCATCTATGCCAACCGAGCGACGAAGGCGCTGGCGGCCATATCAGGTAGGCTTTGCCGTAGTGTATTGTCTGTTGTTCGCCGGCATCCTGTTCTTCAAGATACCGCAGGCGCTCAATTCACCACAGCAGCAGGCATCATCTTCTTCGGTCTCTCCGTGGACAATATTCGGGCATGTCTGCGCTGGACCAAAGATATATGTTCCAGACACCGACGCTATTTTTGTGCTGCGCGCAAAAGATGGCTCCAAGTGTTGGGAGACAGACTATTTTAGCGAGATTCCGCCGGTCTATGCTAATGGGGTCATCTACACTGATGCCTATCCTGACCAGCGAGATGTCCAAATGAACACTGGGCCGGTGATTGCCGTTCATGCCAGCGATGATAAGTTACTTTGGAGCAACGCGCTCCCCATTCTTCCGTCGCATATCGTGGTTGCTGCCGATAGCGATACCGTGTATGTCACGACGCAAGCGCCTGCCCATTCCGATATTCTTAGCAACTCGAACGGCATCTATGCCTTGAATGCCAGCAATGGGGCAGTGCGCTGGCACTATCCCTTTGTGCCCCCTGCGTTGGAGATGTCGCTGCCATTGATCGTTGGCAGTACGCTGTATGTTGGTGTTGGTGAGTCGTTGGTCGCATTGAACGCTGAGACGGGCGAACTACTCTGGACCCAGCCATTGCAATTCAAGGGAAATGATTACGCCGCGCTGGCAATGACCAGCGCCAATGGCGTCCTCTATATCACGGCCAGTGGTTATAGCACCGGCAACATGATCATCCAGGGAGATATTCATCTGTTCGCGTTACGCGCCAACAATGGAAAATTGCTCTGGAATGTCACAACGAATGCCGTTGACCTGTTTTACTATGATGCGGACCCATCAACGCTTGCGCCGGTAGTTGCCAATGGGGTCGTCTATATGTCTACATTGATTGGCGTTGGGGGTACAGATGGCGCGCGCCTCTACGCCATGCGCGCCAGCGATGGCAAGCCGCTTTGGCGCTATGACATCCTCAATCGGCCACAGCCGTCTAATGGGGTCATTGATGACAGTGCGCAGGCTGTGATGTTTTCGCAGCCCATTGTTGCGGACGGAATGCTCTATACCAGCAATCTAAACGAGGTGCTGGCATTATCTGCTGCTACTGGCAAGGTTATCTGGCAGCAACCTGCTGCTATAGCGGATCAACCAGCAGGATTGGCGCTGGCTAACGGTACGTTAATTGTACATACAGGAGACACAACTTACCCTGGACTGGCGGATACTGTGCTGGCTTTCAGCGCGAGTAATGGCACACAACTCTGGCATCGAACCTTCGACGAGACTTCAGCGGGGTACGTGCCACTGTTTCTCACATAATGACTCGTGTTAACCCGTAGGTATTTGGAGAAGGAGACCATCAGTTATGCCAGCAACTTTAGACCGCACAACTGAAGAAGAATATTTGCGGCTCGTTCGCGCTTTCCCGCTGGTCTCCATTAAGCCCGATATGACCAGCAACGTGATACAATGAGACGCTACCCTGGCCCCTAACATGATTGCCAGGGATAGCGCGTGTTCGATATGCTAAGGATCGCTGTTGCAAACAGAGATTGTGGATAACCTGTTATGAAACCACTCGTTGCCATTGTGGGCCGGCCAAACGTCGGCAAGTCCACACTGTTCAATAAACTCGCCGGCCAGCGCATTGCCATCGTCGAAGACCTGCCCGGCACCACCCGCGACCGTATCTACGCCGACTGCGAATGGAACGGGCGCATCTTTACCATCGTGGATACCGGCGGCCTGGAACTGGAAGGCACCGGCGACTTCAGCAAGCTCATCACCGCGCAGGCTCAGCTTGCCATCGAAGAATGCGATGTAATTGTGTTGCTAGTGGACGTGCGCGATGGTATCACTGCCGCCGATAGCGATGTCGCCGACATGCTGCGCCGCTCCAAGAAGCCCGTCGTCCTGGGCGCGAACAAGGCTGACAACCAGAAGCAGCGCCAGGAGGCCGTCGAGTTCTACACGCTGGGACTTGGCGAGCCGATCACGCTCTCCTCGATCTCCGGCACTGGCACCGGCGAACTGCTGGACGCCATCACCGAGGCGCTGCCACCCTCCGACGGCGACGAAGAGACGGAGCCGGACCCCGGCATCCTGCGTGTGGCCATCGTTGGACGGCCAAACACTGGCAAATCTTCGCTGGTCAACGCCATTCTGGGGCAGGACCGTGTGATCGTCAGTGACATTCCTGGCACCACCCGCGATACGATTGACACGGAAGTCGAACACAAAGGTCAGCGCGTCATCTTGCTGGATACGGCGGGCATCCGGCGGCGCGGGCGCATCGGCGTGGGCGTGGAGAAGTACAGCGTGCTGCGTTCGCATCGCGCGATTGACCGCTGTGATGTCGCCGTGCTGATGATAGACGCCATCGAAGGCATCACTGCGCAGGATGCGCACGTCGCTGGCTATATCAACGACGCCGCCAAAGGCATCATCGTCGTCGTCAACAAGTGGGATCTGGTGCGCGAACGCCGCCGTATCCTCTCCGAACTGGCCGACCCGGACCATCCGGTGTCGCTGGTGCCGGGGGAGACGCCCGCGCCAGCCATCTCCGTCGCTGAGCAAGATATGCTCGACGCCAAGCAATTCACGCGCGAAGTGCGCGAGGCGCTCAAGTTCGTTCCCTATGCGCCGGTGGTCTTCGCTGCCGCCAAAACCAGGTATCATGTCGGCTCGATTATGGACCATGCGCTGCGCATCTACGAAACGCGCCAGATTCGCATCGGCACGTCGCAGTTGAACGATGTCGTGCGCGACGCAGTGAACCGGCACCATCCCTCTTTCATTCAGGGGCGACAACTGCGGGTGTATTACGCTACCCAGGCGGACGTGAATCCGCCGACCTTCGTGTTCTTCGTCAACGACCCGGAACTGGTGCATTTCACCTATGAACGCTATCTGGAGAACCGGCTGCGCGAGGTCTTTGGCTTCGAGGGCACGACCATCCGCATGCAGTTCCGCCCGCGCTCGAAAACTGAAGATGAGACTGGCGGGCACGATGGGCGTAAACAAGGGCGACGCCGCACCGCGCAACGACACTGACCCATGACCAAAGAAAGGCTTTTCCTCGCTATGCCTCCATCGTTCTGCTCCCGCTAAGCGGCGATACGCCTGCACTAGCAAACAAAGCTCACATGGTATGCCATTATCGCAGCGATGAAGCGGTCTGCTGCTTCGCATGTGATGGTGCGTCTTCTTCACCGGCAGGCCAGATATCCTGGCGATTTGCCGGCATTTTGGAGAGCAACTCGATGGGAAAGAACGATCTAAACGATCTAGAAGATAGCGAAGACCAGGGAGATGAGCAGCGGCGCGCAGGCCGCATCATCGCCGACTACTGGATCAGTTGCGGCATCTGCCATCGCGCGGCGGCGCTCGATGTGCCCAAACGCAGGCTGGGCGCGGCAAAGGCGCTGGCGTGGGGCTGGAAGCACACCAAAGCGCACGGCTGGGTCTGCCCGGTCTGCCTGCCGCGCTAGTCCCGCCGCGAAGGGGTTAGGGGTGGGGGACGCTGCCTGCACGCAGAATCGCTCGCCGCACCAGCTCGCGCGCCAGCGGGACTTTGTAGCCGTTGTGCGCCAGCGGCGCCGCGCCCGCAAGCGCCGCTTCAGCCGCCGTCCGCGCCAGTTCTGGCGTCAATTGCTGGCCGGTGAGCGCATCTTCCGCCTGCGTCGCGCGCCAGGGAACGGTTGCCACGCCACCAAGCACGATCCGCGCCTGCTGAATCACGCCGTCCTCCACACTGAGTTGCGCTGCTGCGCTGGCGAGCGCGAAGGCCCACGCCTGGCGGTCCATCATCTTGAGATATGCGCCGTTTGCGCCCTCCGGCTGCCCCGGTACGCGAATCTCCGTAATCACCTCGTCCGGCGCGAGCGTATGCTCGATGCGCGCGTCGTTGGTCGGCTCATGAAAGAACGCTGCCAGCGGCAGCGTGCGCACGCCAGACGGCCCGTTGATTAGCAGTTCGGCGTCCAGCGCCAGCAGCGCAGGCGCAAGATCGGAAGGGTGTACGGCGACGCAGGAACTTGCGCCGAAGATGGCGTGATACTTGTTTTCGCCGTCCCGCGCGAAACATTCAGCGCCACCTTTCAGCCAGCAGTGTGGCGCGCCGCGAAAATACCAGCAGCGCGGACGCTGCAACAGGTTGCCGGCTACCGTCGCCATTGCTCGCAACTGTGGCGTCGCGGCGTCGCGCACGCTCTCCACCAGGATGGGCAGCCGCCGCGCCACCCCGGCGTCGCGTTCGAGATCCGCCAGCGTCGCCAGCGCGCCGATGTGAAGCGCGCCATCTTCAGCGAAACGTAGATAGCGGAGGGCACGCGCTGCCTTCAAGTTCACCAGTCGTTGCGGCGCAATCAGGCTGGCGTTCATCAGCGTCAGCAGGTCGGTGCCACCGGCGATGATCTTCGTCTCGCCAGCAGCGCCGCCACGTTCGCTCAGCAGCTTGACGGCCTCATTGCCGTCTGTCACTGTCACATGCTCGAAGGTGTTCATGTCTATCTACCTGATTTCAAGCGCTTATGAGTTCAGCAGGTCGAGGACGCGATCAGGGGTCAGTGGTAGCGCCTTCACCGGACGGCCCAGCGCGTGCGCGACGGCGTTGGCGATGGCGCCGGGCGTGGGAATAATCGGCGGCTCACCAGCGCCCAGCGCGCCAATCGTATTGGCATGGACGTTCGGCTGGTCCAGCAGGATGATGTCAATCTGCGGGATGTCACGGATCGTCGGCACTTTGTAGTTTTCGAGATTAGCGTTCAGCACCGCGCCAAGCCGCTGATCTACGATGCGCTGCTCCATCAGGGCAAAGCCAAGCCCCTGAATGATGCCGCCTTCGATCTGGCTGCTGAACGTCAACGGATTGACGATGCGCCCGCAGTCATGCACGGCGACGATGCGTAGCACGCGCACCCTGCCCGTGCCGATATCTACCTCCACCTCGGCAAACTGCGCGCCGAAGGTTCGCACCGACATATTCTCAGCGTTGGGGCCGCGCATGCCCTTCGCCGTAATCTCATGTCCATCCAGTAGTTCCAGGAACGAGCCGATGGCGCCCATCTCTTTGCCGGTTTCACGTGAAAAGATATGCCCGTCGCGCACATCCAGGGCGTCGGTCGGCGCTTCGCTCAACTGCGCCACTACCTCCACCAGTTCTTTGCGTGCCTCAGCCGCCGCCATGCGCACGGCGGGACCAACCGAGGCGAGTGTCATGCTGCCGCCGCTGGGCGGCGAGAAGACGCCGAACTCCGTATCGCCAAGCTCCACCCGCACCTGTTCCAAAGGGAGGCCAAGCTCCTCCGCTGCAATCTGCGCCAGCACCGTGCGCGTACCGGTGCCGATATCCTGGGTGCCCGTCAGAATCACAGCGGTGCCATCCGGCAAGAGCTTGGCGATAGCCTGCGCTGGCGGGCCGCCGTCGCCGCCCCAGAGCTGGCTCGCCATGCCGATGCCGCGCCGCAGATAGCCGTCGCGTCCCTGCGGATAGCGCCGTTCCTCGTGGTCGCGTTCCGCCCAGCCGATGCGTTCCGCGCCCAGGCGGTAGGCTTCCAGCAGCAGCTTGCGTGAGTAGGGCCGATCAAGCGCCTGATGGCGTTCCGCGTAGTTCTTGCGCCGCAGTTCCAACGGGTCCATGCCGAGCGCGGCGGCCAACTGGTCCAGCGCGACCTCCAACCCAGCGGTGCCCTCAACCACTCCCGGCGCGCGGAACGACGCCTGCGTGCCGAGATTGGTGCGCGCCGCCTCGTCCACGGTGCGGATGTTGGCGCATTGATAGAGTTCTTTGGTCGCCATTGCCACCGGCGAGAACCAACTGCCTATCGCGCCGACGTTGCCTATTGTATGCTGCTCGATGGCCGTCAGTGTGCCGTCCTTCTTTGCGCCAATGCGATACGTCTGGATAGTTTCAGGGCGATTGCCGGCGGCGAGGTTCTCTTCTTCGCGGCTCAGCATATATTTGACCGGCCTGCCGAGCGTATACGCCGCATAGGCCGCCACCAGGCCGGAGTGATGCGCGCCGAATTTGCTGCCGAAGCCGCCACCCATATATTGCTTGATGGCGCGCACCTGGTTCTGTTGCAGCCCCAGCGCCGATGCGACCCCGCGCCGCACGCCATATACGTCTTGCGTCGAACTCCAAATGGTGAGTGTGCGCCCGTCCCACTGCGCCACGCCGCCGTGCGTCTCCATGCTGTTATGCAGCGCGGTCGGCGTGCTGAGTTGCGCCTCCACGGTGACATCGGCCTGAACGAAGCCTGCGTCGAGATCACCGCGCTCATAGGTCTGCGGGAACCCTTCAGGGATGGTGTTGTGTTCGTAGGTGGTGCTGACCTTTGGCGCGTCAGCCGCGAGCGCCGCGCGTTGATCCACGACGAAGGGTAGCGGCTCATACTCGACCGCTATCAGCGCCAGCGCGTCCTGCGCCTGCTCCTTCGTCTCTGCAATGGCGACGGCGACGAGATCACCCTGATAGAGCAACTCATCGCCAAAGACTGGCCTGTCATTGCTGGGATTATTCAAATCACCTGTATTGAAGTGATGATACACAGCGCGCACACCCGGCGCAGTCTCGGCGCGGCTGGCGTCTATACGTACAATACGCGCATGTGGATGCGGCGAACGCAGCCCCGCCGCAATCAGCATCCCTGGCAATTGCACGTCATAGGCGTACTGCGCAGACCCGGTGACGCGCTCGCGTCCATCCACGCGTGGCGTCACCTTGCCAACGACCGCCAGCTCGGCCTCCGGTCCCCAGACCGCCGGTTCCTCGCCCTCCATGACGACCCGCTGCTCGGAAATCTGTCCCTCGAATTCGAGATGTGTGGTGATGATGCGAATTGGCATGTATGTTTAATCCTCTCATGAGGCAATCATATCTCGGCGTTTCAAAGCCGCGAGCCTGTGCGCCGGCAGGTTACTGCTGCGCCGCCTGCGTTCCTGCCAGCGCCCGTGCCGCCGCCAGAATCTTCGGGTATGCGCCACAACGACAGATATTGCCGGACATCGCCCGTTCGATGGTCTCGTCGTCGGGATGCGGATTGGTGGCGAAGAGTGCCTTCATAGCGAGTATCTGCCCTGGTGTGCAGAAGCCGCATTGTAGCGCATCATGCGCAATGAACGCCTGCTGCACCGGATCGAGTTCGCCGCTCGCGCTCAGCCCTTCGATGGTAGTAATCTCGCGCCCTGTGCACTCGACCGCCAGCGTCAGGCAGCTATAGACCGCCTCGCCATCTAGCAGCACGGTGCAGGCGCCGCAATTGCCCATCTCGCAGCCGGGCTTCGCGCCGGTCAGGCTCAGGTCGTCGCGCAGGACTGAAAGCAACGTGCGGCGCGGCTCGATATCCACCTCGCGCGTTGTCCCATTCACCTGCAACGACACATGCGTTCGTGGCGCCGCCGCCGTTTCTGAGGTATCCGCCATATAACACAGCCCTTTCTGTTATAGAGGACTCATGAGGAACTCTTGCGAGCAAACACGAGAGGACTGTAGCACAGGACACGAGAGAGCGGCAACTTTTCTGTATCCTCATGAATTAGGCACAGCGTGGTGCGTGGTGATCGCCGCCCAGAAGTAATTTGCCAGTTGCTCGTAGCCCAGCGACGAGGGATGGAAGCCGTCGTTGGAGACGTATTCAGGATGGGCGGCAAGGTCCGAGTGATAGAGGTCCACCAACACCGCGCCGTGACTCAGGATGATCGGGTCCATCACGGCATTCCATTGCTGCGCCATCGCGTGAATCTGCGCCGCACTTGCGCCAGCAACACACGCGCCGCCGCCCGCGCCGTGTTCCTGCGCGAAATACGGCAGCAGGCTCATATCGGGCGTATCGGCGACGAAGACTTTGGCATGCGTCTGTGTCTGCAACTGCGTCAGCAGCGTATTGAGGTCGGCGGCGTACTGCGTGAGCGGCGTACACTGGCGGAAATCGTTGCCAACGAGCCAGACCGTGATGAGCGTGGGATGGAAGGCAATGGCCTGCGGCAATTCCTGCTGTACGGCATCGTGCAGCAGAATGCCACTGACGCCGACATTCAACGCAGCAGAGCCTTTGGGCAGGCGTGCGATGATGCGTGGCACATAGCCCTGGGTCGCGGGATCAGACGCGCCGACGCCCAGCGCATCAGAGGCGCCAATGGCGACATAGGTCACTGGCGGCGCAGTTGACGCCGTTGTTGTTGGCGTCGCCTGCGATTGCGGTGACTGTGCGGTTGCGCCGGAACTCCCACAGCCTACCAGCGTCACAGTCAGCAGAAGCGCCAGCGCGAGCAGGCTGAACTGCCAGGGTATATGGCGCGCTCGATGCGTCTCGTATCGTTCAGAGGTGCTGGGTGTTCCGCCATCGTATTCGCTATTCATCAAGTGAATTGGTCGCATAGTGGATAGTGCTCTCCTGGGTCCTGGGCTTGCATAGGCCTTGCATGGGTCTACTGTCTGACTGTCCGATGCGTAGCTGGTCCGTCTATCGGAAATCGTAGCCGCAGGGTATCCACAGGGTCAAGGCGGACAGGGCTGTGATGTGAATAGCTGAACGTGGGTGGAATCTGGGAACGGCTCGGATGGTCTATCACCCAGTGTTTCGGGCTATCACCTGGGCACCTGGGCCGTTATACTGCCTGGGATATGATACCATTGGCACTGTCACGTTGTGGCCGGCAGTTGACTGCCGCGAATTTAACATCCTATTCATCGTCATAGGAGCAACGAGCAACGTTTATGCGTGTATTGGTGACTGGCGGCGCCGGCTATATTGGCAGCGTCATCGTTGAGGAGTTGGTGGGGGCCGGGCACACGCCGGTCATCTATGATTCGCTGGTGAAAGGACACACAAGCGCGCTGCTGCCGGGCGTGCTGGTGGTGCGGGGCGATGTGCGCGATACCGGGCGGCTTGTGCAGGTGTTGCGCGAGCAGCAGATCGAGGCGGTCATCCACATGGCGGCGCTGATCGAGGTGGGACTCTCGGTGACGAACCCCGACCGTTTCTTCGAGAACAACGTCGCCGGTAGCATGAGTGTGCTACGCGCCATGCTCGACACCGGAATAAAAAAGCTCGTCTTCAGCTCCACCGCCGCGCTCTATGGCGATCCCGTTACGCTGCCCATCACCGAAGAGGCGCCGTTGCAACCGAACAATCCCTATGGCGACTCCAAGCTGATGGTGGAGCGTATCCTGGGCTGGTCGGCGGAGCCGCACGGGCTAACCTGCACGGCGCTCCGCTACTTCAATGCGGCTGGCGCCACCGAACGCAATGGCGAGATGCACGAGCCGGAGACGCATCTCATCCCGCTGGTTCTCCAGGCCGCCGCCGAGGACCGCCCCGTCACGATCTTCGGCACCGATTATCCCACCCCCGACGGCACAACGATCCGCGACTATATTCATGTGGCCGATCTGGCGCAGGCGCATCTGCTGGCGCTGGGGCGGACGGAGCCAGGGATGCGCGTCTACAATGTCGGCAATGGCAACGGCTATTCGGTGCGGCAGGTGGTGGAGACGGCGCGCGCTGTGACTGGCAGAGCGTTGCCGGTAGACGAGCAGCCGCGCCGTCCAGGCGATCAGGTGGCGACGGTCGCCAGTTCGGAGCGCATCCGTGCAGAACTGGGCTGGCAGCCGCGTTTCCCTGATCTCCACGCTATCATCGAGAGCGCCTGGAACTGGCGTCAGCGCCATCCCCACGGCTACGCCAACATGACAGGCATAGACGAAGGCTGAGCTTTGCAAACAAATACAATGCTTTTGCGCAATGTTCCTGGCTATTACCCTGAGCATGCCCAGAGCAACGCACGTATGGTATACTAGCTCTACAACCTGATGCAAAAAGCGCGATAGGCGTACCTGTTGGTAGCAGATACGCCTATCTGACCCAGACGCTGACGAAGACAGCGCACGGGGCTGAGTTTAAGATAACACGTGAATTCGGGCATTGCCTAGCATACGTGTATCCTTTTCCCCTCTGCTCCCCTTCACTGCTCCTCACCAGCGCCTCATCAACCCAATGAAAATTTCCTATTTCCGCGCCTTGCCATGTATGTGAATAGCAGAAAAGAGATTCTCGCTCTTTTGGAGAGGAGGCTTGCCTGTGTAGCGAATAGAAAGAGGCGCAAGAAATAAAGCAAGATTGGGATCAAGACCGTAGCGCCTGTTGCGGTGTCACAGCGTTTTCATAAGACGCAAAAGGTAATAGCAGGCGTGCAGGAGTCAATTTGACTCCTGGCAGGTTGGTATAGGCTCACAATGTTGAGCCATCGCAGAGTTCAAGGTGGGCAAAGCGTGTTAGCAAGCGTACGATAGCCATCGCAGTTGGGAGCGCAAGAATTGAAAGAATTGATACCGTTTGAGCCTGTAGTACAGGTTGTGCCTCGACCCGGCGAAAGCGCCCGCATGGTGAAGTGGCGTCAATACCTCATCAACCTCAAGTACCGGGTGTGGAGTCACTACAGCGGCGGGGTTCCAACATGTACCTGCTGCGGTGAGACAAGTGTGGAGTTTCTTTGCCTAGACCACATCAACGGTGGAGGCAACCGGGAACGGCGAGCATTAGGACTCAAAAATTCTCCATCCTTCTACCGATACATCATGGATGCCGGATTTCCGGCTGGCTATCGTGTGCTTTGCCACAATTGCAACTCAGCTTATGGGTGGTACGGGTACTGCCCACATCAGAAGGAAAGCAGTTAGCAGCAAACATGCCGTATCCATGTCAGCTACCGCCCACTTGCTACTCATGTGGAGGACAGAAACTATGAAGTCGTCGCGTGGTTCCGGCAGCGCATCGAGGCAGTGGGCAAGTCTACCTCATCCAGTTGGCGCGACCAGCAATGAAACGGGTAGAGCGCCGTCACATGACGCTTTTGTCTTGCTCTAAGCGATCAATGCACTCAGCCTTCCTCGTATGCCAATTAGCGCAATCAGTGCGAGGAAGGCTGCTCCGGTGGCTGTTTCCGCGCCAGCAGGATGACGCCCAGTTCGCGCTCGGCAGCCTTCAGGCGGCGTAGCTGGTCGTCCGAGAGATCCGCCCAGGGCGAATCCGGCTCCACAGCCAGCAGGTACGTCCCCAGTTCTTCTTCGAGCTGGCGCAGCCGCGTAAGCCGCCCCTCATCGAGATGCGCATAGTTGAGATGTTGTTCTGTTCCTTCTGACTCTGCCATAGCGATAGTCCCCCTTCCGCTCGCTGCTCATAGCTCACTCATAGCCGATATACAGAGAATGAGACACCGGCAGAGAAGTAGCAGCAGAATATAGACCAGAGCGCCACCACACACGACTTCACCGGCGCACGGCAATCAATTTCCCCAGTTTCTCGCATAACTGGTATAGACATCTTGACATTCTAACCAGATTCGGGTACAGTCATTCCTAAGCAAGCATTTACCTCCAACGCGCACAAGACTTTTCAGGCGAACCCTTGAACCTTTGATTCCTGGCATTGCCCCGATACCGGGCAGAGTTGGAATGACATTGGGCGGGAACGGAGCGGCGCCGCTCCGTGATGTACGCACGCTGAACGGATGTCTGTCAGGAGGATTGCATGTCGAGAACGAAGCTGTTCGGCCTGGCGGGAGCGATGACTCTGGTCATCCTCCTGGGAACCATGACCGTGGCGACAGGGATCGTCCACGGCGCCTCGCAGGGCGTGATCTCCACGCCGGCAAACGTCTCGGTGGTGGCAACGGGAGCGCAGTCTATCACGCTCTCCTGGTCTGCTTCCACCGACAACTCCGGGACCGGCGATGTGCCGGCCTACTACGTCTACAACGGCTCCAACATCGTCGCCACCGCTATGGGCACCTCGGTCACGGTCAGTTCGCTGCTCCCCTCGACCCAGTACACCTTCACGGTGCAGGCGTATGACGTGGCCGGCAACACCTCGGCACAGAGTTCGCCCGTCACCGCGACGACCCAGGCCGCAGGACCGCCGCCCTATCAAAAGATCGCCTACTTCGATCAGTGGGGCATCTACGGCAACGCCTACTACCCGAAGACCGTGGATACCTCCGGCGCGGCCTCGCAATTGACCACCATCATCTACGACTTCGAGAACATTGACCCCACCAACCTGACCTGCTTCGAGACCATCAAAGCGTCGGACTCCACCAACGAGAACGACCCCAACGCTGGTGACGGCGCGGGCGACGCCTTCGCCGATTACCAGAAGAGCTATGATTCATCCATCAGCGTAGACGGCACCTCGGACTCGTACAGCCAGCCGATCAAGGGAAACTTCAACCAGTTGCGCGAACTGAAGGCGAAGTATCCCAACCTCAAGATTCTGCTCTCCCTCGGCGGCTGGACCTACTCGAAGTATTTCTCGGACGCCGCCGCCACGCAGGCTTCACGCCAGACCTTCGTCAGTTCTTGCATCAACATGTTCCTCAAGGGCAACTTGCCCACCGGCATCAGTGGCGATTCCTCCGGCGGCCCCGAGTCGGCAGCCGGCATCTTCGACGGCTTCGACATTGACTGGGAGTATCCTGGTGTGCTGGGGCACGTCGGCAACCATTACGGTCCGCAGGATACGCAGAACTACACGCTGCTGCTGCAAGAGTTCCGCACGGAGTTGGATTCGTATGGCGCGAGCATCGGCAAACATTTCCTGCTGACGGCGGCGGTTCCCTCCGGCCAGGACAAGATTGCCAAGATTCAGACGAATCAGGTGGGCAATTATCTGGATTACGCCGATGTCATGACCTACGACATGCACGGCGCCTGGGAAACCACCACCAACTTCCAGGACCCACTCCACAATTCGCCCAACGACCCCTCGGCGCCAGTACCGCCGGGCACGGAAAAGTATACCATTGACACGGCGATTCAGGCGTGGACCACTGGCCTGCCCGATGACAACATCCCTGGTGGATTCCCCGCCAGCAAGATCGTCATGGGCTTTCCGTTCTATTATCGCGGCTGGACGGGCGTGCCGGCAGGCAGCAACCACGGCCTCTATCAGACCTCGACGGGACCGTCGCCTGCCTTCTCCACCACGCAGACGGCAGGCGTCGCCGACTATAAGGAGCTTGCCGCCGCCGGCCTGACCAACAACGCCAGCGACGACTTCTTCGACCCCACCACCCAGGCGTCATGGATTTACGATGGGACGAACTTCTACACCGGCGATACTCCGCAATCCATCGCCGCCAAGACACAGTACATCAAGAGCAACGGCCTGGCTGGCGCAATGATGTTCTCGCTCGATGGCGAAGACTCCGGCGATACACTGCTCAACGCCATCGCCAGCGGATTGCCCGGTAGCTCGTGTTCGGGTTCATGCCCCACGCCAACGCCGCAACCCACCGCGACGCCCAGCCCCACGGCGACCAATACGCCAACTCCGGGGGCGACGGCAACTCCAAGCAATACGCCGACGCCCGCACCGACCAACACGCCAGGCGCCACACCGACGCCGACCGCCGGCAATCTCGTCACCAATCCTGGCTTTGAGACCGGCGATCTGACCGGCTGGGCCTGTGATAGTGGCACTGCCGCCGTCGTGACCAATCCGGTGCATAGCGGCTCACACGCACTGCAACTCAATCCGACGAGCGGCGACGATGCCCAATGCACACAAACGATCAGCGTGCAGCCGAACACGGCGTATACGCTTTCGGCCTGGATGCAGGGCAACTATGCCTATCTCGGTGTCACCAGCCAGAGCAACGTCTGGACCAGCAGCAGCAGCTATACACAACTGACCTATTCCTTCAATAGCGGCAGTTCGAGTAGCGTCACCATTTACGTGCATGGCTGGTATGGCCAGGGCAGCGTCTATGTGGATGATGTGGCGTTGCTGGGGCCGGGTGGCAGCGGTGGTACCCCAACGCCGACGCCGCAACCGACCGCGACTGCGCAGCCAACCGCCACGCCTCGGCCAACCGCCACCGCGACCCCTGGCAACACACCGACGCCGGTGCCCACCAACACGCCGGGCGCGACGCCCACACCGCCCGGTGGCAACCTGGTGAGCAATCCGGGGTTCGAGACGGGCACGCTCAGTGGCTGGACCTGTGATAGCGGCACGGCAGCCGTCGTGAGCAGTCCAGTGCATAGCGGTTCGCATGCCCTACAACTCAACCCCAGCAATAGCGATGATGCGCAATGCACACAGACCATTACCGTGCAGGCCAACCATACCTACACGCTCACAGCCTGGGTGCAGGGCAACTACGCCTATTTGGGGGTGAATGGGCAGAGCAATACCTGGACGAGCAGCAGCAGCTACACGCAACTAACCTACTCCTTCAACAGTGGCTCCGCCACCAGCATCACGATCTATGTGCATGGCTGGTATGGGCAGGGCAGTGTCTACGTGGATGACGTGGCGTTGCAATAGCAGAGGACCTCACCCCGCCCTGCGGGCACCCCTTTCCCGCGAGGAGAGTGGACCGTGGGGCGCGGATCGTCGTTCCGGCGAACAGGAGCCTCCTTCGCTCTTATTTGGCAGCCTTACGACCTCGCTTCCCGCATGAAAAAGAAACCTGGCGTATGCCATCAGCGCAAACGTTTCGCCAGCGGCCCCTCTCCTCGCGGGAGAGGGGGTTGGAGGTGAGGTCTTTCCTCACGGAGGACACACCAGCATGTTCTCATTGATTTCATCGGTTGTCTCAAAACGCGCGTACCTGCTCACCGTCAGCCTCGCCTGCCCGGTGCTGTTGCTGGCACTGGCTGGCTGCGGCGGCTCCGCACCTATCACAACCTATAGCCCGCCGCCTGTCAAGCCATCTGCGCCGTTCGTACAGATCGAGACGGTGACGCTGAGCGGCGCGGCAAAGACAATTCTGGCGACCGCGCCCGGCCTGACACTCTATTACTACACGCCGGATACCGCGACGACGATTGCCTGCCAGGGCGCGTGTACCGCCGAGTGGCATCCCTTCATGTTCGCCGGCCCCGGTTCACCCATCGCCCCGCAGGCGCTTTCCGGCGCGTTGAGTCTGATTGCAACGGCGAACGGCGAACAGGTGGAGTATAACGGGCACCCACTGTATACCTACAGCAAAGATGCCGCGCCTGGGCATGCCAACGGTCAGGGCGTCGCCGGCAAATGGTTCGTCGCCACCACCAATCTGGCGCGCAACAGTTAGGAGAACGTTGCTCCGGCGCATATGACACCGGAGACCCTCGCCAGCTCATCAGGAGTGATGGGCAGGAGCGGAGAGATGCGAAGAACTGGTTTACTTCTCGCCTGTGTGGCAGCGCTTGCCCTTATCGTCGCTGGCGCGCTGAGTACTGCCCTGCCCGTTGCGGCAGCCAGCAACCTCATTACCAATCCCGGCTTCGAGGCTGGCAACCTTTCGGGGTGGAATTGTTCGAGCGTAGATAGCGTCACCACCTCGCCGGTTCACTCCGGCAGCTATGCCCTTGCCGGCGCCGCGAACAGCAGCGATGACGCGCAGTGCTCCCAGGCGGTCTCTGTGACACCGAACACCAACTATACGCTGTCGGCTTACGTGAATGGCGCCTACGTCTACATCGGCGTCAGCGGCACCGGCACCAATGATGTCAACACCTGGACGCCAGGCACCAACGGCGCGTATACGCAACTGTCGGTCGGCTTCACCACGGGAGCGAATACCACCAGCGTCACCATCTATGTGCATGGTTGGTATGGGCAGGGGACCTATTACGCCGATGACTTCAATCTGCCTGGCACTGGTGGCCCGCTACCAACGCCGACCGCTACCAGCACGTCACCGTCCCCAACGGCGACCGCTACGGCGACCCCGGGCGGTGGCGGAGGAGGTGGGGGCGGCTCACTGCCAACCCATCTCATCACCGGCTACTGGCAGGACTATGTGAATGGCGCGACGCCGCTCAAACTGAGTCAGGTGCCGATGGGCTATACCATCGTCGCGGTCGCCTTCGCCAACGCTGATCCCAATACGCCGGGCGCTGTCACCTTTAGCATTGATTCCGGCCTCTCGTCGGCGCTGGGCGGCTATACCGCCGCCAACTTCACTGCTGATATCCAGACGCTGCATAGCCAGGGTCGCAAGGTGATTATCTCAGTCGGCGGCCAGAACGGCACGATCAGTGTCAGCGACTCCACCAGTGCCACCAACTTCGCCAACAGCGTCTATGCGCTAATGCAGCAGTACGGCTTCGATGGCGTGGATATTGACCTGGAGAACGGCATCAACGCCACCTATATGACGCAGGCATTGCAGCAGTTGTCCGCGAAGGCTGGGCCGAGCCTCATCATTACGATGGCGCCGCAGACGATTGATATGCAATCAACTGGCATGGCGTACTTCCAGCTTGCGCTGAATATCAAGAGCATCCTCACCATCGTCAACACACAGTACTACAACTCCGGCAGCATGAATGGTTGCGATGGCAATGTCTATTCGGAGGGCGGTGAAGACTTCCTGACGGCGCTGGCCTGCATCCAGCTTCAGGGTGGGCTGCGGCCAGATCAGGTCGGCCTGGGGCTGCCAGCCTCCACCTCAGCAGCGGGCAGCGGTTATGTCTCGCCTTCGGTTGTCAACGCCGCGCTCGATTGCCTGACCGAGGGCGTCAACTGTGGCAGCTTCAAGCCGTCATCCACCTGGCCGGCGCTGCGCGGCGCGATGACCTATTCGATCAATTGGGACGCCGCCAACGGCTACAACTGGATCAACACCGTCTATCCGCATCTGGCGACGCTGCCCGGTGGCGGAGGTGGTGGCACCCCAACGCCGACACCACAACCGACGGCAACACCCCGGCCAACCGCTACGGCGACTCCTGGTAATACGCCGACGCCCGCACCTACCAACACGCCGGGCGCGACCCCAACTCCGGCGCCGGGCAATCTGGTGAGCAATCCTGGGTTCGAGACGGGTACGCTCAGCGGCTGGACCTGCGATAGCGGGACGGCAGCGGTCGTGACCAACCCGGTGCATAGTGGCTCATATGCTCTGCAACTCAACCCAACGAGCAGTGATGATGCGCAGTGTACGCAAACGATCAGCGTGCAGCCGAACCACAGCTACACCCTCTCCGCGTATGTGCAGGGCAACTACGCCTATCTCGGCGTCAACGGCGGATGTAGCAACTGGACCAGCAGCGGCAGCTATACACTTCTCAGTTGTGGCTTTACTACCGGCGCCTCGACCACCAGCATCACCATCTATGTGCATGGCTGGTATGGCCAGGGCAGTGTCTATGTGGATGACGTTGCCTTGCAGTGATGTGAGAGTGACGCGAGAGTGACGCGAGCAGCGGCTCCAGCTCTTCTCCCATCAGGAGCCGTTGCTCATCCGCTGAACGTGTTAGTGTATCATGCGCCAGCGCGAATGAAGATATCGCCCCAGGGCTGCGTGTCGTTGCCTGTTGCCAACTGGAACGCCACGACGTGCGGGCCAGCGGTGGAAACGTCTGGCAACGCCACCCACTTCCCTGAACATGCGCCAGCCACGGCGACGCCATCTACCCACACTTGCGCCGTGTATTCAGAACTGCATGCGATCATCGCATTTGGCGGCAGCGGTCCCATCAGCACAATGCGCCCGTAGCGCAGCCCCGTTGCTGGCGCGCTGGCTGGGGTACCGTCGCCCCATCCGTTGACATCCGTTGGCTGACTCTGCCAGCCGTCCGGCGGGGCTGAAGTGGTATCCGTCCACCATTGCGTCGTTGCTGTGTAGCTCTCTGTGCTGACCCGTGGCTTTTTATGCGCAGCGACGGTTGTCGTGGTGATGGTGTAGGGATGTGGCTGTAACAGGGCAAAGCCATCAGGCAGCAGATACACTCGTTCGGGTCCGCTGGTATAGGCGGGTGTCATCTGCAAACCATTCACCGGCGTGGGAGTGAGAAGCACCACCGGACGCCCTTGCAGGGCATTAAGCGCAGTCGGAGTGTTAGCGACTGCGAGTATCTGCGAACCGGGGGCTTGTTGCGCCGCCAGCAACGCTCTGACGATAAATTGCTTCTCCGCCACGTAGCCGCTGGTGAACTCGCTGGCGGGAACGGGCGTGAAGGCCACCTCGCGTTGCGTGAAATAGGGCGCCCAGGTTGGCGTGGCGTTCAAGTTGATGACCAGCGCATTTTTGGGCGTATTCGCCTGAATCCAGGCAAACGCCTCCTGTTCGCCCGGCGCAAGCTGGCCGGCATATTGCAGTCCCCCTCCTGTAGCGACCATCGGCCAGATCGTCGTAATCGTGGTGGCGACAACGCCAATAACAATAATTGCCCGCACCAGCATGTTCACGAGAGGTGAAATCCTGAGCGCCCGCGCTTTCTTTTCTACTTCCGGCATGAGTCTGGTCGTGGCTGCTGTGGCGCTCCGCCTGCCCAGATTCCAGAGGACCGCCAGGCCAATGCCGGCGTAGATGCCGAGGAAATAGGTCATATCGGTGAGGAAGCGCACAGGCGCAAATGCCACATACGGCTCATGATACACGTGCATGCTGTAGCGTATGTAGACGTAATGCCCCAGGAAGAATGCCACACCCAGCGTGACCGTGGCGATGGCGATAAACGCGCGGGAGAGATGCGTCCCGCCACGCCCCAGCCGGCGCACCTGCGCATAGCCGAACAAGGGAACATAGAGCATGCCAGCGCCGAAGAGCGCCAGCGCCCATAAGACCAGGCCATTCTCGACCAAAGGCAGTTTTGGCACGGACTCAAAGGTATGGAGAACGCTGGTATCCTGAATCTGCCCGACCCGTAGCGTCAGCGGAACCAGATAGAACGCGGCGGCGGCAAGGGCGATCACGCTAGTTAGCACGAGGCGCAGGAGCGCGCGCCACGCCATCGCCCGGTGCAGATGACCGGCCTGGCTGCCGTGCCGGCTGAGGCCAAAGCCGCGCGCCACGAGAAAGCCAGCATACGCGACCAGCATCAGCCCCGCTGTCAGCAGGACATGATGGTGTGTCAGCGGAACGGCCCCTAAGATGATGCCGCCGATGATGATGCGATACCAGGTGAAGTTTGGCGCGAAGAGAACCAGCAGGAACGCCAGCACAAGAAAGAAACCGAGCGCGTTCGGCAGCCCGCCCCAACGCTCATAATCGAGGCTGCCGAAGTTGCCGAGCAGCCCATAGGCGACGACGGCCCCCAGCGCGATATCATGGCGGCGCAGTGCCCGGCTTGTCAGCGCATAGAGCGCGAGACTCGTTCCCAACGGCACAATCAGATTGAGCAGCGCCGCGAAGGCTTGATGCGGCATGACGCCGATAATCAGCGAGATGGCCGCCATCAAGACATGGCTGCCATAGGGATAGTTTGAGGCGATCGGCTCGAATGGCGCCCAGGTGGGCAAATGCCCGGTGGCGACGGTTGTGCTGGCGAGCAGTGAGTGGAAGCTGGGGTCGAAGCCCTGCGGAACCGTACCCTGAGCGAGCGGAATCAGCCGGGGAATCAGCAGCGCGACCAGGACGAGCGCCAGTTGCAACGCCGACCAGCGCCATTGCCCGGCGCGTGCGTGGTGAGGCCGATGCGTTCGCCAGGCCAGGAGCACCGCTATCAGCGTCAGCGCGCCAGTCGTCGCCAGAATGCTCGCGCGGGTGATGCCCGGCCCCAGGCCCAGCAGCGATAGAGCGAAAAGCTGGAGCGCGATACCCAGCGCCAGACCAACACTCAACCGCGTAGCGCCATCCGGCGCCGGATAGCACCACCACGCCCAGATCAGGCCGGGAAGGGTGAGTAGCACCAGTGCAAGGGTCGCGCCAGGAAGAGCGAGTAACAACATGGCAGTCCTAATCTATCCGTCTATCTCAACTATCGTATCGCTAGCATAGCCGCTTGCATGTCTCATGCGCAGCGCCGCCATCCGGCATGCCAGCTCCCTGCGAGGGGCTACGTCCTCACCGGCAGCACAGCACATACCTTTGCGTCGTCCACTCTATAACAACGCATGAGCCGTCAGTAGTCTGTACTAGCGTACCATTCACGTCTATGCCAAGCCAATGCCGTAATGACAGCTCATGATGGCCATTAGCATGACCATTGGCAGGTCGTGATACATCTCATAGCAGCTAGATGGGCGTTGCGCGGGGGCACACGCCAAGTGGGGCGAAGCGGCGCTCGGCGGCGCGTTGCAGACGGCGCGCATAATCGTTGCCATAGCCAGCGGCCATGAAGAGATGCAGCACACGCGGTGGCGTCGGTGGCTCTGGCTGCGCAATCAGCGGGCCGGAGCGGTTGGCGGTGGCGAGCGGGGGAAGCGCACGCAGCGCGTTGGAGACGAGCGCATCGCAGATGACCTCGTGCGGGGCAAGGCCAGCCTCCGCCGCCAGTTGCGCCTCCGTCGCCAGTCGTCCCTCTGCGTGCGCCAGCAGCGCGGGGAGCGCCCGCTCATCGGCGGGCGCTTCTGCCTCCCAGATACACCGATGCCACTGTGTGGCGTCGCTCTGTACGCGCCGCACCAGCGCCAGCAGGCCGCGATCCAGCGCACTGCCCAGCAACGCCAGCGCCCCGGCATCGGTGAGGTCAAAGAAGTCCGGCGGCAGGATGTGTGTGGCAGCGGCCAGGTCAACCGCTTTGCGCAGCATTGCATGCGCCGCCAGATTGCGGTGCCCATAGTCACCTTCATGCAGAAAGCGATACACACGCGCCCGGTCTGACTGCCAGGCGATTCCTTCGTGTTCCGCCGCCAGTTGCAGCGAGACGCTGGCTGAGGTCTTCTGCGCTTGCTCATCGCCGCTGGCTTCGTAGCGCAGCCCACGCGCCAGCACCCGTGGATCGTAGCCGGGTGTTCCAAAGCCGGCGTGCAGCAGAAATCGCGCGACGTTATCAGCGTTGTCATAGTCCAGCCGACCGCTCAGCAGCGCGCCACGTCCCTCACCACGCATCAGGCTGGCCACCTCATCCCAGTCCAGCCAGTCCAGGCGGCGTTGCGCAGATTCCGGCAGCGCCGCGCGCACGGCATCTAGCAGGCGAATCGAGCGCGTTTCGTGGTCTTCGCCCAGCCATTCGCTCATCAGCGTTTCGCTGAGATGCGAGAACGGGCCGTGGCCGAGATCATGCGCCAGCGCCGCCACCTGAAGCGCGCGGTCGCGGGGACGAGCGACGCGCGCCAGGTGATACACGCCGATAGTGTGGTCGAGCCGCGAAGGAAAAGCGTGCCCAAAGAGCAGGTCGCCGGGAACATCGGAGAGCGAAACGCCCGCAAGCCGCTGAAACGGCGGAGTCGCCAGCAGCGCCGCCGCCCACGCCGATACCTTGATGGCTCCATAGAGCGGGTCACTGACGGTGAGGGGGCGCAGCGCGCGGCGTGTGCTATCCATGCCGCCGGAGGGCGCGCCGCGATCCAGCGAGAGCGTTACCTCAGTGAGCGAGCGGGCGTTATCAGTCATGTGCGTATAGCTTCCCCAGGTAAGGTTTGGCAAAAACAACCTATCCTCCACCTCACCCTGGAGACGGAGGATAGGGAATCAGGCGGGTCAGTGCGGGTATCAGGCGGCTTTGCGCAGCCCTGGCAGACTACGGCTGGTACGCTTTCGCGTGCCCAGCAGGCTGCGATCCACTGGCGGCAATGTCCACTTCCGGCGCACCGGCCCGACGGCTGGCTGGCGACGGCGCGCGAAGAACGCATACACGCTGCCGATTCCGTAGGCCAGCACCGGCAGCGCCGGCAGCCAGACAAACCCTAGCAGGATCAACGCCCAGCGCCAATCATGCCCATGCCGGAAGCCGATGTAGAGCGCGCTGAAGAACGCTGCAACCCAGGCCAACGCGCCCAGCAGCAGAAAGCCGGTCGCCAGCCCTGCCTCACGCAACACATTGCCATTGCCCACGGTCAACAGCAGCGCCAGCAGGCTGATATCGGCCAGCGCCAGAATACACGCCAGAACTTTCCCTATCATGCCGCGCCGTCCCTTCTCTTGGTTCTCAAGATTCTCACTTGGAGCCGGTGAGTGATGGTTGGTTTGGGCGGCTGGCTGTAGCATAGCAGAGGCGCGCGCCAGACCGCAATTCTTCAGGACATTCCACCCACTGACTCACCATTTTGTGGTCCATGTACTGACCAGTTCATCCATAGACACATTCTTTGTCGAGCGGGCAGATTCGGTTATTGGCGGACATTGGCGGCTGTCGAGCGAGGGGAAAAGCGTGCGGCAACGATCTGCATCGAATTGTGGCAGAGTGCCCGGTAGCGCAGACATTCCTGTCTGCATGTATGACAACTCCCGGCAGACAAGAATGTCTGCCCCGCCACTGCCAGGGCATGCGGTCAACTTGTTACTATTTATTAGCGCGCGGCGACGAGCAGCTCGCGCTCCAACAGCGCAGCCGTCGCCGGTTGGGCGGCATAGATCATCACGCGCAGATCGGGGTTGGTAGGCGCTTCCAGGGCCATCTGCTCGAATTGCAGCAGTCCGAGCGTGGCATGCTGGATATTCTTGTGGCAATCCGGCGTGCTGCTGACATCGTGCTGCGACCACCACAGGCGAAATCGCCCACTCACCTGTTGCAGATCAGCGATGAGTTGAGCGAAGCGTGGGTCGCCGGGGTAGCGTGCGCTATCGGCACGGAAGCGCGCCACCAGCGCCCGTCCTATACCTTCGCGCTCAGGCGCTTGTTCTCGTGCTGGGTCCGCAAACGCGCGCCAGATGACGTTCTGTGGATACGGCGGAATACCATCATTCAGCGCAAAGACCAGTTCCGCCGCGCGATTCCAGAGCAAACTATCCCAGTAGCGGCCCACCACATACGCCGGATGTGGGTCCAGCGCCTGAATCATCAGTTGCAGCGCCGGGCTGATCTGCTCATCCGCTGGTAGCGTGCGCATGGGCGCTGGTTGTCCTGCCAACCGGAAGAGGTGCTCCCGTTCATCCGCCGAGAGCCGCAGCGTCTCTGCCAGGCTTTCCAACACCTGCTCAGAGGGATGAATGTCGCGTCCCTGTTCCAGCGCAGTGTACCAGGAGACGCCGACGCTGGCGAGCAGCGCCACCTCTTCGCGTCGCAGCCCATCGGTGCGACGGCGGCCACCCGGCGGCAAACCCACCTCTTCCGGCGCGAGCCGTGCGCGTCGCGTGCGCAAGAAGTCCGCCAATGCCTCGCGGCGCTCTGCCTCGTTCATGTGATCGCCTCGCCCGATATCCTGATACTTACGCTCTGGCTCCGTGCTATTGCTCATCTCACACATATTCACAGCGTGCGTTGCTGGGTCAAGCAATGAGCCGCGATACCGCGAAGAATTGGGTTCTCGTTCGCGCTATCCTTCCTTCGCCGCCGCCAGAGATACCGGCGCGCTCTCATAGGTTCATGCGATATACTGGCGTATATCTAACAGATATCTATCAGTGTTGCGCATCACTGGCCACGGCGTTTGCCAGCGGAGAGACTAGAGCCATGACGTAACTGTTTTGCCTGTTCCGTTCAGATCGTAACGCCCCGTACTGCCCATCCCAACGGCTCAACCGATGAAAGCCGTTGAGATGGGCATGCTGTTTTTTGGAAACAAGAAAGGGAATCCCCATGTCTGCAATTCCTGGCACACTGGCGCGCTACACCAAAGATGTACATGGCGAGGCCGCCGGGCAGGAGTGGCTGGACCACCTGCCCGCGATTCTGGCGGATCACGCGGCGCGCTGGTCGTTGACGCTGCAACCGCCGTTCCCGAATCTCACCTATAACTATGCGGCCCCGGCTGTGCGCGCGGATGGGACGCCGGTGGTCATCAAGGCGGGCTTCATCCCGCCAGATAAGGAATTCGTCAGCGAAGCCAATGCGTTGCGCATCTTTGTCGGGCGTGGCGCGGTGCGGCTGCTGGAAGATGACCTCGATCAGGGCGTGTTGCTGCTGGAACGGCTGGAGCCGGGCACACCGCTGTGTGCGCTGGAGGACGACGAGGAAGCGATTGCGGCGGCGGCCTCGGTGCTGCGCCAGCTCTGGCGACCGGTCCCACCGCAACATGGCTTTCCGCTGACCAGCGATTGGGGCAGGGGATTCGCCCGGCTGCGCGCGCATTTCGGCGGTACCGGACCCTTCCCTGCCGCGCTGGTAGAACGGGCGGAGCGGCTTTTCGCGGAATTGACGACGACGCAGGCCGCGCCCGCGCTGCTGCATGGCGACCTAAACTTCGGTAATGTGCTGGCGGCGCAGCGTGAGCCGTGGCTGGCGATTGACCCCAAAGGGGTCGTTGGTGAGCCGGCCTATGATACTGGCATCTTCCTGCGCGATCCGCTGCCCGATATCCTGAACGTGCCGGATCCCGCGCGATTGTTGGCGCGGCGCATAGACCAACTGGCGGAAGAATTGAACTTCGACCGAGAGCGTATACGCAATTGGGGGCTGGCGCAGGCGGTGCTATCCGCGTGGTGGAGCGTGGAAGATCACGGCGCAGGCTGGGAACCCGCCCTCGCCTGCGCCGAACTGCTTGCTCAATAAACCACATACGCTTTTTCGGAATGCCGCCGGTCACTAGCCGTAATAAGCAGCCGTATATGTCAAACCTTGCAACAGGCCAAAGTTTGAATTAGAGTCCGCTGTCACCGGCACGGTCCAGAGGATACCTGCTGGATTTCCCGCCGTATACTGGGTGCGTATATCCACACGCGAAAGTTCTCCTAGTAGCTGCCATGTGCCGCTGGATATGGCCTGACCATAGATTTGGTTACCGTGCGCCTGGCTGGTGATATCTATCACCACTTCGCCTTGCGCCATCACATCAATCGAGAGTAGGTAGGACCCAGGAACGCTATTGGGTGCTGTGACGGCTGCTGTTACAACTGGCGTTTGTACTATCTGCGCAGAAGGTGACTCGCTGAGCAGTGTCGCAAGGTTCATCCCTCGTAGCACCCAGTGCAACCCATCATCGTTGCTGCATGCGAAGTGTTGACCACTGTACGGGATAGTAGCAGGGATATATCCAACATACCAATAGTCGAATTCGCAGACCCACCAGGAGCCGTTGGACCCGCTGCTGCTATCAGGCGCGGCGCTCAGGTCACCCGCAACGTAGGGCATCTCTTGTAACGACCAATGGAACCCATTGTCATGGCTCGTCCACAAATATAGGCTGGCGTTGTTTTGCGCATACGAGAAGGCGCCAGCGAGCAATGTACCGCTCAATTGGTCTAGCATGAGTTGTTCAGGCTCATCGCCTGCTGCAAGGATGTCGTGGTCTATTGGTTGCCATGTCTGCATACCATCAGTGCTGACCATCAAGCGGTTATCGTCCGGTCGGCCACCAGGTTGCTCATCTAATTGATTAAAGAAATGCGCATAGGTCACGCCTTTCCATGTGAAGAAGTCAGTGATGTTGAGGGCTGCTGGATAGTTGAGCAATTGCCAGTGACGACCGCCATCTGCGCTGGTATAAACGCTACTGTAATGGGGATCCGGGAATACCTGTACGCCAGGAGCTTCTTGCCATGTGATAGTCGCAAGCACTCGCTGCGGATCAATCTCATCCACCAGCAACGAGCAAATGGTTACGTTGGTGTGAGTAGTTGGTATGTCAGCAACCTCTGTCCATCGGGCTGTGCGGTCATGCGTCACCCAAACATGTGTTGCGCCGTTGCCACCGTCAGAGACCGGACTACCATAAGCACTGCGCGGAGAGACGCAGCTATACGCGATATTTCCATTGCTTGGGGCAGCACGTAATCCCATCATATTCCCGTAACCAGCAAGATCGGGGTAAAACGACGCGCCTTCCGGCAGATTTGCCTCACGCCAGTTCAAGGTGCTGGGCACATGAGTAGTTGGCTTAGAAGTAGACGACGTTGCCCACATTGGCCCATGTCCCATGAGCTGAAGAAAGCTGACGATGAGGAGAATAGCAGCTACCAGCGCGCACAGTGTGCCGAGAAGACGTTGGCGATAGTGATGGTGATGATCGTATCGGTTACGGCTGGCGGGAAGTCGCGGAGTAGCAGTGTTGATCAGCACAACTCTGGTATCCCCCGTTTGCAGGTCTTCAATTATTACTTGGTTAACCTGTGGCACAGGCTGCGCCCGCAGCGCTGCAATGAGGCTATCGTACTCGTACAATCGCTGCTGGCAGGCGGCGCAGGTCGCCACATGCGCGCCAATTTCGCGTGCTTCACCATCCAGCAGATCGTGATCGCGCCAGGCGGAGAGCGATGCGGCGGTGAGGCCATGCTTGCAGACGGCGACAGCTTCGGGGTTGGGACTATCCATAGGACCAGGATTCGGGTGATTCAGATTCATACTTCTTCCTCCTGTCGCTGGTAACGCAGGCGGAATTGTTCGCGGGCGCGGCAGAGCATCATTCTGGCGGCGGCATGGGTCATCTCCAGCGTGTTCGCCACCTCTTCGCTCGTCAGCCCGTAGACATCGTGTAGCACGAGGACGGCGCGTGGTCGCGGCGCCAGACTCAGCAATACCTGCCGCACGGCGTCACCAAGCACGACGCTGGCGGCAGGGTCAGCCGCGCGCTGGTTGGTCTCGTTTGCGTGAAGGAATGGCAGCAGCCTGCTACCAAGCGTATGATGGCGCAGATGCTTCAACGCCAGATTTGTCGCCACGCGAAAGAGCCAGCCGCCCGGACGCTCATAGTGCTCGATGCGCGCGAAATGTTGCCAGGCGCGGATGAATGTCTCCTGGCACAGATCACGCGCGGCCTGCTCGTCGCCTGTCATGCGCCAGAGATAGCCGAAAATATCCTGCTGGTGGCGCTGCAAGAACGCCTCGAAGTCGCTCGCCTCCGGTGGTGCTGGTGGTGTTACGTGCGGTTCATCCGCGCCTGCGCCATCAGGAGCGTTGGTTTCATCCGATTCATCGAGGTCATTGGCATAGACGGGATGATGCGCCGGCTCAGCCGCGAAGAACACGCCGAACCAACGCCGCCACCACGTTTGCTGCCACGTTTGCGGCAACGTTCTGCCGTCACGCATCCACGCCAACGCCAACCTCACGCGCCGGGTACGCCAGTCATGTCGCTCAAACCCAGGCGGCGCGAGGGCGATGCTGTTCTCTGCCAAAAGACGTTGCTCCTTCTGCCGGTTGGATATTGATGAGGAACGCGAGCCGTGAAGCGTCATCGCTCGCATCTCTCACCCGTTCTGCTTCACTGCGTGACACACCCACGGCGCCCAGGCAACGTAACATCACTTTTTATACTGCTCTCATGTATTTCATCTACTTCATTGTGCAACACCATCACCTGCACAGACACTCTTCGATCTATTGGTTGACAGCAGACCCCTGGCGTGTGTATGATGAACTTGGCGGTGTATGGCCGCTGGAGAAACGCGATTGCACGATGGTACCTGATGGCGCATGACGGCACAAGATGAGATGACGCGCCTGGTGCTGTTTGGTGATGAAAGGATCGGCAGCGGATGCCACGCATTGAAAAGGCGGAGCGGCGCGAAGCCGCGCGCCAGCGCGAACGCTATGGGCAGCGCGGGCAGGCCAAATGGTGGCACGCTGTCGCTCAGAGCCAGGCGCGGCGTGCGCGGCTCCTCGAAGCGCGCGCCACACGCCATGAAACGCAGGGCGCGCAAGATATACAGGCTACGCAGGAACCCCACCACGCGAAGGCAGAGAAAGCCTGAGCTATGAAACCGCTGGAAACCGCCTGAACTGAGAAAACTGACGAAATTTGGAAACCGCTGGAACCATTAGAACCTTTGGAAACATTGGAAACGACCTTGGAGAACGAGAAGCAAAGCACGCGCGATGGGGCGCCAGCCTCCAATAGACCGCCCTACACGTACAATAAGCGGTCCCGTTTGCGCGCGCTGGGGATCACACCGCGTGATGACCGGCCACCGTTTGACATCATAGGCGACGTGCATGGATGTATTGACGAGCTGAAGACCATGCTGGCGCAGCTTGGCTACCGGCGGCGTGGCGACGGCTACTCCCACCCGGAACATCGTCGCGTTGTCTTCGTTGGCGATCTAGTGGACCGTGGTCCTGGCAACGTTCCGGTTCTGAAGCTGGCGATGGCAATGCGTTCGGCGGGAGCGGCGTTGTTCGTGCTGGGCAACCATGACGCGCGCTTCCTGCGCTGGCTCACGGGCCGCAACGTGCGCGTCGCCTATGGCATGGCGCAGACGATTGCCGAACTCAACAACCTGCGAGCGACCATGCGCGACCCGTTTCGCTGGAGTGTGCGCCGCTTCCTGGAGACGACACCTGGCTATCTGATGCTGGATAGAGGTCGGCTGGTGGTGACGCATGGCGGCATCCAGGACTACATGATCGGTTCATGGGACGGCGAGACGGCGCACTATTGTCTCTATGGCGAGCTAGAGGGCTATACGGCCTCCGGCAAGCCTATTCGCCGCGATTGGGGCGCGCACCGCAGGGTCGAGGAGCGAAACGGCAAGTTGCCACCCTACATCGTCTATGGGCATAACGTCGTCAAAGAGCTGGCGTGGGTCAACCGCACGCTGGACCTGGATACCGGCTGTGTCTATGGTGGGCAACTCAGCGCACTCCGCTATCCAGAGATGGAACTCGTGCAAGTAACCGCCGCGCGCTCCTATACGCGCCATACTGACAAGTCGTAGGAAGTATTAGGAAGTATATCGTAGGAGCCATTGACGCGGTTGTGGTTTGACACTAACCCTGGCCGTGGGCTATCGTACTACTTATATCAGTCATGGAAGAATTGCCGGCGTTTCTTTGCTATGCCGGCGTTTTGCCCCATGTGCTGTGGCGATGCCGGATACCGGCCTGGCGTCGTTAACTCAAGGAGTCACGTATGACATCGAAGTTCGATAAGTTTGATCCATACGCGCTCTCCCGGCCTGCGGGAATGGGGTCCATTATTACCCCACCAAGTGGTCTGGTCATGCCGACTGTCATCGAACAGTCGCCGCGTGGCGAGCGTCACATGGATATTTATTCCCGCCTGCTCAAAGAGCGCATAATTTTCATTGGTACGCCGATTGATGACACCGTAGCGAATCTGGTGGTCGCACAGTTGCTCTTCCTGCAAAGCGAAGATGCAACCAAAGACATCAGCATTTATATCAACAGCCCTGGCGGCAGCGTCTACGCGGGCCTTGCCATCTATGACACCATGCAGTATCTCAAGCCGGATATTGCGACATTCTGCATGGGCATGGCGATGAGCATGGGCGCGGTGTTGCTGGCCGGCGGCGCGAAGGGCAAGCGCTATGCGCTGCCTAGCTCGACAATCCTGATTCACCAGCCGCTCGGCGGCGCGGAAGGTCAGGCCACCGACATCGAAATTACGGCGAAGGAAATCGTTCGCCTGCGCACCTCGATCTATGAGATTCTGGTCAAGCATACTGGCCAGGATATGGCGCGCATCAAGACCGATTCCGACCGCAATTTCTACATGACGGCGGAGATGGCCAAAGAATATGGCATCGTGGATGACATCCTCGTGCCAAGCGAAGAGACGGCGCTCACCCGCTAATCTTCTTCGCTGATTGTCTCGCTACCAGCCCTGGGGTGACTATTCGTTGCCCCAGGGCTGGTGTGTATATGGATGGGATGAGGTACTACGCAATCTTGACGAATCGCGCCATTCCCCTACAATAACTGCGGATACTGCTGAAAATTTGCCGATAGAGTGCCGTACATGGGAGACCGAACAAATGGGCCAACCCATCCCGCAACATCAACTGGGCCAGTTAGACACGCATCTTGGCGCGGACAACGCCGCGCCGCATCCTTTGCATTCCGTCCGGCGGATGGCGCGCAAGGTGCCGGCCATTACTGCCTATTTCTGGATGGCGAAGCTGCTGACCACGGCGCTGGGCGAATCTACCTCTGACTATCTGGTCTTCCATTTCATCAATCAGTATGCCGCGGTTATTCTCGGCGGTATTGGCCTGGCGCTCGCGCTGGCACTACAACTCGTCATGCGCCGCTATATCGCCTGGGTTTACTGGCTCGCCTGTTTGATGGTTGCCATCTTTGGCACGATGGCCGCCGATGTCCTCAATATCGTCATCCTTGAGCCGCGTGTGGGCAGCCTGACGCGCGCCTATCTCGTCTCCACCATCTTTTTTGCGGTCTGCCTGGTAGTGATTTTCACCGTCTGGTATCTCGTCGAGAAGACGCTGTCTATCCATAGCATTGATACACTGCGCCGCGAGTTGTTCTACTGGGCCGCCGTCATGACGACCTTCGCCCTGGGAACCGCTGCCGGCGACATGACCGCTATGACGCTGAAGTTGGGATACTTCACCTCCGGCCTGCTCTTCATTGCACTCTTTGAGCTGCCGGCGCTGGGCTATTTCCTTTTCAAGCTGAACCCCATCGTCGCCTTCTGGTTCGCCTATATCATCACGCGCCCGCTGGGAGCCTCGTTTGCTGACTGGTTTGGCAAGCCACAGAGTCTGCGTGGGTTGAACTTCGGTGATGGGCCGGTGAGTCTCGTGCTGTTCATCTTGCTGGCCATCCTGATCGGCTACCTGAGCATCAGCCGCAAGGATATCGAGAGCCACGCCACCAGCGCCGCGCCCGCCACTGCTCGCCCCTGATACGCTTGACCTTGACAGCGGGTACGCGCCATTGGTATCGTTTTAATAGGATGCAATTGAGCATTTGCGGAAACTATGAGGTAATAGATCGTTTCACGTCGTAGTGAGAAGAGGTCTCGGGACGAAGTGGCCCGCCGGCTACCATACGTTGGTCCGGCGGGCTTTTGTTTGCCTGGATGAATTTGGATACATCTGGATACATCTGGACGTGCAAGCGCCGGATACTAGACAGGCAACATACAGGAGGAGGAGTCAAGGCTATGGAAAACATGGCAAATACAGCATATACAACACATACAACACATACAACCGCAGTGCCATATCTGGAGAACATCGCGGCTGAGGCGTATCTCATGGATATGGACGGCGTTCTCATTCGTGGCACGCAGGTCATCCCTGGCGCTGTCGAGTTTATTGCCCGCCTGCGGGCGCACGGCAAGCCGTTTTTGATTCTCACCAACAACTCGCTCTATACGCCGCGTGATCTGCAAGCGCGTCTCGCTCACATCGGTCTGGATGTGCCCGCCGAGTCACTCTACACCTCGGCGCTGGCAACCGCGCAATTTCTGCACCGCCAGTGCCCGGGCGGAAAAGCGTTCGTCATCGGCGAGGCCGGCCTGACCACCGCGCTGCACGACGTGGATTATGTATTGAGCGACCACGATCCTGACTATGTGGTGCTGGGCGAGACCCAAACCTACAGCTTCCAGCAGTTGACCCAGGCGATTCGTCTGGTGGCGGCTGGCGCGCGGTTCATCGCCACCAATCCCGATGTCGTTGGTCCGACAGAGAATGGTCTGGTGCCAGCAACCGGGGCCGTGGCGGCGCTCATCGCCGAGGCCACCGGCGTGCGCCCGTATTATGTGGGCAAGCCGAATCCCTTGATGATCCGCTCGGCGCTGCGGCAGTTGGGGGCGCACTCGGAAACGGCGGTCATGATTGGCGACCGCATGGATACCGATATTGTGGCGGGAACCGAGGCCGGCATGCAGACGGTGCTGGTCCTTAGCGGCGTCACGCAGGCAGGCCAGGTGGATCGCTTCCCCTATCGTCCTACGCTGGTCCTCGAATCAGTGGCGCAGATCAATCCAGAAGACGTGCCAGGCGGAGAGCAGAGCACTAGCCACACTAGCCACAATAGCCACAATAATGCTCGCAATCATCATGCGACAGCGGCACAGCAGGCGGAACTGACCGGCTCGGTCGCCTGAGCCATCAGCCATCGTCCTGTCGCCCGAACTACGCACTTCGGCTGTGAGCATTCCCACAGTCTCCCATCCACGGCATATACTATGCTGTGGGTGGGAGCGGGAACGCGAAGCATGCAGGTAGTGTCAACCTTCGTAGCAGAGCCGGGGGTGCGGCGATGGCTGATGACGAGACGCGAGACTTTGGGGAGTGGCTCAGGCACTTTCGCGCGGCGGCAGGCCTGACCCAGGAAGAACTGGCGGCCAGTGCTGGTCTCAGTGTGCATGGCATCAGCGATCTGGAGCGCGGCGCTCGCCGCTGGCCGCGTCGTGATACCGTTCACCTGCTCGCCGAGGCGTTGCATCTCTCGCCAGCCGACCGCGCCACGCTGGCTGCCGCTGCTCGTCACCGCGCCACCAAGAACGCTTCACCTGACCACCTTACAGCTTCTCACACTCCTGAACGAGCGACCTCAGCCACTGCCCCCTCTCAGAGCGCAACCGTCCCGAACGTTCAACACGCTCCCGCTCAGACCACACCGCTGATTGGACGCAGCGAGGACGTGGCAGCCATCTGCCAACTGCTGCAAGGGGAAACACGCCTGCTGACCATCACCGGCCCTGGGGGTATTGGCAAGACCCGCGTCGCGTTGCAGGTGGCCGCGAATGTGAGCGCCAGATTCCCCGATGGCGCCTACTTCGTCGGGTTGGCCGCTATCCGCGAGCCAGAATTGGTGCTGCCGGCTCTCGCACAGATTCTCGGCGTGACGGCGACCGCCAATCAATCGCCGCTCGATGCGTTGATTCTCGCGCTCGGTGATCGCCACATCTTGCTCCTGCTCGACAATTTCGAGCAAGTCGCGTCAGCCGCTCTCCCGCTTGGGTCGCTGCTGGCATCCTGTGCGCATGTGAAGTTACTCGTCACCAGTCGGGTGCCGCTGCACCTTGCCGGGGAGCAGGAATATCTGCTGCCACCGCTGGCGGGACCTGACCCCCACCAGCTGCCCGATGTCGCGTCCCTGGCCGCATATCCAGCGATTGCCCTCTTCCTGCAACGCGCCCAGGCCGTCAAACCTGATCTGGTGCTCACCGAGACCAATGGGCCAGCAGTGGCAGAGATTTGCGCGCGGCTCGATAGGTTGCCGCTGGCCATCGAGCTGGCGGCAGCCCGCATCCGCATCCTGCCGCCACGCACGCTCTTGCAGCAGTTGGCGTCACGGTTGCGCCTGGCCCTGCTCACCACCGGACCGCAAGACGCGCCAGCCCGCCACCAAACACTGCGCAATGCCATCGCTTGGAGCTATGACCTGCTCACGCCGCAGGAGCAAGCCTTATTTTGCCGGCTCTCGGTATTTGCTGGTGGCTTTGACCTGGAAGCCGCCGAACAGGTCTGTCTGACCGGCAGCCACCCGGACCTCAATCTGGACCTCTTGGAGGGGGTGAGCGCGCTGGTAGACCACCACCTGCTCTGGCAGAGCGAAACCGCCGAGGGCGAGGCGCGCTTTGGGATGTTGGAAACCATCCGTGAATACGGCCAGGAATGGCTGGAAGCCAGCGGCGAAGCGGAGACCTTACGCCGCCAGCACGCCGAGTATTACGCGACGCTGGCTGAGCAGTGTGATACCGCGCTGAGCGTCAGCGTGCAACGCCGCACGCTTGATTTTCTAGAGCAGGAGCACAGCAACTTCCGCGCGGCGCTGCGCTGGGCGCTGGAGCAGCAGGAAATCGCACTTGGATTGCGTATCGCTGGGGCGTTGGCGCGCTTCTGGAAGCGGCGCGGCTACACCAGCGAGGGCCGCCAGTGGTTGACCCAGTGCTTGCAGCTTGCCGAAAGCCAGCATGCGGAGCAGCAGATGCAGACGCCGCAGGCCAATCTAGCGCATATCCGCGCGCTGACCGGCGCAGGAAGGTTAGCTTGGGCACAGAGCGACTACGCCAGTGCGAAGAACTATTGCAAGGCGAGTCTGGCGTTGAGCATTTCAGCAGGCGAGAAGCGCGAGGCGGCGCAGGCCTATCTGCTGCTGGGCAATATTGCCTGTGAGCAGGGAGAGACCGAGCAGGAAATAACCAACTATGAGGAATGTCTGCGCCTGTTCCGCGAGGTGGGGCACACATCGGGTGTCGCTGCGGCGCTAACAAACCTGGGCGGCGTGATGTTGGAGAAGCGCGAGTACCAGCGCGCCGGGACGTTGCTTGAGGAAAGCATCAAGCTCTTCCAGCAGGTAAACGACGAACTTGGTGTGGTAAATAGTATTGGCAATCTAGCAAATATCGCGCGTATGCAAGGCGATTTTCAGCGAGCGGACCGGCTCTATGAGCGGAGCCAGCAACTCCTCCGCGAAATCGGCGACCGCACGCATCTTGCCATTCACCTGGGTAATCAGGCTTATGTGGCGCTCGAACTCCACGATGCCGAACGTGCTGGGCGGCTTTTACGCGAAACCATCACTATAGCCCGCGAGATCGGTAATACCCGCCTGCTGACCTTTGCTGTCATCGGGCTGGGCCTGGTAGATTGCGAAACCAGGCAGATGGAGCGAGCGACGAGGCTGCTCGGCTCCGCCGCCGCCGCAATGGAAGAAATCGGCGCGCTCGTCTCTGAGGATGACCGGCCCCTCTACGAGCGCACGCTGGCAACGCTCCAATCGGTTCTCGGTGACGACCGTTTCAGCACACTCTGGGCAATAGGCCGCACGCTGACCTTGCAACAGGCAATTGCCGAGGCACTGGAGGAAACTCCTAAGACCTCCGAATACTCCAACCCATCTGCAAGCCGCAGCTTCCCCGGCCATATCGGCGTATCAGGCGCGGGGAGCTAGGTGATAGAGACGGGGGATAGAGACACCTGTAGGTGAGATGTCAATGTGTAGATGTACGTCGTCGTATGAAAGCAAGCCTATTGCGGTGATCTATTGAACGTTGAGAGCAAAACGGGGAGGCGGGTAGTTCGAAATATGTACGGAACGGTGGCGCGCATGCGGGTAAAGCCTGGCGCAGAAGATCAACTGATGGGGCAGTTACGAGAGTTCCAATCACTCCATGTGCCTGGGTTCAAGAACAGTCTCGTCTATCACATGGATAATGACTCGCAGGAGTATTATCTGGTGGTCATCTTTGAGTCAAAAGAAGCGTACTGGAACAACGCGAAGAGCGCCGAACAGGACGCGCGCTATCAGCAGATGGTGGCGCTGCTGGAAGGTCCGCCGGACTGGCATGACGGCGAGATCATCTACTCGGTCGAGTAGACCTCATCCCCTGACCCCCTCTCCTCGTGGGAGAGGGGGAACTATGCGGCAACTCCCAATAGAAGGGCAATTCCCTATGGGCAAGATCATCGTCAACAACAACGTGACACTCGACGGCGTGATGCAGGCGCCAGCTCGACCCGATGAGGACCAGCGCGACGGGTTCCCATACGGCGGCTGGGCGGTCCCCTACGCCGATGCGACGGCGGCTGAGCTGATGGCGCAGGGCGCGGCCACCAACGGCGCGTTGTTGCTTGGCCGGCGCACCTATGAGGACTTCTATAACGTCTGGCCCAAGCGCACCGATGGCAACCCTTTCACGCCGGTCCTCAACGCCACGCAGAAGTACGTCGCCTCCACCACGCTGAAGGAGCCGTTGCCGTGGGAAAACTCTACGCTGCTCAAAGGCGACGCCGTTGAGGCAGTGGCGAAACTGCGCGAGCAAATGGAGAAAGATATCGTCATCCTGGGCAGTGGCAACCTCATCCAATCGCTGATGCGGCGCAACCTGATTGACCGCTACGTGCTGCTGATTCATCCGCTGGTTTTGGGCACTGGCCGCCGCCTCTTCCCGGATGGCGCGCCCTACGCCACGCTCCGCCTCGTCTCCACCGTCACCACTCCCATCGGCGTGGTCATCGCCACCTATCAGCCAGCGGAACCAACACCTGCGTAGTAATGTCTCGGGGTACAGAGACATGCTTGTCTGTGAATAGGTGGGTGGCAGCAAGAATATTCGTGTCACTACCCTTTAGCTTGCCAATCCAATCTAGCGTAGATAACGCAGACAGCAATCATGATGAGATAGGAGTAGCTCGCAGGACCAAACGGAATCCGTTGTTGTTGTTGAAGAGATCGGGATAATCGCTGTTGCGACTTGCCACGCGCGCCTGGCTGGCCCCATAGGCCCATGAGCCGCCACGTATCACGCGACTGTTAGTGGCATTCATGTCTTCACGTCCATCCGCTTCCTTATACGGGTACGTCTTCACCAGGGTATTAGTCCATTCCGACACATTGCCTGCCATGTCCAGCACACCATATGGGCTAGCGCCGCTGGGATAAGCGTCTATTGGGGTCGTCGTGTTGATACCACTATCGTAGGTGTTGCAGCATGCCTGATCGAACTGATTGCCCCAGGGATAAATACGCGCATCGGTGCCACGCGCGGCTTTCTCCCATTCAGCTTCAGTGGGCAAGCGCCAGGGGTGGTCAGTGCATTCTACGAGCCACTTGGCATAGGCGACGACATCATGCCAGGAGACGTTGACGACAGGATGGTCTAGTCTATCCAGTTGCTGTTTCCAGGAGATAGGCCGCCAGTGGCCCTCTGGCGGCTCCGCCCGTCCGGCGCGCACAAAACAAGCATATTCGGTCACCGTCACTGGGTAGCGGGTAATCTGATAGGCAGGCAACGTGACGCTGTGTTGGGGCAGTTCATCCTGTGCCCAACTTTCTTCGGCTGCGACCACATCGCGTACGGGGTCGCTACCCATCAAAAACGGTCCAGTGGGCACTTCGCAGAGCGGCGGTACAACGTATTCAATGCGCTTGCCGCTAATCTGAGTAGAGTAGCCAGTGAAGCCAAGATCGGCCAGCCGCTGCGGAATGTGATCAGATACAGTCATAGCGACAGGTCTCCTGAGAAAAGGGCCGACATAAACAGATAGCCGAGACATAGTAGCCATTAATTGCTGGCAGTATACCATGCGGCCTCAGCGCGAACAAGAATAGCCGCCCGGTCGTGTCAAAAATGATAAACTGCTATGGTATGCCCGGCGTGGAAGGGCGAAGGTGAAGGAGGTGGGTTGTGGCGGCATCAGAGACGACACAGGAAACAGAAGAGACGCGGGGCGCTGGCGTTCGCTGGCGTATCATTCGCCCGCTCTTCGAGACACTTTATCGCAACCGCTACCTCTACTGGCTTGCCAGCACGATACCCTTCGCCGGGCAGTGGCGCACCTGGCAACGGCTGGTGATACCGCGTCTCGTGGGCCAGCGTGTGCTGGAAACTGGCTGCGGCATCGGCACCTTGCTCAGTGACATGGCGAAGGCTGGCTACACCTGCGCCGCCATCGAGCGTTCGCCGCAGATGGTCGCCGCGACCCGTGACCGCCTGCGCCGCGAAGGCCTCTTCGATAAAGCAACCGTTACGCAGGGCAGCGTGCAACATATGCCCTACGCCGACGCCGCGTTCGACTCGGTGGTCAGCACCTTCCCGACCGAGTATATCGTTGACCCGGCCACCACCCGCGAGATGGCGCGCGTCTTGCGTCCCGGCGGGCGAGTGATTGTCGTCATGGGCGCGGCGCTGCTGCCCGCGAATCTGCTGCTTCTGCCGCTGGTGGGCTTGCAGACGCTCGTGTATGGACGTGCGCGCCGTTCGACATCGAGCGGGCAAGATACCGAGACGAACGAGAGCGCGGCATCACCCGCTCAGGCATCCACCAATATAGAGGTGCGCGGCGATCTGCTGCTTGAACGGATGCGCGCCGCTGGCTTCGTCGCCCATGCTGAGCGCGTGAAAGGACCCTTCTGGGTGGCGCTACTCTATATCGGCGAGAAGCCAGACGAGGAACTCAAGGAAAATTAGGCGAGCGGCCCTGAGATGACGATAAGAAATCTGTTGCTTCATGGCCCATTCTATGAGATATATCATGTAGTGGGCATGGCTTCCTAGCTTCGCGGCAGTGAACTGCCAGCGCACGGAAAGCGGACTAAAGTCCGGTGGTGGCCCGCCTTGCTGCACTGGCTTCAGCCTGTCAAGTGCTTGCTCCGGCTTTTCAAAGCCGAGAGCATTGTCGCGCTAGCAGACATTCCTGTCTGACCGAGAAGATTTGTACCCAACGAGCAATCGTAACCATACGAGAGACCGTAGAACCGTAGAGATACCAGAGCGATGCACGAAAAGAGTATAGCCACCCTCGAATATCCCAAAATCATCGAGCGGCTGGCCGGAGAAACCGCCTTCTCCGCCAGCAAAACGCTGGCGCGCGAACTGCTGCCCAGTGATGACATCAACGAAGTGCGGCGGCGTATCGCCTTCACCACGGAGGCGCGCCGGCTGATGGACCTGCGCCCCGATATCGGCGTGCGTGGCGCGCGTGATGTGCGCCCGCATGTCGCGGCGGCGGAACGTGGCGCGATGCTTGGCCCCAGCGACCTGATAGATGTGCTGGTAACGTTGCGCTCCTCAGCCTTCGTCAACAAAGCCATCAACCGTCAGGATGGCTCATTTCCGCTGCTCAAAGGCCTGGCGCTGGATCTGCCCATACGTCCGGCGCTGGAAGGCCGCATCGCCGAAAGCGTCAGCGAAGAGGGCGAGGTGCTCGATTCCGCCTCACCAGAACTGCGCCGCTTGCGCGCGGAGATTCGCAATGCGCAGCAACGCTTGCAGGAACGCCTGGGCACGCTGGTCAGCGAGTTCCGGACCGCGCTGCAAGAGCCGATCATCACCATGCGCTCCGACCGCTATGTCTTGCCGGTGCGCGCCGAGGCCCGCAGCCAGGTGCGCGGCATCGTCCACGATCAATCCGGCAGCGGCGCCACCGTCTTTGTCGAGCCGCTGGTCGTCGTGGAGATGAACAACCGCCTGCGCGAACTTCAGCTTGCCGAGCGGCAGGAGGTCGAACGTATCTTACAGGAGCTTTCGGAGTTCGTTGGACGCGAAGGACCCTATATCCGCCTCGCTGTGGACCTGCTGGCGGAGATTGACCTGCATCTGGCGAAGGCGCGCTACGCCAGCCTCATCAACGCCAGCGCGCCAACGCTGGATACGGCGGGCAAGCTGGACCTGCATGAGGCGCGGCATCCTTTGCTAACCGGCAAGGTGGTGCCGATAGATTTCCGGCTGGGCGAAGACTTCACGATGGTGGTCATCACCGGCCCAAACACCGGCGGCAAAACCGTCGCGCTGAAGACCGTAGGGTTGCTCTGCCTGATGGCGCAGGCTGGATTGCACATTCCGGCGCGCGACGATTCGGTGGTGCCACTCTATCACAATGTCTTTGCCGATATTGGCGACGAGCAGAGCATCGAGCAGAGCCTCAGCACCTTCTCCTCGCACCTGAGCCGTATCGTGGAGATTCTGCGCGAAGCCACGCCGGGCGCGCTGGTGCTGCTGGATGAATTGGGCGCGGGCACCGATCCCAGCGAAGGCTCGGCGCTGGCGCGGGCCATTCTCACGCATCTGCTGCAACGCGGCATTGCCACCATTGCCACGACCCACTACTCCGAGCTAAAAGCCTTCGCCCACGAGCAGCCACAGGTCGCCAACGCCTCCGTCGAGTTCAACGTTGATACGCTTTCCCCCACCTATCGCCTCAGCATCGGCATCCCCGGACGCAGCAATGCCCTGGCAATTGCCACGCGCCTGGGGCTGAGCCAGGAGATCATTGCCAGCGCGCGTGAGTTCCTGGGCAGCGCTGGTGTGGAGATGGAGAGCCTGCTGGAAGGCTTGCAGGAGGATAAGCGCGCCGCCGCCGATGAACGCTATCACCTGAGCATGGAACGCGCCGAGGCCGAATATCAGCGCCGCGAACTACAACGCGAACGCGCGGAGTTTGCTGTGGAGCGCGAGCGTATTCTCAATCAGGCGCGCGCCCAGGCCCGCCGCGAACTGGAATCGGTGCAGGCGCAACTGGCGCGGATGCGTGCGGAGATTCAGCGGCCACGCATCACGCCGGAGCGGCTGAGCGCACTGCGCACAAAGGCGCGCGCATTGGAGGAGAAGACCGCGCCCGTCCAGTCGCGCAAGACATCACGCGCGGAGACGCCACAGGCCGACGAGGTGATAGATGGCACGCTGCAAATCGGCGATACGGTGCTGGTGCGCTCCATGGAGTCGCGCGGGGAACTGCTCTCGCTGCCGGACGCGCGCGGCGAGGTGGAGGTGCAGCTTGGGCCACTGAAGATGCGCGTGCGCGCCTCAGATGTGGAGCGGCTGAGCAAACGCCAGGCGCGAGCGGCGGAGAACGCTGGCAATCCGATGCTCTCGCTGCCCGTGATGGACCTGGCATCCGCGCCAGAGACGCAGCTCGATCTGCGTGGACGGCGTGTGGAAGAGGTGCTACCGGATGTGGATCGCTATCTCAACGACGCCTACCTCGCGGGGATGCCGTTCGTGCGCCTGCTGCATGGCAAAGGCACCGGCGCGCTACGCCAGGCGATCCGCCAGGACTTATCACGTCATCCGCTGGTGAAGTCCTTCGCCTCCGCCGAGGCCAGCGAAGGCGGTGATGGCGTCACCATCGTCAACCTCAAACCGTCGTAAGCAGCCCCCACCCCCAGCCCCTCCCCCGTGCGCGGGAGAGGGGTGCGCAGAAGCGCGTATCTGCCTATCTCGAACCCGCGCAGGCGGGTTTCGCGGCTGAAAGCCATCCAGTCGTGGTTTTAACCGCTGGCTAGCTCAGGAGAATCTACATGGACATCACCGCAGTCGAGGTCAAGCATGTGCTGACGCCGCAACGCAAAGGCTTTCTGGCTGGCGGTCCGTTTCCGTTTACGCATGCGCTCTCCGCCTATACCGGCTGCGCCTTCGGCCAGACGACCTGCGGCATGTATTGCTATGCGCAATTTCTGCCCAACTGGACCATGCGCAATCCCATGCTGGCCTGGGGTACGGCGGTCGGCGTCAAAAGCAACGCCGCCGCGCTCCTGGAGAAGGCGCTTGCCGCGATGAAACCCGAAACGCGCCGTAGCCTGCGTATCTTCATGAGCAGCACGACCGACCCCTATCAGCCGCCCGAACGCACGTATCAGATGACGCGCCACTGCCTCGAAGTTTTCGCGCGCTACCCCGATCTCGATCTGCTGGTGATTCAGACGCGCTCACCGCTGGCTGAACGCGATCTGCCGCTTATGCAGCGCATCCCCTACGCCTGGCTCTCCGTCACGATAGAAACCGACGATCAGGGCTACCTCACCAGCCTCAAAGGTGGACCGCTGCTGCAAAGGCGCTGGTCGCTGGTGCGGGCGGCACGCGAGGCAGGCGTTCTCACGCAGATCACCGTCAGCCCATGCCTGCCCTTCAGCAGCGTCGAACGCTTCGGTGAGCGGCTCTTGCAGAGCGGCGCGCGTCGCCTCATTGTTGACACGCCGATGGATGGCGACGGCTCCCACGGCGAACGCACCGCGCGCACGACTTTCGCTGTAGCCGAGCCGCGTTGGAATGAGACCTCACCCGCGCACCGCCTCTACGACTATCTCGCTGCCCATGCGTCTTCGCTGGATATTACTGTTGGTTGGAGCAACGCCGGTTTCTGTGGCATCCCACCGCGAACATACGATTGACAATACAAGCGGCGTCTGGTACACTTGTTCACAGCAGAGGCAAACGGTCCCTGCACGAAAATTGGAATGAGGATGGCCTTCCGGCGTAATTGACATCGGAAGGCCCATTGCAATCGCTCCTAAGCAGCCAATGCTTTAATTTCACGATGCCCTTCTATGGTACGGTATGCACTCGCTACATGGCAATAACCGGCATGTGAAATAGGCAGAAAGCACCTGACGGGCGATGCGACAACGAAAGACGGGCTTGTAGGCTGATGTTCTTGCATTGACCTCAACGTCAGCAAAGAGGAGACACTAGCGATGGCAGACGAGTTGGCGATCTATCAAGAGCGTGTGCGCAAGACCTATCTGGATGGGCAATGGTGGTTCAGTGTCGTGGATGTTGTTGGTGTGCTGACAGGCAGTGCTAATCCCCGTTTCTATTGGGGGAAATTGAAGGAGCGTCTGGCTAGCATCGAAGGTGCTAGCGAAACGTTGACAAAATGTCAACAGTTGAAAATGAAGGCGGCTGATGGCAAGATGCGCACGACCGATGCCGCCGACACCCAGACATTGCTGCGCATCATCCAATCCATCCCTTCACCAAAAGCCGAGCCGTTCAAGCGCTGGCTGGCGCAGGTCGGCGTAGAACGCTTGCAGGAAGAGGCTGAGCCGTCGCTGGCGGAGGAGCGCCTTATTAAGCTCTACCGCAAGAAGGGCTACAGCGAATCCTGGATCAAGCAGCGCATGCAGTCCATCGTCCATCGCAACGCCGTCACCGCCGAGTGGCTGGCACGCGGCGCGACGGAAGATGGGCAGGTTGCAGCACTCACCGACACGCTGAGCGTCGAAAGCCTGGGTGTGACGACCAGAGAGCACAAAGACTTGAAGGGACTCAAACCGAAAGACAATCTGCGCGACTCTGAAACAGTGATGGAACTCGCCATTACTGGACTTGCCGAAGCCACTGCCGTCACTCTCCACCAGAAGCATGATACGCAAGGGTTCAATGCCTTGCAGGTGGATTGCCACGAAGCCGGAAAAGTCGCTGGCGAAGCGCGTCTCTTGGTAGAGAAAGTGACTGGCGAGCCGGTGGTCAGTCCGATCAACTACAAGCAATTGCGGCAGGAGCGCCAGAAAGAACTACAACCGCCATTAATTGAGATAGACGAGAACGACGAATAATGCAAGCCAGCCCTGCATCTATAATGGAAGCAGGGCTGGCCATTAGTCCCCTTATGCTCTCCGCAGGGAGAGGGGTCGGGGGTGTGGATTACTTATCCCGCTCTGTCTTGGCGAGAGCCGCCTGCGCCGCCGCCAGCCGCGCCACCGGCACGCGGAACGGCGAACAACTGACGTAATCCAGGCCAACCTCGTTGCAGAAAGCGATGCTGTCGGGGTCGCCGCCATGCTCGCCGCAGATGCCCACCTCCAGCTTGGGATTGGACTTGCGGCCCTCCTCCACGGCGATGCGCACCAGCCGGCCCACGCCGTCGCGGTCCAGCGTCTGAAACGGGTTGGTCTTGAGAATCTTCACTGGCTGATCCAGTCCCGGCTCATCGAGACCCTCGACATATTTCAGCAGGAACTTGCCCTCAGCGTCGTCGCGACTCATGCCAAAGGTCGTCTGCGTCAGGTCGTTGGTGCCGAAGCTGAAGAAGTCCGCCACTTCAGCTATCTGCCCAGCGGTCAGCGCGGCGCGTGGCAGTTCGATCATCGTGCCGAACTTATACTGCACCTGCCCACCAAGTTCTGACGTAATCTCTTTGGCTACCGCTTCGAGCTGGCGTCGCACCTCGCGTAGCTCGTTGACATGCCCCACCAGCGGAATCATGATCTTCGGCTGGAGCTTGATGCCATCCTTCGCTACATTCGCCGCCGCCTCCAGGATCGCCCGCGTCTGCATGACGTTGATCTCCGGGAAGAGCAGCCCCAACCGGCAGCCGCGCAGGCCGAGCATCGGGTTGGCCTCGCGCATCGCCGCCACCGCCCGCAGCAGCTTCTGCTTCTCCGCCAGTTCATCCGCCGGACCGCCCGCATCCTCCAGCTTCGTTACCTCCACCAGCAACTCTTCATAGCTGGGCAGGAACTCATGCAGCGGTGGATCAATCAGACGGATGACCACCGGATAGCCCTCGCCGGTCTTGGGGTTGCGCATCGCGCGGAAGATGCCCTCGAAGTCCGACCGCTGGAACGGCAGCAGCTTATCGAGCTCCTGTTGTCGCTCTTCCACGTCCGGCGCGAGAATCATCTGCTGCACGATGGGCAGGCGCTCCTGCTCCATGAACATATGCTCGGTGCGGCAGAGACCGATGCCCTCCGCGCCGAAAGTGATGGCGCGTTCGGCGTCGCGTGGATAATCGGCGTTCGCCCAGACGCCCAGCTTGCGCGCCTCGTCGGCCCAATCCAGCAGCGTGCGCAGGTCGCGTTCATCCTCGAAGTTCGTCTCGACCGTGCGAATCGCGCCCATATAGACGGTGCCGGTCGTGCCGTCAATCGAGATTTCGTCGCCCTCATGCACAACCACGCCGCTACCGCGCACCTCGAAGAGCCGCTGCTCATAGTCCACGCGAATCGCCTCGCAGCCGACCACCGCCGGCAGACCCAGGCCGCGCGCCACCACCGCCGCGTGGCTGCCCGTGCCGCCACGGCTGGTGAGGATGCCCTTCGCCGCGAGCATGCCATGCACGTCGTCTGGGCTGGTCTCCTGGCGCACCAGGATGATGCGTTCGCCTGCTTTGCCGGCGGCCTCGGCGCGGTCAGCATCGAAGATTGCCTTACCGACGGCGGCCCCAGGCGAGGCGTTGACGCCCTTCGCCAGCTCGTTGCCTTCGCTGCGGGCGCGGGCGATATCCTTGTCATCGAAGCGTGGCAGCAGCAGTTGCACCACCTGCCCCGGCTCAACGCGCTGGATCGCTTCTTCTTTGGTGATGACGCCTTCGTTGACCATATCCACGGCGATCTTGACGGCGGCGGCGGCGGTGCGCTTCGCGGAGCGTGTCTGAAGCATGTAGAGGCGCCCGCGTTCGATGGTAAACTCCAAATCCTGCACGTCGCGGTAATGCTGTTCCAGCCGCTGCGCAATCTCCTGGAACTGCTCCGCCACGCCGGGCATCTCATCGCCCAGCTTGTCAATCGCGGAGGTGTTGCGGATGCCAGCCACGACATCTTCGCCCTGCGCATTGACAAGGTAGTCGCCGTAGAGCTTCTTTTCGCCGGTGGAGGGATTGCGCGTGAAGGCGACGCCGGTGGCGCTGTCGTTGCCCATGTTGCCGAAGACCATCGTTTGCACGTTGACGGCGGTGCCCAGGTCATGCGGAATCTTGTTGAAGTTGCGGTAATCAATCGCGCGCTTGTTGTTCCAGGAAGCGAAGACCGCTTCGATGGCCAGGCGCAACTGTTCGTAGGGGTCTTCGGGGAAGGGTTTGCCGGAGGCGTCGCGTGCAATCTGCTTGAAGTCTTCCACCATCTGTTTGAGGGCATCGGCGGGGATATCGGCGTCGGTGGCTGCGCCGGTCTTTTCTTTGTACTCCTCGATCTTCGCCTCGAAGGCATCTGGCTTGGAGTCCAGCACGATCTTTGAGAACATCTGCACGAAGCGGCGATAGGCGTCATAGGCGAAACGTTCGTCGCCGCTGAGCGCGATGATGCCCTTGACGGTCTCGTCGTTCAGGCCGAGGTTGAGTACGGTGTCCATCATGCCCGGCATCGAGAACTTGGCGCCGGAGCGCACCGAGACGAGCAGTGGATTCTCCGGATCACCGAAATGCTTGCCAGTCTGCTCCTCAACGGTGTGCAGCGCAGCCAGCGCCTGATCCCACATGCCTGCGGGGAATTGCTTGCCCGCGTGGTAATACTCATTGCAGGCTTCGGTGGTAATGGTGAAGCCTGGTGGCACCGGCAGCCCGGCATTGGTCATCTCGGCGACGCCCGCGCCCTTGCCGCCGAGCAGCTCGCGCATGGAGGCGTTGCCCTCAGCGAAGAGATAGACCCACTTACGCGGTGACTTTGCCACGGCGTCTTCCAGGGTTTGGTCAGTTGTTTGTGCCACGATTGTCCTCCTGGGTGTTCCCTATTTTTCAAGAAGCCCCACAGGCGCGCGAACACCACACACGCCCGCGTTTCCAGTTCTGGCACGCCCTTGTGCGCTCACCGGCGACCTCGATGCGCTCCTTATCATCTGGCAGCGCATCGCTACACGTTGTCGTCGTGCGAAATCGCCCTCATTATACAGGAAGATGGCGCTGCCCTGCTGAAGTCTCTCCCCTCTCCCGCGCACGGGGGAGCGGCTGGGGGTGGGGGGACTCACGCGATTTGTTTATAGACAGTGAGCGTCTGATTCGTGTAGTCAATGGTGACTGCCCCGAATTGGTCCCAGACATCGGAGCCGAGCAGGCCGACTGCATCGCCGCCGAGATGTGACTCAGTAAAATCTGCGCTCATGATCGTCTTATCCGGCAGGTGTATCTTACCGAGGTTCCACCGGTTGATATTCACCGGCGTGCCGGTCTCCGCGCCGCCTACGCCGGAGACTGGTTGTGGAGCGCCGGCAACCTCCAGGCCGAGTCCCTGCGCCACCGGTGTGTTGAGCAATGTCGTCGCGGCACCAGTGTCCACCACAAAAACAAACGGACCCTGGCCATGAATCATCAGCGAGGCAAACACGGTGACGCCATCCGCCGGGTCGCCCTCCACCTGCACATGAACGGTGATGCCGTTGCCCGTATTGATTTGCTGCGCCTGCCCAATCTGGATGGCGCACCCCGAAAGCAGCGCAATGCTGGTGATGCAGATGCTCACCAGCGCAACCATGCGTACCGCGCGCGATATCGTCCACCGCATAGAAATATGCTCATCCTCCCTATCTGAAACCTCAGGTGTATCAAAGTGTTTGTCTCTGCCGCGCCCACACCAGCCGGGCAGGAACATCCCTATGGTACCACTCACATTCAACCCCCGAAACCGGACGATTGTCACTGACTGTCACTGACCAGCCGATTAAATCGCGTCAATCCAAAAGCGCAAGATAGAAGAAGCTTTGCCAGTGCGAGCAGGTTACGATAAAGACGTCGCCTGTCGGGAGCGGCAACAACACCTACACCTATACATTTCGGAGGGTACCCATGTTGCTGAAGAATAAGAACGCGGTGATCTATGGGGCGGGCGGCGAGATTGGTGGCGCAGTGGCGCGCGCCTTCGCCCGCGAGGGGGCGCGGGTATTCCTCGCCGGTCGCACGTTGGCTACACTCGATGCGGTGGCGCAGGATATCGCCAGCAGTGGCGGCGCCGCTGAGACGGCGCAGGTAGATGCGTTCGACAAAGAGGCGATAGAGCGGCACCTCGAGGAGGTTGTCCAGAAGGCGGGGAGCGTTGATATCTCCTTCAACGCCGTTGGCATCCCCTATAGCCAGGGCGATCCGTTCACCGAGATGCCGCTGGAAGAGTTCACCGCTCCGCTCGCTGCTGCCATGCAAACGCAGTTCTTGACGGCCACGGCGGTGGCGCGGCATATGGCGAAGAAAGGCTCCGGTGTGATTCTTACGATCACGGCCACACCCGCGCGCCTGGCAAACCCAAACTCCGGCAGTTTCGGCGTCGCCTGCGCAGCCATCGAGGGTTTCTGCCGCCAACTGGCGGGTGAAGTTGGCTCGCACGGCATTCGTGTCGTCTGCCTTCGGTCAACGGGTTCGCCGGATGGGCCGAAGCTGAGCGAGTTCATGCGCCAGCTTGCTGAACTGGAAGGCATGTCGCGTGAGGCATTCGTGGCGCGCATCGCGCAGAAAACCGTGTTGAAGCGCATGGCGTCGCTCGCCGAAGTGGGGAATATGGCGGCGCTGGTGGCCTCAGACTACGCCAGCGCAATGAGTGGCACCGTCGCCAACATCACCTGTGGTGAAGTCGTGGATTAGTTGGTTCTGGTAGCTCATTATGCGGTAGGGCGGACAGGAATGTCCGCTCTACCTGAGATCCTTCTGAGGCGCTGTCACCACTGGAAGCTGGTAATGGCGCTCCACTCCTGCTGTGTGGTGGTCTGCCACTCAAAGAATGAGACGCCGATGCAGCCGAGGGCGCGCGCCGTCTGCATATCCGCCGTCACTTCGGCTGTGGTGGGTGCGGCCTGGTTGCCAGTGCCGTCGCCGCTATACATATCGTAGGTCTGCCCAAGCTCCTCCACTGGCAGCGTAACCGTCGCGGTCAGCCCGCCCATTGCCGCGCGAATCGTCGTGATAGAGTCGGTGACGAACTGATGCACCTCGTCTGCGGTGTACTGGTGATAATGACGGCCATGCCAGTAATCCATCGGCGCAATCACGTTCCAACTGGCGGCGATGGCGGCGTAGGGGTAATATGGCTGCGCAAAGGGATGGTAAACGGTGGCCACCAGCAACGTGCCCGGTCCGACCAGCGCGCGCACCAGTTGCCCATAACTGTAGACGCTGGCCGTGTCGTCCACCTCCTCGATATCGGTGGCGATGCCGTCGGCGTGGTCGCCAGACTTCGTGACATACTGGGCGACGGCCTGCGTCAGCCGCAGATCGGCGGTGATGTTGTCGAGATTGGGGTAGACCCAGGCGATTACCGAAATGCCTGCGGCATGAGCGACCGGCAGCAGACGGTCCAGCGTGTTCTGCCCGTAGAAACCGTATTGCGTGATGGCGACCTCAGCGTAGAGATGCGTAAAGCCCGCCAGCTTCGCCGCATGCACCAACGCATTGATGTCGGCATGGTGCGCCTGATAGTTGGTGAACCACATGCCTTTGCCGGTCACTGGCGACCAGATCGTATGCCCGTTGACCATCTGCGTCACCGGATTCGGCTCGTTCAGCGCAACCGTCCCACTCCAGAGCCAGCCGGTTTTCCCAGCCACCGTCGCCTGATACCAGGGATGTCCGGCGCTATCGCCCGCCCACGCCGTCAACTGCACCGGCGTGCCGATTGGAATGCCCGCCAGCGGTAGCGATGACGCATCAGGCTTCATATAGAGTGAGGCGGGAGCCAACAGCGTGCCCGCCGTTCCGGTGGGCAGCGACCACGGGCCGTTCGCCTGTGGCAGGAACACCGATTGTGGATCGGGAACGTTAGGAAACTCGCACGCGCCCTCTTCAGCGTTCTGTGGTGGATGCGGTCCCAACAGGCTTGCGTCTATGTAGCCGTCTATACCGCTCCAAAAGCGTACATGCTGCCAGGTCACGCCGTTGCTCTGTATGCGTTCGAGCGCGGTGACATCCGTGCCGCCAAGCAGTTCCGCCAGCATCGCGCCCTGACCACCCGCCACCGCATAGACGGGCGTACACGGTTGCTGCGCATATACAATGGCCGGCGCAGGCGACACGGCGCTTGCCATATGTTTCGCCTCGCCCGCATGCGCGTTCACCTGCCGCGCGTACAATCCATAGCTGGTGATGAGCAGCAGGCAAAGCGCGATAACTGGCACGATGTGCCCGCTATCTAGAAATGAACGCCAACCATGCCCACCACGCGCTGATCGCGTCCCCATGTCTGCCGCTCCCCACATATTCATTATTTATCGCAACGCCATTTCACCCAGCTAAAATTGTCTGTTCCTAGCCTGCGGAGGCAGGCTTCGTCGTTCGTAGAGCGCTTCGGCGCAGGTTCACCCGCCGGCCAATTGCGCCAGCGCAAGAGTTCTCTGCCAATAGTGTACCAGTAGTGTACCAGCGATAGCTGAGATGAAGCTGAGCCAGCGGTCCTGCGTTCAGCGCGCGGATGTGACTTCTGCCAGGCGCATCGAAAGCACGCGCGAGACGCTATCGCCGCCCATCGAGATGCCATAGATTGCGTCGGCGTGAGTCATCGTCACACGGTTGTGCGTGATGACGATGAACTGCGTCACCTGCGCCAGTTGCTTCAATATCTCGCAGAAGCGCATGACATTCGCCTCGTCCAGCGCCGCATCCACCTCATCCAGCAGACAGAAGGGCGGTGGATTGGTTTCCAGCAGGGCAAAGAGCAGCGCCGCAGAGACCATTGCGCGCTCGCCGCCGGAGAGCAGCGAGAGGTCCTGCACCTTCTTGCCGGGAATCTGCACGAAGACCTCGATGCCGCCAAAGCCAGGCGATTTCGGCGCAGGACGTGGTCCCGCCAGCTCTTCTTCCTCATCCTCATCTTCTGACGCCTGCCGTTTGGGCGCAGTCAGTTCCAGCCGCGCCGCGCCGCCGGAGAAGAGCGTGGTGAAATGTTGCTGGAACCGCTCATTGACGGCGTAGAACGTTTCCTCGAACTGGCGGCGCATGGTGGTGTCGAGTTCAGCGATCACCGCGCGCAGGTTCTGCGAGGCCATCTCCATATCGCGTATCTGTGCGCTCAGGAAGTCGTAGCGTGTCTTCAGTTCTTCGTAGGCTTGCGGCGCTTCGGGATCATAGCCGCCCAGGTGCTTCATACGGTTGCGCAACTGGTCAATCTGGCGACGCATGCGGGCGGCGTCTTCTGGCGTCAACACCGGTTCACTACTCACCTCATCAGCGTCATACTGCGTGTCCGCTGTCGCAGGTGATTGGCCGATGATTGCTTCGAGCGGGTCTTCCTCCTCGTTCTCGCCGCTCAACTCTTCGCGTATCTGCTGCGCCAGCGTCTCGATGGCGTCGCGGGCGCGCTGCGACTCAACGATGGAGCGGCGATATTCCACCTCTGCGGCGGCTAACTCCTGCCGTTCGGTGTTCTGCCCATGTTCGAGTTCCTGTGTCTGCCGTTCCAGGTCCGCCTGGCGCGTATCATGCGCGCGCAGTTGCTCGCCCAATTCCTGCGCCCGCTGGCGTAGCTCGGTCAATTCGGATTCCTGCGCGGCGGTCGTTTCCAGCAATTGCGCGCGTTGCAGCCCTATCGCTTCCAGGCGCTGGCTGCGGCGGCTCATCTGCACTTCCAGTTCACGCGCCTGCGCCCGCAACTGCTCAACCCGCTGCCCCAGCGCCTTCACCTCTTGCTGGTGGAGCGCCGCCGTCGTGCGTGCCCGGGCCAATTCCTCCTGCTGGCTGCGGCTGCCGGCCAGCAATTCGTCCACCTCCGCCTGGATGTCTTCCACCTGCTCATTGGCGGCGCGCTGGGCCTCTTCCTGCTCTTGCACCCGCGCTGTAGTCGCCGCCACCTCCTGCTCGATGCCATGAATCTCTGCCAGCAGTTGCTCAGCCACCGTCGCGCTCACCTGGAGATCGTTCTGCGCGCGCTCCTGGTCGCGTTGCAGCGCCGTCACCGCCTTTGCCAGTTCCTGCGCCTGCTCCTCTGCCCGCGCCAGTTCCTTGCGTAGCGCCTCCGCCTGCCGTTTGCGCTGCTCCTGCAACGCCAGCGCCCGCTCTGCGCGCGCCTGTAACTCGACGATGCCGCTATCCAGCCGGTCTAGCTGCGCGGGCAACTGGCGCAGTTCGCGTTCGCGCGCCAGCACACTGTTGTCGTTGTGGTCCTTGTTGTCTTTTGCCGTCGCGTTCGCAGTGCGCATGCCGCCGCCACGCAGCCAGCCGCGCGGATGCAGCAGATCACCATCGAGCGTCACCACCGGGAAGGGCAGCGGTTTCCCATGCCAGAGCCGGTCGGCTACGGCGGCGTCACGCACAATCACGGTATCACCCAGCGCCCGCGCCACCAGCGGGCGTAGCTCCGCCTGGCAAACCACCACCTCACGCGCAAAGCCGAATGTGTCGCTGTTGTCAGATGGCGCGGCTGTTACATCATGCGCCTTCGATGGCGCCGGACCATCCATCCAGAGGAAGTGCGCGCGCCCGGCATGCTGAGCCCGCAACCATGCCGCGCCGCGCTGCGCCTCGGCTCTGGTGCGCACGACCAGCGCATTGAGCAGTGGACCGAATGCCGTCTCAATTGCCAGCTCAAAGCCATCCGGCGCGCTGATGAGTTGCGAGAGGATGCCGACGATTGGCGGACGTTCGCGCTCGGTTTCTGGCGCATCGAGCAGCGCCCGCGCGCCATCGTCCACGCCTTCCAGCGAGCGTTTCCACTCTTCCAAGAGCGCCAGCCGGTCGGCGGCGGCGCGGCGGTCGCGCTGCGCATCGGCCACAGCAGCGCGCGATTGCTCGATCTCCGTCTGCCCCTCGCTGATCTCACGCGCCAGGTCCTCGCGCTGCGCCACCAGCGCCTCCACTGCGCCGCGCGCCTCCTCGAAGCGCAGCCGTTGCGCCTCCAGTTTCACCTCAGCCGCCTCCACCTTCTGCCGCCCCTGCGCCACCGTCTCGTTGCGCGCCGCCAGTACGCGATTGCGTTCACCAAGCTGGCGTTGCAACCGCCCCAACTCGGTCTGCGCCGCGCCCAGCCGCGCCTGCACCTGAATGGCATCGCGCTGCGCCGCGCGTAACCGCGCCTCCTCGCGTTCCTGGTCCTGGCGGGCGGCATGCAGCGCGCGTTCCAGTGTTTCCAGCGCGGTGTTGCTGCGTTCGGCCTGCGCCTCGGCGCGCTCCACCTGCGCCTCTAGCGCGCCGACATGCGCCTGCGCCGCGTCCACCGCCTCTTGCTGTTGCTCCTGTTCGCTCGTCAGGTCAGCCTCCTGCTGGTCGAGGCTGGCCATGCGTTCGTTGGCCACCGCCAGTTCGCGCTCAATGGTCTGCAAGCGAGTCATCGTCTCGCCGCGCTCACGTCGCAGCGTGGCGCTATCGGCGAGTAACGTTTCGCGCTGCTGGCGCAACTCCTGTATCAACCCATCCTCGACGGCCAGCGCATCCTGGAGCTTCTCAATGCGCAGCGCCAGCGATTGCTCGGTGGTTTCGGCCAGCGTGCGCGCAGATTGCAGTTCGCGCCACTGGCGGCGATACCAGATACGCAGCAGGCGCATCAATTCATCACGCGCTCCGGTGAACTCCTGCGCGCGCCGCGCCTGCTCCGCCAGCGGCGCCAGACGCGGCTCGATCTCACCGATGATGTCATAGAGGCGGGCGAGATTGCTCGCCGTCAGGTTGAGCTTCTGCTCGGCCTCGTTGCGCTGCGCCTGAAACTGGCGGATGCCCGCCGCATCCTCGAAGAGCGCGCGCCGTTCGTCTGCGCGCAGGCTGAGCGCCTGATCCACCAACCCCTGTCCGATGACGGTATACGAATCGTGGCCGATACGCGCCTGCGCCAGCAGTAGCAGCACGTCCTTCAGACGCACGCGCTGGCCGTTGATGAGGTATTCGCTCTCGCCGGAACGGAAGCTGCGCCGCGTGACCGTTACCTCGCTGAAGTCTGAGGGGAGCCAGGCGTTGCTGTTATCGAGGACCAGGCCGACCTCGGCCATCTGCGCGGTGGCGCGTCCCTGGCCGCCGGCGAAGATCACGTCGTCGCTTTTCTTGCCCCGGAGCTGGCGCATACTCTGCTCGCCCAGCACCCAACGTATCCCATCCGCGATGTTACTCTTTCCGGAGCCATTTGGCCCGACAATGGCGGTGATACCGGGGCTGTATTCGAGTGTTGTACGGGGCGCAAAGCTCTTGAAGCCGTGCAATTCCAGCCGTTTGAGATACACCGCGTACCAATCCCCTCTGAAAGAGCACCCATAGTCGCTCAGTGCGCCGAGCAAGGCGATAGAGAATCAACCATCAGCAGTATAGTCTCAGGTTCGGCCAGAATGGGGAGAAGTCGCGCAGGCAATGGCCTGCATAGGCTATGAGGCAATGGTGAGATCGAGATGAGAAACTGGTCAGGCTATGACAGACGCTACCGCAATGTGGTATGATTGATGTGGTTCCTCGCGGGAGTAGCTCAGTTGGTAGAGTACCTGCCTTCCAAGCAGGGCGTCGCGGGTTCGAGTCCCGTCTCCCGCTCCATTCCTGAAATTACCTGGGGCTGATGGCCACTGAAAGAAATGGTCCTAAGCAGGGTATCTAAGGCTTCCGTAATTCGCATGAAATTGGAGAGAAATTCACTCCAAATTCGCGCATTCTTTTTGCCTCCACTATTCCCCAAATCTTCCCGAACAACTCGCTCACAAGTGCCGCATGATTCTCTCAATGGAGTAGCCACGCTCTGCAAAGAGCAGTGAGGCGAGAGATCGCACGCATAGTTATATGCCATGGAATGGTATCTGGGCACTTCCAGACAACTCCCGACATTTCCCGACATTTCCCGACATTTCCGGACAAACCCGCCACACGGCGACAAACACGCCACGACTTTCTTTGTCTATCTATGTTTATTGCCCGATTTCGCTCTGCTACTCTTGCGCTTCTCTGCGCTTCTCTTTCATCATAGACGATACATGAAATAGAACATGCGTTCATACAATCGCAGTGCGTTCAAGCGATTAGAAAGGTGGCATCCATGTCCTTTACATCCTTCATGACCTCCACACCTCTGGCTGACACAGACCCTCTGCAGCGCTCATCTACCACCAGCGCCATCGCTCCCTTTGCTCAGGTGGATTCGTTGGATTCGCTTGATGTCACCACACCACCTCTGGCGCCTCATACCGCTCCTTATCAGGCATTCGTGCAGTTTCGTCTCGCTGCCGACATCCCTGCGAGTGTTGGCAGTATCACTCAGCTTCAGCTTGTGCATCTCTGCGCTCGCTATGCCGAACAGTTGGCGCTCCTCAAACCTGATATGGCCGACGCTCATGATACGCTCACCCATGCCGCTCTACTCCTGGACCTGGGTCGCTGCGTAGATCAGGAAGGCAATAATGAAGCGCGCTCTCTCGTCCATCACTTGCTCGCACAGCTTTCCCTGGCCGGTTATCGCGCCTGTGCTGGCCTAGGACCAACCGGCATCCTTGCCCAACTGGCCTTGTTCTCCAGGTATTCCCATCATCTGGCTGCCTCGCCTATCGCTACACCGTCTCGCGCTCGTAGGGCATCAGCAGCGCCACCTGTCATCTCTCACCTATCCGCCGCACAGGCGCCTACCTTCCTGCAACGCCTGCCGGTCACTCTGTTCCCCTCTGTCTATCCACGCGGCATCCTCACCCCTGATCTGGTGCAGCGCCTCCATCACTTCGGGCTGCATACCTTTGGCCAGATCGCGCGCCTCGATGAATCCATGCTGCGTCGCCAGTTCGGTGACTTCGTCGGCGCCTTTCTGGCCGCCGTCGCCATCGGCGCAGATCCGCAGCCCTTCACACCCACCCGGTTGCCCCCACATCGCGCGTTCCGGTTGCGTTTCGTCTCGCCTGCCACCCCGGAACGATTGCTGGCCGCTCTGCCCGCCTTCTGCACTGCCATCGCTCACTGGCTGGACGAGGAACACATGACCACGCAACGTCTTTCTCTCTGCCTGTGCTGGGCCACCGGCACCAGTCAGCAGACCTCCTGGACCCTACGCCAGCCCACGGCTCAACCACACCTGCTCCTGGGAGAACTCTACCGTCACCTCCTGCCCTGGATCCAGCATACCCGACATACCCGACATACTCAGCATACTCAGAACATGCCAGGTGAGCAGGGCAGGGACGAGCGTAACACCGACGAGCGCGAGCAGATTGAAGACCTCCGCCTCACCCTGGAAGACTTGCATCCTGACTTGCCGCAGCAAACGGCTCTAGCATTGCTGGAACACCGATGGCGTTTGCTACAGTCACCGCAGGCCACCCAGCGACAAACCATCCGGACGCTCGCTGAAACGCTTACCAGCCGCTATACCTCGGCTTCTCTGCTTATGCACCCGCAGGTTACCCATCCCGACGCCGTCTTCGCTGAAGAACGCTATGCTTTTGAGCAGATCAGCAGTTCCTCTGATATCTCTGACACTTCCCGGCGAACAGCGAGAGCAGCGGGAACAACCGCTAGAAGAGCGAGCAGCACATGACCAGACGCTATCGCCATCCTATCCGCGTTCATCTCAAAAACGACCAACCTTACCGCTTCACCTGGCGCGACACCACCTACCGTGTACGCGCCATCCTTGCCGTCTGGCATCTGCGTGATCGCTGGTGGTCCTCGGCGTCTCTGGATTCATCCACCAGCCACGCTCTAGCGACGGCAGGCCCTGCACCCAGGCAGTGCGAGCAGCAGGAGAGCGACCGCCTGTACTACCGGCTGGACTGCTCACCAGACCTGCACTGTGAGATCTATCACGACCGCGCCTCCGGTCTCTGGATTTTGGATCGCATCTATGACTGATCTAGCCGATAGAGCGACTTTTCCCAATGGGAGTTCGGCCTCGTATGCTTCGTATGCCGAACTCCACATGTTCAGTGCCTATAGCTTTCGCCGCTCCGGCAGCAGCGTCGAGGCGCTGGTCGCTCGCGCTGCCGAGATCGGCCTCCCCGCCCTGGCTCTCACCGACTACATGACCCTCGCCGGTGTGGTGCGCTTTCAGAGCACCTGCGCGCAGTATGGCCTTCACGGCATTATTGGCGCCGAACTCGCCGTCGCCGATGACCCCATCTTTGGCGCTGGCGCTGCTCCGGCACAGTTCGTCGTGCTGGCCGAAAACGCCGCTGGCTATGCTCGCCTCTGCCAGCTCCTTACCGACGCCAACCTGCGCGCGCCCGACCGTCCCCTCATCCCCTTCGCTGCGCTGGCCGCTGCCGTCTCAGCCGGTCCAGACACCTCTTCAGGCTCCCCTGGCCTGATCGTCCTCACCGGCGGCGCCGATGGCACACTCTCCCGTCTCCTCACCGCCCGCCATCGCCAGACGGCGCTCACCGTCGCCCAACGGTATCGCTCCGTCTTCGGTCCAGATCGTGTCTTTGTCGAACTTCAGCATCATTGCCTGCCAGACAACCGCCTGCTCATGCAGGAACTCGCTGGAATCGCCGAAGAGGCTGGCCTGCGCTGTGTCGCCACCAACGGCGTTCGCCATGCCACCCGCGACGACTACCCCCTCTATGATCTGCTCACCTGTGTGCGGCTGGGCATCAGTGTTGATACTCCCCACCGCGACCGTCCACGCAACGATGAAGCCCATCTCAAAAGCCCCCAAGAAATGACCGAACTGTTTGCTCCTTTGCCCTATGGTCCAGCCGCGCTAGCCGCCACGACCGAGATCGCCTCTCGCTGCCAAGTCTCCCTGCTCAAAGCCGTCTGCACCGCGCCTCGCGTGCCGCTTCCTGCCGGCGAAACGCCCACCAGCCAGTTGCGACGCCTCTGCGAGCAAGGATTGCACCAGCGGTACGCAAACGCTCCTGCCGCCTGTGACGCCGGTGCGCCAGATAGCCCCCAACGTCGCCAGCTCGCACACGAACTGGATGTGATTTCCCAGTTAGCCCTGGAAGAGTTCTTCCTCTGTGTTCACCAGATTGTTGCCGCTGCCCGCAGCATGGGCATCCGAATCAGCGGGCGTGGCTCGGCGGCCAATAGCCTCGTTGCCTACCTCCTGGGCATCACCGGCGTAGACCCCATCGCGCATCATCTGCTCTTCGAGCGCTTCCTCAATCCTGATCGCCGTGGCATGCCGGATATTGACCTTGATGTCCAGTCTGACCGCCGCGAGGAACTGATCCGCTACGTCGAGCGCACCTATACCCACGACCATGCGGCAATGGTCGCCAATGTCATCACCTACCGCCCACGTCTGGCGCTGCGCGACGCCGCGAAAGCGCTTGGCTTCCCCCTGCCACTAGTCAACCGCCTGACGAAACACTTGCCCCACTACTGCGACCCAGAGACCTTGCCTAGCACCTATCAGATAGACCTGATGCGTGTCGTCGGGCAATATCCATCGGAGTTACTGGATGCTCCTACCCGTCAACGCTGCCTGGATCGGCTGCCGCTGGCACTTTCACTTGCCGCCCGCCTCTGCGGTTTGCCACGTCACCTCAGTCTGCATAATGGCGGCGTAATTCTCACCCGTGAACCGCTCTTCACGCTGCTGCCCGTGCGCCTCTCAGCCAATGGCGTCCGCGCCCTGGAAATTGACAAAGACGATGTGGAACGCCTCGGCCTCATCAAATTTGATCTACTTGGCTTGCGTACGCTCGGCGCCATCGAAGAAACGCTGTATCTCATCGAAGAAACCACTGGTGCCCGCCCGGAGATAGATCACCTGCCCACCAAGCCGCCCGATCCCGCTACCATGCGCCTAATTCGCGCCGGCCAGACCCTCGCCGTCTTCCAGATCGAAAGCCCCGGCCAGTGGCACCTGCTCGCCCAGACCCAGCCGCGCACCTTCGACGACCTGGTGATCCAGACTGCACTCTTCCGCCCCGGTCCCATCCAGGCCAACATGGTTCACCCCTACATAGAACGCCGCCTGCATCATCAGGCAAACCAGAATCACCAGCGCGAAGCCGTACAGACTCCTTGGCACGGCGCACCTGATGACTTCTGGACTACCCATCCAGTCCTCGGCCCCATCTTGCGCGACAGCGAAGGTATCCTCCTGTTTCAAGAGCAAATTTTAGAGGTTGCACATCAGTTCGCGGGGTTGACCTACGCTCAAGCCGACGGTTTCCGGCGTGCCATGTCCCATGCCCGCAGTCAACGCGAAATGGAGCAGATGCGGCAGCAGTTCATTCGTGGAGCGCTGGCTCGCGGTGAATCGCAGGCGGACGTCGAGCGCGTCTTTGGCGCCATCTCGCACTTCGTTGGCTACGGCTTTTGTCGCTCGCATGCTGCCGAATTCGCCCGCACCATTTATCAAACGGCCTTCCTAAAAGCGCACTATCCCGCCCACTACCTCGCGGCCTTCCTCAGCAGCCAGCCTGCCGGCTTCTTCCCTCCGCATGTCATCCTCGAAGAAGCTCGACAACTGTGCATCCCAGTGCTAGGTGTGGATATCAACCGTAGCGAGGACCGCTTCACAGTGGAGCGCGTAGGAACACTTGGCCGCGAACGCTGGGCGATCCGCATCGGCCTGCGCCAGATCGCCCAGGTTGGCGACGAACTCGCCCGCACCATCCTCTGGGAGCGCCGCAACATCCCAGAGAAACCAGAGAGCAGAAAGAGCACAAAGAAACCACAGGACCGCCTGTTCTGCTCGCTGCACGACCTTTGCATCCGTCTGCGTCCTCATGGTCTCACCTGGAGTGCCGCCGAATCGCTGGTGCTCTCCGGTGCCTGCGATAGCCTGCCTCCGCGTATGGAACGCCGTCAGCGCCTCTGGCACCTGCATGAACTCTGGCCGCTGATTGCTTCAGTTTCTCCCACCCCAACTCTGGCAGTGCGCCGCAACCGAAAGGGGGCAAAGGGGACAAAGCAGACTCTGGCAACTGGTGACCAGCAAGAGGACCAGCAGATTGAGCAATTATCGCTGGCCTGGGAGGAGACCCTGCCACTCTCTCAACCGATAGAGAGTGCCAGCTTTCCAGCGTATCCTCCGTTACCACCTCTCACCGCCGCCGACAAAACTGTGCTGGACTACCAACTGCTCGGCCTCTCCGCTCGCCCTCATCCGCTGCGCGCGCAGCGGCGCCAGCTCCGCCGCCACGGTATCCGCGCCATTGCCGAACTTTCAGACATACCCACCGGCCAGTTCACGCGCGTCGCTGGCTGGGTGGTCTCTGCTCAAGCACCTCCGACCGCCCACGGCATGACGTTCCTTGTCCTGGAAGACGAGACCGGCCACCTGCCAGTCGCCGTCCCGCCCCGACTGGCTGCCCATCTCCATCGCCTGCTGCTGGACCTGCACGCCTCACCCTCCCACACCCTTGTTGTGCTGGGACGCGTCGAACGCATCCGCTGGTATCGCTCTCTCCTGACGGCCAGATTGACTGTGTTGCAACTCTGAGGGAAATCTGAAGAAGAATTGCGGATTCTCTGATAGTCTGATGAGGCATCTGGTCAGCCTGGTCACAACTGCGCCAGCAAGTCCAGCGCCTCTGACTGGTCGCGCTGGACCGTCCGCACGCTCACTCCCAGCAGTTCGCAGATATCCCCCTGCGTCCGCCGCTCCTCCATCGCAAGCCGCATGATTTGCCGCATCCGCGGACGCATCCGGTCAATCGCCACGCTTAATTGTGCCCGGGTCAGTGTCCGCGCGGTCCCATCCGCACGTGGGATGGTTACTGTCTCTGCCATGTCGCTACGCGGCACCACGCTCAGAAACTCCCGCAACAGATGCCGCGCCTGCACCTGCAACCATTCGGATGTCACCCGTTCAGGAGCATGTTCCATATCTGCTATTCTCAACGGCAGCGCACGAGCCAGCAGAGATGAAGGACAAGGAGCAGCGACAGGCCTCCCATGAGCAGCATCCCAGGTGTCACCTGCTACCGACTCCAGCATATCCGGCGCTTGCGGTTGCCTTCCTGTAATTCCTGGCATTTGCCGCCGGCTCGCTGTTTCCCCTGTTCCACTCATAGGTGCGTCTCTACCTTTCAACCTGCTCTGCTCGTTCAGCTTGCTCCGAGCAGAGCAGCACACCGTTAGAATAGAACATTATTTCTATTGCTGTCAAACTTTTCGCGAGGACAATACATTTAGCGCTCTCAATAAGAGGAGTTCGCTAATGAGAAACCCTCCCACTACAAGCTGGTTATCTTAGTATCGTTCGGCATACGCGTGTACTAACGCGAGTTGAGGATAAGAGAAATGGTCCTACCGGAATTGCTCAGTGATGACGCCAGAGAGCGGACGCAAACTTGCGTTTTTCGCGCGCTATCTCGATAAGATAGTCATTTCTCTGCATCTCCCCCTCATGAAAATTGAGAGAAGAAGCGCATTTGATCCTCTTTCTTATCCCGAACTTACATTATATACATATTGTAACCTTGCGCTGACGAATGATGGGGTGTCCCGCTTGCTCGGAGCTGGATTCACTCGTTCTGTATATTTAGGGGATTTTTGCATGTTTAGCTGTGTTATACTCGACTGAGTTGTAACGTAGCTCATTTTCAGAACTTGTCGGGGTCTTTGTGTATTCTCAACTGCAGGCGCTACCGCATACTACCGAAGGTGATCTGTCGCCAACAGATGGAATTCAAGCGGACGCCAGCTCGACGACGTTCATCTCCAAGCAGCTTACGCATGGGCGAGAAGGAACGCTCCAAATTGGCGCCCACACCATCACGACACCATATCTCTTCCCTGTTGCAAGCCTGGTAACTGGAACAACTGCGCGTGGCGGGGGCTTGTGGAAGTATGTGCTTCATGCGCACCCATACGGTCTTATGCGCCGCCAGATTCCTTTGATGTCGCAGGTACTCCATTTCCTTGACTTTGGCGTCAGCACGCATGCGATAGCCAAGTGGCGCGTTATGGATCTACGTCACCATTACAATAGCGCTTATCCTGATCTGAACTACACGGCACCTTTGTTCCTCGATTCAGGAGGGTTCAAGCTTCTCTGGACACGAGAACTTGATCTCTCTCGATATGGTCTCACAGCAAATCCTGAAACCATCCTGCATCTTCAGCGCGACTTTGGTGGCAATCTCATCGCGACACTCGATTACCCGCTGCCGCCTGGACTGGTGCGCCAGGAGGCTGAAGAGCGAATGCGGCGCAGCCTTGAGAACGCCATGGAAACCATTCAATCGCTTCGTACACAATCTGCCTATCGCCCTGTGTTGTATGTCGCGGCGCATGGGCAGAACGGCGATGATATTCGTCAATACGTGCAGAAGCTGGTTGCGCTGCTTGAGCGCGATAGTTGGCCCAATATCACCATTGGTATCGCCATCGGATCGCTTGTGCCGCTACGTGGCGCGAAAAAGGTGCAAGCGATTGTGGATATGGTCAGCAACGCCGTAGCGGGCATTCCAGAAGCGCGACGCGCTCAGATGCCAGTGCATGTTTTTGGTATGACCGGGAATCTTGTCCCATTGCTGTCTTACTTGGGGGTAGACACATTTGACTCGAGTACCTACGCTCAGGAGGCGCGCAGTCTGGGCTATCTTGATCCCCACTCACGCCAGGGACGCGCCATTCTCGAAATGGAAGGCGAGCTTCCTTGTTCATGTCGTGTCTGCCAAGCTACCTCCCTACGGACGATACAGGATGGTTTAACGGAGACGACGACTTACCGCAAACAAACTGACGGCGGAGTTCAGAAAAGCCGTTTCTATGCAGACATCGCATTGCACAATTTGGAACTCGATTTTGAGATTGTTCGTAACACGCAGCTTGCGCTCCACGCTGGGGAGCTTTCCGATTTCCTGGTCGAGCATGCCGCATCTTCCTCACATATCTATGCACTCTTGCCAGGGTTGGCGACACATGACGAACGGCTTCGCACCGCGCTCACACGTGTCAGCGTCCTGATAGCGCCACGTGTACCGCAGCGCGTCGCCCAACAAGAACGTCCTCCAGTGCGCACTATCTCAACGAGATATATGCCTGACTCCTTCGATGTTCTGAAGCGATCCTACCGTCCCCCACAAGGCAAGCGCATTGTACTCTTCATCCCATGTTCTGGTGGTAAGCCCTACTCGTCGTCACGTTCTCATCGTCTCATCGCCAATCGCCTGAGTGTGCTTGGCCCATCGGTGGCGGCGATTCATAAAATTACGCTCTCTGGGTTATATGGCCCGGTTCCCGAAGAGTGCGAAACGCTACCGGAAATCTTAGGCTACGACTTTCGACTTGATCCCAGTGATCTGAACCAGATCGAATTGATCGCTGAAAGGCTCCAACGCTACCTGGAGCGTTTCGGCGACTGCTATGAGGCAATCATTGGATATGCGACAAGCAGAGCATATCGCTCGGTTCTTGATCAAGTTGCGCGACAGGTGCCAACACTTGGAGTGCTTCCGGAGCCTCTCCGAGCGCGGCGCCTCTCCGAGTTCTTCCGCCGGGAACATGTCTCAGCACTTGTGGATCGGATGGCAGGAATCATGGCATCCTGGGTAGAGGAGGATGAGGATAGGAATATCGTTTGATAGCTTGTGCGAATCATGAATCGCCTACAATTCAGAGAAGAAGGCCATATCCCGGTGTTCCATTGTGGGCAAGAGGAGCGAACGGTCGAGATAGCGATTACCCCGTTCACAGGAGGTCTCAGGCGCGAACAAACAGGCATGACAGGCCGCGCCATAGAGGCGATCACCGTCGCCGTTTGGCTCATGGCTCGCACAGAGGGGGTCAGAAGCGCACCAGCGAATGCTCTCCAACGCACTGTGGATATGGTCAGTGAGCCGTTCTGGCGCGCCAAGACTCACCAACCCACCGAGCGTCCCTTCACTATCGGGCGCGGCGGTATAGAGCAGAATACCGGCCATTGGCCCACCAGGGTCTTCGCTGTTGCGCGCGTAGATGCGTTCGCAGAGACTGGCCATGCTATAGCCGGCCTCCAGCGAGAGCTGGCGCATCAGCGCATGCGCGAACGAGTGTAACAGCACATAGCGCAGGCCAGGAAAGTGCGCGTCATAGGGGACGATATGCCGGCGGGCGCGCCAGCCAGTATGCGCCTTGTGAAAGGCTTTCTCGCGCTGTTCCAGAGTTGTGCGTTCAAGCCAATTGGTGATCGCCTCTTCTCGGAATCGCAGGAAAATTCCCTCGCCGTGGATCTCAAATGCGGGAACCCACGAGGATTTCTTGCGCGATAGGCTCACAAAAGGTGGATGTGTGGTGTCTGTCGCGTCGCTCTCCTCAGCAAGATCACCCAGAGAAGCCAGGCGGGTAAAGCCAACGAGCGCATCTACTTCGCGGAGACGTTCCACCAGAACCACGCGCTCAAGCGCATGATTGAATTTTGGCGGGGTCGCAACAGTGCGGATATGAAAATATGGATGATCGAGAATATCCACGCCACGTGAGAACACCTGCCATTCGGGCGCTTTGAGGTCTGTGACCTCTTCATTGTTCTTCGCCGCTTGTCCTGATTGTCGGGCTTCTATCACCCTCCAGATGTCGCTCGCCTTATACTGGGTCATGTGGGGCAAAACGCCGAGTGAGAGCATGAGATCCACATTCTGCTCGCTCGTCGCCTTAGAGAGCTGTGGCCAGTAAAAATCAACCAAATTGGCCAGCGGGTCGGCGGCTTTGGGAATCGAGAGCGCACGCAAGAGGACCGGAAACCAGGTATTGGAGGCGCCGAGCAGGAGGGTAGACATCTGCTCGTCGCAGCCATCATCCTCAAAGTCACGCAGATGGGGACGCCTCCCGCGACACAGCGGCATCACCTTCTTTGCCGTATCCCCGAATGCGTCGGACATGGCACGTGACACGCCGCATGCTTCGCAGGTGACGCGAACCTCGGTGATGTTGGAGGAGAACCCGGTCTCGCGTAAGGTGAGGCGCGGCGCTTCGCAGGCATCCCCACGGTGAACGTAGTACAGCCAGGGGAAATCGTCCAGATGTCCGCGTTTACAGGCAACTAGAAAGCGCGCAGGCTGCACGGACGGCGCCGCCCCTGGTTTGCTGCAATTCGTGTGGACATACATGGTTCGCTCTGGACGATAACTCTGGGGCTTGAGTTGGAACAGCCCAGATTCGACCGGAGCCAGCGCCCGGCAATAGGAGCAGACCATCCAGCGCGGGAACGCCGCGATTGGCACACCAACTGGACTCCCCAGGCCAGGCGCGCCTTCCAGGTCACTATCCACCGGCACAGGCGGGGTGCGCAGGCGCGCGACTTGCTGCCCCAACCACCAGCGCACAAACGTCAGCAGGCGCTCTTCGGAGATTTCCTGCGCCTGCTGGTAGTATGATTCCCAGTCTTCGAGACCCAGCACCACCGCTGAGATATTGGGCAAGTCAATCAGCGCGCCCACGCCGAAGTCGCGGAGGAGCTGGCTGGGACGAATTTCCCCCACGCGCGTTCTGGTACTATTAAAAGCCATCTCCGGCGTCCTCCTCGTCTGCTGTATCCCCGGCGCTGTCATTTACGTCATCTTCGTCGTCCGTGTCTTCATTGTCTTTATTGTCTTCATTGTCGTCAACTGTATCGTCATCTTGCTGGTTGGCGTTTGCTGGTGCTGTCCCGGCAAGCGTCAATGGGTGCTGGGCGCCGTCATCCATTGGGCGATCATCGAGCATGAGCATGACCGCAGGCTCAACGTCGCGCAGCGAATTAAGGCAGGTGAACAGGCGCCACGGCAAGAGATCAGGCGCATGCAGCAGCGCGCGTGTCCGCCCGTCTTTCCGTTCCTGATACCCCAGAATATACCCCCCGGAATGGTCAGCGGCCTGGCTCACCCAATCATCCAGGCGCGTCTGGAGTTCGCGTGTCATTCGTTCTGCGGTCCTGGTGTGGCTGGTCACCTGAATGGCGCGCTGCGTCAGATCGTTGATCGCCTCGTGAACGTAGGGGTGGTTGGCTGTAATGGCGCTGGCGCGTGTGTTGGCGTTGAACTCCATCCCCCGCTGGCGAACCAGCGCCACCAGCAGCGCAGAGAGTCCACGGTCGAGCGCACGCGGCGCAAACGGCGTGACGGAGAGCGCCTCCACGTGCGCGTAGAAGGTCGCGTGATAGTGTTCGAACGTTTCGTAGTGCGAAAGATCGCGCGGGCGCGCCCAGTTGAAGACGGTGCAGACCAGCCCAGGAAACGCACGCCCGACACGGCTGGTCGCCTGAATATATTCGGCGGTGGTCTTGGGCTGGCTGGCGACGACCATCAGCCCCAACCGCTGCACATCTACGCCAACCGAGACCATGTTGGTCGCCAGCAGCACATCCAGCGGACGCGGCGCTCTGGCTGATTGCGCGTTTCGTCGTTGCGCCGCCTGGCCGGGAGGCGGAAAGCCCAGTCCGAGCAGATCGAGAATCTCCGGGATACCCTGCGCGCCGATGCGTGAGGTAAGTTCCTTCAATTCCGGGCGTTGTCGTTCGGCAAAGCCGTGTTTCTTCCCGTTTTTCAGCGCCGTGCGAACATTCTCGTCCACCAGTCGGCGCATGCCAGCCAGTTCGCGGATCGAGTTGAAGTAGCCTACCAGCGTCATCCAGGGGTCAATGAGCGTCCCGTAGTCCACGTAGAGCGTTTGCGCTGCCAGCAGGTAGGCGGCATATACGCGGATCAGGGCTTGCTTCATGCGATGGCCGAACGCGCAGAAACCGACATAGAGGCGACCAGGATGCTCTGCGCTGGGGGGAACTTGCTGCGAGAAGAAATTGTTCTCTGCATCCAGCCCTTGCGGCGGAAACACCTGGACGGAACGTAGAAAGAGGGCGCGCATCTGCTCCGGCGCGCGGCGCACCGTCGCGGTTGAGGCGATGACCTTTGGGCGGATCGTTTGCCCGCCAACCTGCCAACTTGCCAGCCGGTCTACCGCCGTCTCATACAGGCCGACGAGCGTGCCAAGTGGTCCGCTGATGAGGTGCAACTCGTCCTGAATGATGAGGTCCGGCGGACGTAGCGGCGCGCAGGGTTGCGTCTTGACGGCGGGCAGGCCGTTGCGCGCTGGGTGGCTATCTGTGTCTTCGAGGTCAGGCGAGCGATAGCCGTGGCGCGGGCAGTAGCCGTTGACCTGGCCAAAGAGCATGCCGACTGGGCCTTTCCACGGCAGTTGCGCGAATTTATCTACTGTGGCGATCACCAGTGCCGGGAGACGGCGATAGATTTCTTCGTCCACGACGAGGACAGGCAGCCCCTCACCGGGCGCCTGGCGCTCGCTGAATGGGCAGGAGCCAAGCGGGTCGCCACAATAGATGAGCGTGCGCCCGCTGCCCTGATTGAATGAACTGACTTTGATATGGCGGCCAGGGTCTATGGCGCCGCCGCACCAGGGGCAACTGGTCAATTGCGCGGGTGTGCCACTGCCGCCAAAGACGCTCGGCCTGTAGCGGCCACGGCTGCTCTGAATGGCGTCGGCGCTCTGGTCAGTATAGTTGGGTGTGGTGCGCTGGCCGACCCAGAGGCCCAGCCGAAACGGCTCCTGGCCCCAGCGTTGGTCGCCGCGCGCCGCCGTATCCAGGCGAATGCGCTCGCAGGCGCAGATCAGCGCGGCAGCGCGCTGGAATTGCTGCAAGGTGAGCAGGCGCAGCGTATAGCGCATCAGCACTGCCACACCCGCCTCGCCGGAGCGCCCCTCGACTGTCCCTTGCAGGCGGCGCATGGCGAGCGTATAGGCGGTCAGCCCCAGATAGGCTTCGGTCTTGCCGCCGCCGGTGGGGAACCAGAGAAGATCGGCGGCGGCCTCCGGGCTGGCGCTGCGGTCCGGATGGCGCAGATCGGTGAGCGCAGGGAGATTCAGCAGAATGAAACCAAGCTGGAACAAGCGCCAGCTACGATTAAGTGTCACGTCGAACGCTTCAACCGCCTGTTTATCGCCCCGGCGCGCCGCCTCCGCCGCGAGCGTGTGGATGCGTTGCAGCCACATAGCGCGATTCATGAAGCGGAAAGCCTCAGCCGCGTCTGGGTCGCGCTCCAACAGCGCGACGCCCGCCTGGATGCGCTCGCGTGCGACACGACAGACGGCAAGTGCCTCCTCCATCGCCTGGTGGTGTTCAGCGAGGCCAGATTGCGGGTCGGCGGCGCGCTGGGCTTGCTCTTCGATCCATTGGGCGTAGGCGTTGGGGAGCGCCGCCAGCGCCGCGACCAGTTGCGGCATCTCCATGCCGGCCAGCATTTTCATGTCCAGTGGCAGCGCCGCAAGGCCGGGGATGGTGGCGGGATCGGGCGAGATGGTATCGGCCAGTTCATACATGGGGACCGCGCGGGTCTCGATGCGCCGGGCGCGTGTGGGGTCATCCGCCAGCGGGTCGGCATGGACGCTGACGCCGTGGCCGATGGCGAACTCGACGCGATTGCGGTAGCGCATGGCGAACGCACGCTGCTCATGTTGATCGAGGGGATCGAGCCGCTGATAGCGATCAGCGATGACATGGCGGCAAAAGATCGGTTCACCAGACGGCGCATCGAGGGCTAGCTCCGCCTGGAAGAGCCAGGCGGCGTCTTTCAGTTTTCTGCGGTCGGGCTGGTCGTTGACCAGGAAGAGTGTCACAATCCACTCGTCGCCGAGCCGCCGAGCCTCGCCGCGTATGTAGACGGGCTGCTCAGCGGTGAGCGCTTGCGGTTCGAGCGCGCCTTCGCGCAGTTCCAGTCGCTCGATGACGCCGCCCATTGGCCGCCGCTTCCAGACGGACTTGGGCGCGCCGGTCTTGGGATTGGTCAGCGTCTCGCTCTTGACGCGTTGATACGCGCCCCAGCGCGCCGTGACACGCAGCGACGTGACGTGGCCCGCCACACAGCAGGTGAGGCCGAAGGATGAGGGATTGAGCGAGCCGCTGACGGCATTCTCGGATTCGGCGGCGCCATCTTCGGGCGCATCATCGGCGCTGACTTCCAGCGTGTCTTGCTCGTTTGTATCCACCGGGACGCTACGCGGCGCCAACGCGCCAACGATGTAGCGATCACGCACGTTTTCGTCGGCGATTTCCTCTTCCTCGCCAGCGGCAGGGCCGAGCAGGTCGCGCTGCACCATCTCTTGTAGCGCGCGGCGTAACTCAGTCTGTGATTGTGAGCGCAGGACCGGCATGGCGCTATCCGCGCTACTGGCATCTATAGCTGGCGCGGCGGCGTCTCCGGCTGGCTCCTCATCAGTCGCATAGGCTGGCGCATCTAATACGTCTGGCTTATCTGCCGTGTCAACCGGCGCTGATGGGAGCGTGGCAGCCGTTGCTGTTACTGCTGTTGTTGCCGTCCTGGTGGCTGTCTTTTTGCCGCGCGGTGGGCGCCTGGCGCCGGGGAGCGCGTTGATGTTGGTCTCCAGCGCGGCCAGAATCGCGGCGAAGAGTGGCTCTGGAATCGTCTCCAGCCCCAGCGCGTCATCCACAATATCCACCCCGGTGAGCAACTGGATGAGCGCACTGTCTGGCGCGTCTACCACATTGCGCCAGTCGAGCATGGCAGCGCCGGACCGCAGGCGGCTATTGAGCGTGCCGAGGTCAAGATCACCGGGCAAGACAGGCGGCAGGATGATGCGCTCAGGCGGGTCGTTCTTACTCTTGTTACTCATGAGTTCTCCATAGCGCCAAGATTCCAGGTGGGAGCGGTGAAGCCGGTGAGCAGCGGCGAACTACCGTCAGCCGGCGCGCAGACCAGCAGCGCACGCATGGCGCGTGTCATGCCCACATAGAGTGTACGACGTTCGCGCGCCAGTATCTCTTCCCATTCCTCATCGCCAATCCCAGCCTCGCGCCTGGGATAGACGCTGTTCAGGAATCCCGCCAGCGCGACAATCGGGAATTCCAGGCCCTTCGCTGATTTGAGCGTCAGCACTTTGACATCCTGGCTGGTGAGGTCGAGGGCGTTGCTGGGCATGAAGCTGGTTTTGAGGCCGCGCGCCGTCAGCTCCCCCGCGATGGACCTGCCTGCCTCAGTGGTGGGGACGAGGACTGCACTGGAGCCGCGACCAAGCTGGAACATCCGTGCTGCATCGGGCAGGAAGCGCGCCAGCAGATCGCATTGCTCAGCGCCGGTGCTGACAGTACGCACGGCGGGCAGCGGCCCTTCGTGGATGTACTGCGGCGTGAGCGTTGCGTCGTCGTCAGGCCCATCATCCGTATCGAGTTCGCCGCCGGCAAGGTAGGACGCCGCCGCCTCGCCAATTTGCCGCGTGGAGCGGAAGTTGGTGCGCAGGATGCCCGTGCGGCCCTTGAACTTGAGGTCGGCGTGGACATCGCTCCAGGTGAAGCCCGCGCCATAGATGGATTGGTTGGCGTCGGCGGTTAAGAAGAAGCGGTTGGGTTCGCGGCAGAGTCCGATCAGCAGGCGCAAGACGCTGGGGTCCAGGTCTTGCGCCTCATCCACAATGATCGCGTCGTAGCGGTCCGCCCAGGCGCCGGCGCGAACCGCCCGCTCCGCCTGGTCGCGCAATTGCTGCCAGGTGGCTTTGCCCATAGCGGCAAGCTGCGCGCAGTAGCCCTGATACACCGTCCAGACGGCCATACGCTGGGTGGTGTTGAGCGCGACACGCCGGCCCGGGCGCGGCGTCGCCAGATAGGCATCCAGGCTATCGAGCTGGCGCGCGGTGATGACGGTATCCAGTTCTTCCAGCAGATAGGCTTCGCCCAGCCGCTCAATGGCCGTCTGTTGCGCCTTCTGCTGCAACAGGTTGCCGTCATAGACGGCGGTTTCTATGGCGCGCGCCAGCGCCCGCTTCTGCTCCTCCGCTTTCGCCATCACCGGCTCGCCGTGGTGCGCGGCGGTGTAGATGGCACGGATGATCTTGTCATAAGTGGTCACTTCAACGTAATCCACGTCGTCGTGGAGCAGCGGTTGCAGCAGTTGGCGCGTATAGGCGACGAGGGCGTTGGTGTACGTGGTGAAGAGAATTCGTGGCTGGGCGTTACCCGCCTTGCGCAGCGCCGCCAGCAGCGCGCGCACGCGATAAATGGCGACCATGCTCTTGCCGGTGCCGGGGCCGCCTTTGACGAGCGTGGGGCCGCTGGCATTCAGGGCATAGGTGACGAACCGTTCCTGCTCCGGGCTGAGCCGCAGCAGGAAGCCGAGCAGTTCGCCCTCCTTATAGCGCAGCAGATCGTTGACCTCTTGCACAAGTAAGTCGGGTTGGGCCAGCGTCCGCTCGATGTTTGGCATGGTCACATTGTCGAAGACGGCGTTGCGAATGGCGTCGGGGACATCCGCCCGGCAGAGATCGTCGTCGGTGACGCAGGCAAGTAGCGCGGGCCAGAAGACATCCGGCACGCGCAGTTGTTCCAGCAGGTCCGGTTCGATGCGGCGAGTCAGTGGCGTGGATGCGCTGGCCGGCGCGGCGTGGATGACAGCGTCGGCGGCGGGTATGCCGGGCGCCAGCAGGTCCGCGACATCGGGGAGCTGGCCGAAGCCGAAGCTGGGCGCTTCAGCGACGAGATTGCCGATGTGGTCGTAGACATCCTTGCGATTGTCCACGCCGAGCAGCATTACCCAGCCCTGCCCCTTGCCATAGGTATAGAGAATGCGATATTCGCCAGACCGCAGCCGGTAGATATTGCCCTGCACATCATGCAGCTTCTTCTTTACGTCGCCATCTGGCTCTGGATCATCGCAGAGGAACCGCACCTTCTCCATGACCTGCGCGGTCACTTTCGGTGATAACCCTTGCAACTGATTGAGGAACGCCTGTTTTGTGACCAGTTCGTATGCCATACCAGATTCCCTCAACTGTCATCCTGCTGGAAAACGCTACAATCATTTGACTTACATGCTATTGTTTTCATTGCTAACCTACAATTCGTTCGCCCTATCACCTCCTCAAAGATTTCTTGCCTAGTAGTAGACAAGCTATCGCTGCTTTTCTCCTGCATCGAGAGTAGGCGATCACCGCCTATACGTGTTGTATTATGGCTTTAGCTTATGAGGCCATATTTTGAGTGTCTGGTCAAGATCGGAGGGGTTCATTGAATACCGAAAAACAGGACAACACACCATCTGATGGGCTTAAACTTTGGCCCAGTCTACTCTGGCTGGCCGATGCGCCGCTCTTTATTGATGAGAAGCTTGTAGATCGTTTTTACGATGCAATTGTGCAGCCACAAGGCGAGCAGATGTCTACTACTTTGGAGGTATCTGAAGAAAAGACGAACAAGTTAAGTGCGACGCTTGAGCTTGGTGTTAAGGTCTCTCCGAGTAGTTTGTTGACAAGTCTTTCACATTTTCTGCCATTCTTAAGTGTGGAAGCTCATGGAGATGCTACAGGCTCAGCCGAGCATGGTAGCGCAAAGACGCAATCTCGAAGTATCGAATTGCATACAATAAAGACTCCTCAGCGCCAGCTTGTCAATTTGGCGCTTCATTACCTCATCAACCAGCCAGAACGAATGTATTTGAAGGGTGATCCAGCCGACACATCCTGGCGTGAGCCTCAATTTATCGCTGCCGTGCCACGTGCGATTGTATTCCTTGATCTTCCAGGGCAGGACGCTCAGGCTGACAGTGTAGCGATGTCTGTAACCACCAAGCTTATCCCAATGGCGGCTGAGTTTAGCAATGGGAATGTTATAAGGCTATTCGATCAGATGCGGTCGCAGAATGGCCGTGAAAGCCCACCACCGCATCCAAGTTCACATGATCCAGCGACTCAACAAAGTGCGAGACAGCAGTATTGGCAGTGGTTTGATACGAATTTCAATGCGACGCAGGCGATGGAGATTATTGAGGACGCCGCTAGCTCGAACGGTCGCATCCGTTGGATTGACTTTCGGCTGCCAATCTCTTCTGATGGTGGCACACTGCACCTACACCTTTGTCCTGCTGAAGCATATGATACGGGCAGTTTCGCCTATCAGCTTGTGAAACGAGGCTTTAAGCATGGTCTGCGTATCGTGGGCACACTCAAGTCGGAGCCGGACCTGAATGTCCTCGCCATTTATGAAAAGTGAGCAGCGAACCTGCCGTATGGGCGATCAGCGTTCAGAATACGTTACAAGTGAGTCGCTTTGGTACGCCGCAGTTCATCTATGTGACGGAGTGAATGTTGATGCGTAGTGTGATCATCTTTGACGCAGATAATACGATCTGGGATACTGATGCTGTGTTCCGCTCTGCCCAACTGGCCCTGCTCCAGACGTTGGCCAGTGATGGTTTGCTGGATAACCCAGCATCTCACCTGACACTCTTGCGCGCGATAGATTGTCACCTGATGGCATTACATGGCAAAGCCGAGTATGGATTCGATGCTCTCGCTCTGGCGCTTATCATTGCCTTTACACGACACTGTTCTGCTGAGGAGGCGGCCAGCGAAGCGTTCACTGAGGCGCAAACTCAGGACTTTGAACGGTATCGTCCACTCATTCACATGGCACATAACACTTTCGCTGACGCGCTCCATCAGCCGCCTCCGTTGTTCGCAGATGCGCTGGCGATACTCTTGTCGCTGCGTGCAGCATCCATATCTGCCTCTAGTATTGCGACTATCCTGATGACAGAAGGCGATACTACCAGAATCGAACGTGCGTTTTCCGCGCACCGTTTCCGCGAGCGTACGCTCTTTGATGAGATTTTGATCTTGGAAAAGAATGCAGATACAATGGCTTATGCCCGCTCAGTTGGCTATCGAATTCTGTGTGTGTCAGAAGAAACAACTCCAATCTTGACTGTTTTCGTTGGAGACTCTCTCAAGAGAGATATCCAACCGGCCAACCGAGCAGGGTTTGTCACGGTCTACAAACCAGCCGCATTCAAAGGGTTTGAGATCCCACAAGCAGATGATGAAACTCCAACCCACGTGATTCATTCGCTCGCCGAGTTACCCCATCTTCTCGCCCGCTTAGGGGCCGAGATTCAAACAGTTGCATCACAGGGCTGAGGCCACTTGTCACTCTTTCTCGTCGAATATGCGTCGCATCGCATACTCCGCTCTGCTCTCGGCCACACCACCCGCGCCGCCGTTGGTTCCCCCTCTCCTCGCGGGAGAGGGGGTCACGGGGTGAGGTCTCTTCTTCACCGGCCTGCCGCGTTCGTCCGCGATGTCCGCCGCCACCTCCGCCGCGTGGCGTTCGTGGTTCAGCCGCAGCAGCCGCGCCAGCACCTCGCGCCGCGCCGCCTCGCTGATGGTGTAGCGCAAGCCCTGCCGTGTCTGGTGGAAGCCATGCTCCAGCGCCAGATCGGACCAACCATAGGCGGCGGCCACCGCCTGGTCCATCTGCACATGCAGCGCGCGTAGCTCCTCTATGTCATACAGCACGTCCTGCGGATGGTGGAAACGGTTGTAGGTTTTGGTCAGCCCCTCCTGCCGCGCCTGCATGATCGCCTGTCGCTGCACATAGTACCGCTCGCCAATCTCCTCCAGGCCGGCGATATCGTCAGGGAAAGGGAATGTCTCGAAACAGTCACTAGGTGAATAGTTGAGTCGCGTTTCCAAGCTAGATGAATGTTGCCTGGCCCACGGCTCATGAAAGTTCGATTGGAGCAGAGCAAACTGTGATCTCTGATCGAATGGGAATATAGCAAGCCTATGTGCAAACACTTGATTTGCAGGAACGAAACCAAAGCTGACGTAATGCGTAACCAATGAGATTACCAGCACCCGCTCCATTCCTGCGATGGTGGCGTAGAGGGCGGGGCGTTTTTCTGCGTAAATCCACCAGCGCTCTGGTAAAGGTTTTCGCAACACAAATGAACCATCATCATTCCTCCGTTGCCGTTCCGGTTTCACCTTCTCGCGCACAATCGCCATCGCATCAGGATAGGTCTCAGCGCGCTCAAGCGGCCAGTCGTGAAAGTTGATGACCCAGCGGCTGGGCGATTGGTCAGGGCGTGAGTTGAGGTCTTCGCCATTGAGATAGGGGAAAAGCACCTCGCGGTTGCGCGGGTCTCTGGCGATCAACGCTTGCGCCTCCTCTGGCTCCAGCACAAAGCCCATGCCCAGGACGATGGACCCCTGGAAAGATTTGTTAGCGTTGGCAACGAGGGGGTAAGGTTTGCCGTCAACAGCGCCGGGCGCAGTGAGATAGGGAGTAATATTATCCACAGGCCGGGTGTCGAGTTCATATGCTCCCTGCCAGGGGCCGCGTCGCAGCCAGACATGCGCCACTTCCAACGATGCGTCGCCGGGCCAGGGTTTGGATGGAATGGCGCGCGGGATGCTGAAACCACCCGCGACGAGCTGGTCGAGGCCAACCTCGCGCGTGTCGCCCTGGGCGATGGTGTTGGTCGCCAGCATGCCAGTGCCGCCGCCACTGGCGAGCAGTTGCCCGGCGCGCAGGAAGAAGTAGGCGCAGAGATCGGCGCTGCCGCGCTGGCCGCGCCCCAGAAAATCCACCAGATATTCGCGGTAGGCGGTTCCCAGTTCGCCGGTGATCTTCTGCCCGCCCATGAATGGCGGGTTGGAGACGATGGCGGAGAAGCCGGGGCCGGGCCGGGTGGTCGCACTCTCGGCCATGAATGGCCGGAGCAGATCAAGCGGAGCCTGAAGGCTCTGTGGTTCCTCGGTAAAGACTTCGGGGAACTCCAGCGGCCAGTGGAAGGGGCGGCGGCCAGCGAGCAGCGCGGCGGCGGTGGTGCGCAGCGCTGCTAGCGCCTCTTCGGCTTTGGCGCGCTCGTCCGGGTGGATGGGCGCGCCGCGATCACGCTCGGCGCGGTGATGCTCGGCAATGGACATCGAGAGCGCATAGGCGCTGAGCGTCGCCTGGCGCGCGGCCTCGCGCTCGCGGGGGCTGGCGGCCAGCGCAGAACCCACCAGCAGGTCCGCGCCCAGCCGCAGCAAGTCCAGCGCGCGCTCCGCCCAATAGAGCAGGTCATCCTTCTTGCGCAGGTCGTCCACGCTGCGGGCGGGATGCGCGGCAATCTCGCGGCGCATGCGCAGCGCGTCGTCCAGCGCGTGGCGGATCAGCGGGCTGGACCAGGGGATGGCCTGCGGGCCGTGGCGCTCCAGGTCCAGCGTCCAGAATTGCAGTTGGTGGATATCAGCGATGCCCAGCAGCGAGTCGCCACAGCGCAGCGCGTGATCGAGGAAGGTGAACGGGCGGCCCTTATCCAGCGTGATGAGCCAGAGCGAGAGCTTGGCCATCTCCACCGCCATCGCATTCTTATCCACACCGTAAAGGCAGCGGTCGCAGACCAGCCGCAACGCCTGCGCGCGGCGGCCCTCCGGCGTCTCCTCCAGGATGGTATCCGTCTCTGGATGCTGCGAGAGCGCCCCCTCCGGCGTGATCTGCACCGGCAACGCCACGCCCTGCGCGCGATACTCCGCCTCTGCGCTGGCCCAGGCTTCCAGCAGCGCCTCGGAGAGATAGCGCGCCGCCTGCACCAGAAACGCGCCAGACCCCATCGCAATGTCGCAAATCTTCAGGCGCAGCAGGTCACGCGCGGGGCGCAGCCGCCACTCGCTGCGCGGCAAGCCCTCCGCCGGGCCGGCATAGCAGAGCGGGTCCAGCGTGTGCTGCACGATGGATTCGGTCAGCGCGCGTGGCGTGTAGTGCGTGCCGGTGGAGCGGCGGTCCGCCCCCGCCGTCACATAGACGCTGCCCGGCGTATAGACCACCGGATAGCCCGCGAAGCCCTGCCGCAGCAGTCCAGCATAGGGCAGCACGCGGGCGTAGAGCGCGGTGTCGTTGTCGCAGGCAATCAGCAACCGCTGCTGCGCCTGGCTGTCTGGACGCTCCGCCAGCAGCTTCTTCAGGCGGCTCTCCGAGCGACCTGTGCGCTCGCGTAGCGCCGCCAGCAGCGCCGCCTCGCCCTTCGCAGCCGCCGCTTCCAGTTCGGCCAGCGGCGTCTCCGTTATGGCGTCACGCTTGCCATCCAGCCCCAGCACGGGCGACTCGGCCCGCCGTGCGGTATGGTCGAGCAGACCCTCGTAGACATGGCCAATCTGCTCGATATCCAGCGCGCGAAAAGAGAGCCGCTGCGCCTCACTGCCGCCGCCGGGTATCGGTGTTTGCAGCAGTTGCAGCGCCTCCAACAGATGCAGCGTTGTGCGGTTATCTATCGGCAGCGGCGCGGCGGGCGTCTCGTGCCAGCTTGTTCCCGCCGCACGGCCCTCCAGGAAGGGATAGCGGTCCGGGTCGAAGAGATGGCCGCCATAAGCCGGAAGCTGCAATGCCTCGTGCCGCAGCCCGCCGTGGACCGCGCGGAAGGTTGCCAGCAGCCGCGCCCAGGCGTCCGCCTTCGTCGCCAGCACCTCCTCGCCGTGCTGGTCGGCGGAGACGCGCAATTGCGCGCTGAGCGGCGAGACGGCATAGTTCGCGTCGTAGACCTCATCGCCCAGCAGCAGCAGCCCGCGCTCCTCCGCGCAGAAGAGGAAGACCAGCCGCATCATCACCGTCAGCGCCGCGTTGTAGAGGTCTTCCGGCTGCTGTTCGGCCAGCAGGGTTCGCCCGCGATCCTTGTCTATGCCATCAATCGCCTGTATCAGCACCTCGACCGCGTTGCGCACCTGATAGCCAAGCTGATTGGTGACTTCCTGCTGGTGGTCGGCGCTCTGCTGGATCAGCGCCACCAGCGTCTCGTTCTCTGGGACGCCGAAGAAGCGTGTGGCATCCAGCAGGCTACAGAAGGCGCGCAGTGTCATCGGCTCGTCCAGCCAGAGGCTCGCCTCCCAGGTGGCGAAGCCACTCGTCAGGTCGGGCAGCGCGTTGACCAGCAGCCATTGCTCACCGTTCGTCACCAGCCCCAGCGCAACATCACTGCCGCGCAGCAGTGTCATCATGCGCGTGGCGGGCGAGGCGTTCCAGCGGAGGCCGGGGACGGCGCGCTCCAAGTCCTGCCCGGCGGGGTAACGCTGGATGAGCAGGCGTACCGGCTGCTTATCTTGGCGGTCCGGCGGATTGACCAGCGCGAACTCCGGGGTCAGCGTCTCGCCATGCTCCGGCTGCTCCACGCGCACATGTGGCGGCAGCGCGGGTCCGCTCCGTAGCAGATCGGTGGGTAGGCCCAGCAACCGCTCCAAGACGAAGCGTATCCAGGCGGTATGCAGCGCCGCGTCGGGGTGGTTTCCCTCCTGGCTATCCTCCCATTCCTCGTGCGCGCGGCGCAGTTCGTCCCGTAGCGCCGGGTCCACCGTGTTCAGCCCCTGCGGGAAGACCTGCGCCAGCGTCGGGATGCTGACGAACGGCCCCGACGACTCGACGAGACGCAACCAATCGGCATGCTCACGAGCGATGGACGGCATAGTAGCGCACGCTTTCTATTCAAGATGATCGCAGCTTTAAAAAGCTGGCGCATGATATCGCGGCTGTGAACAGCCGGCGCACGGACGATTGGGCATGAATGCCGCTGGGTGGCGCAGATGGCGGGCGGATTCATGCGCCAACATGTTGTACTTGGGCTATTCAGGGCCGGGCGCGTTCGCGTCCTAGCCGTTCGGGAACCAGGTACGTGACGGCGACCGGGAACACACGCGGCTGCGGGTCGGCGTAGCGCAGCGAAATCGCCTCCGTCTCACGCCGGATTTCACCGGGAATCTCAGCCAGGCGACGTTCCAGCGCGCTCTTGTCACGCTTCGCCTGTTCGCGCTCCTCATTGCTGAAGAGTTCGAGTTGCTGAATCTCCGGGTGGTTCAGTTCCGCCTGGATGTTGCGCTGCAATTCGCTCAACACCTCTTGAATCATCGTTCGCTCTGCCTCCGCGCGCTGCTTCAAGAAATTATCCAGGCTCTCCGCCCGCTCGCGCATCCGCGCCTGAAGCGCCGCTTCCAGCGGTCCCGCATGCTGTGCCGCCTGCTCGATGAGTTGCTGCTGGAAGGCAGGCGATGCGGGTTCGTCGAGCGCCGCCGCCAGCGCGCGGCTGACCTCGCCCACATTCATGCGCTGGAAACGTCCCTCGCGTAGTGTGCCGCCCGCCGTCAGGATTTCCTCATGCAGCCGCTGTTCGTCGCCGCCCAGCATCAGCAGTCGCGCATGCACGATCACCGCTGGCGCGTCGAGCGCTTCATTGGGGATGAGCCGCGTCGTCACCCGGCGCAGCTTGCGCGTAGCGACGGACGCGCCAATCTCCGCGCGCAAGAGCCGTAGCGCCATCTGGACGAGCCGCGAGTTGAGGTGTGCCAGCACGACATCATCGCGCCCCTGCGCCAGATCAGGGTCGAAGACAATCGGGCGCAACGCATGCGTATGTGGATGCTCCAACCCCTCGACACATGCCGCCCAGCTTCCCTTCAGTGGCGGAGCCTCGAACGCCGCCACCCCGTTGATCTGGACGGTCCGCAGCGGCGGCTGGTCCGCCAGTTCCAGCGCAATCGTCACGGCGGCCTGGATGTTCGCAGGCGTGATGCGCAGATCGCGGCGCGACTCTTGCAGCTTCTCATGCAACCGGCTGATGCGCTCGCGCAGGTCGCGGTTCAGCCGCAACAGACGTCGCGCAGGTTCGGCGCGGCGCTCGGCGGTGGTGGTGTCCAGGATGCGCCGCTTGCCCAGCATTGCCTCCTCCACCTGGCGCGCGATCACGTCGCCCACCGTCCCCAGGTCTTCGCGTATCTGCTCCACTTTCCGCGCCGCCCGCATCAAGAACTCCAGATCACCTTCCAGCGAATCGGCGGGGGACGAGAAGGCCGATTCGATAGCGGTGTACTCACGATAGCCCGCCGGGACGAAGTGATAGACGCGGACCTCCGCCGCACGCTGGCCGTGGCGATCTATGCGCCCGTTGCGCTGCTCCATCCGGTTCGGGTTCCACGGAATCTCATAGTGGATCAGCCGCGAACAGTGATTTTGCAGGTCAATACCCTCGGAGGCGGCGTCGGTGGCCAGGAGGATGCACACCGGCGAGATGGCGGGATCGGCCTGGAACGCCGCTTTCACGCGCTCGCGTTCCTCGGTCTCCATCCCGCCATAGAGCAGCATCACACGCTCGCCGATCGCCATGCCACGGCTCACCAGCGCATCAAAGAGCCATTTCTGCGTATCGCGGTACTCGGTGAAGATGATGACGCGCTCACTGCCCCAGACGCCGCCGGGCATGAGTTCGCGGCGCAGCCAGTCAATCAGTTCCTTCGCCTTGCTATCCACCGTGCGGCTGGCCTGGGTCGCCCAGTCGCGCATCTCGTGCAGCAGCGCCAGCTCCCCCGCGCTGAGTGGCCGCAGGTGCGCTGCGCTACGCTGGAGCGCGTCATCCGTCGCCTGTGCGTATGCCTCCTCGTCGGCAAATTCTTCTTCCACCTGTTCGAGATAGCGCCGCAGGACGCTGGGCGGAATCATGTCTCGCGCGTCATCCTGTTCGCGCCGCCCGCTCGTCACCGTGGCGATATGCCGTTCCAGCGTATGCGCGAAGGCGGCGGGCGAGGAGAAGAGCCGCTTCTTGAGCAGTTTCAGCACAAACTCGGCGGCGGTTCGCTGCGCGCTGTTGGCGTCGAGCGGCGCGCCTGGCGTTCCCGCGCCCAGGCGGCTTGCGCTATAGCGGCGCAACAACTCATGGATGTGGCGCTCCTCGCCCGTGTAATTGACCTCCAGCGTTTTGATCTCGCGGCGTGGAAAACGGTCGCTGCCGTCCCAGCGTTTGGGCAACTCCGATTTGAGCCGTCGCACCATGACGGAGGCCAGTTGCCGCTCATCCGGCTTGACGCCACGCGCGAACCGCTGGTTATCCAGCATCTCCAGCAGCGCGGTAAAGCTCTCCTGATAGCCATTGTGCGGCGTCGCTGAGAGGAAGAGCTTATGCTCGAAACGCGGAACCAGCGCGCGCACCGCCTGCGTCCGCTGCGAGTCCAGCGCGTAGCGACCAATGCCAGCGGGCGCGACATTGTGGGCCTCATCCACGATCAGCAGGTCGAACGGGCGCGGATACTCTTGGCCGCTCGCCCGCAGCGCCTCGCGCATGAGCCGCATCGGGCGTTCGCGCTTGAGGAAGTCTATGGAGGTAATCAGCCGGGGAAAATGGCTCCACGGATTGACATGTATACCACGCTCGCGCCGCAACTGACGCAGCAGCGCCGTGTCAACGATGCGGAAATCCAGGCCGAATTTGTCGCGCATCTGATCGCGCCACTGAATCAGTAACGACGCCGGGCAGACGACGAGGATACGCCGCGCGCGATGCCGCAGAATCAATTCCTGCGCCACCAGTCCCGCCTCAATCGTCTTGCCCAGCCCAACATCGTCAGCGATCAACAGATTGACGCGCGGCATAGCGATAGCTCGTACCACTGGATCGAGCTGATAGTCTTCGATCTCGATGCCACTGCGAAACGGCGCCTGCAAAGCGTTGACATCGGCTGAGGTCGCCGCGCCCCAGCGCACCGCGTTGAGGAAGGCGTCGAGATAGGCCGGGGAGTCAAACCCATCCGCAGCTGGCAGGGTAATCGTCTCCGAGAGCCGCGCGCCCGGCTCGATTTCCCAAATAACTTGCAACTCTTCCCCAAAGGCGTCATCCTCCACCGAGGAGAGTGTCACGAGATGCTGACGCGCTAGACTCTCGCGCTGGAGCGGATCGGGAGCGAGCGTGCTCTCTCGCACATCCATCACCACAAAACGCCGCTCCCGCACACTGACCAGATTCCCTGGGGAGGGGGGAACCGCCAACGACATAGCGGATGGTCCTTTCATTCTTCCTAGAGACACAGCAAATGAACGGCACTACTTTATCTATATGTCATGTGAACGAGTGTTCGCTTCAGGCAAGCCGTAGATCAGGAAATTGGCCTGATTATTGTAGCACGCAGAGAGCTGATGGGGCAAACGCCCAGCGATCACGGCCTTCCATCACAAACTAGCTTGACCCGCCTTGCCCCCCACTTTGAGCGGCGCGGCATTTTGCGAGCCGGTAGATGCTGCTGACGGCGGTATAGGTCTTGCCGCTGCCCGTCGCCATCTGAATCAGCGCGCGTGGGTGGTTGCGCGCAAACGACTGCTCAAGGTTGGTGATCGCCTCGAACTGGCAATCGCGCAGGCCAGCGGGGGAAAGCGGCGGCAGGCGCAGCAACCGCGCCCGGAGCAGGTCGTTCTGATTGTTGGGGATGTCGGCAGGGGCCAGCGCCAGCCATTCGGCCAGCGTCTCCGGGCGGTGAAACGTAAACACCTGGCGGCTGCGCGGTTCGGGGTCCAGGTGACAGGTGAAATGTGTCTCGATGCCGGTGGTTTCGTAGCTGAAGGGCAGCGGCTCGCGGGCGGCGGGTATCCCTGCGGGCAGGCCAACGCGATACTTTGCGCTCTGCTCCTCGACGCCGGTCAGCGTTTCGCCCACCTTCTTTGCCTCAACGGTGCCCACCACCTGCCGGTCCACAAAGAGCAGGTAGTCCGTAATGCCGGTGCTGAGTGAGACTTCGCGTAGGGCGATGCCTCTGCTGGCCCTCGGATCGAACCGCACGCGGTCCTGCACGGCCCAGCCCGCCTGGGTGAGCATCTCGTCAATGCGCTGGCGCGCTTCTTCCTCCGGCTTCATGGTGCTTGCCTTCTCTCCACTGCTTTGCTTGTTTGCACAGTATATAAAGAAGAGTGCTGGGATAGCAAGAGGAAGTGGCAGAGTACTATAAACAGGTTGCACCTGCCAGGTTTTTGGGGTACAATTGCGCCACGCAAGAAGGGGCCGTTTTAAGTTGATTTACTGCTAGTGGGCGGTGAAAATATGCATCTGCCGCCCAGATGAGGCGTCGTGGTTGCCTTCGCAGTGTCGGGTGAATCAGGGAATCTGAACCAGAAGCAACACATCAACAATGGGCTTTTGCGGCTTCACAAGAAGTGTCTGTAGATCGTAATACAGACAGAGTGCTATAATCGCAGTCAAATCCCTTTGAAGGGAGTTGTTCAGATGGCCCAACCACTCTACCTCAAGGTATTTCTCTCGTCTCCCGCAGATGTGCTTCCGGTTCGGAAAGCAGCAATGAGTATTCTGACAAGATTCTCTGATCGCCCCGCATTTCGGGACAAGGTAATAATTAGAGTGGTGGCCTGGGATAAGCCAGGTGCGGACACTCCGATGCTCGCGCAAATCACTCCCCAGGATGCCATAAACAGCGGGTTGCCCAAGCCTTCCGAATGCGACATCGTTGTTGTCATCTTTGGGGCTGTTATGGGGACGCCATTCGTGGATGAGTCTGGCCAGGAATTCTTATCTGGCACGCACTGGGAGCTGCTTGATGCCCTCAAGGGAAGTGACACCGATACAGTGATCTACCGGTGCTCAAATCCAGGTCAGTTCGTTGGCGCAGCTAACAATCAAATTGATCGTGTTGATGAGTTTTTCCGGTCAGCCTTGTTCTATTTAGATGGAATGATCCGGCGGGGCGTAAATACCTATGACGACGTTGATGACTTTAAGACGAAATTCGAGACGCATCTTGAAGCCTTGATTGTGCGGCGCCTTACTCAGCAGGAAATACAGGCGCCAGGTGTGCAGAACGCAGTGAGTCTTGCACCTATCGCAAGTGTCTCTAAACCTGCGTTGAAGGATGACTTTGTTCGGATCATTTCTGACGCCGATGTCAACTTAGATAAGGTGCGCAGGTTCATTGAAGAAAACCCGCACCTACTCATGAATTGGGCAGTGTCAGGTGGAGGAGAGAAAAAGTTCCTTTCCGGCATTTCATTTGACCAGGCCCAGGCGGACTTTGCGCTAGGGATATATCAGGCGACCATAGATCAATGGAAATGGGTGCTCGTTTTACTCGAAAGCCCGGCTATGGTTTATTTCGCGTCAGAAGGGACATATACAGTTCAATTGTCACAGGCGCTGGAAAGGGCGAACCATATCAGGGCGACGCTTCAGTCCAAAATGCTGGACATCAGAACATTTATCCCAGACATCCAACCGAACGTACAGATCCTGATTCTCGCTGGCAGAAGGGCAGACGTGCCCGAAGCCTTCAAGAACAAACTTTCACTGTTGCGGCTGGCGATGCCGGGTATCACAGTCAATACGTACGATGCACTTCTCGACAGCATAGGATCGAGGTAGGGAGATGCCCCTTTCAATGTGACGTTATAGATCATCCAGGCGCATACTCAACTGCTACCCAGTATCAATGTGGCAGTTGCACGCGATGTGCAACGAACACCCCCTGACCGTCTTTCGCCCCATCCACTGTAATGACATCGCCCACGTGCAACGTTGCCAGCGCATTCTCAGGAGCTATGTCCACCCTATTGTTCCCTGAGATCACGGTATCTTCGGAGAGAACGACGCGCACCTCTTTCTTCGCTTTGTCGTTCTTTATGCGTCGCGCCGTGATTGTGTTGATGCCGACAGAGAGGATGCGCAGTTGCCAGGTCTTCTTCTGGTGTTTCTGCTTGCCCTGCCTTTTGCCGTTCTCATGATGGTTGCTGTTGCTGGCGTAATTATGGGGAATGACACCGGCATCTATCGAACCATGCAGGATCGCATTCGTCACTCCGGACCCGTGACCGCCAGTATCGTTGGTATGTCCGCTATCTCCGGCTATGTCGGCCAAGCGTTGCGGCTGAAAGAGTGTCCCATCGTAAGTACGTGGTACTAGCATACAGACCCCCTGCGCAACGAGCGAGAAGGTAAACACGATACCTTCTGCTGTGACCTCATCTGAGGAGACATGCACCTCTCCTCCATCCACCTGCAATGGCAGCACATCTGGTGCTGAAACGGTCATACTCGCTGCACGATACTGTTGAGCAGTGGCCTCGCTCGGCTGTTGACGCATCAACAGCGAGCCGAGTTGACGGCTCGCCCCAAGCGGTCCTGATGCCGTAATCAAGCACACATCCAGCAATCCGTCATCAATATATGCGGCAGGGGTCAGTTTCGTCACATCGGCATAGCGCCGCGAGTTGCCAGCGATGATCTGCATCACACGTCCCTGCCAGTGCAAGCCATCCATTTCGATATGCACAGGTAATGGATGAAAGGTGCGTACGGCCTTCACAATTGCGGGTGCATAGGCCAGTTTTCCGATGTGCTGTTTCAAGGGTTTGGAGAGGCTGCCAATGATTGCTCCGTCGAGTCCCAGGCCTGCCATCAACAAAAAGTAATGGGGATGTTTGCCATTAATCGTAACGACGCCCACATCCACACTTCGACGTTCAGCGCTTGCAAGCTGACGGGCCGCAACATCGAGCTGGCGTGATATCCCGGTCTCATGTGCCCACACATTTGCCGTTCCTCCTGGCAGGGTGCCCACCGCTACCCCCGACCCCAGCACGCCAGCGACAATTTCATTCAACGTTCCATCGCCGCCGCAGTCAACGATGACATCATACCCTTCACGCACAGCCTCACGCGCCAGGTCGGTGGCTTCGCCTCCGGCCAGTTTCTGGCGCACCGTCAGTTCCCACCCCTGAGCCTGCAACAGAGTGCGAGCAGCAGAGAGATCCAGGTATCCCCTCCCTGATTTCGGGTTTGTGATTAAACAGGCTCTTGTTGTTATGGAATGTTGCATGGTATTTCCTCCTGCAGCCGATGCTATGGTACATTCGCGTGTTCGGCGTTGTCCGCGTAGCGTTTATTGCGAGTGGCTGAACGAATGGCCAGCCAGTGATACAGCGCTATGCCAACCAGCAGCATGAGACCACCCAATAAGTAGCCAGCGACCACATCGCTCGGCCAGTGTTGCCCTTCGAGGATGCGTGAGACGCCAACATCGAGTACGAAATAGACGCAAAGCACTTGCGCCGCCACCAGCCACGGCCTCCAGCGAGGATATACCCGCTGAGTCAGCAAGGCGAGAAAGAAGAGGAATCCGTAGAGACCTACCGCATTGGCAGTATGGCCAGATGGGAAACTATGGGAGCCGAGATTAAACAAGGTAGAGCCGTGATACGAGGGCGGGCGCGGGCGCGCGACAAGGGTATTTGTGATTACGTTCAACACCTCAGCCCCCAGACCCGCAACTGCCGTGCAGAGTAGTTCACGAAACAGCCTAAATAGTGCGAGTACCCCAAGAACGATCACATATTCGATGGAGGCAGCGACGGGACCCGCCAGATCGCCAACAGACTTGCCGAACGGTGTCACTGGCGTTCTTTGCCATCCCTGGAAGTCCGCATTGATCTGTTGGTCTACTGGAAACACGGGGTGCGAGTGGGCGGCGACTGCAAGCGCGAGAAACGCCAGCACGCCGATAATCCACAGTATGCCAAGCATGAGCGTGGCATAGGTAGGCCAGGGTGTCGCAACTAGCGCATGCAGATGGGAGGCCCATTCCTGCGCAGCAGATTTGCCAGGAGATCGGCGCAGACGAAAATGCAATGATTCCTGTTTGCGCCTATGTACGAAGTGATTTTCCATAGCAACGCTCCTTCGTATGCGAATGCGGATGCCGTGAGAACGAGAACATGAACGAGCACATAGACGGTAGGTGATCGTTCTACTGTCATCACTTTTGCCGTTGCAGCCTGGGCATCCGTTTGTGTCCGTAATAGAAACTGGTGAGTACTACACGCACATAGCTTGCCACTTTACGAGGTCGTGCAACGGTGGTGCATGATTCCTATGGAGATGCTCCCCGCCCCTGCCTTGGGAAAATGATGACGATGCTACAGATCGCGTCACGAGCTACAGAGCTGAGATTCCGTAGCCCCAGAAAACGCCTGGCCTTGTTGACATCCTGGCCTAAGCTGTGCAGGTGAAGTCTGCCAGGAGGCTCAAAATGCCTGAAATCGGACTGGTTCACTTTGCCCGCGTCGCCCGCCAGATAGCTGAGACAACACTGCCAGC